>WLWD01000817.1_pt1 | contig 205490 bp, 141 predicted proteins | sample 6712731 | NCBI WGS metagenome assembly WLWD01 (sample SAMN12718690, study PRJNA576275) | sponge metagenome | isolation source: marine sponge | host: Mycale hentscheli | place: New Zealand: South Island, Marlborough, Capsize Point | collected 2014-11-01
GTTGGAGCTTATGTGCATTGTGTTCAGTAATTAAAAAGGTGTAATAGTGTCTACTTACAAGACCTGAAAATATTTTATTTGCTAGTTGTCAATTTATTACTTTTATAACTTGGGGCCTAAAGTTTCTAATTATACATGTGTGTTCATTATTTCATTCAATTACTGATTGTTTGCTAAATGTGAATAGTTTCAATGATATAGTATAGAACAAGTGTGATTGCTGATATAAAAATGGATGATGTGTTCAATTGTACAATGCATTGAAAGTTCAGACTTTTACTTGATATAGTATAGAACAAGTGTGATTATTGATATAAAAATGGATGATGTGTCCAATTGTACAATAATGCTTTGCAAGTTCAGGCTTTCACTTAATGAACAGCAAGAACTTGTGGGACCACAACCATTGCCATCCCATAATAGGTCGTAATGGTCTAGGAGATTATATCCAATAAATTCCGTGATCAACTAACTCATAGTCTGCACTAGTGTCACAGAAGTTGTCCTGACCCACATGGGATGGTGTAAGGTAGGCCATTGGACTTTAGTGTTAAAGCACAGTTCCATTGTGTGTCGTCACTTTTCTCGCCAACTGCAGCCACAAATGACCAGATGTGACTTCTATTACCAGGTGGTCCATATGTTAGAGACACACCATCTATATAGTCAGACTCAATAGATGTATTATATCTGATGAAGTTTTCAAATGGGAATCCAAGTTCATATCCCAGTATCCCATGAATCCATGTCCTGCCAATGATATGATTGACCGAGAAATTAAGAAAACTAAAGACTACTTCATCAAGAATCATCGGTTTCAACCTTGTGGGTGTGGCGGCTCAGCCTGGACTAGAGTGGCTCTATATAAATTCCCATACATCACTGCCCAAAATGAACAAAGACAAAGAAAACGTAACTGATCCATATGGAGAAGTATATAGAAGCCACTATGTCAGGCTGAGAGCCACACCCACAAGGTTGAAACAGAGGATTCTTGATGAAGTGTCTTTTAGTCTTCTTAATTTCTGGTCAATCATTATCATTGGCAGGACAGGTAGTAGCAGACATGATTCGTTGTATTCCAGTGAAGTAAGGACTTATTGTAGTTGGTAACTTTGATGGATCAGCCTGAGCCATTCCAATGACTACTACTAACATGGCAAAGTAAATCATGTTGAGCATTGTTTGAGAGGAATATTCAATCTCATGAGTATTTATAAAAATAAGAACCTTTATAACTTAATTGCACTAGCTAATTGTTTCCCAGTTTACTACAAATTGGGTTTAAGTTACTGCTGCATGATTGTATTAATACAGTTAAATTAAATTAAAAAGTTCCAATTGATAATATGATTTAGTCTCATTAGAGATGTTCCAAATATACAATGTGACTGTAAAGTCATGTTTGATGTAATGTGTATGTATGTATAAACATTTTTACATTAAAGGTAACGCCATACATAATAGTATACTTGTTGAGTTATATTATTGTAGTTGGTAACTTTGATGGATCAGCCTGAGCCAATTTAAGGACTACTAACAACAGGACAAAGGAAATCATGTTGAGCATTGTTTGAGAGGAATGCTACAAAGAACTGGTCAAAGTCACGGGTATTTATAGAGCATATAATTGACCTTAATGGTTTAATTAAATGGCTCTAATTGATATGCTTCAGTTTTACTGGAGATGTTTCCAATTTATTACGAATTTGATGAGCAGTGTAACAGCACTATGGTATATTGATGTACCTCTTTAAATCAGCAGTTTGAACATTCAGGATATCACAATATTATTATAGTGCAGTTCATAACATATCTACTTTCTTTAATTCAACAAAAGAGCTGAAAAAGTTGAGATTGATATCTCTAGATAAATGGCTTTGTCAATGTATTTAATTATATTATATCATACAATTTTTGTGCTAGGTATACAGTCGGACCTCTTTCAACGGACCTTCCGAAAAACGGACAACCACGATACAGCGGACAAAAACTACGGATGGATTTCCTATTGAATATTAGGAGCTTCCGAGATGCGGACCTTCCGAGTTCCGGACAACGGACAGAACAGAATTCCCACTATTGCTACACCATGGTCCACAGAGGTGGTAGATGAAGTGTATTTCTAACCCGCAGCGCAGCCCAGTCACTTGTAGCCAGACTTTTAAATCGCTAAAGCGGGAAAGGAGTGGCTAAGGTAAGTTGTGCTTGCACAACGTACTATAAGTGTGATATTTTAGCGACCCCTTGCTCTATAACTTCCCGAATGAAATTCAGTTCGTTATTCGCGTAATTTTAATCCGTCAAATAGCTCCATAAAATGACTGAGGTAGGAATCCAGCTTTTTTTTAATGAACAGGAGGAGAAGATGATAATGAGGTGACAACCCATTTGTTCTCCTTCACCAAAGTTGAAGAGCTTCAAAGAAGCAATTGGAAAATGTAAGCTCATATTTGGTACAACAACAGAGTTGCCAACATAAACCCAGCTGCTTTAATAAAGATTTACCTTATGAGCATATTTCTAAATGTTTATGTTCTGTTGTATAAAAAAAAAACAAAAAAAAACACTATTGATTTTCTTTTAAAATTATTGTATTATATGGAGTGATCATTTCCTTTTATTATTCTTTTAAAAGCTGATATTATTCTAGAATTATTCCAGTATGCAAATTTCATGTCTTATTCCAGAACAATGATAGTGTTATCTGGCAGGGCCTACTCTACAAACATCAGGGTTTCATACAAATGATCTTTTAAAATTATTTCCCCCCCCCCCCCCCCCCCCCCCCCACACACACACCCCAATCTAGCCTTGGTGAAAAAGTCACCAGCAAACTTTGGCATCAATGCTCTAAAGCCCTTTAAAGTACAAGGCATGCACATACTGAAGTGTAATCTTATGACACATGCCAATAATACATCTAATTATTATTATTATTCGAAGACTCTGTTCAAAGTTCTTTGATAAAAATCTTCATGGCAATTTTCACAGTTAGGGCCAAACATTCTGAGCGTACTCATTGCATTTGCGACAGAAGGAGACATAATTTACATCTCGACGGTTCCCAATCTGAACCAAATATTTTCGATAAATAAGTTGCAGTTCATAGTCCGTGATCAAATCAGCCAACTGTAACTCAGTCAACACTCGGACAAACTGCACAACACGTAAACAACAACAATGAGAAGAAGGGGGAGGGGAGGGATAGCAGCATATGTCAATGGTAGCAACAATTAATGACTCGGAAATAATTGTGTGGGATACACTGGCTATTGATGAAACCATTTTTTTTAAATCTTAGATTAGAGATATTTGGAAAGAAAAACAAACAAATAAACAAACAACAACAAAAAACAGAGAGTGTGTAAGAAATCTGCATTCTCAATACTGTAGAATCTTCGAATGGAGAACAATTTGGGACCAAGCTTTCAATCCACATATCAGAGGTAGTTTGTTTTTATAATTTGATAATCAATGCAATAATATTAAAGGGGCAAGCAGAATGTTCACTATAAGAGGTGATTTGCTTCAGAGAGCTCACTGTAATATATCTAATATTACCTGTCCTTGAGATACACTGCCAATATTGACTCTGTCATAGTCCTGGAACAGTGGAGACAACTGCATCCTATGCTGACGAACCTGACATACATTAACAAAGTATCTCCATCATATGGTATGGATCATCACAATGAATTGTTCATGTCAAAGTATTGGTCTAATTAAGGTCCTTTCAGCCCTCTACCTTAGAGATGTCCGGCGTAGCCAGACCCACGTAGCGCGCAGAGGGTCTGGGGACATGGCCATATCAAATTTGTTCTGGAGGAATGTGGAAATTGTGAGTGCCACACCTCCTTTATACCTGAATTTCTACCGTAAATTAGCCATGATTGCTAAGCCTAGCATTGGAAAGGGTGGCTGACACGCACAGGAATTTCTATTTGTGGTTGAGGAGAGCTATTCCCGGTAATTTGCTAATGGTAATTGACCGCCGCAATATATGTGCGGCAGAACAAATTTGGTATGGCCATTGTCCCCAGACCCATTCCCAGCGTAGCAGTTCGGTAAAGGGTCTGGGTACGCCGGACTAACCTTAGAGTTGACAGGGAGGGGCGGGATAGAAAACAAACTAACAAAAATTAAAGCATGCCTGCATATTTCCTTAAAATAATCTGCTCTCAAATAGTCATTTTGTCAGCACCAATTGAGTTCTTGTACATAATTGATAAGTAGAATTTCACATTACGTAATTCATAAGTTGAATCCGGCATATTGGAAGAACAAAGAGGGAAGTGAAAAAAAAACAATTATTGGATCTCTGGCAATAACCCGCCAAATGGTCTAACACACACGCATGTACATACACACACACATACACACACACACACACACACACACACACACACACACACACACACACACACACACACACACTGGCGTTCTGTGATATGTACCTTATCAGCTAGCTTGTGGATTGCTGTGTCTAACTTCTCTCCATCATCTTCTGAGAAATCCACAGGTCTGGTAGATGGAGGAGGCACAAACAACTCCAGATCTCTGGTGGGAGTCTTCTCCAAGTCTTTGGTAGTAAAAATACTCTCAATCTCGTCTGAAAATGTCATATAATCCACACCATCCGGCACCTTAGAGCTTGGGAAGCTACAGCAAAATTACGCATTTCATGTGAATAAACATGATGAATAGAAATCAATACAGGCTAGTATAAAATAGTTAATTTTCGAGAAACTATACTCTGTCTTCGTTAGAATTCTTTATAGTATATAATCACTTCTTATACTAAAGGCTGCAATTGTCCTTTAAAATTGAAGAACATTGTGAGCTCGTAACCATGCCTTCAGATTAATCTCTAACTTCTTAGGGGAGTGGCCCCAAACAAAAGTTGCTTTTAGTTAATTAATTTCAGAGTAAAGTTGTGCTCAGATTCTTTTATGTGTCATTTGGTGAGTGGGACTATATTAAAGTATGTATTGTTTACAATCTGTGGTTCTATACAACAATTGCAAATCTTCAAAGTAGTGCTTATCAATAAAGAAAGTGGGCCATTTATGCTAATTTCCTATTACATGTACATTGTACCTGAGTTGCAGCACTTTTAGCTCATCTGAAGTGAGCTCAAACCCACACATGTCCATGGCTCTGGAGAATATGTTCAAGTTGACAGCCCCACAGTGAAGCTTGTCATAGTCCTTCATGAACTCTTGCACCCTTATGCGCTGCCGACTGACCTGGGTCAGAAATATTTAACAAGGCTCTGGTATAGCCTTAGGATATAGCAATATTGGTTATCAAACTAAAGCAAATATTGTCACTACTACAAACACCTATGTATACATTTTAAAAAATATATTTTAATCTACCATCAATACAATATTAATGGTACAGTGGTATTGGACCTTGCTACCAACGGTTATATCTACATAGGCTCCATAGCCTGCTTGCCTTTTGCGCTACAAGGATTCCTTTTAGACCTGTATAGGGAGACATTTTCCCCCCTGAAAATGGTTTACCCCCCCTGAAAATTATCACAACTTTTATGGTGATATTTACCAAAAAAAATTTTTTTTAATCAATTTCATGGAAATTTGAAACGTAAATTACTGGGGGTGCTTGAAGTCATGTAAAGTGCCTATAGCATGAGTATAAGATAATTCTATTGTCTACTTGGCACTGTGGTCTCACCTTGGCCTTGATTTTATCCAGCACATCAATGACCGATACAGACAACTCTCTGGGAGGAGTCTGAGCTGCAGCCTGTACATAAGTATATATACATATTGTATATACATGTACAGTATTACATAACATGTGTGTATTATGTGTGGATGTGTACAACAGAGCCAAGCAATTCAGACATAAACTGAGTTATCAGGAAAAAAAAAGCACGTAAATACTTAAACTTCTCTTATCTGCCAGAGACAAACATCACAGTGTAGTGTAAAGAACATGCATTGAAAGTTACAATAGTCTACGACTTAAAAAGCATTCATTGCATTATAAAATAAGTTACCTACGTGCATATCACCAGTGCTGCTTGTGTAAATATTTTATGTAAATACAACATTGAGCAGTAAAAAATGTACAAAATAACTATTTCTGAATTGTGAACAATTGTCCCCGATCCTCCAGATCCCAGACTGAATGGATAACTGAACTTTACCAAAAAATAATGTTGAAATCAATTTCATGGAAATTTGAAACGTAAATTACTGGGGCTTCCCTCCTACTACTCTGCCCACAACTCCACCCACTACTCCACCCACTACCCTGCCTAACCTTCATGTCTATTTCCCTCTGTGTCATTTTGTCTGCATAAATAGTGTTCCAAGTTGGTTTGGGAGTAATCTCTTCCAGGAACTTGCGATAATTAAATCCACGGCTGTCACAGAAGGCACGTTCCATTATAACACACTCGGTGGGTGTGGTCTCAAGATGGAGCACGGCCAGGCACTGTTTGAACTGACTGGCAGTGATGTATCCAATATAGTTCCTATGACGAAAAAAATGGAGTTACAAGATCTAGGATAGTTAGGTAGACATTTGTGAACAGTCAGTGTATGTGTATTATACTACATGAAAATATGAAGCAAAATATGACAAGAGAGATACATATGTTGTGATGAGAGAGAAAATGTGCAGCTAAAATGCAAGATGAAAACAGTTAGCTGAGAATATTACTTGGACAGTGGCATATCAAGTATTATCAGATTGTACAATACCATAAACACTTTTTACATGTATGTATATATTTGAGACCGCTATTCAATGAAAGATTATAACCTCATTATAGTTGTTGTTGTGCAGTTAGTAAGTGATTACTATGAAAATAACTATATCACTTAAACAAACAAGATTGGTTACAGCTTATGAATGTATAAGAGTGTGTGTGTTGTGTGTGCATGCGTGTGTGCATGTGTGTGTGTGTGTGTGAGTGTGGGTGGGTGGGTGTGTACCTGTCAAAGTCCACAAACACTGGTTCTACTTCAATCCTCCTCTGCATGACTTTCTCAGACAGACGATAAAGGACATCTTGCAGACACTTCAGTTCTTCATCTGATGCCTCCCTGGCAAAATCCACAGCCCCTACTGGTAGCTGTGGCAACGGCAGTGGGACGGGCATGCTCACTGGAGTCTCAACGACTAAAGTACAGAAATAATACGCAACCATTCGTGAGTATGTGTGAATCGGCAGGGAATTGAGGGAGGGAAAAGAAGGTGTGGCGGTGGGAAGAAATATATTTTCACTGGTCACCAAATGACCAGAGAATTAAAGTAGTCACATATACTTTCTAATATCAACTCTGTATATAAGCTAACAAAGTGTTTAGTATACAATAATTACAGTATGTATATATACAGTATTCATTCCCTGCACTGAGATCCTTCACTAAACAAACTCATATTGTACAGTGTGCTGAATATTGTAGCTATTTAAGCCATTTAATAGAATTCATTGGAATGCTAATTATATCACCACGGAGAGTTCGACTTCAGTTGACCCCTGAAGAGGACTTCGGCAAGAAGTTGAAACGTCGAGTTAAGTTTTCATTAATATATATACGGCTGTCAGAACGAGAAAATTTGCTATTATTAATGTTAATATACCATTTCAAACATTAAGTGTATAGCTAGCTCACTAGCTTATATGTAAATTAAATACATACATACATACATTTTACATACATACGTTCAGATTTATTCTTAGTCTTACTGGGATCTTCCAGAGCACTGACAAATTTCTTCCATAAAACATGATCCTTCAGTTTGGGATCCTTGAAGCTCAGACACAGACCTTTGAACTCAGCCTCAGTGTAGTCTGGTCTGCCCATGGAAGATAAACCCTGCAAGAAAAACATATAAACAATCAAATTCATTCTTTAAACAACTGTACAGTGTGTACAAGAAAAGTGAGGGTCAACAAAACTGCATATGCAATGTGTGTGTATGCGTGATTGTATTTGTGTGTGTTAGTGTGCATGTTGATCTGTGTGTTAGTCCATATGTGTGTTAGTTTGTGTGTGTTTACCTGTGTGTATATGAGTGTTTGTGTGTGCTATTATGTGTGTTTTACTTGTGTTAATAGTACGGCGCGTAAGTTGCCCATTAAAAAATGTATGGGAAAAAAATCACTGTTCAATTGAAATTGCACGGGGAAAGTGAAATAGCGCGTAACTAATTGAAACAGCATGGTAACTAAGTGGAAACTAAGTGCGATACCACGGTAGCTAAGTGAAATAGTACGGCTAAGTGCACACGTGTGCAGCGTTAACCTTGGAAACGTACAGTTCAAGTAGTTTCTAGTTGGAGACAATGTCATTCTTTACCACAGAAGCTCCACCCATATTAGATGGAATAGTGTTTGTGTGTGGTTATTATGTGTGTTTTACTTGTGTGTATATGTGTGTGTACTTGTGTGTGTACTTGTGTGTATACATGTAGGTGTGTGTGTGTGTGTGCATATATGTGTGTATATATTTGTGTGTATATGTGTGTTAGTGTGAGTCACAACTTGCCTGTCTGAACCGGTATACAGTAATGGATCCGCATCGCAGGGGGTCAGCATCACAGAAGAAGTCAGAGGGGCGGAGCCTCTTCCTGTTGATATGCTCACGAAGTCTCACAATGATGGAGTGCACCTGACCGGTGGATACGGGACTAACTGTAGGGACACTGGGAGCTCTATAGGACACACAGAACACAGGTACGCAGTATACATGTATAATACACTAGTGGTGCGCTCGAATAGCGCAAATGCATGGCGAGCGAGTAAATATATGAGTATAGGTAAAGATGATTTGTGAAGGAAATCGCTAAATAATAGCAATGATTAGGCATGAAGAGTTAACAACAACAGAAGTACCTGGATAAACTTCGAAAGCAGTGGCAAAGAAGCGCAGCTTGACAAAGACTTCACAATTGTTTCAAGGAGAGAGTAGCTATAAACTTTTTAAGAGAGTAGCTATAAACGTTTTGGTTGAACCAAAGTTGTGTAAGGCAGTGCAGCAGGATTCTCCGCGCTCGTTAATTGAAAAATACTGGAACTGTGAACGCTTTACCTAACTTACGTAATTAGAAGCGCGGGCGAAATTTTTGACGTACGCATACATACCTATATATATATATATATCTGAAATCTCAATTGAACACGACTGAGAGTCAGCTTCGCTCGCTTCGCTCGCTCGCTGAATTACATAAGTTCTGACCCCTTCATAAAAAACTAAATTGAAACTTTCTCACTAAGAGTGTTATACATGTACATACATAATTATTTCAAGCATACTTAATGAATTGTATCTTCTCAACACAAGCGTATTCAGAATTCATCTCAGCCTTTTTTTTTTTTACTCATTAGATGTATTCTCTCTCTTTCACAGGCTTTTTAAAAAAAAAACAATGCAGAATTAAATATATTTGGTTGTCACCGGGAATACGAGTTATTCAGAATTTTACATAATTCAGTGGACTAGAGTTTAGTGATAAAGAGAATGAGAAGACAATAAAAACATTTAATGATTAAAGTTGAACGAGTATATTGTCATAAATGAGCATTACTGAAAAGGAGTGAAAATAAAATTTATATTTACTCACGTTTTGACTGGTAAAAGGTCTCCTTCCATAATCTGCCCCACATAGAGCTGGTCTATACTCTGAATGAAGTCAATGTAGTTGACGTCAATACCGTTATTAGCAGCAAACCTCGTGGCTAGAATCTACATATACACACACATACATATACTAGTCAATTAGCTTTTCCTTATTCATTAATAATAATGGTTATGCACTTTAAAAAATGTGGGGTGCAGAATAGGAATACACAATATCCGTAACTTCCTTAAATTTAAATATATATTTATCGATTCTTGCTTATAGAACCACAAATTGGAATACGTATGTAGTATGTGCCAGACAAGTCAAAGCCTACATTTATTCAGCACACTATATTTGAGGATGAGCTTGTACGTACCTTCTCAAACATTCTAGCACTACAAATAAAACTTTGGAACATATATACACAACATATAAATGTGCCTACCCTCATGTCTTCAGTGGAGAGGTTGAGATTAAGGAAGTACAAGATACGCTCAAATTGTGGCTTCGTCACACCTTTAGTGAACCCTTTACCCTACGCAAGATAGAAAAATGAAGCAAATGAATTTCCGGACAGGTGCACTCCATCTAGAATTAAGTTCATTTCAATATGTACCTTATCAAAGTCCTGGAAAAAAGGTTGAAGTAATATTCTTCTGGTCTTCACTTCATTTCTGAGATATTCAAGAATTTCTTCCAGTCTCTGGGAATCTCTGTCACATGACAATGGAGCTAGTGGCTGTAAAAATTAAATATCAACACCAGTACTTTAATGGACATTCGAGTACACTATTTACTGTGTATTTGTATGCTCAGTTTTTGCTGATAAATTGTAAGATCTACATACATGTATATACATACATGTAATAGTGTCCTTGAGCTGGCCTTGTGTAATCTTAAGTAAAGGCTCTGATATATATAGTTTGGAGTGATAACCCTCGCCAACTTTATTGGGCCATATAAAAAGTGCTTGTATGTATTATTACAATACAGTATTGCATTACTACCCATACCAAATGAGGAAGTTTATTACAACCTAAAATTAACTATATGTACATACATACATGTTGTTATTATTAGTGATGCCAATTATGTGCTTACCGTGCACTGAAAATTATTTAATTAGTGTGAGTATTCACACATGTAGTGTGAACTGTTCACACTAATGGTATGCGTGCGTGTGTTAGTATTTCAGGCATTCTGCTATATACGTGGATGTCCTGTATATTTTGCTGAAGGTCTTTTAATTTTTCTATCCTTTCAAGCTAACCTTATGTTTGAAAACAAACAAACAAACAAACAAAACAGTCTATGGAAATAATTACACAAATTTCATTTCATTTATATTGAGTTGAAATGTTTAAAAGGGGGCCAAGCTTTTTCTTACGTTGGTTTACAATGCATTGTACACATCTGAAGTATATCTCAACAAGCTGTTCTGTCTGACCTTAGTTATGCCTCCCTTCAGAGGCCTTCGAACTTCCATTAGAGGCTTCTTCTCCAAATTAGGCTCATTGTAAGCTGAAATATCAACAAACAAACAAATAAACAAAAAAATACTAATAATGAGTAATCAACCTATACAATAAACAACTATATTATTAATATGACAATGAAGACAGTGTGTATTCATGAATAATTCATAAGCTTAAATCGTTTGGTAAAGCAGCGTCATTAATTGAGCAGGTAAAGTATCATCACATTCAATAGAAGAAAAAGCGGGTGAGACAGGCGATGGAAACGGTGTAGTAGGTATCAAAAAGGAAGGTAAAAGTATGAAAGAGAAGGTTAAACGCGATTAATTGTAACTAAAAAAGCAGGTGGAATCAGCGAAGAAAGGCGGCGTAGGTTTCAAAAAGGAAGGCGAAAGTACGAAAGAGAAGGCAAAAGTTTCGCAAAGCCAGAGTCCACGATCACGATAAAAGGACAGAGAGACTCAAAAGCAGAGAAGAAGAGCCACTGTGTGGTGGGGTACTTGCTGGTGCATACTTACATGCTTCTTTTTGTTATGGAATTATGTACTGTAGTGCACAGCTAATTATCTCAACATGATAAATACAGTCAATTCATGTGGAAAGTGAGATACACGTCATCACTAAAGATCACTGACTACAATAACTTCTAGCTGACACAAATACATACATTGAGAGGAGATTGCAAGATCACAATAAATTTTACTCTGACTTGCCATTTTCCATGATGTGGCAAAACTCCGTGTAGCGAACCCTTCCATCTGGAGTTCGGTAATGATCGGCAATTCTCTGGACCTCATCAGCAGTCAGTCCTGCTTCAGTGGCACAGCACAGTGACAGACCACTCAGAAACTAAAGACCATAGTGTATTTGCAAGCTCTTAGTGATTTGACATTTAGATGTGTATTTTAAAAAGAAGCTTATTTTATACTGCAAATTATACAATGATCGTTGTTTAAATACATACAACAAATTGTATCTATGTACTTTCAATGACATAGCTCAATATCATTAGCACAAGGAAAAGACTGTGCAACTCAATTCACAATACACAGAGCTACAACAGACTGTGGAGTTATCTGAACATAACTGAGGGATGTTTGGATAACTGAACACTGTAGAAAAACGTATCATAAAGAACTAATGAAGGGGTGTGGTCAAGCAAATTTTCTGTTTGCATGCACTACTATTAAATTTTGGATTTTTGGTAAAGTGTTTGTATATGCAATTGAAGTTCACATAACTGAAGTTCTACTGTACATATAACATGTTAATATCATTGACATAAACATACAGAGTGACAATAGATAATATGTACTACTTGCCTTGCTCTCAGGTACAAGTCCACTACGCAGCTTGTCATAGTCACAGAAGAACTCAGTAGTTCTGATGCCTTTCTTGTACACTGCATCTCTGACTCTAGCCAGGACGTGCTCTAGACTGTCTGGGGGAGGATCCTGCATGAGTGGGTAACGGGACGACTGACAATGGATTTGTGTAATATATACGTAATATGCAAGTTGCATTTATGGGTAAAATTTAATTTAGCAATCTTTAGTCAATTTTTTTTAATTCTCAGTATGTATTTCTTTATGGCACAGTCTTGAATAAACTTGGCTATTAGCTGAATTCATAAGTACATACATGTAGATGTTACTGTAAAATATGTAGGTGCACAGATATATACCAAGGTTAACAAGTATGTATCTTCAATGCTAATAGTTGTAGTAGTCCTTTATCTTCTATCTTTATCAATACATAAATAATTAATCCATGAATTTTGCAACTTAATGTTTAGCACCGAAAAGGTAATTGAATTATAGCATTTGAAGTGTTATATTTTCCCACCTGTGGCCTGGGTGCTATGGGATGTCCATCTCTGTCCTCTCCCAGAGGTCCGGCATTGACTACATCGTCGTGGAACTTGAGATAGTTGTAAAGACCGTTAGCGGCATCGTAATAACGTTGAGCCAGCAGATTCAACTCAGCAGCTGATACGTCTGATGGACCCGGGAAACTTCTCTGAAACTGGACAATACAATAACATTTTAAAAAAGCATTTTAACAATTAATGTACAATTATAGTAGCATTTTAAAGGTTGTAACATTGATCAATATTGCTGCATATTTACAATCCAAATTGCTTAGGTATTACCAGTGATACAACTGACTGTGTCGTGTACTCCTGGACATGCGTTCATAGCTCAGAGCATAATTATGCTAAGAGTAGTATAATCATTGCCTAATTGCATCCCTAACTGATTCAGACTGCATATGGTGAAATAACTATATTTCTAGGATATAGAAAGATCAATAAATATTAACTGAGCTAATTAAAACAAAAACAACAACAAATTTTGCCAAATGGCGAGTAAGTCTCACCTGTGTTAAAGAAATGTAGCCACGATGGTGTCGGTCAAAATCACAATAGCAACTCTTCAATGAAATACCGTGGATCTAATTGACAATAAAAAAACAACAAAAAACAAAAACAGAATAGATCCACACTACAATGGGCTCTTATCCCACTGTCGTTTCAAACTATAACTACGTCTTTGACTAAATTAAAATATTCTTTCAATAATTCAATAACTCTCGGCTAGAAAAATAATAATAATAATAGCAGTTTTTCTCTGTTTTAGCGGCCAATATATGTATATATGGAGATACTGGCTGTCTATGCTACTGCCAGTTATCATGCAGGATAATATCAAATAGTAAGAAGAATGCCCACCATTTTTATATTGTTGTTTACATTTAGTTTTGAAAAAAATCACCACAGAGTGAGGAGGACTTTGGCAAGAAGTCGAAACATTAGGTTAAGCTTTATGATTATATATTGGCTGATAAACAGAGGAAAACTGCTAACGTATTATCTAAAATATTCCTTTTGCGCCTTCCCTGATCTCACTTCCTGGAAGACTGACCTGGTAGTATTCGTGACACTTGTGCAGTAGGTAGTCAGTGAGTTCACCTTCCTCTTCACTCAAGTTAGCTGGCAATTGCGGCCGAGTGCTCCTACAAACACATCACGTGATTAGCCATTAAATGCAGGGGGAAACCAATTTTGCAACATTTCCTTTACTCCACTTCATTATCTCGCCCCCTCCCACCTTGACTCCCCTAATTAGTGATTTCTATTTCTGACATTAGTACACTAAAGACAGGTCAATGTTGCTCAAGGTTGTTACTGCTACTCTTGTAATGAAATATAATCACTTCGTCTTTTAATTGACTCACCTTTCAAATGTCTTTATTTGACCATCTGGACGTCCATCCATCACACTGGGGTCAAAATCTATGTGATACGTATATGTACATAATAATGTAATACCAACTAAATTTACGTATAATATACGTATTTCTATGTAAATAGTGGAAGTGTACTTGTGTATAATATTGTAAAACAAATTACTTCAAACCGTTTATTATTCTATATAATTATTTAGTCTTTTTTTTTAAAACTTATATATATATAATATAATAGTAATTACACCAGCATACTAATGGGTAAGTTAGTTGTATCAAGCTCGATGTATAAAGTTAACATAAAGTAAGTCATCATTGCGCTTGTAAGGAAACCAAGCTAAACAGTAAAAATTAAGTTCTATTTTAAAGCCATTAACCACACTATGCACGTATAGCTCATTCTAGTGTAAGTATAATTTCAATTTCAATTGTCTCCATTTAAATTAACTACACCTAATTCGTCTTTCAATATTTATACTCAATACATCCTTACAAATGTATTACTGTTGTTAGTTAAATTAGTGGGAAAAATTTTTTCACTTTTTTTTTCCTGCAATGCAATACAAACATTTGTCTAATCCAAAACAAACGCAGGCAATGTCAATGGATGACTCTTTATTCAATTGATACAATTCATAACCTCACATTTTCCCATGGCATCTTCAAATGCCTTGTAGTTGATCATGCCATCCTTCTCTTGGCCATACCTCTGTACCAGGAAGTCAAAATCATCTTCAGTAATGGTGAGTCCAAGATGTTCATTTAAACACAAATGAAATCTGTTCTCTGCCGTAAAATTAAAAAAATATTAATAAATAACAGTCAATAATATCAAATATTGACTGATAGGACGAGAAAATTTGTTATTAATAATTGTTTCCACCGAGAATGACTGAATCAATAAGAGTCAAATACGTAATAATGAAAATACTAGAAAATTTACTTTCTCATGCGTTACACAAACCAGAATAAATTCCCATAAAAATACACTCTAAATGCAATGAGTGCTATATACATAGCTCATTGTAAGTCTATCTCTAATACATTCCCCACTACTTACTGCTGATGAATCCAGAGCGTAGGGGGTCAAAGTCCTTGAAGTACTCTGTAACACGAAGTCTCTTGTATTTAGCAGCATGACGTAGTCGAACTTCAATGCCTTCACCTGAAGGCTGAAATGGTACCACCACAACCTTTGAACCCTTCCAGGTTTCTTCTAAAGGGGGAGAACTAGGAGGAAGCACTGCAGTCTGTAATGTATTATATAACAATATTATTACAATTATCAAGTTTTGACCCTTCATAAAAACTTAATTGAAATTTTCTCACTTAAAGGGGTCTAGAGAGAAGCAAAGCAAAATGTGATGAAAACCTTAATTGTGACCGGGGAATCGAACCCAGGAACCCTGGCTTTAGCCACCAGTGCTCAGTTGTGGGTTGTCGTAGCTCAGTGGCTAGAGCACTGGTGGCTAAAGTCAGGGTTCCTGGGTTCGATTCCCCGGTGACAATTAAGGTTTTCATCACATTTTGCTTTGCTTCTCTCTAGACCCCTCTAAGTGAGAAAGTTTCAATCTAACAATATTATTGTTATTACCATAGTTATAATTTTAATACTGTTAGTATACCACAGACTCAGGTTACAGTGGCCCCACTTATAACTCCAAACAGTAAGGAAATGGGCACTTAATAAAAAAATGGGCACTTTACAGCAAGTGGTATCCTAAAAACTTGGTCTGAGCGTCAATTAGCAGTACCTGTACCTTCCCACAGAAACGCACTGTAACTGATGCAACTCCAGACATCAGAAAAAATACCGAAGTGTGTATGAAATATATAAACAGCGAATTGAGAAATCTGATTGGCCGGTTTGAACGAACCATGGTAAAAAATTGCTACGAAAGCACCTTCACATAGTTGTGCTAACCCAATCCCTCCAAAACAATTTGCTTTTTTTAACACATTAATTCAAATCCCAACATCGCTGAATCTTTCATGCATATTAGAGATAGCATACCAGCAAATCGTGACTACAATACCATCACCCACAAGATAAAACTCTTACCATATTGGTCTGAATAATTCAGTCCTCCAGTTGTACTACTCTCACTCCGTGATTTTTTTTTTGTATCTCGAGGCTGTTTGTTGCCTGGCAACAGTCACGTGATCCGAAGTCGACCAAGCAGTTGTTATTAGAAGCTTTCATTGCAGTGCGGGGCCCAACTAGAGCATTGTCATTGCGTCCCAGCTTCATTACTCCCCAGTAGTAATATTTCCTCCAGTCTTACTAAGACTCAACACGTAAAGCAGAACGACCAAGCTAGTTTTCTTGGTATGCATGACGAGGACCTAAAATGCGGCGGGAAAATGTCGCCCCGCCCTGGTGTGAATTAATTAAAATGAAACAGATGACGGGGTGTTGCCCGTGTAGGAAATTGGGCAGAACGAAGTTGTGGTTGACTGCTCACCCCACCTACAAAAAAGCCAGCCAGGTATTCTTGTCTTTATCCAGCACTAAATTGGAGATGCTAGGAACTCTATGTAGACTACCGGTTTGTGCTCCGTGCCGATATACTTGCGGGATGTGCGCCGGTAGCAAAGAGCCTAGGAATATCAATGAAAGTTGGCTGAGGAGGATTGGCCACTGGGGCCCCATCATAGCCATCTTAATCATAACCACTGTCACCTTGAGTTCCACTTATTCAGCCCTACAAATGTGGAGTCTTCCAGTTTCTGTGGTGCCTTACATGAGGGGAGTCCATTTCTGTCTGATGTATACCTGGCTCATTCCAATATTTTATAACTTCTTCATGGCGATGAAGAGAGGGCCAGGCTATGTTCCTCAAGGGTGGAAGCCGGTGAGTTTTTAAGTGAAGTGTACGATGTATCCATGATTTCTGAAACCTGTCTTATGGCAATTCAGCTAACTGGAATACTGTATGGACTTTGGTCATTCAGATTGTTGGTAGGTAGATGAGCTGGCGAGGTTGTTAAATGTTGTGTGCAAGTTTTATGTGCAGCTATGTTAATTTATCATTACTAAACTCTCCGTTAAGTGTTAATAATGAACACAACCAAAAATATTTAGTAAAAGTATTTCAACACAGTGCTAAATAGTAAGTGTGGCATAGTCAGTCGTAGTGTGTTGGTATTTAATTTACTGTATGTACAAAGTTGCTTATTTCAGTAGTTTTAGTAAATAGAGCTGCAACAAAAATTTGTAACCACTAAAACATTATACAGAAATTATTTCATGGAACCTTTCATCAATATGTTAGCAAGATGCTTTCAAAAATCAGCTATTGAGCCAAGCAACTGTCAGAATGTCCTTAATAATGCTGAGGGCAACAGTGCTAACCATAGAGGGTTATGAGTTAACATTTTTCGAAGAATAAGTTTGTATACCCTTAACTAATTAATGCTTTATCGGGATCTTGCTTTTTTTTTTGGTGAGTGTAAATCCACATACAGTACAGTATTATCTAAGGGTACAGTGTTTTTGATGTGGCATTAAGCTACAATTTGAAGTAACTGTGGTAGAGGTAGTAGTATTGAAGAAAAAGCAACGTTTGGTGTGTGTGTGTGTGTGTATGTGTGTGCATGTGCGCACGTGTGTGTATGTGTGTGTGCATGTGCGCACGTGTGTGTATGTGTGTGTGCATGTGCGCACATGTGTGTATGTTCCTGTAGGTATCCACAGAGGACCATAAGTTCCTGCAGTATTGTAATGAATGTCAGGGATACAAACCTCCCAGGACTCATCACTGCAAGCAGTGCCAGAGGTATGCTGGCTCTGTTGGTTATATCGTCGTTGTTGATATTTGTTTATTTGCTTGTTTGTGTCAGGGGGGTGGGGCTGGGTATACATAGTATTAATTTACAGTTATACATTTACAATTCATAACTTTCAATGGAGTGTAGTAACTCCACACACTCACACAAACAGACAACACGCACACACACACACACATGTATTTACAGTCAATTTCAGGCAACATGGGACCAAGGGGTACCCATGACTTAATTTTTTTTTTATAACTTTAAGTATGCTATTATCTCCAACTTATAACTGCAAAGCTTTACACTCCTCAGTTTCTTAAAGTTCAACTTCTTTTCTATGTTTTATTACGCTTCTGTTTCTCATAGCGCTAGTTGCATTGTTTGATTGTCCACCCTGAGAGTGCATGTGGCAGTTGCAGCTGGAATTATTTTTAAATCTTGTTTGGCTATTCTGAAAATCCTGCCCAGTTGACTGACGCGTTTGAAACTTTGAGATTAAGTATGAACTTATTAAAGGCTTTGTGTTCCCTATAACGTTTGCCCCTTTAGCCTCCCCCCCCCCCCCCCCCCCCCCCCCCCCCCCCTCCCTGACTGGGCTGCCAATTGGTAGACTAATGGGTCGTAAATCCGTCACTAGCTCTTGGATTTATATGATTATGTTGGCATAGAAGTAACTTTAAAGTAGGCCTCGGGGTTCGCCGAGAACAATATAAGAGTAGTGCATGTGTGTAATGTTCAATGTTCAATAATTATCATGCTCGTTGGCCTGAACATACACATACACACACACACACACACACACACACACACACACACGCACAGACCTTTACAGTGACATTTACTATCTTAAAATTTGAATCTATCCCATGGAAATGACAAACCCCTAGCTCTGAGATTTCAAAGATGTTGATTTACCCTACCTTTTTGGTTCTAAAAGAGTACAAAGTTTTGTGTTTATCCTGCAGATGTACCATGAAGATGGATCATCACTGTCCCTGGATCAATTCATGTGTTGGCCATGCCAATCACACCAACTTCCTCCTCTTTCTCATCTTTGTCCCGTTTGGGTGCCTTCACGGAGTCATTGTCAACTCCAACTTCCTCTACCACCTCCTGAGTTATCACTTCACTTACCACAAAGTCTACTTGGACCTCAACTTTGGCTGGATACTGTTTGCTATCACTGGAATCAGTTTTGGGGCTGGAACTGCTCTGGGAGTCCTTATACTGTTCCTAACACAAGTATGTGTGTGTGTGTACGTGTTTTCCCCCACCCCTTCCGCTAGAAACAATTTTGCTTCCTTGATTCTTACATACATTTAAATTGATTGACACGCAGTAACAGGAAAGAGCTGTTGCCGGCCAAAAATTTGTTGTTATTTTGTTGCAGATCTCAAATGTCATATGAATGATCATATTTTTTTATTAAATTTTACTTACATATGTAATGGGCTGTTAAAATACCTAAATTTGTTATAATTATATTTGTTCTATTTTACTTCTGTGGTTTTCTTGTATTAATTTATTTCAGATGAAGAGCATACTTAACAACTGTACTCAAATTGAGGAATGGATTGTGTCCAAGGTCAGCAACAAATAGAATTTTCACATGTACACATATGTATGTACTATGTATGTATGTGTGTATGTATGCAGTACTACATATGTGTGTATGTATGTATGTAACTGCACTCATAAAAGAAATCAAAGAGGTGATCCATTCCGGTTGACCACTGTGCGAACACTAATATAAGAGGGTCAAAGTACAAAAAGGACATGCGTACGTCTAAACTTATAGACAACATCCCTGATTCTCAGTTTGTTACCCTGTATTGTGTCTCGCTTGCTTCGCTTGCCAATTATTATAAATATATCTGTTAATTTTTAAACCTAATTTTACTTAAATCGACGTTTGAATTGAGTCCTCAGGGATCAGGCTCTTGTTGTTGATTTTAAGCACAAACAAAAGTAAGCACTAAGGCCACTTGTACCTAAGCCTTTAGAACGAGTTTTGAACACTAAGCACACTCCACCAATTGTTGTTGTTGTTTTTTGTTTATTTGTTTATTTTATTGCAAAAACAATAACCGTGGAGAATCTGACCTCAATGGCAGTTCAATCCAATAGTAGTGCCTATACTAGTGATGTGCTTGAGCACAGAGGGCAAGCAAGCCAGTGCACAAACGAAACACTTCAAAAGAATTTATCAGTCCTGTTCTAATCTTGCTTAGATAATATTAATAGCTAAGTTCGTAGCCATTGTGACCGTTATATACTTAGTTAACAAATACAGAACGACTTTCTTACCTCAATTTCCCGAGTACTGGTATTTTCTGTAGTCTCTAATATATTGCATTCTGACTATCTGAATTACCAGTATCTTTTCACAACAAGCACTCGCAGCAATTAAAAAAAAAAAAAAAAAAGCAGAGTTTTTTAAATTACGTCTGGTAAAGGGTTTCAATACCATAGTAACCATTCGCCGTAACATTTTGCGACTTGAAAAAAAAAACAAGAAAATCTAAATAATTACTGCACAGTGTTGAGTATAACTAAGTTTTTAAGACCTAAGTGTGTCTTGTGGCATTCAGAAACGACCTAATACAAAGGGGTAAATATTTAATTTCCTTGAATGATACGAGATCGTTAAACGAAAATATTATGTGTAGTGGAGGTATGGGAAAGAGGTAGACCACGAAGCAAACATGAGGGTCAAAGTACAAAATGACATAAGTACATCCACATATATATAAACGAACAAATATCCCCGATTTTCAATTGTATTACCCCTGAGAGTGTCTTGCTCGCCTGCCAATTATAACACCATGAAGACCAAACTTTTGTGGTCTATTTGGTATCACCATAATCTTAATAATTGATAAATAGCTCAGTGAGAATGCGTGTACCCCCCACTGGAAACAATTGTGGTAAAGGGTCTTCACCATCTTGTGTTTTTGCAACTGTCTGTTGTGTACAGGCTGTTCACAGGAGAGAGAAGGACAAGTCTCTGAACACGTTTGCGTTTCCATATGACCTTGGTTGGCGTAGCAACCTGTCTTTGGTGGTCAACCGGAAGCTTGCACCAGTTGGAAATGGCATAGACTGGCAAATTCGCCCTGGGAGCAACAAATATGATTTTACGGTGAGTGTGGTTGTTATTACTTCTAAGGATTAGTATTTGCAGAGCTAAAATAGACATTTAGAACGAAAGTGTGATGTCGTATTGTTGTAGTACATAGGTGTACATTTTGTTAATTTCAAGTACTGTCTATTAGATGTAAAATACTATGTATGTACACTATTATATTTCTTTGCCTCTGTTTATACGTAATGCTGAATTGGTATGTACAGTGGTCTGGTAATATCTGTGGATGTGGTTTACACATTTGAGTATTGTTATCTTGTGTAGATGGAGCAATTGGAGCAGAAAAAGGAAAAGAAAGTTCATGCGGTGAGTTTCAAGTTATTACATAGTTTTCTTGATGTATTCGAATAAGCCTTTAGAATCTAAAAGAAGAAAGAAAGAAGGATTCACATATGAAGTAAACTGTGGTTTACTTAGTGTGCCAAGAGAATCTCCATTGTGCTATGCATATTATGTTTTGTCCAACTCACCAGAGAAACCAGAATCTTGTACAGTAGACCCTCAGTTATCTGAACCCCGTTTATCCAAACTTTCGCTAACTCGAACAACATTTTTTTGGGAATTATAATGATATTCATTGGAATTTTGCTGTGCATTAAATAGATAAGAGATTAAGACTCCATTCAAAATGACTTATTTAGAATATCCGAACATTTCAAATATCTGAACAACCCTCGGTCCTGAGGTGTTCGGACAATTGAGGGTCTACTGTATTGTAATAGTTTTATTAAGATTCTGTACATGCAGTAACATATGTACATTATGTGAGATTACTTTCCATGTTATCACACACTGCTTCATTGGAAAGCAGGTTTTATCGTCCGTGTTCACATCAAGTTTGTTTCACTGGAATGGAACTAAAATTGGGCGCCTTCTTCCACCACTTTTCCAATCATTTTTACACATTGTATTGTTGAAAAAAGCCTGTGTGTGTGCGAGAGAGAATAGAGTACATCTAATGTTGCTTTCTTCAATAGCTACATACATACGTAGTTTTGACAGAGCAAGTCTTACTCACCCAATCCAGAGAGAGAGCTTAATACACTTGTCTATAGAACTATCAATAGCCTGAGGTTGTACTGTTTGTAAGGTACATACAGGCAATAGGAAATACTCTGTACTATAGTACTACAGTGAAGTATGCTTGGTAGCACACTTGACAAGTTTTTATTGAGCTATACCGTATGTATGTATGTATGTATGTATGTATGTATGTATTGTCCATCTGCCTCCCACCAGCCCCACCAGTCCACCCAGCTGTGTACCTGGCATTTTCTAGGGTGCAAATTCAAAACCTTTTCCCATGCAACAGCAATGGTCCAGGTGGGACTTCGGGTGCCCACACCACTTGCTGTGAAGAAATGTCTGGTTCTCCTGCGAGTTCCTAGCCCGGCTCCAGGAGCTTTGCTTGCACGGCTCACAGTGCCTGCTTAGTGCACAGGTATCCTGGCTCTGCCAAGTGCACATGACCGCCTAGCGGCAGCAAGAGAATTTGCAAATTTGCATGTATGTATGGATATATACATACTAAATACTGCTGGTGTACATTGTTGCTGAGTGTTCACTGCGTGGTATACATATACTATTTTCCTGTATATATATGTACGTCTATGTTTCCACTGTACATTCAGATTACATGTGAAGTGAAGAAGTCGTACGATGGCAGTACATGTCCTCTGTCTGACTACGGTCTGAAGACTGCCTTGTGTGCCCCTCGTTGTCTGGAGGACACTATACCTGTCCGTGTGGGAGACCTCATGAGTGTGACTAGGTGGGAGAGGACTTGGGTTTATGGCAGTCTCGTCAACGGTTAGTCATGGCATGTGTGATTGTATGTGTTTAACCCTTTGCGTACGATCGTCACAAATTCGTGACAGCCGTAACTTAACGCGCGCGTACGATGGTCACGAATCTGTGACACACCGGGTGCGTCAAGAGAATACGGCTGTCACGAATTCGTGACAAGCTCTTTCCTGCTCTGTTATTACAGTTACAGAGCGCTTAGCGCGCTAAAACTTTCAGTAGCTTACATACAGTAGAGGTCAAAAAAAAGTTCCCATAGCGACCAGACTTTTTAGCGGCTAACAGAAAAATAGTCTCTAGGGTAAGGAGACTTTTTAAGGACTTTGTATCAACCAATGCCGACTACACAAGTCACCAGCTGCTGAACCGACTTTTAAACCTGTTGTTTATTCTTTTAAAAAATGGTTTGCAGCCTAGTTTTAATCTGATTTTGCAGCTGCTACACATCAAGCAGGTGCTGCCTGTACTTGTTTAACCACAATAACTGAAGTGCTCTAGAAGGGTTCTGCCCCTAACCTTAAAAAAGTCAGACTCAGAAAGGTCGCTAGAGAAAAAAGTCGGTACAAAAAAAAAAATTGCCAAAAAAGTCAGGCTAAAAGTTGCTAAAAAAGTGTTAAAAGTCTTCCATACAGACTTTAGAAAGTCCTTAAACCGACTCAATGGGAACTTTTTTTTGGCCCCTACTGTAGTATACATTTTGCAATCTCTATTCTACAAAATAAGTCTTATAAAATAAGTATAACTTATATCAAGTGCACCAACTAAATAAAAAAATTTTTTTTCTACACTTTGTGTCTAGCTATTTTCAAATAGAACATCTACTAAGAAGTAAATGCCTAAAGTAGCTAGAAATAAGCAAACTAAAACTAGAACTTACACTTGGGTGTGATTTCTCCTTTCATAAATATAAGCTAGCTAACAAACTATGGCCTCCTCGATAATTCCAACTAAGTTTGTATTCAAAACAACTCTATAAACTATAAACTAACGAATTACCATAGCTACAACGCTAGAGGCCGATTATTTGAGGCCTAACACAAAAGAAACACTCGCCCGTTTTCTTTTTCCACGTGTCGAACTCCAACTGGTAAAACGCCGTCGTCTCAGGCAACTAATTGGTTTTACGGCGTGCGCGTATTTAATTACATAATTGCTCGCCCGCGTTCGTCCGCAAAGGGTTAATGAAGTAAGGAATGGTATTGCCCAATCCTTCTTGTTGTTTCTCATTACAGTTGATTAGTATTTATTTTTTTATAATTATTATTATTATTATGGGTGAGTGAGTGAGGCAAGTAACCCTCAGGTCTAACTATCAAATCATTATAGTGTGTGTGTGTGTGTATGTGTGTGTGTGTGTGTGTGTGTGTGTGTGTGTGTGTGTGGTGTATATACAATTGCATGATACTTGATGAGGCCACCGATCAATTTGTTAAGATTTTTGTAGCCATTCCACGCCATGTGGATTTCAACTGTTGGTTATGTTCACATGTATACTCACAATTTCATCTCTATTTACGTATTACCAGTACTTCGTTAGGGGGGGGGGGGGATTGAAATCGGTACAGTATCATTAATAGTCATTTTGCTGACAACCTGCTCCTCGAAAATCATTTGTCTTATTCACAAGCAAGTGAAGTGAGCAATCTGTCCTGGTCTAATGTGTATGTGTGTGTGTGTGTGCATGTGTGGTCTATTCAGAATAAGGATGTTAAATTTTAAAATGGCATAATATGCAACTGAGGAGGTGCTGACTAGGCTATTTGTTGGTGTAGTGTGTATATGCCACAACCTTTAGAATCAATGTGTTTGGTTAATGTTTGCTAATGTATTGATAAGTATGCACTTATTGTAGTTGTTGATGTTTGTATGCTTTGTTTATTAAAGAAAATTTTGTTTGTTTAGCTAAAGTAGAAGTGAAAGGCTGGTTTCCACGCCAATCCATAGATCTTCCAGAGAAATACAAGAAACAACGTCCCAGAGAAAAGAAATCCTCTCCCAAGCCAGCAACGTCGTCACCATCACCGCGACAACCACAAGAGAAAATTGATAATCTCTCATTATCCGGCACTCCATCTTCACCCACAACTGAAAGTGATGAACAGGAGCATCGTCAAGGAAACGCACCCCACGAAGGAATTAACTCTCAAACTGGAAACCAGCCCACTAAGAAGACGAAGAAGCGTTGTAAGAAGACAAGTTCTCATGCCGACAAGTTCACTTCCGATGAAGACGTTGCTTTAAGCCATGAAGAGGAGGCTGTAGAGGGTCTGAGTAATGGACCGTTTAAGTTAGTCAAGAGGCATAGGAAAAGAGGAAAGAGAACTCCAGCACAGACTTAATACTAACCTAGCACTCACATTAGTGAACTGGGTGATAGGGGGGGAAAACGAAACAAATATTGCAATTGTATTTTTTTCTTCCTTTTTTGTTCTCACCTGTTATTCTCTTTTATCTATTCACCAAACACCATGTACTATCAGGATACTTAGGAAGTTTGGTAGCGGTTAACCATTGATACGAATGAGTTGACAATTTATAGGTGGAATTTCTATTTTACAACAGGTGATTTGTGCCTTTAGTTTAGCATTTGTCTCTCATGGTTAGGTAAAGGGTCACTAGCTTGCTAGACGAAGTTTTACCTGCGCGTCTCAGTAGTCCGCCGCGCGAATAACTGAGAAAAAGAAGGGGGACCAACCTCATTTGCGATTCAACATGTACCATCATGGGATAGAGAGCGCCAAGTTTCGTAGCTTTGAGGGAGAAATAATTGACGTCCTCGAGAAAAAGGACTTAAGTTACGATGTTGCCAAATGCCTGTATCAGAGTGAGGGTCTTATTAGCCTGGAAAGAGTAAATGACATACAAAATGTAGTGGACAAGAAAACTAAAGCTGCTCTGTTGATTAGAATACTGCTGCAACAGATTGAAGAAGACAACTCTAGATTTAATTTGGTGGTGAAGGAGTTGACAAAATTTCCAGATTTAAGGCCCATTATGGAAAAGATGACGTGTAAGTAATTTATGATTAAAAAAAACTAGTACAATATATTGCATGATACAAAAGAAAGTACATGCATATGTAGTTCAATGACTATTCGAAATAATGCATAAAAGGTTTGTATAATATATCTAAATATAGATACAATAATAAGTCCAGTACGTTTTCTGATGAATGTGGTGAGATTTCACCACATTATAATGTATATGTATGTAATAGTTAACCATGAGTTTGAGGAATTATGGTGCCAGAGAGAGAGAGAGAGGAGAGAGAGAGAGAGAGGAGAGAGAGAGAGAGAGAGAGGGTAGTATCGAGTGATAATTCTGAGAGTTGCCATGGTGTAACTATTATATTATAATAATTTGGAACAGTGTAAACCCCCAAAACAGCAGGATTATGAAGATTAGAGAGGAAAAATATGTCCAACAGTAGCTACAGTATTGCAGTAAAAGTCCTTCCAAAATACTGACTACAAGAAGTGTGTGTTCGTTCTGTTTCTACTGCCTATCTAACAACAGAGGTGAATATCCAGTGAGGTTTTCACAAGACAAAACATTACACTCTAATGAATAGTTCTCCATTTCAGTTACTTTAACTTGGGATAGAGTGACTGTTCAGAAAACAATCTTGGTATGAGTTAGATTTTTTTATTTGTATCTGACAAGGAATTCAGAATTTCTTTTGCAGTCTTCTTTTATTCATTAGATGTATTAAGCCTGTGAAAAAGAGACTATATCTAATTATTATTATTATTATTTATTTATTTATTATTATTAAATGATTGCTTCTATTATATAAGCTTTTTGTATCGACTTTGAATACTTATTATATGTAAAGTAATACAATGATTTGGTAAGTGATGTGGGTTAGAAAATAGAAATGTCTCTAAAAGTGTGATATGTTTAATCTAAGTAAATAATTGTATAACTCAAGTCCTGGAGTTGATGAGTAAACTAAAAACATTCCGGACTTGTTTCTTTAATTCTCTAAGGGACAGCTGAGGATGAGTTTACCTACCACAAAAGACACAGTTAGGTAAAGGAAATCTCCCCCACATTGGGCAGCCTGTGGTGTAAGGGCATGTAAACTGTGGCTGCACTTTCACCACTGGCCGGCCATGCACAATCAGTATAGACCTGATATGTAGCTGAGGATTTCGCCAGTTGTGGTGACAATATGAGTGTCTGAAATAATTGAATCTGGTATACAGTCAACTACAATTATTCTGCCATGCACATTAAGTGTTGCGTACTTGTCTGAAAATAAAGTTACATATTAAATTTCATTCTAATTGTATTTTTATATTTTTTATTGCAGGGAAAAATGTCAGATACATAACTAACCTTTTTAAAGAGGTTCCATTTCAAGCCAATCATAGTCTTGGGGTAGAATTGGATGTGTCAATGGATGTCATCAGCCAGATAGAGACTGACTACAAGGGAAACTCCCTAAGAATCCGAAGAGAGCTAATCAGCTATTGGATTCATAATGCCACGGCTAAGGCCACACTCCACTATTTGAAGGCAGTGGCTAAGAAATTGGGTGAGGCTAGCTATCGAAGTATGTCCTAATAATATTGTTGAAGCACTCAAAGACCTTAAAAGAATAGAAAAAAGGAGAATTGATAACTTTACAGCCTTTAGTCTATTGAGGATCATAAAACTACCAGTGATGTAAACTGAAAGATTTAGTTTTAATTGAACGATATAAAATAAATAAATACATGAACAATAGCCAAGTTTTTAATACGGACAAGTACTATGTGTAATTTAGCAAATGGTTGTATACTAGTGGTGTGCTTGAGCACAAATGGCGAGCGAGCCTAAAGACTATACTATTTTTATTGACTTCTAACACTGAAGCTACTGAAAATAAGGTCAAGTTTTTAAATTTAGCATACAGGGTAAAGGGATTTCAGTGCCATAGTAACAACTCTCTGCAACTGCTTGAATTGAAGGAAAAAAACAACAACAACAAAACAATACACGTTATTTAAAAGTTTTCTTTGTGATATTCTTTAGCTAAGTAGTGGTTGTAACACACAATGCTTTGACACAGCTGGACATGCACCTACACAGACTTACCTTCGCAGTAGTCTAGTGGACAATGTATTTTCAGGTAAATACTGTGCGCACGGCTTATAACCATGACAAAAGAGCGCATTGACTTACCACCGCCACTAACTCGAATAGAAATGGAAGTCCCTTAAGTTGTCAAGTTTTAACTGTACCGGCAAAAGAATTCAAAACGGTAAACAATTCAATTTCTAGGGTGATACGGGTACTGATCGATAAACCAGAGGATTCTGTTTAGTGCAATTTGGGACGGGGTCGACAACCGAACTAACACAAAAACGCGAGGGTCAAAGTACAAAAATGCCTTACGTACGTCCATACATATATACAAATAAATAAATAAATAAATAAATAAACTGACATCCCCGATTTTCGATTGTGTTACCCCTGTAAGTGTCTCGCTCGCTACGCTCGCTCGCCAATAACATGAGGTCAAGAATGGAATTTCTTATCACGTAATTAAGAAATTTTATACTTTCTCCACCTAGGGCAAAGCATTTATCCTCTACCGAAATATCCTCAATATGTTACATTAGGAAATTCCACTTTTTGCCCTGTGGAGTGTACAAGCACACACAAACTGTAATCTGTGTACTGTATTGAATTCATTCCATTTGGCCTTCATTTGCAGCTCCATCAGTGAAGCGTTCATTGTGGAAGTTAGGTATGGCTGTAGTCATAGTATGTTTGACTGCTCTATTCATCATTGTCATAGGAGCATCTCTACTTGCGCCATACATGGTCAGCACTGAAGGCCAGTCAGTGGAGTCAAAATTATCCCTCATTCCACCAATGCGGCAGTTGGTTCATAAATGGATCCAGCATATTACAGGAACTAATGTGTATATTAAACCACTACCAACTGTAACGAAGAAAATGTTTGGAAGAGATGAAAAATTGAAGAAAATTATAGATTATGTGGTTCGGGAAGATTTTAATGTTATGATTGTGGGACGTCCAGGGTTTGGAAAGTCTATGCTTGCTAAACTGGCAGGTCACCAATTAAATGAAAAAAATAATTTCTATGTTTCGTATGTCGATGCCACGGAACATTTCTCCATGACGTCTACTATCCCTTCTATTAGACTATTTTATGACATCCTTGCTTCCTGGTGCAATGCAAGAACCAAGCAAACAATTCTTATACTGGACAACTTCGATGTTTTACTAAAAATAAAAGAAAAGAGGCAGTTATTTCAAAAGAATTTTCTCTCTAAAATTGAATCAGCTCACAATTTAAGTATGATAGTCACTACACAAAAGGAGACTTTGAATGATAATTTTCGCATTGTTAGTGCTAATGAATTGTCCAGGGAGGCTTCAATAGAACTGCTTTCCCTCTCCAATGTACCAATGTCCAACGATCAGAAGAATGAAACTTCCAGCCTTGTCGAAGATAGCCCCCTGGCTCTACAAGTTGTTCTAAAGCTCATAGATGTGACACAAAGCAACACTAAGGTAGCTGATCCTGTAAACTATATAATTAATAAGCTCAATGAAAGTAAAATTAAGGGAGAAATTAGCGATGCAATCTCGGATGATAGACTCGAAGATGAAGAAAAGTATAACTACATTTTGAACATAGCATTCAATCAGCTGAAGAAACAGCCTCAGTGCTGTGGTTGCTGTATCAGTAATTATCCTGGGTCTTTTTCAGAGGATTTGTTTCCAATTACAGCAGATCATTACGGTGTGCCTTGTAATGATTCAACGTTCAAAGAATGTGTCAATGATCTTGTGCAAAATTCATTACTGGATTTATTTTCTTATGTAGAAGACCATAAATCCAGGTATAAAATGCATGGCTTAATTCAGAGCTATTTCTATAAAGTGTCAAGAATGTCTAAATCTATACACACCTGTGAAAAAAGTTATCGCCTCATGTTCTCCGTTCTCTTCTCTAAATGCTGTGCTCTTTCGTATTACTATACAGAAAAGGACTTAAATGAAGCTAATAAAATTTTGACGAATGAGTACCACCATTTTAAACAGCTTTTGTCTTACATTTTAAAAACGAAATCTCTCAATAAATATGAGGGAACAATTCTAATGATAGCACACCAGCGCAGAGAAATTCAAAGTAAGTATGGGTACAAAATGCTCTTTGAGGCAGTTTGCAAGTGCAAGGAATGTACGGAATACAGCAAGTCACTTATGGGAGTTGAGGCCTTTGGAAGCATCGTGAGAAATGTATCAGAAGAACTTTTCAATTTCAACTTTTTGCGATGTGATTTCATGAGTGATAACTTTTGTTCTAAAGAACTGCTGAATTCGCCTGTTAATTCTACCACTCATGAACACATGTCCAGCTCAGATGTACGAACTGTTGTGTGCACCTGCTTTTTGATGAGCCGCTTTCATATACTGGGAACACTCAGCGTACTTGGAGCCCTCCCACTTTTCTATTTACTCACTGTAGTGAAATTAATCCCTCTGAAATTAAAACTTGATGCCAGTATTGTAATATTCATATACCTGAACTTTTTGCCCAGCGTCATCAAGCTGTATTTCAGCACAGAATTTCAAAGGATGCTTTTCAACATCACCGAGAGTCCACTACTTAAGCTAATGTTTGCTCAGATGCTGTATGAAGGACTTCTGATTTGTGCCATGGGTCACATGCTTCAGCAGAGGGACGTGTTTTATGCCACTAATGTCAAGGCCTTCAAATTTCGCAACGTGGCCATGCTTCTCACGTATTTTGGCCTAGTTATTGCATTGCTGTGGTCAGATTTGTTGGGAATGTACACAATTGATGCAGTTAAGTTTTCTCTTGGCATAATTGTGGTACTATTGGGTGCTAGATATACTCTATTTGATTACGTCATGGGCATAATATCAAGTGGTATCTTCCTGCGATTCTTTCTACGATTCATCCTTGGCCTTCTGAGTCTATCATCTTTGTTTCTATGCCAGACTTTTTATTTTGAGACATCTTTTATCATTGAATCTATTTTCTGGGTTGTGTCTTTACTCTATATGGTGGCTTTCTCTGGATTGACCATTCCCATATTTTATCATTTAAAACTCATGACTTTTGAGTATTATTGAAAAGTTGTTATGTCAATGTTGTTATTATTGTCATTAATGTTGGAATTTGTGTGTTCACTAGCTTGCTATGTGTGGTCTGTACATGTAAAACACATTTGATGTCCACTATTTGGTAGAGGGTCATCACTATAAGAATAATATATTAATTTTGCTCTCTTTCTTAAATATGTGATGAAAGTTCTCCAGATAACTTCCTGATTATTTGGGTGACTATGTACGTAATATAAATTAACGAACTAACTTGTTTCCAAAGAAGGAATGGTAGCTATGTTAGAGTAGCTGTATGTGTTATCAACTCACTATACTTTTTCCAGCTGAACTAATTCATCTTTATAGCTACTGACTAACCAGTCGCTAGCCATGTATAGCATAAAAGGGAACAAAAAACACAATTAAAGCAATCAATAATAATAATAATAATAGTAATTCAATATTTTTAGCTTAGTAGCATTAAAATTAGATATAATTCACAAAACATTTTGGCTCGTAAGCCTTCTTCAGTTGTGAGGTGTATATATGACCGTTTAAAATTATATATAATATGGTGTATTTTATTTTAAATGGTCATATATACACCTCACAACTGAAGAAGGCTTACGAGCCAAAATGTTTTGTGAATTATATCTAATTTTAATGCTACTAAGCTAAAAATATTGAATTACCAGGAATAGAGTAGCAATGAAAATCTACGACATTAATAATAATAATAATAATAATAATAATAATATTGATTCAGTCATTCTCGGCTGAAATAATTATAATAATTGATCCCTGAAGAGGACTTCGGCAAGAAGTCGAAACGTCGGGTTAAGTTATAATTTAAAATATTGGCTGTTAAAAAGAGAAAAAATTCCTATAATAATAATAATAATAATAATAATAATGCTGCCACACAGTGGCACATGATATTTTAGTTTTCCATTGCTGTTTATTTTACTTGAGATAATAGATGGTGTTCTCTTACAGAAAAAAGTATTTCTTCCTGATGATGAGTTGGACGTTGTATAGCTCTAAATGATGTAAGATTCCATATACATAGTTCCCTCCCTGTATTGCTCAATGTTGATCAATATTAATAGGCAATTGTTGTATCTGTCCAGCTTTGCTCTGGTAGCACAATGTTATTATAAGTAATTGGCTATAGAGTATATGAACATTGGAATAGGTGTAGACCCCAAGAGAGTATACACAGTCGCTGGTATTATTTGCATGTGCGTGTGTTTGTGTGCGTGTGTCTGTGTGCGTGTGTATGTGCGTGTGTTTGTGTGTATGTGCTTGTGTGCGTGTGTTTGTGTGCGTGTGTTTGTGTGCATGTGTGTGCTCACGTCTTCTCTTGTTGTGTCTAACGTACCCATTTAATGACCACGTCTACTCTGTGGAGCACAGTCACAAGTGCCGCCGTGCCCACAATGTGTTGCTTCCTAAAAATACATCTTCAAAGCTAAAGACTTAGTAGTGAACAGACTAAAAGACAGCATCAGTTAAATTGCTGTGGATATAAATGGCGATTGAAAAATGGAGTTCTGAATCGAGCATGAAAACCACTGACCAAATATATGCACAATGTCCAGACCAGTGCCGGCCATGTTTAGCCAGCAGTCAGGATACAGAGTACCAACACAGCTATGTATGGCATGTGGCCACTAATACTCCACCAAATCCTCCCACAGACGCTTCACAGATGAGTGAACCCAAACTCTGTCATGCAGATTCCATCCAGGTACTGACCTCTATGTCATATAGAGTTAGATGACCTCAGTGAAATAGTGCTGATCCACCGAAGCCTTAGAATTGTGAATTCAGCTGTGTTCTATCTTCTCTATAATAAGACTTTAAAGTCACATGACAAGAAGTGTAAGTGTGTGTATTCCCTTACACTACGCCACTCCTCTTCTTTCTCACATAATAGCTGTATTAATTTTAAGCTGATAAACAATCCTGACTCATTTGATTATACAAAGCAGTGTGTATTTGTATAACTAAATAAAAACATAAGTATAATAACAAATAAATATACTTGAGGTTTTTTTGGAAAAACGAAACATAAAAATCGTGTGATTAAAACCTGATGGAAGAGATTGCTGATAGTGATGTTGAGTTAGGAGTTTGCTATAGTGCAGAATATGTCCTTATAGATGCCAAAAAAAATGAAAAAACAAAAAGTGAAATGAACACAAAATGTGAGACAGATAAAAACTAAACAAAAAAATGCAACATGTATAAAAGCCCTGAATATTGTATGGATTAAATCAAGTCTGGAAGTAGAAAGTTAGTTTCATGATAAAGTTTAGACCCAGCCTGCTGTATTTTTAAAGTTAGTGCCCTGTCATCTTGTACCAGCTCATCTTCTACTTTAAACATTATGTGGGAGGATCCAACCTTGTTGCTTCGCCAAAATTGCCCGAAGGCCACAGACTTGGTTCCCAAGGGGATGGCAGTGTTGGAATCATTGCTAAGGGTGACTTCCATATCTTTGCCATCTCCAAAGCACAGTATTGGCATGTCCCTCATCAGAGGTATGTGGGCATGTCGTGTTAGAGCATTGTCTAAAGCCTAGAATAAACAACAGAGAAAATGGTGTAATTGAATGAATATTATTATGAATTACCAAGTGATAGCCTAAACTGCTTAACTTGTTAACTTGTACTGACACATTGACTAAAAATTTGGTGTCAGCAAAGTTTTGTGTGAATGATTTAGCTTAGCTCTGGTGCCTAAATCATTTCAGTTATTTTAATAGCTAAACTGAAGCAGATGCTATTTAATTAAAATATTGTGTTGGTAACAAGATAGCTCAAACAGATGGCAAAACCACATTAGACGATACCCTCAGATCTTTTTACAGCAGCTCTTTATATGGACAGTAAATAAATAGCCTCATGCTAAAGAAGCCCTTCTCATGTGTGAACACATTAGAAATTGGAACTACCTGACAATACACCTAAGATCTTTGAAAATGGGGAGTTAACCCATACTTGTGTGTTGGTATGCAATACTCACCTGTGACTGGTCTTCTATGGCATTATTGACAAAGATATCAATTTGTACACACTCGGACTCAGGAACAGCCTTTGCATACACAGAGGATACCATCTTTTTGCCGGCGTATGTACCATTTCGAATGGGTCGTCCAACCTGGAGAGAATAAAAGAAACATAATATCAAGTACATGAACTTCTTAATTAAAACTATGTTCATTAATGGATTTAATTGTTGACTTAATATAGTGTTTTAGAGTCACGTACCAGTTTGAATGACCCAAGTTGACTAGTCTTGATCTGTACATAGTCCAAGTGCATCTGATACGATGAACGATTTTGAAACTTGCTCTTAGATTTTGTGGGTGAGATCTGTACCAGTCCAATGGTATTCATGATGTCCTGCCAGTCTTCACTCTTTCCCTCGATTGAAGGTCTACCCAACATCTGAAGGTGCCACGAGTTATTGCGATATGGAAGGCAATGAGGCATGCGAATGACCAAGGGTTTCTCTAGCACAGCATCGTGAGGCCCCACCACTATCATGGGACTCAGTTGAACTTGCTTCCCTCTCTTCTCTTGAAGGTGGCTCTTGACTTGAGAGGTGCTGATGGAATCACTCAATGAAAGGCAGAGTGCATCGTCATCTGCTGATGGGTCATACACACGCTGAATCACGTTGAACCATATTTTCTGTGTTTGCCCTCGAGGAACGGCTCCTTCTGGCACTTCAATAGTAACATCGCTGCCAATTTTAGTCAGGTTTCCTCCCTTGTGAGAGAACACCCCACTTCCTGTGTTGCTGTTGACTACAACTTTTTGTTTCCTCTTGGTAATGACTGCATTTGATCTTTGTAAAGACTTGGAGCAAAAATCATCAGCATCTGCAAAGTCTGAATCTTTACACTTGGAACCTATGACAGAAATAAATCAATTATTATTAGTGCTATATAAAATAAATTGTTTAAAGGGCCTTAGCTATTTCTCAAAAATGTTTTCTGAAATTTACCTTCTTCTCGAACTGCGCTAAGTCTTCTTCTCGAAGTATTGACTTCAGCAGACTGAGACAGAAGAATGTCCTCCATTTGCAATGCCAGTCGATAACTCAATGTTCGTTCAGAGTTTGAAGTGTCAGCCATTTGTAGACTCGTTTCTTCACGAAGTATTTTGTGCTTTCTAAGTTCTGGTAAGCTCTTGTTTTTTCTGGGCATAGGTTGAGCATTGTCTGTTCTTCCTTGTACCATTCCTGCAAAGACAGCATCAGCTAATTCAGAATCTGGATTGGATTGCGTTCGGCTTGACCTGGGATTGATAACACTCTGAGTATTTCTGGCCGACGAACTTTTAGATCTTTCCCTTAGGGATACTGATGCAGAACCTAATTCACTTGCAGTAGGTTTTGGATCAGTGTCATCTGATGACTGAAATCTAGAATTATCAATTTTTATAGTGGGAGAAGCTTGTATGAGGTGATCTAAGTTGGATTCTATATCCATATCAACATACGAGTACCTTTTGCTCTCATCGTGCTCATAAATTTTAGGTTCTGTTCCATACTGTAGATTCACATAGGAGTGTGTTTTGGAGTCGTTACTTATGGAGCGGTCGAATATTGGAAGACTAGCCATTTCTTCATACTCAAGGTAATCGTTGCTTTCTCTACTTCGAATCAACCTCTTGCTTTCGTATATATTTTTAAGATCTAATTCAGCTTCTGAGTCATCTTCATCCATTGGCTTACTTGGTGTTACGCTAAATGGGCTGAATGTGATTGGAATGCTTGTTTCAAGCTCAGCTTCACTCTCAGGCTCTTCTCCACTTAGCCAGCTTTCAGGCTCTCCATATTCATCATCTGAATATTTTGTACTGTCACGTTCACTGTTCTCCACGGCAATACTTTGAGGCAAACTTTCTTTAGGTTCATTTTTCACACCCTGTTTCAAGTGACTTTCAATGGCTGAAAGTATGTCAGACTCGGAATAATTGCTGCTCTTTAACAGCTGCCCTAAGTCATTGAGAATTTTACTGAGTCCTTGGGTCTTGGTGCTGTTTTCATGTTCAGTCTCCTTTGTAGTTTTTACCGCAGCATCATCAATTGATAGTGTTTCCATCAATTTTCTAGCAACAGATTCTGCCTTTGAAGTCTTCTTAGTTTCAAGTTCCACCTCCAAGTGTGGTTTCCTTGTAGCATCTTTGGTCTTTGTTGCAGCCTTGCGATAACTTCTCCTGCCATGAGATCTCTGTCTGGCCAGTTTCTTGTGTGTCCTCTGCCCATTGTGCTGTTTCTTGGTCTCTAGCCCTTCACTAGCAATGATACTTGCAGCACTTGCTTCATTAGGAGATGACGTATGCAAACGGGCTGGGTGGTTTGCTGGGAACATCTTTTGCTTTTGGTGGTCCTTGTATGGTATTACTTTCGGAGGAGCACGTCTAGGTTGGAATAATTGTATATTTGATTTCCTTGTTCGGACAATGATGTCTGGAAGGAAGGGGAACACTTTCCCATTATTTGTCAAGCTTTGTTGCTCTCTCATGAGTGAATCTGTCTTTGGAGGTAAAGATGGCGGTTCATTTATCGTTAAGTTTTGGCTGCTGTCTTTGCTGCTATTGGAAGCTCGAAGCTGTACTGGTGAACTTTCTGGCACTTGATGTTTGAAGTTTAAAGAGCTTTCAGAAACAGCACAAGTTTCTTTTGGGGGCGTGATCATCATCTTTGGTGAAACGTGGCCACCAGGCATTATCCATCGTGCACCCGCTCCTGGTATGAATGCATAGGAGTAATCTCCAGAGGATCTGCACTCCTCCTCATCACACAGGTCATCCAAGATTTCAGGCCTGGGGGGAACTGTTGGAGGATCATTAATATTCAAAACATATTTGCACTCACTAGACGCTGTACTGGTGCCTGAGAGATGAGAATCATCTATAACTCTCTCTGGCGTTGTGCTGCCGCTGCCAGCTGTGTTAGAAGCAGAGGGCATTGCTTCGCTGCTATCGTTCAGGCCATCATTGGACTCAACATTGCTGAGTAAAACTTCAAGCTTTTCTGGAGTTTCTTGTGTCGTTGATGTTATATTGGAAGGTGACACACCCATACGTGAAGCGATCTGGTCTATTTCTTCTTCATCTATTTCCACGTATTCATGCCAGATAATCTTCCCAGTTAGAGGGTCCATTGTCTTTAGCATAGTGGTGGGGAGGTTGTCGGAATTCTCAGGTATTTGGACACTGTTCCGGTTCACATAGTATCGGTGCTCCACGTTAGAGTTACCTGACGATGTATTCTCTCCTGTAGAGGCCAAGTTTGTTGTTGGCTGCTGTCCCTGAGAAAATAATTCTGGTCTTGCTGCACTGGATTCCTGCTGTTCAGTGCTTTGATTGCCGACATCTGTACTCTGCGTCATACGAGGGTCTCCATTCTCGTCAATGTTAACTACCTGATACTTGTACTTCTTTGGAACGCTGGGTTTTCTTTTCTTTTCAGAGGTATTTACTGAGACTGAGATGTATTGAAGATTGCGTTGTGTGGAGATTGAAGATTCCATATGATATTTTTGGGATTGGAATTGGTCAGTTGATTGGGATGGTGAGGCAGAGCGAGTGGCTTGTCGATCTGTGGGACTATCGGCTGAGTTATAATTAGTGTCTATTCCTTGAGATGTCTTCCTGCTCCTAAGCTGAGGATGGTCACTAAATGCAGGAACAGTCTTTACTTTTTGAAGCGGTCTTGGTGGTGGCGGCCGTCGCTTTGTGGTTTGTCTGCTACTGGAAGGAGATGAAGGATTACTGTCAGTTTCCAATGGAATTAATTTTAAGTACTCGGCACTGAGGCGTTTGGAGTCTTTGGAATTTACTTTGCCACGAACAGATAAGAAATCTTTGTTTGCTCTATGAAGTTCTGAATTGTGAAATGCACCTACACCCAAGGCGGCAGGAATAGTGATGTATTCGTCGTCTTCATCATCATCTTCTGCAGGACCCTCGCTACACACTCCTCTGCGAAGTTCTTTTTGCTTTAGAGAACTACCTCTTCTCTTGATATCCCATCCACCAGAACTATCCGGATTGCAACTGACAGTTTTTGTCAGCCTCTCTTTGGTATTGATTCTGGGCCTACTTATGGTATTGGTGCTATCTTCTGCATGAATTTCAATTGGAGGGATACTGTCTGTAGTAATGCCATCATCATCCAGTGGTAAAGGGAATGCTGGAGTCAAGCACTCAGAGTTAGGGCTGCTGGATAATAGCGGACTAATGATAGGAATCTTGGTATGATAAGGAGGTGGAGTCTCCTGATCGGTGTCTCGCTCACTTCCTGTACTAATCATATTTGTTCTACCCAGAGACTCACCATTAGCAACAGAACGAGGGAGAGGCTTTGGTGGTTTCGCACTTAAGGACACTTCCATGGGGGAACTGGTGTTGGAACGATTGGGAGATTTTTGAGTGTATTTGGCAAATTCTGGGTTGTCAAAAACATTTTGGTACCCAAGGGAAGGCACGTTAATGGGAATTAAGCCGTCTTCCTCTAGACTAGATGTAGACACTAGAACATTTAGCTTAGCAAGCGAGCTGTCACTCATTGACTTCTGAGCTGGAAGACGACCTTCACCTTTAGAACTGCGAGCACCTTTGACACTTCCTGTCCTAGTTGGTGGAATGCTAGTCATCTTCTTTGTCCTTCTCTTCTTCTTCTTTTTTGGTTTGAAGTTAAAGATTTTTTTCATTTTAGAGGTAGTGGCTGAGCTAGAAGAGGATTCTTTTCTGGTTTCTTTGGGAGTTTTGTGTGCTGCTTGTGTCCTTACATTGGGGGAAACTGATGCTGAACCTGCTGGAGAGGTTCCCACTTGGACATTTAGTGGTGGAGGTGGGTTATTGGGAGGTTTGGGAATGATTCTCTGAGGAAAGGTGGTGTTGGAATAGGCTCGATTTGCTCTTACCTCTATAGTGTCCATTTTTTCTATGCGAGTGTTTAGTGCAGGTTCACAGGAATAGGTCAGTCCTCTCTGCTGCACCATCATGGGAGGCTCATCATCTTCACTTTCTTCACTGCCTCCAGCACTAGAACTTGCAGCTGCCAGTGCAGCAATGCTCTCTGTTTTTATCCTGTTATGTGTCAGCCATCGTTGCCTTGCAGCAAGCAAGTTTTCATTGATGATTTGCTTTTTTTCTTTCTCTGTCCGGTCATTCTGCTTTCCTTCTGGAGTGAACCTTCCTTTCATGAGAACTTTTTCAAGCTCATTGATAACTGTCTTTTTTTTTCCACTGAGGTTTCCACTGGTTGCTGTGCTCATGGCAGCAGAGGCAGTAGCACTGCTGTGAGACATAATAACAAGGAATCAAGACCTCCTACAAGGTTAATACTAGCTGAATTACAAATCTAGCTACAGTGATATTTTCTCTTTCTAGTCTGACTCTTAGCGTTTACTAAAAAACTGATTTGTAACTCGAACTATTTATAGGAAATTAGAGCATAACTATTTCCTGTCAGCATTAACCCTGAACCTTGACTCTGTTTAGTATAGCAGGAATGAGCCTGATAGCAAGCATTACCACAATAATGAGTAGGTGTAGTATGGATTCCACTTCCTGGTTTTGAAGTCCCTCGATCTGACCAAGTGAAGCTGACCTCCAAGTTCAATTGAGTTTGACTTGTTGAGACTATAGCACAAAATGCGTATTTCCATATCACTTGTTTACGAGATGGTAACTAACAATTTGTCCAGTCAACAGAGATAAAGTGGGAGGGGTTGGAGGAGAAAACTTTAAAGAAGAACTTTGTTTGATCTGATAACTTTAGGGAAGTCCATGAGTATAAGTTGTTTCTACTGACTAAGCAATGACTGGTGAACTTCTTGGACTATCGAACAGCATGTGTGTATTCTGGTAGTCTTTGACTGTCCAGTTTAGATCTGCACAGAGTTAAATATTTTTCTCTGTAGTTACGAAGCAAGAAAAAAAATGTAATAAGTGAAGTTTGGCAGTATACGTTTAAGATGATATTACCTATCAGGTATTACATTACTGACACTAGATGAAGAATAAATACAGTGTTTACATAGTCTATATTATTATATGATTTATGCGTAGTTCAAATTGATAATAGAAATTCGGGACCTTCAGTGTTAATACTGTATCTTATGAGAACAAAGGCTCAAGAAAATGATAAACCTTCACCTCATATTCCAAACAAAAGAAGCTAAAAAATAATACTATGTAATGCCGAGCTAGCTAATTAAAATTGGAAAAAATTTCCCACCAGCTTCTGCTGGGAGAGATTTTGCATTGTGTATAGCATGTACACTTAATGAGACATTGTCCCAATTGCCCATATAAGTCCAGCTATAGGATTAGTGGTTATGGATGATTAGTAAATAATTAATTTAAGGCTCATAGTCCTATTAGGAAAATGGGATTGTTTTTTCACAGTACTCACACCAGGTCTAATAACTTATATATTTGGAGGTTAATTTTTGTAAATTTGAAATAATCTTTCCATGTATAACACAAATTTGCTTGATTATGCAATAAAATTTAATTGTTAGAATTTTTTGTAGCATCTTTGGCTACTCAGGGTAGAGTGGTCAATAGTACAGCTTTGTCATGAAGCAAGTGAAATCTCTGAACTGTTTATTTTTGTCACCTAGCAACAAGGTTTCAAGGAAGCGACAGTTCTTTATAGGAATAGCACTTCTATTGATGTGCTCTATCTTCCAGTCTGAAATCACATTTGCACATTAATTTTAGGCTTTCTGTGTAAGTCAGGTCTATTGACCTTCTCTGTCTTTCAATTTGAGATCATATTCACTCATGAATTTTAGGCTTTCTAATGCAAGTCAGATAAGGAACTTGAAAGAAAGCAGAATCTAAAAAAATCAACTCATAATCTTTGAGGATTTCTCTTTGACACCACATGAGGAACTTAGTGAAGAAGCCTAGGATATAAACAGTTTCAGTGAAGCTTTTTCCTTTAACTTAAATGTTTATCAAGGTTATTTAGAACCTAACCTATTGGATGGATCAAATTTTAATTACTCATGTTTTTTGTAATTGCCTACGGAAATAATTTTAGTCATATACTTATAGTGGAAATAATATTGCAACGAAATATTTGTACTACTTTAACAAGTCTGATCTGCTGATTGCTCTCTTTACTCTGAGCACTTGTATGCCTTCAACTGGTCACTGATGTTGGTTTCCATGGCTAGAGGTTGAAGAGTAGTAGGGTGAGGGAAGCCATTCTTCAAAGGAGAGGCTTGGTGACTACAATCCGAGTAGGAATGCTACATTGATGCTTCAAACACTCCAGCAAAACTTTAAAAATTTTGATGTACACACCTCCACAATAGTACAATTTCTGACACAAAAGTTAGGCAACGTTATATTTTCAGATTGCCGTCATAGAAACCTATGAATGCTAGTACATTCTAATTAACTAGCAACATTCATTGAGTGATATGAAAACCTTTCCAAATGCACAACTTTAAGTTATTAGTCTAAATTGGTAACCAAAACTTGTGGCCTAATGTGCTCTACGGAAGTGATGTTAATTCCTTTAGATTGTAAACCATAAAGTGAATTAACCATAATTAGCTATAATTAGTTTATGTGTAGTAGCTTACAATTAAAGTATTCTTTACTATTAAAAATATGCATGGAAGTGTACTCAGGAAGTGTACCCAGCTGGTGTCAATTGCTTCTGGTCTTAATTAAATTTCTATTGAAAAAAAAAAAGGCTATGGGAAACATGAAATCATTGACTTGTTAAAATTGCATGCCTCGTAGCGAGATCATATTACTCAAGTGTTTTATCTTGCTTAGTAATCACGGTTACTTGTGTATGATAGAGATTCTTCTGAGATGCGATCTTGTTGAGCAACTAGATACAGTTGGTGTGAATAGATGGAACCCTGTAATGTACGCAAACAAAAGTCAATTAAGTTCTATAGTTTGATATTGGCGTTTCCTTATTGTGTGTTTAAAACTAGAAGTTATTTTCTGTGTACTTAGCATTCAATTATTCTGAGTCAAATAATGTTAAATGAGTTGTACTGATCAAAACTAATTATTTACAAAGTGTGTTATATGTAGCTATGTATTATCCTTTGAAATTAATGATATTCTAAGCTGACAGATTTAGTTTCTTTGATCCAGACCAATATCAGGGCTACATTTGAAGGGAGGTGAAGATGGCATTCGAAAAATGTTTGTCCCCCCCCTCCCCCTCCCCTTCCCTAGAAATCGACATAAAATCAAGGAAAGCTATATTTACCTCTCCTAGGTTCATTTGTTGCAAATTCAGCATAATAAAAGAGGTATGTATATTAAGTGGGTGTGTTTATATGGTTATTAAGTTGATGTGGTTATGTGGCAATTAAATGGGTGTAGTTATGTGGCAATTAAGTGGTGTGGTTATGTATAAATTAGTTCAAAGTACCCCCCCCCCCCCCCCCCCCCCCCCCCCTTTCTAAATCCTGGCTACGAGCCTAATACGTATGTAATTATTTCAGATATATAATAATCATAACCCGGTGCCAGGTATTTATGATTGAAAGAAGAAAACATACCTCCCACCAGTCCATACTCCTTCCCCATGCAGTTAGTTTCCATGTTTTTACAACAATTCATTATAGACTAGAGTTAATTATAGCAAACAAACTGCTCAAATTGCCAATTGTATGAGTAGGCTTCCTTGGTACTGTTTTCTGTAGTTAACTGCTTGTGACAGGATATAGTAGAGCTTTATGTTTAATGACAACTCTATTTACAGCATGAAATTGAGAAACACTTAGTCATGGAAGGAATGCAACAAGTCTAATACTAAGCAGAAGGTAAATGCTGCAGTGGAGGCCATTGAAGCTGGCTTATACAAAAAATGAATTTTAAGTTAATATTCTCCATTTTGAATTTAATGTACATTAGAATTCAAAATAAGGCATATTTTTCCCCATAGTCTTTACTTATTCAGTAATAAAAAATAAACAGTTAATGTGTTGACTCAATCGGTCAATGGGTATGACATTATGTGCTGCAGATTTGTGGCTAGTAGCTGACCACAGCCGGTTATAGCTAGCTACAGCCCACTGACCGTTAGCAGGAGATGGACTATACATTGGGTCACCCTGCCCGGGCAAGTTGCCTATGAGTGCTCAGAACTTCACAGTTTCTTTTAGAATTCCTAATTAATAGTGCAGACTGAGGAGGAGTGAGTAGGCTGTGGTCATAACAACCTGTCACAACGCACACTGCACAGGCTTCCCATTTAGTCCACATAGCGTACACATCCATTCCTTATACACAGATTTATGTAAAGAAGTGCTGCTAATTATTGCACTCTATCGACCCAAATTCCCAGCTAGCAGCAACACAAGTGTGCAGAATAAGCAGGATCATAAATCCTAAATAAGCAGGCTTTGCGATATCACAGCTGTTAGCTAGTACCATCTTTAATGTGTTCCTTTTACATGTGAATAATAGGAATGCATTTAATTGACCTTGACTAGCGAGATGACCCACCAACCTTAAAGAGTCCATTTAATTGACTTTTACTGGAAAGACTTCCCACCAACCTTAAAGAGTTCATTTAATTGACCTTTACCGGTGAGACTTCCCACAAACCTTTATCTAAGGTCTTCCCCTATTCACAATGGTAAGGTCTTCAAAAGGAATGCTTAAGGAATATAATATCGCTATAAACAATGTGATCACCGGCATATGCACTGGAGTCTCAATGCGCCATGATTGGTGTTGTGACCTACATCTCTTCCTCAGTATTGTCAGAATGGCATGCTAGACCAAATGTTGCTTCCAAACTCTTCAGCATGCCTGTACTTAATTAATGAATTGAGAGAAGAACTTATCAACCATGGAAATAACATGCACTTCAGAGAGAGCCTGAGAAGTGCAGTGTGTTATATGTGAAAGTTGTCATTGATGTCTAAGATTCTTCAGGATGTGTTAATAAGAACCAGGATGTATACTCTAACTATCTTGAATGTGTTGAATATGGAGTTTAGGTGCAGATGCGTCATAAAAGGTATATAGTGAGGATTTGTGGCGGCTTTGGTTTGTACCTTCTCATCATGTAGGGTTTCAGCCGCTAATTAAAGAAGTGGGCAATGCTGCTAGTAATCAGTGGTAATTGTCAAGTGTTGCATCTCTCTAACTGTCATCACTAAAGGTTCACACCACCTTAATTAAAGAATTGTTGACAAAAGCTGCATCCTTGCCTGTTTGGTTACTACTTGATCTCACTTAATAACCATGTGCGTTGGAATGTGATATGTATTTGTGCTAGCTCGTGTTTAAACAAACATTATACCCTGTGGTAGTGGGATTCAGATTTTTATTTATTAGCTCTTTTGCCAAGTGTTTAATTATAATACTGTATATTTTTTTATCAAGACAATTAATAAAAAATTCTGCAGGATTATTTAAAGTGAGTCTGAGAGTGTAATTATGATGTTTCTCAGGGGCGATGGAAGTTGTTTAAATGTGGGGGGGAGGGAGGGAGTGCGGCACCATGTACTACACAACAAGTTATTCTTAATTTTTAATACTAACTGAAATAAGCAAAACAGTTTGTAAAGTCATAGTGTGAAAATCGATGGAAAATTAATTTATGACTATGATTGGGTCAATGAATTTATGCTCCTTAAAAATTTTCTTCCATTTCTTCTTATCTGTCAGTTCAATATGGTTTGCTTTGTCTTTATGAATATGCATCAAAATGTGCTACATTTTATCAGGACAATCAATTCTTCTCTCTTACCCAAGAAACCAAAGAAATCTGATTTTCTATAGTGCTAGCAGTAGATAAATACCAACTGTGTCCCCCGCCCCAAGCCATAAATCAGAGGGGCCTGTGACCCCTTCCCCATTTCCATTATCCCTGTACCTTACATGTAGCTCTATGATATACTACACTAACACACAAACAACATTCTTGAAGAAGTTTTGAGATATTATCCCTTAACAATTCCCTAAAAGTATCTCATTAGAAAGATGGCAAACTTTGTCCATTGTTAGTGCATACTTCCCATAGCAAGATATTCTTCTTGACTTTCTTGTTAAGTGTGTGTTTAGGTTGGATAAAAAAAGAACTTATGCTACTAAAATCCTAAAGTTGCAAAAGTTAGCACATCAAGGGTCACGGTGTGGTGTTGTTGTTTTTGTTGTTTATTTGTTATTATTATTATTATTATTATTATTATTATTATTATTATTATTATTATTATTATTATTGTCATTATTATTATTATTATTATTATTGTTATTATTATTACTATTAATATTATTATTATATTATTATTGTCATTATTTATTGCTATTATTATTGTTATTTATTCTTGTTGTTATTGTTTGTTAATGTTATTGTTATGTGGTTATTATTAATAATAATAATAATAATAATAATAATAATATTATTATTATTATTATTATTATTATTATTATTATTGTAATTACATGTACTGTGAACACCACCTATACATTGCTGTTGATAAAGCGTCGCTAAAGTAAAAACATCATAACTTTTCATTACTTGTTTTGATTCTCCCTAAATTATTACAATATATTATACCTAAGTACATACAGCTGTTTAATATACTAGATTTCTATAGCTAATACAATTTTGATGCGTTGTTAAGCGTGTCCCGTTGTCAAGTGTGTCCTACTCTTTGTATAAAACCATCCACAAAGATTAACGCATAGCTGTGAAGGACTTTGTACTCAGTCCAGGACCTGTTTGGAGCGACAACCCTGCACACGTAGGGACCGCTATACTCCCTTTTCATATTAAACAACGTGAGCACATTAAACTGCAGTACCTTTTCCTGTTCATAAAAATCTTTGCTATACCAATCCACCTTTCGCACACTGCCGCAGGTAAGAGTGACGTTATCTCCTCTGGGCACCTCTACCCAAGTTGGAAACATTCCTATGTTGTGAAAGCGGTTCTCTACGTAAACCAATACGGGACTAATGAAAGGAACCCTCCTGTAAGTTCCCCTACAATAATAGTAACCAGAGTCATTCTGAGATAACTGCATTAACTTTATCTTCTTATAACCTTTGATATGCCGTTCAGAAACGGGATAAAATCGAGGGTACTGTGGTAGGGTGAGCTGACTAGTAGTTGGAGAAAATGACCAGCTTACATTGGAAGAGCTGCCACAATAAATTGTGAGGGAATTTCCTTCCAATAGAGCAGCCTTTTCTGGTCGGGTGTATTTTGGAAGAACAGTAATTTGCCGCCAATTTCTACTAAGAATTGGTTTCGATGAAATGAAAACTATATAAATGAAAACTGTATAAAACGAAGCCATTATAATAATATGAACAGGTAGCTACCAGGATTACAACGCGAAATATAATAATAAAAAACAACAACTTCAGTTATATCTTCAGAACTAAATAAGAAAGAACGATAGCAAGCTAGAATCATAATTGAGGTTTTAATGACTTGAATTTTAAATTTTATTTGTTAAATTCTTCCAATTTGACATAACTGTGATGCTAAATTCCCTGAATTAGTTATCTCTTCTCATTAAAGTTATAAGTTTTGAATCAAAATCATTATAGCTAGCTCCATTCATATTCATGCTTCTAATTTTTAAGAGTATGAGCTAAGGAAAAGTGAGCTTAATAAAACGATTTTTTCTTGAAGTTTTAGAAAATCAGGAATAGTACAGTTGCTCTCAAAGCCCACAATTTTTAGCAGCACTGACGGACAAGTCAAAAATTTCTCGTTAGCAGCCTTAAGACGGCACATCTGGTCAAAGATTAGTTATCGCTTTATCGCGCTAATGTGGTTGTCTTTTAGCTGATAATCGGGAGCGTAGACAGCGAATGGGCTGAGACGCGACTATTACCAAATGAGCGTTTTACGAACGTAGCCACAGTGGGGTCTGCTCCAATTCAAAATATTCCATTTTAAACCTAGTGGTTTGCTGTTGTGTAAGCAAGGTAAACTTGGATAGTAGTAGGAAGAGGCTAGCTGAAAGGACCGTAAAAAGAAGAAGATATGTTTGTCTTCATTGACTCTCACTGAGGATTACAGCTACAAGGTAAAGTCTGGACTAAATGTGTAATAATAACCATACTGAATAGCTCCAGAGCACAGAGCGAATTGTACGAGGATAGGGATCGTTAAATTACGCTCAAATTTTTTTTTAACCTGTTAATGCTATCCCTAAATTCAAGCAAAAGAGCATTTGAGTACTACATATAAACATCAATAATATTGCGATATAACTGAGTGTTTAGCCATATAATATAGTTTTTATTTCATATTACTAGAGATTTCATATTCATATTTCCTGTTAATCCGTTATATTAAAAATACTAAATTCGATAATAATTAGCATTATTGAGCTTTTTAGGCACAAAATTGTGGATATTATTTAAACTGTTGTTTAGCACAGAAAAACACGTTCTGTCAAATACCCATAAAAATTCTTAAAATCTTGCCTACAATGCTGACAGTTACGTAGGATACTAAAAAAGCTAGCTTGATTTAATAATACTTACCGACAACAATGATAAGTAAAACCTGAACTTGTACGTGAATCTTGTTACCCATGCGTATCGGAGATAAAGTTGGTAAAGTGTCACTAGACCTGACTAATAAATACTAACACTAGTGATGTGCTTGAGCACAAATGGCGAGCGAGCCTAAAGACTATACTATTTTTATATGAATGATTTTGACTTCTAACACTGAAGCTACTGAAAATAAGGTCGAGTTTTTAAATTACGCATACACTGTAAAGGAATTTCAGTACCATAGTAACAACTCGCTGCAACTGCTTGAATTGAAGGAAAACAACAACAACAAAACAATACACGCTATTTAAACGTTTTCTTTGTGATATTCATTAGCTAAATAGTGGCTGTAAAGCACAATGCTTTGACACAACTGGACATACACCTACACAAGACTTACCTTCGTGGTTAGTCTAGTGGACAATGCATTTTCAAGTAAATACTGTTGCGTATGGCTTATACCCATGCCAAAGAGCGCATTGACTTACCACCGCCACTAACTCAAATAGAAATGGAAGTCCCGTAAGGTTTCACGTTTTAACTGCACCCATAAAACAATTCAAAACGGTAAACAATTCAATTTCTAGGGTAATACGGGTACTGATCGCTAAACAGAGGATTCTGTTTAGTGAAGTTTGGGACAGGGTCGACCACCGAACTAACACAAAAACGCGAGGGTCAAAGTACAAAAATGCCGTACGCACGTCCGTACATACTGATAAACTAGTGGTGTGCTTGAGCACAAATGGCGAGCGAGCCTGATAGTTAGGTAACATAAATTGTTACTATGTTTTAGCTTACTTCATGCAAACACTATAATAGCAGTTATGACCTTTTATTTCAGCAAACAAATACAAAATCACTCTCTTACCTGATTAATGGTAACTTTTGTAGTATCAAACATCAACCATTCTGATAATCTCAATCACCAGTAACTCTTGAACAAGCTCTCAGCTACGATAAAAAATAAACCAGTGTTATTATTTGTAATTTTAGCCAACAAATATGGAATTACTACTTACATCATTCTTGAGTATTGATAACTTCTGTAGTATCAAATTGAAGTTACTTTGACCATCTGAAAAACAAAAGACAGTCAATTTTAGCACACAAATACAAAATTACTTTCTTACCTCATTTTCTTGAGCAGTGGTAACTTTTGTAGTACCAAATTTGAGCCAATCTGACTATTTGAATTTACCAGTCACTGTTGACAAGCTCTTAGCTACAAAAAAGAAAGGCCAGAGTTAATTTTGCATATTTAGCGGAATTGCGTACTTATCTCAGCTTCCCTCGAGAAGTAGTAGCTTCCATAGCATTAATGCTAAGGCATTCTGACTACCAACGGCTCTTGACAACCAACAACCGGCACTCCGTATCCCCCCATAAAACGGCGAAGTTTTGAAATTAAGTCTGGAAAAGGGTCTTCAATGCCATAGTAACCTGTCGAATCAACGTTTTGTGTCTTGAAAACAAGCGTTTTAGCAGGAATTTTCTCATACTTTGGAGCTTAAGTATAAAGTAAGGTTTGCTTAATGCTGTAGTTTCAGAATAAACTGGAGTCAAGCCTAAATAGCCATGTTTTTAGGAGAAAAAAGTTCCCCCCGCGCGCGTTTAAAGAGCATACGTACCATCCATACATACATACATATATATATACTAGTGGTGTGCTTGAGCACAAATGGCGAGCGAGCCTGATAGTTAGGTAACATAAAATGTTACTATGTTTTAGCTTACTTCATGCAAACACTATAATAGCAGTTATGACATTTGATTTCAGCAAACAAATACAAAATCACTCTTACCTTATTAATGGTAACTTTTGTAGTATCAAACATCAACCATTCTGATAATCTCAATCACCAGTAACTCTTGAACAAGCTCTCAGCTACGATAAAAATAAACCAGTGTTATTATTTGTAATTTTAGCCACAAATATGGAATTACTACTTACATCATTCTTGAGTATTGATAACTTCTGTAGTATCAAATTGAAGTTACTTTGACCATCTGAATTACCTTGAATTCTTGACAACAAGCTCTCACCTACAAAAACAAAAGACAATCAATTTTAGCACACAAATACAAACTTACTTTCTTACCTCATTTTCTTGAGCAGTGGTAACTTTTGTAGTACCAAATTTGAGCCAATCTGACTATTTGAATTTACCAGTCACTGTTGACTAGCTCTTAGCTACAAAAAAGAAAGGCCAGAGTTATTTTACATATTTAGCTAACAAATATGGAATTACTACTTACCTCAGCTTCCCTCGAGTAGTAGTAGCTTCTTTAGCATTAATACTACGGCACCAATGGCTCTTGACAACCAACAATCTGCACTCCGTATCCCCCCATAAAACGGCGAAGTTTTGAAATTAAGTCTGGAAAAGGGTCTTCAATGCCATAGTAACCGGTAGAATCAACTTTTTGTTTCTTGAAAAGCAAGCGTTTTCGCAGGAATTTTCTCACACCTCGGAGCTTAAGTATAAAGTAAGGCTTACTTAATGCTGTAGTTTCAGAATAAACTGGGGTCAAGCCTAAAAAGCCGTGTTTTTTGGAGAAAAAAGTTTCCCGCGCGCGCGTTTAAAGTGTATACGTACCATCCATACATACATACATATATATAACATATACCAGATTTTGCATTATCCACCCCTAATACTGTCTCGCTCGCTTCGCTCGCTCGCCAACTAGAAAATGCTCGTGTAGCATTGGTTGGGCGAGCGAGCGAAGTTCTGGAATGCGCGCGCGCGTTTAAACGACCACGTATTCAAAACGACCACGTACGTATTCAAAACGACCACGTATTCAGGATTTCCATAGACTACATCTTAGAGTTGCTCGCTAGCTTCGCTCGCTCGCCAATAACATATACCGGATTTTGCATTATCCACCCCTAATACTGTCTCGCTCGCTTCGCTCGCTCGCCAACAAACATCCCCGATTTTCAATTGTGTTACCCCTGTAAGTGTCTCGCTCGCTACGCTGCTCGCCAATTAAATATTAAGCGTAATGTGCTCAGTTATACACACTTAACCTGAGCTATGGCTACCGCAATAACTAGTGATGTGCTTGAGCACAAATGGCGAGCGAGCCTAAAGACTATACTATTTTTATATGAATGATTTTGACTTCTAACACTGAAGCTACTCAAAATAAGGTCCAGTTTTTAAATTTCGCATACAAAGTAAAGGGATTTCAGTGCCATAGTAACAACTCTCTGCAACTGCTTGAATTGAAGGGAAAAAACAACAACAAAACAATATACTTTATTTAAAAGTTTTCTTTGTGATATTCTTTAGCTAAGTAGTGGTTGTAACACACAATGCTTTGACACAGCTGGACATGCACCTACACAGACTTACCTTCGCAGTAGTCTAGTGGACAATGTATTTTCAAGTAAATACTGTTGCGCACGGCTTATAACCATGACAAAGAGCGCATTGACTTACCACCGCCACTAACTCGAATAGAAATGGAAGTCCCTCAAGTTTTCAAGTTTTAACTGCACCCGCAAAAGAATTCAAAAAGGTAAACAATTCAATTTCTAGGGTGATACGGGTACTGATCGATAAACAGAGGATTCTGTTTAGTGAAGTTTGGGACGGGGTCGACAACCGAACTAACACAAAAACGCGAGGGTCAAAGTACACAAATACCTTACGTACGTCCATACATATACAAATAAACTAGTGGTGTGCTTGAGCACAAATGGCGAGCGAGCCTAAAGACTATACTATTTTTATATGAATGATTTTGACTTCTAACACTGAAGCTACTGAATAGAAGGTCCAGTTTTTAAATTTAGCATACAGGGTAAAGGGATTTCAGTGCCATAGTAACAACTCTCTGCAACTGCTTGGAAGGAAAAACAACAACAACAAAATAATACGTTATTTAAAAGTTTTCTTTGTGATATTCTTTAGCTAAGTAGTGGTTGTAACACACAATGCTTTGACACAACTGGACATGCACCTGTACACACTTTAGCCAGACCCTTTACCCAACCGCTACGCCAGACTACACAGACTTACCATAGCGGTAGTCTAGTGGACAATGTATTTTCAAGTAAATACTGTTGCGCACGGCTTATAACCATGACAAAGAGAGCATTGACTTACCACCGCCACTATAACTCGAATAGAAATGGAAGTCCCTTAAGTTTTCAAGTTTTAACTGCACCCGCAAAAGAATTCAAAACGGTAAACAATTCAATTTCTAGGGTGATACGGGTACTGATCTATAAACCAGAGGATTCTGTTTAGTGCAATTTGGGACGGGGTCGACAATCGAACTAACACAAAAACGCGAGGGTCAAAGTACAAAATGACATACGTACGTCCATACATATATCTAAATAAATAAATAAACATCCCCGATTTTTTCATTTTTCCCCCTGTAAGTGTCTCGCTCGCTACGCTCGCTCGCCAATAAACAAACATCCCCGATTTTTTCATTTTTACCCCAGTAAGTGTCTCGCTCGCTACGCTCGCTCGCCAATTATTAACCTTCCTCTTCTAGGAAAAAGATAACTTACTTTGTCCACCTAAAGCTTTCCAAGTTCATGAATGAGCACTAAAAATCTTGGAGTGATTCCCAATTACTATTAGTCAGAGATATTGAGGTGTTTACATCTAGAATTGTGCTGAATGGAATCGCTCATACCACATTGTCTTAGTTATTCGCTGGTTGCAACAAGCTACAATAAATTACTGTGAAGTGATTTTTGTTCAAGAACAAGACATTCTTCAAAACCAGGTTGAAATTACTTGGGGGAAGCCGCTGTAGCTGTGCTAGTTACAGCCTTGAACACCCTAATAAAAGACACTCCCAAATTAAGGATGGTAGAAAGTCTACTAACAGTACATTATCAGACAAATAGTCAGTTAAAGGAAGTTAGCTAATCAGGAACTGTATGATATATATCTATTGCAGGAATTAAGTAAAGTTTGAATTTAATTATTATCTATAAAAAGCTAATCTTGTCCATATGTATAAAATGAACCATAAGCATTAAGAGTACAGGGAGAATGCACATAATAGGGGCCTAGCAGTAATAAATTATGCTAGCTAAGTGAGAGTAAATAATGATATTGTAGTGAAAATTACCAAACTAGGTTAGCGAATTGTTGTAATTTTAGCTAGTTGGCATTGCTAGCAAACATATTTATCCTGGCTTAATTGAAACTCTCATTAATGTTTGATGAAAACTTGGAAATCAAAGTACAAAGTCCTATAGTGGGTGTGGTTTTATGAAACGCTGGGTGAGGAATTAACTTGTGTACCTCACCATGTGCTAGGCCTTTGCATAAGAATTTAAAGCACATCATCATCCTCGCTTACAGGCCTTGCATGAATACAGAATATTAAATAGAGTTGTAGCATTCGCTTTAATAATATATTATCTTTTTATTTAATTTATTAATACAGTAAAAATCAGAGCAACGTTATGACTAAATGACAAATACAAGCAAATGGCCATATAGAGCTTCAAATACAGTTAAACTAAGTCCTCAATTCCAATTACGTTGTCCAGAAAAAGGTTATATAGTGCACACCACACAAGTGAGCTCGTCGCCACCTCTGTATGGTGGGCACTTGATACCATTACACAAAACGTCAGTCAAATGAAATGTGGCTCCATTGGAGGTACCACTAGTACCAGGTATGACTTCAAGGGCCTCATTTACGCAGACGAAAGATGAGCGTTGGTGATTGAATCTAGCAGACATTATATAACCTGAGTACTCTCTGGTCCAAGATGTAGGGCAGGAGGTCCTTCCAGGAATCATCAATTCGGTTCCTCGCTCAGAAGTAAAACACACTGAACAAGGCACGTTATACCCATGGCGGCCAGACAAATCACTTTCAAGGGTTGAATACTCCACTCCTGCTACTCGACCGCGAGACTGGAACCTGGGCCTCACCTGCAGAGTTTGTGGTTCGTTGTGGAGGCAGAGATAGTTAGAGGCACCGCCTTCGTTGTATGGCGAACCAACAGCAGTACCATTGTAGACGACCTCGGTTCCAGTTGTGTTGGGACACGAGCTACTTCCCCAGTGAGTGTACTGTACTCCACCTGGACAAAATACAGGTCATCATTAGAACAATAAAGTCATCACTACTCGGTAAATTGCTTGTCTTTGAAACTGAGCAGCAGAGTTGTAAGTTTTGTTTAATTGTCAATCCAGTGTAATACATTATATGCTTATATCAATTCTAGTAGGGGCATGTAGATAATATCCAATTTCTTGAAGATGTGACATAAGCCTGACTGGTTGTACTAGTACACCTATGAGACTACATCAAACACTAACCTTTGCCTGGAGACCCAGCAGGTCCAGAAGCTCCTGCTGGTCCAGTTAGTCCAATAGGTCCTTGTGGTCCAGCAGGTCCAGCTGGTCCCTGTTCACCAGTTTCTCCTTTGGGTCCCACTGAGCCAGTGGGTCCTTGAAGGCCTTGAGGTCCGGTGGGTCCAGCTTCTCCAGGTGAGCCAGAGGGACCAGGTGGACCTACTGGCCCAACTGGTCCAGTTGGTCCCTGCTTCCCATGTACTTCTAATTCACTGGTTACCACAACTTTAGAAATTCCAATATGGGTGTTATTATCCTTTGATGAACAGTTACTCATTGGCAGAGTAGCCGCATCTGTAGTATTAATAACCAAGTATGTAATAGTGACAAGTTATAAATGTAGCAACCTTTGAATTTAGTAATTTTTTTTTGCTTAGGACTTAATTGTTAATATAAACTTATGAAATCTAAAATACAGATCTAACCTGAAAGGTATATCACTGTTACAAGCACAGTAAAAGTAGTCCACAAGCCTGTCATGGTGAAGTTTAAGAAGATTATCAAACAGTATTATGAGGATGAAGCGTCTCTGCTGATTACTCACCTTAAGGCTAAGGCCTTTTATATCATTCGGAACTTAGTTTAATAATCCAATTCTACTATCTGCACTTTTATCATCAAAGATATTAAAAAATAAATTATGATCCTTTCAAGGTTATCTGTTAACTGAAAGTATTTTAAAGCCACTGAGGCAGAAATTCACGATGGTTAATTAAATACATGTGTCTGAAGTCTTCATTAAAAGTCATGTTTCCTGCTTGAAGTAAAGCTGTCTACATCATGTAAGGCTACACTTAAGCAGCATCACTGCAACCTATACGAGGAATCCTTTAGAAATCGTTTCTAGAGCACCTACTTAGTTGACCTGTGGACTTTCAATGTTGGGATACCAAGAAAGAGAGATCATTCATTTTGTTTGATTAATCATATTTGGATGTGTGATGATAGTCTAGGTTATTAATTATCATTTCATGTCTCACACTGCAATCTGGCTTCATCAAAGGCGTATTAAAACTGGGGGAATAAACCGGAGTAAATGCACCGGATTTGGCTTAACCTATTAACCCAGAAAAGTCAATATAATTTGTAATAATATGATGACGAGACTTGTGCTCAGGTGTGCACTATAGTATGAACATATCTTTCGGTCACAAGAGTTGAGACAAGCAATAGCATAAAACTATTTTTATTCCATTTCAAAATGATGTATTGGTTTATTGATCCCATTTCACCATCAAAGAGTAAACTTCGGATTAAAGCATATCAGTAAGTCCCAGAGTTTGCTTGCCAAATTAAAACTACGTATTTTTGCTATAAAAGTGTATCTTATTTACTCATTGCTTCTTGTATACTCAAGTACATTGATGCACAAACCAGGTGCAAGACATATTAGCTGGGAAGTAACCTGACCCTGTTAAAATTATGTCACCAAAAAGCAATTGCATGTTTATAGTGTTATAGAGCATAGGTTCCAACCAATGACTATTAATAAATTTACTTTGTACACTTCTTTAATAATAATGTATAATTATAATAATTATAGAACACTTTTGTTCTTCACAACTGACTATTTGAGTGGATGTATTGCACTTCAGAAACAACAAGAAAACTAAAACCAAAACATTTGTAAAACAAAAACTTGTAAAAAAAAAAAAAAAAACAACAATAAAAGAAATAAGAAAAAAAAATGGAATTAATTATCATAAATAATATAATATAATTCAACTTTCAGTTGTCAATTTTCCATAAGTACTCCATGTGAGAGTCTTTGTATGTTTCTTTAAGAAGTTTTAATGTTCCCATACCAAGTTTAATATCATTTTATCAGTGAACCAATTTGTCTCTCTCTGAAGACTTTGAAAAGTGAGAAAGACATTTTCTTGTGGTTGTCTGAGAACTGATGAGGTCAGAGTTCAGAGTTCTTCTACCAAAGCTTAATTGCTATTTGTATGGATGCCTATGAGTATAGAATTTTGCTAACTCTGATGCAATAGTCTGTAACTATATTCATTTGAAAAATATGTATTATCTAACTAAAATTAGTTCTAGATTTAGTTAAGCTTCTAATGCAACATCATGCAATTAGTTTTTCAAAGCTGCAGTCCCCAAGTGACTTACCTTCTTGTAAGAAGGACTCAACATGGACTCTTGGAAGACTATAACTAGGCAGGCCATGCCAAATTATTATCAGCATATATTTTGAGGATAATGATACCTCTGAAATGAAAATTAAAAATTCAGGAATATAATTCTAAAGTTTTGTGGAATAATTTGTGTCTTCTCACATTTATCTAGACTATCAGGTTAATGTTTTCAATCAGAAAGACAAGTCTACACAACTCATAGCAGTATACAGGAGGCAATTCTGAGTATTTTGCATATCCAAACTTCTGCCTGGGAAATAACTTGTTGAAAATATTTAACTTGTTAATGTCACTTGAAAAGCTAAAGTTCAGGAACCCTCATTGGTCAAATTAATTTGCTATCTTGAAAGCTGAGACAGTTTCTTCTAATTATTCATCAGCTCCAAGCTTTTCCTTAAATTAGCTAATCACAGCCCAGCAGGTTTGGGTAGTTGACTCCCCTTTCTCTCTTCAGGAGTTAGCTCATCTGACAGGTGAACTATTTAGCTATTAACTGACTTATCTGCAGATGTGAATAGTAAAAGAGGCATTAAACAATTTGTTAAATGCTCTCAAGAGGTTGCTGCTGGGCCCTGCTGGATTATGCTAGCATTTTTTATGGAATAATGGACATGAAATAGCATAGTGGAATAATTCTAGAATAAAAAGGGTATTTAGGAGAATAATAAAGGAAAATGCGAATATCAGTTCATATAATTCTTGATTAGCTATAAAAGAAAATCAATAGTGCTTTATTTCTCTCTTTTTCTTTTACAAGGATATAAACATTTAAAAATGTGGTTATAAGGTAGATCTTCAGTACTTAATAAAAGCAGCTGGGTTTGTGTTGGCCACTTGGTTATTGTACTTCCAAAAATGAAAAAAATGTTTGAAATACTGGGAGAGCTGTTAGCTCAGACTTAGAGTCAGCAAGTCATCTGGATAATTATGCTAAATGGTTTCTCGAACTTTTTTCAGCTGTAGCAGAGCATGTTTTTTCCATTCTTTGAACATTTTCACGAGGATGCTCTAGGTTTTCACTGAGAGTAGATATAAAGGAGGTGGGGAACTCACCACTTCCACATTCCTCCAGAACAAATTTGGTATGGCCACGTCCCCAGACCCTCCCCGCGCTTTGCGCGCAACATGGGTTGGCTCTCCGCCTGTAGTCGTCAGGAGCGCGCAGGGTGATTAGGTAAAGGGTCTGGCCCGCGAGACTAGCGCATTGCGCAAGTGCGTTGAGACATGAAGCGTACGCTAGTTTCCTAGTATTATATAGAGTCGTGAACACTCATAAACGCTGTCATTATTTATGATCAATTTGGGATTACTTGTGTTTTGAATAGCTGACATAACTGCTGTATTTTCCCCTCAAGTTTCAAGTAGACTTGTTCACGCTACGCAGAAGGCGGACGATTACGGAATGGCTACCTCGAACTCGCGTAAACTGTACCTCAGTTGCCCTTCCAAGTCGGTAACTTGTCCTCAAATTTTAGGATACACTCTTGGGAAGACGTTGGGTAGTGGGAAGTTCGCCAAGGTCAAAGCTGCTTGGTCACCCTATGAAGGTCGAATGGTGAGAAGTAGCTATAGCTAAAAATTATAACTTTGTAAAAAAAAAATTCAATTTTTATTGCTTAGATTGCCATCAAAATACTTAACAAGAGCAAACTGGACGAGGAAGATGTAAAGAAGTTTCTTCCTAGAGAAATCTCCATTCTCCAGAAGGTTTCCCATCCCAATATCATCGGCACTTTCCAAATTGTGGAAACAGAGCGCCACTGCTTCATTGCGCTGGAAATTGCTGAGAACGGGGACCTTTTGGATTACTTCAACTTCAGGGGACATCTTCCTGAGGAAGAGGCGAGGCACATTTTTCAACAGATGTGCCAGGCAATATCGTACATCCATTCCTTAGGTATCGCACATCGGGATATCAAGTTGGAGAATGTATTCTTCAACAAATACATGGATGTCAAATTAGGCGGTGAGTTGTGGTTGAGGGTTAGTTATCAATTATTTAATTCAATATTTTGTACATTAGATTTTGGATTTGCCCTGGAGTCTCAAAGCAACTTTTGTTCTACTCCATGTGGATCATACAGCTATGGGGCTCCTGAAATAGTCCTCTCACCACACCCACACTACAACCCACTATTGGCTGATTCGTGGAGCATGTGAGTTATATATACCAATTGTTCCATTATGCTATTCTATTATTATTATTACTTCATAAATAGGGGTGTGGTTCTGTACACCATGGTTATGGGTAATCTTCCCTTCGGAGATGACAACCAAATCATCAGTGGGCTCGCCAATTACCACCACCTGCCTATGGATGGCAAGCTCATTTCTGAAGGTAAATCAAATAGTATCTTATTGACACTACCTAATCATTGTTCTTATTATTCGTTTAGAATATGAGCAGTTGGTGAGATCGCTCCTGTCTGCGGACATCACTGCTCGTTCGCTCGTTGCGGATGTCTTAACTCACGTGTGGATGACGAGTTTTCCATCTGTTCGACCGTCATGGGAGGGACCACGTGAAGGCAAATACAACATAAAAAATTCCCTTCCCTCCATCTTTCATAGAATAAATCCATCTGATTCTAGCTGCTACGATGTTGAGATTCACTCCCCACGCCTACCATCTGGCAATATTGATCAGCTAGATATGATGACTGCCATGAAAGCTGAGACAGCTTTACCTGTGAAGAATTTATCAGGTTCAGAAGTGCAGGAGGATCATGTTAACCCTGCTAGTGACACAGTTGCTCCTGCTCTGTCTTCATGTTCGAAGGTTCAGGATCACCTTCCTCTTGGATATGCCAACAACTTACCTTCACTTGCTGATAAATTAACCTCCTCAAAGAGCATCTTGTTGATTAGCAACCCTTTACCTGAATCAGCAGAAAGCATCACTCAGCTAGCTGGATCAGGGTCATTGACAAAGCCAGATAGCCTTACTCAGGATGAAGCTGGTAAGGCAACAGAGCCTGAAGAGTCAGAGTCAACAACTTCAGAGGAGCAGGACAACCATCCTTCTGCACTTACCAATACAACTCTTCCTGCGAAATCAGTGGCACCTACTTCAATGGAGAAAAACAGCCATCTTTCTGGTTCAACTACCAATGCAGCTATGCCAGCACGATCAGAGTCCTCTACTTTCATCGAGACGGACAACCACCATGATTCAGCTACCACTACAACTCTGCCAACCAAATCCATGTCACATACTTCACTGAAGAATGACAAGTCTTCTTCTGGTACAGATATCAACACAACTGTGTCTGATCAGACAATATCATCCACTTCTATTGAGCAGACCAACCATTCTTCTGATCCAGCTAACATCACTGTATTGCTTCCTGAACCAGAGTTATCACCGGTAATGGAGCGAGCCTATTCACTTGGCCAAGCTGACAATGCAAACCAGCCTGCTTGTGTTACAATTATACCAGCCATGGATAGTGGAGTCTCAACTAGTGCAAATGCTAGACAAAAGCAAAGGAAAAAGCACAACTTGGTAGCAAGACTCCAAAGTGCTGTTTGCCGAAGAATTTTCTCATCTTTGAGAAAAGGATTCAATGTGCTATAGACATTCATTGAAGTTTTTTTGATACTTTATTAAAGTTATGAAAATCATAATTATAAACAACCAACAAAATACATAAGAGTAACTATCATAAATAGAAACAACTGCATTCTTAGCTGACAGGCAATTAGTTGTGTTTAACAAAATAACTATTTTCATTTAATTGAGAAGTGAAATATAATTAGCTAAAGAAGAGAATCAAGGAAAACCTTATTGGATTTATCTTGAAAATAGCTATTGCTAATTACCATTAAAAATTAGTAAGAGAACCAATAGATATATTGAAATTAATTCCACAACAGGATAATTATAAAAGCCCTCAGGCAGGAATTAGAAAATTAAGATTACTAGGTACAAAAAAAAACATGCCCACTCTATTGGCTACACCTTAATAATGAAAATTTATCTTTAAAATTGAATATAAATAAGGTTACTTTTTTCATTCTGAATATTATTATAAACTATCTGGGTGAACCTTGCTAATCACTGCAGTTGGCCCCCCTGACACATCTACCTGGATCCTCCCCTTTTAAATAATTACCATCACCCCTAGTCTGGCATAGAAAGTCCCTTAAGACCCCCCCCCCCCCCCCCCCCCCCCCCCCCCCCGAACTAAAAGCGTAAAGGTTAGGTAAAGGGTCTCATGGTTGCATGCTGTGGATGGTCGTACACTGTATAGTTGCTGACCATTACCAATCTGTCACAACGTAAGGAATTCCTGCGTTCCAGGCTATTTTAAGACTTAGAAAGTGAATTAAAATGTTGTTTTCCTGGAACTCATAGCATCTCCACAAAATTATTTTTAATTGGGATTTCCTTGTCCAATCTGATCCATGAACTGATAGTCGGTGGTGCGTCCTGGAGAGTAGTGTGACGTCATCAAGTCTTCACTAACACGCATGCTCATTTGATAAAGTGCAGAAGAGGGAAATACAACATGCCCGTCATAAACGAAACACCAGTACATTATTGGCAAATATCCAGGAAAAATTGGCACCGCCAGTTAGAAAGTAATTGCGGCGATTAATCTACCCTGTAGCCTTTGAAAAAAGAAGAGTGCGAGAATACTAAGAGCATTGTAGCTATAAATCTTCCGTTTGTCTCTATTATCTGCTGCTCTTCGTGGTTTATTTCACTATGGCGACAAGGATAGTGCACATCAGCAACTTGTCACTAGAAGTAGTATTTGAAGGAAATTTGCTAAAAGCTCCTCCATTAAACCGGAGAGGCAGAAAGGTGAGTTACCTATTGAATTAACTCTTGTTAGAGTAGATAAGTGCTCCAATCACTTAATGATAGAGGTAACAGCAGCGAGACAAGTTTTATCACTCCATATATTTATTGTTCAATTCTTCTCACTGCCAATGCAATAAACCCTCAAACGACTTAGCTAACAAAAAAACAACAACTTATTGTGATCAATATTATTGTCTCTATACAAGTTCACTTGTAGAATACGCTATTGTTCATTTTCTTGGACAAAATCAATAGTGTACACTATATTATTATAGTGTACACTATATTATTGTAGCTTATTTCCTTCTTTTCTTCTTCAAAAGATTATTTTTCTAAGAAGTAAACTTCCTCTATTTTTAGTACCCGGATCCAACTGTGGCTTTTGTGGTGGAACACACTCTGTTGCCATGGGATTCAGTTCACTGACAGTCCAGAACTCGTTTCAAAGCATGTTTGCCACTCTTCTTTTTGATTGTTGCTATGACAAGGCTTTCCCTGATTTTTTTTTCTTTTTCTTATCTATGTTTGGGACTAAATTGTGAGTAGCACATTGGCTGCTTGAATTAACAATGTTGTGGTCAATTAATTGATGAGAGTTAAATGAATTGTTATAGCAAATACAGCATATATATACTTTTACATAATATTGTACAACTACATTGTATCCTGAACCTTGATTGATTCAATCACATAAATGATTAAATTTCCGTCCGTTAACTAGTGAAATATTAAATTTAAAATTTTAGAAATGGAAGGAGAGGTTTTTCATATTGAGAGCCAATCGCACATTTGAGTTCTACAAGTCCAAGAAAGCCGCAGATGCCCAGAAGGCTCCTCGTCGCATCGTTGACCTGCGCGAGTGCATCAACTTGGAGGTGGGGCTGGAGTACAAGACCTACCAGTACGTGATGTGCATCTCAACTTTCAAGAGGATCTTCTTCTTCGCTGCTCCAAGTGATTTGGTCATGTTCCAGTGGTCCACTTACTTGGAGAAAGTTAAGAATGCACGGAATGGTGAGTGGGTGTGTCAAGTGGGTGTGGCAGTGAGAGGGTGGGGTCATTTGCATGAGGACGGTAGTGGGATGGCAATATAGGATGGTGCAATTGGAATTGAGGATTTTTAAAGTTTTAATTTAATAATCTGAAGAAAACCAAAAATTAAATTGGTGGTTGTTTTGTTGTTTTAAATTTTGTTTGACTCCATCATACCATCTTCCTTTCTCTTGATCACGATTAAGGATACAGTAGGGCCATTAGCTGGTTACAGATAACAGATGTATGTGGCTATATGTTTATGCAAAGTAAAAAATAGTTCTTGTAACTTAGCTATTCTCATCTCCTCCTTACCACAACAACCCCACCCACCCCCCCCCACCCCCCCCCTCCCCCACCCCTTGCAGTCTATCTCTACCTACATGTACCACTCAACTTGTATCCAATCTTATTTCATTAGTGTTTACTATTAGCACTAGATTCTGTTGGGGCTACATACACAGTGTGTTGTGTCCCATACCAGGCAGTGTTTGTTTGTGTGTTTAAACTCCCTCATCACGATGTGCCTAGCAATGGGAGGAAGGGTTTGAGTGGCACCTCAGGATTGTTATGGCTGTGGGAGGCTATGGCAAGGCTCCTGGAGTCTAGGAGTCAGATGAGCACAATGGCCTCTTGTGTGCTGATGTTTAGAGTCCGTCTGCCACTATGCACGTGTTTGTGTGTGTGTTTGTTTATACTACCTACGTATTTATGCAGGTGTGTATGTGTGTTTGTGCATATGGGTGGTATTGCACATGCCCAGTCACTCTTTCTCAAATATGGGCAACTTGTGTTATCCATTGAATAATTCTTAAGACTAGTGATGCGTTTCTGATGCTTTCTTTATGCTAGTATATATCTCAAATGTTGGTGGTGGGTAGCAGAGTTTGTGTTTACACTGTGATGAAGATGAAAGTGAAGAATAATTATACATAATTAACTGAAAGTAAATCCCACATGGCCTAGCTTTCCTTACCAGGTGGATGAGTTTATTCTTGTTGTTTTGTTTTACACCTGTACTTGCCAATATCACTATACATCTGCTGCATGACTGACCTCTGCACTGTCACGCCAGCACTGGTGTGTTCTGGAACGATGTAGTCACGAAGCTCAAGTTGTGTGCTCTCTGATCCATTCCTTGGCTTACTTGTGATTGTGATGCGATTTCTAGCATCGAAATTGATTCACTTGTTCTCTTGCTTTCATAAAACTTTCCAAGTTGAGGAAAGTCCTCGAGTATGTAACACTTGACTTAGTTGCTTTTAGATGAACAATAATTTTTATTAATTTCCTTCTCTCCCTTAGTAAGCATTTATAACAGTTAGTAGGTCCTTTACTAATTAATGCATTAATAATAATAATATTAGGTGATTACCTACAAGATAATGAATCTCAGAGTGCACTGGAAATCAAAGCCTCAATACGCGCAAAAGTGCCCCCCCCACCCCCCCGGACTATCTTTTCCTCCTTTAGTATTAATTTTTTTTTCTTTTTGTATTTACTATTTCACTAATTGATTTTTTTTTCTTTTTGTTCACATCAAAGCCTTAATTACTGTAATCAATTAAGCCTTTGATGGCCTCAGCTAATTAATAAGCTTGATATAGAAGGCAGTGTGCGAACTTCTTCAGCCTCAAGAGAACAGAGAGGAAATTAATTTCATAATGTCACTTCATTTTGATTGGTTGCCGGCATCATCAGTTCAAACACTCCCAATTCTCGGACTAGTGAATGTAGTGTGTGGGTGTGGCATGTGGGTGTGGCAAGTAAACACTCTTGCGTAGTTCAAAGATCAAAATGTGCATACTCTTACGAGCATGTCGAGTACACTGCTCAAACAAAATGTACCATAACCCATGAAGCCATGCTCAATACGGGATTTAATTGGCCTCAAGTTAGTATAATGAGTGAGTATTCTTCTTTCCCTGGCAGCATAGTTCAGTGTATCGGTACCCGTTTATTCAACACTGTCTGCCCTGGCTGTTTCTACAGTATTGCAGCCATAGCGCTGGAAAGATGAATTTCCTGTGTGTCCCACAATGAAGGAAATGTAGCCAGAGCTAAATTTGGTATGGTTACGGAATTCACCTCTATCCTCACGTAGGATGACTGTAGGATGGTACATTTTCTACAGTGTAGGACACGGAAGAAATTTCTATTTGGGCCTCTTGGCAGTTAAGTAACCATCACTTGTAGTTTGTGTAGACCACAGAGTTGTTTCTTCCTGTGAAGTTTATTACCCACCAAACGACTACAAATCACGGAGACATTGAGGATATGTGGTCTTAATTGCTCCAATTAGCTCTTGTGGGACGCTTTTGGTAGCGCTTTTCCCTCTGTCTGGTTTTTGGCACGTACAGTAGTTGTTCTACTCGTAATTGGCAAGATGTTGGGCCTGAACTTGGACTGGATAAGGGATAAATGTACCATGGCAACGACTCCCACTCCAGCTGGTTGTAAACTCAACTATTTAGGATAATAAGTTAACATATTGTGTGTGTGTGTGTGTGTGTGTGTGTGTTCGAATCATTGTGTGTGTGTGTGTGTGTGTGTGTGTGTTCGAATCATTGTGTGTGTGTGTGTGTGTGTGTGTGTGTGTGTGTGTCCCTGCATATATGGTTATTGAGTGTAGACTAATCAGTTCAGTGCTGCATTTCTTTTAAAAGAGATGAGTTTGAAGTGAAACTTTAGTGTTACAGTGAGGCGGACACAGTTAACATGACTTGAAATTATTAATTAAAGAGTAAAATTACCCACTGTTTTGTAATTAGAGTGTTCCTGTGCTGTTGAACTCTCTGAGTTCTTCATGTCAGTCATTATTACCGTTGTTCTGAATACTGCCACCACAAAGTGAGATAAAGCATTGACAACATAAATCCTATGGTCAGTTGATATTCAAGTAGTTATCAAGTGATGTGTGTTCTGTTGGAGTTAGTGCTTTGAAGCCATTCATGTACATGTCCCTCAACACAACACGCACGAACAATGTCCGATGTCTGCCGTGTGTGTGTGTGTGTGTGTGTGTGTGTGTGTGTGTGTGTGTGTGTGTGTGTGTACATCTTCAAGATCTAGAAGTTTTAAGATTTCTGCTGTCTTCCTACATGGGGATTGTATGACTCAGGAGTTCTGAGGCACATTTCCTTCATTCTTGCTACACTAAGGCACGACGGTAGATGTCTGCTCAATGACATTTCCTGTTTATTTATGTGAGGTTCCGCGATGTGCCACTATTTGTGTTCCCATTGTGTGCGTGCACCTAGCAACGAGTTTGATAATGTGAGTGTGTGAGTTAGTTCATGATGAATGTGGTGTGTGTGTGTGTGTGTGTTTATTGTTCTTACAAGTAGAGCAATGGTGTGTATATATGAGTGGCTATTTGTGCTGATGTGTATCATTATCATTTTCTTTTTTAATTTATTGCTATATTACTATTATTTTGTGTGGAAAAGTCATTTAAAAGGGGGATCCAAGTGTTCTATTGTAATTACTGGATTATGTTTATTATGTGTGTGCGCGCGCGCGCGTGTGTGTGTGTGTGTGTGTGTATACTTCCATACATGTATCTTATCGTCACACTGTATTTTTAATCTGTGATTCTTTGCTCAACATTTGCTCGAACCAACTCTTGGTCATTAATAAAATCACTTCATTACCAGTGGGTGTGGTCATTTAAGACATGATTACTATTTGCTCTACTGAAGGTTTACCACATATGAATATTGTTTGGTGTTAATTACAGTGTTTTGTAGCGTCTGGTCAGTTTAGACCACATAATCCCAATACAGTCAATAATTCCAACGAAAGCATCAACAAAGTGTTGATTATATCATATTTCTGTTATCTTTATCATGGTTATTTACCTGAACTTTGTAAACTTGTGGGTTAGTGAATGCAACGCCAGACTAGAGATGATATTATATTTCGTGTTCCCCTAAGAATACAGTGTGGATGAGAGTCAGCAGAGCATTTTATTGGATGTGGTCTTAGTTTAAATATCATTTCCTCTGTCAGTGAACTTATAACATCGTAAAGTTCAAATTTTGGCTAACAATTCATAAAATTCTGTTTTTGTTTGTTTTGAACAAAGAGACTGAAATTTGCTTTGAGAGAATGATGTCGAAAAGCTGAAATTTTTTTTGTTTTAATAGTTAGTCATATGTTTTAAACAAAGAGTTCTAAAACTTGTACTGGGGGAATGATGTCAAAGTATTTAATTGTGTAGTCTTTCAGTGTTGTCTATCACATGCAAGTCACAAACTGACAGTATTGGGAAGCTATTGGCTGTGTGTGTTGATGTGGTCACCAACAGCTGACAGGACATGGTCTCTTGTGGTTAGTTTCTGCAAGGTCTGGTGGCTTCACTTCAAGTGGCTCTACTCCAACTTAACCACGTACAACTTGGAAGGATTGATTGTGGGAAAATGGCCTTAGGTGTCTCATTATGTAAAGACTACGTTGAAAATGGTAGACGTCCTTGTAGAGTCCCCATTGGTACAACTATCATAGAGCAAGTTCATGTATTGGACATGCAGTGTGTTTGTTTGTGTGTTAGTCTTGGTGTCTGTGTTTCCTTATGTTGGATTAAAGGTATGTGTCATTTTCTTTTGTTATTTCTTCTTCTTATTTTACAAGTTGTCTTACCTATCACATTGGAATGTCGATGCATCAACATAGCACGTGCATTTCCCAGTGTCTTTCGTGCAGTTTCCTAGTCTTTCGCAAGTCAGGCTGTTTGTTTACATATAGCAGACGGCAAATAGCCCATAGTTGAAGTGAGAATATAGCCTGGAGCCTGTGGTATCCAATAGCTACAAATGTGTGATCTGGATACATATGCCTCAGGGTTCCTGTTAGGTGATCGTTGGGTGTATTGTCTTATAAGTTGAGAGTACAAGGCATCAGCTTATGAATAATGTACAGTAGCTTTGCTAAGATTTTATTAAGTTATGGACATTTCTATTATAAGAATAATGGCAAAGGTGATAAATTCACCCTGAGCTGGCGGTAGTCACGGACTTGTGGTAGTGACTGTGCACACAGAAATAGAGTCATGTGGCATGTGACATGGCACATGTGCAGCGAACAGAATACAGCATATTAAAATGAATTATAGCTCACCGTGTTTGTTTGTTTGTTTGTAAAGTTTAATTTCATTCGTTAAGTAACATCAGCACTATAATATCATAATATCACTCTTTAATTTAGTATAGTTTCATTAAAAAAGCACTTAAAACTGCATTTCAATATTACACAAATCTTAGTTTACTATCTGTGATACTTGAACAGCTGTAATTCTGAATTAGAATTGAAGCGGCAGTTCAGTACACTCTGTATTAGCTGCAGTTCTCATGTTGTTAATTTAGAATATTTCAACTATTTCTGCTGGCACTCTTTATGCATCCACTTCCATATAACTGAGGTAGTGAAGACATAAACTCCAACATAATTGAGATTTGCCTTTTAGAAACACTAGCAGGACACTCACAAGACGTACCGATGAGTACGTCAAGGTGTAATTACCCTATCGGATGCAAATGGAGACGCTAACAAATAACATCACACGTGTCACACCATATTCAACTCTCGGACGAGTGTGTTAGAATGTACATCCAGGAATGACTGCACGTAGCAACACTGATTGGGACATCAACATGGATGTTTATTAGAATCTTGTAAAAAAAAATGTTGACCTTGAGCTCAAAGTTGTTTTAAAAAAAAATGTTTTCTTATCGTTCCTGAGTTCAGTTTTATCGGCTGTCACTACGTGTTGTAAACACTGCGTCTGGCATTGCCAAATGAGTGGCACCAAATATGACCAAGCATTTAACACAATCAACGAATAACATCAACAAGATTCAAAAACTAGTTGCAGCTGCATGGGGCATGTATCCACATCACAAAAATGCATTCACATTTGGAACTTTAGAATCAAAATGATTGCCAGAGGAAAAAACCCTTTATTTATTTATTTAATTTATTTATTTATTTGTACATTACTAGTTATTATTATTTTATTTACAATGATGAACACAACGACTGCTGTTATTTTGATCAAATTATTTGATTAAATTGTTTAGAGGGGGCGAGATGGATGGGAGTGGCTAAGGCAGTGATAGTGTCTGCTATAACCCAAAGGTTTTTGATCACAGCTTTGGGACCTTGGCAGAGGAATGAGGTAGAATCAAGCTAGTTGAAACACATGTGCTGGTATTAGGTGAGAGAAGTTGTATCTTAGATTGACACTTTCTCACCTAAAGGGGTCTGGAAAAAAGCAAAGGAAAAATGCGAAAAAAATCTTAGTTGTCGCTGCGGGGATTCGAACCCAGGGCCACTGGCTTTAGCCACCAGTGCTCTAACCACTGAGCTACGACAACCCTCGACTTCTAAGACTCTCACATTTTTCCTTTAAGTTGTATCATGTGACAGTCGTGTGCGTATGTGTGACTGTATGTGTATGTATGTGTGTGAGTGTGCTGAACTAGTATGGTATCCAATGTACCAGTGATACCAACACCACAATCAATAGACAATTAATAGAAAGACTTAAAGTCAGGAATGGACTAAGTTAGAGGGTAACCCGTTAGTCATAAGCTGTGATTTTCACATATCTGTACTGGTTACAGTGTGAACACTCAATCACTACCGTAGGTGATTATTTTCTCATGAGACATATTCACAGCTCTGTCTTTGCAAGCCATCGTGGCTGATTAACAGGAGTGTGACGGTCACGCACAGGTGACGTAATCCAGCAGGCAATGAAAGGCATTTATTTGTATGTAAGGATGGGGGCTTTGAGTTTCAGGAAAGCTTGGTTGAAATTGGTTTGTACTTTTAGGAATTGTATTGAACGTTTTTTTTATTGGTGGGAGAGGGGGGGTGGGTGGGGGGGGGGGGGGGGGGGCAAAAGTTTTGATGAATGGTGAAATTGTTTAAGTGGACTTACTTTGCTAGCAGTAACTGTCTCATTGGGTCTTCCTTGGGAAATCATGCCTAATGGTCTTTTAGAAATATTATCTAGTGACTCCTTTAATTGAGTGCACTTTTTTTGTGTAGTCATCCGCACTCAGCAGACACGTGTGTTCATCAGCTCAGTATGGGGGAAAGTACAACGAACTGTTTGACAGTTGGTTTTATCACCACCACGCCCACCAAAGGAAGCTGTTCTCAGTCTTCAAAAGGCTCAGAATCATCTTTATACGGAGAGTGTGAAGCAACTGTAGCTACGTGCTGGGTTGCTAGTGGGAGGGGAAAAAAGTTAAGTAATACTTGAGCACCATTTGGATAACCTCAAAATATAACAAAATCAGCAAAAATAATAATTGAAGTCTATAATGTGTGCAGGAAATGTTTAATTTGAATTAAGTTTTTTTTAATGATGAATTTTTTTAATTTAATTTTTTTTATTTTTTAATGTCCCAACATATCATTGAATAATTGCCTTTTAGTAAGACAAAAAAAAACAAAAAAAACAAAAACTTTTTGATTGTATCCTAATTTAGTTTTAGCAGTTGAAGCTTTGGCAGTTCCCTGTGATGGGCGTGTCTCTTACACTCTAAAGCCTAGTATATCATGGTTCTGGTTATGAGTTGCAGTTGCTGTTGACTTAGACGGCAAAGGAGGAAATATCACTTAATAGTTCACACACGGTCTATGGGGAAATGATAGCTGCTGTCGTCTATTAATGTTTACTTTTCTAAGTGATTATTTTTACTAGAGCAGCGGCGGTATGTTGAAGAATGTGCATGCAAACACACAAGGCACAACTGCGCTTATCAAACATGCACGCACACACATGCACACACACATGCACATATACATACACAAATGAAACTTCTCGAGCCAATAGCATTTGTTATGTCTGATGAGTTGTTATCAATTTGAATTTGTTAAACCGAATTGAAAATAACCGACTTACTAGTATCGTGTAACACACATGGACTGAGTTAGTGAATTATATTTGCGCACATCTTCAATACAGAATTGTGAAATGAGTGTGAGAGAATTTAGAAGGTGTAAGGGCGTGCAAGACATACCTCATCGTCCATGTTGACTTAGACAACAAACGAGAAAATATCACCCAAAAATTGTTCATGAAACAACCATTAGAAGAGTCCAGTCATTGCAGTTCCTAATAATAACTCCTACATTTCTTTATCTTATGAACTCTCTCTCTCTCTTTCCCTCTCAGAGTTGCTTAATATACAAACACATTGTGAGCATGTGCAAATACGGTTCCATTTACCGCCCCCACACATGACACAGTTATGACCTCCAGTGAAGTTTGTTGAAGTATTCTGTGACTCATAAGGCAGTAGTTGTTCTCAATGATCCACCACGTTATGGTGTCTCTGTTCCCCACAAGCTGTCTCACAATATTTTGGAGTTGACATTCCATTAAGGGCACGTAGTGTAGGCTGATCTGCAGACAGAATAGGTGGGCGGGACGCATTCTTAATAATTGACAAGGTCACAACAACACCTATCTCTTTGTAAGCCATTAGTGTTATTATTTGTGGATGTACGAAGGAATGGGGAGAATGGAGCTTTTACTGTAAGTGGGTGAGGGTCATAGCTCAAGTTATTTATTTAGTCTTGGTCCAGGCGGTAGTGTAAATGGATGCTTAATTAAATCTGTAAGAAGATGCTTGTGTTAATATGATAGATGGAAGAAAGAGTTGAACAAAATAATTCGAGTGTACACTATAATGAAACTTGGCATACATATTTAAGTGAATAGCTAATTTAATACAAGTTTTCTGTATTATTTGGACCACAAAATTATCAAAAGATTGATGAATCAGCAATACTTCGTATTCTCTTGTTCTCTCGTGCTTGAACGCCTCAGCACTAAGAGAATTCTCAGCTCACTGTTCGTGTGCAAACTATTGAACCAGTTTGTATGCAGAAGAGGGGGACTTCTCCTCAAGGTGGTGCCTATTAGAATATACCTGTCACTAAGTAGGCTACTAATATTATAAATGCCACTCTTCAAATACTGTCTAGGATGAGAGAGTTTTATTGGTTTCACACTTTCTTTATAATAAAAGGAATAAAAAATTTTCTCTTTAAAAAAACAAAATTCCACAAATAATATTTATTCACCCAATGCTCATTTCAACTGACACTTGGCTCATCTGCTTGCTTGTCTCTCACGAACTTAATTGTGTTTTTATCAAACATAATTAAGTACATCTCCTGTAGTTCAAACTTCTTAATTAGTGCTGAATAGCTGGATGAGTTGTTTTTCTCCATGGAGATTTGGTTGCTCTGGGCAACTACGGCTGGGAAGCCGTCCAAGAGTGAGATAACTCTTTAGTCAATCTAATGAAAGTGATTCCGATTTTTTTTACATATCGAATAGCCAAGTAAATTTTATGGTAAGGTGTGAGTAGATTTACAAATATACATCATGTACACCTAGCAGGACCCACCAGCCAACCATGAATGATTTGCAGGAGGTATTATTGAAACCTCTATAGATTGCTATATAGTGGCATAGGAAGTGGGAGGAGGGCCATAATTTTCTTGGCGCAACTTAAAAATGTGATTTCTAGCATAAACACCTGCAGACCACAAAAAATGCCCTTGAGTCCCACCAGTACCGAAACATCTTCCTACACCACGTATTATATATATAATTACACATCTGCCAATATCAAAGTCAATATCCTCCTTGCAGGTGACTCGATAGAGGTTCTGGACATCGGTCTGAGGAGAAAGGGCGGAGCTAGTGCTGTGAGGACTCTACGTCCTTCTATCGTCACACGTGCCTTCTCCAGCAGGTCCAGAGGAAACCTCACCTCCAAACAGAGGAGCAAGAGGTAGGAATTCATTGAAGCACACACACACACACCCATTTTTTGGTAAATAATTTTAAGTGTATAGCTCTAGGTTTTTTTTGTTTTTTTTTATGGAGAATATATGTAAATTGAAAGAAAGTGAATAGAGTGTACTCTATTAATAAATAGGCATGTGCTAGGAGTGTGTGCTGTAGGAGTGATTACTAGGCAACAACCAGTGCATGTGTGTGTACATATGTACTGTTTCTGTGTGTGTGTGTGTGTGTGTGTGTGTGTGTGTGTGTGTGTGTCAAATGGTACTTTGGCAAGTACCTCATAACTTTAAGGTGTGTCACTTTAAGTCACAACAACTGAATGTATGTCTTTAACTTGAGCTAATAGAATTTAATGGAACTTTGAAAGGAACACCAAAAGATGGAAGAAATAGCTACAAGATTCCAATATGCTACAGACTTTTTTGTTCACAAAACAAGTGAAAGATAAACTGAGAAGAGAAGGGGGAGGTGCTGCGTGAACATATGGAATTTCAAAATTACGGCATTATTTTTCACAAGGGATACGCAGTAGATTATATGGCAAAATTTGTCTTATATTTTTCTATCCTTTTCCCACTCTAAAGATTTAAAAGCAGGTGTGGTTTAAAGTTTATGAAAATTACAATGTATGACACTGTAATTTTTTATACACTTGATAGCACACCCGTAGTATCGTTAAGTCATGGCGAAAGTTAAAATTTAGTCGAAAACAATTTTAATAAAAAAAAATTGACTAGATTCTACTAGAAAACTATATTAACACACAGAGCAATTTATTGTGTCAATTTCATTACGTAACAGTCTGCTAATCCTCACTCCCATTTCTGATGATACCTTACCAAATCACATGGTTGCATTTTGTATATGCATGTTTAAGTGTTGGTATGCATTCATGAGTATCATTGTCATATGTGGGCGTGGTCTAGTGCTATAGCATTGATGCACTTCAAAGGAGGAAGTACGGAGACAATGGACTTGAGGGGAGAAAGCAGTAGCAACTCTCAAGTGTCCCCCATCCTCTCACCCATCACTCCCACCTCCGACTGCAGCTTCAAATCAGAAGGTGATTAGGACAGAACAACTAAGCTATGAAATATGTTATATTTCTAAAAAAATATTTTAATATCGATGAATTTATATTTGCTACTTAACCCAATGTTTCAACTTCTTGCTGAGGTCCTCCTTGGCAAGAAGTTGGAATATCACGTTATTAACTAATTGTATGCTTAAGTATGTATGTACAATACAGAATAACAATTGTTATTATTAACCAGATGGAAGTCCAGATGAAGTGGGTCACGAGAGATTTCCAAGTCTCTCCAGTGAGTACAGCTCCTCCTCTCATTCCTCTTCCATTTCCAAGTCAGGAAGTCTGAAGTTCTCTCCCAATCTGATCTATTCTTCAGATGCTCCTCCTACAAGGGTGCGGTCTGTCACCAGTGATTTTCGCACAGTCATCATTCCCACCTCCATTCCTCCACCGAAAGAATTTATGCTGAAAAAAGCATCCAGAAATAAAGATGGGTTCTTCATCGACACCAGCAAAGGTAGCGACTTTCAAGACTCTCAAACAGGCTCGGAGCTTTCGTCAACCGAAGATGACAAGATGGCTCTTAATGAAGATATGGGAGCCTTCACTGCTAGAGAAGGGAGGCTGAAACGAATGCCAGGGATCAAGAAGCCGAGCCCCAAGTCCAACAAGAAGGTGGTAATAGTGCAGGATGACAATATAAAGAGTGAATCTCGAAGTGAAGGCAAAAGCAATTTCTCATACAATGATAACATGAAGAGGTCCTTTAGATACAAGAAGATTGATCTCCGCCCTCCAGAGAAGCCACTCTACGGAGGTGACGATGTTGTGACCGATTCGGAGGAAGAGTACGATTCAGAGAGCGAGATGAAGGGCACTTCCTCGTGCGTTCCAGGTCCACAAAGCCAAGATACAGGTACCCCAGATGTATCCACTGATTCTATCCTCGATGACAGTTCTGATAGTCTCACTGGTTCAAAGAGCGAGGATGAAAACACGCCCCCTCGCTCCGCATCGTTTGCTTCCTCCTCAGCAGCTCGTGGAAATGTTCTCAACCGATTCAAGTTCTTGCGACAGCAGCCTCCCAGTGGAATCTCCGCCCACAAAAAAACACCCATTGCTAATCACCAGCCACAGGGACGCCACTCACTGGCAAACACGTATTCTCGTGTGACGGTCCTCGGAACGAAGGAGGACTCGCACGATTCAATGGACAGCTTCCACGTGCCTGAGCGTGCACCTCGTGCTCGTATAAGATCTAATTCACAGCCAGTCATTGCTCTGCTTCGTAGAAAGCCAAGTTTAATGGAAGACTCTGAAGCAGAAAGAAGGGAGGAGAACAGAAACACATCAATGGAAGCAATGCAGATGAGGTGGGACATTGAAGATGTTCACTCCACTTCTTTACCTCTTGACACGGATTTTATATTACCTAGTGATCTTCCAGCGAGACCTTCCAGCGAAGTTTTCACAGAGCTCAGCCAAAATTCCATGGATGATTTAGTTATCCCCCCTCCAGAGATATTCGGTGCAGGAGCCGAGGAAGATATTATCAGCACTCATTCTGAGACCACTTTCAAATTGGAGTCACCTCGTTTCAAGCCTAAGCTATCCCGCACTCAGAATGTGAGCAAGACAAAACTTTTTGTCAATGGAGGCAATATTAATGGCAAAGAAGATGAAACTGGAGACTCTTCAAGCAAAATGGATTCCCAGGGAAAATTGAGGGATTGTATGTCCGCAGATGAGCAGCATAAGACTCTCACTGGCCCTCCGCCACCTGAGTCTGTGGTGAATAGGAACAGCACTGACTCCAACGATACTGGATATACAAGCACCAGTCCTGGCTACTTAAACTCGGCATCTTTACAGCATCAGCAGAAGAACAAACCACACTCTCAAGATGGAGAAGCTTATCTCCAAGACAAGAAACATCCAATTGGGTTGTCGGATCATGAACACAGTGCACTAAAGTATCGCGATAGCTTTAACGCTGGAATATCACCTGATGGAAGGTCTACGCCTATTGGTCAAGAACCAGCAGGAATTGGAAATGGGGCACTCGGATCTTACTCATCCTGTCACAGTTTAGCGTCCACATCGTCTGATGTGTCCAGGACGTATGTACCTCTAGTGTTCTTTTCGAAGCAGTCCTTGTTTGGTGGGGGGAGTGGTGTCGGAGGTCACTATGATCCCAGCAAATTTTGCATTCAAGTTTGCTTAGTTGAAAACTCTGAAGACCTCATAAAGGTGAGTGCTTTATATATTTCGTAGCTATTTACATACGTTCCTAATGTGGGTAATTGTTGAGCAAGTCTTTATCTCTCCTCTAGCTTACCTACCTCTCTTTCTTCCTACGGTTTTCTTATATCAGATCTTGATTAGACCTAATAGATGGGGTTGCGCTTGACATAATTTAAGCATTAAAATAACTTAGAATTACAATTTTGAATGCTTTGTACTACTTCAAATTGTTAAAATTTTGATTCTTCATTATTTTAACCATTTTCTGATCATGCTTTTAAATTTTATACGTGTATGTCATATACAGTTAGAAAGTAAAAGACTGCAACAACTTATAACAAAAAAAAATTTAGTACAATAAGGTGAGGTAATGACTAACAAAAAACAACAACGGAAAAGGCAACCATAAAAAGAATCTGGTTTGTATGCTTGAAAAATGTAGTGTATCCAATATTTTTCAAATTGAATTAAATGGTGAATGTATTTCCTTTCCTCAGGATGTGATCGGAGTTAAGTCATTGGAATCTTTCAGTCAGGTGGAGACTGAAGAAGTTGAGGGAGAAGGAGGTGTGGTTACTTCAGAGGTGGATGATTTTACCGTGGAAACATCCCTGGAGGATCTGGAGTTTGGGTTTAACATCAGTAATAGTACTCAGAAGGTAAGAAATGTTTTCATTGCAATAGGTAATTCATCCATTGTTACCATCCTCTACCACTTGATTTAGTTACATCAGTTCCTTCCTCTTGATCTCTTTCTTCCAAGAACTCCCTCAATTTCTCTCATCCTCTTTATTCAACTCCTCCCTTGTCTATCTCTCCTACTTCTCAGTCTCCCTCATGATTGTGGACTTAAACTTTGTGGAGCTTTTGCCTTCCCTTGTAAAGCTTTCGCCTTCTTTCATGACTAAGTTCACCTGCTTTGTTTCCTATTGGTCTACTGATTATGGCGATGCTTTACCCATTCAGCAAATGATGACGCTTTACCCATTCAGCCAATGATGACGCTTTACCCATTCAGCCAATGATGACGCTTTACCCATTCAGCCAATGATGACGCTTTACCCATTCAGCCAATGATGACGCTTTACCCATTCAGCCAATGATGACGCTTTACCCATTCAGCCAATGATGACGCTTTACCAAACCAACATAGCTCATGAATTATTCATGAATACACACTGTTGTCGGTCACTATCGTTGCTGACACACAAGCAAATTATTCTATCTACATATTGTGTATGTATATTGTCATTTGAGGAAAGCAAAAGTAATTACTAATTTACTAAGTACTTTTTTTTTAAATTATAGCCATTTTCCTTGTGATTCCTTAGGTTATGCTTGTAGAATTGTAACATTTATTATGGTTAGCCAATTAATTTCAATCATGAGAACAGCAAGTAAAACTTAAAATAATCTAACTAATTTTAGATAGTGAAGTTCATGTTGAGGAAGTACAATTTTTGTATTTTCAATCTTTTGATGATTTTGTGCTACAAATATCTATATTGCACTCATATTTTTGTAGGATATATTTTCGAGGAAAGTTCGTCAGTTTACGTACGAGATTCAGAATCTGTTTGGATCACAAAAGCCATTCTCGTGTGATGTGGAGATTCATTACGGCAGCCAGCAAACCATTCTCAGCATAGAAGTCGTATAATGTGTCTTTGTAGCAGTTACTATTGAATAGTAATGTCGAACTTTCAATAAAAATTGCAGAATTTTATATTGTTTTCATTACTGCATCATTTTGCCAGATATCTTGCACATATAATATATTTATTACCATTAAACTGTTTGATTATTACTATATATCTCATTGCAAAAGTTCTTCATGAGTTATACATTATATTAATACATAATGATGCTAGCTACAGCTTATTATCATAGCTGTATAGTAGTACACAGAGGTGTTTAAATGAATGTAAATACAAAGATAACTAAGTAAAGAAAGGAGATGTGGTTATAGATGATAACAAATATTTTGTGATAAATATTTTGCCTATGGGGACACCTTGGCCATTCCAATTTATCCTTAGTGCTCAGATAATATATATTATATAAATAACTAGTACATAATTACACGAGCCAGAGTGTGATATGGTGAAATATTTCATGAGCATCAGCAGGCTAATTAATTTTTACAAGCCAGAGGCCACTCTTCTAACTCAGTCACCAGCAAATCACTCCTCAATCTTCTACCACCAGTTGCACAACTTTTCCAATTATCATCAGTATACTCCATCAACTCTACCATCAATGGCAAACTCTTCCAACAAACTAATTCCATTAGATTCAAGTGGTCATTCTTCAGTTCACAAGCATGTACAATCAACAGTACTACTAAAAGGCACAATATTTCTAATAGACGATTTCCATTGGTAGATCTTCTTAACCTTCCAGCTTGTAAAGATCTGAAGTCGAAGACTGGACATGCTCGTGTCCTGACTAGTGCAGTGTTTGACTATATTGAAGGAGGAAGAAAACAAGAGACGTAAATTGGAAGAAAAAGCAAAAAGCAAAAAAAGAAAGATAGATTAAAGAGAAGAATAAAGAAGGAGAACAAAATTAAAAACGAGAAGAAAGAGAGCTTTTAAGCTATAGAAAGAGAAGAGAAACGTAAGTGCATAGAAGATGAAAGATTCGTATGGCTGCGGAACCAGAATTGAAAGCAAATCGGCTCAGACCCATCCAGGAGAAGTTATCTATCAACATAGGAGATCATACAGCAGAGAATAACCAAGAACACTTCTATTCATCATCAATCCTTCTCGCAAACCGAAGACTTATCCAAAGGAAAACGAAGTTCAAGTTTTGAAACTTAATTATCTGTAAAAAAAATTGGCAATTTTTATAAGTCAGTTTCTTTTCTTTGGATGTGATATATTCACTTGTGTTTGTGGGAAGGATTGGCAATGAATAGAAATGTTTCATAAAAACGTATTACCCACACATCCAGAAGTAGCTATTAGAAGGTGCTTCCTCAACCATTCATTGTGGTAGTTTGCAGTCCACAACATATTGGTATTTCATGCCATTCTTTGCCATGAAATTCATTCCAATTTCTTCTTAAAGTTGCCAATGATAGCTAAACATTTTACGAATGATACATATCTGAAACTGACCTATTAATAAAAAATTATTCAGGATTCTATTATTGCAGTGGAACTTAACAATAATAGCACCTTTCTTAGTTATAATCCTGTTCAATAGAAAGTGCACCCTGAAGAGGTGGGGACAGAGTTAAAACGATGAGGACATAGACGTATTTGGCTGATGATTGAAAATCTTCAAATGACTGCTTACTAACGTTCCTTACTTATAGCTACTCATCAAAATGTGATAAGTCATAACCTTCTCCATGTTGGCTATCATAACGTAGTTCTTCTATAGAAAAAATAACAACCAGTAAACTGACCAGAACCACAGGATGAATCTGCCATTTCATAGTGAAAGTAATAATGTTTAAGATTGACCACCCTTTTCCATTTACTTCACATTAAATCTGGTTTCAGTCAACAATAGTTAAAAAAGAAAAGTGATTAGTTGTCTTTCGGAATCTCTAATGAAGCTATATATTCAATTTGTAATCCATAAAGTGCAAAAAAAAAACAACAACAACAAAAGTTATACAAATTAAACAAATTGTAATTTCTCTTCTTCTTCTCCTTGAACTAGCCTAGAGGAAAACTGCAAGCATTTCTGACACAAACAGCATATAAGGCAGTAGCGCTTTTTCCAAGGTATAGGTCCAAGGCCCTTCCCTTTTCTTGCTTACACAATTCTGACATACAGCTGTTTCACAAAAAAGCTATAACCCAATGTTAGCATTCATGTTTTATGTGGAAGCGTACATAAAATAAATTAAGTCATTGCTTTTGGCACATTGAATTGTATTTGGTTCAAAGTGAGAACTGTGTCCATCAACAAGAAGGAGTATGGACGATGTGAAACAGCAATTTGAAAGAAAGTGTTTTTAAATTGAAGAGTTCTTGATTTATCCACCATCCACTGCATAATGCATATCTGGAAGAAATAACTTCATCATTAATTCACTATAGACTGATTTGCTTGGTAGAAAATTATAAATGGAATTACTTGTCCTGTTGTACTGTGTGGTGGGATGGCTGGTCGGAACAGGTATAGGCTTCCACCTGAGTCACGCCAAATCTCTACGCTAGCTTCCCGAGGCTTTCTAAAGCCCTTCAAACCCCCGGTTATCAACCCGAGTTAGTGACAAGAGTTGGCTTCGATAAAGATTGAACGAGACACGACTGAAAGGCTGCGCATACCCGCAGGCCATGATATAGGAAACCCACGAGCATGCGTATTAGGTGACATAACGATCAGGTGGTGATGTGCGTGATGAGGAATTAGAAATAGATAAAGAAGCTATTGTTAAGAGCCATCCCACAGTTCCTATCAAAGAATTCTTCTGATTGGTCCCCTAGCCCTAGCCCTCACGCGGCTCTATAATTGGTCACGCGCGGCGCTATAATTGGTCACATGATTTGATTAACCAATGAAATGAGTTTTTTTGATAAGAACTGCGGGACTGTAGATTGTTAAACGGAAAGAGTTCGTAATGATTGAAGTATGTGGTACTGTGAATGTGGTGGCCCCTACCACCACATCTCCCCCCACCCCTAATGAAGCGGGAGCGTGTAGATAGAAATAAGATGCGAAGTGTTAATGATACAATAGGTAAGTAAACAAACCTTAGATACATGCAAATAGTTCAACAGTTCGATAGTTCTAAACGACTGTCATGGCCGATCTTCATTTGGCCAAGACTGTCTGGAGAGAGCGTCCAACTGGGTTAGCGGCGCCTTGGATGTGATGGAGATCGAAGGTGTATTCCAACAGTCTGATCTTCCACCGCGTCAGGCGAGAGGAACGGGCGGGGCCAGATAGGATGTTCACAAGTGGTCTATGGTCGGTGAACGCCTTGAAGAAGCGACCGGCCAACTGAAATCTGAAATGTTCGATGGACGCCAACAGAGCAGCGGCTTCTAGGTCTAGGATGGCATAGTTTTTCTCTGCTGGGGACAGCTGTCTCGAATAGAACTCGGCTGGGACCCAATGCTCGTCCCTAAAAACACATCGAGTACCTCCGATGCCCAAACAAGAGGCATCGGAGAACACAGAGAACATCATTAGGTGACGGAATGATTAGTGACGAGTGATTAGAGATGAAATGAATAATGGCTTTGAATGAACTGACATAGTCGTCATCACATACAATCTTGTCAGGCATAGTCTTCGTCGTATGGCTATTGAGGATAGTGGTATGGTGAGAGAGTTGAGGGATGAAGCATGAATAAAATGACACCAGTCCAAGAAACGAACGAAGATTAGATTTAGTAAGAGGTAAAGGGTAGGAGGTAATAGAAGAAACTTTGTCAGAAGGAATCGAAAGGCGTTGCCTACCAACATGGAAACCGAGAAAGTCGAAGGATGCAAACGCCCAAGAACACTTTTCCTGCTTAACCGTTAGGCCTGCTACACTGAGTCGGGACAGAACGGCGGAAATGTGGGCTAAGTGGTCGTCAAAGGTGGAACTAAAGAGAACAAGGTCGTCAATGTATGGTAAGCAGAAGCGTTCTAAACCTCGAAGCACCGATTGCATAAGGAATTGAAAGGTCGAAGGTGCATTAGTTAACCCGAAGGGCATAACACGAAACTGGAATTTTCCCTGTAAGCAGGTAAAAGCCGTGTATTGTTTAGAAGATTCTTCCATGGGCACCTGATAAAAACCTTTAAGCAGGTCCATTTTCGAAAGGATGGTCGCATTACCAAGGTGAGACAAAATATCATCAATGGACGGCATTGTGAAGGGTTCTCTAACCGTGACTTGGTTCAGCTTTTTAAAGTCAATCACAATGCGAATGCCTCCGTCCTTTTTCTTGACTGGGATGGGCGGACTCGCCCACTTAGAAACAGAGGGTTCAATGACTCCCAATTCTAACATGGATTCAATCTCAGTTCTAAAAGCTTCTTGATGAGCCAGAGGGATAGAGTAGGACGGTGACCAGATAGGTGTGGAACTGGTAACAGTTATGGAATGCTCTACAAAAGGTGTGCTGCCTGGTTTGCCAGTAAACACAGACGAGAAATTCCCTAAGACAGTCTCTAATTGGGATTGTTGCTCAGGCGTTAATTTTATAGGCTCTGAGGTGTTGATTGACTTGGGGAATTCGTCAACAACTAACTCGTCTGGAACAAGGACAGTTCGGTAAACTGGTAAATATTTCTTCACTTGGGACAAGTGCACTACTTTGGGTTTGGATTTCTTGTCCTTGGGAGCAATAGAACAGTTGACAGGTGGGAGCAGCTGTTTGACAACAAAAGGTCCGTCCCAGGATGCTTCTAAGCATTTATTCAGACCTGGGTTCCTCCTATACACAGTGTCACCAACTTTGAAATTGGCTACAAGTGCCGATTCTGTTGACACACGCTTAGATAGGGACTTAGAGGAAAGAGAGGACTTTACATGGTGTGTCTGACACAAAAGAATGTTGTCGAGATCTTCAATGAACTGTGGAAGATTGAGTGAAGGGTCAGATGAGGATGACCAAAGAGATTTCAAGGAAGATAGGATGAGAGGAGCAGGTTTCATGAAGAGCAACTCATGTGGGGTAAAGTCGTGCCTGGAATTAGGCATGTTTCTGAATACAATACAAGGTCGAGTGCAAGGGGCCAATCTTGCCTGTTCTCAATACATTTGAGAGCATTGCCTTCAAGGTCAAGTGAAACCTTTCCAGTCGGCCATTGGACTGGGGATGATAGGCAGAAGTTCTAACTGAGGACATATTAAGTTTCTGTTTCAGGTGGGACAAGGTAACCGACATAAAATTAGAACCTTGGTCTGTCAGGATAGTAAGGGGTGTACCCAACACTGAAATGACGGACAGAATGGCTCTCGCCGTTTCTTCCGAAGTGTAAGAAACCATGGGAATGGCAAAGGGAAATCCTGAAGAAAGTTCTAAGCAAGTGAGGATATATCTAAATTTACTCTTGGAAACGGGTAAAGGTCCAACAATATCGAAAGCTAGTTTCTCACATCTCTGAGAAATGATCTCAGGTTCTACCATTGGCAATTTCTTCGGACCTGACTTATTAAAACGAACACATTTGGCACAGGATTTGACGTGGTCCCTGACATCGGAAGCTAGGTTTGGCCAGGTGAAGTGCCGGTTGATTAAGGATCTGGTGGAATTCACGCCACTGTGACCAAAGCCGTCGTGGGCAGAGACTAAAACCTTGCGCCTAAGGGATGTGGGCACAACCAGGGCATGAGAAATAGTGTTAAGCGTGGATGTCATACACATAAGTAGGTCTTAAACTACAAAGAATTGCTTTTCTCCTTTCCGGGCTAACTCCCATAGAGGTGCCAAGGAAGCGTCAGATTTCTGAAGGGCAACAAATTCTTGCTTAGACACACCGTCAAAGGACAAGTTAGGGAAAGACAAGGGTACCAATCCAGAGTCGTTAGGGGATTTGGGCGAGGTATCAATCTCGTCCTGAACCTCGGGTAACTCGTCAAATGACGTGGGCTTTGCACCTTCAGAGTCTGCCTGCATTGCTCTTGTGACAGTTAGCACTGGGTAAGGGTCGGAATTGACGTGGTTGATCAAGTTCACAATATTTTCTAACCCAAAGTCGAGACCCAATAAAACAGTCTGGGGTGGCAAACGTGTGTCCATTGCCAACAGGCATCCGCCTTGCATGGTAGGAAGTGAAATAGGCATTGAAAAGACCGGAACTGATTTGGGAACTTCGGAAATGCCTGAGATAGGGACAAATGACACAGGTTCCATATCCAATTCAACAAAATCGTCGGATACAACGGAAATCTTTGCTCCAGAATCTATAATTATGGAGGTGTCAATACCATTGACAGTTCCGTAAACAATGATGTCATCCTCAACAAAATGGTTCAAGGGGGTGCTAACATTATCAGGTTCCGAGGAAGACGAAGAATCAGGGGTATCCACCTTGCGGATGGGTTTGGAAAGGGTTCTGGGAACAGGAGTAGGTTTGGAATTATAACTGGGACTGGGATTATGATGATGAGGTTGTTGGGGTTGATGAGATTGGTAAGGTTGATGGGATTGCCTGTCAGGAACTGAAGGAGGAGGATTAGAGTTGTGATAAGATGGTTGCTTATTTAGGGAAGGAGGGTGTCACATACACTCGTTGGCGTAGTGCCCCAAACGATTACATTTGAAGCACACAACCGATGTCAGATCACGCCTAGGAATGTTATGACGGGAAGGGACAAAGGGCGGTTAGGGTGATAATTGGAAGTGGTTTGGGGTTGGTGAGAAGAGCCATGATTGAAACCTGATCTGCTATGATGATGGTAATCGGAATGGTTGGATGAGTAAGGATGATAAGACGGTATGTTCTTTACGGCTTGATGTGATGCCAGGTACCATGAGTTGCACTCTTGGATGAAATGAGCATTAGAGAGGCTGGGTCTATTAATTACAGCTTCTCTTTGCTCTTGGGTTAACCCAGCAACAACACCTAACGTAGCAACTAGACTGGATATTTTGTCTTTAAAACCGGGGTGTACGGCATTCATGAAGAGTAAGTTACTTAGCATGATATTGATCTTGTATTTCCAGCCATTGTACTACTGAATGAGTGATTGTGACCCGGAGGCTCTGAACTTGAGCGGAAAAGAATTAAAACACTCGATCATGGAATATCCGCCTGCATTAAGAAGGACAATTCTAATGTCAGCATATCTAGGGCATAGTGAAATATTGTAGTAAGATTCCTTGTAGAAACCTGGGAGGCAATACAGGAGGTACGATTGAAAATTGTCTAAGGGAATCCCTTTATTTCCTAACTCCATTTCAAACCTGTTTAGAAAGGACACTATATCTTCAGACTCAGACATATTGCCAATGAGTTTAATTATTTTCTCAGGAGCATTGGGCGGGTCCCTAGGGACATCGACAACTTTCGTTTCCTGCCTAGACAAACACTGATAAATAAGAAGGGTATTGGGATCTATACTAAGTTCTTTAGCCTTTTCAGTTAAAGCGACAAGGTCCTCTGATCTCAAGGACTCATGAGCAACTGCCTGGTGTGCCTCTGGCTTAGAAACAACCTCTTCAGGCAAAGTACTCACGGACTCCGTTTGGGGGTCTGTCTCACTATGATCAGTTGACATTGTGAGAGTATCTGAAGGAAAACTGGGCTCTAAGGAGTTTACTGCTTGAGTATAGAGAGACGGAGGGACTTGAGAAGGAATGAGAGATGATGAGTTAGGAGGGGTGTCAGAAAACAGAGATTGGGCCTTTCTCCTACTGGCCTGAAGTCTAGTATTCATCATGATTACAGAGGGAGAATGAAATAACTGACACACTGACTAAATAAGTACACAGCTTACAACGTTCACTACAACAGAATGTAACAACGACAATGCACTAATTAGACAAATAACTTATGCTCGAAGACTATGAAGAGAAAATCCAAGGTAGGTACGGTCGGCAAAGGGAGACACAAAGGAACGGTAGTGGGGTCTGAGACTCGTCACGAACCAAGAAGACTGGAACTTGGCGGAAACCCTCTACGCTGGAACAGGATTATAGAAGAAGCTCGATGGAGAGGTAAGTCCGTTTCAACCACCGCTGGACACCAAGTGTGGTGGGATGGCTGGTCGGGACAGGTATAGGCTGCCACCTGAGTCACGCCAAATCTCTACGCTAGCTTCCCGAGGCTTTCTAAAGCCCTTCAAACCCCCGGTTATCAACCCGTGTGAGTGACAAGAGTTGGCTTTGATAAAGATTGAACAAGGCACGACTGAAAGGCTGCGCATACCCGCAGGCCATGATATAGGAAACCCACGAGCATGCGTATTAGGTGACATAACGATCAGGTTGTGGTGTGCGTGATGAGGAATTAGAAATAGATAAAGAAGCTATTGTTAAACGGAAAGAGTTCGTATTGATTGAAGTGTGTGCGTACTGTGAATGTGGTGGCCCTGTACCACCACATACTGCCACATCCAAATAGTAATTTAGATTTATCTGTCCAGAGGTACTATACCTTATCTTTGGTTGACCTGATGACTTTAGGTGGATGAGGTGAAATGGAATACCAGTTTCATCCATATTGTAAATTGACTCAGGTGTTCATGTGGATGTTATAAAATATTGAAAATCTTGATAATTATTTTGATCTCTTCCAAAGTGTTTGGAAATCATAATCATTCCAAACACTTTGGAAGAGATCAAAATAATTATCAAGATTTTCAATATTGTATAGCATCCACACGAACACCAGCAGTTGAATCGCCACTAAGCAGGGAGAGGGTTGGATTACGTTACAAAAACTTATCCCACCAACTATTGCTACTTTTTTCCCCTCTCAATGTTCCTTGCTGTTTTAAATTTGATTCCACTATAATGTACATCTAGCCTTGTTAACCCATAACCTACACTTGAGGATTTTAATTAATGCTTATCCAACTCACTTCTTCATACTTGGTTAAGTAAGTGCTCAGCCCAGGAGTAACATCATGAGCGACACAGCTATAGTTTTTGATGTGCAGTATTTATTTGATGCACCTGATAGCTAAATCATTGCACCTAAATGAAATTCTGGCTTACCAGGTTTTTTCTGAGTTATTACAGCTACCTTCCTCTAGTGAACCCACCCAACCAGGTTGGAGAAGCTGCTGAAATATCAGGTGGTGGTATGTGGTCAGGGAGAAAAGAGAAGACTGAAACCTATATTTTAAGCTCTAAACATTGAATAAGAAACACTTCTATTAGTACATGCAGACTAATGAACACTTGTCCTTTATCTCATTATTCCATATCTTATACTGAATCTTTAAGTTAACTACATTCACTGGTGACAGTGGGAGTTGGGCTAGTTGGGGACTGAGAGATCAGTCAATTCAGTTCCTGGTGGCAGTGCACTGTAGAGTCGCTTCTTTCAGTGTGAGTGTGGTGACTAGTAGTAGTGAACTGTAAACTGGTTGCATCAGCACCACTATGTGGGGAGCCCCTGGAGAGTTAACAGCCAACTTTACATCAAGAGTTTCCAAATTACTGCGATGAAGATATCTAGCATAAGAATAAACCACTTATTACACTAATCATAGTGATATGGTAAGATATTCTGTCTCAGCATCTTTAGTCATATCACTCTGCTGGAGTGTAATAAGTGGCTTATTGTATACCAGATATCTTTAGTACTGTAGTTTGTACTAAGACAGGTAACTCACAAGGTGTAAAGTTGGCTGTAGGAGCCTTCAATTTAGCAGCTGCTCTAACCCAATTGGTAGGCTACACCAGTAGAAGGTAGTTGTAAAATCTGGAAAAGTAGTGAGCTTGGCTGGTTGCTATAACTACTAGGGTAATGAGCTCAGCAATACAGCATTAAGTAACAGCCATAAAATATATAAAATATCATAAGTTATTTCAGGGGTCACTTATTTAGCTAGCAACTTGTGATACAGCCACACTTAAGCTTTTTGGTTATATTTAATTTGTGTGCTTGTCAAAAGGCTGTGTTTATGCCAATTCCTTTTCTTCACTACTACTGCTGAATCTTGTGAATATCAGAATATTTCTTGGGGATACAGTAGGTAGAATCGACTGCTTTGGAATGCCTCACCAGTTTGCGTTTTCCATCTGCTGTACATTACCTGGCATAAGAAACATAAATATAGTTGAAAACAGACGAGATGAGCTGTACAGCGCCCGAAAAACTCCAGAAACTTCACTAAATTTCTTTCTTACAATAGTTACAGAATTAATGCGTACGAAATGCATTCCACATTTACCGCGCTTGCGGTCGTGCCAACTCAACTAGGACATACTATATAATTATGGGAGGTGATTAGTGCCAAAATTAAGGTCGTAGTGTTTCCGCAGGGTGGGAGTTCTAATTTGGACAAGTGGATAGGTGTGTCCACCAGAGGGTACACTGATCAATTGAAGTGGATATAGAAATCTGAAGTGGAGGGGCGTGTCAACAAACCGGGTATAGACATCTGAAGTGGAGGGGCGTGTCAACAAACCGGGTATAGACATCTGAAGTGGAGGGGCGTGGCAATAAACGGTCTGAAGTGGAGGGGCGTGGCAACAAACGGGTATAGAAATCTGAAGTGGAGGGGCACGGCAACAAATGGGCACTAGAACTCTGAAGTAGAGGGGCATGGCAATCAAGCGGATATAGAGATATGAAATAAAGGGGCATGTTGAGCGGTTTTCTATTATTAGCGCGAAAAGAAGGGCGTGTCTGCATTTGCTCTCCTTTGACCCTTTACCTAAATACTTGGCATGCGCGATTTTCGGCTGCGAATTGGCAGCAGCATAGCTTCCGATTCTAGATCTCTGCGAGAAATTTCAAATACTGTGCAGATGCAGATACTTGAGGCGGATGCATTGAAAGGTTAGTTTAGCCAGTGATAATATATTTAAATTTTAAATTAAAATGTTGGCTAAAGGAGGCAGGAATCAGCTATTCAGCAACCAGCAATAAGTGGTCAGCAGTCCACTAGTCAGCGCTCATTATCTACACCCAAATCAACTTCACAGTTAGCAGAACACCAGTCCACTAGCCATCTTCGATTGTCCAGGCCTCTGACACCTCAGTCAACTGGGCTACAGCAGCAATCTGAATCTAAGCCACTAGTCCAGTCCAGACAGTCTCATGTAGAATATCAGCGACATCTATTTTCTGCAAGCCGTTTGGGTGATAGGCATGATAAGAAATCGAAATTGTCTCCTTTGTTTGATTGGAGGAGCATGGAAAAAAGAAAAGGTAAAGGAAAAAAGAAAAATATACAGACATGGAGTCACACGTTAGTGTGCTTATAGAGCACTTCTCACGATACAATTCCTGATAGTCAGGAACAAGCAAAATTACAGATAGCGGGATTGGGAGAGAAAAAAATTAGTTTGAGTTCAAATGCAGATGCTCATGATATCTGTTTCTCTCTGTGTGAACATTATCCAAAATTATCTGGCGGTGGTGGCTTTGAACTTTTGCGAGTACCAGAAGGTGGTGAACAATCAATGTACATAATAATTACTGAAATATTATCTCACTTCTTGGCCATCTGGATCTGGATCTAAAGATAAGTCTTGCTGAAGTGGGCGAACATAAATTTTAGCATGGTGTACCACTGCCTTCAGGTAAGACACTGTATATCCAGAATCTGGAGACGCTATAACATCTAGCATCTTTACTTCGATGCTTACTTATAGGATAGTGCTTCAGTGCAAGAAGAATGCTTCACATGTGGAAAATTGGTTTCATTCTCTTTTCTTCGTGAGCATATCAATTCTTGTAAACGGTATGTTTAAAAATAGTTATATTATACACTGTCTCATGCAGTAAATATTTATAAGTATAAATTGCAGTCTTGATATTTTTGTTTGAATATTTCCGCATCATGAGTGTTCTGTATTCTCCCATATTGTACACTTGTTATTGAACGCTCAAATTAGCACGAGCAAAGCGAGTAAAATCAATGAAAATTGTATTGTAACCGTTTGAGAAAAAATCAAGGCAGCAATAAATCACTTATTACACTCATCTTACAATATGGGAATGATATTTTACTCTCACACCATTATTTTCATTCGCCCTTGGCTCGTGAAAATATTTTGCATGCTCGTAAAATATTTTCCCATATTGTACTCAGGCTCGTGCTACATGTATTATCTATTGCAGCCTTGACATTTTTGCTTGAATAGTTCCGCATCATGCGAGCGTTCTGTATTCTCCCATATGGTAAACTTATCAGTGAATGCTCCAAGCAGCACATGCATAATGAGTAAAATCTATAAAAAAAACTTGTGAAAAATATCAAGGCAGCAATAAATTACTTCACACTCGTTGTGCAGTATATAACTCTCACACAATATTTTCACTCGCTTTCGGCTCGTGAAAATATTTTGCGTGCTTGTACATTTTTTTTTCATATTGCACACTGACTCAAGCTATAAGTATTATTTATACTAAATATATGTTATATACAGTGCGTCCAGCTTAAAGAGTGAACTTCTTTGAATTTATCATATAGAAACAAAATACAGCCTTTTGATATGCATGTACCTTATTGTTACTCCTCCAAATATTGTTTCCAACTGCTACAAAATCACTTTAACTCATAGAAGGTAGAGAACCGCGCATCGCCCATAGACTGCAATACATTACTCGCCATTTTATTTGACGTCAAACTTTCATCTACGCGTCGTCATTAATCGTAATTAATTGTAATTGGTTTGTGCTGCGCAACACTTTACCCACCAGTAATACGGGTATTCCCCTTTATAGTCGCGCTTGCATCGCATGCTTGATATGGCTTCTGGTTCGACCACTATGCGCCATAGTTGGGCGGAGCCCGACCTCTTCTGAAGGGAGAGGTCGGGCTCCGCCCAACTATATGCGCCGTTGCTGGTACTACTACCGGCAAGCGTAGGCGAAGTGAACCGCCGTTGCTGCAGGACACCACTAATTGTGCTAAAGGAAAGTTGAAGGAACTGAAAAAACTCAATGCTACAAAAGCCCCTAGAGGTAGACATGTTATGTCCCCACAACCAAGTAGTGCTATGCTTTCACAGCAAGTAGTCCCACACATTCTCCTTCAGCCTCACCCTCATCTTCCCCATCACCCTCCCCATCGAAGGATGTGTTGCATGCTGTAATAAAGCAACGTTCATTTGTGATTGAACAAGGCATGCATATTTCACAGTCACTGGTAGAACGCAACACAACATTTGCTATCCAAAAGGCTATAGTCCTTCAGGTGTTTGGTGCTGCTGTTAGTTCAGAGATGGGAATACTGGAAGCATGCAACTTGTCTTCAATGGCCACTGGATTCAATTCTCGGGTAATACATCGGTGGGCAAAGGAAGTTTTTGTTGACTTCTTTGGAACCATTTCCTCTCTTGAGGATGTAACTGATGAAAAGTTGCAGGATGAATTGGAGTCAGGAAGAGGCCGACATCCAAAGTGGTCATCATTGAGCTCTGACAAGAACTTCCAGAGCGAATGTAGAAGTTTTGTTCACCTGAATGCAAATGTGAAGGGGAAACCAAATCTGATGTTGATGGATGTTGTTTCGTGGATTTAGGCCTCACATGGAGTTGAAGTGAGCAAGTCTACCGTTTTCTTATGGCTACATGATCTAGGCTTCTCGTATCAGCAGCATACTAAAGGTGTTTATTTTGACAGGCATGAAAGGCCAGATGTGGTTTATGATCGTGAAGCGTACTTGGAACGTTTGATGTTGCGAACATGGCACTACCACTCTCCATCTCCAGATCCAGCCTTAAGACCAGTTATTCGGATCTATCATGACGAGTCCACTTATTATTCGAATGCGGACCAATCATTCCATTGGTCAGACGGCTCCCAACTGGTCCTGAAGCAAAAGTCGCTGGGACAAGCCATAATGGTATCTGACTTTGTGGAGGAGGTTGGAGGACTGCTGGAGCATGAGGGCGAGAAGGCTTCCCTGCTTTTGGAGCATCAGACGGACGGATACTTCACAAATACCATGCTCATCTCTCAGGTCTGAAACAATGTAGATAATATTGTATAAATTGTTTTAAGCATTGTGCATTAGTTTTACAACTTGATGTTAAATAATTAGCTAGTGCACGTTATTAATGCTCACTAATTATTATACGACATACAAAATCATTCTTTAGACTCACAAGGCAATTTCCTTGTTTGAGAGGAAGTATCCACAATGTCAAGGCCTGTTCATCTTCGACAATGCTCCTTCGCATATGAAGAAGCCAGAGAATGCCCTAAACGTAGAGCACATGAACGTGAAGGATGAAGAGAAGCAACCATTCATGTGGGACACCACATGGAATGGGCAAGTGCAGTGCATGGTCACAGACGAGGGCATTCAGAAGGGCCTGAAAACTGTACTTCGGGAGAGGGGGGTGGATACATCAGGGATGAATGCTTCCAGAATGAAAGAGGAGCTTCAGCAGTTTCCGGCAAGTTCATGACATCTAATTAGTAATAAGAAAGCAACAAGAATACACAACAGAAGAATTGTGCATAAGAAATGAAATGAATAATTAGCATGATCATGCAATGGCAAGAAAAAAAATTTTTATAATAAAAACATAAGTAAATTGTCAGCTATTTTAAATTAGATCTGGCCACACTCAGTATTTGAATCCCATTGAGAAAATAAAATTATTATTATATATTATCTCATTGAATACTATGGGGGGTCAAATTGACCCCATAATTCTTGTGGGCTAGTATTAATTTTATCTTAGCAACCGTGGTTGCTACTATGGTAATGATGATGTCACTAAACATCTGATTAGCTGGGCTTAATTTAGAAAGTTGTTTGAAGTCTATAGCTTATGCCATTCAAGAGTTACAGTTTGTCAAAGTTAGCTAGGAATCGATTGAGCTATGGCAGCCTTAGCTAAACTGTCTATAGAAGATATAGCTGGCTATTGTACTGGAGAGTCACTTTCTGATGCCAGTATGGAGGAACAGCTTAGACAGTTAGAAGAGCAGGAATGTTCTGAACTTGATTTTTATGCAAGCTATAGCTCGTATCCCGTGGCAATAATGCATATTACAAATGGTGATAAATTATTGTTGTAAATTCCGATTTTTAGTTTAAAGTAGGTGTGGCCTAATAATTGAGGGGTGTGGCTTAAAAGAGGGCAAAAAAGCATTGCTTAGGACAAATGCCATATCACTTCAAAAAATGAAGTGTTTGTGGCAAACTATAAGGGAGATATGTATTTTTTTTGTACAGTTACTCCTTTTTGCTTAAAATATACTCCCCGTAATTCAGTATTCAATAAGTTATTATTTTTGATTATTTGCAGGACTTTTAGGATCGCACCACAATTTTGCAAGAAGAAATTGAGCGACGCGGGCATATTTGCCTCTATCTGCCCAAGTTTCACTGTGAACTATATCCAATAGAGTCAGTGTGGTGCCACTCCAAGAAGTACACTCGTGGGCATTGTAATGGGTCTATTGTGCGGCTGCGCAGGATTGTTCCCGAGTCACTCTCACTGGTGACAAAGAACACCATTGGATGTTTTTTTTTTCCAATTGTTCCGATTACGAAGCTGCATATCGAAATGGCCACACTTGTGCCTCGGTGGATACAGCAGTGAGGAACTACAAGTCTCACCGAAGAGTGACCGGGAAAGTCGACTAGAGGAAGCTGCTTATATTGATTAGATTTGTGTGTGTGTGTATGTGTGTATGTGGGGCGGGAGAGGAGGTGGTTCAAATTTTTTATTTTATTACATGCTAGTTATGCACGTGTCAGACAGTCTGACTTGCAAATTCTACAATGTGTTTTATTTCATGCCAGTTATGCACGCGTTGGACAGTCCAACTTGCATCATATTTATTACTAGTGGTGCGCTCGAATAGCGCAAATGCATGGCGAGCGAGTAAATATATGAGTATAGGTAAAGATGATTTGTGAAGGAAATTGCTAAATAATAGCAATGATTAGGCATGAAGAGTTAACAATAACAGAATTACCTGAATAAACTTCGAAAGCAGTGGCAAAGAAGCGCAGCTTGACAATTTGCCATTCAGTCTTTCGACAAGAAGAGAGTAGCTATAAACTTTTTGGTTGAAACAAAGTTGCGTAAGGCAGTGCAGCAGGATTCTCCGTGCTCGTTAATTGAAAAATACCGGAACTGTGAACGCTTTACCTAACTTACGTAATTAGAAGCGCGGGCGAAATTTTTTGACGTACGCATACATACCTACATATATATATATATATATCTGAAATCTCAATTGAACACGACTGATAGTCAGCTTCGCTCGCTTCGCTCGCTCGCTGAATAATTATTATTTTATTAGTTATTTTTTGAGCCACCATATTCTATGGAAAGGGGGAGGGGGGTTTACGTGCTGGTTATGCATGCGTCAGACAGTCTGACTTGCACAGTCTACAATGTGTCTTATTTCATGCCCGTTATACGCGCGTTGGACAGTCCAACTTGCACTATTTTATTATTATTTAACCGGCTCTTTTCAGAGCCACCACAAAGCAAAAGATTTCAACTTATTTTAATTATTATTTAACTGGCTCTTTTCAGAGCCACCACAAAGCAAAAGATTTCAACTTATTTTAATTATTATTTAACTGGCTCTTTTCAGAGCCACCACTTGCTTAAGAAGAGAACATACTCACCTATTAGTTTGCAGCGAGTCAATTGCATTATGTCTTCCTTCAATGTTACCAGGATGGTAGTAACATCTTCCATGTTGCACCCAATCACGTGGCACGGCAGTTTTTGTTGGGCACTTTGCGGTTAAAAAGATGCGTGGGGTAATTCCGGTATGCTCATTAATTATTCATGACCGTGTACTGGGGAAGAAGACAAATTATGGCTTCCTCTGGGCGGGATTTTACCAGACCCGAGGCAAGAATAATTCAGTTCCAATTCCATTCACATACTCCTTGCACTTCTATGTCCCATTCCCATTCTATTACGCAAGGGTACTGTCCCTTGGAACGGAGTGCGCATCTAATCATTCCATGTGGAGCAACCACGAGTCAATTAGTCTGAATAGCCACGGTATTTGAGAGGCTTCCCCAGCTGGTCAGGAAGTGCTTCAGCAATTGACACACATGTGAGTCAATAGCAAATAGATTAGTTAATCTCATTATGTCAAGCATAAGAGTCAAATACATTTCTAAAAGAAAAAAAATCATTCAAAACACACACATATATACTGCTAGATGATGGAGTTTCACACAGTACAGTTAACGAAACACTGTAGAGTGTGTGGAAAAAGGCTGAATAAATCAAAAGGAAAGGCACAGCCTGTCTACTCTTGTGCAGAGGCTTCTGAGGACCTGTCAGCTATTGTAGGAGTTGACAACTCCAAGGAGAGAGATCATCACATCTTGCCTCAGTTCTTCTGCCATCTCTGCCGCTCAAAAATCTCCTCAGCCAAGAAATCCAAAAAAGATGGATTTCCATTCCGTGCCATTGTCCCTAAGGAATGGTCATCACACCAGGAAGAGGACTGTGAAGTAAGAAAAAATAAATACAAAAATAAAAATTAGAAATTATTACTAAGTCAATGAGTGAACCAATATCCTAACTGAATTGAAGTTATCATTGGGTGGCCAATGCTTTATCTATTGAATGCTATTCAGCTTAACCTCATTCCCACCAGTCTGCCATCCCTTCTCAAGTTACACTGCATCTAGGAAGTTAATTAATTCTACAATGAAATTACTAAAATTTAAAAAAAATCAGCACATTAAAAATATTTAAAAATTTCACTCACCTCTCTTAATATTCCAGGTTTGCTTACACTTCACTAAGGTGTCCAAAGGTGGTGGTCACAATGCCAAAGGCCCTAGCAACAAAGGCAGGATGAGTGGAGAGACTCTCAGGGCTGTAATAACTTACGTAAAGTCAATTGCAGCAGCTCCACTGCCTGAAGATCCCAGTCCAAAATTTATTCCCACCTCATTGAGCAAGAAACTTGTATGTTCCATCTGTGGTAACACGGTGTATCGGCCAGTTCTGCTCTCATGTGGCAATGCAGTTTGCTCAGACTGTTGCTGCAGGACAATACAAAGCACATACAGTTTAGATTGTCCCTGTTACACTGAGCACTCGCTGAACAGTACCACTATCAATCCTCCCTCACCTCTCTTGCTGTCTTTGCTCAAAGACCTGTTGCTGTCCTGCATTCGTTGTAGCAGGGCTGTAAAGCTGGAGGAGTACAGTTTGCATCTTGCCGGTAACTGTAGGAGTCACTGTGCAATAATGAACTCACCCTCCAAAGTGACCCTTAGGGATGTGCTTGACAAGCCTTCCACATCACATAGGCTCCAACTTTTCAAAAAATGCTTCAAGGACAAACCACACCCGTTAATTACCACGCCCCTAATTAGCATATCCACACCCAAACCACACCCATATTAATTGGAATTTTATTTTTTATTATAAAGTACAGTTGCTTTTTTACACATAGTTAGTAGTTCTTCATTAAAAATAGCGTCATGACAGCATTCTTCACTATTGAACTTGATGGCCATTAAAGAAACTATTGTTGATTGTTTGAGAGTAGGTCGTTGATCAGTATGCACTTTTCTCAGCATGGAAAAACCCCTCTCCTGTCAGCATTTGAAGCAGGAATCGACATCAAACCTGACATCAGCCTCACCAGCAAAGGAAATCTCGGCTCTCCATCATAAAGTTTCATCTGACCAACCTCATACCAGAACCGTCCTGGTCTTGGCTTGTCATCTCCTGTAGCTGACTTGTACATTTCTACAGTAGGATGCTCAGTTGGAGATAGCTTGAAATCCATAAACTCGCTTCTAAGTGCATCAATGGATGCCGAATCAGCCAAATCTAACTGAGGAAAACGCTTTGCAAGTGTCTGAATAGTGGTAAAGTTGTAAGTACAGACCTTGTCAGGGTTTATAATGCCTAAGTCCTTCAAAATGGTGTCCCCAAATGGAAATTTTTTGAGCATTTTTTTCAATGAGGCCACATAAAAAGCCCGTACTGCTTGGTAGAAGGGTTTAGTATCAAATTCATCTTCCATTTCAGAGAGAACTGCCCATGTTGAGTCCCCCAATCCCAAATTCTCATCTTCTAGCTGGCTTGCACTTGCAAAGCTAAGCTTGCTGAGATCCTCACCCACCGCAGTTATGGACTCTGGCTTCAAGACATTGCTTGCATACAAACGAACTAGCCTAGACATTTCCATGTACAACTGACAAGTTGTATTCTGGGTTGACTTCTGAAATAGACGATTGAAACTATCCATTGATGGAAGAATGAAAGACAGAAAATAAAGAATAGGTTTAGTAAGAGGGTTTTCAAGCCGTTGTAAAATGTTGACCACTTTACTTGTCTCAGCCTCATTACAGGACTGAAAATAAGATATCAAACCATCAAACTGAGAAATATACCGACCAACACAACGCAATAGACTGAGCCACCGAGTAGTACAGTGCTTAAGAACTGTTTGAGGTTCACTTGTAAATAGAGAACACCAGAGGTCACAAAATTCTTGTTTCCTTTTACTGGAATGGTAGAAGTAATAAAATACATCTACAAACAATTGATCAATGTTAACAGGAAGCACTCCCATACCAGACTTCACAGCAAGATCTGCTAGATGGCAGATACAGCCCACATTGAACACATGAGTATACTGATTCCTTATTAGTTTCTGGACACCCGACCTTGTGCCTTTCATCACGTTAGTCGTGTCGGACATAAAAGCCAAACATTTGCTGAAATCTAGCCCATGATTGCTGAGAGACAACTTCAAGGCATCAAAGAGGTTACGGGCTGTACCCACATTTACAATGGGCATGTCAAGGAATCTAGTTCGAATGTCTCCCACACATGAATCAAAAACTCGGACGAGAATAATACAGGACTTGTCAGTCCTATCATTTGACTCATCTATCATGATAGAGAAAAATGTTGACATATCATTTATAGTTTTGGACAGAAAATGGGGACCCAAAGCTTCCTTGATGATTGCAGCGGTTTTTGTGTGGCCACAGGCAAATTTTTTTGCTATGTTGGAATCTGGAAACATGCGACTAAAAAGTTTGGTGGCATGGTCACTGGTCTGGAATGAGAGATTATGTTTAGCCACAAACTGTGTCCACAGAGCTTCTGCTTCGATGACACCTTGAGATGCCTGAGGCTGGAAAAAAGTTTTCACAGACCTTGAAGAGCAGGCTGTGGCCATCTCTTGGTGATGCTTTCCACGTAAATGACTTCTCACATTACTGAGCCCACCGTTAGATATGCTAAAGTCTGATGCACAGTAAGTGCATCTTGCATACTCATCACCTGTATAACATGGAGATTAATGTGTTTATCTGAATAGCTAGAACTATGACATACATACCCTTGGAAGAAGCTCCAATTCCTGGAAACTGTTGAATCCAGCTCGGATCAAAATGACACTGTCGTTTGGGTTTCTTAGGCAGTGGAGGCCCAGGGAAAGAATCAGACATATCAAGACAAGTAGATCTAGCTAGAGGTCTGAGAACTGAGACTCAGTAAGCAGCAAGAAAGCTCTTCAGGCCTGACAAGTAAACAACTGGCACACAGTTATTATGTTGGCTAGCTAATAACTATAGCTACAGAAAATGCTGCTAATGGTGACAGTTTGTATAGCTAATACTTCTATACATGTCTTTGGTTAGCACTTAAGTGCAATGTGCATGCAAAGCACTGACCTTAAGATAAAGAGCAGCTGACCTTTGCAATGTGCATGCAAAGCACTGACCTTAAGATAAAGAGCAGCTGACCTTTGCAATGTGCATGCAAAGCACTGACCTTAAGATAAAGAGCAGCTGACCTTGCATAAACTCAACAGAGCATAATTATAACTACAACAACAGGTTTTGATAAAAAAGAAAAATACCATGTTATGGCAAGAAAACTTCAAGGACAAACAATAGGGCAGTACCAAACCCTTCAAGGACGAAGGACACAGTCCAAAAATTAAGGACTGTCCTTCGGATTCAAGGACAGTTGGAGCCTATGACATCACCTGCAACCCCAGCAGAGCTTAGAACAGCACAACACTTGGTGAGACGCATCATTAGTCAGGATGAAGGCTCTTCAACTGCTGGAGTGATTTCTGTGCCGACTAGTGGTCAGGCAAGTCAAATCCTAATGTAACATTTTTATTAATTTAATTTTTGATTAACAAAATATAGCCTATAACCTTGATACAAGTTCCTCAATGCAGAGTAACCACAGCATCAGCAAGCAGGCGCACCGTTGGCCGAAGAAGTGATTTTCTTAGCGCCGTTCGGCAGATTGCTAGTGGTGGGGACTCCAGTGAGCAGTTTGCAGCAGAGCTCCAGGCAATCTCGAAGTCAGAGAGGGAAGACATCATCCAAAGTGCACAGCTTCCAGTTGTTGTTCCTGTTGACCACTCACTTGCCATGAAAGCCGACCTTGGTATTCCCTGGACCAAACTTCGAATACTTCGACGGTAACAATAAACCCTTAAAAATTAAAGCAAGAAAGTGAATACAACTAGCTGTATAACTTATAATAAAAATATAATAAAATAAATAAAAAATAATTGGGAGAGAGTAATTAATATTGTTAATAATTATATTACACTTGTGAAAAAAATTATCAGAATCATTAAACATCTTACCAAATCCAACATAGGTGGTTTAAAACCTTCAATGTGTCGATGGCAAGTGAAGGACAACAACGAAAAATGGCAAGGGACATCACTGGCGATGATTTGGTTGCGGAAAAAGGAGCTTTCACTTTTGCTCTGGACGGTGGCAGGGATGAAATAAGGGAGGTGCCATTTGTCTACAAGCCAAATTTTATTGCTGCCATTGCAAATTTGGTGGACAAGCATGAAAAGTATGAGTAGAAAATCATTAATAATAGTAATTGTAAATATGAATGCGTACACACCCAGCTCCAGTTCAGGTTTGACATGGCATGATGGAGCAATCCCGTCTGATGAGATTTGGATCAAGGTTGGCAGAGATAAGGGGCAGGGTACCTTTAAGCTGAATCTTCAGCTCATGAATACCACCAACCCGAACTCCGTGAAGCGCACGACCCTGCTGTCGGTATTCAAGGCTGATGACACCACAACAAATCTGCATATAGCCCTGAATATGTACAGGGAACATGTTGTGGAAGCACAAGGGATGCCAATAAAGTAAGATTTGTATTGCTCGTAGTTTTCTAGTCTAAATCTTACCTCATAGGAATTGCAAGCTCCGATTGTTTCACTCCGGCGACTATGAGTACCTCTGTCGCATGTACGGGCTGAGCGGAGCCAGTGGTATGTTCAGCCTTTAAATTACGTTAGAACATGTAATTACACTTTGATACAATAAAAATGAAATACCTTAAACAGGTCGCCACAATTGTTTGTGGTGCCTTATCACAAGCTCAAAGCTTGCTGAACCTCCCTCTCAGCGTGGTCCTTTTCCAGAGAGATCTTTGGAATCACTGAAGGATGACCATCAATCGTATTTGACTTCTGGCCATGGTGATCTGAAACGGGCAAAGCATTTTAACAATGTCATTGGTGAAGTCATCTTTGAAATCCCACTTGATCATGTGAGGTGTTACAATACATCTTAAAAAAGAATTAACTTTTTGCTGTAATTTAATAGGTGTGCATACCTGGGCTCCACTTGTCACTGGGTATTTTTGACAGTTTGTGGACATTGCTTGAGAATAGCTGCAAGGAAGCAGATTTCAGACTGGCAGTGGACAGCAACTCAGGTAGTGCGAGTACCAGCAGTTTCCACAAACTGTCCGTACTCAAGTTGGAGTCTCAAACACTAGCAGACTACTCCAGACTAGTGTCAGAAATGCACACCTATGCGACACTGTCCGCTGTTTCTGACCCAGCCATACTGAATAACCTCCAGATTGAGTTGTGCACAACACAGAAAAGAATGCAAGATATATATGACATATTCTATTTATTCAACACTGCATAATTTACTTACTCCAATATATAGGCTATTGAGATATCTAAGGAGGAGGCCAGGCTGAAGAAGACTTTCGATTACAAAAGTGGAGTCTTCTTTTCCACCCTGGATCACAGCCTGCAACAATTAAATGTGAAGAGACAGGCTTATCACGGTGGCACTTTTGTTGGCAACCATGTGCACAAACTACTCCAAGTAAGAAATAAAAGAGTACTTACAATTATTTTTTACCTTTCAATTCATGTAGCCAAAGAGCATTGAGGTGTTAGTCAACAACATCAAGCAGGCTGGGACTCAGCACGGTCCATTAGCTGAGGTGGAGGCAGACCAGGTGGCAAAGAAGTACAGTGAAGCTTTCACTCTTTTCAGTCTGTGCCACAAAGGTTACAACTCCTCTCGTAGGCTGACAGACTCTGACTTAAAACAGATAGGTAAACACAATAAGCGGCAAATTTTGTTAATTTGTTTACTCAAATACGATATTATGCATGTGTGTGCTTAGAAACTGACATCAATACCTTCATGGCCTTCTACAGAAGAAGTTTTCCTCGTGCCACAGTGCTGCCGAAGATGCACATAATGGAATCGCACGTTATGCCATGGCTTCGGAAGTGGCGTCTTGGTGCTGGCCTGATGGGCGAACAAGGGGCCGAATCTATTCATGCACAGTTCATGAAACTTGAAAGGACCCACCATGGCATACCTAATGCAGTTGACAGGCTGAAGTACATCATGAAGGAGCATCTGATTGCTTCTGACCCTTCCTTGACTGACCTAAGGCCTCCTGTCAAGAAGTATAAGAAATCAGAAGAAACCAGCAGCACATCTGTCTCCAGCACTAATCCTTAAATTAGTTTAATGCATCATAAACTTACTTTAGCTAGTATATACACATCTCACCCTTCTTATGTTAATCGGCTTTTCTTCACCACACTGCTTCTCTTGTTATCGAGACACTTCAAATCAAAATAACTACCGAAGAAAAAGTATTTGACTTCTGAAAATTGCTGTTAATTTCAAACTAAGGCTAATAAAGATACTTGCCAGCTTCATTCCAGTCAGAGCACTTCCAGGCGCTGCATATAGCCGCATACACAAAAGCAAATTAAGTGAAATATAACTCCTCCATAATTCGGCCATTTTTTGTCTAGCTTGCATTGATTGGTAGCTCATTTTTTTCAATTCTCAGTAATTGAATCACGTGGTTAGCACACCAGGAAGTAAACTATGAGACTTGATAGCATCCATGGGACAATTAGTTGCTAGGCTGGTTGCCAAGGAAAATTGACAGGGGAAATTTTTTTTGTGGGTGTGCCTAAGTGCCCGGTATTGAACGAGTTAAAACTGCCGTGGTGGAGAAGCAAGCACTGTTCTTGATGATGCATCATGCATGGCGTAACCTTGTCCTGATGAAAGTTGAGGCGTCCAATTATTCTGTATTTATGGCTAGATGTTACCGCCGAGTGTGATGTAGTGTTGGGTCCATCAAGTTCCTGGGAAATTGAATGCCCCATGTGGTTGTTATATTTGTTTACGTTATCGTATTTGTAGTAAATATTTGTTTACGTCGTATTCGCATGTGCCGTTTGTTACGTTTCTTACGTTGTATTCGCATGTGCCGTTTTCGTTTAAGTGTTGATGTTAATTCGTTTTCGTCTTTCAATGAGTTTTGTTGTGTATGTATTGGGGGTGTTTTGTTTAAATATGTTTTGTCTACATGTATGTTGGACTTTCTGGGGGTGGAAAATGTAGGAAGTGTTGTGTTTGAGTTACATGTCTCGTTATTGTCAATTATATTTTGTATGTCACTGTCAACGTTTGAGTCGTTATTGTCAATTATATTTTGTATGTCACTGTCAGCGTTTGACTCGTTTTTGTCAATTGTATGTCGGTTGGTCTACCGCCAGAATAGAGCATTACCGTTTTATTTTTTTTACTCGATGCTGGCTGGGAAAACCCCATAGCAACCATAAATCACTAAATAGACCAAGAGTTTGGGATTCCCCTCATTTTTTGATTGAGAAAATTGAATAATATTTAGGCCCTCTACTAAAAAAAATTTTTACCAAAAAATTCCACTTTTCCCATCAATAATAAAAAAAAAAAATAGAAATAATATTGTTTGATGTACTTTATACCAATATTATATTAGTTCAACAATAAAATATATTGTTTGCTGTGTTTGGTGCTGATTGTGATCATGTAGGAGACATCTATGAGTGTCCACAAGGAACATATGCCATCGAACATCGGAGCTCCACTACAAAACAATTTCATATACACAAAACAACAAAGATATTTGTAATACAAACAACAAATTATTCATGATCCTATAATTGCAACTTTATGATGTATTGTATGCGGTTTCATACAGGATTTTTGTTTGGGAGGGAGGGGGGGTGGGGCTCCGAGTGTACTTTGCCAGGTCCGGCATCTTCTCCTTCATCAATGGAAGACTCTGCTCCTGTTGCCTCATCTGCGTCCTCTTCACAATCCCTCTTCATAATCGAGTCGGTGACTGCATACACATCTGGTCCTAGTAGTACATTCTGGTAAAAAAAATTAAATTTTTTTGAAAATTTGAAATTGTTCAACAAACCACAACCCACTTTCAAATCTCAAAACTCAATGAAATCAATATATATTATAGCTAAACAGCTTTCTCTATCTCAATATAGCTATAAATAAGTCCTTTCCACAACAGAAGCTTGCTAGTTTTCAAGAGAAAGACAAGAGAAAGACAAGCTTACATCGATCATCTTCTTGACTTCCATTGTCAGTGTCAGAGTTGACGGGGTCTGGTCCCCAACCCTGATACAGGGCCTCCTATAGCCCTAGATGTCGTCTCCCTCTTCTCCGCTTGATCCTGAGTCGCTAGAGTTAGTATCAAGCAAGTCTAAAACTTCCACAGCACTGTAACTGGTAGACGCCATTTTTCCAAATTGACTTTGAAAAAAAATTTTTTTTTTGCATAGTTACCTGGATCACACGACACGCTCACTTTTTTCCTATGATGTAATAAGCATTACCTAAGACTGTACGTAATGGGGAGGCCCCCAGTTGAACTGGCGATTTTATAAAAAAAAAAGAAGACAGTAAGTCAAACCGCAAAGTCTTGGTCGGCAAAGAAGCGGTTGTTTCAATGTGTTATGGAAGGCTACTGGGCTCAAGCAATTTTTCGCTGCTTCTACAAAGCTCTGGAGATGACTGGATCCATAAATGAAGCTGCTGTGAAGAAGGTAACTTTTTTAAAAATTCGACGGAGAACCGATGTTGTTGTTTTTTGCCGAGGAAGAAATAAACGCAACTGCTGTGAGGTACTGTCGAAGCAGCCCTAGCTGAAAGCTATTTTAGATGCTTCTCCAATGCATTGGGCACCTGTGTATGCAATTTGAAGGTTCTAGCTATAAAGTAACTATTTAAAAAAATTCAGAGAAGCCAACCGGTCTTCACCCGCTTCAAAGCGGGATTGGGAACGAAAGGGTTAAGTGAAACCAGGAGGATTAGTGCTAGGCCTGGAACTGAGCAGGGATGGGACTTCTAGGTAATTGCTTCTTACCCAGCTAAATCATGACTTCAATTACAAATAACCTATATGATAATTTACAGAAGTTAAAAAGCACTTAGTTATATAGAATTGACTTACCCATGAGCTTGAAATCCAGCCCTGAGAAGATGAGCCAGTAACTGGGCTGCTTCCTGGCAAGATGGCCGAGCATCTTATGCCCTGGCAACATCAAAGCGACGCAGTTGACGTTGTAGGAGTTGTAAGGCTCAAGGCAGCAACTGAACGCTTGTCCAGTAACGCGAAAGCGTCGTAAAACATGATTCCCCTAGCCTGTGATACGAAGGAAGCCAATGTCACTGAAGCCATACTAAGCATAAAATAAAGTGCGGTAAAATGGCGCCACCAGCTGGACCTATCGCAGCAATACGCATGCGCACATTTTAGACGTCGCGCTTACGTAGATCAGCCCGCGTATTTTTACCTCAATATCATCATTTGGAGACCCCTACCATAAAAATGTAAATTTAATGAAAAATTGGCCATAATTCAGTGATTATTAAAAATGAAGCTATCAAATTAATACACATAAATTGTATCATAATTTTATACCATAGAACAAATTTATAGAGATATAACCCAATAAATAAATTCAAGTTTTTTCTTAAACACTTTTTTTCATAAAACGTTTAATATTGGACGTAAAAAATTTCACCAACTTACAAAATTTGGTTCAATGAAAGCTTAGGAGCTTAACTATCAGTGAACCAAGTTGGAAAGATAAGGACCAATAATTTCTCTAAACTACCAAATTCACTGCCCAAAAGCTCTCAATTGTATCACCTGTTGTTTGAGGGGCGTAAGTCCTCAAGCTGAAAATGACCCTTTACCAGAAGGACCAGAACCCTTGCTTTCGCCGCCAGACAAAGCCACCACCAACGCGCGCTAACAGCTGCCAGATAGACGGATACTCTGCCGTCGTTGCAGGTCTAGGTCAGACTGAGAGTGATAGTCGCAAGCACAGGTTAAGCTGGGCTGGTAAGGTTAACCGATTAATCGCGGAAGACGCAAATACGCGTCAATTGAAAAAAATCGATAACCGCGGAGGACGCGAAAATGCGTCAAAAATGCGTCTTCGCGTCCACTTCGCCCTACAGCTTTGTGGAGTCAAGGAAACCACCAATCACAATTGCAGACGATTCTATATAGTTGTAAGTATATTTTAGGCTTATAAAATACATAGACTGCCATAAGAAAATGTCGAGTAAATTTTGTCACAACAATACGACTTCTTTCTGATAAAGTATAAATTGAAAATATATTTCATAATATAATAAAGGTAAACAGAATAAGTTTTTAGAAACCAATATTACTTTAGCTATAACTGCTCATGATATGACAAGTAGAAAGCTATCTTGGCAAGTGGAACACTGGCACTTCAGCATCCTAGTGATGAAGACAATATTCTTGACCTGGCACAGCATGGCAGTGACAAGAATGGCAGTGACCAGGATGGCAGTAACTCTGATGGTAGTGACGAGGAGTTTGATGACAGCAAGAATGACTTCAGTACTGATGGGTGTAGTGACTGTAGCAGTTACTAGATGGTAAAGGACTCTGACGAGAGAACGGAATTGATGATTCTGAAAGGTAGCGATTTCTACAGGAATTTTAACCACATTTTTTATAGCAATAAGTAATAATAAATATTGTTATACAACAGGTGAGACTACAGGGACCCCTATGACATTATACTTTTATTATGCTATGACCAATTGGACTTGATAGTAAGATCACCAACTGTTCTGTCAACAATGCAGCCTACCAGCACATGAAAAGTAAAGACACCTTGGAGTACCAAATTGAATACACTCAAATATTCTATCATTTATTTGTGATGTACCTGTTTTCATGCACAAAAGCCATAAAAAGCTTCTCTGTTCACAAAATTTATAACAGATTGCTCAGTTCAAATTAAAACACACCCTAAATAAATAAAAACAAATTCTTCCTGAATGCAAGACAGATGTGTGCAAAAACACTTTTTCTTACCTCTATGATCGAGTAGCAAACTGCTTCAGCCATGAAACCATACTTACAACCTTACTAGTGTGCTTACTAAGAGCCTCAGTGTGATGCCGTCAAAGTTTTTGCCAAACGGTGCAAGTACTTTGTTATTTTTAAGTCGGGAACAGCTCCTTAGCGTCGAATTTATGCTTTCCCAATAGCCTAGAGCGTACTCTATCGTTCGATAAAACTGTCCCCGAGGCAATCTTCAACCGTTCGTCTTCTTTCTCTCGTTTAGTATCACCCTCCCACCAAGCAATCAATTCTATGTGTCTCGCGTGCGCCCGTGACTGCGTTACGTAAGGCGCAATTAAAATTTTTATTCGCGTGTAATCGGTTAATAACAAACGTTGAGATACACATACTTTAACAACAACTAAATAGAAGGCACAATGATACAACCAGCATTGGGAAACTCGAATGAATATCATTATGTGGTAAGCAACGGATGATACACTTGTGTGTGCATATGCTAAGTGTTAATTGGTGATAATGGAGTTAGTTCGTAGCAGCGGTTGCTAGAGGAAGGAGCCCCATGATTTGCTGCATTGGCTTCGCGTATGCTCTTTGGCATATGGCACACCTCTTGGATACTTTCTTCAGAAAGTTGCGAAGCCCAGGTATGAAATACCTATGTCCAAGGATGGATAATAGAGCTGCAACTCCTGGATGCTGATAGGTGACATGAGCTGATGTAACAAGCAGTCTGGTGATAGGGGATTTGAGTGAGAGCGGGATCAATTCCCTAGGAGTAGTGGTAGAATGTTGTCTGATCCTGCCTGTGGCTTTCAGCGTGTCGTCGTGGATGCAGACGATCATCCCCGCGAGAGGGTGATTGCGGGGAAGGGACTGCTTCTTCTTGATGGTCTGCAAGACATCAAAAAAGGTGTTTGATTGTGAGAGCCGAAGAAGATGGAATTTAGCGTTAGCAAGCTCGGAGGAGCGGAGAGTGTCGGAAGAGAGTTTGTTGGCTGGAGTTCTGCAGTTGGCAGCGAACCGACGAATCCAGGCTAAGGTGCGAACCAGGGTAGAGAAGTTTGAGTAACGAGTCCATAAGTCGAAAACTTGAGTAGGAGCGGTAATGGTGGTGAGGACGACCATCTTCGTCTCTGGCAATTCCCGCGGCAGAGATGAAACTCCCGAAGATGGCCATTCCGATTCTGGGAGACGCAGCCATGACGGACCGTGCCACCGATAAACCGCCGCACCATAGGCGAGTTGGCTGGCATCAGAGTAGCCGTGAAGAGAATAGGACACGATAGGTGAGGGGTTGACAGTGTACTTCCTAGCGATGGGATGGTTAGTAACGGTGAGTACGTCGTCTGTCCATGCCCTCCAACGTAGTTGAATGTTGTCGATAACTTTGTCGTCCCAGTCTACTTTATCCTTCCACAGCTGCTGGAGGAGGATTTTAGCGCTAATGACAAAGGGAGAGTAGAGGCCCAGTACGTCATAAACCTGAGCAGTGATGGATGCGACAAGACATTTGGTGATCACTTTCCCTGGTGTTACAACTGGAGTGGTGACATGCAATGTGTTCTTGGCCACGTCCCAGTGCATGCCAAGTGTGGTGGTACAGCCCACCACATTTCCTCACAAACAACCCTTACCCATAAACATTGCTTCTATTATCCTCATCACGCACACCATCACCCTATTTATGTAGCACCCACCACCGCGCATGCTCGGCAGGTTTATTATATTATGGCCTGTCTGGCGTGCGTGCCTTCAGTTGTGTCCACGCTCTTTAGACATAAGCATAATCCTAAGCCTACCCTTCCGACGTGGAACTCGGGAGTTTGGGAGGTTTGAACGCCTCGATTAGCTAAGTGAGAGAGCCTTGCAACTCTGGTGGCAGCCTACCGGGCATCCAGTGAGCCATCCTGCCACATCTGGTGCACAGCGGTGGTTGAAACGGATTCCCACTCCATCGAACTTCTTCTTAGCAGTTCCTGATTCCAGGCGTAGAGGGTTTCCGCCAATTTCTTTGCTTCCCCCTTCATCGTGTTTCGTTCCCTGTGACGAGTCACAGACTCCGCAGAAACTCTCTGGCACTCCCACGAGACTACACTTCCGGGAAATCCCCTTGGTCGGTCTTCATTTCTTCCGGGAAACCCCCTTGGACTTTGTTCGCCTTCAATCAACACTTCCGGGAAATCCCCTTGTTCGGTCTTCATTTCTTCCGGGAAACCCCCTTGGACTTTGTTCGCCTTCAATCATCGGTCACGCAAGTTATTTGTTCGATTAGCGCAGTGTTTTTGTTTCATTTCGTAGTGATTGACGCTGTAAATTGTGTTTTTATTTAGTCAGTGTGTCAGTTTATCCACCCTCTTATATCTTGTGTCATGAACACCAGGGCAAATTCCAAAAGGCATAAAGCTAGCTCCCTCTTTGATACTAATGTGGCTGAGGACCCTACCATTCTTTCAGTAACCACAAGTAGTATTTCTGACCCGGCTTTCCCTAGGTTTGCCTCTGACCATTATTCTTCTGATAATACTTCTGCTAATATTCCGTCAGATCATGCTAGTATCACCCCTCGTTCAGACCATGTTTCTATCAATCTTGATTCTGTTCATTCTGATTCTGGTGAAGCTACCATTCGTGGCTCTGATCCTGTACCCACTGCCAGTTTGGGCATGAGGGAAGAGGACCTCACTTCGATTACTAGTAGAGCTCGTGAGCTCAGTGTAGATCCTAATACTCTCTTGTTGTTTCGTTGTTTGTCTAAACAAGAATCCTTCCCGTCTGTAGAAAGATCTAACCCCAATGACACAGACAAACTGGTTAAGTTAATTGGCATAATGGGAGAGAATGAGGATATAATGGTTTTCTTAAATAGATTTGAGACAGAACTTGGCTCTAGACATATTCCTCTTACAAATTTCAGACTCTATCTTCCTTATTGTTTGTCCGGCCCCTTTAAAGAGGCCTACTACAACAATATCAGTTTATGTCCTACTTATGCAGATGCACGCATTGTGTTACTTAACACAGGTGGCTACTCTTTAACTGAGTGTTTGAACAGTTTTCCCCTGAAGTTCAGGTACAGTGGGAGTAAAACGTTGATCCAGTGGTACAACCATTGGAGATACAAGATCAACATTCTTATTAGTAACCTCCCTTTTTCTAACTCCATGCACCCTAAAGTAAGGGATGAGGTTGCTGATATGGTAGCCACTATAGGTTTGGTTGCGGGTCTCCCCCAAGATCATAGAGAGGCTGTCTTGAACAGGCCCACCTTGTCTAATGCTCACTTTGTTCAAGACTGTAATGCATGGTACTTGTCTTCACATCAGTCCCATTCTAAAGCTCCTCACAAATTTCATAACTCTCAGTCTTATAATTCTTTTCAGCCTAATTACAGATCTGTTTGTTCATCTCAGATTGGAAACACTAATTCAACACCTCATTATTCAGGTCAGACTAGTCAACAACCCAATCAAAACCCCTATCAACACCCTAATCAACACTCCCTTAGTCCTTCATTCAATCCCAGACCACAACGTACTCCTCAGCCTAGACGTGATTTGGCTTCTGTTACGTGCTTTAAATGCAACAGGCTAGGTCATTACGCTAATACATGTCCTTCGCATCCTACCCCATCCGTAACTTGGCAATCCAACAACACCCAAGCTCCTACCCCACAACCCAATGCTGTCCCTAACAGCCCACCCACCCAACCTGTCGCTCAAACTCCTACCCGTCCGTCCCCTGTCCCGAGGAACAATTCCCGTCCCGTCCGTCTTATTAACACTTCCAATCTGTCTGAACCCGAAAGTTTTGTTGAGCCTGATATCCCTCAACTTCTTGGATCTGTGCATAATGATCCTCCCCTTAATCACTTTGAAGAGGATGACCTCATAACTTATGGCAAGATAAACGGTATTGACACACCAATAATCATAGATTCAGGTGCCAAAGTTTCAGTGATTTCTGATGATTTTGTCGAGCTAGACATGGAACCCGTTCATTTTGTCCCTATCTATGGAATTTCTCAGGAAATTAAAACCGTCCCTGTTTTTGCGATGTCCATTTCTGTCCCCACCTTGGAAGGCGAATGTTTCTTGGCAATGGATTCACGTCTTCCGCCTAAAACCGTTCTTTTAGGCCTTGATTTTGGTACAGAGAATATTGTCAAACTTATCAACCATGCCAAATCAGGCCCCCAACCTGTGTTAACCGTGACCAGAGCATTGCAGGCAGACTCCGACCTGGCAGCTCACACATCTGAGGTTTTGCATTGCACCGAAGGTGCATCCCCTACTTCCTTTGATAGTATTCAGGAAGCTCAGGAGGAAGTTGATAGTTCCTCCAGACCCTCAGACAATCCTGGTTTAGTTCCTATGTCGTTTCCTAACCTGTCATTTGATGGTCTTAACAAGCAGGAGTTTGCAGCCCTGCAAAGGTCAGACCCTTCTCTTACTCCTCTTTGGGAATTTGCCTGTAAAGGAGAGAAACAGTTCTTTGTCGTCGACAACCTGTTAATGTGCATCACTTCAACCCTGAATTCGGTATCGCATGCTCTTGTTGTGCCCACATCATTAAGGCGCAAGGTTCTTGTCGCAGCCCATGAAGGCCTGGGACATGGTGGAGTGAATACCACCCGCTCCCTAATCAATAGGCACTTTACTTGGCCCAATTTAGCTGCAGACATCAAACAACACGTCATGTCTTGTGTGAAATGTAGCATGCATAATAAATCTGGTGGAAAGAAAGTCCCAATGATTCAACCCGAGATTATTTCACAGAGATGTGAAAAGCTCGCTTTTGACATAGTAGGCCCTTTACCTACTTCAAAACAAAAATTCCGTTTTATCCTGACCTGTCTAGAAATGGCCTCTGGCTTCCCTTTTGCAGTTCCGTTGAAATCGTACACTTCGGAAGAGACAGCCAGAGCCATCCTTTCTGTTGTATCATTCCTGGGCACTCCCCTCACCATCCTGACAGACCAAGGTACAAATTTTATGTCGGTGACATTATCCCATCTCAAAAAGAAACTCCATATGGCTTCCATACGCACTTCGGCGTATCACCCTCAGTCCAATGGCCGTCTCGAGAGGTTTCACTCGACTCTTAAGGCCATGTTGGCAAAGTGCATTCAGAACAAGCAGGATTGGCCCCTTGCTCTTGATCTTGTGTTGTATTATGCTCGTAATGTGCCAAATTCTAGACACGGTTTCACACCACATGAGCTTTTGTTTGTAAAACCAACCCCCTTCATTCTGTCAACTTTAAAATCTTTGTGGACTACTCCCTCTGACTCTTCTCTGAACCTTCCACAGTTCATTGAAGACCTTGATAAGGTAATCTCTTGTCAAACTCACTTCGTAAAAGAATCCCTGTCCTCAAAATCACTGTCAGATCGTGTGTCATCTGAGTCTGCATTGGTTTCTAATTACAAACTAGGTGACACTGTGTACAAGCGTAACCCTGGACACAACAAATGTTTAGAGGCGTCCTGGGATGGCCCCTTTACGATTAAATCTTTGTTACCTCCAGTAAACTGTGCTATCGTTCCTGTGAACAAGAAGGCAAAACCCAAGGTGGTACACCTTTCTCAGATCAAGAAAGTGTTACATGTCTATAAAGTTTTGTTAGTTCCTGAAGAAAGTGTTTGTGATGAGTTTGTGCAACCCATTAACACATCTGAGCCCATCTCATTATCACTCGAGCAACAAAGTCAGTTAGACTCAGTATTAGGGCATTTTCCGTCTGTGTTTTCAAACAAACCCGGGCGCACTTCCCTGGTTCAACACTCTATTTCAGTTAGCACTAGTACACCATTGTGGTCTCCTTCATATTCTATCCCTCTTTCTTATCAAGAAGCCTTTAGGCTTGAGATAGAAAACATGATTAGTTTAGGTGTTATTGAACCGTCGACCTCCAAATGGTCTAGCCCCCCTTTACCAGTTCGTAAGAAAGATGGTGGTATAAGGATTGTGATTGACTTTAGGAAGTTAAACTCCGTTACTGTTCGCGAGCCCTTTACCATGCCGTCCATCGATGACATCATTTCTCATTTGGGCGAGGCAACCATTCTTTCCAAACTTGACTTGTTAAAAGGCTTTTACCAAGTGCCAATGGACGAAGTTTCAAAACAGTATACGGCCTTTACCTGCTTGCAGGGTAAATTTCAGTTTAAGGTCATGCCTTTCGGTCTCACCAATGCTCCGTCAACTTTCCAGCTCCTGATGCAGTCCGTGTTGAGAGGCCTTGAACCTTTCTGTTTACCATACATTGATGACTTGGTAATCTTTAGCACTTCCTTCGACCAACATCTTGCCCATATCACTTCGGTACTTTCCAGACTGGAACTTGCTGGGCTAACAGTCAAACAGGAGAAATGCTCCTGGTGTTTTGCTTCATTCGACTTCCTTGGCTTTCATGTTGGACATAACCGTCTTTCAATTCCTTCGACCAAGGTCTCTACTATCTCTTCGTATCAGTTACCTCTCACCAAATCGTCTTTAAGATCATTTCTCGGGCTGATCACATTTTACTCTAGATTCATTCCGTTATTGTCACAACATACATCTGTTTTGAATTGTCATATGACCAAAGACAGCCCAGACAATATACTTTGTGATGATGACTACGACAAAGCATTTCGCTCAATCATCTATGCTATCTCTCACCACTCCTCACTTATCATACCTAGTACTAATGATGCATTGTGTGTGTTTACGGATGCCTCTTTCTCTGGTGTTGGTGGTACTTTATGTGTTTATAGAAACAGTGACTGGATTCCGGCTGAATTCTATTCGAGACAGTTGTCTAAAGCGGAGAAAAATTACTCCATACTCGATTTAGAGGCGGCAGCTCTGTTGGCGACAGTCGAACGTTTCAGGTTTCATCTTGCTGGCAAGTTTTTCAAGGTCTTCACTGACCACAGACCCTTGGTGAACATCATCAACGGCCAAGCCCCCTCTTCAAGACTGACTCGTTGGAAGATTAGACTGCTGGAGTATACTTTTGAGATTCAACACATTGATGGCTCCGGAAACAAAGTGGCTGATGCCATGTCTCGTCAGTCTTGGCCGTCAGATGATTAGCCATGACAGTCGACTAGAACTTCTAACTTTATTTGTGTTTGTCGTGTTTGTTTAGTCTCTGTATCACACCCACTTCATTTCACTTTGTGTATCCCAATTCTTTTAAGGGAGGGGAGATGTGGTGGTACAGCCCACCACATTTCCTCACAAACAACCCTTACCCATAAACATTGCTTCTATTATCCTCATCACGCACACCATCACCCTATTTATGTAGCACCCACCACCGCGCATGCTCGGCAGGTTTATTATATTATGGCCTGTCTGGCGTGCGTGCCTTCAGTTGTGTCCACGCTCTTTAGACATAAGCATAATCCTAAGCCTACCCTTCCGACGTGGAACTCGGGAGTTTGGGAGGTTTGAACGCCTCGATTAGCTAAGTGAGAGAGCCTTGCAACTCTGGTGGCAGCCTACCGGGCATCCAGTGAGCCATCCTGCCACACCAAGTGCCTAGGGAGAGTGATCGGCAGATGGAAGTTGTAGGTCTGCCGTCTCGATTAGATGGTCTGGGATAGTGGAGTGAAACTGGTCCGAGTTGGTCCTCCATTTGCACAGGGTCATGCCAGCTTCGTGAAGGAGGTTTCAGACCGACTCGTGCAGGGCAACAGCATTCTCCACAGTGTCTGTGCCGGACAAGAGATCGTCGACATAGAAGGATTCCTGGACGCACTTACTGGCACTGGGGTATGATCGATGATGGGTGGAGGCGTGGTGAAGCAAAACACTGTTGGCCAAAAATGGAGAGGACTTTACTCCAAATGTGACTCGCTTCATCCGACATTCGGTGATGATGCCGGACGAGTTCCTGACGATGAGCCGGTGGTAGTCACGGTCTTCTTTGACTAAATGTATCTCCCGGAACATTTTTCCGATGTCCGCAGAAAAGGCTATGTTGTGCACTCGAAACTGGAGGATGATGTCCGAAATGAAAGGGTAACGATTAGGCCCTGGAAGAAGTTGATCCTTCAAAGAGTGACCCGAGGATGTCTTCGCTGAGGCGTCGAAGACAGGACGCACCTTGGTGGTGGTAGAGGTGTCCTTAAAGACCCCATGAATGGGCATGTAATAGGATGGGTTGTTGATCTCTTCTCGTGGAACTACTTCAGCATGTTCAAGCGATAGATAGCTTGACATTTCCTGATCATAAGCATCCAGCTTCCCCTTTCGGAGATGACTGCGTTCATTTGATAGAAAGCGGCTTGTTGCCATCTTGCGCGACTCTCCTAGAGGAGGGTTGTTCACGCGTGGTAGCCTGACTGTGTATCTTCCATCAGGAGCTCTGGTGAGGTGACGGTTAAATTGTTGGATAGCAGAATCCTCCTCAGGAGAGAATCTCGAAACCTCTGGTAGCTTCTCCAATTCCCAATGGCGCTGAAGGGCATCGTCGAGATCGTCTTCCTTGAGTTCTATCTTGAGTGAGGTAATGTTGGATGGAGAAGGCAAGGGTCCTGACACTGTCCAATTGAAGATTGTAGATACAGCAGACAGTCTGGATGCAGGACAAAAGTTCGTAGGAACGGGGTTGAAACAGAGAGGGTAGTCTAGTGTCCCTATGATTACGTCCACCTTCCCACCAAAGTCGGCATCGGCTTGTTGTAGACCCATCAATAATGGGTTGCTGATGATGTCTTCCTTCTTTGGAGGAGGAGTAGAGGCTGGAAGCCTTGGAGTGACGGCCATAGTGAGAACAACGCTGTCTTCTGAAGGAAAGGCAGGTTGACTTCAACGCTCAGAGTTCTGCCCACACTGGTCGGCACTGGTCGGCCCCGACCACCAGTATCAATAGGGCGACCACCACTACTCACTCTCCGACCAGTAGCTACTCTCACTGTAACCAGTCAACAAAAATAGCCTTTTCACTCCCTTATAGTTTATTTACTTTTCAAGTACCTTTGCTATATTCTCACCGCTCAATCCTAAAGGTTCTGGTCGGGTCCGCGGGACTAACCTTTGCTGTCGCTATTTAATTTACTGCGGAATGGTGTGCACTAAAAAAAATACAGTTCTTGCGCATGCTCACTATCAGTCCTCAAGCAGCTGTAAGCAGTTAGTTCTCTCCGTTTGGAGCGATGTCCCTGTTGCGCTTTTGTGTTAAGAGAAAGAGTGGAGGTGAGCCGCCTAGTCCTAAGCGTTCACGGACCGAAACAGTTGCTGTCGGAGAGGAAATGGATTGTTGTGTTGTACAAAATGAAGATGCTAGCATTGAAGGCGATGTTACCGCTCCGGCTGGAAGTTCATCACAACAGAGGAAAAAGCAAGCTAGTAAGTTTAACAAAGAATGGCTTAAAGGAAGGGAACACTGGTTGAAGTATTTTCCAGAAAAAGGAATGTTTTGTAGTCTTTGCCAGAAGCACAATAAGAACCCCTTTGCTCATGGCACTTGGAACACAGTGCCATGCTCTAGACTTCGACAGCAGAGCATTACAGCACATGAAGCTTGTGCAGCTCACAAAGATGCCGTAAAGCTTGAAAGTGAAAAGCTTACTACTATTCCTAATTCTCTAAACCCGAAGATACCAGCTAAAGGAATAGAGCAAGCTTTTGTTTCACTTCATTTTTTGGCAAAGCAGAGAATCCCACATACTACCAATTTTGAGCCTCTCCTTGATTTATTAGAATTACTAGGAGTTAATGCGAAGTCTAGGATTCAGATAGCAAGAAATGCCTTGTATACAAGCGATAAATCTGTTCAGGAGATGGTTTCAGTTATTTCTGACGTAATTGAGGTAACGTATTTTGGATGAAATGAAGAAGTCAAATCATTTTTCTTTAATGATTGATGAAAGTACAGATTGTACAGTAACTGAACAATTAGTACTTCATGGAAGATATATTGATCTAGAAACTGGGGAGCTCAAATCACATTATTTGAAAGTGCTAGATGTTTTAGAGCCTGCTGTTCAAGCAGTTCATACTGGGTCTTCAGAGTCTAATCCATCAATTAGTCTTTCTGCTGAGACAATAGCAAATAGAGTTTGAATACATTGAGTCTGCTGGTCTTGATATAACAAGGATGAGAGGAATCGGCACAGATGGTGCCTCTACTATGATTGGGTGTCATAATGGGGTTGTTAAGAGATTAAAATCTATAGCACCTTCTCTTATAGGTGTGCACTGTGCAGCACACAGATTGAATTTAGCTTCAACTCAAGCAGGAGATAAAGTTTTGTATGTTAAAAAATTTAGTGTTATCCTTCGTCAACTCTTTGATTTTTTTGATAACAGTGCAGTTCGAACTGCTGGTTTGGAAGCCATTCAGACACTTACTGGTGGTGATGGAAAACTGCTAGCCCCTTGCTCAACCCGATGGCTCAGCACTGAAAGAAGTGTCAACAGGCTCAAGAAATGTTATGTTCCAGTTGTTTTAAGTTTACAGCGGGAAGGAGAAGAGCGCTCAGATGCTAAAGCTGTTGGTTTAAACAATCTTATAACTGAGTACAGATTTATATGCACAATGCTTATGTTGTGTGACATGCTACCATTGGTTTCGCACCTTTCTAAATGTTTTCAATATACTTCATGTGATTATAGCATTATACCGAGAATGGTTTCCAGTACAGTTCATGCACTAGAAAAGCTAAAATCTGCAGATGGGATCAACTTGAAGGAAATAACATTATTTTTAGAACAGATAGAAAGTTCAGGAATTGAAATCAAGAAGCCAGCTCATTTAGGGGATGATTACTTCAAAAATTCTATCAAAGTTCCATATTTAAACCATTTGATTAAAAATATTAACAATCGATTTGATGACAAGTCCGTGATGACTGCATTTGTCCATCAAAGTTACCACCTTTGCCAACAAACCCAAGCACTGAGGACATAGAATTGTTTACAGAGTATGGTAATGATAATGTGGAGAAGCTAGGCAGTCACTTTCAAGGTGTCGTTGCTGACTCTAGTATCGAATGCATTGAAGAATGGAATAGTTTCAGACAATTCATGAAGGATAACTGTAGTCAAATGAAACAATGTGAAGTGATATCAAAGCTTTGTAACGATACTGCATGGGAGGAGATTTATCCCAACATGAGTACCTTAGGCAAAATATGTCGAGTTATTCCAATACATACAGCTGATGTAGAAAGAACATTTTCTCAGCTAAAATTGACAAAAACAAAAGTTAGAAATCGAATGAAAGAGAAGACACTGGACTCGTTATTGAGAATTGTAATTGAAGGCCCTCCTACTTCAGAATTTGCTGTATCGGAGACTGTAAAACTTTGGGCTGCAAAAAAGAATCGGTGACTGACATATTGAACTTTTAAAATATATCTCATCTATATGCCATTATGATAAAATTTTTTTCATATTAATTCATTAGTAATTTCAAACAAAATTTAAGAAGTTATTTAAATTGAAGAGTTCAATTTGGTTGCTTTTGCTTGCATGCCACCCACCACTGTCACTTTGCTGTTGATGGGAAAATAATTTTGTGTTGAGATGGGTTGTTACCGCCACTCCAGAATTCCTGGGCAGAACCCTGAACGCTGACACAGTGCCTGAGGTTGGTGTCTGCGTTGGCTCCTTTCATGGTCATCCGTAGGGGAGAGCGCACTAGTCGGAGGTGAGAGGCGACTTGTTCTGTCAGTAGACAAGACTCCAAGCAAGTGTCCATAGCAGCCTTGACTGTGATGGAACGATCGCCATTTGTCAGGATTACTAAGGCTGTGTGGATGAAGCCACACTTGAGCACGGTTTTCCCGGAAGGGATGGAGTTTATGGTTTTCGGAGCAACCGTGGCCATGTTGGTACTCGTAGGAGTAGTTGCAGCAGGCTCGTCTTCCTTGTGAAGCATACTGTGATGACGAGTTTTGCAGGTACGGCATGAGTGTATTGATGCGCACTGTCCGACTTGATGGCTAGGATGTAAACAATTGACACAAGCCTTGATTTGCCTAACATAGTTGAAGCGTTGCCCAGGAGTGTAGTCGCTGAAGGCTGAACATCTTGACAGGGGATGATGACCATTCTTACACAGGGGGCAAGAACTCTTGGATGTGGTAGAAGAGGATGTCTTGTTGTGATCCTCTCGCTTGTTGTGAGTGGACTTCTTTGAAGCAATTGAGGCCGAAGCAGATGTTGACTTGATTGGCAGATTATGCGAGAGTGGTGTGATGAACTTCATGAAGTCGTCTACGTTCGGGACTTTGTCGTCGGAGCCGAGATGTTTGGCCCACTCCTTACTTAACTCCTCGTTGAAATCCATTACCACCAGAGCAACGTCTACCTATTAAAGGGTGTTGCCCTTGATCTTCTCCATAGCATCGAGCAGGTGAAGTGTTCTGTCAATCACCCTTAGCATGCTGTCTTGAGCGTAGTCATAGTTGCCCCTCTGTATTAGCTCCTTGACGTAAGTCAGGTAGATTACAGAGGCTCGGCCATATCACAGACGTAGTTGCTCCATGGCTGTATCATAACCAGAAGGTCCTTGAGAGAATTTGCCCACCAGTTCCTTAGCTGCAGGGTCCTCCATTGCTTCTGCAAGAAGACAACACTTGTCTCCAACAGTGTAACAGTCTGAGTGTGTTTTGAGGATGTCTGTGAAGCGGTCGTAGAACCGTTGAAATTCACGGACGGAGAATGTGGGTGTCTTGAGTTTGTAAGGTGCCACGCTATGCCCCATAGATGAGGATGCAGTGGGCGAGGTCTATCTACTGTTGGCGTAGTTCGTAGGTTTGGAACAATGAACACTTATCTAAGGCTCTAGAGATCTTCTCCAGTTGTTCCTCGTAGGAGGTTTCCAGAGCGATGTTAGCTTCGATCGCCTTTTCGATGTTTTCCTCAGAAGCCCCAGAAGTTGCCATGGCGTCCATTAGTGAAGCCTGAGTGGCCTGATGTTCCTGGATAGCCTCTTTGAGTGCCTGATGTTTAATTGTTAATTCCTGCTCGTTTAGCTCTCTTGGGTCGTCGAGGAGTAGCTTGTCAGATGCCTTCTGGACCTTGGTGACTCTGCAACGAGCAGCAGATCGTTTAGCCTTTAAACGTGCGAGGTCAGCCATCCTAAAACTGATGTCGAGATGCTGACTATGGGTGGAAAAGGTTTGTAAATAAGAACGACGTAGTCGGTAGAATGATGAGTAGTAGTACTCGAAGATGTAACGGAGAAAGAGTATTCCCAAAGATGGAGGAGGAGTATTCCCAAATGTTGAGGAAGTGTATTCCCAAAACAACGCATAGTAGTGAGCTAGCTAGACTAACTGAACTTGCTAATGCTAGTAGTAGTACTAGTATACTTCGATAGTCAACTCCAGAGCTAGGAACTGGTTCTCCCTACCTTCTCTGCGCAATGTCAGATCCGGCTCGAAGGACCAATGTTTGAGGGGCGTAAGTCCTCAAGCTGAAAATGACCCTTTACCAGAAGGACCAGAACCCTTGCTTTCGCCGCCAGACAAAGCCACCACCAACGCATGCTAACAGCTGCCAGATAGACGGATACTCTGCCGTCGTTGCAGGTCTGGGTCAGACTGAGAGTGATAGTCGCAAGCACAGGTTAAGTTGGGCTGGTAAGGTTAATAACAAACGTTGAGATACACATACTTTAACAACAACTAAATAGAAGGCACAATGATACAACCAGCATTGGGAAACTCGAATGAATATCATTATGTGGTAAGCAACGGATGATACATTTGTGTGTGCGTATGCTAAGTGTTAATTGGTGATAATGGAGTTAGTTCATAGCAGCGGTTGTCCAGGCCTGAACACCTGTTACCACAAAACCAACCACAAAACCACAAAAATAATTTGAGTGCAGCTTTGTATGCCAATAATGTGTAACTTTTCAAAAATTTAGATATTGATAATGCATACTTCATATTATTACAGTGGTTTTTGTGATAGCATCATAAATTTTCAGAAAGTTTACTCTATAAGCAGGGCGCACTGTATATATATATATATATATATATTAGCTAGGGACATTGCTGATGTTGTCAGGAATTTACAGACAAACATTACTAGCTCAGAGTTTGAGATGGTTGTAGGGAGAGCTACTTTACTGAAAAATGCCTTTAAAAGAATGGACAAGTCTGTCTTTGAACCAAGGCCGTAGCAAGCGGTCCGACTACTCCGACCTTGGTCGGACCACTTTTGAGCTGAAGAAGGGTGTGTCATATTTTTTGCGCATGCGTAATCTAGGGGAATGCAGCTGTAATTTTCAGGTCCTGTGCAAGGTAGTTATGGCTTCATCTTCATCTCTTTCAGAGGATGTATCGAGCAGGTTTACAGATTTTCCTGATAAACCTCATCAGCCTCTGAACTTGGACTATCCCAAGAGAATGTTCGGGAAGAAAACGGTAGTGGAGCGGAAATTTCAGGCGAGTTGGTATTCTCAATGGCCTTTTCTTCATTATGAAGAATCTTCAGATCAAGTATTCTGCCATACCTGTGTGATGGGGTTCAAACTAAAGCGTATGCGGACTAACTCAGCTGATTCAGCTTTTGTAAGTTCAGATTTCTACAATGAAAGGAATGGCTAGCTAAACTAGCCAGCTCACTAATTGTTTGAGATATCTTTAGTATGATGCAAATTTAATGTATTAAAAGAATGTAGATGCCAAAGTCCTAGCTAATTTGGATCTCATAATTTGCGATATTATGACACTGGCATTATGCATCGACAATACTTAGCAATATGTGAATGTTTCTCTTTATAGCTGCAGTAATCGCAAACTTGATCATTATTTCATGCATGAATTCATTATGTCCATTTAAGTAATTAACTAGTGTTTTATAACTACATTGGAGAATTATTTTTAATAGCCAGTTTAATTGGAAAATACACTTAAGCTATTTATTAAATATAGCTATTGTTAAATTTGATTCCTTTCTTCATTAGGTGACACGTGGATTTTCAAATTGGAAGGAGGCAAGAACTGCTTTTAAGAATCATGAAAAGAGTGCTTCCCACAAAGAGGCAGTAGAAACTATGGTTACAATTCCATCTACAACTAAGGATGTCAGTGTGATGCTGTCTAAGCAATTTGGAAGCCAGAAAGTGAAGAATCAGCAAGCACTATACCATATTATCTCTTGTATTAGATATTTGTGCCGTCAAGGACTCTCAATTCGTGGAGACAAGGATGAAACTAATGGGAATTTACAGCAGCTACTGCGCATGAAAGCTGAAGAGGATACTAACCTAAAAGATTGGCTACGTAGAAAGGAGAATGTTTACACTAGTCCTGACATCCAGAATTAAGCTAATGGGCCTTCAAATATTAAGAAATATTACTTCAGAACTACAGTGTTCCCCTTTTCTTGCTATTATGGCAGATGAAACCACAGATTCCTCAAACACTGAACAAGTTACATTGTTTTTTCGAAGTGTAAGTGATGATTTTGAGGTCCAAGAAGAATTCATAGGTTTGTATCATGTTCCTTCTATTGATGCTGCAACTTTGAGCTCAGTTATTCAGGATGTCTTTGCAAGAATGAACTTGAGCCTTGGAAAACTTCGCGGACAGTGCTATGATGGAGCAAGTTCTATGAGTGGAAGCAAGAGTGGAGTAGCCAAAAGAATAAGTGATTTAGAATCTAGAGCAGTGTTCACACACTGCTATGGTCATGCTCTGAATTTAGCAGCCTGTGACACCATAAAAAAGATTAAGCTATTAAAAGATGCCCTGGAAGTTACTTACGAAGTTACTAAGCTGATTAAGTATTCTCCTCGAAGGCAACAAATATTTTATCAAGTGAAGGAAAACATGAGTTCCAGTTCTGATAGTCCGGGAATTCGAGTTTTGTGTCCTACTCGGTGGACAGTGAGAGCTGAGTCACTTGGAAGTGTGGTGAAGAATTATGAAGTATTAATGCAGACATGGGAAGAAGCTGCAGAAATAGTTAAAGATTCTGAAACAAAGGCCAGGATCAGAGGAGTTGCTGTACAGATGAAATCATTTAATTATGTATTTGGAAACTTATTGGGGGAAATGCTTCTTAAACATGCTGACAACCTGAGCAGGACTCTGCAAAGCAAAAGTCTATCAGCTGCAGAAGGGCAGACAATAGCAGGTATGACAGTTGATACGCTTAGTTCTTTACGAAATGATGCTTCTTTTGATTTGTTTTGGGCAAAGGTAAATGATAAAGCTACTAAATTGGGTGTTAACGATCCTCAGCTTCCACGGAAAAGAAAACCTCCTGCAAGGTATGATGATGGTCTGTCACAGGCTGAGTTTCATGACAATCCTAAGTCTTATTTCAGACAAATATACTTCGAAGCTTTGGACTTGATAATTTCCTGCATCACTGATCGATTTTCTCAGCCGGGTTATGAAATCTATAAATCTATTGAATCAGTTCTGAGTAAAGCTTGTAACCAAGAAGATTTCAAACCTGATTTGGATGTTGTCTGTGACTTTTATAGAGATGATTTCAATAAACAATTACTGCAAACACAACTGGAAGTTTTAAAAGCACATTGTAAACATAATTCATCTTCTAGCTTTCAGTCCATATTTGATGAGAAGCAGTATTTTCTGTCATTGTCTTCTTCTCAACTGTCCCTATTATCTGAAGCAAAGCGGCTTTTGCAGTTAATGCTAGTTATGCCAGCCACAAATGCCTCGTCGGAGAGATCCTTTAGTGCACTTCGGCGTGTGAAGACATACCTCAGAGCTACAATGAATCAGGATCGTCTGAACTATTTAATGCTGTTACATATACACAAAGAAAGAACAGATAAATTGGATCTTAAATTAATAGTAAATCAGTTTATTGGAGAGTCACAACATCGATCCAGCATTTTTGCTAAGTATTTCTAAATCATTCAAACTTTCAAATATTCATTCGTATCACCTATATAATTTAATTCATTATATTTGATAATTAAAATGAAACTGTTTATAATTTCGCCAAATTTATGTCATTGTGTGTACACATTTTATATACCACACCTACTTCCAATGGAAACCACACCTATTTTGCAAAACCACACTCACTTCCTGGTCTGACCACTTTTTAGGTGCTTGCTACGGCCTTGTGAACCACAGAAGAAACTCACGGTTAGTACTCTACACATTCATGTTTTGATATTTTTAGTAAGCAGAGGGTACGTGTTTATAATTATAGGTGGTCTTTGGAGATGAGCCTGGAGCTGATACTGGAGGATTAACGCGTGAATTCTTTCGACTTGTTTCATATGCCATGAGTGACAAGTACATGACATTAACTGGCTGTTTTAAGCATAATGCAGTGGCTTTACAGGTATGATTATTGACAATTATCATTTTTCTAAATTTGCTGCTTCATACTAATATTTTCAAATGTCAGAAAATTTTGAACTTTATGATTTATTGGCAAGTGAGGGAAAAATGAGCTAGATACTTTCATGTCTAATTTGATACATATGTGGTATATCATCTCATTTTATGTAAACGGGTAAGGTTTTCACAATGTACTAGTAGCTATCATCTTAATAAGAGTTGATATGGGTTCTTGCAATCCATTAGTCTCGCGAGCCAGACCCTTTACCTAACTGCTACGCAGGGGAAGGGTCTGGTGTCCATCGTATACCAATCTCGTTTCTTCCTCCAGAATCTGGAGGAGCATACTTTACATGTATTGCTTATGGACGGGGTGCGGTTTTAAGTGGGCGTGTACAACTTCCGCGTGTGATAATTTTAAGCCAGTCAGACCGCAAGCGATTCAGTACGCCAAGCTGCACCCATGAGCATGACAGCACGACCTTCTTTGAATCATTCTTTGCAAGATTCTGATACCTCTCCATCACACAGGGTCTGCAGATAAACCAATTGCTAATAGCAGCTGTATACACTTCAAGATCCCCTTGCAGCTTCCTGACAAAAGTCACTAATTCCATAGTCCTACTGCACAGCATTCGTCTTTGTTTTATCTCTGCACTGGTAGAAGCATCTTTCCAACAAGAATAACAACACTGTTGCAACCTTGCTGTTGCAGCCATCATTGAAGGAATGATTTATGCCCACACTTGCAGCAGCTTTAATGACATATTTGATAATTACCGCAAACCACTAATGAATTCCAGCAATTCTGCTATCTTTCTTAGCTTCTGTTTCGTAAAAAAACAACAACTTCCAGCCTAATTTTAGTTTTGTGACATAGCTATTGTGTTTCATAAGAAAGGCCTTCATATGGGGCTATAACTTTTTTTCACTCGCTGTGCGCTGACGTAAGCATAGTGGGGCACGGTAGGTCTTATGACCTAAATTGCTTCCGGTTTAGGCTAAGTGCATTTCTTTTATACCGCATTTGCAGTCGCGCCAACTAAACTTGGACACACAATTGTTGTTTCAAGATAATGACATCCTGTATTGTATTGATCAGCTTGCTTGCTCAACCCACTGCAGTGCATGCACTGTGAGTATAATATTAGTATTGTTCTCACACTTAATTCAGTGAGCGAGCGAAGCTGACTCTCAGTCGTGTTCAATTGATATTTCAGAAGATATAAAAAAATTCGCCCGCGCCTCTAATTACGTAAGTTAGGTAAAGCGTCCACAGATGAACGTTCGTAGACTAGCTGCTATACCAGAGGAGAGTGCTATCATGCATTTTGGGGTCCACTTCCGTCCGATGGCCTAAAATTCTCTGATGATAACTTAGAATGCAAATAGTTACACTGCACTATAGTAGATGCAATTTCTGTCGTATTTTTCTGTAAAAAGAGTCTGTTCGCTCGCCATTTGCGCTATTCAAGCACACCACTTAGTTGCTTAATTTGATAGGTATATGTGTGGGTTTTTTTTGTGTGTGTCTGTTTGCAGAACTCGGAGTACTTCAAGTTGGGAGTATTGAGCTATGGCATTAGTGCATGGAGGGGGTGGATTTAATCTGTTATGCTCAACAATCTATAGATTTATGAGTGGTACAAAAACCATTGATTTGATACCAGGCATTGAAGAAGTGTCAGACCCAGCGATTCGTGAGAAGTTGCAGCAGGTAATATGATAAAGAATTCTAGCATCATCATCATCATTATCATTATTATTATTATTATTATTATTATTATTATTATTATTGTTGTTGTTGTTATTGTTGTTATTGTTGTTGTTGTTGTTGTTGTTGTGTTGTTGTTGCTGCTGCTGCTGTTGTTGCTGCTGCTGCTGCTGTAGTTGTTGTTGTTTCTGCTGCTGTTGTTATTGTTGTTATTATTATTATTATTATTACTATTACTATTATTATTATTACTATTTTTTAACTATAATAATAATAATTATTATTATTATTATGATTATCATGATTATTATGATTATGAGTATGATGATTATGATGATTATGATTATGATTATGATTATTATTATTATTACTTTGCAGATTGAGAGTTGTGGTGATGTCAGTTTATTACAACAGTTGCGCATGGAAAATGTTGACATTTTGATTGATTGTGGCTTCAATAAGCCCATTTCTAAATGCGGACTAGAAGATAAAGTCACTATTGTGCAATCTGTATGCTTGCAAATGGTTGTTTTAAACACACTGGCTGAACTTGATCAGTTTAAGGATGGTTTATCAAATTTGGGTGTTGTACGAGCTATAAAAGAACATTCTTCTCTCCTCCAATCATTTTATTGTTCAGCAAGCAAGATGCAGCTAACATCTGGTACACAATGCACGTAATAGCTATTGTTATGAGCCTTACTGCGCTATAATAATTTTAGATTATGTTCGGAAATTGTTTACTGAGATAAAGTGCTCCGAAAAGGGATCCAATGAGAGAATGAAGGAAGAGGCAGTGTACATGTTCTTTTATGACTACATGGAAGATGTTGAAGGAGGTTAGCTCGACCAGTCTGTGTTGTAATAAATTTAAGAATTGTAATATTTCTATTATAGTGTGTGCACGTACACTTGAAGTAGAGAGTGATTGGGAAGAAGATAACTTTTGCCAAGGTATATTTCTCCTTTTGGTTTCAGGATAAGCTGTGGTAACTAATAATTCATTTTGCAGGTGCTACTTCAGAAACCAAAGTTTCTTTGGATATGATTGTTTCATTTTTTACTGGTGCAGAAAGAGTGCCACCACTTGGTTACTCAAGTGTTGTTCTTTCATTTAACCACAAGAACCCATATCCCACTTCCTCCACTTGTGCTGTTGAGCACTCTTCCAACAATACATCAACATTTTGATACGTTTAAGCGTCATTTAGATGTTGCCTTTACCATGCATGGAGGGTTTGGACTGTGCTGAGCATAATTATTTCATTTCTTTTTTGTTGCTTTAGCTAGTACAGTACTTATTCATCAATATAATACTATTATGATCTGATGACATTATTAACATGTTCTAAAACTCTAATATATATGTCGATTCCGAAGTTATCACTACGTGTGTTAGGAGAAAATATTGATTGAAGTTCATCCAATTCTTCTTCAAGCAAAGGAATTTCAATTTCAGGGACATCTACAGCACTGTCATTCTCTTCAGAAATAGGCCCATTCCAGTCTATGCCATGAAAATTAAAATCACCTTGTTCCTGCATGTAAGAACGAATACAGCTATGTACAATGCCAACAATGTAGCTAATGTTTTACTTTAAATAATCACAGCTATGAAATATGATGCAATACTTAAACTGCTACATGCACAATGGATGACCTATCAGGGGTAGGAATGGGTCAGGTGTCAGGCCATGGGACGGATAGTCATATAGCTATGGTATGACTAATCAAAATTAGCCTCCTATGCTGAAGTGTACTATTTTACTCTGGCTTTCACATCGGCAGAGAAGGCATCGCATGTTTCATCATTTTTTAAAAACAGCTAATGTATTTGAATTTTCTTGAAGTCATTACAGAGTTCTGTTTAAAAGTAATAACATTACAGTAGCTATAGCTTTGCAGCTTCATTATTTCAACATTCCAAAGATTTTGTGTTCAGAAGTATTAACTTAAAAATATTTCATCTAGAGCAAACATACCTCAAGATTATCACAGGTAGATAACCCAGCGATCCACAGTTGGACTGGTGACATGTTGTGTTCACTGGACAATGGATGATGATTCCATGACTCCATGAATTCCTTGATGGCTGCATTAATTCTTGGAATAAACACATAATGAAGGCAGAATAAGTGTGTATCATCATCCACATTAAGAAGATTGTCATCTTCCATTGCATAAAACAGCCTATAAATGATGACAAGGCAACTTTGAAAAACTTCACGCCACAAGCGTTCTATTCTTTGATTATACACAGACTTGCCACTAATGAAACTGCCTCGTCCTGGCCCTCTCATTGGATGTTGCAGCATATATTCAGCAACCAGAACATTCTCTCCACCACGGTCAGCCCTTACACGACTACGAAGACCAAGTTGGTCTACTGCATCAGTAAAAAAGTCTACCACTGTAGTTGAACGATTATTATTGTATTCTTTAAGATAGATAATTCTCCTGGAATAACCATCAATACAGCCATGGACCACTATCTTCCATCTGTAAGAACAACAATTTTATTTATAGTACACAGTCATTGAACATGTATAATTACTTATCCTCCATAGGAACAACTTCACTGTTGTGGAGGGGAAAAAATAAAATAGCTACTACCCCTTTGGCAAAATTTGAGCAATATATTTAGCCATGGGCTAAATGTAGATCAATTTTTTTACAGGGGTTTTCCAGAAAAATAATAATAACAAACAGCCCATCAGTGAATTATCTTAAAATTAATAATGTATATTAATTAAGTATACAATCTTGTGCGGCTAATATTTTATTTTTTCCCCTGCTTTGCTAAACATGTAGCTACATGTGTTTTCTTGTTTTTAGTCTCAAAATGATGAGTAGTAGATATCTTTAAGATGATTTGCACTAAAAAAATGATTTAGCCACACCCATTAAAAGTCATCGATCCTGATGTCCCGAAAAACGTGTACCCTTGGATGTGTGCTTTCTCTTTCATGTAGGTTCAAACTTTGCACACACATAAACACTTTATTAAGAAATTTACCTCACGCTTTGCTCTATTTCTTGGGCGTTGATTTTTTTATTGAAAATTTTTCAAAAATAGCACTTAAGAAACAACCCATTTATTGATTTCCCCCCTTTACCAAATTTGTACTATTTATAACTTATAATAATGAAAAATCCAACGACATGGAATTTTTGTAGGCAGTGCAGTATTTTTTGACACTTGCAAGAAAACAAACAGCTTAAAGTGTCAAAAATGGTAACCCCCAAAATGGGTTGGTCACATCGTACTTAAATCAATTTCAACCTAGCTCATTAAAATATCTGTTTTAGGATTCAGATAAGTAAGCAGTAAATGATCTAAAATTTAAAACTAAACTTTCAGTGTAGCTACTTGAGTTTGTCAAAATCAAACAGTAAACTTTTTTTTTGTTAGCTATGAAATACTCACACTTACAGTACACATCTGTTTAAAAAAAAAACTTGTACAAAAACTTGCACCATTCTTGCATGCTATCTCATTCTAATTGATTACAAACAGTTAGGTTAAGGTAACTTCTGATAGTGAGTCTATGAAACCCCATGGAATGCCATACAATAAGTACACAAAAGACACAACAAACCATAGCAAGCCACCTAGCTAATATATGAACAGATAAGTGTATTCTCTTAGCATTTCGTTAAAATTGTTTCGCTTACCCACCAATGAATTGTGCCATTGAACACTATATTATTACAGTGCTCTCAGCTTAGAAAGTGGAAAAATTAAGTTTTCAGAAATATCTGCCATAATATTTACTCTAATACACATGAATGCAAACCATTTCATATTTATTATGGTTATTTTTGTGGCTATATTATGTAATTGAAATTGTAATGATGAATAAATAAACATACTTCACTCGAAATTTAAAGTAGAGACGCCAAATTTTTATGAAGTAATATTTCACGCTTCCTAAAAAATCCTATTAATTTTTGCATAGTAAAGCCTCAGATTACTCTATTATCATTACGACTTGAATTTCAGAGCTTCATCACTCATAGCTAGTTCTAAGGATGGATTAAGCAACAGTGTCCCAAATTCTGATTTTCCTCTCTCTAAGCTGGAAGGACTGCACCGTTTTCAAATACAGTAGAATGTCCCTTATCCGAACACACTGGGACCGAGGTTTGTTTGGATAATTGAAATGTTGGATAACTGAATCCTATAGATAAATGTATTGTAGAGTGCTATGAGAGGGTGTGGTCGAACAAATTATTCGTGACTGCAGTGCCACTATTGAATTTTGGGTGTTCGGTTAACTGAAATTTTCGGAACTGGCATCCAGATAACTGACATTCTACTGTATTGATCTTACCTCATCAACTTGTGATTGCCATCTATATGGTACAAGGAAAGAGGTGCAGGAACAGAATATCTACGTCTATTCAGAACATGAAGTCTCCTTATCATACATCCTTCTGGGTCAATTCTTCTCTGAGATTCTCTAATCCGAACTTGTTGCACTCGATAACCTCTTGAAAGTAAATGACCCCATGCATTTGCCTGTTACCACACATTGGAAATCACTCTTGAATGCTAGCCACAACACTATCTAGCTCTTGATAACATATTGTGCTATACTGCAGTCTGATGCTAAGACCAAACTCTGTCATTCTTCTTCGAATTGTTCGTATAGACACTCCAAGTATATTTGCAATTTTTGGTACAGTGAAGTTACTTGCAACCAGAAATGTTAGCTGTTCTTGAGACATAAATAAATTTGGTCGTCAAGGTCCCTCACTAGGTATGGTGTAAGCTGTACTGAAGGTACTTACTTCATCAAGTAATGACCTTATGGAAACAAAAGCATCTCTTGTATATTCAAGGCATCTTCTTTGCACAGCACTCAATACATTCAATGAATCCAGAATCACTATTTCTCTATAACAACCTGGAATACAACTAGACAAGACCAAGTGAACAGCTGTGAAATACAATCTACCCTAAGCTGAATCATTAACGTGCCCCACCTCACCCTTTTGTTGCCACGGCCCTCCACTTCAGATTTCTATGCCCGTTTGTTGCCACGCCCCTCCACTTCAGATTTCTATACCCGTTTGTTGACACGCCCCTCCACTTCAGATTTCTATATCCACTTCAATTGATTAGTGTACCCTCTAGTGGACACACCTATCCACCTGCCCAAATTAGAACTCCCACACCGCGGAAATACTACGACCTTATAATTTTGGCACTAATTACCTCCCATATATAATAACTAAGAGAAGAAAGGGCGATTGGAAAGTTCATGATCAAACAATGCATTTTTTCTTATGTCATATACTTACTTTTGACACCGCAATAAATTATTGTTCTGACTTATTTATTCCTGTATAGTAAGTAGTAGAGAAATTCAACAGTTTAATGCAACAGTCATTTATGAAATCCATCCTGTACTACTGATACATTCCCCCAATTTAAATAACATTTGGTAGGTTTTAAAAAATGCTTTAAACTTTGAATATGACAGAAGCTACACTTTAAAAAGAGAAAAGGACAATAAGATGTTAGTCTCAGCTTTGGAGCCAAGGCCTGGTGCTGGGACAGAGACCAAGGAACAGTGAACTTCATTAATCATGAACGCACTATTTTATGTCACGTGATTTCTGGCGGTATATTAGTTGTGTTTTGCTGAGTTGTATTTCTGTCTCTACCGCATTGTCCTGTGTGTGTGTTTGTCTTGTGTTTGTCTTGTGTTTGTATATCTGTTACCTATTACTTAGCTTGACTAGCGCACCACGACCACCTGGAGGACTCTGGTGGCGGGTAACTAACTACATCCTGGGATAATCTACTAGCTACGCTCTCCCTGGGACGTCATTCAACCTTCACCCGCATCCCGCCCACATCAGCTTGTTTGTAATTTTCAAACATTTCTTGTACGATTTAGCCAGTACATATGTAGTGGATTTTGATATGCATCTGTACTCAATAGATTCCTTTCTCCTATAGTGGTGTAGCCATCTACAATAATTCTAGCATGCCAATGAAAAACACCATATTTCCTTCTATCTCTGCTGTACACACCTGGGGATATTTTTGCTGGGGATACGCCTCTGCAGACGTAAATACCACTATGCCCCTTTTGGAGATTCAGTAAAGTGATAGTGAAGGTATCGTATCCAAACAATTTGTCTTGTTTGTCCATGTATACGCTGAACCATTCTACTTTTGTAATGCTACCACACCGTAAGGTTACATTGGCGCCACTAGTAACTTCAACCCATTCCGGTATTACTCGACGATACGGTACTCTTTCTATTATTTGGACGTGAGTAAAAGTGCGAAAGTTATCATTGTCGTAAGTTCCAATGCAGTGATAGATTCCCGAATCGTTATGATTCAAATTGGGTAGCTTCAAGTATGTATTCCCCTGAAAATGTTGAGCCGTTATTGATAGTTTTGGGAATAAATTAGGATGAGTGTAATACAAATAATAGGATGGCGTGTAAAACCATTGTGTTGGAGACGAACTACCACAATGAAGGGTTAAAAAAGCACCCTCAAATACCATTGGTTGTGAAGGTAATACCGTTTTAGGGAACACTTCTATTCGTTGCCAATCTATTGCACTAACAGAAGTTAATCTAACAGAACTTAATAAAACGTATACTAGTAAGAAAAACAGACATCTAAAAGTTGCCATTTTTAGTGCTAACAATCCCGTTAAAAAAAAGCACGCTATATCGGAAAGCAAGTAGCAAGCTCTAGCCTGCGTTGTTGAGGACGTCTCTATATCAATAGCAAACCTAATTCAGTAGTGAGAGTAAACTGGCGAAACTGTATACTGAGTACGGGATATGTGTAGGTGACACCACGACGTGGAGGTAAGTATGAAATTTATACAACCGAGGGCTGATGGCCAAAGGATAGTGTAGACGCCACACCTAACGAACTTGGGAGTGGTGGAAGTGACTTGTATCATGACTCTGGATTGGACGGTGCACTTATTCACCTCCTATATTCACCGCGAATTATTTGACAGTTTGAACGTACCAAGGAACCAATAATACAGAAAGGTATTTGTGGAGCCTTTTTTTTGTTATCACAGGCGGCAATATATAGCTACATTTTATTGCAGTGCACACTTGTTGAACCCATTTGAAATGTTCAGGGAGGTAGAAAAAGGGCGCAAGAGTTCCCAATAGTGGGCATTCACATCACCAGTTTGGTGTGAATTTGGTGGGTTTTCGCTATAATTTTTACAGTGCAAGTCAATCCAGCTCCTGTTAATCCGATATTAACTCCTTTCAACTCTAACAAATCCAGTTTCAGCAGCAGTATATCTGATTATGATTCCAGCACTGTCAATATCAATGCATCCAAGTAGTCTCGAGTAGCCAGACCCTTTACCAACCCTAACTGCTACGCGTGGAAGGAAAGGGTCTGGGAACATACAATATAACGACTTGTTCAGCAGCACCCGAAAAAGGTGCTCCAATTATCACATTATCCAACGCTTGCGATAGCCAAAGATGTCACGCCCAAGTCCAGTTAGCAGGTCTCGTATTCCTGCTCGTGCGTTTATTGCTAGCTCGGAGTGCTTATAAATCGCCTACGGAAAATAACTTCACCAGTTTAATGAAGTCGCGCAATGTTCTCATCTCCCCGTTGTGATGTTGAAGTCACTCAGTATACCTCAAGCTTGCTGGAATGTGATAATTGAGCACCCTTGTTGGGGTGCTACTGAACAAGTCGTTGTATTGTATGTTCCCAGACCCTTGCCTTCCCCATTTGATAAATGTGACCGTCTACGGGAAAACCGGGCACAACGCGGCGTGCGTAATATCGAGAAAAGATCGTTCGATTTCTTAAAAATGTATTGTTTCAAGCCTACGGAAGGGAACGGTTAGGTCTATTATAGCAGGAACGACTAAAGCTGCGACGATAAAACTTGGAGAGCTCAATATCTGGACGCCAACAACTCCGGAAGTGCAAAAAAAAAAATTCGAAGGTGCCGCGTTGTGCCTGGTTTTCCTATAGACGGTCACAAATAATGTGTGATTCAGTTGTTGTTTAATTAATATAATGTGATTCAGTTGTTTTATTTAATAAAAATTCAAGTTTTTTTTTTCATTTTTAATTATGATAGTTTCCTGCACTGGGCAATACCAATATTTACCAGTAGGAACAGATTTGAGTTGAAGACAAGAAAGATGAAACCATTCATAGCGACACATGCAGCATTATAACAGCATACCATGTCACAACTATCATCAACTAGTTTCTGGCAATAACAATACAAAGGCATAACACTATCCCCTTCATTCTTTTCATTTTCATCTGTGAAATATGTTCCATTGCTACAACTTGTAGATGCTCTACTACTAGATGTTCCACTGCTACAGCTCATTTGGTGCTTTACTTGCCTTCACACATTGTCATGTGTGGGAATAAAACTTGCCAAACAATTTTGGAAAGATCGCAAAGACAATTTTTTTTGACATGGCGTACATTACCTAGCTAGAACTCATGATTTGAAAAAAAAAACATTCTTCCGATATGTATATCTTTCTCAGACCAGACAACAAAATCACAATTAGTTCTTTTTACTACAAAATTGCTGACACTAACCTAAAATGAGCATATAATTTTTTGTCATTACTATTTTGACTTACTTGGTAATAATGGACAGTTTACGTTAATTTTGTGTCTGACCTGGTTAGAGAAGTCCTGGTTAAAACATTTGATGATATAAGAAATGTTGGGAAAGGTGAGCCATTCAGTAACTAATGGCATAAGTGAATTTTACTTATTCTTCTTTCTTTTTTTTTTAGGTCAATCATTCTCAGAAAATGAGTGACAAGGAGATTTGCTCTCATGTTTGCTTCTCTTTTTTTTTTGCCATAGAGAGTGGAGATCAAATTCAAGACTCCATAACTGTGGATACTAAAGAAGGAATATTGGGCTACCGTAAAAGATAGATTTTGTAGGGAAGAAGGGCAGTGCTGCTATTTAGAATCACTAGATTTTAGAACGTATTCAGTGATAACAAAACCTACATTGTTCCAAGTATCTACTTCATCTACTGTTGTTTTGTGTGCTTCTTCTGAATTCTGCTGTGGCATCTTCTGCTTCAAAGTACACCCGTTCTGCCATTGCATCTATTCACCCTTATTCTAAGTCACCAACACTGGTTCCTGATAAAACACCAAGTCGTGATGAGACAATAAGTTTCCTCAGTAGTTAGGCAACTTATTCATCACACGGCCTGCAATACTTGATAGCACCATATTCCCAAAACACTGGAATGGTTATGTGTTTATCGCAATCACAGGATTAAGTTCTGTAACTGAAGAGTAGGCTTCACTTGTCCGAATCTAAAACAACATTGCTATTAAATTCTCAGTTTGTGGTTTGAATGAGAATTGTAAGACTAACTGCATCAAGTATTTAAGCAGTTTGTTGAAGTAACCCAGCTCAACCTTCACTATTTGGTGATGGCATTATGTCATCCAGAAATTTAAGAGTTCTGCCATAAATTGGGGCTGAAAGCATGAACCATCAGCAACATCACAATATTTGAGTGTTTATTTGAAAAGCCATCCCAACTTTCAAGTGAGAGAATGTGGGCTTTTATCAACTGCCAGCCCGCATCACCAAAGTGTAGTGGAACGTAAATAGCTACATATTGTCACAAGCATAAATAATTTGAAGCTGTTGGAAATACAATTTTTTTCTTGGAAACAATTACAATGTGACCCTATGTATTATTACCAAGTAAGTCAAAATAAGTAATGTCAATACTTAATCCAGGATACTTAGCTTGTTATGTACCATTTCTTCCCACCCAATCACTCAGTGATGCGAAGTATCCCCTAGTAAAATATTTTTGTTTAGAAGCCCTACCCCTGCCAGGCTAGACTGCGTGCAAGTTTTACCTATACTCCACTTGGCCACTGCCTGAATTGCGTAATATACAATTACGTCACCGCAAGGGGTCTATTATTGGGGGAAAGTCCTATTGTAGAAGTATTTAAAAGCAACACAAGTTGGAAACTAAATCTATTGGTTGGAAAAATTGGTTGGAAAACAAACTAACTGAAGAAAAAGCTAAAATCTTACTAAAACCATTAGGAATAAAAAAAAAAATCCTCAAAAGATTGTTTAGGAATAACTAGCAAAAACTAGCCCATGTCTAGAATCTCAAAACCAAACAACACTGATTCTTTACTACCACAAAAAAAGAAACATTTTTTACAATGGAAGATGTTCTTTCTTGGGCAATTTGCGAACAAAACATCTTGGCTTCATTCACAAGACGTTTCTTCCTGGGCTATTGCATAGACTTTTCAAAACAACAACAACAACAAACAAAACAAAGAAACACCATTACCACATGGTTTAAAAATATTAAATCATTTTTTGTATTACAATCATGGAAAAAAGCTGGCTTGATATTTTTTGACAAGAGTTATTTTGTAAGACCTACACTAAAATATACCCTTTACCTGTACCCTACAATTAAATCACTATAAAACTTGTATATCATAGAAAATATGCACAGACACTGAAAGGTTCAGTTGGTGGTAACATCAGTGCATGAATTAAACAGTTAATGCTAATGGTTTTCTGCAGAGATCTGGAGTTAGCCTGACAGTATCTCCTACCACTGATTCGAGAGAGTAGCGAAATTTTGCAGGTTTAGGGAGTAGTAAGGCAGATATGGGGAGCCATTTACGGAGGTTTCACGTTCTTATCAAGGTTGCCTAAATGGACACACTGGGTATCATATAATACATAGTTTATGAAGTAATATTAGTACTAACTAATTCAGTTAGGTATTCCTGCTGGTGTAATGACGTATCCATTAACTATGATTCTGGTAAAGCTATGGAAAATGTTTTTATGGCCTTGGCCAGGGAAAACACCTCTACAAGCATACATACCACTATGTTTTCTTTGCAAATTAAGTAGTGTGAGGGTATTAAATCCGATTATTTTGTTCTGTTCATGAATGTGTACACCAAACCAATCTGCTCTTTTTGAACTGCCACAAGTAAGTGTAACAGTACCGTTGAGCGGTACATCAGCCCAGGTAGGAATTAATTCGGTGTAAAATAAGCGTTTCTTAGCGGCGACGTAAGCACCGCACGTAAACGGGGTGCCGTTGATTGCACCGTGGCAGGTGTAGACTCCTGCACCCGCTTTATCTAAATCAAGTAACTTTAGTTGTGCGTATCCTATAATATATTTTTGAGTTGAGCCAGAATTAGATAAGATGTAATCACCATTTGGGCCAAGGTGCGTCCAATTTACTTGAGATGTACTCCCACAATATAGTGTCAATGAACCACCTATTGGTATGGCAGCAAAGTCAGGTTCCACATGTTCAGGAGGTACAACTATATACTGCCAATGGCTCCCAAAACTTGACAAAAATGATAAGCTTAAATATACATATTTAACAATGAGGCACATTTTGAAACGCTATAAAGTAAACAAAAACCTTATAGTAACAGATACAATAAACGAAGTCATCTAAATTTTTATTTAAGTCTAGTTCAGCGAAGCAAGCGAAGCGAGCGGAGCTGACTCTCTAATGAGTTCGGGATATATATATATATATTTGGCGAGCGAGCGTAGCGAGCGAGACACTTACAGGGGTAACACAATTGAAAATCGGGGATGTTTGTTTATCAGTATGTATGGACGTACGTATGTCATTTTGTACTTTGACCCTCGCTTATTTTTGTGTTCGCTCCGCGTTCGACCCCGTCCCAAACTTCACTAAACAGTATCCTCTGGTTTAGCGACCATTACCCGTATCACCTTAGAAATTGAATTGTGTGTACCGCTTTGAATTATTTTGCGTGTGCAGTTAAAACTCTAAAACTTATGGGAATTCCATTTCTATTTGTCACAGTTATAAGCCCTACCAACAGCATTTACTGGAAAATTCATTGTCCACTAGACGAACCACGAAGGTAAGTCTTGCGTAGGTATGTTCAGTTGTGTGAAAGTATTGTGCGTTACAACTACTATTAAGAATATCACAAAGAAAATTTTAAATAACGTGACTTGATTTTGTTGCTTCTCTTTCAATTCAAACAGTTGAGGGGAGTGGTTACTATGGCATTGAATCCCCTTTACCGTATATGTTTAATTATTTAACAACTCTACTTTATTTTAGTAGTTTGAATAACAATAGTGTAGTTTAAGGCTCGCTCGCCATTTGTGCTCAAGCACACCACTAGTAGTAATTGGGAATCACTCCAAGATTTTTAGCGCTCATTCATGAACTTGGAAAGCTTTAGGTGGACAAAGTAAGTTATCTTTTTCCTAGAAGAGGAAGGTTAATAATTGGCGAGCGAGACACTTACAGGGGTAACACAATCGAAAATCGGGGATGTTTATTGGCGAGCGAGGTAGCGAGTGAGACACTTACAGGGGTAAAAATGAAAATAATCGGGGATGTTTGTTTATTTGTATAATATATGTTTGGACGTACGCATGCCATTTTGTACTTTGACCCTCGCGTTTTTGTGTTAGTTACGTGGTCGACCCCATCCCAAATTGCACTAAACAGAATTTTCTGCTTTATCGATCAGTACCCGTATCATCACCCTAGAAATTGAATTGTTTACCGTTTTGAATTCATTTGCGGGTGCAGTTAAAACTTGAAAATATAAGGGACTTCCATTTCTATTCGAGTTAGTGGCGGTGGTAAGTCAATGCGCTCTTTGTCATGGTTATAAGCCGTGCGCAACAGTATTTACTTGAAAATACATTGTCCACTAGACTACCGCGAAGGTAAGTCTGTGTAGGTGCATGTCCAGTTGTGTCAAAGCATTGTGTGTTACAACCACTACTTAGCTAAAGAATATCACAAAGAAAACTTTTAAATAACGTGTATTGTTTTGTTGTTGTTTTTTTTCCTTCAATTCAAGCAGTTGCAGAGAGTTGTTACTATGGCACTGAAATCCCTTTACCGTGTATGCGAAATAAAAAAACTGGACCTTATTTTCAGTAGCTTCAGTGTTAGAAGTCAAAATCATTCATATAAAAATAGTATAGTCTTTAGGCTCGCTCGCCATTTGTGCTCAAGCACATCACTAGTTTATTTGTATATATATGTATGGACGTAGGTAAGGCATTTTTGTACTTTGACCCTCGCGTTTTTGTGTTACTTTGGTTGTCGACCCCGTCCCAAATTGCACTAAACAGAATCCTCTGGTTTATCGATCAGTACCTGTATCACCCTAGAAATTGAATTGTTTACCGTTTTGAATTCTTTTGCGGGTGCAGTTAAAACTTGACAACTTAAGGGACTTCCATTTCTATTCGAGTTAGTGGCGGTGGTACGTCAATGCACTCATTGTCATGGTTATAAGCCGTGCGCACAGTATTTACCTGAAAATATATTGTCCACTAGACTACTGCGAAGGTAAGTCTGTAGGTGCATGTCCAGCTGTGTCAAAGCATTGTGTGTTACAACCACTATTAGCTAAAGAATATCACAAAGAAAACTTTTAAATAACGTGTATTGTTTTGTTGTTGTTGTTTTTTCCTTCAATTCAAGCAGTTGCAGAGAGTTGTTACTATGGCACTGAAATCCCTTTACCCTGTATGCTAAATTTAGAAACTGGACCTTATTTTCAGTAGCTTCAGTGTTAGAAGTCAATAAAAATATAGGCTCGCTCGCCATTTGTGCTCAAGCACACCACTAGTTAGGTCTAGAAATTGTTTTTGTTCTTGCGTGGCGTACGTGTGTACCTTTTCTCCTACCCGCTTGCGCGGGCGGGTAACCTTCTTAGCAACATTTTGTTTTGTTTACCCGCCGTACGAAGAACTCTCGGTCAAGAGCTTTGAGGGCGTTAGAAACTCCCGAAGAAAAATTAGTAAGGAGAGCGATAAGAAATGAAAAAGTCAGGGCAAGGAGAGCTAAAACGAAACAGAAACAGGTAGCAAAGTAAAGAATCTGACAGTATTTTGTAGCCACACCAAGCAATAGCTGCAATTACAGGGAACATGCATCGCTCGCTTCGCTATTTTGTGCTATTAGAGCACATCACTAGTTAAATTATGTTCCATTACTTTAAGTAGAGTATAGTAATAGCTGCCCATTACTTGTTAGCTGTTAATTGGAATAACTTCTTTGTTATCTAATTACATTTAGCTTTAGTAAAAATAAATGAGTGCTTTTAATTTTTGGACTGTTATATAAGTATATTTCAAGCATTAAGTATTAATAATAATTATGAAATATTTCTCTTTTTAACAGCCAACATTTTAATTATAACTTAACCCAACCTTTCCACTTCTTGCAAGTACTCACTCATCCTGGGTCTACTGAGGTCGAACTTTCCTGGCGATATAATAACTCAAAGTAAACAGTGAGATTTCTCGAGGGCTCACTTACTGTTTATTAAATCCTGGAGGGTGATTTGAACGCAGCATGGACAGCCAGTATCCTGGAAGCTTCCAGGATGCTGGCTGTCCACGCTGTGTGATAAACAGTAATCGTGCCCTCCAGAAATCCTACTGTTTACTTTGTGTTGTTGTTTGGGACTATCCAGCTGGTCGAGGATTTGATCCTGGCGTAGTCTGTTGACGCAGCACTACACTAAAGAGAAGCAAAGTAATTAGTGCAGTAAAAACCCACTAGCGAATATGGAAATGCCAGAGTTCCAGAAAGAAAGTCAACTCGACGACCTGACTCCGTCAGAAGAATTCTGTACGAGAGAATAGAGACAGAGGTCGTAATTCTCTCCTCGTTATCAGGTTGATTGGATCCTCTGAATATAAGTTGTCCACTAGCTAAGAGACTGACCCGATATTTAATACCAAGTAGGTAGAATAATATTAGCTACTTGACCTACAGGTGGTATGCACAGTAGGTGAAAAAACTTGTCACTAAGGTGAATGACAGTGATCTAGGTGATATAAACAAACATAAAAATGAAGGGTCGACATGCGCGACGATCGACGGTACACGATTAAAGAATAAATGAGCACGCGTGAATAAATGAGCATGCGTGAATAAATGAGCATGCGTGAATAAATGAGCATGCGTGAATAAATGAGCATACCAGTGAATAAAATGACGATAATGAAATAAACGAGGCAGTTAAGAGTTCCATCCGAACAGTTATTATATCACCATGGAAAGTTCAACCTCAGTTGACCCCTGTAGTGGACTGGCTGTTAAAAAGAGAAAAATTTCCTATTATTATAATTGTTTAAGTCCAGAATGACTGAATCATTTTAAGTATTGTAGCTGATGGTAGGATTAAATCTATTCAATTTCCCAGCAAAATGATCTTACATAAGATCTTGCAAGAACCTTTATTAAGATCTTACATAAAATCTTAATAAGTTTATGGATTCCATAATCTAAATGATCATATTATAATTATCTTGAATGTATCTTATATAAATTTCTTATTAATTATGATGTAAGAGTTAAGCAAGATTTAGCTAAGAATAATTTCAAGATCTGATTATAATGTTATCAAAGATCTTGTTTAGGATTTTAATAAGATTATGGGTTCCATAATTTTGAAGTTCTTGATTTTATCTTACATAAGTCTTGTAAGATTTGTTTTTTCTTGACTAATAGTGAAGAAAGATTATGTTAAGAATAATTTTAGATGATATATTAGATATTAATATTTTCAGCACCGTTATTTTAAATTATTTTAATATTTTATTTTAATAATACTTAAAAAACTTTACATGTATATACATTGTTAGATTTAATGTTCATTGTCTTGAGCTTCCTGCTGTGGTTCTTCTTTCTTAACTTTAATTTTCTTATTGAAGAGATCAATACATTTTTGGTTACACTTTTGTCTTATAACTTTTCCCTCTGCTAAGAATAATTTCAAGATCTGATTATAATGTTATCAAAGATAATTTTGAAGTTCTTGTTTTTATCTTACATAAGTCTTGTAAGATTTGTTTTTTTTATACTAATAGTGAAGAAAGATTATGTTAAGAATAATTTTAGAATATATGTTAGATATTAATATTTTCAGCACGTTATTTTAAATTATTTTAATATTTTATTTTAATAAGATTTAATGTTCATTGTCTTGAGCTTCCTGCTGTGGTTCTTCTTTCTTAACTTTAATTTTCTTATTGAAGAGATCAATATATTTTTGGTTACACTTTTGTCTTATAACTTTTCCCTCTGCACCTGATGTAGCAGCTTCCCCAAATAACTTCTTCAAGACACCTAAAAAATATAAAAAATACATAATGTGAGCAAAATTTAAAATAGATAGAACCCATTTTAGTAATTTTAGTTTAGACAGAACTTTGGTTATATTATGGAAAATGAGCAAATAAGTAAAATACCTATCCAGTGTGTATTAACGAGAGTTTTGGCAATCAACATACTTTATCATAAATAGGTTGACTGCATCATGTTAACAACATTATATTGGCTTAAAAAAGTTGACAACTTTTCAAGGATAAATGCTATGACATGAAGTAAGGATAAAGCCATTATCAACTGGTACAAATTGCTTTAAAAGTAATAACTGTAGTGACCACCTAATACGTACATTGCATGCCTTGAGTATTGTATTCTATGTTGTTGTTGTTGTTTTTATTTTTAAACTCTGGAATCAATGTGTTCAAGTCAGCCAGTGGCATGAACTTGAAATAGTGGGTCATGCAAACTGCTATGCATCAGTTTGTATTAACTAAATCTGTAAATCTGGAGAGACACACCTCACAAACAGTTGCATAGATACCCCCAACTGCTATCTGTCACCCTATAGAAACTTACCGTTAAATTATTAACCAAGCCAGGGATTTCCGGTATGCTCATGAATATATTCATGATTCACTCTGGTGATTCTCAAAAATTTAGTAATTTGATCACCCAATTCCTTTTCCTGGGAAGGGAACCAGAGTTTCTGATTGAATACTAATAATAAGTAACCTTTCAAAATCCATTCCCATTCCACTGCACATTACAACCTGATTCCATATACAACCACGAACTGACCTTATCCACACCTGTCAACCACGAGGTATTTCAGCGGTTGTAAGAAGCCATTTAGTGGGTGCTTTTTTATGCTGTTGGGAAGTTTTTCAACAATTCATAATGAGGTGAGGCAGTAATTAAAAGGTTAATTGATCAAATGAACAACTCAACTGAATGCTACTTATTTTTGTGATGACAAAAATTAACACACATTAACACGTAAAGTTCACTGGAGTATCACCAGGAACAGCTGAAGAGACATTGCGGGATTGGTGGTAACAGGCTCAATAAGGCGAAAGGCAGACCACAACCTGTGTACTCCAGCCAGAGCAATTCAGAATGCCTAGCAGAGTTTGCTGGAGTTTCCAATAGCTCCACTGAGGATAGCAGTGTCTTTCCACAGTTTTTCTGCAACCCATGTCATTCAAAGTTGAAGCGTGCAAAGAAGGTTTCTGAGGATGGAGTTCCCTTTCACTCCATTGTACCATTAGAATGGTCACCACATGTGGAAAACTGTCAAGTAGGTTTAAAATACCTAAGATTAAATAATAATATTAATTATATGAATAATAATAAAAATAAAAAAAATGGACATTAGGCTCTCCTACTTTCCAGCCCTAACAATTCAGCTGTTTAGCTGGTGCCTTAAATAGATCACTTGTAACTCAGCCTGATTTATTAATAACACAGCTATAAGATTATTCTATCAAAACATTTACTCCAAGGTCAATTAAAATGATAGTTGATGCAAAGAAATGGTTTAAGCTCTGAATGGAACAAGCTCCTCCCAAGTAACCAAGAACACATATAGAAGTTATCAGTGTGAGGCATTCTCAGGATTATTTAAACCTTGTAATAATAAAAAAAAAATAATAATAATAAATAAAAAAATCACTGTTACTGGATAGGTGTTACCATAGCAACTCACAAGAAACTGGTCAATACCAGAGAATGATCTCACCTTTGCCCTAAATAGAGAAATTTTCTCTCTATCTCTCTTTGTGTTAAACCAGTTTGGGAGTTCCTAGATTACCTCATATTAATAATAAATAAAAAAATGTGCTGCTATAACAACTAGCTTACTGAAGCAGAGTGAAGTTTAATGTTTTCCTCAGTCACCACAACTCTTGGCACAGTTAAGTCACTGCCTTGTGAAAGTCTCTAGCTATAAATACTAATTTAAAAAAATGCTAGTACAATTCCATTTTTTTTGTTTTGTTTTTTGCAAATGTGATACTGAATTTGCTATTGCAAGAACTTAGGTTTGCTTGCACTTTCAGCAAGTTTCAAAGGGTGGCGTGCGTATGAAAGATGCCAAAGGCAGAGGGAGACTTGGAGGTGAAACACCCAGGGCAGTTATTGACTATATCAAGTCAATATCACCACATCCAATTGTAGAGGAACCAACCCCACAGTTTCTTTCCTCACCCACCTCAAAGAATCTGCGCTGTTCTCTTTGTCACAATGTAGCTGTGGGTGTGGCCACAAGAAGAAGGAAAGAAAAGAAGTGAAAAGAAAGAGAAGAGCAAGAGGAACCTATATATATATGTGTGTGTCATTAGTCATGTAATTATTTTATTATTAGCAGTTTGTGTGTGTATTTATTTCGGTTGTGCCCCGGATGTCCGGTGGATCATGCTTTCATTGTATACGCGCGTGCGTGGCCAAATCGGACATATAAAAGCCCGGCCACGCATGCGCATCATTAGTTCTCATTAACAGAATTAAAACTCTGAACTAAAGGTTGGAGAGCTCTGGTGGCGGCGGCGCCTGGGGTTTTACTGGCGCGTATGAGTAATTTCTCGTGTGCATACAACCTCCGGCGACTACCAAGCGGTTTCCTTACCTACAGTAGCCTTTCCACCAGTTGAGCTTTCATGTGAACATGAACTCACCATCAAAGATCACCCTAAGGGATGTTCTGGGAAAGTCCTCCAAATCTCCAACAACCCCTGTTGAAGCTAGAACAGCACATTCATTGGTAAAGCGGCTACTCAATCAAGTTTAAGGTCCTTCGTCTTCAGTCTTAAAAGTAGGGTGTCGTGGTCAGGTAAGTTGCTAAAATCTGATGCTATAATGAAATAATATTAAACTAAATTATTGATAATAAAGCCACTTACATTGGTTCAAGTTTCTGCTGGACGAGTGAGTTCCTCCGACGCTTGCAACAAGACTGTACAACAACGGTCTAAAATACTCAGTGTTGTAAGGAAAGTTGCAAGTAATGATGACAGCAACACACAGCTTGGCATGGAAATCAAGACTCTGTCTAAATCGGAGAAAGAGGACCTCCTGAAGAATGTTCAGCTTCCCATAACAGTGCCTGCTGACCATGCTCTGGCCATCAAAGCAGACTTGGCCTTGCCCTGGAGTAAATTGAGAGTACTGAGGAAGTAATAAAAAAACTAACAAACAATTAAACTAGACATGACTTACACATTATTTGTAGGTGGTTCAGATCATTCAACATCTCCATCGCCAGTGAGCGTCAGCAGAGGAAGCTAGCCAAGAGTATTGTAGGGGAGAATATCATTGCTGAGAAGGGGGCTTTCACTTTCTCTACAGAGCGAGGACAAGAGGAGATACGGGAAGTACCATTTGCTTATAGACCAAACCTCATTGCAGCAATAGCAGATTTGGTTGACAAGCATGAAAGGTATTTAATAAATTCTGAATACTTATTGCTAACAAATTATACAAAACTTTAGTTACATTTTGAAGCTCATGTTAATTTTTTAAAAAAAGTTATGCATGCTGTTTTTGTATTATTAAGGTCTAGTGCTGGTCTAACCTGGCATCAAGGTGCTATTCCCTCCAATGAGCTCTGGGTGAAGTTAGGGGGAGATAAGGGTCATGGAAGCTTTAAGTTGAACCTCCAACTTGTAAATACTGCTAACCCGAACTCCATCAAGAGAACAGTCTTGCTCTCCATCTTTAAGGCCAGCGATACAACCACAAATTTGCACACGGCCCTGACTATGTACAAGGAACATGTGTTGGAATCACAGGGAATGTGCATCAAGTAAGGCCATATGATTCTGTGTCAAATGAACTTGACATCATATTACTCACCTGGTAATAGGGACTACACAGTTCGGCTGTTCCTGTCAGGGGACTATGAGTTCCTTTGTAGGATGTACGGCCTTAGCGGTGCTAGTGGTAGGTGTTCTATAATATAAACAATGAATGTTGATAGCTAATAGCATTATTAATGTAGGCCGCCACAATTGCTTGTGGTGTCACATACCTGGTTCCATGCTGAAGGTACCTCTATCACAGAGGAAATCATGTCAGCCACGGTCTTTAGAGACTTTGAAGCATGATCACGCCAGGTTCTTGTCTGAAGCTCATGGTGACCTCAAGCAGGCCAAGAATTATAACAATGTTATTGGGGACATCATGTTCGAGATTCCTATCGATCAAGTAAGATTAATAAATAAACTTAAAATTCAATCAAGACTACAAGCATTGTCATTTTTGATAGGTTTGCATACCTGGCCTCCACCTTTCATTAGGAATTTTCAACCGGCTATGGACACTTCTAGAGGCTGCATGTCATGAACTTGACTTCAAGATAGCTCTTGAAAGTGCTGGTACTGGCTCCTCTAGTGACACTAATGTAATAAGTGTCAGTATGGTGAGGAAGCTAACTCTTATGAAGTTTGAGCGTGACACCCTGCAGAAGTTGGCTGATGTGACATCTGAAATGTTCATTTATTCCTCGCTCATTGTAGAGGAGCCATCTACAGACAGTGTTTGCCAGAGCTTACGCAAAGACGTGTCTACAGCAAAAAAGAATGTAGCCAATAAGGTATACAACGTAGTAATATAAATGCTACTTTGAAATTTATCAATCTCATAGGACAAGGAGATCGCTGATCTAGAGACCACCCTCAAAAGCCATGTAGATTTTTCAAAAGGATTGTTCCACATTACTTTGGAGGGTTGCCTTGCAAGTCTGCACGTTGCACAACAAGCATATCATGGCGTAACATTCGTTGGAAACCATGTCCACAAATTACTCAAGGTTTGTATTTATAATCTTACTTTGAAGTTTGCTTCATTCTACTTCGTGTTATAGCCCAAGAGCATCACTGTAGTTTGTAGCAGGATAAGGGAAGCTGCATCATCACAACCAGCCATTGCTGATGATAGAAATAGATATCAATGACCTAGGTAAATGTTTAGAATTTTTTTTTCTTCATAACTCAATATCATAAATATATGTCTAGACACTCACATCAGTACATTTATGAAGTTTTATCGGGAGACTTCCATCGTCAACCGTCTTTCCCAAACTTCATATAATGGAAGATCATATTGTGCCCTGGGTCAGGAGATGGAGACTTGGTTCAGGCATTATGGGCGAACAGGTCGCAGTGTCCATTCATGCACACATTATGAGATTAGAAAGGACTTACCATGGAATTCCGGATAATTTAGAGAGACTGAAGTATGTTGTAAGAGAGCAGATAATTGAATCCAACCCTTCCTTACTTGAACTGCAGCCACCAGAAACTAAGAGAAGAAAGAAAGTCTCCACTGAATCCTCTAACACTAATTAATCACCCTAACCCACCTTTATACCATTTCATTCTTTAACTAGAGCACTGAAGTGCAAACCCTCAGCGCTAGTTAGCTAGTATGATAAAGTATAGAAACAATTAAAAGAAAGAGTAGTGGCATGAAGAGAGGCAGGAAAGAGAAAAAGACAATGAAGAGAGGCAGGATAGAGAAAAAGACAATGAAGAGGGACAAAAGAAAGAGGAATGAATGAAAAAAGGTAGGAAGAAAAGAAAAAGGAAGAAGAAAGAAAGAAAAACAGTACACGAAAGAAAGAGGAAAAGAAAGGAAAAGGTAGGAAAGAAATAAAACAGTAGAAAGAAAGAGGAAAATAAAGAAAAATAAGGCAAGAAGACAAAAAAAAAAAAGATGAAAAAAAAAAGCGTCGACGAGGGTGGTTCGAACCTGAGACTTTCAGGTTAGGTATTAGCTCACTCGACAACTACGCAACGCAACACCTCACGCTGAAGGCATGTAATTGTTAGCTATTTAAAAGTGATTTGCAACCTGCAAGCTGGCTCAAGTGACAAGCATGTTTTTTAAGGGGCGGTTCCCGCTGTAAGCCTACGATCGCACGGCTCTGGAAAGACTCGCTTTTTTCTGGAAAATGAAGTCCAAAATCAAAATTCTGGCATATTAAAAGAACTTACTTCGTGAAATCTGCTGTTTGATGCCGCTTTTAGAGCCTGGCTGGTTCCTACCTTCCAGAAGTGCCTGTTGACAGACAGAGTGACAGAATGAATGAATGAATGACACTAGGACTACTTTAACCCTCTTGCGCATGCGCGCTGAGGGTTAATGATCTCAATCTTCACAACAGCATCATAGTACTCCAATACCAGCTCCTACACAAGCATCATAATACTCCAATACCAGCTCCTACACAGTTACTTCAACGAGTTTATCCTTCATCTGGTAACAATAGCTAATACTGAAAGATTGTAACTAATCGGCAAAAAATAGTAGCATACTGAAACAAATTGCAAAACGTAGCTAAATGCCTGCTTGTTTTTGATGCTTTGCAGCTGATACCTTCAAAAACTTCCAGACTCCAAAGAATCACATTAAGCACGAACAATTCTCCACCGCAGTACCAGTTCAGACAGCTATTTTTCTCTGTTTTTTGTGAATTTGACCTTTCACTAGCAAGGCCAATTAACAAGAGTCCTCACATGAATCTATAATATTTTTAGCAGTATTGCTTAATAAACAATTCTATTCATTGGTTTCTACCGTGGTTGCCAGGAAAGTGGGACCCGGGAAAAATTTTTGGGGGTGTGTTTAAGTTTCCGTAAACTTCAATAACTGAAACAGCCGTGCTATAACAAAGCTGTGACCTTTAACCACAAGTTCACAAGTTTAACCAAAATAAGTCAGGCACTTCAATTTTCCCAGAATAGACCTAATGTACATAGTGCAACCAATCATGAAGTTATTAAAAAAAAATTATCATGCAGCAACTTGTTTGACACACTTCCTTTTTATTTATTCTCAACTATTAAGAAAGTAAAGCAGGTATTATGTAAACAAATTATCTCATAACTTTAAGGTAAGTGAAGTCATCAGGTATTGATCTGATGTAAGTATTTTTGCAGGTTCCAAAGTGTTCTAGATACTGACGATGAACCCCTTAATAATTTTGTTGATAAACATCATTATTAAATTAGTAGATATTTCAGTTAGGATAAGAAATAACCTCATCTCAGAAATTTTATTAGGTTATCCAAATTATAAGGATCTTCCTTTAGAAGCCACTGTGGTCTCGAGTGAAAGCATACCATAATTGCAAATACAACTACAAAGCCACAATTTTTAATTAGTCATACTTGGTTTTTTTCTTTTCTTTTTTTACAATATTCCAGTAAATAGTAATTAATTTTTAAATATAAACTATATTATGCTTGGTTGTACTATATAAACAAATTAAGAATGGGTCTCAATTATAGTTTATTAGTTATCCTAGACTCTACATACTAGATTAGCTACTTTGACTGGAATCAAAATTCACTCAACTACTAACTTAAAAAAATACACAATTTACTTTCAAGAATGACAACTTCTCTGAAGGCAAAGGTGGTTTCTTGCTGCGCTTAGTTGTAGCGTAACAACTACTAGCCAGTTCGTCTTTACTAAATAAAGCATCAAGTAGCGCCAATGCATACTTGTCAGGCTGCTGAATCCCAAACATAAGTAAGTTGACTCCATTCTCCTAATATTACAAATAAAAATATCAACATCTATTGTACATCAAGTGTGTAGTTAACTTACTGTAACAAACTCTGGATCATTAATGTCTTTAGTGTTCACTATTTGTGACTGTTTAGGTTTTAAGTACAATATAATTTTATTTTATTTTGCCTGTCCGAAATTTGTAGTAAAAGATCGTTTTGAACCTATTGAATTAAAGTGGTCATTGCTTACAATGGAAGTAGAACAAGTAGATGATTGGCTAATTTCATCGAAATCTTCAGTATCATCATGATTTTATTGACGCCCCACATGATTTGAATAAGGCAACATTTACTTTACTTTGGACTAATAATGTATTACTTTTTCAGATAGCCTTGGTTTTTTAGGTGGCCTGGACTCGAGTGAAAGAGAATTCTTTTTGCCCTGAAAAAATGTTCGATACATCCAACCTATGAAGCACAAAATGCAAAAGTTGCACCACAAGTGTGGGGCGACCCACTTCCTGAAGATCAAGACTGGCCCACCCGGGAGGGTGTGCCGTGGGAACTGGGAACTGAGCTAGTTAGCAGTTCACTTGTGGAATGTGTGTGTATGAGTTGTGTATCATTAGTGTGTAGTAGGAAGTACATGTGTGCATTTGAGCGGGAAGTTTGACCAATCAGATAGCCACACGGAGCTAGATAGTAATTAGCTGGGAGGAGTCTCAGCATGCTATATAGGCTGAGTCTCCAGGTTTGTGAGTTTTTCTTTTTCATTTGTTCTGTATCTGTGTCTATGCGTTGTTGGTTGTCTGGATTATATCTAAACCTATAATACCGGCAAGTGGGGACGACATAGCTTAGGCATAACGGGAGGTGATTGGAAACTGGTGGCAGAACCCGAGGATAAAACCTGCAGAGACATACGACTCTTTGGCGGGCAACCTCACATTGGTGGCAGCGGTGGGATCCAAACTAAACACTTGGATCTCTGCCTACGACTCCAACGTTATTTGATACAACCTACCGAGCAGGAGCTACGAACGATCGAACGAAGTCGACACGATCGATCCAACGAGGCTACGCTACGCAGCTAAACAGCAATTGGCTGCTGCACAGAGCAAGAATCTGAAAGGCGAGGTGTGAATCTCACCCCTTACGACGAGGTGTTAACTACGGGTGACACCTTGAGCACTGTGTTGATAAACACTCCTCTGAGCCAGCTCACTCAGGGAAGACCACACCTGTTCAGGATGGTGTGGCATGTAAGACCACACATTCTGAGGACAGGGTGGTCAGGTCAGACTGGTCCACACCCACTGAGGTGGGTGGGGCATGTAAGCCCTCACTTATTGAGGTGGGTGGGGTGGAGCAGAAGTCCATGCCTACTCAAGTAGGTGTGGCACCCCTTAGCAAGTTGCCCACAGCTGCTGTGTCAAGTGGTGCACTGGGGATTGGTGAGGTCACACCCACTGCGGGGGAGGTGACTAGTCACGAGAAGGGGCACACCCCCAAGAAGAGGAGGAGGTGGTGCTTGGAATGTGCCGATTGTATGGGTACTCCACTTTTGCGTCAAATTTAGAAGCACTGGATGATGTAATGGTTAGGAATACTGCTCCAATTGTACTCCAATAGGATGCCCCGTAGCCCGAACAAGAAAAACGTTTGTTCAGATAGTTTAATGGTGAGTAACAGCTCGAATCGCTGGAGTATTGAGTACATGGCTGAAGTCGGCGCCTGCCCGTGCATATTTTTTATATCAAGGTTTGCTGGAGCAGGTTAAACTATTCATTGTCTGTAATGATTATTCCAGAGCAAATAGGGATGTTGGATGTGGTACAGTTGCGAGTCAGGTAAGCGAGGTTTGACGCAGAAATTTTTATAACTTGCCCCTAAGTAAACGTCAAAAGCACAGTGATGGTTCCATATAAATGTGCATTTAAGTGTACATTGAAAGTTCATTGATATAGCTTAAGTTTCATTGTTAATGCAGAAAGTAAGAGCTGTTGAGAGCTCCATAATATGCCTGGACTCGAAGGTTAATATTGTGATTGTGTTGACATAACCGTACCCTTAAGGGTGCTGGCACATAGCAACGCGCGTGCACTGTTAATTGAGTTCTCAGACCACGAGTTGTAGTTCGTGGCTAGCCTAAAAAAACACTCGCACGGAATTCCCACCTTCAACTTCCTCGTGTATAGTTAGCGATCTTACTCGATCTATTCTTACGCAATCCCCTTGTGGTCTTTTATATATCCGGATCCGGGGTTCCCCTTGTGGCTGGTTGTATTTCAGGGCTGGTTTTATTCTGGCATGGCTATCTTTGGTGGTGGGTTATAAAGTTGTGGCCAATGTCTAGTAGAAGAGTCAGAGGAGCAAAGAGGAAACAGCAACTTCTTGCTGCTAGGCACAAGAAAAGATGTAATCCCAGTAGTAGTTGATTGTTGCAACACAAAAAAATAGTTCTAGCTACCTTAGCTACTTGTACACCAACTAACAATACACTGTCTGTCATCTGACAAAATTACTGGCAAAATCCTAAATATTCAATTGCACATCTGAGGAATTATTGACTCCTGTTATGTAGTACATAACGTAACTACATTTTTTACAAAAAAAAATTGCAAAATTGAGATAAAAAATGTGTCAGGTTTATTATTGGTATCTCTGATGTAATATCACAGGTCCTGAATTGGAAGTGGGCGTAGGTCCATCTGTGCCAATGAATCCCGCTTCATCCGTGCCAGTAAGCACAGGTCCGTCTGTGCTAGCAAGCGCAGGTTCATATGCGCAATTCAGCAGCCCCCATGGTAGTATCTGCAGGTTTCGTGTTCCTGAAGCAAAGCCAGTTGGTTTTTCTGGATCAGTAGAGCTCCCTAAAATTGTATTCAATGATGATTGGGGTAAATTACAATGATAAATAAAAATTTGACAAACTCGATAACCTCGTATTTATTTTTTAGGGTCAAACGTGGACTGCTATGGACACGGAGGTATACATAGCTGCAGTAAAAAAATTACCCCTCTCTCTCTCCTTTATGGCATCAAATGTGATGCCTTTGACCCTGCCTTCCCCCCCCCCCCCCCCCTCACAGTAAAAAAAAAACAAAAAACAAAAATTGAGCATGTTTACTAACAATCGACTCACAGTCGACTGTGAGTACCCAGAGATGTTTTTTAAAAATACTTACAGACTCAAACTTGGATGACAGCGAGTATGCTGATGGCTTCAGTGGAGATGACTTCAGTGAAGATGACTCTGCAAGTATCCTCAAGGATGACTTGATAGACAGGTTGTGCGTACTCGCTGAAGACCTCAAGTTTCCCCATGACCACAGCATGATGTCGTCATGCATATCAACTGGCAGTGTGAGTTTCCACCATTCCGAAGAGTTTCGAATCCACAATTCGAAGTGTTCCTGGCGCTAGTACTATCAGGTAGTGTCCTTCCTCATTAGTGGCCACCTACATGCAGATTATGCAAGGCTCAGTGATTTGTTAGGTCTACCTAACTGTTCCAGCACTCAATGGCACAGGATAGTTGAAAAACTTGAGGAACATGTCACTGACCTGGCTGAGTGGTCCTGTGAACAGGTAGGACTGGATGTGATGGATCGGGGAGATGCACTCAAATGGATGGCCACATTTGATGGGTTCTACCTCCCTCGGGGCCATTAATCAAACAATTCGTCGGCCACTCTACACGACTACAGGTCAGGGAAAATTGCTTACTTAGCGCACAGGACAAAGAGAGGCAAACACAGCAATTGGAGTGGCACATCAGCCATAGCCGAGACTGACATGCTCAATGAGGTCCTGAAAAAGGCCAAGCAGGATGGATTTGTCATTCAAGAGTTAGTGACTGACAAGGACACCACTGTCAATGCCACTTTCTGCCAGTATTTTCCCGAGGGAACACTCACATATTGCTCTAATCACTGTGCAAAGACCCTGCACAAATATTTAGAGAAGATAAAAAAGAGCAAGTGTGAGGTGCGATAGATATACATATATATATATGTGACCCGGTCCGTGAAAATCGACCATTTGCAATAAACTATTGAATCGCGTAAAGGCCGAAAAAAGCCGAAAAATCTTTTTTTCTGGATTTAAAAAAAAATTTAACAGGGGTAAGTACAAGGGTTTCTCGAGTTCTGTGCAAAATTTCAGCGTTAGTAGACCGCGTTTTCATACACTAAACTTACTTTGTCTTTTGAAGCGGTCCATGAACGAACTTATAAAAAAACGTCATCACAGAGTCACCATAACAACTCCCGCGAAATAGCTCCAGCCTAATAGTGTCGACCAATATGGCGGAGAGAATAGCTAACGCTATAAACCTTCTGGGTGCTGACAGTAATCTGCTCGATACTGACGGTGAAGCGCTTCTTGAACTGATAGCCGACTACTGGTGCGATGAGAAAGAAGGTAAGCTCCACCCTCTAATTAAAATGCATAGTATCCTGTTACACTTCAAAGGCTTCCTTGATTAAGAGATTAGATAGCAGCATGATAAGCCTACAATAAGTGGTTGAACATGTTTGGTTTCTTTTAAGAATTTAAAAATTAGCAAAGCATTTAAAAATAGATGACAACAATGAGGAGCCAAGAACAACAATATATCCACTCAGATGATGATGCAATCAGTGATTCCCGTACAAATGGAGACACACCTATTGAAGAGAACAATAATAGTGAACTTTCAGCAGAAGAAATTGTACAATCTGGATTTTCAGAGGGCACATCTATGGAAGAGAACAATATTAGTGAACTTTCAGCAGATGAAATTGTACAATCTAGATTTTCAGAATTTTTACCTATGCATGTCGATGATAGTGAAGAAGATGCCAAAGAAGAAATGCTGATTCAGAAGTTTGTTGAAAATGGCTGTGGTTGTAATCTTGGCTCATCTAAGAATCAATGTAGCTATAATATCACCATCAATCATTTCCGAGAAGTGCGTTACAACATGGCGGAACTCACCCATGATGAACTCGATGTAGTGATTATGGGCCAAGTCATGGCTGGAACTTTTCAAGAGTCTACTTTTCGAAGTGAAACCAGACAGAGAGGATACACCGCATTTTTCCACCAGGGAAGTAGAATCTGTCAGAAGACTTCGTTTTCTGCACACCATTGGATACAGCAGATTTAAGTCCATTAAGTCGAGCTATCTCTACAATGGAATTGAACCTAGAGTGCATAAGAGTAAGGGAAGACATAGAAAGAGTGGCTTATCATTAGATGAAGTCAAAGGACTAGTTCAATTCATCATGAATTATGCTGGTATGTAATTAATAGGTTGACATTAAAAATTAGTGATCCTTACCCATTTTCTTTATTTGCCAGATGGAAATGCTATGCTTCTGCCAGGACGAATACCTGGATATAAAAGTGTGATATAAAGCTTTTGCCATCCAGCACGACCAAACGTTCTATCTGGGAGTTGTATGTGGAATCAGCAGCAAGTGGTCTCCTGAGGCCTGTTGGATATTCCACCTTCACTCGTCTATGGCGCCAACTCCTTCCTCATATAGTCATCATGAAGCCAATGTCTGATCTTTGTTGGATATGCCAACAAAACAGTACTGCCATAACTCGTGCGGCAAATAGACCTGAGGAAGAAAAGTCAGCCGTGAGTACTATGTGAACAATAATAACTATAATGTATCTTATTTATTTGTATTGCAGACTATTCATGCAGCAGAACAACACTTGGTTCTAGTTTCCAAAGAAAGATCTATTTACAAGCATGCTCTTGAACAAGCAAAGAAATCAAGTGCCACCGAATTTACGGTAGATGGCATTTTTGAACCTCCTGTTCCAGGATCCAATACTGCCCCTAATTCGAGAAGCATGTCTGCCCATTACAGTTTTGACATGGCACAGCAGGTGTTTTACCCTAATGACCCTCTGCAACCTGGCCCCATGTACTTTTTAACACCCAGAAAGTGTGCTATATTTGGAGTGTGCTGTGAGGCTATTCCCCGCCAAATCAATTACCTTATTGATGAGGGGGTTGATATGGGGAAAGGAGCCAACTCTATAGTTAGCATGCTCCATCACTTCTTTTCACAACATGGGCTAGGTGAGAGGACAGTACACTTGCATGCCGATAACTGTAGTGGGCAGAATAAGAATGCTACTATGGTGCAGTACTTACTCTATAGAGTAATGATTGGTCTGCATGAAGAGATCACACATCGTTTATGGTCGTAGGCCACACCAAATTCAGTCCAGATTGGTGCTTTGGTCTGCTCAAAAAGGTCTACAGGAGAACAAAGATAGGTGGTTTGTCTGACTTAGCCGATGTTGTTAACAAATCAGCAGTGGTTAATGTGGCACAACTTACTGGCACTGAAGACGGCAATGTGATAGTACCCACTTATGATTGGCAATCATACCTTTCATCCTTTTTCTCGAAGCTTAAAGGAATAAAGAAACTTCATCATCTTCGCTTTCATGCTGATTCACCTGGTATCGTGTACGTCAAGGAAGCAGCAGATTCACCTGAAGTCAGCATAAGCTTGCTGTTGGATAAAGACTCTGTTCCTCTATTTGACAGACCACCTAACTGTCTAGAGCCTGTCGGGCTTTCACTGCAGCGACAATGGTACCTATATAATAAAATAAGAGAATTTTGCCCCGATTCTTTCAAAAACAAAACCTGTCCCTTACGAAATAGACGAATAGATGAAGAAGATTCTCCACTACATTCTCCAGTTACTGTGGAAACTACAGAAGAGACAACTACACAAAGAAAAAAGCCAAGACTTTGTGGCGTATGCCATCAATCTGGTCATAATGCTCGTACGTCCTACAAAATGAACAAATTCTGAATAACTATAATCAAATTTAATCCATTATAACTTTTCTGTATTGCCTATGTTAGCTTCAAATAATATGTTCACTGTTGCTTCTAGATCTTGTGTTGATTACGTTTAAGAAGTTTAAGCTACAGACAGACTTTAGCTAGTACACTAACATTATAGCTAACTTTCTTCTTGACAAAGTACTAATATGGAAAACATTTAGCAAGCATTTAATAATCTATAACCACCAGTTCACACAAAAAACTACACCAACAATGCATGGGAGGCTACAACAACTTTAAACTATTAGCTAGCTTAAGTAAAATGAAAACGTACTGTAAAAATGACGACCATGGTTTTTCAAAGCCCGACAGCATATCCAGTTACTGAACAAGAAGGCCAAAAGGCTAGAAATCTATAGAGAACGTGGTTAGTGAGTAAACAATAATGGCCATTTTTTTCCCGGCACAAATGTGGGCGTAACCGTGACGCGGAGAAATTTACGGACTTCAGGCGTCTCGCTTTAAAGTGATTTTTATCGTAAAAACGAACGGTTAAGCGGTAAAAATGCATGTAGTGTTTTTGTTTGTATCTTTGCGGAGAGCGTCGGAGAAAAACGCTTAGGGCTCATCGTACTTGTTGATAAATTTTGGGCTTACTGAAGCTAAAAAGTGAATGTTCATTTTTTTTTGCAAATGGTCGATTTTCTGGGAGCGGGTCACATATATGGGAATTGGAGGTTATGATTTCTTATAAATTTACCTGCTTTTGTAATGAATGGCAGTGTAAGGCAGAAAAGTTCCACTGCAAGCGGATGACGGACCGTTTACTCAACTCGTGCAAGGCTGAGCTGAGTAACTTGATCGCGTCTGATGAAGTTGCATCTAGTGACGATCCGCTCAAGGGTTTTTCTGAAGCTATCCAGAACTTCATCAACCATTACTGCCTGCAAGACCATTCATCAAAATGGTGTCACCACCCAAAGGTAAACTATGTGTAATTAATTAAATAAAAATTTAAAATTAAAAAACTTATTAGTTCAATTCCGATGGTACACCCTACACAACGGATAATGAGTTTACCTGCAAAGCTCAGGTGGCTGGCTTTGAAGCTTTGATCCAGGAGAATGGCTGCTCGGCCACAAGACTACGTTTCACCATGGCAGGTTGACGACTAACACTGTGGAGGGTTTCCACGGCATGGCACTGGTTTACCGTGACAAGCGCACGGATCTTGGCCCTGTTCACTACACCTGCAAAACCAACATGGCAATATGTCATAAAGTAAGAACAAAAACGAAATATTAGCTAGAAGTAATATAAAATAATATTTGCAAATAGAATATTGGTCCTATATGGAAGGTATTATGCCTCATGAGAATGGGGATAGAAGTGCCAACACAAGCTGTAGCTGCCATCCTAAAGGAGCAATATCATTGGACTTCTGACCAAGTTCGAAGGTCACGTGCCGATCACCTTCTAGAGGTTCATATTTATTTAATCTACAAATGAGTCACGATATAAAGAAACCCTGTGAAAATTATAAGTGCACACCCGTATTAAAAAATCGTCGTATTCAGAGAAATGAATGTAATTTTTACGGGGGAGTACATACGGGGACACCGTTCCCCCCCTATTTTTACCCGTTCCCCCTCATGCACTGTTATAAAATATGCAATTTATGTAGATACTTACAAAAGAAGAAAAAGAAGAGTCGTTATGAGCAGGAGAAAGGAGTAATGGGGACACTTCGGGGTGTTGGATATGTGACTGGAGAATACGCAGGAGATGGGAAAGGAGAAGCTGATGATCCAGAATCATCAGCCACTGCTAGTGCTTGCACTCTGAAGAGGATGAGGATGATGGATCTAGTAGTGCAATGAACGAGTCCCATCCTCTTTTGATATTGTACGATTGTGAGACAACAGGGCTCAGCATCTACACCGACCACATCACTGATTTGGGTGCTAAAGTGATCCAACCTCCCCTTCCCGTTCCTAATCCAACATTTTCATCTTTGGTTAGAACTGGCCGAAACATATCGACTACAGGTATATTAATAAAAAGAAGACAGATTATAACAAGTTGTAATTATAGATTGATAAAAATAGTTTCCAGGGTAACGGGTATCACTTCCAACCTCTTGAGGGGTGAAAGGCCACTTTCAGTTGTACTGCCACTGTTTATAGAGTAGATCACAAGCAACATTAGCTTTGTATGTGAAAGAACAGGAATCCCTCGCTATCTAGGTATACCAAAGCTAACCTAACATTTTTTATTATTATCCATTCGTGCATATTAATTTTAGTAGCTCATAATGGAACTGCTTTTGACTTTCCAATTCTCAGTGCGGAAATTGAAAGGCGCAGTGAATTGGCAACTCTGAATTTTCCATGCAACATCCACTTTAGTGATACTCTGCCATTATTGAGGAAGGTAAACAAAAAAATTTACATGACTTTTCAGGGTCTACATTTGACTTTATTTAGATGAAAAAAGATGGGGTGCAGATTTTGCAGAAGGCGTCACTTGGCATGGAGAAACTTCACCAGAAAATCGTTGGAGTTGACATTGAAAGTATAGAATACTATTTAGCAAGTAGTGTATATAGTATAAAATTCATAAATTTACCTTAGATGCACACAGGGCTCTTCCAGATATACTAGAACTTGAGCGGATCCTGCAGCATGCAAATGAAGAAGTGGTTAGCTCAGAAGACCCTGTATACCAATGCAGCACTACTCACCAGATCCCTTGGAAAGCCCAGTATCACACCAACACAAGCCAAGAAGTTAGTCACTGAGGGCTTCGATTTCCACACTCTATTGCTTCTCCGTAGAACCAGCGATACCAAGGATGCCTTCGTTGCCTCCCTGAAGCAGAAGGGAGTCAGGAGCAAGCCGCTCGGAGAGAAGTTGTACAGGGCGCTCTGCTCAACTTAGAAGTCTCAGCCCAGGCACCTTTTCTCCATTTCGTTGTCATTGTTTATTTGTTTTTTCAAACCGGCTCTTTTCAGAGCCACTGCATTCCAAAATATTTCACCCTAAACAATAATCCGCGCGTATTTCTTACCTGCCCGAGGAGGGCGGGTCTGAAATTGACAAAATTGTGCGAGGAAAGACTGGCTTGTTCTGCATGCTATTTCTGGCCATAAGTACGGAATGGGGGTTCAGAACCATTCTATTTTTGGAATACAGGTACAGAATATTTAAAAAAAAATTACAGAGGGAAATTTCGTAATAACGGCAAAAAACGGATATATTTAAGGAAATGGTCGCCACAAAAATAATAACAATGAATAATTTGAAAACTAAATTGTAAATCGAAAAAAGCTTCTGTAATTGTGTCGGCGGTGAGTTCCAGAGTCCGTAGAGGGTGAGACCCCCAACTGTGGAGTTGAATTGTCGGGGATATTTTGACATTTATGTTGGAGAATGTGATGGCTTATATCCGCCATAGTAGTTGCTTTGGACTTCTAATTTCTGGAAAGCCAGCTCCTTAGATAGTTTACTGTGAGGTCCACTGTATAAAACAGCCTGCAAAACATAAGAAATATATAAAAGTAGGCCATAGCAACATAATTGATTTCGTTAATGGATTTGCGTGGGTGCATGCGTAGGCGGTGTGCGGGCACCCTTAAGAAAGGTGTACTAGTGCATAGAATACTGGATGATGCTGATGAGGAGTTGTGCCGAGTTGTGGTGCCGAAGGAAGATAGACTGAGGCTGCTAAAGTTGGCGCATGAGTCTGGAGGGCACCTGGGGGTGAAGATACCTGGCCGGATATAGCAAAGGATGTGGCAACACATGTCACTTACTGTGATGTATGTGCCAGAGTCAACAAGACGGGCTCAAGTCTTGCTAAACCGGTGGTGTTCGAGCCTTTCCGGTCGGTTGCCTTAGACTTGGTGGGTCCTCTACCTAAGGGTAGAGGCGGAGCACAATATATACTAACATACACCTGTATGGCTACAAGGTGGCCTCAGGCCACGCCTCTTAAATGACTCTCTGCTGCTGAGGTGGCAGAGGCGTTTGTAGGCATTGTTTGCAGGACTGTTCTGCCAGACCAGGTCCTGACAGATCATGGGATAGTGTTCACGGGCACACTTTTTAAGTGGGTGTGTACGCTCTTTGGTTGCAGTCATGTTAGATCGACACCTTACCGACCCCAAGGGAATGGTGTCCTCGAGCGGCTGCATGGCACACTGAAGCCCATGCTGGTAAAGGCAAGCCAGCAAACGACGGATTGGGTCAGATTTCTACCCATGGCCTTATTTGCTCTGAGGCAAATGCCACCTTTTGACCTTGTCTATGTGTTCCATATCAGAGGACCCTTAGACCTAGTGTATGTCGGGTGGATGGAGGAGGTTTGCAGAGGTGTATCGGTGTCAAAGTGGATTGAAGGGTTGCAAGAGAGGTTGGTTTGCTGATGATCACTAGTGTTGCCAGAATGAAGACGGGTAAATGTCGGCAGAGGGAGAAGATAAATTCGACAAGGGTAGACAGGACGTATAAGCTAGGAGATCTGGTTCTTGTTAAGGTGCCTGGGAGGTCGGGTGCTTTCCAGTGCTCATGGGAGGGCCCATTTCCTGTGGAGGCTGTGCTCAGTAGAGTAAACTACCAGGTGCGGGGGAAGACCGCACATGTCAACAATCGGAAGACCTACAGGGAGAGGCAGGTTACCAGGGTAGCTATTGCTGAACAGGAAAATGAGTGTGAGAAGAAGGGTCTACTTGAGGGGGAACCTTGTCGTGGGTATAACTCTCAACAGCTGGAGGAGTTGTTGAGGAAGCATGAGGATACCTTCTCGGCATCCCCTGGGTTGTGTAGAAATAGGGAATGCGTCATCCACATCCGTGATGATGCGCTTCTGTCAGTTTGCCGGTCCGTAGAGTCCCTATCCGGCTGAGAGGGGGTCAGAAACTGCTGGATGACGACGTCATTGAACCAGCAGGAGGGGAGTGGTGTAGTCCACTGGTTCCGGTACGGAAGCCCGATGGCTCCGTCCGGATCTGTGTGGATTATAGGGGCCTCAATGAGGTTACTCCCCTGAGAAGGCATTATATGCCAACTTTATGAGTTGTTGGACAGTGCAGGTAATAGTGGAGTGCTGTCAACACTGGACCTGACAGCAGGTTTCCATCAGGTCCCTATGGCCGAGGGCAGTAGGGACCTGACTACTTTCGGAAGCCCTTTAAGACAGTTTAGGTTCAAGCGCATGCCGTTTGGACTGAAGAATGCCCCGGCCATCTTTCAGGAAATGGTTGAAGACGTTCTTAGACCTTGTCAGGATGTAATCGGGGTGTATATAGATGATGTGTTGGTTTATTCGGATAAGTGGACAGAACATCTTGAAGCCTTGGACAGGGTCTTATGCTGCCTCAAGGAGGCAGGGTTGAAAGTTAAGTTAAAGAAGTGTAGTTTCGGGCGGTGCAAGTTGAGGTATTTGGGGCACTACATAGGTAGTTGGAAACTGCGGGTCCCCGCAGACAGGGTAGAGAGTCTAGCATGATACCCTAGGCCGGAAAAGAAGAAGCAGTTGAAAAGCTTTCTAGGAGTTTTTACAGAAGGTTTGTGCCTAAATTTGCTGACTACGCAGCCAACTTGTTGCCAGCTACTTCAAGGGAGGCACCGGATAGAGTGGTGTGGACCACTGGGATGGAGGCTTCATTCAACAAATTACGTGAGTGTTTATGTAACCATGTTTCATTGTGTGTGCCGGTGCCCGGTGAGTCTTTCATATTGTATACAGATTTCCAGCGCCGTAGCCTACATGTGCTGAGGAACAACATCGAGACACCTGTGGCCTTCTATTCGAGGATGCTCCGAGGACCGGTAGTGAGGTACTCGGCTAGTGAGAGGGAGGCTCTGGCGTTAGTCGCAGCGTTAAATCACTTCGAGGTTATGACATACGGACAAAGAGTGACAGTTCGAACGAACCACAAGCCGAATCTAGCTATGGTGGATGGGCATTCTCGCTCGGATCTAAACCCCTGACTGAGAAGGTTTTCCCTCAACCTCCAAGGCAGGATTGCACGGATGGAGTACGTTCCGGGTCCGGATATTGGTAACGCTGACGGTCTATCGAGGATGTTCAACGACGAGGAAGCTGTGAATCAACCTGAAGTCGATCGCCAAAGAGAAGAACATAGTGGGGTTGCTGTTTTCAACCTTAACCAGTGGGATGTAGGGCAACTCACTTCCTGAAGATCAAGACCGGCCCACCCGGGAGGGTGTGCCGTGGGAACTGGGAACTGAGCTAGTTAGCAGTTCACTTGTGGAATGTGTGCGTATGAGTTGTGTATCATTAGTGTGTAGTGGGATGTACGTGTGTGTTTTGAGCGGGAAGTCTGACCAATCAGATAGCCACACGGAGCTAGATAGTAATTAGCTGGGAGGAATCTCAGCATTCTATATAGGCTGAGACTCCAGGTTTGTGAGTTGTTCTTATTCATTTCTTCTGTATCTGTGTCTATGCGTTGTTGGTTGTCTGGATTATATCTAAACCTATAATACCGGCAAGTGGGGACGACATAGCTAAGGCATAACGGGAGATGATTGGAAACTGGTGGCAGACCCCGAGGATAAAACCTGCGGAGACTACGACTCTTTGGAGGGCAACCTCACAACAAGACTAACTGTTTGGGGGGGGGTGTCTATCTTACATTTTCCCACCAACATTTTCTGGGGTTAGCTGGATTACCATGGCGATACTCTGATTACCACGACAGTTTTGCTGGGTGAAATTATATATCATCGTGGGCGTCTATGATACCCATTTTAGGGGGGGCTTGATTCCTTTACACAGTAACCTGAGTTAACATTTCCTGTCTCTGAATCGCAATACAGAAACATTGTCCTACATATTATGTAGTAATTTCTTAAAGACAAAAAAAAATACATATAAGTAGATAACCTACTTCAGCAGGTTCATCGTCAACATAATTCACGGAATCTTCTAAATCTTCTGCTTCTTCGTTACTCTTGACATTCTCACATCATTATAAGTTGAATAAGGCAGCTTATCTATATACCTTTCTCTGGACCGACACCTTTTTATTATTGAATTTTCTTTTTTCACAATTGGTCTGTGAGAGGAATAAATTTCATTCATAGTACTCAATACTGATGAATTGCAAGAATATAGTACCTGGCTCAAGTTGAACTTTTTTCCTATTCCGGAACACGATAAAGAGCCTGCATCCTATGTATAGTAATCATTGATCATTGAAAATAACACTTACACATGTATACAGTATATACACTAATATTGCATGGCCTATTTCAGCTGGTTCTTCATTATCCTGGCCATCATCATCAGTGTCCTCATCATCAGTATGTTCTTCTACTTTGGGGGAAAGAAGGAGTGCAAATTCGTTTCAGTTAAATATACTTTCAAAAAATCAATCAGTACTATAATATGAAGGTAGTTGCTAATAGAAATTACGGATAAGGGAAAACGCAGTATAGCTTGATTTGCATAGATTAAGTGTGATCTTACCATACTGATAAAATTTCAGCTTCGTAAGGTGTTCCTCTATATTTCTGTATCACCATTTTCCCAGTGACAATGTCAGAGGAACTTAGATCAAGTCCATCATCTGACTCTAATTTTACCACTGGGCATAAATATGTCTTGTAGTCTTCAATACATAAAACTCTACACCATCCTGTGACAACAACAAAAATTTTATTCTAGACCATAAATAGCTATATAGGTTTTTAGTACTTACTGGTTTCTTTAGCCCTAGATTCCTTGATGGCATCATCCCTCAAATTAAGAGGAATTTTCCTTTCCTTGTTCTGTTACTCCCGTTCCATTTAGTCCATTGTTTGGTAGTTCTTCTCTGACAGATAGCCTTGTTGCTAGTGATTCTGACCCTGATCTTAGTAATATTTCCTGTCTTACCCTTGCTTCACCTAAGAGTGAGAGTGGTAGTACTGTAGCAGATTGTCCTGAGTCTAAACCAATCTGTGTTGCTTCAATTATTAATAACCTTAGAGCCTGTGGCTATAATAATTTTGGTGAGTCTTTGGATAGTGATACAACGTTGACATATCCCATGATGTGTGATGACGAACGTAATGCTGAAAGGGGGAGTGCTGGTAGTAGTACAAACCCTAGTGCCTTTAATCCTGAGATGCGTTCTCTGTTTCGTGAAATCTTTTCTGAGTTGAGTATTGCTGTAAACAGTTTATAGGCAATGTCCACTTAAGCACACATACCTCAGTCATCCAGGAAGTATTGACTTTTGCCAAGGATGCCGGGTTCACACTAGAATTGGCAAAATCGATTTCGGAGACAGTACCCACCGAAAACATTTCTTTGTCTGCTTCTGATTCACTGCGCATTCAAGGGTCTAAGTGTTCATGGCGCAAAAATTATCCAGTGCTGTCATTCATGGTGTCCCGGCCACCTGCATTGTGAGTACGACAGTCTGAGTGGTCTCCTCGGTTTGCCATCATGTTGTAAGTCGCAGTGGAGCAGAATTACCAAAAAATTGGAGGACTTCGTCACGGAGTTGGCAGAGTGGTCCTGTGGTCAGGTAAGAAGTGATATTGTGAATCGCGGAGATAGTAAAAAGTGGATGGCCTCTTTTGATGGCTTTTACCTGAGCATAACTGGTATGGAACTTCGGCAGGTGCAGAGACAGACATGCTGGATGATCTTCTTGGAAAAGAGATGCAATCACATTACTCAGAGCAGCCTTGCAATGTGTAAGTACGTCATCTGACATCCGTTTACAGCGGAACCGGTCTGCCTTACACTATATTTAATTAAAATAATAATTAATAGAAAAATAATTACTTGAACAAGTAAACAAAAACTATTAAAATAATAATTAATAGAAAAATAATTACTTGAACAAGTAAACAAAAACTATAATAACGTTATATCCAATACTTAATTAAAATTCAGTACAAATTTTTTTACCATTTACCTCACAATTGTGTCTTTTCACTTTTTCCAGAGCTTTGTGGAAATTCTTGGTCGTGTGATTGGAACTATACGTCACCATTTCTTCAGGGAAATGACGACAGAAAGTGGCATTTGATGACGTATCGTCACACCAGCTCGCCGATCACAAATCCGGCATGCTGTAGTGCAGCAGTCTGACAATCCATTCAAGGAGTTCGCAGATGGCATACGGAACTTCGTTCAACACTATTGTTGGGATAGTCATGCTTCCTCTTGGTGCCATCATCCTAAGGTAACACAAACAATAATCAAACCTTTGTATGTAGATGCATTTCCAGCTTTAACATATAATTTTAAAAAATTGTATCATTCCATGGGTGTAGACTTGGGGGTGCTCAAGCACCCCCAAATTTTTGGACCTGTGTCATCAAGAGATATCAATGGGGTGTTAATTAAGTGGGTTATTTAGATTGTGGAAGTCCATGTGGCCTGAAGATTCACCTAAAAAATAAGTGAGCTGCCAGGTGTGGCTTCAACTAGTCAGGATAGTGAGATTGAGTTGAACTGTTCACTTGCTGCTGGACCACATCAACCTATATTAAACTTCCCCAAGCAAACTTTTGGCAAACAGCAGCGAAGTTCATGGTATAGTCGGTATCCTTGGATACATTATGTGCAAGAGAAGGATGCTGTTGTTTGTTCTGACTGCACCATTGCCATCCAAAGAAAAATGCCAATATCTGGCTATGTGGATAAAGTCTTTACTGAAACAGGGTTCAATAATTGGCAAAAGGCTTTACAAAAGTGTGATAAACATCAGCAATCACAATCTCATAAGTTTGCAGTTAATATGGTTATGAGAGAAAGAAGAAAAGCAAGAGGAGTCAATGAAATACTTAGCTCTGCACATGCGCAGGAGATGGAACATAATCGAAACAATTTTCTTGTTATTTTATCTTCTATACGTTTTCTTGCAAGACAAGGTCTACCAATACGTGGTCACTATATTAATGATGCCATTCATGGCAGTGGTGAGCTTAATGGGAACCTTATGCAATTGCTACACCTTCGTACGGAAGACATACCGGAGCTAGTGGCCTGGCTAAAGAGAGCACAGGATCGATTCACGAGTCCTACAATACAAAATGAGGTGCTTGAGATCATGGCTCTGGCCGTGCTTAGAAAGTTAACTGGGAGAATATCTGGTCGGCAATATGCTAGTTTGGTAGATGAAACACCTGATATATCTAATATTGAACAGCTAGTGTTCTGTCTTAGATATGTTGATGATCAACTAGATAGCCATGAAAATTTCATTGGCCTTCATAGTCTTGAATCTACCAGGGCTTCATAGTTATCTGAAATTGATATGAGCGCCTGAGCACGCACCGTCCAACGAGTGGGTGCAAGTAAACGTATTCCTGGTGAATCACAAGCGATTTCACCCTGAATTTTCTCAAAAAGTACCTGACACTCTGGCGATTTTTTTTATAAGCTTTGTCATTTCTTCTACACTGTCAAGTGTGTCCCTGAGGATCTTGTTATCTTTCACCATATCTTGCACAGCTAGATTTAGGGCATGCCCATAGCAATGCGTGTAGAGGGCACGTGGTTCTTTTGAAAGTAGTACAGTAGCAACTCCAGACTTACTTCCTGACACATAGCAGCAGTCCCATCATAGCACTGTCCCCGACACTTATCTAACAAAAGCGAAAACCTCAATAATAAATCTTCTATTGTTTGTACAATAGATTTAGCTGAGGGAGATACATGGTATGTTGCTAATCAGGAAAGCAAGGACAGTCTTGGAGAGGTGCTTCCTCCTGGATTGAAGTTCCTAGTAATAGTAATGTAACATTACACTGTGGAAGTACTGAGAGGGTAGAATGGTTTAGTGAAAGCTATCATACACAGGAGATAATAGTAGGGGTGAATACCCTTATCTTATTCAAACTACAAAAGTATCACAGTGGAATTTACCTCTGTAGGGGTTTTCCTCCCAAAGTGCACCATGAAGATGGAAATATGGAAACAATACTAACAGTATTTCATGAACATAATAGAATTATAATGTGGAAGGTATTGTCAACCGTAAGAATACTTCAGCAATTAGTAATAAATAAGTCGAATTATAGTGGATGATACTGTCAACTAAGAATACTTACTATGGCCTCAGAATATTTTTCAGGTTGTGGAGCTAATTAGGACGTACTGATACACTTGAATTGTATCAAAAATATATACTTAAATTATAGCATAACCCTCAAGGGGATTATTAATCTGAGGTGAGAACAAAAGGCTGGGGGGGGAGGGGGGGGGGGGGAACAATTGCCAGAAACAAAAAACAAACTGCTGAGGACAAAATAAAGAAGGACTTACTGAGCGAGCCTGCAGCAGCGCTACCACACGGTAGCTAGAAATACAAAATCTTAAGAGTAATTTAGTGGCTATTCTAATAAAGTATCAAATATAGCTTGAACGATAAAAAATGGCAGAAGCAAACGCCGTCTAAGATAAGAGATAAACAGAACGGAGACACTCTCCAGGTATAATTTCAACTGCAAAGTTTCACTCCAGCACTCAGTTAACTTACCAGCATAAAGCATAACTACAAAGGGGCCCCAAGAAATTGTCTGCTCTCAAGTTTAGGACGTAAAGGAAGGGGGTGTTTCCAAACTAAAACAGCTAGGTACAGGGTAAACTTACCCGTTAATAATTTATGTTTGGGCTAGCTACGTGCATTAGCGCCCTACGAGCTTACTGGGCGTACTAACCTTATGGCATAAGGTAGCTTTATCCATCTCCTCCTGTTCTCTATTTTACCTTAGACTTTCTGGCCCTGCTCTTCTTATTCCTGTTTTCAAATCATAGATTTCCTTCTCCTCCGTCTACTTCTCCTGCTCCCAAGTATATCTCTGTTCTTTCTGTGTATTTTCTTTCACTTTTTCATTGAAGTAAGTGCATCAGTTAAATTCCTCACTTGCTTCTATTTTTGTTGAACCTTACATTCTTGGCTTGTCTGCCTATACCTATTACAGTTAGTTAGTTCAATTCTCTCCAAGCTGTTCAGTGTGCAATCAGCAATCGGTGGTTGAGGTACCAATCCTGACAAAGTAGCCTTTTTCTCAAATTTTTCCCACCCAAAATCGTTTTATTATTAAGTTAATGACGCTGTTTCACCAATTCCATTTCCAAATAGCTCAAGAAATATTTCGTAAATAGACACACCGCTAACTAGTCTGGCTTAGCCATTCTTTACCTGCCCATTATAAGGGGGGGAAGCGCTCCACAGCGGATTCTTACAGGAGTTGCTATAGTGGTGCCAAATCATATCGCAGTATTGATAATGGACGACGTTATGTGCAGAACGGCTGACCCTCACCTTTGTCCTATAGAGCGCGGCCAATCAAACAAACTTTGAACCTTAAGCACTCGCGCATGCGCAAATGGACTTATTGTCTTTTTCTTTTTCTTTTAACCACATGTGAACAAGTTTTCTTACGACCATTGACCATTGCTGCGGGACTGACCATTGCTGCGGGGCACCATTTCTGCTGGGCTGACCATTTCTGAGCCAACAGACCTACCTCAATCATGCTGAAGTACATGATCACTTGGAAAAATAGCTGTGGGTACACATCAATATTTTGCAACTGTAGTTTTTTAATAATAATAGCTACTTGTTCACACAACAATCAAAGGGTGTGGCTTCAATTTTGGACGTGACTGCTTATTCTAAAAGTTGAAGCTAATGTTATACTGTGTGACACATATTCTTAAGTCGACAGACCACAACTCCATAAAGTTCATGGAGCAATCTACATGTGTATGTATCTAGAGTATCTAGTAGCGACAATGAGAGCAGCATACAACTTTTCCTGGGTCCATGCATCTCACTCGCCTCCTCCGCATCTCCTCTCCCCCTCCCCTCCCTTCCCCACCCTTTGTTCATAGATTAAATACAACTTCAGTACGATCAACGTGACGACTCAAGGCAGCACTACGAGGTCACTAACTGAAGGAACCTTGAGTATGTTAGTTAGTCAACTTTATTCTGAAATTAATGCAGACTGCTCGTAAGCTAGTATACCATTCCCAATGCCATTGACAAAATACTAATGAACTATTCCATAAAAATAAAATACTGTAAATTTCCAGTATGAAGACGCTTTTAAAGGTTGGATTATGACAGTGTCAGTGATAGGTTTAATTGTCCTCAATACTCCAGTAGATTTTCCTTCAAACAAGGATTGAATTGTCACTGGAAACGTCCACAGCAATTCCTTGGACACTCTTTCATCTCCAACCTGTAACAAAGAAGGGAAAGTAATCACATGTTACCATTTTTTGGTGTTCCTTTCAGGAACACAATGCTGTTTTCACTACAGTACAGTACAGCAGTTGATGTTACACTGCTTATCTCTACTCGATAAAGGTCTCAATAATAACCTTTATAGGAATGCTTAATTAGAAAACTAAAATATACATTATGAATGTAAGAACGTAAAAAACCCCAACAACAACAAGAAAAGTACCTCTTACTAAGATGAGTGAAAGAGACCACAATGGCACTTTATATACTGTACACATATGTATATGTAAGTGTATACAATATATGAGTTTGTACACGAGGAAGCCAGGTATGATGAGCCCCACAACAAAAACTTTAATTCTTACAGACATAGCAGCAAAAGCTCTACAATTTACTCATGGGCTGATACACAATTTGTAATAATTGAAACTATAATTTCTCAATGATTTTACATGCCACAGTTGTTCATGTATGTGCATGTGATACAGAGAGTACTTATGATTGCAACATTGTGCTCGCATCTATCAGGGGAATCCTGTACAAATGGCATCAAAATGTTGGATGGCTTCACTAAACTTTGCTCTAATTACAAAAAAGGGGTGTTGCTTGCCAGTCAGAAAGCATTCAGATGGACTCCTTTTGTTACAAAAATGTAAAAGTAGTAAATTTAAGAGCAAATGCAAACAGTGGTGTAGGAAGATGATTCGGTATGGGTAGGCTCGAAGGCAAGTTTGTTTTTTTTTTGGTTTGCAGGTGTTCATGCGAGAAATCACATTGATCCTGGCATACACGCACTACACTAAGCAGAAACAGAGTAACTATAGTGCAGTGAAGACCCACTAGTGGGTATGGTAACGTCAGAGTTCCAGTTAAGAACAGTCAATGACAGTGTTCTAGGTGATAAATATAAACAAAAAACAAATCATCGACGATGCACGACGGTACACGAAAATAAGAACAAATGAGCATGCGTGAATACTAATGATGAAATAAAGTGTAATGTTATAGTTGTTCTGGCAGTCAGAGAAAACATGAAAGTATGAGAAAACATAAAGCTGTTGGCTTCACATAGGGTACTAACTGTTGTGGAAAAAGCCCCCCTATCGTCACGTCGTAATTATGTGAGCAAATAATTTCTTGCAATTTGAGATAGTTTTGCTTAATCCTGAGAATTTAACAGAGAGCAAAATAAAGATAGATTGCAAAAGATTCTACTAAACTTTTCTAAGCAGTACGAAACATCAGAACCATCTTTACATAAATATTTCAAAGAATACTACATATGTTGCACTTGTAATACGTAACTTTGTTGCTCAACAATGTAATACACGTACATTACATGTTATTTCACAAAATGGGAAATGTGCTAGAAAGATTGGCCTTGCTGATGTAGATACAAGCATGCATATTGAAAGACATGTTTGCAGTAACATTTTTAACACATGGTGGAATTCTAATATTAAATTAATTTGCTTCCATCAGCTCAAGATTCATGAATGGCAAAGTTAACAAAATAGTTGATGGTCTCTTTCATATTTTGATGCACACATTCTCCCACTAACTAACAAAAGAACTGATTCGCCTTATTGGTATGGTTGCCTGGTGTCATCCTCCTAAACTACACATTGGCAGTCTGTGCTGATGTGAGCCCGTGGTCATGTCTGCGCATGTTCCTTGTGCATGAGGCAGTGGTATGGCCCTGGACCCACCCCCCTGTGTGGCCTTGGGGGTGAGAGACTCGGCAGGTCAGTGGCAATTAGCGTTAATTGCCCTGCATTGCCGAGTCCCCCCAAAGTGCTGCAGGAGGCGGCCTACACCCCCAAGGCTATAAGTGATAGGTTAGGAAAGGGGGTTGGCAGCTCTCTTACCAATGGTAGTAGGCTGTATACCTGTGAAAGTAAGTACAGACTAGCATACACATTGAGAACTGAGCATTATGACAAGAGTACTGCTGAACTACCCATGACCCCCAACCTTCTCCCTCTCACTGGCTTTGTGATGTGGCCATACAGTGAATACATATTGGTTCCTTGGAGAAGGGAGTGGTGCCACTGACCTTGGAGCTGTGATCAGCGCCTGGTACCTGGATGACTCCAGCCACCATGTCTATCTCGGGTAACCCGAGTGGGCACAGCTTCAGTAAACCAGGACTGGTAAGTCCTGTATACTCCCATCTCACCTGCTTTCACTGCACACTGGAGTCTAAGTAGACTCCAGGAACACAACCTGGGTAGTGGTTGTCGAGTAAGGAGAGTGCCCCCAGCAGTCGTTAATAAGTGAGGGACCACATGCCCAGGTAAGAAGACCTGAGCAAGGGCAGAGTGTACGTATCACACTTAGTAATTAGCTGAAGGGCTGCTTGGCCTAATAGCTGTGAGGGGCAGTACGCAGTAGTATTAGATGTTGAATGAAGGGCAGCCTGCCCTGGACAGCTACGTTAAGGTGGTCTGTCTGACTGTCACACCACCACCGGGTGGAGAATCTAACCTCACATGCTAACAGTACCATAACTCCTCTCTACACCACTCTTGCCATAGTCAAGTGGCATGTGACTCCAAGATTTACTCCTATAAATGCGAGTGAGACACTCTCAGGAGTTACACAATTGAAAATCGGGGATTTTTGTTTGTAATTTATGTGTGGACGTACGTATGCCATTTGTACTTTGACCCTCGCATATTTTTGTGTTCGCTCCGTGTTCGACCCCATCCCAAACTTCACTAAAAGGAATCCTCCGGTTTAGCGATCATTACCAGTATCACCCTAGAAAGCGAATTATTTACCAATTTGAATTATTTTGCGAATGCAGTTAAAACTCAAAAACTTGTGGGAGCTCCATTTCTATTTGAGTTAGTGGCGGTGGTAAGTTAATACGCTATTTGTCAGTTATAAGCCGTATGCAACAGTATTTACTTGAAAATTCATTGCTCCACTAGACTCTAACCACGAAGGTTAAGTCTTGCGTAGGTATGTCAGTTGTGCAAGGCCGGCGCAACCGCTACGGTTGCTACGGTTTTGGCGTAGCACTCCCGAGACATTAAAAAAAAAAATTAAATGAATTAGCTACGCGCATGCTCAGAAATCTTGCAGCTGTTTTTATCCACTGAGCTTGCAATATGGCTTCTTCTAGTTATACTTCTACAGGTAGTACTGATACTACTACCAGTTCTCGTTTTACTCTTCCGGATCTTCCACCAGCCCCTAACCACCCAGCAGATAATTTTGTTTTCCCCAAGAAGTCATTCGGCAAGAAGCAGATAGTGTGGCGTTCATGTCAGGCTCCTTGGTTTAAGCGGTGGCCATATTTGCATTATGATGCTGCCAGAGACTGCCTGTTCTGCTACACTTGTGTTGAAGGCTAAAAAACACAAGATGCTTGCATCCTTTGCAGAGCCTTCTTTGGTAAGTAAAATAATACCTTAAGGTAGCTAATATTGACAGATTTTTATTTTAGCGATTTTGGCATTTTTGAGATTTTAGGGTGCTAGTTTTGTGCCAAAGGAATATGCTATCAGTTTAAGTCCAATACCATGCTATACTGGGTCCATGACTGTTATAATCAAGGTATTCCTAAGTTACGATTTTATTCTGATCAAGAGCAAAATCAAGTTGAACTTTGAACTAGCTAAAAAAAAATAAAAGTTACCGTAAGGTAGGTGAATGTAGGCCCCTAATTTGATGTTGGAATGTCATGTCACTTTTTAAGTACAACTATATATTTACAAGTTGCTATCAACACCATTTGTTTAGCTAAGTTACTGAAGTATTGGTATTTTTTTGTTATAGATTTCAACTGGTTTTTCTAATTGGAAAGATGCCACTACAGTGCTAAAAAGACATGAGCTCAGTAATTGCCATCGAGAGGCTGTTGAATTGACTATTATTATTCCAGCCACAACTACAAATGTAATGGAGTTGATGCAACACAATCAGGTTAAAGAAAAAGAGAATAATCGAGGCATGCTATTAAAAATAGTATCCAGTATCAGATATTTGGCCAGGCAAGGACTGCCTCTTCGTGGTGATGGCAGTGAGGAGGATGGAAACTTCTTGCAATTATTGCAGTTGAAAGGAGAAGATGATGCTGGGTTACTTGAATGGATGAAGCGGAAAGTTAATCGATATACATCTCACGACATACAAAATGAAGTCTTAAAAGTAATGGCTACTAATATCTTGCGTACAGTTTCAAAATGCTTACAAGAATCACCATTTATCGCACTAATGCTGGATGAGACAACTGACATTGGTAATGATGAACAAACTACCATAGTACTCCGAAGAGTTACTGATTCTTTTGATGTTCACGAAGAATTTGTTGGACTTTATAAAGTACCATCAATAGATGCTGCTACACTTACTAGTGTTGCAAAAGATGCTCTGTGCAGGCTGAACGTACCACTATCTAAACTTCGTGGACAGTTTTATGACGGAGCAAGTAGCATGCGTGGAGCTCGATCTGGAGTTGCCAAGCGAATAATGGAGGATGAGCCCAGGGCAGTTTACATTCACTGTTATGGTCACTCCATAAATTTGGCTGTCAACGATGCTATTAAGTTATCATTACCAATCAGAAAAGCACTTGAAGTGACATATGAGGTGACTAAACTGATCAAATACTCGCCCAAACGTGAGGGAGTATTTCGTGAACTGAAATCTTCTCATGACCTTAATGTAGGTAGCAGATCACCAGGTATTCGTCTACTATGCCCTACCCGCTGGACTGTACGAGCTGACGCCCTTGCAAGCATCTTAGACAACTATGAAACATTATTGAGTACATGGGAAGAGTGTTTACAATTGGTGAGAGATACAGAATCCAAAGCCAGAATAAATGGAGTGTGCAGTCAAATGAAAACATTTGATTTCATGTTTGGGGCTTTTCTTGGAGTGATGATCCTCAGGCACTCAGACAATCTCAGCAAGACCCTACAACACAAAGCCACTTCAGCAGCTGAAGGTCAAGTAATTGCTAAGATGGTTATTGAAACAATTGCCAAGGTACGCACTGAATTTGATCTGTTCTGGGAGAAATTACTGAAGAAAGCACAATCAGTTGATATTGAAGAGCCTCAACTTCCCCGTAGACGCAGGGTCCCAAGATGCTTAGATGATGGGAACAGCAGTAGTCATTTTCATCATGAGTCGCCTAAAGCATATTATCGACAAGTATATTATGAAGCGATTGATAATACTATTAGTTGCTTGAGTGATAGGTTTAACCAACCTGGTTATCAACTATATAGTAATTTGGAGCTGCTGTTGATTAAAGCAAGTCAGCAAGAAGACTTCTCTGAACCATTCAAGACAGTATGTGACTTCTACAAGGATGATCTTGTATCTGATCTGCTACATGTTCAGCTGCGTACATTTGGAATTGATTTTCAGAGTGCTGCTATGCAAGAGGAGGGAGCCATCCGAAGACATCCGACTATTTTTGACATTCAAGCTTACTTTCAAGGACTTTCTGGTTCCCAGAGAAGCTTGTTGAGACAGGCAGTGAGCCTGAGAATACATAGGCAGTGAGCCTGAGAATACATAGGCAGTGAGCCTGAGAATACATAGGCAGTGAGCCGGAGAATACATAGGCAGTGAGCCTGAGAATACATAGGCAGTGAGCCTGAGAATACATAGGCAGTGAGCCCGAGAATACATTGGCAGTGAGCCTGTGACTAGATTGGCAGTGAGCCCGAGAATACATAGGCAGCAAGCCTGAGAATACCTAGGCAGTGAGCCCGAGAATACATAGGCAGTGAGCCTGAGACTAGATACACAGCAAGCCTGAGAATACATAGGTAGTGAGCCTGAGACAAGATAGGCAGTAAGCCTATGAATAGATACATAGGCAGCGAACCTGAGAATACATAGAAAGTGAGTCTGAGAATACCTAGGCAGCAAGTTTGAGAAAACATAGGCAGCAAGCCTGATAGTGCATGCAAAAATAGATAGGCCCTGGGGCTCAGTGCAAGATTAAGTAGGTAAGTCTGATAGTGCAAGATCGGATGGCAGTGAGAGAGTGCACAGATAGAGTATGACGATGTGCAACTAGTTGGCAGCAAGTCTGAGTGTGAGGATGGGTAAGAATAAGAACAAATACGACTCAAGCATGACAATACATTGGTGGTGAGTCTGGCTGTGGCAAGGCAGCACACGAGTGCGAGATAGGTGGCGAACCTGATAGTTGAAACTAGATACCTGGATGTGGGACTGGATAGGTGGCTAGAATGAGAATTGATAGGCAGTGAGCCCGAGAGTGCGCATGAATACATTGGTGAGCTAAAGAGCAAGAATGCTTTAACAGCATTGGGTGTGAAAACAGATAGACAGTAACTTGAGTGTGAGAATAGATAGAAAGTGAGCCTGATAGTGTGAGGATAGAGGCAGCGAGCCTGAGTGAGAGTGAGAATAGATAGGCAGTGAGCCTGAGTGAGAGTGAGAATAGATAGGCAGCGAGCCTGAGTGAGAGTGAGAATAGACAGGCAGCGAGCCTGAGTGAGAGTGAGAATAGATAGGCAGCGAGCCTGAGTGAGAGTGAGAATAGATAGGCAGCGAGCCTGAGTGAGAGTGAGAATAGATAGGCAGCGAGCCTGAGTGAGAGTGAGAATAGATAGGCAGCGAGCCTGAGTGAGAGTGAGAATAGATAGGCAGCGAGCCTGAGTGAGAGTGAGAATAGACAGGCAGCGAGCCTGAGTGAGAGTGAGAATAGATAGGCAGCGAGCCTGAGTGAGAGTGAGAATAGACAGGCAGCGAGCCTGAGTGAGAGTGAGAATAGAGAGGCAGCGAGCCTGAGTGAGAGTGAGAATAGACAGGCAGCGAGCCTGAGTGAGAGTGAGAATAGATAGGCAGCGAGCCTGAGTGAGAGTGAGAATAGATAGGCAGCAAGCCTGAGTGAGAGTGAGAATAGATAGGCAGCAAGCCTGAGTGAGCGCAAGAGAATAGATAAGCAGTTAGCCTGATAGTGAGAGAATAGATAGGCAGCAAGCCTGAGTGAGCGCAAGAGAATAGATAAGCAGTTAGCCTGATAGTGAGAGAATAGACAGGCAGCGAGCCTGATGGAGTGAGAATAGATAGGCAGCGAGCCTGAGTGAGAGTGAGAGAATAGATGACAGCAAGCCTGCGAGTGAGAGTAGACATGCAGTAAGCCTGATAGTGAAAGAATATGAGCCTAATAGCGTAAGACTAGACAGGCAGCGAGCCTGAGAATGACGGCCGTGAGCCTGATAGTGCAAGAATACACAGGCAGTGAGCCTGAGAGTAAGAGAATAGAGACAGGCAGCGAATGTGATAGTGTGAGAATAAGACACTATTAAAGGGCCCCCGGTGGACCGTCACACCTCTAGTAAAATCTAACTACAATATGCACTAGAACCTCCTACCTATGCTCTATATAATGCCACACTGGCCATAGTGTAGTGTGGCTTATGAGTCCTAACACACATCCAGCACTAGTTCATTCTCTAATCTCTCTCATCATGTAACCCCTATTTTCTCCACCTCCCTTCTCATGTAACACTCACATCAGCATAAATCTCAATTACAGCATGCACCTGACTGATTCAGGAGTTTCTATGCTTTCGAGAAAACTGATCACTTTGACAGAGCCAATCTTGGCAATACCGTGAGAGGGTCTGGCCATTACTAAATACTGCAGATCCATTACTAAATACTGCAGATAGTTACTAATATGCAATGGACAATGATGATCATAAATTTTTGCATGAAGGTTAGAATAAGAAGAGTGGGAGCCGGCCATGCACCCCACACCTGTAACGAAGCCTATGCCTGACCATAATGAGGGTTGGTAGCATGCTCTCAGTAACAGCATCAGAACTATAGTCCAACTCTTAACCTAACTGCACTAGTTAAGCAAGGCAAATGTACCGGCAGCATGCCCATGTATTATCGAGCCATAGAACTCCTGTTTTCGGCTGATTACATCTGTAAGTATCTATTGTGTATGAAAGGCCATAAGCCGGGTACTGATGATTTCACAATGAGGTGGTGGCTTGATGATGTAGATCCTATATATCCAACCTGACCTACAGAAAGCTAATTATTTAGAGTACAGACAGTATATCTCCAGCCCCTTACTCTTAAAAAAAACAAACAAACTACCACTGATGAGCAGTCATCCTTAGAGAGCTAATAGTGTCGGGTGAATCAGCCATTCTGGCAAGGCAGTAACAGCTAGCTGCTAGGCTTAGGCTACAAGCACTGAGAACAGGGGCTATCAGGACTAATGTAATTGTGCCCGGGTGCCATTGCTCCACATGTGACACACCACATGTGACCACTTAGCCGCATGGTCGCAGTATTTGCACGTCCTCTGTCGACCTTTGCCTGGGTTCGGGTGATGTGATGGTGGGCTACATCTCCGTTAACTTGCTCACTCATCACGTAGTTAATTGTGGCTTAATTAGGTTGGGTAAAACCCCTAAGATATAGCAAATTTTTCTCGTTCTAACAGCCAATAATTATTTCAGCCGAGAATGACTCACTAAGATTGTCAACATCTTGCGATAGTACTGGTCTCATATACTGATTACATAACTTGACATACACATTTACATGTATATTTATTGTCACACAAACACTTGTGTCCTAGGTGACCACAACAAGCTAGCCAGAGCCACTAACTGCTCTGAGTGTTGGTGATATATTCTAGCAATGTAGACCTATTGGAATCAATACTTCCTTATATTACAAACACACTCTAGAGAACACTCACTTGCCATCCAGCAGTGTCAGGTAGTACATGATCTAATGTTGACACTTCTTGAGCCATCATTCACAGCTGGATTAAGGCAGAGACATCGAAAGCAGCTCCACCCACTCCATCCCACTACAAAGAAAAGCAATAGAAAAAGAAAACACACTGAAGTGAATAAATGCAATCATGAAATTTCAACTCATACTCTGCAAGCTAATCACCCCAAGAAATTGTTAGAAACAGTTCGAGAGGTATAGTCTCTTAAACATATTCACTAACACAGCGGTTCTGGATCTCTAGATTGGCCAGTTGTAACACAACAAGAGGTAGGGCCATCCATGAACACATAGTATAATGCAGAAATAGATGGTCAAGACAGTGTGGAAAAAATAATAACAACAACAACATTAATTTGAGAGGTTAGCCACAGGGAAGAAATCTCAGCTCTATCTAAATGATAGACCTTATAATAAATAAAAATTCATTATCCTAAATTAGATAAACTTAGCGGAAGATATAGAAAATGCAACAGTTGCAAATCCCCGATGTGTGGACAGTGTATATTTCACATGGGCCTCAATTTGGTGGACCAGCATAAAGGAAAAAAATTGCATTCATTGAAAATATCATATAAGAAATTGAACATCTGAATAATTCAATATTATCCAGGAAATCCCATCATATTGAACTACTGCACACTAACCACTGTCACTACGATAAATTTATCTCTAGCCAACTCTCAGATACACTTCTGAGGATCATGACCGATACTGATTGTAAACATGTTCAATCCCTACTATCATTAGGGCTTTCACCCAGGGAGGAGCTAAGTTAGACAGCAATCGATATTTTTAATTAATCGTGCAATATACTTTATAGCCACTTTCATCATGTATACCACTGTTAATTAAAAAAATACCAGTACATTAAAGGAAAAACAACAACACAATGTCACTAAGTACTAGGGAGGTTGGGGGGAGGAATTTTATTAGGTACAGTGGCTGAGTGTTTACTGTCATGCTGGTAATCACAAAAAATCTTACCTGACGATGACATGGAAGATGTATATGGATAAGAAAACCAAAAAGGAACATGTTTTGACTTTGTTCATGTTAAGTTATTGAATGTGCTTCATTACTACCTTTCATAATGTTTTCAGTAGGTAACAAATTAACAATTTCTAAATTTAATAGTACGGTGCGAAATTGCCCATTAAAAATGTATGGGGAAAATAACTGTTCAATTGAAATCGCACGGGGAAATGAAATAGTGCGTAACTAAGTGAAATAGCACGGAAACTAAGTGAAATACCACAGCTGCTAAGTGAAATAGTACGGATAGATAAGTGTGCATGCGTGCAGCATTAACCTTGAAAACGTACAGTTCGAGAGATTCTAGTTGGAGACAATGTCATTGTGTACCACAGAAGCTCTACCCATATTACTGTAGATGGAATTTTTTTAACATTTTAGGATGAGTTGTAGGCTGAACACGAAATTCCAGAGGAAGCTAATGCTGAAATACGAAGATAGTGAGTGACTGATACAGTGTAGCTACAAGTGCAAATGATAAAAAAAAAAAAGCTGGCCTACTATTAACGAGTGATAGCACGTGTAACCTGTGCTATTAGGGATCAATAGCACTCATAAAGCATTCAAAATAGCACTCTCCGAGTACAATTTCAATTGCTTTACGAGTGTTATTGATCCCTAATAGCATGGTTACCCATGCTATAGTACTCACACTAGTAATATAAAATGGTATTCGATAACCCACACTTTCAGCAATGAATTGGCAGCAGAAATGATTAGTTCAGAATTACATGCTTTACAAGAGGGGGAGGGGAGAGGTGCTTAAAGAAAACTCTGTTTTTTTGTCATGGCAAATAATCTGGCATTCACCATAGCTCTACATGCAATTCATTGGCTATCTATTCTATACACATCAGAGTATTTAGTACACTTACTTGTTATCACACAGCATAAGTGAATTCCTGCCGTTGTAGTCCTCTCTTCCGTTATCATCACTCACCAGGAGTGGCACAAAATGCAACCTAGCCAACAGCGAGACCAACCACGAGCAACCAACCACCACCTGCTTCAATCTTGCAGGGTCACCAAGGACAACTTCCACAGAGGTCGAAGGTGAAAGCTGGCACCAAGAGCACGCGCAAAGACATTGCGTGAGGTCAAAGGTGAGGGTCAGCCGTTCTGCACATAACGTCTTTCGTTATGAATTCCAGGCGGAAAGCGCAACATGATGGGGAGCAAAAGCCAACGTGACCTCAGTTCCTTAGCCGACGACCACATACCCAATGGTTAGCGCCGGTGTCATAAAATTATAGTCACCCCGTAAAATTAGTTACCCGGGTGACCTATTTTAACGGTAAAACGATCACCCCCTTGGGAAAACGGTAACCCCCTCTGGAAAATGGTCACCCCCTCTGGAAAACTGTCACCGTGTCGTGGGCCTAATGTGGATCTCATCTCAAATAGCAAAACATGAACAGTGGAGCTATAGAACAATCGCTTAATTCTATACAAATGTGCATGTTTAATTTCTGTCTAATATTTATCATGGCTGCTTCATTTCTTTTAAATCTATACATGTGTACATGTATAATTTGTCTCTCACATATCATCCGTTGTTTTTCTAGCATTTACACTTACAGGTTGCTTACAATAATTATGCAGGATTCTCATTGTTCTTCAGACTCAATGCAATATTTAAGTCATGTTTGATTTTTTAGTTTGACCAGTTCAAAGTTTTACTGGTGAAGTATTGCAGGAGATAACAATCATGGGAGATTTAGCTTCAGCACTATATACAACTATATCAAAGATGGCATATATCCAGATGGTTTTTCCAAGTCGGATAAAGGGTCATTAAGGAAAAGAGCTAAGTTTTTTTTCACAAAGGAAGCAGATTTGTTTTATAAAAGTTCTAAACAATGTACAGGTAAGGTAAGCATTAATTATATTATAGTGGCTATGGCTATTACGGCTAGAAGCAGTCATTAGCTGATGAATGTTTATAGTAAGCAAATAATCTGGTACTTTAGGCAGGCTAGTGGTAGATGACACCATTAAAAGGCAGAGAATTGTGGAGTGTGTTCATAATGCCAGTCATCTTGGAATTAATCGTACTCTGGACATGGTTTCTGCTCGATATTACTGGCCAGGTCTGACCACTGATGTTAAAAATTATGTAAGCAATATGTGTCATTGTTTGTTATCTAACTATGGGCCTGACTAAATTTACTGTTACAGGTGGCATCATGTGACACATGCCAGCGAAATAACCACACACTTAAAAAAAGCCTCAGGCTCACTACGCTCAATTCCTGTACCAATCAGGATTTGGGCTCAGGTGGGAATGGATCTTATTGGTCCGTTGCCGAAGACCTCAAGAGGAAACCAGTATATTGTAACCTTAACTGATTATTTCAGCAAGTGGGCTGAGGCTGCATCTCTTCCAGACAAAACGGCAAATGGCACTGCAAGTTTCATATATTCTGTGAGTCTTAAATAGAACAATAACAATGATAGCAATTTCAGATGCAGCATGTTGTGACTCCGTAACATGTGATATGTCGGATGGGCAGTCCAGAAGTTTTGATCACTGACCAAGGGAGAGAATTTGTTAATGCATTATCCAAGGAGTTGTATCAGATAACTAATACTGAACATAGGACTACCAGTGCCTACCATCCACAGGTGAGGTAACTCTGAAATCAAAGCTGTATATCATATAGGGGCTGCAACCTAAAAGGTTATTATTTAACAGCTAAGTGGTATACCCCTAGGTGTATAATATTCATTACTGTATTAACTGACTACAATAAAAAAAATTGTACTTATAAAAATTACGCAATATTTTCAAAAAATTACAAGTGTCAAAGTTCTGAAACTGCCCAAAATCTTACTGACAATAACAAACCATTGATGCTGAGAATATGACAAAAGTAGATAAATAAAGTTAGCAATTATTTGAAGCTATTCGTGTTGCTGTATTTCGGAATCAAATCATTGCAAGCTCTCAATGAATATATCCATATTTTTTACTTCTTGTGTAGTTGATGAAGTGTCTTCAGATAGTTAGCTGCATCAACTCAACTTTGTTCTTGTTTTTGTTGTTTTTTGTGTATTTGTTTTTACAAGAATCAATAAAGAAGAATTTTTTAGGAATATTTGTAAACAAATCATAACAAACAAACTAGTCTTTATTTACACTAGCCAGCTATTATAGTTACTCCACAGTAATGCCATTTACGCACGTTGACATTCTCTAAACTATAATACTTTATATGAATGGCAAGTTATAGAACATAGCTAGCTACAATTAAATTGTATGCATTGCTGGACTAGCACAAATGAGTGCATGTTTGAGCATTATTTTGAGCGGCACAATCACTTCCTGAACAAAGTAGCATTGTACCTAGGTAACTAAAATAAAGAGTTTGCTCACCATTTTGTGCATTTCAAGCACATCACTAGTTACTCCACTATGCTTACTCCTGTGTATTATTCCAGAAAAAAAATGGTAGCATAATTTGACAGGGCCTACTGGCCTTACTGCACGATTGAAGCACACAATTAATAATTTTAAAGTATGGCAAATTTCATGCCAAAGCATGGAAAGTAATTGGTTGTTCCAGTACTTTCCCCAAGACATAAACATGCCATTTGTAGACAAAAAAGAAAATTTCAAACTTCTTTGTTGGTAAGCCCAGGTAAAAGAAAAAATTGGTAGTTATTGCACCCGCGCTAATGTTTCCAATTGAACATACCCGCAGGGGTGACATGTACTGACCTTTGAACTTTTGATATACACACATATATATATATACCACAATCTCAATTGAGACTTGTTAGTGTGGGGCTCTCTTCTCTAACCTATTGTTATGCATTTTGTAAGAATAATAAATAATAATAAAAGGAAAATGAGAATAGTCAGTTAAAATAATTCTTACTCATAAAAAAAATTACAGAATTTTTCTTTTACAACATTGCATGAAGAACATAAAATGTGGCTGTAAAGTAGCTTCATTAAAGCTGCTGGATTTGTATTGGCCAATCTCTTATTGTACTTGAGTAAATGGAAAAAGTTAGTAGTACTGTAGTGAGAATGCTGTCTCAGGCTCTGAGTCAGCAATTAATCAGAGGATCGTAAATCACTCACACAATGATGTCCTATTTGTTATACCACATGGTATGTATATATCTATGTTTTATACAATTTTTGGCACTAATCTTTTTTGTTTGTTTTATAGACGAATGGTCTCACTGAACACTTCAACCAAACTCTCACAAGGAGCTTGGCTAAGATTACATGTGAAGGTCATGATGATTGGGATTTAAAACTTGACACAGTTCTTATGAGTTACAGAGCATCTAGACAAGCATCAACAAAGTTTTCACCATACTTCATGCTTTTTCAGAAAGAGATGCGACTACCTATACACAATGATGTTTGCCCCAAGTCATTAACTGAGCTAGATGACTCTACTGAGGAGGTTGCTCATAGTGAACTAATCAAACAATTGCTAATGGCTCGTGAAGATGCTTTTAAAAAAGCAGAAGAGAACATTCTAGTTGCACAAAAACAGCAGAGGGAAACATATGATCGCAAGCATGAAGCCAAAATTCTTCCAGTAGGATCTCAAGTTTTGCTTGAGAACTCCATGCAGAAGCAGCGCAAAGGTGGTAAACTGGAACCTGTTTGGCTTGGCCCATACCTTATTTCTAGAGATGTGGGGAAGGGTTTGTATGAACTTACCAATAAATCTGGGAAAGTTCTCAAGAAAAAAGCAAATATTTACAGGCTTAGGGAATATAAAGAGCGGTCACAGAAGGTGGACAACACAACCACCAAGCAGCCTTCTGACACTCACAAAGGTCTAAAGAATGTCAGCTTAAAGAGATTATTTATTTATACATATTGTCAGACTTATTATGATGTTTATATATTATGTCCTTTATATTGTGTCAATATATCTTGCTCTGAAAATCCACAGCTTGATCGCAGTGTCAACATTGATCTACAGGTATCTAAGGTAGACAACACAACCACCAAGCAGCCTTCTGACACTCACAAAGGACAAAATAATGTAAGCATAAAGAGTTATTTATTTATACATATTGTCAGACTTATTATGATGTTTATATGTCCTTTATATTGGGTCAATATATCTTGCTCTGAAAATCCACAGCTTGATCGCAGTGTCGACATTGATCTACAAAAGCAAGACAACACAATGTAACCTTCAAACTCATGACTAAACATGATGTAATTGTGATACTTATGTGGTATGTAAGGTCCAACATCTTAGAATCTAAGCAACACAAATCTGATGACCATGATTCTAAGCTTCAAGATCTCCTGATTCCTCCAGCTAAGAGATCATGCCACAGGTATCATAGAAAAGGAGCAGAAGAGGTAAAGTATACCTAATATTTTAACTGTTGCATCATTATAACTATGTTATCGCAGGAAAGTACCGAGTGGGTATCAAGCTTGGGTTTGACACAGCAAGATAAGAAAGAAATTGAAGGCAAATCAAGCATGTTAAATGACCGCCATATGCATGCAGCTCACAAACTATTGCGCATGCAATTTTCACGTGTCGAAGGATGTTATAGAACGTTACTTATCCAATTGAAGTCCTTCCCTTCTATTACTAGTGATTGTAGTTCAGGTACAGTATGTTATCCCTTTGCTTAGGCTAACTAATTAACCAATTTGTCTATTTATAGCTATACAGATTTTCTATGTAAAAGAGTATCAGCACTGGATCACAACTGCCCTGTTGGGCAATGAAGTCTATCTGTTTGACAGTAGTTTCAATGGAAAGTTGGCAGCAAGTGCTGAGCTACAGATAACTCAGCTATATCAACCTCTAATATCTCAACAAGCCTTGCTTGTGACAATCATACCAGTCCAGCAGCAATCACCAGGTTCGAACAACTGTGGATTGTTCAGCATTGCTGCTGCCTACCACGCAGCAAAAGGAAATAACATTGAAACAATTACCTTTAATGAAAACAAAATGAGGTCCCACCTTATTCGCTGTTTTGAGAAACAGAAACTTACTGCATTCCCTAAAGGAAAACAAACTGGTGAAGTGAGGCGACCAAAATGGCAGTATATTGCAATTCCAGTGTACTGTCCCTGTCAGCGGCCTGACTCATTCGATCAGATGATACAATGTGACAAGTGTAAAACTTGGAATCACTTCAAATGTGCCAAAATAAAAGAGGCCCCCTTGGGTGATTGGTTTTGCACAATGTGTACTTAACTCTTGAGTTGTGAAACATGGATAATTATTTTGAGTGTTTGTTGTCATTGTTTATTTGTTAATTTTGTGTTTTTACTGAATATCATGACATTTCTTGGCAGAAAAAACATTGTAATATTCAATAAATGAGAATTAATTGAAGCACAAATAATTATTATAAATAATTACATATCTATAGCTAAACCATGTATAGTGCTAGTTAAGGTAGATTCTTACAAGCAATACAGAAAAGAAAGCATTACTATGTGTTTATAAAGATAATGGTAGATACGGCAATTTAGCATCCATATTTATTATCAGTATTTGTGAATTGATGAAGTCAGAAAAATCAATTATTCAGAGGCATCCACACTGATGAAACAACAACAACAACAACAGTTTATTATTCAATGTAATTTGCTACCAAAATTTATTCATTTATTTTTTTATTTGTTCATTGTGACTTCTTCAATGGCAGAGAAATGGGGGCAGGGGGAGGCAGAGGGGGCTATCGTTCCCCCACTAATATATAAGGAGGAGGGGGGGGGGGGCTGAAGGTGTGAGGCATAACACAGAAAATTGAATGTTAAGAAATTAATTATGTGCTTTTTTTTTAATTGAGGCTTAAGACTCAAATCCCAGCTATGGGTCTGCTAATGAGTTTGATTAAACAATCCTTTGATATAACTACTTTAAGAATACACTATACTGCATACCTACTGAAGTTGTTTCTTCCCATTTATATTTCTGTTTTAGCCCCATAGTCTAGTGGAAGGAGGGGTGAACCAAGAATTTCATGACGCATAATTGTTCTTGGCAGATTTTTAATCTTTAAGTAGTCTAGATTAATATTCCATTGGGTGCCAACTTGACATCCTTGAGGAATTTGAGAAATTCAAATTGGCCGCCAAAACTATTGTTATTCAATTGCATTAATTAACATAAAAGAGAATTCTGAAAGTTGGCAATTTAGTAAGTGGCATGCACATCTATGGAACCATTTGCATGTTTTTAGTGAACTACTTTCTTTATGCATCCACAGAAATTCAAAATGGCTGCTAGGTTGAGGATAATTTTAATTAAAACGTGTATGTTCAGAAAGTAACAGATATAATGCATGAATCAATAATGACTGTGACAGTTTTAAGCTATAAAATGTAAATGGATGTCAGCAATTCCTATTCAGTAGCATATTTAAGTATCTTCCTCGTCTATCATCGTCATCTCCACTGAGCTCCTCATCATCTACAGTATTGTTTGCCATATTGTGTTTTGTCATCAGATTAAAGCACCTATCAAACCCACCACATTTGCAGAACAGAGAGCAAGGAAGCTTAACTGATGCACATCCACATCTGAGAGATGAGCAAGGCTGATCACTGCTGCAGGTGCACTGAATTGTTTTGAGTACTTCTGGTGGTGCAAGAGGAACATCCTGTGGTAGAGGAATTGCACTGAGTGACTTACTACTGTCATCCTTAACCCATCCAAATTTCAATGGGTCAAGTTTTGGAGGTTCCTCATCTAGAGCAGCTTTCCATATGCATGCCTGAAAGTGAGCCCTCTTCGTATTTTCCTTAAATGATTGACTAGTCGGTGGTATTGCTTTAAGTTTTGGTAGTAGGCATGCACTTTTTCGTCCAGTTTTGAAAACCCATACTTTGTAGCGTATGTCGTCATTGTTTCATGAGGTTGACATTTCTGACCATAGCATGCTGCAACAAATGCTGCTGATTCACAAAGGACATCCTCTAGGCTGGCCATGGGGTTACCCAGGTGGTTCAACCTATTTCCTGCCTCAAGAGTTTTTACAACCTTCGTTTTACCAATGCCGAAGTAAGATGCAACAGTGTCACACCCAGTCAACGCATGAGCTGGAAGAAGTTGTAGGGTGTGGTGCTTGGCAACTGTAGAACCAATGTTAACTGATGAGCGTCCCTGACTAGTTGGTTCCATGACAAGCGTTGATGTCAATTTCTTGTCAGCATAGTAATGAACTAATAGCACAAACACATCTGTGTCGTCACTGATAACTTTGATAGTGCAACATCCAAGGCTTGCCAGATACACTACTTGGTTAGGAATGATAACGTCTGCCTCTTCGTGCATTGTCTTCAGGTCAGGTCTTATGATTTGCAATCCACTACATACCTCTGTAGGTATTGAGCAGTGCTACTGAAGACACAAGTTCATCACAAATCATATCAATGAGCTGTATTTTGTTTTTTGTAACAGTTAGAGCAACGTCTTAAGGAGGCAGAGGGGAGCTGAGACACAGTAGATTCTCTCTAGAAACCTGTGCTTTACGAGAGCATCTAGTTCCACTTTTAATACTGTATTCACAATAGCGGTCAAATATTATGTGTACTCGAGTGCTGCCTTTCAGTTTACTTGTGATGTGTTTCACAACATTTGTCATCAGTTCCTACGCCAATATTTGATGAAATAACTAGAAATCTGCGTATTGCCAAGTCAAAGTCATTGCTAAAGAACAAACTTCAGGTGGAACAATCAGCTCGTGCTACAGGACAACCAGATACTATTGTCATGGATGGCTGTGCCATACTTTGGGTTGTGCATTGGTCTAGTAAGGGGAGCATACAAGATCTGGTGCTAGTTCATAGCTAAGAATGTACTCCACCTTAATGTCTCGAGAGTTGTGTGGTATAGGTGTGGCAATGATAATTAGGGAAATGGTAATTATTGGGTGTGGTTTGTCCTCGAAGCTATTAAAAAGTTGGAACCTATGCCTAGGGCATTAGAATGAATGGTCTCAATCAAATCAGTTTAAAGAGAAGGTAAAATTTGAAGAAAAAAATCTCAGTTGTCGCCGGAAAATTGCACCCAGGACATTGACTTTAGCCACCTGTGCTCTAGACACTGAGCTACAACAACCCATGACTTCCAAGACTATCACGTTTATCTTTATACTGTTGCTTAGTACCACTTGCAGTCTTGCACTAATAAAATCTATGAGTGCATGTACATTAGCTAGAGCACTGGTGACTTAAGCCAGTACTATTATAAACATGCACAAGTATTTTTAAATAAACGTGTATTATCACGTGTAAATATCTCATTACCTAAGAATGACAGGGGAATAGTGACTCAACTCCCACGATTACGATGCTGATCCCACAGCAGAACTATCCTATACTAGTAACCCCACATGTTCCGGTACTAATCAACCAGATATTTTACTAGCAAGTACCACTTGATGTACTTTCAAAATTATGACAATATCTTTTTATCATTCTCTGCTACCTGATTGATTTACATCAGTTTCACTCTCCTATGCTCTTTCTTCCTAAATTATCTCTAACTTTTCTCTATTAAGCTCTCTTTTTGCGTCATGGATACCCTTCTCTCTTGGTCTATATCTCCTGCTTCTCGAGCTCTCTGTCCTCATTATGTATTGGGGCTTTCTATTGCCTTATCCAACTATTCCTCTCGGATTTCACCTGTTTTAGCTACAATTAATGGTCATTTGTAATAGCCTTCATTTCCTCATTTACTGAATGTGATGATGCTTTAACCATTCAATTTGAGGCTATATTTTACCAACTGGGCTCTGCTCACAAATTATTTATCAGTACACACGCCGTTGTTAGCGTCACTACTGACACATGAGATATTACATTACAAATTAGTAAATTGACATCTACAGTAGTAATAGTAGTAGTAACACTGATAGGAGTAGAATGAGATAGAAAGTTGCACTACCCTTTAGTAGGCAGAGCAAAGCTGTGCCCCCATGAGAAAAAAACAGGCTATGAAACAAAGAGCCAGCTAGGAATGGAGATTGGGTGAATGAGATATAATAGCTATCAATAAGTATGAGAAATTAGGAATGTAAACAATCACAATTGCGATAAGTAAGTCAAGCTTCTGTTCAGGTATGGTTTGAACAGATAGGATATTCGATTTGGGACTCTCTGATACTATACTGTTTCCCACATGGGTTCAAAATGGAGGGGGCGAGGAAGATTGAAGTAAACAACAAAATGTTGCGTTGGACATTTAAGTGCCAGATTTTTTTCATTTCAACTTATTTTTTCTGGTTATTTTTAGGCTGTATGAAGCGATTGTTGGTAGTGCTTGTATTTTGTAGGCTGACAACTAACACTTGTTGCTTATACTCTCTTAGTACAATTTTGTCCCCCCAGTTTCTCATCTAGTTCAATGTATTCATCTCTTACTGATCTCTTTCTTCCAATGATGCCACTTTCCTGAAAAGAAGATTGAAGAATTTCAATCCCACGTAGCCACCCACAAATCCACCCACACAAAATTAATTAAGGCTGCCATGGAACATTATGACGTATTGGCGCTTGACAGTAGCACAAGTTGTCTTACTCAGTTATTATTGTCTACTGCACTATCTGAATAATATAATTGTTATCATCAATAATCACTTATTATGTTTTAAAATATGAAGCGTTTTTTAAATCATTTTCAATTGGAAGTTATAGGAAGAAATAGATCAATCCTTGATGCATTTTTTTCTGTTCAGACATAGAGAAGGATGACTGTGTTCTTGCATCTTATACAATAAGTATAAAGAGTAGTATTTTGGTATACATGTAAGCTACATTTACTAGCCATGTTCTATTGATGTCCTAAGATTACAAAAAAGTTTAATAACAATTTTGCATGCAATCTGTTTTAGTTAAACTACTCTAATGATGTCTCATAAATGCAATATAACATGTAAACATATGACACAGATGCTAGATAGCAAACAGTAATAGAAAGTAATCAAAATTTACTCTAGTAATGTTAAATTCCTTCATATGGCTTCTTCTATATATTTTATTATAATATTAGCAATTTCATTCAGTAGCATCATGTAATTAACTTTACAACAATGTTACTAAATTGTTATTGATTCTTTAGAATGAGGATGATTATGACATAACTAATTGTAAACCATCTCTTGTTACTTTTGTTTCTGATAATACATCAAAGAACAATCAACCATCACAATACGGAGTACTGGAGAAAGATAATGACAATACTGAAGGCAATTACTACTTGCCTCTCAATCTCAATCTTAAGCATCCAAAGTAATGATGACTATCAATAGACTTATTGTAAGTTTAAATATATCAACAGACAGTTTTGATTACTAATCTTCCTTATACATTAGCTATATTACACTATTAATGTTCTATCAAAGCTCGTATATCACGGCTATTAGTCAGTGTGCCCAGCAAACTGTCCAAAAATTGTGCTGCATTATAAAGAATTTTTGAACAATTTTAGTAATAATATCCTAATATTGTTTAAAAATCATAGATACATGTAGGTCAAGATGTTGTTCTGTTTTTTTTTTTAATTCTTGTGTGTTGGCATCATTAGCAAGCCCTAAAAACACAACCATTTAAGCTTGACAGCATTAAGTAAGTCTAACTTAGGCTAAAAATAGTGAGATGTTTTTATTTTTCAAGTCACAAAAAGTTGCTGCAACTGGCCTTACTATGGTTTTGAAAATAATTTCAAAACTTCATCATTTTTTGCAGATGCTATGTGCTGCTTGTTATGTTGCTTGTCAAGAGAGTTTGTTAAAGAGTTTCTGGTAATTCGGGTAGTCAGAATGGTTTAAATTAAAGAAAAAGTTATCATTACTCAGGAAGTACGTTGACACTGTTAGTTTGGTGGTCGACCCTGTTACAGACTTCACTAAACTGAATCCTCTGGTTTATCGATTTTTACCTGCATCATCCAAGAACATTTGATTGTTTACTTCTTTGAATTCTTTTGTGAGTGGATTTACAAACTTAATGAATTACATTTTCTATTCAAATTAGTGTCAGTGGTAAATTAATATGATACTTGTCATAATTATATGCCCTACGCAACCATGTTTTTCCTCTTTGATAATCCATTGTCCTATAGTCTGACCACGAAGGTAAGTCTTGTGTTGGTATGTTCAATGAACAAGTGCGTGTGAATTTTTTTTGCATTAAGCTAAAGAATTGCACAAAGTGAATATTTTAATAACAAATCTACCTTTATGCAGCTAGCTACTATAACAGTAAGTATGTCTTAATGTAGGATTAATAGATTCAAACTTGTGCGATAGTTCCTTAGAAATTCTGTTGCTGTTGTTTTCTTTTGTTTTGCTTTTAAGTCAAACAGTTACAGTGAGTGGTTACTATGACATTGAACTCTTTATCGTATATACGTTATTTAAAAAACTCGACCATTATTTAGAAGCTGGAATGTTAGAAGTTAATATTAATTTATCATAACAATACTGTAACCTATTTAGACAGGCTCACTCGCCATTTGTGCTCAAGCATCTCACTAATTGGCGAGCAAGCGAAACAAGTGAGATAGCATACAGCGGGGTTAAAATAGACTTACACATGCACTGTACTCAACATTATTCAATATTCATTCTAATTAGCAGTAGCAGGGCTCTGTGAAATCAAGGACTATGTACTCCTTGTATCACTTCCTGTACTGAATTAATTGTATTGTTTTGGACTGCTGGCTTAATACTGCTTCAGGCAAATAAATAACTGTGGCCATTTTGTTATTTTGACATACAGAGTTTGTATAGGCAATATTCAACTTTTATCTTATTAAATTTAGCTGCTTGTTATTTGAATTTTTTGTGCACAATGGCTCCTTTGCCATTTATGCTGATGCACATCACTAGTTAGTATTTCATGTTAACCTCAATTCAAATTAGATTGTTTGATATGTCCTCATTTATGTATTAGTTGTGTCAATACAAAATTGATGTCGTGTGATGTACAAATTCACACACACACACTTTTACAAATTTGTTATAGTTATAACTAATTCTATATAGTATGCCAGTTTTATCTCTGCTGGAACTAAACAATTCATATAGTGGGACACAAAATAATTATTTCAAATACACATGCTCATAAGAATGTCTTGTAAGATTTACTTTCTGGTAAATTCAATTTTATTGAGATAGAGATTATAATAAGAAATTTTAACCTTAAAATGTGTATTAATTTTTTCTTTAGATATCTTCAGTGAGTTGTGCAATGTATTTTGTTCATACTTTGGATGTTTAAAACAGTACATTTACAGTTTAATGTTATCAATATCAGCATTTTGTATTTTTGTATGTGTATCTATAAGTAATTCATGTACTTTTTCACTGATAAGGCTTTACATATGAATGCAAAATTATTAAAAGCTCTTCTATTATGAACTACACTGGAAACAACATTTACTAATTATAATTCAATGATAAAATTGTAGACTACACCTCATCATAATCTCATAAACAATTTTATTAGTATCTTAAGTTCAAGATATTGCTTTTTATACAGCGTTTCCCCCAAAACAAGCAAGTAGAGGTATTTGATCATATCCCCTAACTACACCAATTTTAACATAGTTATGTCTTTAGATTTTAATGTGCAATATTAGGCCAGTTGTGCAATATCAGGCCAGCTGGAAATATTAGACTGTATCTGTTATCTGGTATAGTTGCCTTTTTTCTAAACTAGATGTAGAAGCCAACTGAGTAGTAGTGGAGTACTAACCCACCCACCCCCTCCCCAAGAGAGAAATCACTAATCAACACATAGCTACAGTCAATAGTTAGCTACAGTTTAGAAAATTGATGATTTTTTTTATTTCTACATAGTGTTGATTAAATTTGCAGATAGCTATCAGTTTCATTTTTATATTTCAGAAGTAAATCTCTGACTAATACACATTCTACAAAATGTGCAAAAAGCCTGAGCGAATTGTAAATTACATATAACAAACTAACAGTTTAGAATAGAATTTGATTATTACTAAGAGGAACACACATACCCACTTTGGAAAAAGTTATCCAGTCATAGCTAATTACTAGCAACATGCACCACTATATTTTAACAATTGTTGTGAGGCAAAAAGGATAACCATATCATCAATAAACCATATAACCTGCCACTTCATCAACCATCACATATTTAGAGTGCATCCTACTGCAATGGGTGTGATCCCCTCTGACTTCTTCTCTAGTGCCACGAGTGATGCACCAAGAAAAAGGAACAAATTTCTATAGGAGCATAGCCTTCTAACACCAGCAAGTAAATGTTTAAGATCCTGTGGGAGTAACTTGTCTGAATCTCTATCACAGCCATTGTGAAAGATATTACTGCCTTGACAACGAGAAGCTGGTGCAATTAGGCCATCTGGCAGAGAAGCAGGAGATGGAGGTATTGAAGAGTTTGGATAAGATGGTGGGTGTTAGGTTATTTCTTGGATTGGGTGTGGTTTGTGTAATATCATGTTAAGAACAGTAACTCTACTGGTCAGTTAGTAAGTAGCCTTGCTATAGAAGCAATAACATAAGTTGTTCATCAACTGATACAGCCAGTACTAAGCACTAGTAAATGTATGATAGTGAAGCCAGTAGCTCAGATACTCTAGTGTCTTTAGCCTATCACATTCTGCTATTGATGCTAGTAAGAAAGCATGAACTCTGATGGGGAATTTGGAACCGTACCTCTATGAACCAATTGCAAAGAATAGTGAATCCTCAAATAACACTCCTGATGATGATGAGTTTCTCAGGACAATGAGGTACTTCTAACTACAACCATTAACAAAATTGTTACCTTATAATAGAGCACAGCCATTTCATACAAACAGCAGCAGGAAACTATTCCTCGATGCAAGTGTCAAATAACTATTGCAAAATTAGGTCCACTGATTGTGGTTGCATATTATTAGCACGGTGAAATCAAATCAGTAAATCAACAGAATAGACATAAATTCTTCAGAGCTAACCTGTATTACTGAAAATGAAGTATTTCATTTTTCATCCTGTATGTCTAAGAATTGATATAGGTCCTGGTGATTTTCAACACAAGTAAAATGTTACTTATTGAGAAAGTTTTTTTTATTCTTGTTAAACTGAACATAAGAGAGTGCAACTAGATAAAACTCCCACACTTATCCCTAACTAGAGTACCACCATTTATCCAATTGGCTATATGCCACAAATCTATATTGCTTTAAAGCTGTTTGCAACGTATTAGATTGTTATGTACATGCACATATACTGCAATTTTTATTCTAGAAAGGAAAGTGAAGCATGAATAATACTGCGTTTAATCACATAGAATTGGAGAAAAACTCAAGAGGATGTGAATAGAGTGAAAGAAGCAATACACTTTGATACAACTAACATATCAACTGGCAAGGTACTTTCAGATGAGACATGTTACAAGATTATTAATTTCACAATTTCTTTCTCAGCCTTCTTTTACTCTCTCTCTTTCACAGGTTTTTTATGTATTTATAAAAAAAATCTGTGAAAGAGAGAGAATACGTTTATCATTATCAATGCTTTTGACCATGACAATATTATGAAACATTAAAAGTTGACTTAAATAATATGGATAAGTGAAAATGATGTTAATCTTCAGCTTGCGCAAGAGGTTTAAAGTAGTCATCTTGTCTGTTCATCTGTCTGTCAGTCATCCTCTAATTTTGGAGAATACTGACAATAATAGCTAACTGTTGATTTTTGTAACTGGAGACCTTTCATTTTTGCATGATTCTTGAGAAAACGTGAAATTTTCAGCTATGCATAGGAACTAGCTTTTACGGGTAATGCCCCTATCGTCATGCCATAATCACGTGAATTAATAATTAAATTCATGCGGTATGCAGTAATTTGTTCTATGCATCTGGGAACCTAACGGAGTTGCTGAAAGTGGAGTTTTGTGTTGAAAGTAAATAAATATATAACCGGTACATGTTTCTGACCTGTTTAGATTCTACCGGGACATTGTTAAGATGTTCCATTTTAATTGTTCTATAACTATATTGATCCATGATACCCAATTAGAATAACCAATGAAATATTCTATTGATCTCAGATTTTTTATAACCAGCTAGTGTATAGTAGTTTCACACATTTGTGCTTCCTTTACTGTGTCAAATTTTACAGTTAAAAAGGTAGTAATTAGTATGTTTTAGCAAGCCTGAACAGTAGTCAGAATAATTAATTACATTAATTTGTGATACATTTAGTAGAAGTATTAGCTACTAGGCATAAATAAAATGTTTAGAACATAAAAACATAGCTAATAATTTTTTCCCTATTCATCCTCATTATTTCTCAAATCTGCCCTACTATACATGTATGAGTGTAGAATAAAATACATGTAATTGAAGAAAATATTTGGAGAATTCTTGATTACTTATATGAGCTGAGATATTTTCTTATTCTACTCCAACACAGGCTTCACAATCTGAACAGAAGGCATTACTCATAGATCTTAGTTTACATGTTTAATATTTTAGTTGTGAAACTGTGTTAATTACTATAATGGTAATATTTACTATGAAAGTTGGAAAAATCGTTATTCAGTTTCATTATATTACCTTACTAGCTACTTGTGCAAAAACTGTCTATGTAACAAGTAGCAGAAACAGTTAATCTATCAATCAGCCAATCAGCTCTATTAATTAATTAACCGGGTCAGAATAAAAGCCCGGTCACTTTATAAGCCCGTGCCACAAACAATTTTTAAGGAAATACACGCCTCTCTGGTCTTGAATAAACGCTCTGTGCACTGTTTAGTTCATACCCTCTAAAAGCCTCTAATTGGGGTTGGCAAATACAGCTGCCGTTAGTTTTGGTCTGGCACTTTAGAGTAGTAAGAAAATGCCAAGAAATAGGAGATGCTTCACTGTAAAACTAAAGTTACAGGCTGTAAAGGTTGCAGAATCAAAGTCTAAAGAGGCATGTAAGTTAAAACTGTAAACTCTATAGCAAGTTAGCTAGGTGTTTTAATCTTCTACTTTCAGCTGCCAGGGAATTTAATGTGGCTCCTAAGAGGATTAGGGAGTGGTGCAGCCAGAAGAGCCAACTTGTTGCAGCTAGTAAGAATAAGGGAGGAAAGAGCCGGAAGAGGCTAGCTGGGGCTTGAAGGAAGGTCATGGATGAAGACATGGAGGAAGCTCTGTTTGATTGGATAGTGGAGATGAGGTAGAACAATCTCAGAGTGAGTAGAAGTGCAATTCAAGGGAAGGCTAGAGATCAGTCGACAATGCAAGGATTCAAAGCAAGTAAGGGGTGGCTATTCAGATTTATGAAACGTCATGGCCTTACCCTGCGACGCAAGACAACAGTATGTCAATCTACACCAGCTGATTCAATACCCAAGCTAGTAGCTACGTTATGCACCTTCGAAATCTCCGAAAAAAGCATCAATATCAACTTTCTAGCATATTTGCAATGGATGAGACTGCATGTTGGATGGACATGCCATCTGATACAACCGTTGCCCCAGTTGGTGCTCGTTTGATCCCAATCAAGACAACAGGCCACACTAAAGATCACTACACAGTAATCCTTACCGCTCGAGCAGATGGGACTAAGAAAAAACCCTTTGTTGTCTTCAAAGGTAAAGGTACTAGATTTATTAAAGAGCTAAAGAAAATTTCCGGTATCCATGTGCACTTCAGTATTGGATGAATGATGGACTTACTCTTGATTATCTCAGCACTGTTATTGGGTCGCTTACTTTCAATAAACGTCTTCTAGTCTGGGATGCATATCGGTGTCATACAAGTGAAGCTACAAGAGAAGAATGTAAGAAGCTGAAGCTTCATACTGCAATTGTTCCCGGTGGCTGCACAAAGTTCATGGCCAAGCACCTGACGTTGTGTGGAATACTTGCTTAAAAAGTCATATGCGATCTTGCTATGATACGTGGCTGTCTGAGCCTTCCTTGCATGAATTTACAAAAGCAGGGAATATGAAGGCTCCTTCAAGGTCTCTGGTATGTGAGTGGGTGAAATCCAGCTGGGTAGCTGTTTCTACTGAAATGATATGAGGCTCTTTCATGTCATGTGCTATCACCACATCTACCAGTGGTAATGACGATGACCGGATTTACTGCTTCAAACCTGGCCAGCCCTGTGAAGCAGGCAGAAGTGTGCTGGCAGATGAAATGAAGAAACCCACTTCAGATTATGATGATACTGACCCATTTGAATCTGATAATTACGAAGAAGAGCAATTTGAGAATGAACTTTGTATTGAAGGAGGAGAAGAAGATGAATTAAGATGAATCTGACGATTTAGAGACTGAAAATGAAAATTCAGATGAAGAAGTAGAGATCTAGCTAATCACTGTAGTGATTATTGTGTCTATTCAGTATATAAACTCAGTGCTTGCATTTAATTATAATTGTTATAACTATTGCATTTCAATAAATTGCTTGCAATGATTAAGACTAAATGAACAAGGTTACAATACTAATATTAATATTGGTCTATTGGTTCCAGAAGTTTTTTTCAGTTTGTCCATAGTCTTGGTGGAGTTAGAATAAAAAGTATATACACATGGTACTTCCAAACCATAGCCCAACTTCCCCTGTGATGCAGCAACTCATTTCATTTCCTCGTTGAAGAAAAAACCAACAAAGTCGAGACATTGACGCTTTTCTTTTTTTCGTCTTTTTTTTTCATCCTGTTTTTTTTTTCTTTATTCCTTTTGTCTTCTTGCCTTATTTTTCTTTATTTTCCTCTTTCTTCCTACTGTTTTTATTTCTCTACCTTTTCCTTTCCTCTTTCTTTCGTGTACTGTTTTTCTTTCTTTCTTCTTTCTTTTCTTTTCTTCCTACCTTTTTTCATTCATTCCTCTTTCTTTTGTCCCTCTTCATTGTCTTTTTCTCTTTCCTTCCACTCTTCATGCCACTTCTCTTTCTTTTTTTTGTTTCTACACTTTTCCTTTGTTATTATTTTATTTTCTTCATCATACTAGCTAACTAGCCCTGAGGGTTTGCACTTCAGTGCTCTAGTTAAGTGACTGAATACAGCAATAATTTAAATCAACAAAACAGCACAGCACTTTTTCTAACCACATATCGGTAAAGGGTCTGCATGCCAGACAACTTTCAACGGTTCTAGCCATATTTAATAATATTCATGGCATGTATACATAAAAGTGCCAGTTCGTCTAAACCACTTCCATAATGAACTGGCCAACAACATTACTATTGCGGTATTATTAGCTCTGCTGCACCAGGGGAATACCCTTGTTTACTATCCCCTGACGCAGCATTTTTTTCTGGGTTTGTTATTAATCACCTCTGCTCACCAAGTTACTCGAAGTCGGCATGATCCTTCTATTACCTTCGGTATACTTTACGGTAGTGTTTGCTTTTACAGTTGAGGGTAAGTTCAAATCGAGAGTGAGTGATTTTATGGGACTAGCTAGCAGTTAACTTGTAGACTTTTATGCTGAACTTGGGTAATCTAGGCAGATTCTAGATAGCTTTGGCAACAACATGGCTAGTGTGTAAGTCAGCATGTACTTTAATCAATCTGTTTCAGGTTCATATGGTTAGAAGGCTTATAAATATATTTCCACTAAGATTGTAAAGTTCTATATTGTGTTCAACTTGCACATTCAGAGAATGAACAAATAAAGAAACAACAGACCTAACTGTCTTCTCCATCCTTCTTGGAAGATTCTGTTAAAATGTTTGCAAACAATATGTCACAGTTGATAGTTTAAGTGTCCAAAGATTTAGCCTTAGCTCAGTCTATAAGCATTAAAGCAAAAAAGAAAATAAACGATGACTTTAATTTTACAATAAGATAATGTTAAGCTCATCACCATACCAAATTTGTCAACATTATTGGAACTTGGCTCAAATATTATAATCATTACAAATGATAATTGGGACTTTTATTAGTTTCATATTGTTTGTAGTGTACAATGATACACACATCTATATAATAATATAATAGCTTTAAACACATTACAATAATGCATTGTACACTTTCCTTTATTGTGATTATTAGGAAGATATGTTTTGTTGAAGTTAATTGCCTCTACTCCACACATAAGTAATGATGTCATAAGATAAACTAATTATTTGGTTTCGATTATGTATGATATATATTAGATGTATTCTCTTTCTTTCACAGGTTTTTTTAAACAATACAGAATTAAAAATATTTGGTCGCCACTAGGAATTGAACCCAGAACCGCTTTAGTGCACAAGCGCTCTGCCACTGAGCTACGACAACCACCCGGCGAACAAACACACCAATTCTGTATTTATACTTTTAAAGGGGTACTGCTATGCTACAATCTCACTCTCAACAGACTAACGAAATTTCTCTTTTTTCAAAGATTCTTATTATTCGTTGAATTTTTTTCCTTATCTAATTTATCACTTCACAATTTCTTTCTCAGCCTTCTTTTACTCATTAGTTAATTTCTCTTTTTTCAGAGATTCTTATTATTTGTTGTTGTTTTTTCAATTTCTATTGAGTAAAAGAAGGCTGAGAAAGAAAGTGTGAAGTGATAAATTAGATGAGGAAAAAATTCAACGAATAGTAAGAATCTTTAAAAAAGAGAAATTTCATTGGTCTGTTGAGAGTGAGACTGTAGTATCCCTTAACAGTATGAATACAAAATTGGAGTGTTTTTTCGCCAGGTGGTTGCCGTAGCTCATGCGCTATACAAGCGGTTCTGGGTTCGATTCCCTGTGGCGACCAAATAATTTTAATTCTGTATTGTTTAAAAAGCCTGTGAAAGAGAGAGAATACATCTAATGAGTAAAAGAAGGCTGAGAAAGAAATTGTGAAATGATATATATATTGTTACTCTTTAGCTTCAATTGACATCATATCAAGATCTACCCAAGATGGTGGCCAGGGCAAGTGTGTGGAACTGATTTCATGCATCACAGGTCCTATACAGGGAAACTTGTTTTGGTTTTCTGAGTTTCCTAATGGATCAGTAGCGAGATTTGCAAGAAATGATGGAGGAAGTACTGAACCTAATCCGTCATACAATGAAATTACATTAGATGGTGTCACAGATTACTATACTGAAGTAACTCGTGAAATTATGAATGGAGATTTGTTCACTAATTTTAATACAACATTGGCTTTTGACATACTGAAAACTACTGAATTAAACATAACTAAAATCTGGTGTGGGTCCCAAGATACTATTAGCCAAAAAATAATTCCTTTCAAGCTGCGTGTTACAAGTAAGTGGTGATGCCAGCAAAAAACTAAGAAAAAATCGATAAATAATTAACTTGCGAGAGACAATTGGTTTCCACACTGCCCAAATAAATATTTGACTGTAATAATAATATATACTTGTTGTTCTACTCTGTTCAATATATATAATGTTAATTTAGTGAGCATACATATTTCGTATGGAGTGTTAGCAAATAATATGTATGTAAACTCTTTGACTATCGAAACAGAGATTTTTTGACATTAGACCATCCTGATTTATTCATTTAAAAAAACAAGTAATTTCTAATATAATAATATACCATTCTCATTTATTTTGTTTATACGCTGCTCTGACTTCCTCTAATAAAATAATTGGAACAAGTACACTACTCATGTGTTTTTTTAACAATTTTTTTGCAACCATTACAGCAACAGTTACATTTGAGTGTTTATCTGCCAAATTGTTTCTTAAAGTTTTCGAAAGCTCAGAATTCAGTAACTAGCTGAACAAGCCATGTGCTCTGTCTGAATCTGGAATCATCAGAGAGTGTCAGATAGTAGTGAAAAGTCCGAATTGTTAACACGTCTCTTTGTGGACGATAATACTACAACTGTATACTAGTGATATATTGTACCATTGAATGCTGCACAATTTAACACACCAGTGCATAGTTCTGGACACTGGTATGTATTTGGAGTTCTCTATGATAAAGATTTCTAGCACAACCGTTTTAGTTTTTACATATCTAATGTACAGGGAGCAATAATATTAGAATCATGCAATATTGAAGTGACATTTCACTGTAATCCTTGTATGTTTTATTCACCTTCAGATTGCTAAAGTACTTAGGTGTACTCTTAAAATATCTCCCCATACTATGCGCTGACTCGTGCAATAAGAATTATATGTCACACATGGGGCAAACACTTAGGTCATGTTCTGCATGCATGCACATCTGCGTATTTAATCACAAGCACAAGCATTAGCGCTTTCATTGATATGATTCGTGAGGCACAACTTCAAACACATTACAACAGGTTAAAGCACATTATTTACTAGTATGCATAAAACTTAAACATTGAATATGGCACACACTGCATTGAACATTGGCCACATGCTTACACCAGTATGTTTCGAGACAGTTATTGACGATAACTTAATTGAGTATTTGACTTTCTTACCGATATACCAAAAGTGCAACATGTTTTACCTGGTGCTCTACGTGCTAAAAATTCACATATAGCCAGTAACTAATATACTACTAAATTAACTTAATCACTAGATAGCTTCTGATGCTAAAACTTACTCACCTTTAAGTTATTGAATTTGAAGATATAATTACTACAATAAGCTGGAGAACATGCGAAGATATAGACACTCTCTCTCTGTTTGGTGTATGCTTTATGGAAATTTTAGGTATTGCACAGGCCCTTGAAGCCTCTTTCATACTTCTGTTTAATGTGCATGAGCTCACCTGGGCTGAACAAATCAGCCTTACTTAACTCTCACCCTATAGTAACTCACTACGTCTGTTTATACCTGAAAAGATTAGTCTGCATGCAAACTATTTGAGAAAATTAAGTATAACTAGCAAGTACCCCGCCACATAGTGGCGCTTGACGTATTACGAAGTAAGAATGCACTATTTTAAATTTAAATTTGAATACTAACCACTAATAATATTTATTGGTTAGTTAATGTTTAAGTTTTCTTTGTGCTATTCTTTAGCAAAACACAACATATTTACTTACACACTTGTTTGCTGACATAAGCACAAGACTTATGTACATTGTAATATCTTTGTGACTTGAAAATTGAACTATGGATTTTCAAAGGGTATGTAATTATATTTCGTCAAATGATATGGGTAAGAATTGCTAAACCAATGCCTTTCAAAAGGTTGACTTATTGAAAATGTTCTGTTGTGCTTGAGCTCTAGTAATAACGTTAACTCTAAGTGACTTGACTATTGGGCAATGAATTTTCAATTAAGTACAACTATGTTACATAAAACATAATATGGTTATGACAGCTCATTAACAAGATAACTTACCACCACCACTAATAGAATAGAAAATGAACTCCGCTAGTTTTGCAAGATCTAACTGTGAACATTTCTCCTCTTCTTTCTCATTTTTCCCCTCACTTTTTTTTAGCTCCGGAAGCACCTATGGTTTCAGTGACTCTCCTTAATGGCGTATCATTTGTGACCGTCTATGGGAAAATCGGGCACAACGCGGCATGCGTAGACGTCGCAAAAAGATCGATTTAGTTCTTAAAATTGTATTAAATAAGCCTAACGAACGGTTAGGCGATATATAGCGGGAATGGCTAAAGCTACGGCGATAAAACTTGGAGAGCTTAATATCTGCTTGCCGAGGAGTGTTTAAGTGCAAAAAAAAAATTTTTCGTCGGGGCCGCGTTGTGCCCGATTTTCCTGTAGACGGTCACATTTGTTGAAGTACAAGCTGAGTGGCCGAAATTAGTAAGTTGTATTTGTTTATTTAACTTCCATTTAGTCATCAATAGCTTTTGCAAGCAAGTAAAAAAATACTATTATTGCAGAGAGAGAGCCAGTTTATTGTTATAGGAAAACCCAAATTTAATACTAGCACTTATATAGTTATAACTGTATTGCCACACCCTTGTTTAGTATTCTACAAGACAATAGCTACAGTGTTAAGTTTCTAAACACTGGATTCATCTGAATACCCAGGAGGCCCAACATTCAGATAATTGAAGTGGAACAGCACAGTTATACAATACATAGATTATAATAGATTGTTTTATTGTTGAGTTCAAAGTGAGTTAGATTTGAACTTGATATAATTATAGAGCAGTTGTTGAAGTATATTTTTTGTTGTAATGGCGGTAATAATAATAATAATATTTCATGTAAATTCATCTCACCTTTTCCTAAACAATTCCACTACTCATTGTTTTGCTCTCTTTCTTGTCTCATACATCAGCATTTACATCTCTATTTACTGTATATAATTAACAGGTATGCCCATGGTCAGGAAAATCTTTTGTATATGAAGTTATATTAACACGTGCCACTGGATCAATTTTTACTAGGATTACAACGAAAGATTGTTCAGGAGAGAAATGTCATGTGACATTACATGTATCTAGAACAACATATGGTATTTACTTTGTAGAAGTCACAGCGATCATCATTGGGCAACACAGTGTTAGAGGTGCACCATACAAGTCAGATGCTATAAGTAAGTGGCATATTATTATGATAAGATTCATTTTTACTTCAGTATTAAAATATAATTTTTGGGATGTTATATGTGTACATCTGTATGTATAATGATCTATATAATCATATTACATGCACACTTTATGTTTTTATATTTTCTTGGATAATACGGGGCCATGATATGGACAAGCAAACTTCCATGCTTTTCCAGTTACTGCATTGGTACATAGATCATACCACGATCTTAAACTTTATAACTGTGATCTTTGGCTTTCCTATTTATTACATGTAATGAGCTCCTTTTAAGTTGCAATCATTTGCAGCTCACACACTGGTAGGACAAGTGGTGATAATCATCACAATTTACAAGGTGCAGTGAAGGAAACTGCGATAGTACATCTGGATCTGGAAAATTGGGGTCTCTGCCAGGAACACTTCAGTGAATAGATCACCATTAAAGTTTGCACATGATAGGAGTTTTATGCCGACAACATTTTGCCAATAAATAACAGCGGGCAACAGCCATCATTGATTTAGTGAGGTAATACACAAAGACCAAAAGGTATCAGTTTCTGTGGCATTTGTAAATTGTCCACACTCATTCTATGGAATGGTCCTCTGACTGGGATAGGAGATAAGAGAGGATTTACTGTTCATCTTGATCCACGTCTTAAAACAGTCACGACTAGAGCGATAACATTTCTCTACTTCTCCACGCATTCACTTCAACCAGAATTGTTTCTTTACCATATAACCATTCAAACAAAGGTACCGGTAAATTTTACGCCATGCAGCTATCACAAGCAGAACGGACCTCATGGCCAATGGGACCACTATATTCTTCATGATCCGGGATTGTTCTGATGATGACTCGAGTATAATCTGACAAAATACCTTTCCTATTTGCCAATATAGGTTCCTGGCATTGAATTCTGTCATCTTGATCATGACATCAGTTGCACTCCCAGACCAGCAGAACCTTCACTGATACAGACTGGATTCCTAGATTAAGTTTTGATTGGCATTATTGTTACCACCACAATCCTTGATGGTAAGATCATTCATTGTATGGTTCACTATTACCAGGACTCTGATAATTATTTACAGACTTTAGTTCGGTAGACAATAATTCCATTTTCTTTGGCTGCTCACTCCATTATAATCCTATTTCTTGATCCACAAATTCGTCCTCTACTTTACCTTTTGAATCTGCTTCACAAAACACTGCTTCTGCTCATGCAGTGCCTTGAACTTCCCAAGTTCCATCTCGGTTTGCATCTTCCAAAGAGCGTCCTCTCCGTCTCTCCCAATGTAGTTTCTGTATCTTATAGCCCCCAAAAAGGCTACACAATTCTTTCTGACCAATTGAACAATTTTATTCCTCATCACCAAACACTGTCAAGTAATTCAACTCCTTGAGAATCTGACTTCAGAGACTTTAACCTTTGTTGGCTCATAAATTTAAAATTTTTTAACTTCACCCTAATAGTAATCTCCAGGCTGGGTCGCCAACTGAACGACATGTGTAGTCTCTACCTCTATGAAGAGGGTCAATGGTCTCTATTTATCAATACGCACATGCTCATTACAACAGTTACAAGTAATTAAATACACATAGATATATATTGTGACAATGCACAGGAAATTAGGCACAGCATGGGCTTTGTCATAAAATGTTTGTGTCATACACGTTCATCAGAATTCAGATAATGAGCTATCAAAGTTGTATAGTGGTAGCTTCAATCATTGATGACTGTTCTGACAGGAAATGTAGAGGAGAGGTATATAGCTCTTGTGGCGAGGCTATTTTGACTATACACTAGTTTTTCACTAACCACAGTTATTTAAGTTCCGTATAACAGTATAGCAACTGCTGGAGGAGTGTGAAATTGAAACTTACAGCTTACATCATAGATAAGAGAATAACCATACCTTAGTTCACTAAGCTAGCATTGTTGTTGTACTCACCATGACTACATAGTGGTCTTTTGTTGGGCCATCAAGAATGCATTCTAAATTAGCTGGAAACTTACAAAAGAGTGAGCTAAAATTTGGATTTGTCGATAAAAATAGAATTATTCTGGAATTTATGCTTACCTCACAGAAGACAGACAATGTTAGCTTTTTTCATAAAAAATCATTATTTATTTACTGTTTAAAATTCTGATTTTAATGTTTTTTCTTTCTCACAATGATCATTTACAAGAGAGAAAGATTGATAGATGTAAAGAACATATTTTACAATATCAAATTACAGAACAAGTGTGCTAATAAGTTTGCAGTGGCAGTGCTGTCACAAATAATGAAGTCAATAGTGAATAATTGACTGATTGTTGGTGAATTATATAATATGTGCAAAAACTATACAACAACAAACTATTAATGTCATGCATTGTATTATGGATACTATGGCTGTAAGCATGTCTTAATATAGGGTTGGGTTCAAACCTGTGGTGTAAATCCTTATAAATGCCTGTTTTGTTTATGTTTTCTTTTCTCAAGTCAAACAGTCGAAGCAAGTGGTTACTATAGCATTAACACCTCTTTTGCTTTATACATTTTAAAACTGCAGTTATTTTAGTGGTTGGTGTAGCATTAGAAATTAAAATACATCACAACACTGCAGTTTTATGTAACCTAACTAAGGAGGCTCACTCTCCACTGTGCTCAAGTACATTGTTACAATTAAAAATAAAAATATTTTTTCGTGTAAATAATAATTATTATTATTACTATTATTATTGCTGTTATTATTATTATTATTTTTACTATTGTTGTTGTAGTATATTTTTTTTTTATTAATACACTTATAGATGTAACAGATACACTGTCAGGTCAACAGTTGAAGGTTAAATTTAATCCCTGTTTTACTTCTGTCACATGTGAAGCTGAATCATTTGGAACATGTAATGTAACTTTCAGCAGTAGTTACTATAACACTACTCAAGTTAGTGGTCAAGTTAATGATACAATTTCTCTCTCAAACTTACAAGTCAATGTAAGATATGATTACCGTGCCGTGTATAATTCTACGTTCAGTCGAGGAGCTATCACTGTTAAATGTGAGTATAATCACAGTTTTTGGTAGTGGAATAGTGTAGCAATACATATTATATACTTTATAGGTGTACTCTGATATGAAGGATTGCAATATATATTTTACTGAATTCAAAATATAATATTTATTATAAAATGACTTCCATTCCTGAGCTCAGATTAAATTGGAGACTGCTGTGGATTATTTTTACTGTTGAAAGCATTGGTTATACTGCTTACAAAAGTCACTAAATACTCAAGATTGTTCTTGTAATTAGTTTCTCAATATTTGGACTTAAATTTGTCCCATTTTGTATGCTTTCTTCTTACTGAAATAT
>WLWD01005796.1_pt1 | contig 205388 bp, 111 predicted proteins | sample 6712731 | NCBI WGS metagenome assembly WLWD01 (sample SAMN12718690, study PRJNA576275) | sponge metagenome | isolation source: marine sponge | host: Mycale hentscheli | place: New Zealand: South Island, Marlborough, Capsize Point | collected 2014-11-01
CCAAAATAGCTTCACTTAAGGCCCATGCTAAGGACCTACGACGCCGTCTGACCAGACTAAAGCAGAGGGCAACTCCAGAAACATCAGCTACAACACCAATAGCGGTTCACGATGACTCTGAAGACACTTATCGTCATGAGAAGAAAGCTCGTATGGTTCCTCTACCTACCTTCAAAGGTGATCTTGCTGACTGGCGCTCCTTCTGGAGGAGGTTCCAAGATTATGTCGGAAAGCTTAAGAGGATCACAGATGACGAGAAACTTAGCTACCTTCAAGACTGTTTGAAAGATCCAATTGCTCAGGATATTGTTGCAGATTCGATTAGGAATGGTGATAGTTTTAAAGAAGTGGAAAAGCGTTTACAAAGGAAGTATGACCAGCCCAGGGAGGTTTTCACTGAAGCTTTACGTGGAATGATGATTATTCCTAATGCCTCTTACTCACGTACTGGTTTGGCCAACATGGTCAAAAAATTCAACAAGTACAGGAATATTCTACTACGCTATGGTGATGGCTCTGCAGATCAGGTGTTTACAGCAATAATGGAAACTCACATGAGTCACAAGCTCCTAGAGGAGTGGCGCCTATTCACTAAAGATCAGTCTAGCATTCCACCTGGAAGTCTGCTCATAGACTTCTGTGACCAGCGAGAACTTGTTCTTAGTTACAATGGCAAAGATTGCAGTCGTGATGTCAAGCCATCTTCTCACAAGCCTTTCTCCAGGCAGACTAATGGATTATCAACTACAAAATCCAATAAGTCACAGTTCTCCTTGCATGCAAAGGAACTGGTCCACTGCAAACTGTGTCCATCTGAGAAGCACCCATTGTACTTGTGTCCAGAGTTCAAGTCTCGTGATGTATCATCTCGCCATCAAACTATTCAATCACTGCAAGCATGCTTCAATTGTCTGGGTACTAATCATTCCTCTAGACAATGTACTAGTAAGTCACTATGTAAAGTATGTGCTGGAAAACATCACACTCTCCTTCACCAGCCTGACCGACCTACTATTACTACTTCTCAGACCCCAGCTGTTTCTCAAGCTCCAGCCACCACTACTTCTCAGGCTCCAACAACTACTTCTCAAACACCAGTCACTTCAACTGCTCCTGCTCAGGCTTCCTCACTTGCTGTGACTATTCCTGACAAGACTGCTCTCGTCTGGTCTTGTCAAGTTCTTCTTGAAACTGATGGTCATGCACAACTGGTGAGAGCCATGATTGATCCTGGTTCAACCTTATCTTTTCTAACTAACAAAGTAGCTACTGCTCTCAAAGCAAAACGTATTCCTTTTGCCACTTCTATCAAGGGTCTAGCAGAATCACATGCCGCTACTAGCAACTTCAAGGTGAATGTTACTCTCAAGGCAGCCAACAAGCCGAACGAACAACCTCTCCAACTTTCTCCATCTGTTGTTACTTCAATAACAGGAAATACTCCTGCAAATGATATCACAAGTCACAAGGACTTGGAGTTCACTAGTAAGTTGGAGTTAGCTGACCAAAGCTTTGGCTCTCCTGGCAGGATAGATCTTTTGCTGGGACAAGACATCATCCATCGCATACTGCGACAAGGATTTTTGAACTCGCCTACTTCAGACCTCTATAGTGTCAATACCATGTTTGGTTGGGTCATTGGGGGCTATTGCACCTCTCCTTCCCAAGTAGTGACTGCTCACATCTGTTGTAAAGCTAGTATAGACGCTGACACCAATGACTTGCTACGGGCATTTTGGGAAACTGAGGAACCTCCTTCTGATGTTGACCAGTTATCTCATGATGACCAAGTTGCTATCACCCATTTCAAGGATTCTGTGTCAAGGGAAAATGATGGTTGGTACATAGTCCAACTCCCCAGAAGGGAAACAGCTCCACCATTGGGACATTCTCGTTCTCAAGCTATCAGGAGATATGAGCAGAACCAACGCTTACTTATCAAGCGTGGCAAGTGGTCAGACTTTCAGACTGCTGTGGATGAGTACGCTGTACTTGGCCATGCTGAACTGGTACCTACTCCTGATCTTACCAAACCAGACCATCAGACCTTTTACATGCCAATGCACGGTGTTGTGAAAGAATCTAGCACATCCACCAAACTCAGAATAGTGTTCGACGCTTCAGCTCGTACAACTTCAGGTTATTCTTTGAATGACACACTCATACCTGGTCCAACACTCTATCCTCTCCTAACTAATATCTTACTTCGCTTCAGACAACATGTCATTGGGATGTCAGCGGACATCTCAAAGATGTTTAGAGAGGTGTCACTTCACTCTAATGACCGGGACTTACATCGCTATGTAGTCAAGGATAAAGCTGGACAATACCAGGACTATAGAATGACCAGACTAACTTTTGGAGTAACATCTTCTCCTTTCTTGGCTACCCAAGTCCTGCGGCAGCTAGCTAGCGACTATGAGCAGGAATTTCCTGAGGCATCAGCTCTCATTCACTCGTCATTCTATGTGGACGACTGTCTTACTGGTGCAAACAACTTGGAAGAAGCTACACACATACGAGAGGCACTTAACCATCTTCTGGACAAAACACAGATGACTCTAAGAAAGTGGAGATCAAACTCTACTGATCTGAAGGCAAAGATTCCAGAGGGTTTGCTAGAGAAGGATGAAGTTCAATTGATTTCTGCTCCATCTTCATGTCATAAAGCCCTTGGTGTTCACTGGAACACAGCCAATGACTCACTACACATTGCTACACCAACACTTGAGAATATTGACTTACCAACCAAACGTCAGGTTTTATCGGATGTAGCCAGGACGTTCGATGTGTTGGGCTGGTTTTCCCCAGTAACAGTAACATTGAAGATACTTCTTCAGAAGATTTGGCAACTTGGGATTGGATGGGATCAGTCTATTCCACAAGATTTAGCTGACTACTGGAAGACTTGGAGAAAGGAACTACCCTTAGTGACAGAGCTTCCAATTCATCGCTACTACTACCATCACAACAAAGAAAGACTTAATCTACAGTTACATGGTTTTTGTGACTCTTCGCAAGTAGCATTTGCTGGTGTAGTTTACATACGGGCTACTTACACTGATACTTCAGTTTCAACTACACTGGTGATAGCCAAGTCTAAAGTGGCTCCACTGAAGACTCAAACTATACCCAAACTAGAACTGTGTTCTGCGGTTTTGTTGAGCAAACTACTATCTACAGTGAGTAGAGAGCTCAACATTGATATGAAGGATGTTTTCGCTTGGAGCGATTCTAGCATTGCTCTGGGTTGGATTAACACATCACCACACCGTCTGAAAACTTATGTGGCCAATCGTGTTGTGTCAATTGTCGATCAAATTCCAGCTAATCACTGGAGACATGTATCCTCTCCAGACAATCCTGCTGACCTTGGATCTCGGGGAACCACAGCAGGAGTGCTTGTTAAATCTCAACTTTGGTGGTCAGGTCCATCATGGCTCTCACAGCCTCCTGACTACTGGCCTGTACAGAAGTTACAGATACACACTACTTCACTCCCAGATGTGAAGTCTACAGCACTCACTATTGAGACCCATCAACCTAATGAGGATATCACTTCCAGATTTTCATCATTTTCAAGGCTAATTCGTGTGGTCTCTTGGATGTACAGGTTCATCAATATTGCAAGGAGCAAACTGCCAGACAGGGTCTTCTCATCTCAACTGTCTGTGCAGGAACTTCAAGCATCTGAAACTGTAATATTCAAATTGCATCAGCAACATTTCATGTCCAAAGAACTCGCTGCTCTCAAGACTAAAATGGCTGTATCAGTTTCAAGTCCTCTTCACTCACTTCATCCTATCCTGGACTGTCATGGTGTACTACGTGTTGGAGGAAGACTATCCCAGTCTGGCTTGTCTTATAGTCAATGTCATCCAGTCATTTTGCACAAGAAGGCACATCTTAGTAAACTTATTGTGCATCATCTTCACATCGTCCATTTCCATGCAGGTCCTACACTTCTGATGGGCTTACTTGCACAGTGCTACTACATGATTGGAGCTCGACGACTTGTCAGAAACATATCTCGCAACTGTGTTGTCTGCCAGAAGACATATGCTAGGACATCTAGTCAAATTATGGGAGAACTACCCTCAGCCAGAATCATGCCAGCTCCACCATTCTCCAAGACTGGAGTGGACTTTGCTGGTCCAGTCACCCTCAAACATGGACATACTCGGAAGCCAAGCTATGTCAAGGCTTATATCTCACTATTCATATGTCTAGCTACCAAGGCAGTACATCTTGAGCTAGTTTCCAGTTTATCTACTGCTGATTTCCTTGCAGCCTTTCGTAGATTTGTGGCAAGACATGGTTGTCCAGTTGAGGTGCTTAGTGATAATGGCACTAATTTTGTTGGAGCTAATAGAGAACTCCAGGAACTATACCAACATTTGGATTCTCAAGAAAGCAAACAAGAAATTTGCGAATACTTCACATCTAACCGCATCACTTGGAAATTTTCACCAGGGCGAGCACCACACTTTGGGGGATTGTGGGAAGCCGCAGTCAAATCCACAAAGTCACTGCTGAAGAAACTTCTTGGCTCACAAAGTTTAACTGTGGAGGAATACTGGTCTGTCCTTGTTGATGTTGAATCTATTCTCAATAGTCGTCCGTTGTGTCCCTTAAACACTTTACCTGAGGATGGATTGGAAGTTCTTACTCCAGGCCACTTTTTGGTGGGAAGACCTCTCACTGCATTACCTCAAATCTCATTGAAAGACTTGCCTATGTCATCTGTCAAGCGATGGAATCTCTGCCAAAAGGTCTCGGCTGAGTTCTGGCAAAGGTGGTCAAGAGAGTACTTGCAGATACTCCAAAAGCGACACAAATGGAAATCAACGCACAGGAACTTTCGTGTTGGAGATATTGTCCTTGTGAAGGATCAAGTACTGTTCACCCATTCCTGGCCACTAGCACTTGTTACTAAACTACACCCTGGGTCAGATGGATGTGTGCGTACAGTGACTATTCGTACTTCTAAAGGAATTTATACTCGACCTATCGTAAAACTTGTTCTACTAGTTCCACAAGGAGAGAACAAAGACCTTCCACCTCAGTAGAAGGAGGGGGGAGAATGTTCAGGCCACTGAACACTGTGTAACACTTATAATTAACTCACTTTATTTTGTGTGTTTTAATCTTATTATTTCCTGTTGTTGTCCTACCACTTTCCACTACTTCCGCTCCCCAGGTGTGTGCTGGCAGCTGATTGGTCAGTTGTTAGCGCATGCTTTCCAGCTGTTTCCATGTTAGCTGTTTTTGTTATCTTTAGTTTTATCTGATACTTGTGGTCACTTGACTCTTGTATTTAGTAGTCATTAGCTCTAGTGCTTGTGGTCTACTATTCTAAATCAAACTTGTCTAACCAATATATCTAATTCTGTGTGTGTGTGGAGACAGTGTAACTTGTCAGTGGATTTACAACCCAATAAGAGTTATATATTCTAGCTTCTAATACATACACTCAGGACTGTCTCTAATTCAGGATTCGCATTGGATACTTCCAGTGTCAGAACCCGCATCAACATGTATGTTCCACTTTTGAACTCAGATCTGATCTGTGAAACTCCACTTCCAACACTCAGTTAACTTCCATGCGTAAAGCAAAACTACCGTGGGAAGGCAGCAAGAAATTATTTGCTCATGTGCTTATGACGTGATGATAGGGGGGCATTATCCATAAAAGATGATTACTCAGAGCTGACAGCTTCATGCTTTCTCTCCCCCCCCCTCCCCCCCCCCAAAAAAAGCACAATAAAACCTCTTAAATTGTCATTCTAAGTTCATACCTAAATCAACGGTTAATTGTCAGCAATCTCCAAAATCAGAGCATGACAGACAGACATGACGACTACTATAACTCTCTCGTGCATGTGCACTGAGGGTTAACTATGTTTAAAAAATTGACATCAGAGTGCACATGATAAAGATAAAATACAGTAATTAATGTCTTTTTACGACAAACACAATGTGAAAAATTGTAGAATTATATTTTTTGCAAGTTTGCCATAGAGGAGCACAAGCTTCTGAATTTACAAATGTATATGCATCACTTTGTGTGTGTGTGTGTGTGTGCATACGTGTGCTGTTAAATCTGTCTGCAGCCAACCTTCCAGTTAGTTGTTTAGGAACCCTGTGGTGGAGTGGACCATGTATTTAGTGAGGAGTACAAAGAACTCATGCAGCTGTCAACCCTTTATAAACTAGTACTAATACTATTACCAACAGAATGTTGGACCTTTTATAGCATAGGGCCCCTTTGTGAGCACAAGTTCAAAGTGTATTTGTAGACTGGGCATTTCTAGTAACTAGAGAAGCGCTCAATAGAATCAGTCAGATATTGCTGTAGTTAGCATCGTCTTGTTTGCACGATTCCCGGTGGCGACCAAATATTTTAATTCTGTATTAAAAAAAAAAGCCTGTGAAAGAGAGAGAACACAGTTTGCACGATTCCCAGTGGTGACCAAATATTTTTAATTCTGTATTGTTAAAAAAAAAAGCCTGTGAAAGAGAGAGAATGCATCTAATTGTATTTTTCTAAAACAGTGTAACACATTATGTTCTTATCGCTAATAGTGCATGTATTATTAGTCTCCGACTTGTCACTATGGCATCAGTTGTTTGACTGTAAATATATTATGTACCGACTGCAATTACTTACTACAGAAATACAAGAAGTGTAGCTTAAAAGACACTTTGATGCTCTTATCACATATCGTACTTGTGCAATGTGTGAATGGCATATTTAATTGTACATACATACAGCCATTATTTAAACCAATCTTACAAAAAAATACATAGATTATTTTGGCAATGTATCAAGGCTAATAGTGTAATCTTTTTAATAAGAAATGACTATTGTAATTTCATTAGTATAATTTCATGCCACGCCCACCTGTAGTTTGTTGACTTCCTCCTCCAGCTCCTGTTTGTCTGACATGCTGCGTTCTATCTCCCTGTCCTTGACATCGTAGGACACGGCTAGCTCCTCTAGCGCCTGCATCACCTCCCGCACTTCAGCCTGGTGAGGGAGAAGGAGGGAGGGGATGGGAGAGAAGCCAGGAAGGAGGGTGATGTTGGAAGAACAAATAGAGAGAATGTAATAATAGAAGTGGAAATTACAACTTCAGATTAAAGAATGTAAGGAATTTCACAAGTGGGGAGGGGGTACGGGTTGGACCTAAACTTTCAGTACATTACAAATTTTATAGACAGATTTATTGACTCCAACAAAATGATTTTGGCTTTTTATAATATTTGACCCAATTTTTGTTTAATATTTGACACGATTACAAACAGGTCAGGCAAAAGAAAAATATGTTTATATGGAACAAAAATACAATGCTATACGTATATGCACCTTAAATTTTGAAAAAACAAAACATCCTGCCCCTCTAGTTAAAAACATTAAAATAATTCCATAGCAATTCCACGTATCTACGTCCTGCCTATCTATAAAACTGTGTTTAGTAGTTGAATAATTTAATGTTAGATCACGTTGCTATGCGCATTAAATCAGTAAGTGTGTATTAAATTTTAGCCTAAAGGCAAGAGTGCATTATTTAATGGTTACGGTAGCAACAACGGAATAGAGCATGCGTAACTTGATCTAAATTAGTTAAAGCATGGGCGTCTCGTGCACTGGTCGTTTTAATGCACGAAGCCCTCGTGCCTGCCCTCGGGCTGCCATGCATTAAATCGACCAGTGCACTCAAACCCATGCTTTAACTATTACATCAACCACAGGTACCACTTCCCTCTGAATAAGGCTAAAGCGAAAATGAAAGTACGTCCTAATTACTGATGATAAAATCCCCAAACCCTTACACTAACCACTTGACAGATTTCAAACTATTAATTTAATATACATGCATGAGATAATTGCGAACCAAAACCATCAACCCAACCCACCTGTGAGCTGTTCAGAGCTACTGTGATCTGTGCCATCTCGTCCCTGAGAGCCCGGTTGTCCTTTATGCTCTCTTGATGATCCATTTCCAGAGACCTGACCTGCTGGGTGAGTCGCTGGATCAGATCAGATTGACTCTGTAACATCTCATTCTAGAGAGAGAGAGAGAGAGAGAGAGAGAGAGGGTTTGTCCAAGACGGTGACAAAGTCTCTTATGAGAGAGACTACCAGACTGGCCATTATTGGGTCATATAAGATCTGGTGTTCCAGAAATAACATAAATATTTAACTTATTTGCTGTGTGTGGTACTAGTCTATTGTGCACTATTTTTGTAGAATAGTTAGACAAGTTTAAAGCTAGATCATACCACCCCTCATTGATGATTGTAATCACATGTAATATCAATGAAGAGTTTTGTATATGAGAGAAAGAGAGAGAGAGAGAGGAGTTAGTGCACATGTAAAGTGTGTGAACATGTGTGTGTGTGTGTGTGTGTGTGTTTATACATCGTCAATTAAAAAATCCTCTCATAAACTACACTGGTGTATAAAGTCTTTATTCTTCAATTTTAAAGAAAATCTTTAACAAAATGGTGTTTGTGTCAGATAAGATATTTTACTATTTTTCACAAACAGCCACCCTATAGAGTAGGGAATGAGTCCATGTTTTTATGGGCGTGGCTGGGGGCGTGGTTATGGAACAAACTTACCTTCTCCTCTATAATTGAAGTGAGTTTCATCCTCTCTTCAATGTCTTGAGGTAGCCCAGGGCTATTGGCCCTGGTGGGGGTGTGAACGCCACCTGACCTGAGGTCGGAGAGGTCAGCAGCCACTGAGGAGCCCGGGGCAGCAGAGAACGCCAGCGGCCTCTGCTGATCGACACTCACACCTGCACCACTTCGCCATAGCAACAACTCTGTCTCATAGCTAGGAGGAAAACAATAGCAACACGATGACAAGCATCGATCATGATGGCTGAATAAGTGCAAAAGTAACAAGTGAGTAAGTCAGTGGCAAGGAGGTAACACGTCCTGCCATGTGTGTAGATTAATGACTAATCATAGGGGTTGGGGGACAGGTTTATATTCCCTTTATATGGAGCTAAATTTATTTGTAACTAATTTTCCCTTGCTTGTATAAGTAGCTGGAATTGCATGGAAATACAGGGCAGAGTCAATAAAGGCCAACCCCCCCCCCCCCCCCCCTCCCCCCCAACATTTTTTTCTTCTTCTTTTTTTTTTTTTTTTTTTGCAACACATACCTTTCCAAGACCTTCCTCATCTTGTTGTGGTTGTCCTTGAGTTTGTCGTATCTTCTTCGCCACTCCTCTGCAGTAAGTTCAACATTGATCGCTACCTGATACGTACACATGCACGTACACACACACACGCACACACATACACACACACATACAGCCCCCAGCATGAACAAATATTCTTACAAATTTATTATATGCATTTATAATGCAGCATAATACAGTCCATGTATGTTCAGGCATGTGACTCATTTAGTGATCACATGATAGTCACCTGACCTTGTTCTTGATGGACTTTGCCCTGTCTCCGAACATGAGAGTAGTTTTTGTTTCCTGCTCGTTGTAAGAGCTCGGAGAGCAGCAGATGACGAGCGTTGTGCGGGCGTTGCCTCCTAGACTCTCCTGCAACACACGAGTCAACTTACTGTCACGGTAAGGAATGAACGGCTTCTGTAAAACAACAACAACAATAACAACAACCACAGAAATTAATAACAGGAATAACAACCAAACTACAACAACAGCAACAACTAACAAGAATAATAACCACCAATGTGTTAAACTAGTTATTTAGACTTTTTGTTAGTTGAATATTAATGCAGAAATTAAAATTATTCAGAAATTTCTATCCTGGATCCAGATACTTTGAAAATTTAAGATACTGTAGGCAAATGATTGTGTTGCTGCAACTGTATTTGATGAACACATTCCCTACTTGGCTACTATGCACAGAAGTTCACACACACACACACACACACACACACACACACACACACACACACACACGTATATAAAGACAGTCTGGCTAGATAACTCACACTTCCTTCTGACAGCGCAGAGATGACGTTGCTGAGAGCCAAGAGAGACTTGTTGATAGTCTTGGCTTCTTCCAGCGTGAGTCCGTGGGCGTTGGTCTTGTCCACTTTCTCCGACCCAGCCAGATCCACCAGATACAGCTTCCCCGAGATGGTTTTGTGGTTTTCTCTGTGCTCCTGCTTGACGCTGATCAGAAACACGGCATGACTGCGGGAGCTGTGAGCATTCATATCTACAGTGACCATAAGGAGACAGATAAACGATCATTGTATACACTGTCAATTTTTAACTCATTAGTAATGTGTATTATGTAATAAAAATAGGACTCCAGTTTTGTTAAGAATTAGAATTATTAAAAAAAAAAAGACAATTACATAGCGATATTGGAGATTGAAAGTTAATTATCCAGTGATTTTGTGAGTTAGCTCAAAAATTTTAAGAGGAAGGGGAAGGGAAGGGGAAGGGGGAGGGGAGGGGAAGGGAGGAGGGAATAGGGAGGGGGATAAAAAAAACCCAGCTTTTGTGGAGGGTTACATATCCAGCCACCAGTTGAGTGAGAGGATAGTGAGGTTCAGAAGCAGTACACGAGTGGGTAGGTGGGTGGGTGGGTGGGCGTGGCACTGCTTAACTCACTGGTCACTGCTACTCTTCTGTTAGCCTTTCCTTCTTCTATGACTTCCATAATTTCCTCTGGAACTGCAATGAATCTCTCCGTCACACCCTGTGGAAACAAATCATGATAGCACAGTGACGTAGGAAGAGGGGGGAGGGGGGGGAGGGCTCCAGGGATTGGAGCCACCCCCATAATTTTGGGGCACAATCTAATGAAGTCATTTCTCGGATGAACACTTTTAAAAACAACAACAACAACAACAAAACATGCCCTTGGAGCCCCCTAAACCCAAACATCTTCCTACACCACTGTTTAGTACATGTATGTAATAGTAGTGTACAATCAATAAGGCATTAATGACAAGTGAGCCAGCCTAGTCAATGAATTCAATTTAGAAATTTAAATGCACCTATTTCATTTACTGCATGTGGATTTTGTACATTGTATTGATTGGCTAGCTAACAAAAAGAGCAAGATAATCCTAACTTGTTTATATATACTGTAGTATAATAATTACGCATTTGCACTTGGCATGTCTCTTCTTTTACATAAATTGTTGTGACTTTTATTGCTCCATGGTGGGCGTGTCTGCAATTTCCAGTAGAGTTGCTTCAGGTAAGACAATGGAAGATAATGAGCGACCTTATCAAAGTACTGTATTGAAGTCTTACTTCATTAAAAAACAAAACAAAACGCCATGTGACAGGTTCAATGCATGTTTTAAGCTGACAACCAGCACTGAGTAATGAGAAAAGCAATACATTATAATGAAAGTGTTAATAGTATAATTTAAATGACTCACCTTCACAAAAGGCACTTTTCGTTTAGTTTCTCCGATTGGAAGATTGACCTTTGACACTGCAACGAGATAGAAATTAGAAAAATCATCCTCTGAACCTGACTCTACTAAACCTGGTAACATAGAGACTGAAAACACTACCTAAACCAACATTTAAAAACACACAAACTCTTTTGTATAAACTCACACACAAACTCTAACAAACAGAACAGATAAACCCAGATATCCTCAGCCACACCCAAAACCACACCCACCACCCAGATTATCCTCCGTTCATATCTTACCATCCAGGAGGTCTCTAATCTTCTCCATGTATATTTCAAAGTAGGAGACCTTGATGAGGACTTCAACGCTGGCGTCAAGGTTGTAGAGTTGTTCAAACATGTCTCCAACTATACGAGGAATGACGCCATGTAACTCCGCCTTCTCCAAATCTCCCTAAAAATCACACACCAAAGTGAGAACCCTAGAAACTAGAGGTCATCCTAATTTCAAGATAATCAAGAATTCATGACTAATGAAAATATTAGTGATATACGAATTGTTATTTGTTTAAGAAGGCCAGTTATGTACATAGTCTAGTTTAATACCAATTTAGCTAGTCTTTTTTATTTCAACTTGACATCAGTTTATATTATTATCTTAGAGCAGCTTTTATCACCAACTTTACTATCTGGTTTCACTAGTTGATTATGTTAAAACTGGTGCGGAGAGAATGGATGAAATGATTCATTTGTTACATTTCTAGATATTTGGATTAGAAAAAATGTGAGGAACATTATAGCTTAACAAGCTTACCTGAACCGTGAGCTACAGTATCATTAATCTGAACAGCTAATTTTTTAATGAATATTTAAAAAAATTGACACTAGTGTTAATAAATCGTTCCTACCACACATACTTACCTCCATAGTGTGTGTCTTGCCACTTGATGTCTGTCCATAGGCAAAGATGGTGGCATTGTACCCACTCAACACATCTGCAGAAGGTAAAGGGATTTTCATCAAGTAAAGATTTCTCCAGCTGACCTATCAAGTCACTAAGACAAACACAGTACGTTTCGACTCCTTGCTAAAGTCCTCTTCAGGGGTCAACAAGAAGTCAAAACGTCGGGTTAAGTTTTCATTCACATAATATTGGTTATTAGCATGAGTAATAGCACGGGTAACCGTGCTAATCGGGATTAAAATAGCACGAGGCTAAGCCGAGTGTTATTTCAATTGCTTTATGATTGACCCCTAATAGCACAGGTTACCCGTGCTATCACTCGCTAATAGTAAGCCAGCTTTTAAAAAAGTTTTTTTTACAATTGTAGCTACACTGTATCATTCACTCGCTATCTCCTTATTTGATTAGCTTCAGCTGGAACTGTGTTTTCAACATAGGACCCCTTGTAAAACATTCCGTCTAATACGGGTAGAGGTTCTGTGGTAGAGAATGACATTGTCTCCAACTAGATACTACTCGAACTGTACGTTTCCAAGGTTAACGCTGCACGTGTGCACACTTACCCGTACTATTTCACTTAGCTACCGAGGTATTTCACTTAGTTTCCACTTAGTTACTGAAGTATTTCAATTAGTTACGCGCTATTTCACTTTCCCCGTGCGATTTCAATTGAACAGCGATTTTTCCCATTCATTATTGAATGGGCAACTTACTATTAGAACGAGAAATTTGCTATTATTATAATTATTTCAGCTGAGAATGACTGAATCATCCTTAAAAGCTCTTTAATCAAAATAAACATACAAAAACAAACAACTCAAAAATAAGTACAGTGGAATGGCGATTATATGACGTCAATTAAACCAAACAAGAAAAGGATAGCGCGTGCGTTTAATTATAATCATTTCCTTAATTTAAACAAACAGCTACCTTCAGATTTTTGTGCAGATGCAATGGCTGAAAGGGCTAAAAAGATTGATAAACAGAAGAGAAATGTTTTATCTATTGAGACTAAGATTAGCAAACAGTTGCGCTGTACCTTCAATAGAATGTAAACTTGGGAAGTTCACTAACTCTGGCATTCAGAAAAACAAGGCAAAGTTGACAACTTTTGCTTCTGAAATGGAGAACACTTATGCATTTTAAAAATATAGCGGCCAGAATGTTTTTATTTTCATTATTATGCTCTTAATTTGATTATACATACAAAGTGGTTTTATGAACACTCCAATTCCCCAATTAGTTCAGATAATTGACAGTTCACTACATGCGATCAATACACAGTGAATCAGAAAGGAAAAAAAAAAGAAAAGAAAAAAAGAAAAAAAATGTAGAAAAAAAAAATGTGAAAAGTGTCGGCCTAACTCTTCACATATAATATGTAATCGGGATAGCAAATACTTCCTTTCCGTAAGAGAAGTCCATTAGTCTAGCAACTCCAGCTATGCTACAATAATACCACCCCAAGTCATAATCGTTTAGTCAAGGTGTGTCTGCTTGTGTGTGTGTCAACCCAAACCCACCAACTCCCTTGGCAGCTCACTACAATGCTACAAGACACAGCCCAGCTTCTAAATGTCGATGTACGTGTATATTAGCGGCTTGAAGTGAACCTGGCATCGGCATGATATATAATTTTGCTCCTAAAAAAAAAGCACTCTTTAAAAAAACAAAATAAAAAACTAACAAAAAAAAAACCTAAAAAAAAAAACAGTAAAAAAAAAAAAATTAAATAAAAAAATTAAAAAAAGCAAAAAAACAAAGACAAAAACAAAAAAACACACATTGTTTTAGACTAGCTAATAGATTCAATTATTTGGAGCCGCAATGTGTTGAAAGTGTGAACATGTATTAGGTTGCCATTAGCAAACTGCTGGTTGAACAAGCATAAAGAGACACTAAGAAAGCAGCTGTGAATGGGTCATCAACTGGACAAGTTTATACAGTTCATTGTTTGTGTATGTCACGGACAGTGAACTCTCGGCGAGAGGAACAGAGAAACCGACAATAAGTGAGCAGCACCTGCTATTCAACAAGACTGCCGCTGTTCTTCTGTTTGCAACCCTCCCCATTGTGATACACAAACCACATCAGTAAGACCACAGACCTCAATGTGTTGCTATAATTTAGTATGTGAAGTGTTATATTGGTTTAAGAACGTGGATAAAAAATATCTCGTTCAAACCATTAGAAGAGTAAGGATAAATGTACTGTACACTAGGGCCTACAAACCTTCTTTTAGTGGCTAGTGAGTTAAATACATGTAGATTATGTAAATACTTAAAGTGTCACAAGTTTTATTTGGATACAATTAGGCTCATATAAATAAAGAAAATTCCAATACAGTTTAAATACATAGCTATGTAGGCCATTAGAAGATTCTTTCTTCTTTAAAATCTTAGAGAATGTACACATCTTCATTGATTCCATGAAAGGAGCCACACACACATGTGCGTAGAGAACAGGATAAATTGCCTCCTGCAGTATTACAAACTACTAGACTAATAGGGACACATGGGCTGGACGTGAGCACACACATACAAACATGTACTCACATGTGGGAATTGATTTACTGCCAAATAAGAACTATAGGAATGGGATAAGGAAATAATATCGCACAGAGGATTGAGTAAGAATGCAGAGAGGGAAGGGAAGTGTGGTGTTGTTCCATACCTCGAACTAGAGGCTTGGCAGAAGCAAGGTAGACTTCTTCTTGACTACATTCTGGTGTGAAGACCTTGTCATAGCTGTACTGCCGTCCCTGCCAAACAGAAACAAACAAACATATGCCTCAAATACAGCATGCGAGCATGATAGTACCAAGTGTAGAAAAGTGACAACAGCTATACTGCCCATACTAAAACTATTTATAAGACCAAAACAACAACAGCAACATAAAAAAACAACAAAAACAAACAACAAACTTATTTTTAACAAAATCAAGGGAATTGAGAAGCAGCCATATAATATGGTGACGCAGTGACAGACTTCAGTATGGAGTATTGTGGTAAAGGTTTCAAATTACAGAAATTGCAGTAGATAATTAGTGTCAGATGGTGTGACTTTGAGGCTCATCAATATCTCATAACTGAATTCTACATAAGGTAATCTATCAAGGTAATGCAATAATTAAACAATTACACAATTAGATAGAAACTTTCTCACCTAAAGGGTTTGGAAAAAAGCAAAGGGAAAAAAATGAAAAATCTTGGTCATCGCCGGGGAATCGAACCCAGGGCCACTGGCTTCAGCCACCAGTGCTCTAACCACTGCGCTACAACAACCCTCGACTTCCAAGACCTTCACATTTTTCCTTTATACTGTTGAGTAGTACCGCTTGCTGCAGTCTGATACTCAACAGACCACCGTCATGGTCTGTTGAATATATTCTGTATGCATCTCTGCACAATATCTACTTAAACACATTCTGTGGTATAGTGTTGCAGTAATTTGACTGTAATGTACAAGGAAAACTCGCAAAATATTTTAGCAAGTATTGTTTAACAGTAGGCTTCAGGTTATACATTTTTAGCAATAGGTCATATTGTTGACCTTGCTTCAGAATGAAGTGGTTACAACCTTCACTACTACATAATAGGAGAGCGTCACAATGCCAGCAGACTGGAGCTAAACTACCTGGCAATAATTCACAGACAAAAAAATTTGAGAGTTATTTCCACTTTTGAGTTGATGGTCTCAGTTTTTTCTTGCTGTTGGAAATGCATGTGTGTTACACTTGGACAGAGAGAAAAGGTATGTCTTGGCATGAAGGAAGACACTCTTAGCATGCTTTACTACAAAATGTGGGCAGTTTGAAACAATAGATGGAAAAAAAGAAAGAAGAACATATAATTATAATGCCACAAATCCTATGCTAGCCAGAGTTCAGTTCATTTATAAGGATTCAAAAGTATCTAGAAAAATGGAAAAGAAAAAAAAATTTCTTGATAGGTTTCATCCTCTTTCGATAACACGTCATTGAGTCCTTGATTGTGTGGGATTCTGTCTAGTCCAGTGAGGGTGTTGTTGCCATGTTGTACGCTCCATAAACTTCTCCTCATTCTAAGAATGAAGTTTATTTGTGAAGAGTGTGAGAATTTGACGCATACTTGGCAGTCCCTGTAGCGCCAGCACACTCTCTAGTGTGGGCTACTGCATGCCTTGCACTTCCTCTCCCATCCCACACACACATTGTACGTACATGCTAAGATGGCTGGCAGAGAGGCACGACACTTGGAGGAGTAGCTCTAACAGAGCCAGCCTAGTAGATATAGTTACGATAGCTTGCCAGGCTAATTTTTATGCATAAATTTGCTAACTTAACTCAGTAACTTACAAGAAAAAATTGAAATCACAATATCTTTCTACACCTCCTTCAACTATTGGGACTGTCTATGACGAATACATTTTATAGGAATTATTGAGTCATTTCAAACTCGATAGAAACTGTGCAAGTGTGCTAAAATTCCGAGTAATTCTAACGCTTGCATCTGTAAGACTCATGAAATGTCAGCAATGGGCTGTTTCTAATCTTCTCGATTCACACCTCTCTATGTTAGTAGCTGTATGTGTGCATGCATACATTCTCTTATCCTTCATGTTTACAACACAATTTCATGGAGGAAATATAACATTTTATGGTGACTACCACCATAATAATAATAATAATAATAATAATAATAATAATAATAATAATAATAATAATAATAATAAATTCAATTTAATATGACTGTAGAAACGTTGTATACTATTAATATGCATGTTATAATTAAACGTTGACATAAGAGAACAAAAAATATCAATAATAATAAATGAATAAATAATAAATAATGATAATAAGCAAAATTTTATTGTTTTTTACAGCCAATAATATTGTTGATAATAATGTAATAATAACCATTTACTAATACCTTTTAGACCCTGTTGCTATATTGTTACTAGGTGTACTAACTTGGTAAGTGTGCACTATTTTTTGCCTTTAGCCATTTCTGCGAAAATGCTGATAAACAAAGTTGCTAGTGGCAACTGGGCATGCGTAAACGGGATCTAAAATAGTTAGAGCATGCGCGCTTAGGTACTGGTGAACGGTCCTTGGGCTTCAGTGCACTAAATCCACCAGTACCTAAGCGCTTATGCTCTAACTATTACTTAGTGCTAGCTAGTGAAAAGTAAATCTGCTACGATTACTAAGTGCTAGAGTGTATCATAGACAAGGTCAGGACATGACTGGATCATTTCACTATCACAGATATATTAGCAGATAAGTTAGTCTCTGGTGATCATAACCCCTGAAGTTAATCACAATTGACAATATTAAGTCCTAACTGTTTTTCCAAAGAAATATCCAATACTTTATTCCCATGGTAACTGAACAACAACTGATGCCCCTTTCCATTAGAGAGGATATATGAGATAGTATATCAGATCCTCAGAACAATACAGCAAATAACAACTGCCCAGTCAGTCATAACAAAAATGCAAGCAAATGATCCAGTTAGGACAAACAACGGGAAAATCACTAAACCATTGCATGAATATACTCGTTTGTAATGGCATATCTAGACTGACCAATTCTAAAATAAAAACAAAAACAAAAACAAAAAACAACAACAAATAACAAAACAAAACAAAAACAAAAAAAAAAAAAAATATAGTATTATCTAAATCCTTTTTTAATTGATTTCATTTTCTAGGATAAAAAAAAATTCTGAAAATATTCAAACAATGAGTCAAAATTAGCAAAAAGTTATTTTACTAATCAAATTGTATTATGGCTGCTAAAAGATACACCAACCTTCACGTATGAAATAACTATACATTCACACGTTAAATGCTGAAAATATTGACCCTCTTCATTATAATAAGGAGTTGCCTAGCTATGACTTCACCCATCTACCTCCCAATGGTCACATTCCAGACTAAGGGAAGCTGGAATTACTACCACTGAACTGAAGCCATGGTAACCACTGAAAAATGTGCATTCCATACTGCTAGGCCCCACACTCCATCCAGCCACCCACCTACCCAGCTCTTTAATTCTGACTAGACAAATTATTATGCTAAATAGGATGTGGAAAGAAAGCCGCTTGTATTAAATGCAATATTAAAACTATAGCACTATGTCAATTAAAACTATCTGTTGCCTCAACCTCTTCATTACCAAAGAGGTGTGTGTGTCACCATTGTACCACAAAGCTTACAGTGTTAAGTGACTTTTACCAGTTGTGGCTTACCAATACTTAAGCTTCCAGCTCACGGAATAAACAAAAACAAATTCATTGTCAATGAAGTTTTGAATAATATAATTTATTGCCAACACTTTACACTTACCCCTAACTGTACCGTAGTATCGGAATGCGACGGAAACCCTACCACAAAAGAAGAATTCTCCTTTTCTCTTTGGTTCAGGGGACGAACTCTGCAAATAACTTTTACTCTGCAGTCACTTTCCATTGAAGGTTCGGTAGAGCTCATGCCTTCTCAACTCCTTAAGTTTGAGCTCCGCTCAGCAACCCCGCACCGCAACCGATAGAGCTCAGTCGGAGAAATTATTACAGCGTGGTCTCTTCCACTTTTTAATTCACTTTTTCATCACCATGCCAGAGCAATTTGACTAGGATTCAATGGAGTTCTAAAGTTTTCTAGATACCCGCAGCCACAATGAGAAGGCCGCACAGACCTCAGTTGCATTGCAGGAATTTTGCATTTAATCTTCAGTACTCAATTAAAGCGCACCAGAAATTAGCTCACGTGCGATTATTATAAACTTAGGAAGTGTAAAGAAGAACTCGCAGTAAATCCTACCCTTTATCACAGCTGGAAAAATAATGTCTCAGTTTGTGAGTTAAGAAATGGGGCTTTTAAACTTAGCTAGTGGTTTGTGCCACTAGAAGTTTCTTTGTTGTGTGTTGGGTAGTCACGAAATTGTGAGTGTAGAGGCTGATAGATATACAGTGTACCTGGTACTAGAGTTTCAGACCCCTCTAGTAGCAATTCCCATATAGTCGTGTTTCTTGGCTGATATACCTTCTTAGTAGCTTGGTTCCTCAGTAAGGTTGTTGGTTTGGCATTTGCTTATGATGCAGTATTGAGGTTTGTACTCGAGCACACACACACATACACACACACATACACACACACATACACACACACAGTACTGCAAAGTTTTATTCATAGCGTTTCCACCTTCTATAAAACTCCGTAATTTGTCAGCTTGATATGGCTCCAGTCCAACTGCTGGGTATAATAGTTATCCCCAGAAGGGAATGAAGACCCACCAGGTTAACAGTCAATAAAGTAGATTATGACATGACAGAATTCACACTTGATCTCCCTAAGGGAAATGGACAGTCCTCAAGACGCTCTGTCACATTCTTGTGTGGTGATTTCTTTTTCGACAATTTTGAGCAGCTATTACTTTTTCACTTGGTCTAAAACAAAATGAAATCATGTGAAATTTGCCACCATGGCAACAACTCAGTGGTCCATGGGATGGGCATGTTAGACACTCATTTGTGATGCCAAAGTTATGTTATTATATTTTGTGAAATTGTTTTGGTGGGTAAAATTCGAGTTTAACGAAGCATTTGGGGGGGGAAGGGGGGCGTCTATAGTTGTACATAGTGCAATGCTATTGTGTAAAGTGTACCAACAAGCACAAATAATGGTATTCTACATGCACTTCTTGGAAAAAAGATTGTTGGCTTTCATCTTTGTTTGGCTGTACACAGTAATTAGTAGTACAAACATAATTGGTTCTTGCATGCAACTTCTAAGGAATAGTTTGTTTTATCTTCAGATTTAAACAATAGACTGGCCAAACTGTTTCACATTTATTTCCATAATTGTTGAATTTGTATTTTTTTGGGCGTAAATTTGTAATCTTACCATAGGATTGGGTATGAGACAGTTGTATCAAGGTAGGACAGATTTTGCAAAATAGAGTTCCATAAGTGGACAAGAAGGCTTGTGTTTATGAACAACACTTAATGCATTGTGGGATAGAAATACTACAACTAAAATGCTTCTGGTACTGTTTTAAGCATTGCATTTTATTAGTATTTGCGACCTCACTTATATATCTGTGCGTGGTAGCAGCTGGTTATTAATTATTTATATATATTATATATATATTTTTTTTTCAGACCCAAGACCAGGAAGTGTTTGAAACTCCAGACTATGAAGTGGAATCTTATAATTATGACGTGAGTCCGTTAGCTCATCAAACTGCCCATGAAATAATGACCCACACGAATAGAATTCTCAGCTGGAAGGAAACCCCTCCTTGTATATAGTGGATTAGTGAGTCTAGCCGGTTGTGTTTGTAGTCACATGACTGGTACAAATGATGAGGGGTTTGGGTCTCTCTATCTCTCCTAATCCTCACTAAGCTTAGTAATTAATGCTATCATAGATGCACGGCCGGGCTTGTATAGGTTTTTACAGCAGTCTACTGGTCATAGTAAGACATATCCATATTCAGTAAGTGGGAGTTGACGCCCCAGTTATACTTACAGGTGTAATAATGTCAACACTGGACATTAGTATTAATTTCTAGACTATAAATGTCACCACTTCAACTAGGCCTGTTGTCTTCCCAACAAATTAAGAATTCAGAACTTCCCTGTAATTGGTTATTGATGAGATAATTACTATCTCAGGATGTTTAAAGAGAGGTTGGTTTGATTGCCTGATGTTGTGGAATGTGTAAATACCAAGTATTTGTGTATATGTGTGTTTGCGTGTAACAGGATGACCAGAAGAGTTCGGCCATCCAAGTAGAGGAATCCACTGTGAAGTCTTCCTTTGGAATGTTCAAAGACAAGACTCTGGATGGCAAAGATGTTGGTAAGGGAGATGTGGAGGAGGGGGACATTGGTAATGGGTCCCTGGAACGTTGATAATGGGTCCCTGGAACATTGGTAATGGGTCCGTGGAACATTGGTAATGGGTCCGTGGAACATTGGTAATGGGTCCCTGGAACATTGGTAATGGGTCCGTGGAACATTGGTAATGGGTCCCTGGAACTTTGGTAATGGGTCCCTGGCACATTGGTAATAAGGGGACTTTGCTGATGAGCGGTGTTAATTAGGAACTGTGAAGAACACGGCTACAGTTAAGGTTTTCTTGAGAGAGACTAATGAGTCCTGGAGGAGAGAGAATTGTAGGCCTTGAAGGAGGGAACTATTTTAATGGCCTCAAAGGATTGAAATCATTAGATGTATTCTCTCTCTTTTACAAGCTTTTTTAAACAATACGGAATTAAAAATATTTGGTCACCACCGGGAATCGAACCCAAGACTGCTTGTGTAACGCATAAGCGCTCTGCCACTGAGCTACGACAACCAGCTGGCAAACAAACACTCCAATTCTGTATTTATACTGTTAGGGGTACTGCTATGCTACAGTCTCACTATTATTCGTTGAATTTTTTTTACTCCACTAATTTATCACTTCACAATTAATTAGTGGAGTAAATTTTTTTTAATTAATTAGTGGAGTAAAAAAAAAATTCAACGAATAATAAGAATCTTTGAAAAAAAGAGAATTTTCGTTGGTCTGTTGAGAGTGAGACTGTAGCATAACAGTACCCCTTAACAGTATAAATACAGAATTGGAGTGTTTGTTTGCTGGCTGGTTGTCGTAGCTCAGTGACAGAGTGCTTGTGCATTATGCAAGCCGTCCTGGGTTTGATTCCCGGTAGCAACCAAATTTTTTTTTTAATTCTGTATTGTTTAAAAAAGCTAATGAGTAAAGAAGGCTGAGAAAGAAATTGTGAAGGATTGAAATCGTTGCTAAGTTGGAGTGAAAGTGTGATAACGTTCTCCTTTTTGAAAAAAAAATTGTTTTTAAAATAGGTATTTAATAAATAAACATTTAATTTTTGAAGTCAATACTTTTAAGCTGTTCATTACATGAATTGCAGTTTTTAACACACATATCCTATTCTTGTCGTGCTCCTGGTATTTCAGTAATTGAAGACATCAACTTAGTCATTTCGATCACATTCTCTACATCTCTATTTGCAGATTTTTCAGACTCTATAGACAGAAAGCCATACCAGCGAGGGTTCTACTTGCGTCCTTCTGAGTATGCAGGCATGAGCAGCGAGAGAGAGCCGGAGACCATTATGGAGCGATACTTGCGACTGAAGGAGGAAGTCCAGCAGTTCACTTCAGATGTGCAGAGACTGGCAGAGACCAGGGACAACTCAGATAAACTGCTGGATATTTCACCGTCAGAACTTCTCAACGAGGTAACAAGCAGGGTTTCATATTGAGAGGGGTGAGGGGCGGACATTAAAATCTCCCCACCCCACCCTCTCCTTACCCCCAGAAATTTTGAAATTTATGTTAGCTAAAGTTGAATTCTACAAATATTCTGGTAAGATTATAAAACCATGCATGTGACTATACACTGATCAGTGTGAAGTATACACTCTCGTATAGGCATGTGCATCAAAGTAGGGTGGGTTTTTAAAAGAAGGTGTGGCTAAGTACACACTGTGTATTCCACACCCAATGAAAAATCCTGTATGAAACCCTTACATGGTTTGATTCTGGGGTACAGTTTATACATATTAGTTCTGCCATTGGTGGAATGGTGGAGAATCCATGTACTAAGTAGTCTATATCTACAGTTAGGTAAGGAGTCTGATATGATGAGTATGAGCGAATGATGCATTGGTGTGTTAAAAAATAGTACATGCCTATCCTTAAAGTTCTTAATGGTTCAGTAATATTTATTGAGTCCACTGTTTGAGCTGTAGAAGTTATTACTCACACGAGTGTTGGGGTGAGGATACACTCAATCCTCTCTTATCCGGGCACCTTGGGATGAGGGTGCCCATATCTCAGAAATGCCCGTTACTCAGGGAAAGACATAGTTTTATGTTGAACCAACCTTTTTCAATAAGTTTCAGGTTTTTTCTTTTTCAATAAGTTTCAGTTTTTTTCTTTTTCAACAAGTTTCAGGTTTTTTCTTTTATAAGTTTCAGGTGTTTTTCTTTTTCAATAAGTTTCAGGGTTTTTTTTTCTTCCAAGCTTAAGCTCAGTCTTCTTTCACTTGCAACCCTCAGCAGGCTTCTCTGAAACAGGAAATAACCAGCTTGCGCTGCCGTGATTGGTAATGGTTATCAAATCAGTGAACTCGTGCGGTAAGAATTAATTAATTGAGTGGCTAACTTGTGCCCGATTGAGTCAGGATGAGCTACATCCCTATAGTTTCACACCTTTAACTCAAATTAATGGCACGTTGAAATTGAAGTGTACTCAATTGAAGGCACTACGGAGAAGTAGTGTTTTTTTGAAGCGACACTTCTGGTTTCCTTTGTGTTGTTAGGAAGATGACAAAATAAACATAAGTTCAAGTGATTAGGTATGCCTCTGCAGTCAAAAATTGAATTTATATTGAGAATGTGAATTAAGCTAATTAATAACTAATCCTTATTGCTTTTATTAAAAATATAACTAGGCTAGCTCACTCGCCATTTGTGCTTTAAGCACATCGCTAGTTTTAAATTTTTATATAACTTTGTAAGTAAATTAATAACGAAGTAAGTAAATAGATAAAAATAAAGTAAAGAGCGGAAAATTAAGTCTTTGGGTGTATTAAATACATGTGTCAGCTGTAACTATGTTCTTATGTATGTTGTTGTCAGGCAATGCAGCTGCAGAAGCAGATGCACGGTCTTCAGTTAGATCGCATCATGGGCTCCAAGACTACCACTGGAACAGAACACCCGTACCACACTCTCTGTCTGCGTAGTCTCAAGGCACAGGTGAAAGCACTCCAGCCTGGGTCACATGACGAGAAGTCCACAACGGATGACGGGAAACGGGCAGTTTATGAGGTTTATACCAAGACTGAAGCAGCCAAGTTTGCCCACCTTTCTAAGGCAAGGCTGGCTGCTAGAGCTGGTGTAGACTCAGCGTTCTACAGTGGATTTAGTATTAGTGTGTATTGCAAATTTTTCTCAATTCTAACAGTCAATATTGTTAATTAAAACTTAACAAGTTTTAATTAACAATATTTAATTTATTTTAATTAACAATATTGTTAAGTTTTAATAAAACTTAAACAAGTTTTAATTAACAATATTGGCTGTTAAAATGAGAAAAATTTTGCAATTATTATAATTATATCAGCCGAGAATGACTGAATTATTTATTGTTTGTTTGTTTTAGTTGAGTGAGGTTGAGTTGCGGTTATCACAGTTGGAACAAGTCGTTGGTAATGAGGAGTCAACTGTAGTAAGTTTGGTTTTTGTTTTGGTAGTCATATTCCGAATTTTGTAAAAATAGATCACTGGAAATGCCCAATATACTTTCACTCACTTTCGACTATAACTATTGACATATTTACTATGTTCTAAAAATGATAATTTTTACTTTTTCGTGGTATAATTATTTCATTAATAAGGTGTTGGTCTTGTTCAGTTTTGAAAATAAAGACACAATTTTTAATATTCTGGACGGATGAAGACCGTTTGATGTTGAAAATCTTCGTAAAGAACTGATTATACTGCTAGAAAGTTAAAATGAATACTTATCACTTTTCACAAATTCTCGCGGACTCATGTGATTGACTGAGATGCATACATGTGCATGTCAGGCACGCGTTCAATGAAATAGCTGGAACATTCTCAGTCACACATCGTACACATGCATGCATACACACATGATGTAGAGCCTGTGCCTGCACTAATGGAGTCCTGTGTGTGTGTGTGTGTGTGTGTGTGTGTGTTATAGTCTGCTGTGACTGGTGGGCTAGACTGCAAGGAGAAAGACTTATCGGTAGGTTATCATCGGCTACGTAGATTGACTAATAGTTGTGCGAATTATAAAAGTTAGTTGAGAGAATGGGAGAGACGTGATTATTTTGCTGGTATGTTAGTATTTATTTTTCAAGAGCTTCAGTGGATACAGGTGATGATATACTTTGTTTCCTTCTCTGAGTGCTGATCATCTTGCCCCGTCTTAGTTGCAGGGAGTGGCTGTAAATATAAACTCTTCCGACCTATAACCACTTAATAGCTTACATACTGTCTTCAGGGTTTCATACAGACTATGGGAGCCCTGGGATTCCTTTCCTCCCCTAAATTTTTTTTTACCTCAACTGATTTTTCAAAAAAAATCAGTATAAACAGCCTTACACTACTAAGATTAGTTACACTTCTTCAAAATCAACATTTCTCTAACGTCTAGTCCTTCAATACCAATTTGTATTAGAGCATATCTTAGAGTCCCTCCTACTGCGTTGTTAAGAGCAGTCGCTACATTCTAAATTAGTCAGGCTCTGTGCAGCCGGCGCGAACTACTGTTTATAGGGTCCCTCAGGTCTTAAATAGCGCCATCGCTGCGCATGGGATTTAAGAGCCTAGGGCCTTCAGGACCCTAAAAAAGGTAGTTCTCTCGGAGGCGGAGCCTAACTATTATATAGTTTGTCAAGTTTTCATCTGACAATCTGTTTCACAATCTCACAGTAGTGACGTGACCATATTATGTAGATAAACTGTAGTTGTGATTCTACAACCCCTCCCTAGTGAAAAATCCTGTATGAATCCCTGGTCTTAGTCTTATGGGTTTGGAGATCTGGTAAAAGGTCTGCAGCAGTCCTTTTTTATTTTTATTAATTGGAGTACCTATATATGGAAGTTGTGTAAACCATAGTAGTGTGACAGTGAGTATTTGAGGTAGATAAATGCCACAGTAGCCTTATTGGAATTGGGTGGCTGAGTGAGTTGGATGGGCCATGTAGCCCTGTACCCCTTCCAGATATGTATCCTCCATCCTCAGACCATCCACCCAAGGGCAAGAATTTCCCTTTGATGAAAGGGAAAGCCCAATTGAAAGGGTAAGCCCAGTTGAAAGGGCAAGTCCAAGTGAATGGACTGTTGTTAGAAAAGGGGAAAAAGGAAAGAAAAAAAAAAATTTAGAAAAATGAGAAAATACAAAAATATATGAAGGTTCTCTTGGTAGAGTTACCTTCACAATGTTTTTTAAGAATGTTTCATTGCAAGCTGGACCTGTTGCTGATGTTCTAGATCAGTATGAGAACAAGAATTTCTTTGGGATACTGTGCTTATTGGAAGATCGAAGCAGCTTTTTTTTTTTTTTTAACTGTCATTTGCCACTGCATGTTGTAAAAGTTATAGCTTGAATATGTACTACATGACACATCCATCAATCTAGGAGTCTATTAATTTAATGAAACTGTATGGCAAATTTGACAAGAACTAAATGGTGTGTTATTTTAAGAATTGGGTGAATGGCAAATCATTGGTTAGTGTGACAGTTATTTTATGAAATTAAATTTGGAACTGGTTAAAACACATACTGTATAATATACAGTAGAACTTCAGTTATTCAAACCAATTATATATGAACGCTTCAGTTAACAGAACACCCACAATCTAATAGTTGCATGTGCAGACACGTATAATTGCCATGCCCCTTCATTAGTGTTTTATAACACATTTTCAATGGTGTTCAGTTATCCAAACATTTCAGTCTGACCACCTCTCGGTCAGAACATGTTCAGATTACTGATGCCACAATTTTCCTTATGTTCGATACACTGTAATTGTTTCTGGTTATTTTGTAAAATATAATTCTCATGAGAACCAGGCTGTGGATTTAAGACTGTGTGCACTGGCTTTGATACATCACTTGTTAGTTCTAGGGGGAATTCCTTCAGATTGAGTGTAAAAGAGGAAATAGTTAATTTTGAATATTTTGAAGGCATCACTATAGCAGAGTGCATCTTATGAACTAGTGTGTTTCTGCCCACTCTGTAGGCTGCTGTAATGAACTTGCAGGCACGAGTAGCTCTGTTGGACTCTGACCATATATCTACTATCAGTCAACAAGTAGAGGTGAGACATGTTTACACCTTCCTGGCAGCAGTCATCAAACTCTTCTTCCTCCCTCCTTTCTTACTTTCTCTCTCTCTCTCTCTGTCACACTCTGCATCAGGGCCTTTTGGATCTCTTGCATAAAGTGGACAAGGCGAAGAAGAATTCTGAAGACCCTGAAATGGCTCAGAAGGTAAGTCTAGTGAACCCATTTTACTTGTAAGTTGAAAAGTTCACAACAAAAAGAAATTTACAACGGTTCATAAGATCCATTTTTTTTACTGTGTACAATATATACTAGTTGACTTTCATAGTAATAATAATAATAATATCTATCAGTTCGGCTCCGTGACACCTTCCTCAGTAACTTGAAAGAGAGAGACTAAATCCCTAGGGATGGCTCCACAGAGCAGAAGAATTTGAATTATTACTGCCACAAAGTTAATAGATAAAGATTAATATGATAGCTAAGTCACTATCATCAGGCTCAACTTTGGTTATTGATGCAGCATGCTGTCTTTGTTAGGTGACAGAGGCATTGGAGAAGGTGGGGCGATTGTCCACCATTTTGCCCATGGTCCCTGACGTGGTGGAGAGACTGCACTCTCTGAAGGACTTGCATGAGAGAGCCTCTCAGTTCGCAGGTTCTGTGACGTACGTGTCGGATCAGCAGGACCAGACGGCCAAGCAGATCAAGGAACTCACTTCTCTACTGAAAGAGGTAGGAAACTGGGGACTGGTAGCAATTATAATGTGAACTGGACCTTGTTTTCCAATACATCTGCACTATTGGTTATGAATACTGAAATTCATCTGTAGTTACAGCACTCATGAGCTCATGAGCAGTATGCACTAGTACATCTTTATCTTTCTCCACACACACACGCAGAGATAGAGATAGTTGTAGTCCTCTTCTTATTGGCAGTAATGGTAGCAGAATTTCAAGCGTTACTGTTGTTATTATTGTTCCTTTAGGTTCAAACTTCTCTTCAAGATAATGTGGCCTCGTTGCATTCAGAGTTCACCAACATCAGTGCCAAGATGGGGAAGGCAAAGAACTAGTGCATAGCCATGATGATAGTGATGTGTATAGATTGTACCATTTTATTCAGACAGACATAGGTTGTTGTATGGATTCTCATTTTATGATAAAGTAATTATAAATAACATTATCTGACACAATTTGCATGGTTTGCTCTTTGTCACTATGCAAGCTATATCAATTGAGGAATTTGATTTAATGCAAGTCTTCACAGAATACAGTGGAACCTCTGAATAATGGACACTCGAGGAACAACCAGCTTTGTCCATTTTACAGAGATGTACTCTACATAGAAGTTCTTATTTAGTTATGGTAAGTCCCATTGGTGCATTTACTATATTGTCCATTACAGAGAGATGTCTGGTATGGAATGTCCATTAACCGGTTCCACTGTATTTTTTGTTATGCCCACTAAACCACACCCACCGACTCGGCTTCATGTATTGTCAGCCACATACCTAGCTATATACAATGAAACTGCTCCACAAAGGCCATGATTGGAGGCAAGTATTATTACCTATTGTACAGAGTCTGGCTGCTTTTAGAGAGGCTCACTGTACATAGTGCTCTAGTAGGCACAAGGTTGAACGTAATATTGTTGTGCGATGAATAAAATAGGGTTAGTAGAGTAAGCATGCTGGACACACAAATTGAAACTTCTGACATAAACTTTAATTCTGGTACCCCTGTGTAAACCCTGCTATCTTGAATAAAACGGGCCTGTAACCTTAATTATTCCCCCCCTCTCTTTCTCGGACAACACTAAATATTATAGCCTATTATACCTCCTTATCTTTAAAATTGTATGCCTGAAATATGCTATTTAGCATAGCGTGACAGATGGAATGATAGAACAAAACAAAAACAATAAAATGAGAGAGATGAGGTCATGTGATCATAAACTTCCCCCGAAGTGCGAGGTACCCCTGGATAACGTCCTGAGGCAATGTCCTCACAATCTGAAACTCGTCTGAACTGCTGTAGTAGATTCTGGTGAGAGGGTCTGTGTATTTGGCCTATTGCATGGAGAATATCAGCAATAATAGTTGATGTAAAAATAAAAAAATAAAAATGAACTTACGAAAAAACCAGAAAGATCCGAGTATTTCCTAGCTGGGTTGAAAGAAGGAGGAGCATCAAGTGAGCTATCTGTTCATACATGAAACACCATTAAACAAAATATTTACAATTTGATCACAAAAGTTGATGAGCTGACTGACATGGGTTAATAGGAAAAAAAAAAAAGGTAGCTATCTAGCAGAAGAGATTTACCAAAAGTTGTCTCTTATTAAAAAAAGAAAAAAAAGAAAAAAGAAAAAAAAAGCTACTCAGTTTCATAATGTGCGATGATTCATTTACTGGAAGACTATAACAGAAATACAATTGGTGGTGCAGGATTACTGCTAATCTAACGGTGAGTGAATTTATATTTTATATTTTCCCAATCAGGAAACACCAAAGTAAGTAGTATCGGCAGCCTGCAGTTTAAAAACTCTACACAAAATTAAATCTACTGTTCTCAGGTGTCATCAGGATATATGAATGTATGTATATTAATCCGTTATGTGATTATAGTCAAGCAGATTCATGCTGTGCAACATTTAGAAATTGAACGCTTGTTGCTATACTAGCATTTATTGTCACGAATTTTGTTTCCTTTGGTTTTAGTGGTTTCTACATTCTAATACAGTTAGATTCAGACATCGTGAACCGGCAAGATTTAGGAATCACATACATTTATATATCAAGTTAAGCTTGAAATGCTAATGCTATTGTTATTGTTTATCAGGCGTTATGTTTACCAGGCAACTTTAAACATGATATGTTCTATATTATACTACTACCCATCTCATTATCTTACTCTTGATCTTATTCACTCGTGTAACTATAGACATAGCCAATAATTGAGCCGTAACTACCCTAAGGTAATAATGTACTACAATCACTAGGGAGATACTTACAGGACGAGACTAAAGTGCCCGGGGGACACGACTTCTCAGCCGTCCATAGCTGCTTCAAGTTCTTCCAGATTTTTTTCTTGTTGGAAGCAAGAGAGGAAAACTATACGAGCGACAACAACAACAACAACAACAACAACAAAATAATAATAATAATGATACTAAAACAAATAATGATAATAAAATACAAATAGTCACAAGATGCCAACACTGAGCATGTGAGTGTTATATAACTTCAGACAACATTTCTAAACTGTTAATCCTATTAATTACTAGAGGACTGAAATGATGTACAGGGTGGACATAAAATTGATCAAGGAGTCTGTCTAATCTTCTGCGGCTGAAATTATTGTGGACGTTACCGAAGGCCAAATTTTTTTTGGAATTCTCTCTGTCAGTGAGGCAGAGTAAACAAACAGCCAATTAACGAGATGCTTTGCCTCACTGGTCAGTATTCTTCAACCTCCCTACAAGAAACATAATTTGCTGTAATCCCCGTACAAGAACTAATTATTAGTAGTGAGTCTAAGGTGGTACAGGCAAGCACTTACTAATAATGACTCTAGTTTACCCACTGAATCCATACAAATGAATTAATGTTGTTATTCACAGCTGTGAAACTTGCTGTTGGCTAAACAGTATCGTGGGAAAGTGAGCTCTATGCTATCTATAGCTTGACTTGATATGAACTGATTCAAGCAATTTGATATTGTACTATACACTAGCGCACACGCTGTTAATCAAATTGTTCACTCCATCATTAATTGCAGCATTCACTGAAGTCTCTTAGTCACATGATGGAACCAACCAAGCTACGATCGACCTCTAGATGGCAAATCTTCTATTATATTCAAGTGTGTGTGGGTGCGTGTATACATGTTAGGGCATGCGTGTTTGCGTGTATACATAGTAGAGCATGTGTGTTTGCATGCACACATGTTAGGGCATGCGATTGAGCAATGGAATAGATGACCACTTTAACTTTTGATCATAGCCTCAGAGCACACCTGCTCGCACGTTGATGCCTTTTGTCCACTACCTTACCACACAGTGTACTAGAGCCACTAAAATGGTGATGGTACCTCACTTTGGTGCCATTAAAAAAAACAACAACGAGAAGCTGTTATCGCTTCTTAAGCAACTTATACATTTCAATTTACAACTTAAAAATATAAATTTATGCAGCACAAACAGAGAAAAATGCTATTAATTAATATAAATACAACATATAGCTAAGCTAGCTTGTGCTGAAGCATACTATTAGTTACTATAAATCTTTCATGCGAATAAATGAACTATATAATATTTCGTTGTGTCTAATATTACTTACTGTAAAGTTAGGGTTCTTGAAATTAAGTGCAGTAGATTTACCAGCTGAACCAACACCAGTGCTGCTAACAGTGCTCCCAAAATCACTGCCAACTTCCACTGAATCTGACCTTTGAACTGCACTTTTCCCCTTGTTCTTTGTGGCAAGTCCTTTGTCATATTTTCTCACATACAAGGCATTATCCTGAATGTTGAGGGACACCAAAAGACTATTTTTACTGGTTTGAACTGGAGAATTTTTGTCAACTTTTTTCTTCTTGGTACCCAAGGACCGTTTAACTCCTTTTTTGGCTCTCTTTTCCTTTACCCTAGGTTTCTCAGGGAGTTTAGGCTCTTCCTCTGGACTTTCTAGTCTTCTGGATCTTTTACGCACTGACTCTATCAATGTTCCGTTAGATTCTGATGCTCTTAAACTTCTTTTCCTCAGCCTTCCTTCCATTTTATGTGAATGTGATAGTATTTCATAACAGAGTACTGTGTGGTAAGGCGTCTTTATGACGAATGGTCCTTAAACGACCCTTTACCAATTACATACGGTTACCATGGTTGCGAACTAATAGCTCGCGCAAAAATAACGCTTATTATTTGCTCGCACCTCTTCAACCACAGCAGGGTCAATGGCGACGGCTCCCGCTCCTCCGCTTAAAGATCAATCCAAAGACCAGTCCGTTGGAAATTTGCTGATGGAAGCATCTAGAGAAGCTTCCCTCTATTTCGAAAACAAGTTTGATAGGAGCTTGTTGCATCATGCTTCCACTCAAGTTAACATAGACTGGCTCCTTTCTGAGGTCAAACATCCAGCTGAACACCCCGGAGTTCTCTTTTCTAACCTCTCCCCTCCAGGTAAGGAAGGAAAATATACATTTTTAGTTCCCAAAGATCCAATGGGAGAAGGTGCTGGGTCCAAAGGCGTGGCTTATCATCTCACTATGCAAGAGATGCACCAGGTGACTAGAGAGCTCATGGATGGCATTTATGTTTTCAACCAACTCCCTCAGTTGGAGCTAGAGCCGAATTATGACTGCAGCAGTACCAGCAGTATACCATCTGCCTACCATGATACTCTGATAGGTGCCAGCATGTTCCAGGTCGATTACTTCGTCAAGTCACTTGTACATGGATCCACTGTTGCACAGAAAGACAAGCGCATGCGACTATTGGATGAGTGGAAAAAATTTCCCAGCTCTAACTTGAGAAAAGAATTTGTAGCTAACGGAATGACATCGTTTGAAGACGACAAAGAATTTGGTAAAGAAGTATATACAAAAACTAAGGTGCCATTCAAAAGGTATCCTCCAAAATGTGTGCATGATCACATAGCCATTGCTCAACTTACTCCCAAGTTAACCACTGGAGAACATTATGAGCAAAAAGACAGCCATATTAGCCGGGATCTGTTCATCAAATACTTGGACCATGTGAGTATCGGGATTGAATTTGGCCAAAGGGAAATATGGCAGCAAGGTGAGTTCTTTGTCATCAATCCTTGCTTCAAAGTCACCACTGGGTTGGTAGCTATGTCAGGTCTAACTGATCCATCTCTTTACAGCCACCTTCATAGCTACCTACAGAAGCAGCGCACATTTGTGAGTGAAAACCTCTTCAAGAAAGCTGACATTGCCCACAGCATCAACCTCCTCTCGTTTGTGTCATTCATGATTTACTTTCTCATTACCCTAAAGAAAAACAACAGAATCATTGATGTTACTTCCCTTCTCCCTTCCAAAGCACGAGATGCCACAAGGACAGACCGCGAGGTCCCTCCCATTCTGCCCATGCCGTTCTCTCACTGGTCTCTATATGTCTCGGACAACAGTTGCACTGCTTTGCAGGGAAAAATTAGCTTCAGTAAGATGTTCTTATCCAGCCAACAGGCAAACCTAACTCGGCAAAATGTGGCTGATATTAAAAGAATCTTAACACCTCCTGAGTTGACTTCCACCTCTAGAATATCAAAGTCTTCACTATTGTCAGTATCATCTGCTCTGCTACGGACGACAGTTGATGGAGAAAACCTACCCCAGTGTACAATAGGTGAGCATACGTACAGTATAGTTGAGTTCACGACAGAGCCATATTATCCTAAGACCCCAAAGCTTCCCCGATGGGTTCACGCTATGACTGCTGAGCTTAAGGCTCAGTGCATGCGATTGCCTCCCATTGGAGATGGCCGAATTCAGGACATGCTCAGAAAGCCATTTGGTCCCCGAAAAGCCACTTTAATGAAGACCGTTAATGTTTCATTGCAGGCTAGCATAGAAAAAGGCTTACTTCCTGCCGTTGGAGCACTCTTGAAGAGATGTACTCAGACTCGTCTAGGAAAGGCTGACGATAGTGGAATGACCATGCTCCATTATGCTGCTGCTCATGGCCGCTCTCATGTGCTGTCAGCTTTAATTTTAGCTGGAAGCACTTTGAATCAGCCTATAGCTGTGCCAAGTAAGGTGGCTCCACAGACATGTGCAGTGCATCTTGTGGCAATGTCTGGAAGTCTGGATGCTCTCTGCTGCTTGGACAGGTATGGAGCTGACTTATGGGTTAAAGATAGCAATGGATGGATGCCCTTGCATCATGCAGCCTTCAATAACCATCAGCTCCTGGTCAAATACCTGCTTTATTCAGACTTGTCAAAAATCAATGAAAAGACAACCGAGAAACTTGAGGCTACTCCTCTGCTCCTTGCTGCTCAAAATGGATGCTTGGATACGTTCGAGTACCTAGTGGAGCTTGATTCGTGCATTGACGTCAGCACCAAAAATGGCTGCACTGTGGTTCATCTTGCAGCTTTTGGCTACCACATTGATATTCTCAAGTACCTGATCAATCTAGGCAGCAATGCACTGAATGTCTGGGAGGTACTCTCCAACATGCTGAAGGCACCAGAAACAACCTACGCAGAAGCTGCAGCTCGATGCTTTGATTTACTCACTCAGTGGAAACCCGCGGGACATACCGAATTGCTCAAACACGGTGCAATTGAGTCCTTAGTCCTTCTTCTCCAAAAGGACTACACATTAAAGCTTCTCGTGGTCCAAGTTCTGGCAAATCTTTCCAACTTGGAAGGGGTCAAAGCGACTCTCATTGAATCCAATGCTATTCCACAACTGATTCGGCTTCTATCCTCTGAATGCTCTAAAATCCAGGCATGTGTATGCATAGTTCTTTGTGACCTGGCTATGAATCCAGACCCTCAGATGACCATTGTAGATGGTGGAGCTATTCCACTACTCACCAAGTTGCTCGACTCCAAGGAAGACAACGTGCAACTTTTTTCTTGCGCTTGCCTAGGAATCTTAGCCTACGAGAATGTTAAGGGCCAAAATTTGATTTCAAAAGCTAAAGCTCTCCCTACTCTCGTCTCCATGCTTAATTCTTCTTTGTCTTGCATCAAAGCATCTGCCACTGATGCCTTGCAAAGAATTGTCGAGCGAAATAGGAGCAACCAGCTAGCAGTCTTGGATGAGAAAGTAGTCCCTCCGTTGTTATTAATGCTCAGGTCTATTGAAGTTGCGGTCCAAAAGAGTGCGGCAAAACTTATTGAGACGCTTGCTGAAGATTGTGAAGAAGGCCAGATGGAATTAATGGCGGATTATGTTTGTATCAAATTGCTGAAAAGAATGCTGAAGATGAGGGACCCAACTCTGAAAGTGCGTGGAAGCTGTGCACTGTGGTCGATTGCTGGGGATCTCATTAGCAATAAACGCGTGATAGCAAGTCACATGGGCTTGGAAATGCTAGTTGACATGCTCACTATCCATTATGAGGAACTTGACTTTGTATGCTCGCAAGCTTTAGCGTCTCTAGCTACTGAGCTCGGTGACAACCAGAATAGAATAATAAGCGTGGGTGGAGTGAAGCCGCTTGTGGATGTCTTAACTCTGCCCACTTCCCAAAGAGTTTGTCTGAGTGTTGTTCACACCCTCTCTGCAATTTGCATGAAACCTGCCCTTGTGCCCAACCGTCACGCCCAAAATATGATAGCATTTGGTAAAGGGTTGTCAATACTAGCTGGCATGGTGACATCAACTAATGTAGCCGAAATAGTTCAAGTAGAGACAGCATGTACACTGGCCAAGTTAGTCTTAAACAATAAACGAAATGATTCCATACTGACTAAGCAAATTGGATTCTCATACCAGCAAATATTTCGCTTTTTGAAGTCTTCGGAATCGAATGTTCGATTACTTGCTGGGCATTGCCTTGCTCTTCTTGCTTACAACAACCCATCAAAGGCTCTCATGTTGAAGCAGTGTGGGACACTTCATATGTCCAATTTCAAACCCTTCCTGCAGTCTGACAACCAGTTCTACCACGTTCACTCTGCCTTTCAAATGGTTGTCCTCTCTAGCATTCTGGAAGGAGTCAAAAGTGAAGAAGCTGTGATACAAGGGGTTAAGATGCTGGTGAATTTGGTGTCTTCAGAGGTTGAACAAACGAAAGTTCTCAGTGCCGAATTTATTGCCAGCCTTGCTCGGAGTCAGAACGGCATACCTGGTGTGCTGGTCATTGCTGGTCTCTTGGACCCTCTCATGAACAACAGGACTAGCAATGATCCAGTCATTGAGAGCTCGTCTGTTGCCCTAGGTTACCTGACTTTCAATCCCATGGCGTCTAGAATGATGTTAACAATGTTCCGAGACGACCCTGAATTGTTCAATGTGTTCAGCAGGATGTTTCCATTAATCACTTACTCTGCCAAATTTCTGACTACTTGGAAGCACATAACCCGCCCTGGGCTTCCTTCTCTAAGGTTTGTAGAATTAGATTAATAGAACAACAAATACTGATTAAGTTGTATAATGAATTGCATCATCATTATTTGGAAAGAGAGGGAATGGCTGGCAGGTATTTACAATATGAGACAGAATTTGAAGATAGAGAAGGAGTTTTATTGAGCTAAAGAAGTGAGAGAGGCAATAATTAGAAGAAAATGGGTAATTAAAATAAATGAAAGAGATAATAGCAAATTGTTAATTTGGCATAAAATGTTTTCATGTTGTCTGTTTCTATTAAGTTTTTTGCTTTTAATATTTCTAGTTTGACATCTCGTGGAGGACCACAAGTGGGAACTGGAAGAATCCAATCAGCACCTCCTCAATGTAAGTCCAACCCTCAAATGCATACTATGTACAGTAAATTACGTTTGCTCGCCAATTAGTTATGCATCATTGAGTAATTTTTTGCACTGAGTAACTTTAAGATAAAAATTAATTTTTTCACTAGTAGCTTTAAGTTTTAATTTATATGCATAGGTATGGTTCTTACTGTTGTCTTAAAACATGTCATTTTAGAATAACCAAGACTCTAAACTACTTAAATAGCTAATGCAAATAAAAAACAAAAATAACGACAACAAAACAAACAAACAATAACAACAACCAAGTCTTGAGAGCATAGAAAGAAGTGATAGAAATTACATTAGTAGTGAAAACTCTATCCAAAGGGACTGTACAGTTAGTATTCCATGTTTGAGCTTTTAAATACCATAGGATCAATATTGGAATGGGTTAACTTAAAGATCAAGTATTCCCAGTAGGCAATTCTCAATCAACTGCATGTCCAATTGTTAAAAAGTGTGGAGTAAGTGTAAATCACCATATAGCTATTACTTAAACTGGAACTGTGTCACTCCTGTTGAGAGTGACACAGTTCCATACTGATAGAGATATAATTGGAATGGGGACTATGTGGGCTGGTTTGGAAAACGGTCGAAACACTATTCTAACAGCTCGCACCTGGAGACAGCAGAGGTATGCTGCCACCAGAATCTCAGCTCTTAAACTATCCCTGGCTAACTAAGTACACCCTCAGGTTGGATAAGGAGGATAGATTAAATTACTTTAATTAAGAGAGTGCACACACAACGAATTGAATGATACAACTAACTGAGACTGAAGCACATGGCACAAAACTCAACTATATATACAACACAATGACTCCACCTACTTAGCACAAAATGATGCACACTTCCTGTTCTGACACAAATGTAACACACACATACATACAACTGCTTACAGCACTAATCAACACATGCACACTAATTTGTTCGGTACACACAAAAGACAATGACAATGACCATGATACAACTCATGCACATATAATGACAACGACTTTATCTTCAATTCTTTATCTTCCTCTCCTTCGTCTCTTTCTCTATTTCATGTGGGTTGGCCCACAGACTATCCAGGTATTGTGATATGTAAAACAATATGTTTCTATGTTTGTTTTATTATAGTCCACTACATGCAAGCTAGCATGGGGAGCAATCTCTCCACCGCAACATTCAACACAATGAACACTTCCAATACCGGCATGTCGACCGATAACCCCGCCCAGTCCAGTGGCACGCACTTTCTGCCACGACTTCCTCACACAGCTCCGACAGTCATTTCAAGATCTTTATTGGCTCCCCAAACTAGCATGCAAGGTGAGGAGGAGATGCAAGAAGCCAGGGAGTCTTTAGCAAAGTCTCAAAGACATCAGAGATCGTCAGCTGTGCCTCATTTGGTCTCCTTTGAGCGACCTTCAACAGGGCAGCAATGGGGACTGTTAACAAAGAGGAAGCTAAAGCTGCTTGCAATGTCAGATACTCAACAGGAACATTTTTAAATCCCCTTTAATGATAAATACACATTAATAAGTCATAACTGGATACAATCATCATGTCATCACTACATTACCACATTATTACTGATTATAGCTATATGCAGTAGGCGTGGTTACATTCTGCATATTGTACCTTATCTTTTGTTAGAGTTAGATGGAGGTGTAATGAACCTGATCTTATGCGTAGAATCAAGAATGGGAAGAATTCATGTAGGAAAACTGAAAGTAAAAACAGGGAAGTTTGTGGTGACAGCATTAGTCACATGCTAGATTATGATTATTATAGCTACTACACTGCTTCGTTTGATGAGACATACTAGGTCAAGGGTGAATTGATACACCATGATCCTGGGTCCGTGACCCTGAAGGTTCTTGTGTTGGTCCTTGAAAATGTGGGATTGTTTGTCAAGAAAAAATATGCATAGTCATTATATAAGCTTTATCTAGTCCTTCCATATGAATAAGAATGAGGACATGAATTCTTGGTCACAATTATCTTGTACCTATTTTTTTTTTTAATACGTTGACACTCCAGAACACTAAATATCATGGCATAATCAGTGGGCTCTTCTGTTTACTATATAATTCCAAAAAATGTCAAGCTTAAGTACATTTCTTCCATAGCCTGTCACAAATATTGTCAAATACTACCGACGTTATTACTTGCCATGAGAAACTGTGTCAGCTTTGATGTTGTGGAGATGTTAACTTGTATATAAACACACAAGAATTTCCTCCTGTAGCTACAGGACACTTCCTACTAGTGACAATTTTAAGCCACAATATAGACAAGCATAAGTCCATATGTTATGACATTTTGCGTCTCAGCATTTAAGGTTTAGTTGATCAAACAACAAAACAGAGAACGTTTTTGTGAGAATAACATTTAAGAAAGAAAGAGATAATTGAGAATCAAATGGATAGAATTCAGTAGTGTAGGAAGTAGGGGTTCAGGGGGCTGAAGCCCCCCACCCCCCCATTATTTTGGGCCACAACCTAACGAGATGAAGATAATTTCACACATGAACACTTTTAAACCACGAAAAACATGCCCTTAAAGCCCCCCCCCCCCCCCCCCCCATACCGAAACATCTTCCTACACCGCTGGAATTGATGGGCAGTGAAAGACAGGTAACAGGGACAGTTCCAGCAAATGACGAGGAGGGACCAAAATATGTTTAGGTAAAACTTATGAAGTTTGTTAAAACATAAATGATTTGGAAATTTATTAATAAATGAAGAGAATAAATTAGCATGCAAAAACAATATTGGCTGCATTGGTACCCTTGTATATTCTAGTCATTCACTAGGATGAAGTTAAAGGATCTGCAACCCCCCCCCCCCCCCCCCCCCCCCCCGTGGATCCTTCTCTGGGTATAGAGCATCAAAAGTAGCTATCCTTCCCACCATTGAGTTTGTGGAATGATATACTTATGCCCTGAGGACTACTGAATAAATCATATTAATTACCACAGAATGGCAGGAACTTGTCATGTTGTGCATTGTTAGCAAACATTGCATTTATAGCTAGAACTTGAGAGGTTAACTATTTGCATTTCATTCAAATAAAAGAATATTCCATAATAGGGATTGTGCAATATTGAATAAACTGACCTTTTAAATGGAAATTACAAAACAAATTAAAAATACTATTTCCTGGTATTCATACATAAATGAATTATAAAATGAAGAACAAACTTTCTATTCCTCCTTCATGTTAATTCTGGTGGTATATTGTTCCCAACCGAACATGTGACCATTCGTACGAGAGGCTTACGTACATCTGCTATCAGGAAAGTTTCTATTATCGGATGCACAACTGGCTGACTGTACACTAACACAGTTGCTATAAATTCTACTCCAGAACAATTTATCATTGAATCGTAATCCTCTAGAAAAACCACAAAGGTTGGAATCCAAGTGATTATAGTTGATACAAAAAGAGCACAGACCACAAAAAACAGTCTCTTCTGCTTCTGATGAGCAGTTGTATCAGCTTTCACTTTGCAGCAAGCCCATATGACCAAACTCTTTTCTGTATCAGCACTGTATTCATCCCCACCATATACTGCTTTGATATTCTTCAGGACTATGACAAAGAAGCAGAAGTTGCTTATTAAAATGACTGAAATGACAACTACACCAATTGCATTGAGAAAGACGAAATATGGTAGTGGTGGGAAAGAACTACAGGTTAAGTAGTTCTTCAGAAATGGTCCTTTATTTCCACTGATTAAAAGACCACAGCCAAGTGCTGTACTAATTAATCCCATAACTACCACAGCCACCCACATTACCTTGGGCTTGGCCAGTCTGTCGTACTGCAAAGGTTTGCAGATATATAGAAGTCTGTCTACAGACAATGCGGTTACAATGAAAAAACAGTCATACAGTACAGCTGAAAGATTTACTCTGATAAAATGACATGTGTAGCATCTGGAGCTATGGGATGACCCGAAAATAAACTCTCCTCTAAAGCCTGTGATCATGACGAGTAACATAGGAAAGAACATAAGGTAAATATCCCCTATTGCTAAATTGAGTAGCAGTATAATGGACTGCTGGCGATAAAGTTTTTCTTTAATTATTGTGATAATCACTGAAATATTCCATGGAAGTCCAAAAGCTGTTATGACCACCAAGAAGAAGGCTGTGACGACTCCATTACTGGCGCACTCGCCCTCTAACTTCCAATAGCTGTCAGTGATGGAGCCATTATAGCTACACGCCTCAACCATGATGTCTTAAGGTGTCCCCGTTTAGTCTGGAGCCCCTACCCAGAAAGTCCTGTCACTCTCCAGCGCACCCGTTCGGTTACTGTGGATTGCAATTAAGCCTTGCAGTGTTTTCCTTCTTCGTGATGAAATCTGTGCGAGACGTGGACGCCCACATACAATTAAGCGGTTCGATGCGTTGTCTCGATGGAGCGAGACTAACCCCAGCGTACTAGCGTGATAGATTTAGGCTAGGCTTTAGTAGCCCCGCCGCCTAAACTGTAGTCTATTGGCTAACCAGACCCTTTACCGAGCGTAGCTTTTTTTCTTTTTCTTGCTAGCGAGATTCTTTATCTAATGTAGCTTTTTGTAATGTTTGCATGTCTCTCGAGTTGTTTTGGTGTCGCGTTGTTTTGGTGTCGGCGCGTTATGTTGGTGTTAAGTCTGACCTAACGCCTCAAAATAAGTGAAGGTAGTCTCGCAAGCCAGACCCCCTCCTTTCGTTTTGTGTGAGATAAAGTGAAAAGTGATTAAAATCCTCATCCAGGTGCCACACCTTACGGAAAGCCATTCTCATTTGATACGTGTAATAATTAGCTACATGTGTGGCTCGACTAGATAGTATTGAATGGATCTGTTGGATGAGGGAACCTGTGTTGGTGGTAAAGGTCCAGTGTATAGATAATCAAACTATACATGTAGCTACTAGGAGAATAACTGATACCTGGGTAAAACTCTAATTAAGTCGTGGAATTTGATGAAGATCAATGAATAGCCATGGGGGAAGTGATTGAGGTATGGTAAGGTGTGAGTATGAAGTGTAGTAGGCACGAAGTGCAGACAGGGAGTGTGCAGTATTTATAGTATTGATATGAAGTTACATGATTATAGCTACACTACTTCGTTTGATGCAATCTAATGAGAGATACCGGTTCAAATGTGAATTGACACACCATGGGTCCCTGAAGATCCTCATATTGGTCCCTGAAAATGTGAGCTTGCTTATTCAGAAAAAATATATGCATGTTCGTTTAGCCTTGTCTGGTCCTTCCATATGAATTAAAACTAGAACGTGAATTTTTGGTCACATTATTTTGTACCTATTTCTTTTTTTAATACGTTGAATTTCACTCTAGAAGCTACAGGACACTTCCTACAAGTGACAATTTTAAGCCACAATACAGACAAGCATAAGTACAGATGTTAAGACATTTTAAATATATGCATGTTCATTTAGCCTTGTCTGGTCCTTCCATATGAATTAAAACTAGAACGTGAATTTTTGGTCACATTATTTTGTACCTATTTCTTTTTTTAATACGTTGAATTTCACTCTAGAAGCTACAGGACACTTCCTACAAGTGACAATTTTAAGCCACAATACAGACAAGCATAAGTACAGATGTTAAGACATTTTGCGTCTCAGCATTTAGCTAAGGTTTAGTTGATGAAAGTAAACAACAAAACAGAGAACGTTTTTGTGAGAATAACATTTAAGAAAGAAAGAGATAATTGAGAATCAAATGGATAGAATTCAGTAGTGTAGGAAGTAGGGGTTCAGGGGGCTGAAGCCCCCCACCCCCCCATTATTTTGGGCCACAACCTAACGAGATGAAGATAATTTCACACATGAACACTTTTAAACCACGAAAAACATGCCCTTAAAGCCCCCCCCCCCCCCCCCCCCCATACCGAAACATCTTCCTACACCGCTGGAATTGATGGGCAGTGAAAGACAGGTAACAGGGACAGTTCCAGCAAATGACGAGGAGGGACCAAAATATGTTTAGGTAAAACTTATGAAGTTTGTTAAAACATAAATGATTTGGAAATTTATTAATAAATGAAGAGAATAAATTAGCATGCAAAAACAATATTGGCTGCATTGGTACCCTTGTATATTCTAGTCATTCACTAGGATGAAGTTAAAGGATCTGCAACCCCCCCCCCCCCCCCCGTGGATCCTTCTCTGGGTATAGAGCATCAAAAGTAGCTATCCTTCCCACCATTGAGTTTGTGGAATGATATACTTATGCCCTGAGGACTACTGAATAAATCATATTAATTACCACAGAATGGCAGGAACTTGTCATGTTGTGCATTGTTAGCAAACATTGCATTTATAGCTAGAACTTGAGAGGTTAACTATTTGCATTTCATTCAAATAAAAGAATATTCCATAATAGGGATTGTGCAATATTGAATAAACTGACCTTTTAAATGGAAATTACAAAACAAATTAAAAATACTATTTCCTGGTATTCATACATAAATGAATTATAAAATGAAGAACAAACTTTCTATTCCTCCTTCATGTTAATTCTGGTGGTATATTGTTCCCAACCGAACATGTGACCATTCGTACGAGAGGCTTACGTACATCTGCTATCAGGAAAGTTTCTATTATCGGATGCACAACTGGCTGACTGTACACTAACACAGTTGCTATAAATTCTACTCCAGAACAATTTATCATTGAATCGTAATCCTCTAGAAAAACCACAAAGGTTGGAATCCAAGTGATTATAGTTGATACAAAAAGAGCACAGACCACAAAAAACAGTCTCTTCTGCTTCTGATGAGCAGTTGTATCAGCTTTCACTTTGCAGCAAGCCCATATGACCAAACTCTTTTCTGTATCAGCACTGTATTCATCCCCACCATATACTGCTTTGATATTCTTCAGGACTATGACAAAGAAGCAGAAGTTGCTTATTAAAATGACTGAAATGACAACTACACCAATTGCATTGAGAAAGACGAAATATGGTAGTGGTGGGAAAGAACTACAGGTTAAGTAGTTCTTCAGAAATGGTCCTTTATTTCCACTGATTAAAAGACCACAGCCAAGTGCTGTACTAATTAATCCCATAACTACCACAGCCACCCACATTACCTTGGGCTTGGCCAGTCTGTCGTACTGCAAAGGTTTGCAGATATATAGAAGTCTGTCTACAGACAATGCGGTTACAATGAAAAAACAGTCATACAGTACAGCTGAAAGATTTACTCTGATAAAATGACATGTGTAGCATCTGGAGCTATGGGATGACCCGAAAATAAACTCTCCTCTAAAGCCTGTGATCATGACGAGTAACATAGGAAAGAACATAAGGTAAATATCCCCTATTGCTAAATTGAGTAGCAGTATAATGGACTGCTGGCGATAAAGTTTTTCTTTAATTATTGTGATAATCACTGAAATATTCCATGGAAGTCCAAAAGCTGTTATGACCACCAAGAAGAAGGCTGTGACGACTCCATTACTGGCGCACTCGCCCTCTAACTTCCAATAGCTGTCAGTGATGGAGCCATTATAGCTACACGCCTCAACCATGATGTCTTAAGGTGTCCCCGTTTAGTCTGGAGCCCCTACCCAGAAAGTCCTGTCACTCTCCAGCGCACCCGTTCGGTTACTGTGGATTGCAATTAAGCCTTGCAGTGTTTTCCTTCTTCGTGATGAAATCTGTGCGAGACGTGGACGCCCACATACAATTAAGCGGTTCGATGCGTTGTCTCGATGGAGCGAGACTAACCCCAGCGTACTAGCGTGATAGATTTAGGCTAGGCTTTAGTAGCCCCGCCGCCTAAACTGTAGTCTATTGGCTAACCAGACCCTTTACCGAGCGTAGCTTTTTTTCTTTTTCTTGCTAGCGAGATTCTTTATCTAATGTAGCTTTTTGTAATGTTTGCATGTCTCTCGAGTTGTTTTGGTGTCGCGTTGTTTTGGTGTCGGCGCGTTATGTTGGTGTTAAGTCTGACCTAACGCCTCAAAATAAGTGAAGGTAGTCTCGCAAGCCAGACCCCCTCCTTTCGTTTTGTGTGAGATAAAGTGAAAAGTGATTAAAATCCTCATCCAGGTGCCACACCTTACGGAAAGCCATTCTCATTTGATACGTGTAATAATTAGCTACATGTGTGGCTCGACTAGATAGTATTGAATGGATCTGTTGGATGAGGGAACCTGTGTTGGTGGTAAAGGTCCAGTGTATAGATAATCAAACTATACATGTAGCTACTAGGAGAATAACTGATACCTGGGTAAAACTCTAATTAAGTCGTGGAATTTGATGAAGATCAATGAATAGCCATGGGGGAAGTGATTGAGGTATGGTAAGGTGTGAGTATGAAGTGTAGTAGGCACGAAGTGCAGACAGGGAGTGTGCAGTATTTATAGTATTGATATGAAGTTACATGATTATAGCTACACTACTTCGTTTGATGCAATCTAATGAGAGATACCGGTTCAAATGTGAATTGACACACCATGGGTCCCTGAAGATCCTCATATTGGTCCCTGAAAATGTGAGCTTGCTTATTCAGAAAAAATATATGCATGTTCATTTAGCCTTGTCTGGTCCTTCCATATGAATTAAAACTAGAACGTGAATTTTTGGTCACATTATTTTGTACCTATTTCTTTTTTTAATACGTTGAATTTCACTCTAGAAGCTACAGGACACTTCCTACAAGTGACAATTTTAAGCCACAATACAGACAAGCATAAGTACAGATGTTAAGACATTTTAAATATATGCATGTTCATTTAGCCTTGTCTGGTCCTTCCATATGAATTAAAACTAGAACGTGAATTTTTGGTCACATTATTTTGTACCTATTTCTTTTTTTAATACGTTGAATTTCACTCTAGAAGCTACAGGACACTTCCTACAAGTGACAATTTTAAGCCACAATACAGACAAGCATAAGTACAGATGTTAAGACATTTTGTCTCAGCATTTAGCTAAGGTTTAGTTGATGAAAGTAAACAACAAAACAGAAAGGTTTTTGTGAGAATAACATTTAGAAAGAAAGAGATAATTGAGAATCAAATGGATAGAATTCAGTGGCGTAGGAAGGCCCCCCCCCCCCCCCCCCCGTTATTGTGGGCCACAATCTAATGAGATGGAGATGATTTCACACATGAACATTTTAAACAACAAAAAACATGCCCTTGGAGCTCCCCACCCCCCTACCCGAAACATCTTCCTATTCCAGTGTTGTTTTGGTTTAGAGATTCCAGATTTTCTTAGTTTTAGTTATTCGATTAAAAAATATCTTGAATGCTTAGTTGTAGTTTTTCCCCAAATTCTCCCTGAAGATTTAGCTAGTTTTTAGTATTTCTTCAATATCATGTAGAAGATTTAGTTAGTTATACTTATCAATTGACTTAGTTTTGGTTATTTACGTTGTCTCTCAAATTCTTCAATAATAAAAGACTCCTTAAAGAAAGTAGTACTAGTAGTTTTCCCAAATAACTTAAAAAAAAGCATATTTCTATGAAATCTTCGGTATTATAAATAAAGTATGATATATTTTATCCTTAGAGAATAATTACTTGATGGCAATTTATATCTTCATTTAATAATGACATAATTCAAGGTGAATTGTTTACAATAAAAATTGCTTAGTTTTAGTTTTTGGCATCCACTCTACTGGTAGTTTTAGTTATTATCGAATTTACTGTCTTCTAATATTTAGTTTTAGTTTTTTTTTCATGTTCTCTACAGCTTAGTTTTAGTTATTCTTATACCAAAAGTAAAATACCCCAAAACTAAGGGGTTTTGGTTTTAGTTTTAGTTAACTAAAACAACACTAATTCCTACACTGCTGGAATTGATAGGCAATGAAATACAGGTAGCTAACAGGGACAGTTCCAGCAAATGACGAGGAGGGCCCAAATATGTTTAGGTCAAAACTTATGAAGTTTGTTAAAACATAAATAATTTGGAAATTTATTAATAAATGAAGAGCATAAATTAGCATGCAAACACAAAATTGGCTGCATTGGTACCCTTGTATATTCTAGTCATTCACTAGGATGGAGTTGAAGGACCTGCACACCCCCCCCCCCCCCCCCCCCCCCTCTTATACATATGCTCTGAGGACTACTGAATTAATCATATTAATTACCACAGAATGGCAGGCACTTGTATGTATTAAGAAGCCAGACATGTTGTGCATTGTTAGCAAACATTGCATTTATAGCTAGAACTTGAGAGGTTAACTATTTGCATTTCATTCAAATAAAAGAATATTCCATAATAGGGATTGTGCAATATTGAATAAACGGACCTTTTAAATGGAAATTACAAAACAAATTAAATACTATTTCCTGGTATTCATACATAAATGAATTATAAAATGAAGAACAAACTTTCTATTCCTCCTTCATGTTAATCCTGGTGGTATATTGTTCCCAACCGAACATGTGACCATTCGTACGAGAGGCTTACGTACATCTGCTATCAGGAAAGTTTCTATTATCGGATGCACAACTGGCTGACTGTACACTAACACAGTTGCTATAAATAACAATTAATCATTGAATCGTAATCCTCTAGAAAAACCACAAAGATTGGAATCCAAGTAATTATAGTTGATACAAAAAGAGCACAGACCACAAAAAACAGTCTCTTCTGCTTCTGATGAGCAGTTGTATCAGCTTTCACTTTGCAGCAAGCCCATATGACCAAACTCTTTTCTGTATCAGCACTGTATTCATCCCCACCATATACTGCTTTGATATTCTTCAGGACTATGACCAAGAAGCAGATGTTGCTTATCACACTAACTGAAACGATAGCTACACCAATTGCATTGAGAAAGACTAAATATGGTAGTGGTGGAATATAATTACAGAGTAAATAATTCTTCAGAAATGGTCCTTTATTTCCACTGATTAATAGACCACTGGCAATTGCTGCACTAATTAATCCCATAACTACCACAGCCACCCACATTACCTTGGGCTTGGCCAGTCTGTCGTACTGCAAAGGTTTGCAGATATATAGAAGTCTGTCTACAGACAGTGCTGTCACAATGAAAAAACAGTCATACAGTACAGCTGAAAGATTCACTCTGATAAAATGACATGTGTAGCATCTGGAGCTATGGGATGACCCGAAAATAAACTCTCCTCTAAAGCCTGTGATCATGACGAGTAACATAGGAAAGAACATAAGGTAAATATCCCCTATTGCTAAATTGAGTAGCAGTATAATGGACTGCTGGCGATAAAGTTTTTCCTTAATTATTGTGATAATCACTGAAATATTCCATGGAAGTCCAAAAGCTGTTATGACCACCAAGAAGAAGGCTGTGACGACTCCATTACTGGCGCACTTGCCCTCTAACTTCCAATAGCTGTCAGTGATCATGATAGAGCCATTATCGCTACACGCCTCAGCCATGATGTCTTAAGGTGTCCCCGTTTAGTCTGTCGCTACTACCGAGAAAGTCCTGTCACTCTCCAGGCAGCGCACCCGTTCGGTTCCTGTGGAATGCAATTAACTTACAGCGTTTTCCTTCTTCCAGCGATGAAATCTGTGCGAGTACATAGACGCCCACACACGGAAGCCTGGGGAATGCGTTGGAGTCACTAGACCCTTCTCGGTGGAGCGAGACTAACCCGCTTCGTAGCCCCCCTAACGCCTGAAAACTTTTGAAATAAGTGAAGGTGGTCTCGCAAGTGTGTGAGATACTGATAAAGTGAAAGGTGATTAAAATCCACATCAAAGGTGATTAAGATCCACATCCAGGTGCCACACCTTACCGAAAGCCATTCTCATTTGATACTTGTAATAATTACAAACGCACTACATACTATCTACGGTGGCTCTACTAGATAGTCTTTATTCCAGTTGATAAAGTTCCAGTGTAAGATAATCAAACTATACAGTACTAGGAGAATAACCTGGTAAAAACTCATGGAATTTGATGAAGATCAATAAATAGCTATGAGTGAAGTGATTGAGGTATGCTTAGGTATGAGTATGAATAGCGGTAGACACGAAATGCAGACAGGGAGTGTGCAGTAGATGTAGTGTTGATATGACGCTTCAATATTTCGATCATCAAATATCAATGTGATATTATATAATTATTCTGATAGTACCAATAACACCAGCTTGTTAAGTGGACGCTTATATTTGCCAGATTTCATTTTCAGAGGGACTACTCTACTTCCGTGATAACATAGGTCAATAGTTGGGTTTAGGTCTATTTATTTTTGATGTCTGATCGTCTGCTTGTAGTGATTTCCAATAATGATGTCACTTTGAGTCAAAATTTTGATTCTATCAAGTAAGTATAAGAATTTTTTTTTAATTGTGGGGACACCACATGACAAGTACCAATCTATATATTTGAGGGAGTGTGTGTCCTCATGTAAAAATATTTGTTAGGTCACAGACACAAATTTTGGCATATTGTTCATCTATCTCTAAATCTCTAAATGCAGCTGTAATGTAAGCATTGCACATCTGAATAATTCTGACTTGTGGTTGAAAATACTGGAACAATGCCTCCCCTCCCCCCCTGTCCCCCAGTTCCCACAATATGCATCATCAGAATGTGAAGGGAGAGGTGAGTGGCTGACTATTGAGGCAAGATTCTACTGGGCAGATTATGGTCCTCAGTTCTTCAAAGGTGAGGCACTTCTGGCTGCAAAACATTCTTGAGGTGAAATTTGATGGATGTTACTGCTTCCTCCCATAGCACTCCAACAAAGTGGGGCGCCTTTTCTGGATTCAGATGGCAAACAATACCTGGGAGCTTTCAAAAAGAGATATGGAGTATTGAGTGAGAAATCCAACAAGGATTATAAAGTGTTTTCATTTCATGAGGAACTCCTACAAAATCAGTGCCATTCGCTAAATTCTGTTGGACAATCTCAGCATGAGATAGCTAAATCGTTTCAATGCAGCATAAAAGCTTCAGTGGTGAGTTCTGAGACAATTTTCACATGAGCGGTCTAAGTAGACAAGTAGAAAAAAATGTACAAATATATGACTTGAGACAAGGGGGGTTGGCTTCTATCTAGTGATGCTGAAGGTTGAATTTGACAAAGCTCGAGGAGCAGCAGGAAACTTTTCCATTATGTGGCATTTAGCTTTAGCTCCAATTTTTCTACAGTTACTCAACTTCTGCAGATAGCTAGATTGTATGACTTGTCTGGCACCAACTCTGAGATTAACTCAGCAAAGAGTTCACTAGCCTTCTTCCCACTCGATGAGAAGACCATCAGACCCTATTGTGTGGGGTTGAGGCAAAGTTGAGGAAGATGATTTGAATGATCCTTCAGATATAAGTTGCCAATGAGCATCCTCAAAAGAGTGATTTTGAGATAAAGTATTATAAAAAAACTACAGCTTACTTCAGTTCAATGGCTAGAAATATGCAAGTAAGTGGTGAAGTTCCAGTTTTCCAAATTTTATGTTTAGAATAAATGGAATAATCCACGCAAGATTACAAACCACCAGCTTATAGGACTGACTTATAGGAACTATTTTTTTCTTGCATTCAAATCAAGTTTTTAGATAAGCCAAACTAGCAACATTATATTGACTTTAGCTCTGAGGAGGGAAACTGGAGGTTCAATTCACAACCATTGTGGACCTTCCCTTTTAAGAGAATGTAAGAGAAAGTGTTACGGCATTGTTTTTTGAGAGGTGCTATGAGCTGGGTTGCTGTCTGCAGGAATGTTTCCAGCACCAAGTCTGTAGCAGCTCTAGAATTATAGAAAATATCTGGTTTCCCACAATGTTTTAAACCTTCTTGGTTAGATATCAAGCCAATACGAGACAATGATATTGTCAGGCCAAACACAGGTAATTGCAAACTGATATCTTGATAATGTTTGTAGTTTGTCCAGTAGCTTTGTTAACAATTGTAACTGGAGAACAGGTAGTTGGGATTATTCCTAGTGCTTCTTTTGCTGGTGAACTTGGTGTCTTTATAGGTTGAACAAATGAAAGTCCTCAGATAAGGAGTTTATTGTCAGCCTTGCTAGAAGTCAGAACGGCAAACCAGGAGTGATGGTTATTGCTGGTCCACCTGATCTTTAACCAGAGGCACTTTACTGATGTTAACGATGTTCTGAGACAACCCTGAATTGTTCAATGTGTTCAGCAGGATGTTTCCGTTTATCACTTACTCTGACACATTTCTGACTACTTGGAAATACATGTCCCACGCTGGGCTTCCTTCTCCCAGGTTTGTTTGATTAAATTAATAGAACGATAATAATGAATCATGTGCTATAAGTGAATGACATCAAGGAAAGGAAATAAAAATGTACAATATGAGATAGTTTGAAGATGGAGAAGATCAACAAACAAACCAACATCATAGTCTGCAGCTGTTAATTTGATGGATATTTGATGTTCTCTGCTGCCATTGCTTTTGATATTTTCAGTTTAACATCTCGTGGAGGACCACAAGTACAAACTTGAAGAATCCAGTCAGTTCCACCTCAATGTAATTGCAAAAATTAAATGTTACTTTACTACTTCAATGTCAGAAAATGTCATTATTATCTGAATTAATAGAAGCATTCATTTTCAAATCAATAGTAACTTCCTTTTATTGGCTATATCTTAATGCATGTATAAGAGTAGCTACTATGAGTTGATTTTAAGCAAAACCTAATATGCATGTAGTACCTAGGAATTATAGATCTACCATCACACCACCTCAAATCATACTGCAGTAATTAGTAATTGTGTAATGTACTAAATACAGAGTAAACAGTTGACAGGCATTGATCTTTTTATAGTTAAGCTTTGAAAAGGGGGTTTCTTTTCATTGGGTGCTGTAATATTGATGAGAACTTGCACACTAAACACTGTTTGGAGCCTTGAGTCCAGAAAATTCAATCTCATGGTGTGCAACCATTTATGGGTGTGTGTGTGGCACTAAACTACTTAAAATAATTATGATCATATAATAAATTGTTATCTTAGCTAACAGTAGCTAGGCTGCTTAACTGTAATAGATTGATGATCTGAGAGCAGTCTGGGGCTATCTTCAAGGTTCTGTCTTCTGCAACAAATCGTTGTTGGATAAGCTGACTGTTATCTTCATAAATCTGGCTTCTTCCAGAAGAAAAAAGAGGAGTTCGAATGCACTTGAATGAAACCGCTGAATCTGCCTGGACTCACACATCAAGTGTTCACTTTACATGTCATGAAACTTTCATAGCCTCTGTTCCCATTTGAATCTTTTTAAGAGAAGAACCCCCATGGCCCTTTTAAATGGTATTAGGCCCATGTTACTGGTAGAATGTCCTCTAGGACACACTTACTGGTAGTTTAGGCCCCTTGCATTAACTTGACCTCCCTTCACAAAAACCAATAGTATTTCGCTTGCCCTTATTGGGACACATTGTAAGTAGCTATAAGGCATGATAAAGGGTATGATTTTACAAAAAAAACAAGACAAACAACAACAACAACAACAATAAAACAAAAAACAAAACAAAACAAAAAAACAACAGAAGAACTAAAAAGTTACGTCCTGCCACTTCTAACGAAATAAATGGGTTAAAGTATTGTTCTTGAGAGGCTATGTGCTTAGCTATTATTGCAGTCTGGGGATGCTTTATTTTTTACCTGGCTGAGATTTGTAGAAGCAAAAAGTAATACTATAACTATAACTACAGCCATGTCTAGTGATTTAGTAGATTATGATGAGTTGTATATTTAATTAAAATGTAAATACTCGTATACCTTTTTTTCTCTTACCAATTTTTGGGTACTTTAATATAAAAGTTTACTACATATAAGATGTTAATTTGGTGTGCGTTGCAGTACAGCAGACTGGAGTAATTAAATTAATTGGATGAACATGAATAACACAGGCACTGTCCACACAACTCCAATAATATAAAAAACAACAACAAACAATAAAAACAACAACAACAACAACTAAAACACAAACAAGCTAACAGAGTTCACAACACATAATTTTGTCATAAACATTACGCAAATCCTAATTAAACATGAATGGTGGGGGTCATTGACAGTGGAAAGGGACAAATGTGAAACCCATATAGCTACCTGTTCAAGTCCTCTCAATTTTGTTCCATTTGTCTGAAGTATTGAACTACTGTCTGGCAAACTAGCTAGCTAGTTTGGTCAAATTTATTGGGGGGCCCGGGCCCAATCAGTATTTTGGGTACTGGGGGGCGGCCAAAATTATGCATGGGAGGTGAAACTTCAGGACACCGGAAGCGTTGGGGGCGGAGCTACGAGCCTAACTGAACTGTTCATTGTTACAGAATAATTGTTCACCTTTATTTTCTTCTCTGGAGACGCCGGCCCGGGGCACTTATTATCATATGAATGAGTCTTGTAGCAATGGTGGGTTTCTCAATAACAGCTATTGGGAGTTAGAGGGCGACTGCGCCAGTAATGGAGTCGTCACGGCTTTCTTCCTTATGGTTATAACAGCTATGGGACTTCCGTGGAATATTTTAGTGATAATTACAATAATTAAGGAAAAACTTTATAGCCAACCGTCCATTATACTGCTATTCAATTTAGCACTAGCAGACCTTTATCTTTTACTGTTTCCTATGCTACTCGTTATGATAACTGGATTTAGCGGGGCGTTCATTTTCGGATCATCCCATCGTGTCCGATGCTACGCGTGTCATTTCATCACGGTGGATCTAATATCTCAACTGTACAACTGTTTATTCATAGTGGCAGCAATGTCTGTAGACAGACTTCTGTACATCTACAAACCTATGCAGTACGAGCGGCTAGCCAAGCCCAAGGTAATGTGGGTGGTTGTTATGGCTATGGGACTAATTAGCTTAGCAATTGGTTTCGGTGTTTTGACCAGTGGAATGCAGGGACCATTTTTTATGAAGAACTACTTGATCTGTACTAGCGTTATGTCAGTACCATACCTAGTCATCCTCATTGCATTTGGTATAATTTCCATTCTAGTTATTTTGATAAGCAACCTCTTCTTCTCTGTCATAGTCCTGAAGAATATCAAGGCAGTATACGGTGGGGATAAACATGGCGCTGATACAGAAGAGAGTTTGGTCATATGGGCTTGCTGCAGAGTGAAATCTGATACAACTGCTCATCAGAAGCAGAAGAGACTATTTCTTGTGGTCGGTGCTCTTACACTATCCACTATACTCACATGGATTCCATACTTTGTGGTTTTTTTAAAGGATTTTGGTTCAACGGAAGATTGCTCTGGTGTAGAGTTTATAGCGACTGTGTTAGTATACAGTCAGTCAGTTGTGCATCCGATAATAGAAACTTTCCTGATAGCAGATGTTCGCAAGCCTCTCATACGAATGGTCACATGTTCTTGTTCAGCACTGAAACCACCACAATTAGCGAACATGAAGTAATAGAGAACCTGGTTTTTAAAAGCAATTTTTTCATATTCACTTTACAAATACATATTTGGTTTAATGTGTACTTTCAATCCAGACAAAGCAAATTCCAGTTTGCTCAATATTATTAACCCATATTGGTAAAATTGTTACCTCCTACTATTACTTGAACATTTGAATGAAATGAAACAGCAAGCGGGTATGAAGGGGAAGCGGAGGTTCCTGAAAACTACTTTCACATTAATAATATTCATAAGTTTCAATAGTAAATGAATAAAGGTAGTTTTTTATCTAGCTACTTTAGAAATGAAAGAGGCAAATAATCCAAAGGTATTTGCTACCACAGGCTCTGGGAATAAATTTGCAGTACAGGCAAAAATTCAAGATTAGGTCAAATTATTGAATCTTTTTTTACCTTATCATAATTGTATTTATTCTTTTACATCCGTGCAAAGTATGAATGCTGAATTCAGTTGGCAAGTAGTTCAAATAGCCTCTTTATTTAACTCAGCAATTGAATTAAAACAGGAAATCAATGTTTTGGGACACGATTTCTTGGATTAATGGTTAATATAACCTGACCAAAGCATTGTATTTAGGAGAACAAATACTTCTGAACAATATGTAGCGAATCAGCAGTTAGGTATCTTACTGTACTATTAGTTTGCTAAAAATAAACAAAAATAATTTTTTGAGCAAATTTGTACCTTTTCCCAGAGCCTGCTATGTATATGACTACAATCTTGAATTCTCAGAAGTGATAGCTACTTAAACTTTAGTTAACAAACAGCTTGTGCTATTGCTTATATGCCATAGGCCACACACACATTCCATATGTATATGAGCATATCAACGTTAGCTTTCTAGATATAAGCTTGAGATATTGTATGTTTAATTATGCAAATGATAGCAATTCTAACTATAAAATTTTTGACCTTACCAAAGGCTAATTATTGTTTGTTTGACCACCTTCACTCTGTTAAGTCAAAGATCACTAAGCCCCTCTTGAAGAGTCTGCCTACACCCCTGAACAGTTTACCTTTCTCAGTTCTTAATAAACATGACAGTTTGTAGAAGTAATACATATCATGATATGTTGCTTCAGACAAGTGCCTGCTTGTGGTACTTCTAACTATGACTTTGTTATTCCTCAATGCTTGCATAGATCATTAAAAGTAAGATGGGTAGCTAAGAGTAGATACACCTGACACTCTGCCTTTATCCCATTGCCTATCAATTCCATTGAAATCCATTATGAAACAATTACCTTTTTTGTTTTGTCACGATAGACTTACTGTGCACTTAATTGTGTTTAATTTTACAATTTCAATTACATTAAATGTATTAAGTAGTTAGTATGTCATTGCATTCGTAATATCATATACGTACATACATACATACATACATACATGCAAACAAACAAACAAACAAACATACTTACATACATACATACACACACATACATACATAGCTTGTGAAACAAAGAGTTCAATACAGTACATAACAGCTCTTCTTTAAAAAACCATGACTGACAACATCTCAACATCTAAGTATTACGTATATCTAGCTATAGCCCTAGTTTAGCGCAGGAAAAACAGTTATCTATTCTTAGTTTCTGCCAGTATGTCTTATACACTTCTAGTGCACAAACAGTTTAATTCTCCCAACGAAAAGTTATGGCAACTAGCTAGCAATCATATCCCCACAATGAATTGTAACATTTGTAGTTGGGATAATTTAATGTGGTTATTGATAAAAGTCATGTATATTAATGTCTATACTTACTCTTGTTTAAATTGTGGCTTGTAAGACATATCATGTACAGGAAGTGTCCTGTAGCTACAGGAGGAAACTCTTGTGTGTTTATGTCAAGGCAGCACCTCCACAAGACCAGATTAGGGAAAAAAGTTGTGATGCCAATTTCCAATAAAACATGGTTTTGAGGAAATATCAGATTATTCACATTAATCCTGATTACACACCTTTTCATCACTTTCATAATCAGTTTTAATTATGTTGAAAACTAAAATTTAAAGAGCCATTGCTTTTAGGAATTATTCTCCCCATACTTGCACTTATACCAAGTGATCTAGCTGATTATATAATTAGTGAATATGGGTATATTTATTTATGCATCACAAAACATGCAAATAAGAACCTGTTGGTAAGTCATAAGACAAATTATATTGTCGTGTGTAGCATGTGAAGGGTAAAAATTGACTTACAAGTGATAGGTACATAATCAATGGGGGGAAAAAGAATAGAATTGATAGAATTCTGTTCAGTTAATTATTTGTTTTTATATATTCATTTCACAAACATTTTTACCATTATAAATGTGTCATAATTTTCCATCATTTTGCAAGTAGTCTGAAAAAGAACACATGAAAGATTGTTTTAATGCGATCACAGAAAAAGTGCATAGAATAGCAGATGTAATAGATAACTCAGAGTAATACTCTATTTTTCTTGTAGTTATAGCTGGGGATAATTCAGATGAGCTAATTTCTATAATTTTGTAGTAAATTTCTAGCATTAGCTATAGCTAAGTAGCTAGAATCCATCGTGTGGGATCTATGTCCAAGTTGAGTCAACCTTGACATACATGTACTATAATAGATCTTACAAAAAGGCTAAGGCTTTCTTTTTAGCTTGTCACTGTACAAACTCTATATAGTGCATCCACAACAATAACTTAAGATATCCAGTCTGGATATCTTATTGAACAGCAAACAGCCTTAAGAACTGGGAAACATCAGTGTTGTGTATACAAGCATCACATGGTGATGTGACCCTTAATAAGCGTGAGGTTAGCGTGGTGATCCCATACAAGGAATTGTGTGGTGATACTGAAGCAACCAGCAGGGAAATGCATGTAACAATCCCGGTTAGCCTTGATCTCACAGCCAAGATAAGCAATCAGTTCACTCCGCTCCTTTTAAGTGCAAGTGTGAAAATGTGGATGAAATTGTGAATGTGTTCACATATTTATTTTTTTGAAATACAATTAAGACTTGCTTATTATTTGTGCATTTTTAAAAACACTAAAAGACATGTGACATCATACTTATTCCCCAAGTGTAAGTAAAAATTTCAGTTGTAGGTAAAAATTTAAAACATCTTATATTGTAAGTTTGATGAATAATATATATATATATATATATATATATATATATATATATATATATATATATATATATATATATATATAGTACTTATTACATGAGTCAGAGTGTGATATGGTGAAATATTTCAGGAGCAGGCTAATTGATGAGCATGGTCATTACCTCAATGGGTAAAGTGTCTTCATATTCAGTGAAAAGTGATTAATTGTAACTAAAAAGCAGGTGGAATAGACGAGGGAAGGTGGAATAGACGAGGGAAGGTGGAATAGACGAGGGAAGGTGGAATAGACGAGGGAAGGTGGAATAGACGAGGGAAGGTGGAATAGACGAGGGAAGGTGGAATAGACGAGGGAAGGTGACATAGACAAGAAGGTGACATAGCTTCAAGGAAGGCGAAAGTACGAAACAGGAGGCAAAAGGCGATTAAAAGTAGGTGGAATCGACGAGTGAAGGTGTCAGTTTAAAAAAGTACGAAAAAGTAAACGAATCATTCGGAAGCTCCGGAGCATTTTACAATAACACTGCCATTGTAATTGTAATTTCATGTAAATACGCCCAGCAAGGAGCAAAGAGTGACTAAAATAAATAAATGTTATGAAAAAATGCGCAAAAAGCTTAAATTGGTCGATTGCAAATCGTTCATGATATTAATTGAGTCCTTGTTCAAATTCAGTAAGTGGTTCTCTAAAAGATGGTCCAACAGTTCCCCGTCAAGATCCATGGCGTCACATGAGGGACATGGTTTTGATCCTCGACCATGACTGCTGAAGATCCTACTCAGTGCCTGCAGCCCTTTAATGTGCTTCACCCCCAAGTCCATCACACTGTCCCAGAGTCTTGCCCCATCCTATTCCCTTTCCTATCTCAGCAACTAGTTTAGATTTCTTCTCGCACCTCTTGAGTAGCCTAGCCTTGTCACAAGTTGCAACAGCATCGCTCACCTCCCTGAGACAAACATCCTCTGCCCCACCTAGGAAGACATCAGTATACGATGTTCCAAAAACCTCTTCCAACTCCCGACATTCCAATACTAAGTGTTACGCAAGTACACCTTACGCTTGTTTTCTAGTAGTATAATCTTTGATAAAAGAATTCTACCTAAATTCTTTTATCAATGGTATAATGGAGGAGTGGTCACTCATAACGCAGTCATGTTTTATTGATCAATTTGGTTAACTTAGGTTTTTGAATAGCTTACTTGCGTAAAGTTTCACCAGGTTCCCTATCAGGAAGCGAACGATTACGGAATGACAACCTCGAACTCGTGTAAACTGTACCTCAGTTGCGGTTGCCCTTCGATGTTCTAGGATACTCTGGGGAAGAGGTAGGGTAGTGGGAAGTTGGCCAAGGCCAAAGCAGCTTGGTCACCTTATGAAGGTAGATTGGTGAGAAGTATAGCTAATTTGTGCTAACTGTAGTAGGTCAATTTTTGATGTATTTATTTTTTAATTAATTAAATAATTAATTTACTTATTTTGTCTGTGTGTTTATTTAAAATTATTTATTTATTTTACTTTTATTTATTTATGTTGTTGTTTTCATCATATACAAGTATAACTGTAGTAGGTCAAATTTTAGATGCATTTATCGTTTACACATATTTTATTGTTGTTTAGATTGCCATCAAAATAGTCAACAAGAGTAAACTGGACCAGGAAGATGTAGAGAAGTTTCTGCCTCGAGAAATCTCCATTCTCCAGAAGGTCTCCCTTCCAAACATCATCAACTTTTTCCAGATAGTAAAAATAGAACACCACTGCTTCATTGCACTGGAAATTGCTTCAACTCTAGGGGACATCTTCCAGAAGAAGAGGCAAGGCACATCTTTCAACAAATGTGCCAGGCAATATCATATATCCATTCTTAGGTATTGCATATTGTGATATCAAGTTGGAAAATGTATATTCTTCAGCAAACACATAGATGTCAAATTGAGTGGTGAGATTTGATCATGAATCAATTACTATTACATTTAATTCAGTCTTTATATATTAGATTTTGGATTGCCCTGGAGTTGACACCATGTGGATCGTACAGCTATGTGGCTCCTGAAATAGTTCTTCAGTCTTTATATATTAGATTTTGGATTTGCCCTGGAGTTGACTTTTGCTCTACACCGTGTGGATCGTACAGCTATGGGGCTCCCGAAATAAGTTCTTTCACCACACCTATACTACAACCCACTATTGGCTGATTCATGGAGCATGTGTGTTTTACTTAGCTATTGTTTTTATTATTCTAAATATTGTTAAAACTTCACATTGAACTTCAAATTCAGGGGCCATTTGGAGATGATAACCAAATCATCAGTAGCCTTGCCAATTACAACTACCTACCCTTGGTTTTGCTAAGAATTGTCTTTCAATTGCTGGTGAAATGGCTTCCTCTAACAACATTATGTTGACCCACAACCTTTACCTGAATGTGTTGGAAGCATTACTCAGCCTGTTAATTCTGTGTCATTGATATCAATGAAGCAAGACGTCCTTACTCCAGATGAAGCTAGCAAAACAACAGAACCTTCAGAATCACAGTTATTAACTTCAGAGGAGCAGGACCTTCATCCTGGGCTAGCCACCAATTCAAATATTCCTGTTAAATGTCTTCAAATTCAACGGAGCTAAACAGCCATCTTTCTGGTTCAACTGCTAATACAACTCTGCCAGCAAAATCATGGCCCTAAACAGGACAACCATCAAACCAATTCGGCTGCCACTACAACTTAGCTGACAAAATTCATGTCATCTACTTCAATTAATTAAGACAATAACTCTTCTTGTGGTTCAGATATTAGCACAACTGTGCCTGGACAGACATTAATCTCATCTACTTCTATCAAGCTGACTAACCATCCTTCTGGTCCACCTAACAATAATCTATTGCTTTCTGAACCACAATTATCACCAGTATTTGAGCAAGACCATACACTTGGCCATGCAGACAACGCAAACCAGCCTGCTAGTAACACGGCTACACCAGCCATGCATAGTGAGGCCTCAACTGATGCAAGATTTAGGCAGAAGCAAAGGAAAGGGCATAACCTGGTAGCAAGACTTCAAAGTGCTATTTGCTGATGAATTTTCTCATCCTTGACAAAATGATTCAATGTGCTATAGACAGTCATTGAAGTCATAATTTGATGAATTATTAAAGTTGTGAAAAATAATGTTAAATTGTGTATACAAATAAGCATAATAGCTACGAAACCATAAATAGATAAAAACTGCATTCCTTAACTCAATTATAGCAATTTTTTACATTCCACCGAGATTTTAAATTAAGGTAGCTATTACTTATTCCACAACAATACAAGTTTCTAAAGAGACTGAATGTGATTACAATCGAACTAATATACAAAGGGCATCCTAAAAGCGATCTAACTCTCAGTCTCAACCATGACCCACATGAGTGGAACAAAATCTACCATGATAGAAAATAAAGGGACAAAGGCTAGTCCCCAAGCATGGCCTTTGTTCTAGAGATTTACACTGTATTATTAAATTATGGAACAGTAAATACAATATTTTTGAAGAATGGTAGCTATCCTGGTGAATTAAAAAAAAAATTGTTTCTCATATGTGTATGAGTTGATACTCCAGCTATTTATTGCTATTATTATTATTATTATTATTATTATTATTATTAGGTAGTGTTGACATCAACTCATGGGCGCAGACAAGTAATCTTGAAAGGGAAGCGTAAAATTGGTCTCACATATCACCTATTCATTGAATTGAAATCCTGTTTTTGCAAGTATCTCAATACATGACCTAGAGTTCCTTCAAGGAGGGGCCCAAATTAACACTGGGAGGCCCAAATCACTGGTGGAATGGGTCCTGGAGGGCTAATTTATTTACAGGTAGAATGGGCCTGGGGGGGGGCCCTATTTTTGGGGGGCCTACATTTACACAGCACCGATGGCGACCAAATAATTTTAATTCTGTATCGTTTAAAAAAAGGCTGTGAAAGAGAGAAAATACATCTCAAGACTTCTGTTTTGGATCATGATAGGATCTCTTGGATTATCTTTCCCTTTCCTCCCTACAGAGCATTCTACATTCTTTAATTTAATTAGAATATACACAACAAAATGTCTTAGTCAGGTTAGTTAAGTTTTTCTTGACATTATTCTTCCATTTTCTTAATTTTGATCGAATTTTGGACCATCTTCTTTTAATCTGAAAAAGGATAATACAAAAATTGGATAAATTTGACCCTTCTATTTGTATCTACTCAATGGCTTAGTTAATAACAGATAATTGACATCAGAAATATTTGGTAACAAAATATTTATTTTGATCCAACACTCTATTTCCCCCAATCTCTTCCTCCAAATTTCTTGCTTCATTCAGATTCACAACTTCAACATGTAGCAAATTAGCACCCAGTTCTTCAATTTCAACAACTATTTCCCTTTCTGCCAGGTCAGTATTGTTGGCATTTATCACAGCACTCTTCCTATTATCAGTGCCACTAGCTTCTGTAGCTTCATTATCATCTGCAGCTTCAAAGTCATTGACTAGGACTTCACAATCTTCCTCTGGTATCTCATTGACCTCAATTTGTATGTCACTGACAACTTTTTCATCACAAATATCTACTTCTTTGATCTTTTTAACTAAGTGAATCAATCTCACATTTAATATCCTTGATCACAATAACTTTCTCATCAGCACTCATTTCTTGTGTCTCAATTACTTTGCCACTAACACTCATCTTAGCACTCTCCTCATTTTCGGTGCTAGCTACGTCACCATCACTTTTTCCATGAATTCTAGCCTGACTGACTTGTAACAGCAATTTTTTCAGCAATGGTTCAGGACTGGAACTGAAATCAGATTCTACATTTCGTGCTGGTATCAATTGAAATTTTATGTACGGGGAGAAGGTGACCTTGCGAGCAGGTTTTTGAGGATCTGGCAGTGAAGGGAAAAGCATGTATTGTGGAATGCGAGGCAGTTCATCCACTAGCACATCGTCCTCACTTGCAGCCTTAATGACCATATGTTGTCAGGATCAGTGCTCTCACTGGTATCTCCAAACGAGGATGAAAACTCAAAGTACAAGTATTGGTCATCAACTGAATCTGAATGTTCTCCATCAGTTTCAGAGCTTGATGCCATCTCTGTTGGTTGATCAGACAGTTTTATCATGCAGTCTTTCTCTTCTACACTCCCAAAATTTTCTGGCTCTTTTACAATTTCTGTTGCATGATCATCTTTGCAGTCACTTAATGCCCTACCATCTCCAATTTATCGGGTATATGTTCGATGTGTATATGTGTGTATGGATGCACAGGGTGAAAAGAGTCCATTTACAACCATAACAAAATCCGTAAACTGTCTTGATAATTAGAGTTAACAAAAACATTTACAAGGCTGTAGAGATTACCAACACATGCATTAATTGGCGAGCGAGCGTAGCGAGCGAGACAGTATTAGGGGTGGATAATGCAAAATCGGGTATATGTTATATGTATTTATTAGGTACTGAACAGAGCCTGATAACTGTTGCCACATAGAAAATGCATTAAAGTAAACAGGATGTGGTTTAGGGCAATATTTTTCCATATCACTTGTGTTCATAGTTATTACGTTGGGTTATTACGTCCCCCTAGGTAAATTTCTTGTTACCAAGGTATTCGCCCATGAGCAGTACCTAATAAATTTATTATCCATTGGATACCCGAGAATATCACTCGTCTGATTGGCGGTATTTAGACTCGTGCCTGCGGCACTCGCGTAAATACTAAGCCAACAGACTCGTGATATTCTCCTGTATCAAATGAATAATTGGCGAGCGAGCGTAGCGAGCGAGACACTTACAGGGGTAAAAATGAAAAAATCGGGGATGTTTGTTTATTTGTTTATATATATGGACGTACGTATGTCATTTTGTACTTTGACCCTCCGTATTTTTGTGTTCGCTCCGCGTTCGACCCCGTCCCAAACTTCACTAAACAGAATCCTCCGGTTTAGCGACCATTACCCGTATCACCTTAGAAATTGAATTGTTTACGGCTTTGAATTGTTTTGCGGTGCAGTTAAAACTCAAAATCTTATGGGAGCTCCATTTCTATTCGAGTTTGTGGCGGTGGTAAGTTAATGCGCTATTTGTCACAGTTATAAGCCCTAACTGAACAGTATTTACTTAAAAATGCATTGTCCACTAGACGAACCACGAAGGTAAGTCTTGCGTAGGTATGTTCAGTTGTGTGAAAGTATTGTGCGTTACAACTGCTATTAAGAATATCACAAAGAAAATTTTAAATGACGTGATTTGATTTTGTTGCTTCTTTTTCAATTCAAACTGTTGCTGGAGCGGTTACTATGACATTGAAACCCCTTTACCTCATAGTAATGTAAAAACTCGACTTTATTTTAATAGCTTGAGTGTTAGTTGTTAAAATTAAATTTAACAATAGTGTAGTTTAAGGCTCGCTCGCCATTTGTGCTCAAGCACACCACTAGTATATATATATGTTTGTGGGATGGTATGTATGCCCTTTAAATGCGAGCGCGGGGAACTCTTTTCTCCTAAAAACACGGCTTTTTAGGCTTGACCCCAGTTCATTCTGAAACTACAGCATTAAGCAAGCCTTACTTTATACTTAAGCTCCAAAGTGTGAGAAAATTCCTGCGAAAATACTTGCTTTTCAAGAAACAAAAAGTTGATTCGACCGGTTACTATGGCATTGAAGACCCTTTTCCAGACTCAATTTCAAAACTTCGCCGTTTTATGGGGGGGATACGGAGTGTCGGTTGTTGGTTGTCAAGAGCCGTTGGTAGTCAGAATGCTGTAGTATTAATGCTAAGGAAGCTACTACTTCTGAGGGAAGCTGAGGTAAGTAAGTAATTCCATATTTGTTAGCTAAATTTGCAAAATTGACTCTGGCCTTTCTTTTTTGTAGCTAAGAGCTTGTCAACAGTGACTGGTAAATTCAAATAGTCAGATTGGCTCAAATTTGGTACTACAAAAGTTACCACTGCTCAAGAAAATGAGGTAAGAAAGTAATTTTGTATTTGTGTGCTAAAGTTGATTGTCTTTTGTTTTTGTAGGTGAGAGCTTGTCAAGAATTCAAGGTAATTCAGATGGTCAAAACAGAAGTTATCAATACTCAAGAATGATGTAAGTAGTAATTCCATATTTGTTGGCTAAAATTACAAATAATAACACTGGTTTATTTTTTATCGTAGCTGAGAGCTTGTTCAAGAGTTACTGGTGATTGAGATTATCAGAATGGTTGATGTTTGATACCACAAAAGTTACCATTAATCAGGTAAGAGAGTGATTTTGTATTTGTTTGCTGCAATCAAATGTCATAACTGCTATTATAGTGTTTGCATGAAGTAAGCTAAAAATAGTAACATTTTATGTTACCTAACTATCAGGCTTGCTCGCCATTTGTGCTCAAGCACACCACTAGTTTAGGATTTTGTTGTGGTTGTCAATGGACACTTTTCAGGCAGTGATGGTACATCTGCCCCTTAAGCGCGCGCGGGTTCCTTTTTTCTCCTAAAAACACAGTTTTTTAGGCTTAACCCCACTTTCTTCTGATACTACAGCATTAAGCAAGTAAGCTCCAAATTATGATAAATTTCCTGCGAAAACGCTTGTTTTCCAAGTTACAGAAAGTTGCTGCTACCCGTTACTATGGCATTGAAAACCCTTTACCAGACATAATTTCAAAACTTCGCCTTTTTTTAGGGGGGGGGGGGGGGGGGGGGGGGAGTGCTGGTTGTTGGTTGTCAAGAGCCACTGGTAGTCTGAATGCTTAATATTAATGCTAAGGAAGCTACCACCACTGGGAGAAGCTGAAGTAAGCAAGTAATTCCATATTTGTGTTAGCTAAAATTACAAAAATAACTCTGGCCTTTCTTTTTTTGTAGCCCATGAGCTTGTTGTCAAGAGTGACTGGTAAATTCAGATAGTTCAGAATGGCTTAAATTTGATACTACAGACGCTGCTCAGGTAAGAAAGTAATTTTGTATTTGTTTACTAAAATTAATGGTCTTTTTGTTTTTGTAGCTGAGAGCTTGTTGTAAAAAATTACTGGTAATTCAGATAGCCAAAATAGCTTAAATTTGATACTACATAAGTTACCAATACTCAGGAAATTGAGGTAAGTAGTAATTCCGTTGGCTAAAAACTTACAAAAATAACACTGGCCTACTTTTTTTTTTTTTTTTTTGTAGCTGAGTGCTTGTTCAAGAGTTACTGGTAATTGAGGTGGTCAGAATAGCTTAAATTTGATACAACAGAAGTTAGCAATACTCAGGACATCTAGGTAAGTAGTAATCCATATTTGTTGGCTTAAAATTACAAAAATAACACTGGCCTATTTTTTTGTACCTGAGTGCTTGTTCATAGAGTTACTGATATTTGAGGTAGTCAGAATGGCTTAAGTTTGATGCTACAGAAGTTACCATTACTCAGGTAAGAGAGTATTATTGTACTTGTTTGCTAAAATTAATGGTCTACTGCAATGATACAGTTTTACATGAACTAAGCTAAATTTAAATCATGTAGTAACAGTAGAGTAGTTTTATATGTTACCTAACTAGGTAGGCTCGCTTGATATTTGTGCTCAAGCACACCACTAGTTTATATATATATGTGTGGACGTACGTATGTCATTTTGTACTTTGACCCTCACGTTTTGTGTTTGGTGGTCTACCCCTTCCCATACCTCCACTAAGCAGAATCTTTTCGTTTAGTGATCCCGTATCATTCAAGGAAATTAATTATTTACCCCTTTGTATTAGATTGTTTCTGGTCTTTACTCAACACTGTGTAGTAACCCTTCAGAATATTTTTTTTTCAAGTCGCAAAATGTTATGGCGAATGGTCACTATGGTATTGGAACCCTGTACCAGATGTAATTAAAAAAACTTGGCTTTTTTAGTAGCTGTGGGTGCTTGTTGTCAAAAGATACTGGTAACTCAAATAGTCAGAATGACATATATTAGAAACTACAGAAAATACCAGTACTTGGGAAATTGAGGTAAGAAAATGGTTCTGCATTTGTTAGCTAAAGTGTATAATGGTCACAACGGCTACGTACTTTTAGAAAGGGACTGATAGATTATTTTGAAGTGTTTTGTTTGTGCACTGGCTCGTTTGCCCTTCGTGCTCAAGCACATCACTAGTTTAAAATTTATAGTTGTTTGCTTCTCTAACCAGCTCGTCAATTACTGTGTGTGAGGAGGGGTGCAACCAACTTGTACCATGGCTCTAGGCTATTGGAAACGCAAAAAAAATTACTTTTTGACTGGACGTTCTACTTATTCACCTCCTAGGTGGGCATGAAATATATTCACTGGGAATTGCATGAGCAATCTGATTGGACAGTTTGAATGTATCATGGTGTATATATATATATTGTATATAATACTTATAGCACGAGTCAGAGTACAATATGGGAAAATATTTTACGAGCACGCAAAATATTTTCACGAGCCAAAGGCGAGTGAAAATGTGGCGTGAGAGTAAAATATCATTCCCATATTGTACGACGAGTGTGATAAGTGATTTATTGCTTCTTTGAAATTTTTCTCAACCGGTTACAATACAATTTTCATTGATTTTACTCGCTACGCGCGCGCTACAAGGAGCGTACAATATAAACCGTACAATATCACTTTATAATTTCATTCTCTTTACTCATTACATGTTTTCGTAGCTCAGTAGCAGAGCACTTGTTCGTTAAGCAAGCGGTCCTGGGTTCGATTCCGGTGGCAACCAAATATTTTTAATTTTGTATTGTTTAAAATTAAGCCTGTGAGAGAGAGAGAATACATCTAATAATATGTATATTATATATATATATATATGTCTTCATTTCAATTTCGTTTCTTTTTGGCCTATTTAGAACACCAAAATTGCGCTGAAATGTCACTTTGTAGCAGCTGGATTGTATATATTCATACACTGCAGCATTGTAGCTGCTACAAAGTTTGGTTAGCCGGATTGGAATGCTATGTACACTTGTATATACACTCCAGAAAATATAGCCTATATTTTTTCACATTGTTACATTTATTGCACCAAAAATAGCATATTAGCACAAGTAGTCATGCATAATTCTCTTTATTACATAATACTAGAACAAAATCTTGAAGGTTGGTGGCAAACATTAGTCTAAAAAGTCTGTTCATTCACTTACGAAATTGAACTTAGCTACTTACACAAATTAATTGTTGTACTTGTTTTTAAGACATCTTAGTTATGTTTTCTTGACATTATTCTTCCATTTTGATTCAATTTTGGATCATCTTTTAATCTGGAAAAGAGTAATACAAAAAATTGGATAAATTTGACCCTTCAATTTGCTTCTGGCTACTCAATGGCAGCTGGTAACAGCTGACATACATCAGAATTATTTGGTAACAAAATATTTATAGTAGAGTATAGCATCATTATAGTAGGCTTATGAACAAATTCCTTAATTGTGCTAACTCCATTAATTTTTTAAACTGACATTTCTTATCTAAATGAAGCACCAAAGCCCTCAGTGCTACTAAACACTACCTAGATATTAGCTACAATATAATCTCAGACCAAAAGGACAAGCAATCTACTATTAGCTATTTTAATCTGGCATCAATATAGCTCGAGCAATGTTCATGAAATGGAGCTAAACAGGCCAGAAACACTCACTGGTATACATTTTCAACGCCGAAACTTCACTTCTTTCAACTTCGTTAACTTCCCGAACATAGCAAACTACACCGCTGGCTGCAAGAAATTATTTGCTCTGACGCTAGAGGGGGGTTACCTACAAAAGCTGGTACTTACGCAGAGCTGAAAGCATTGCGTTTTCTCAACAATAAGCCCGAAATTAAAAACAAGTAGCACAATGAAAGGTCCTAAATCTTCGTTCTGAGTAAGTTCACACCTAAATTAATTGTCAGTAATCTCCAAAATCAGAGCGACGACGGACAAACAACAGACAGACACCTACCTTGAATGTAACCACTTCTCCACATATGCTGACTTTCAAGTTTTCTAGCTATCCATACAAGTACAAGTATTGCAATAGCTAAAATAGAAAATAAGGTTTTATGGGCATACAGAAAATTAAGTCAAGTTCTTTTCATCTGTTATCAGTAAGTTCTCTGACATCTTTCTTTTTCATTCCTTTCTCCCACCGTCTTCTGCTCCTCCCCTTCCATCTCTTCTTCACAGTGCACTTATATACCTACTCCACTTGATGTCTCTAGAGTAAGTAGCATTGACAACAGATACAGTACAATTCTTATCAGGTAAAGTGCTTCTGTGCTTTTTCTAAGGCAAACATTTCCCGATTTTATTAATATGCTTTTATTGTCGAGTTAAAAATGTAATGGTAATATCTTGTGCTTAGTTCACCATATGACAGAGATTCCTGCCACATTATATAGTAGAATCTGACCTGTTACTAATCAGTTCAACATTAGATACTTGGACTCATATCAGGGTACATTGGTGGGTTTATCTAAAACAAAAATCATAGTAAGCCACAGACTGTGACACAGTTGGCCAAAATTTGCAATCAGTTTTATGTGCATACTCAGATAAGTGTGTGGCAAGTTCAATGGCCTTTTGTTTTGCTTAGTATATCTACACATTAATTTCATAATGATGACTTTTGTATTACATCACTATATAAGTTCTTTGTTCTAAGAGCATGAGACTTTTTTTATTTACTAGTATTCTTACTATAAAAGAGTAGCTAGCTAAACAAATTCTCTTTTAGTCAGATTTTCAATAAGGGGAGATTTTAGCTGGCTACCTGCCAGATCTTACAACAGGAATTTCTAGCTAATCATTTAAATACTAGATACCTTCATGTGGTCTAGAATAATTTGAAATAGCTAGTCTCTGCAATAATGATCTCGTAATATCAAACTATAGCTGTAATATTATATGTGCTTTTGTTAACATGTGTGCTCAAAGTTAATTTTTTTAATATCTAAACTCACAATCTAATAGTAAATGTAAGATCATCCATCACTTTTATAAAATTCTAGCACAATGCTAATTATATTCATTAGTCATGCCTTATTCTTATAAATATTATATTGTGTGGCCCATCAACCCCATAGCTATCCAGTGTAATAATTGTATAATTATAGTCCTTGTGTACTTGTTGATTTTTTATTCATTTCACCAACAAGCTTACTGTATATTAATTGCATATCTTCTTTAATTTAACTGGACATTATTATAAATCAACCAACAGCGGGATACTTACTTAGCAAGGACTGTCTTTGGAACTCATAGCAGACATCCTTTATCAGAGAGTGTTGTCACCATAATAATAATAAAAATATAATGATAATATTAATAACAATAATAATATTGTTATAGTCATGTCATTGTTGTTATTGTTGATAATGTATTACTGAATTGATGCCCATTAGACTAGAAGTAAAATTCAATTTAAAGTATTTGGTATAAATTATCCAATACTTAGCAAAGAGATCATAAGTGAGAACCAGTTTGTTATGTAATAAGAGTAAAATGGATGGCAAGCTCCCAGTTTATTATGTAATGGAAGTGCACACTATTGACGCCATCTCCATCGCATGTCATGCTATTACAAAATATTTCGTATTAGCTGTTTAGTATTTCTTCTATACAGTTACTTTATACTATATAAATTGTCATCTGCCTCACCGCGTGCTAGACTATTTTATCTAAGCCAAAATGACCATCTCTCGCAGCCGTTTTTTTTTTTTTTGTGTGTGTGTGTGTGTGTGTGTGTGTGTGTGTGTGGGCGTGCGTAGTGCGTAATAAGTGCGCATTTTGCGATTACGTCATTGATTGAACTTTGAAAATGTGAGTTGGAAAAAAAAACTGGTACAGCAAAAACAAACAAACAACTAGTTCAGCAAAAAACAACAACAACAACTGGTTCGGCCATGGCTGGACTGGTCGGACCGCATACCTTCAGATAGGTAGGCCAAAATTGGATACTCATTTTACCGTACTCAAACTTCGCGTGTTTTGAGCTACAGATTTTGCGCCATTTTTTGCGGAAGTTTCAACAGCTTCCGGAAACAATATGCAAATAATTTGCTCCCGGGTCACACACCCTTTTTTGCTGTGGATGCTCACAAGTAAGCCAGATACTTGTAAGCATTTCAGTAGTTAGCATGGATAATTTTAGCTGCCTCAATGCCAGTTCTGACCTCTTGACTAACGAGTACTGGACAATACCAGATGAGGTAGATATTGTGGATGGATATCTAACTGCTAGTTTGCTACTGGTGTTTATTGTGATGGGATTGCCTTGGAATGGACTTGTACTAGTAACTATAATCAAGGAAAAGCTCTACCAGCAACCATCCATCATTTTCCTATTAAATCTCGTAGTAACTGACATTGCATTCTTAGTCCTCTTATTGCCATTTCTAATAGTCACAGGATTTGCTGGAGAATTTGTATTTGGCAGCTCAGACCTTACTCGATGCCAGATTTGCCCAGTGGGCTTTCTATCTCTATCTTTGCTGTATAACTCTCTATTTACTATTGGTATGATGTCATTGGACAGATTCTTTTACATCTATAAGCCTATGCAATATGATCGGATCATATCAAAACGGTGGATAATATTGCCAATTCTGGTGGCATGGATTTTCAGTATAGCAATAGGGGTCACTTCACGATTACTTGAATACAGAGATGCCTCTTTCTTACCAGTATTTCTGGCCTGTGTGACAAATGTTGATCCAAGCTATGCAGTGGTCATAGTACTAATAGGATGTGCAGTACTAGTAGTTATATTGATAACAAACATTTTGATAATCCGCATTGTTTTAAAGAATGTGAGACTCATCTATGCGAAGAGAAGGTCCACAATAGGCTCGACACAAGAGGATATCGAGTGGCAAGAGATCAGAGCACGTATCAATAAAACTCGCCATGCCAAGCAATTACATTTGTTTAGAGTGTTTGCAGCATTGATGCTGTCCTATGCTTTAACATGGCTGCCATATATATTGGTTCTGGTAGCTTTACTGGTTGTTCGAAATTACGACACTGTTCCCCACAGTGTGACATCTCTGAGCTTCATACTATTTTATAGCCAAGGAGTTGTTCATCCTGTGTTGCAAACCATCTTTATAGCAGATGTACGACGACCACTGATGAAGTATATATGCTTGAAGAAACTTGGTCCGGAGGTAGGAGTTGACCATGAAAAGTTCTGCTGTAAAAACTGTTTCCTTTGGACGGCCATCAATGATGCAGTGCTGCCTCAACAAGAATCAAACGGATGATTTATGTAAAGAAGAAATTTTTCATTGTGGTGTGTGTGTGGAGAATGCAAATTTTCTTTCAGTTCGTTAGCAACTGTTGATTGCTATTTATCATTAATTTATAAACTATACTTAATGCTAGGAATCATTATTGTTGTAGAATGCTATTATTTTTTCCTAGTCTATTATAAGTATTTAAGCTTTTTGTGTTCTCGAGTTGTTTATTTACAAAACTGTAATTATCATGCACATTAGATAGCCATGCATTTTTCTTAATTTATTTTTTAATGATGTTTTCATTGTCGAATCATTAGCCACCAGGTGTGCACATAAAAGGGCAAAAGATTAAAATACAAGAATTAAACTAATGGCTGTTATTTAAGTACATTCACTTTTATAAAATATTCTAAACTTTTCTCTCCCTACAAGCATGTGGCATAATAGAACTAGTATTAAGTTTCATGTTGTTTTGTAACATGTCTAGTACAGTTCCTAATTATATAATGTTTTGTTGCTAGTGTTCTCTATGTTCTCTATGTTCTAGTCCTATAATAGTCACAGTCGCAGTTACCGTTGATGTTGTTTGTCACAGCAATAGTACGGAAGTGTTATATAGGATGTATCGCAATCATATTTTTAACTTTGATGGCCATAATGTCATCCACAACTCAATTTTCAATCTGTATTTATTATGTAGCTGTTATTATTTGGTTGTACCTATACAAAGACACCTCAGAATTAATACATTTTCTTGTACTTCTCAAATGAGATCTCAGCCTCCAGTGTGTGTATCAAACTTCTCTCATTCTAATCTTTTGTTACGATAGCCACTCAGAGTTCCTTTGAAATAAGCATATCCAGTAGTATGTATTCATCATATAGTGTGAAACAATGGCCTCTCATGCCAAGAAGCCAAGGCAACACTGACATCTCTCAAACTTTTAAGATGTTGGCTCTTAACAAATCGTAATCTAGCGATACTGCATTAATGTATAATATTCTTTATGTTGGTTACACAGATTATATTCATACACATGTATCACATATGGTATTACCCTAAGGGAATTACTACTTTACCTTATCTCAACATTCCATCTCTTATCTTTTGTGGGACAAAGATGCCTGGAGTGGGTAGCACTAACATGTCTTACCTATTTAGTATATGCACACACTTATGGCTGTAATACAATAGAACGTTAATATGGAAGAACCTCAGGTTAAGTATCCCTTGGGAAATGAGGTGTACCTAACTCTGAAATGTACGTAACTCTAACATAATTTAACTTTGTACTAAAAGATTTAAATGACTAAAATACTATGCACACACCATTTCAGCCATTTATTTAATGGTGTACCCTGGAGGTTTTTTTTCCGAGTTAACCAGAAAACAATGCACTACAAAATCTTTATCATTATCTCTCCTGACAAGCACCTCTTCTTCAGGCCACTATTGTCACCTGATTCTGCTGAAAACTTTTCTATATTCTTCCTGGTTCTCCATAAGTCTGAAATTGTGGACTTTCCTAAGCCAAACTCCTGAGCACCTCCAGCTAAAATATTCCTTGGCCAATTATTTTTCCAAATATTAAGCCTCTTCTGTTAGTAACTCCTTTTCCATTTTACTGCAATTCCACGAGAAAAAAATCCTGCTGACCCTTCGCCATTCGGTTAACCAGTTAGTTAATTCGGTTGTCTTAAGTTTGGATTTCATTGGTTCTATAGTGATACACTAAAGGTACAGAAGGGTGTTCAGATTAGTGAAAAGTTAAGTTATTGAGTATCCACTTTTAAGGCAATTTTATTGAAATATTAAATGAATCCTAATAACTATGTGACTGTGAAATACACAGGTTCAAAAAATAGTCATTTCAATAAGGTGTACAGTAGTATGCATGAGCTAGAGCAACATTCCTTATGGTGCACTAAGTTACTTTGTAGGAGTAGCACAGAGGCAGCTGTAAAAGGGCAAGTAGCTAAACTGTATCCACTCAAGGTGGGAGGAATTGTGGCTTTAATAGGTGGGGTTCAGTTATCAGGTATTTTTGAAATAGTGAATTCTGAACTATCAATACAATCTGGAAAAAACATGTACTTTTTGTATTATCTAAATTTAAACTGTTTGTACAATAAATATTTTAAACTTGAAAGAAGTAGAAAATTTAACAAATATACGTTACTGGCTTTGTCACATACAACATTTCATATGCAACTTCATGTTTTTTTCCCACTTTGTTTGTAGCCAGCATTTTATATATAGTACATATATATCTGTGTGAATTATGCATTATATATAATACTTATAGCACGAGTCAGAGTACAATATGGGAAAATATTTTACGAGCACGCAAAATATTTTCACGAGCCAAAGGCGAGTGAAAATGTGGCGTGAGAGTAAAATATCATTCCCATATTGTACGACGAGTGTGATAAGTGATTTATTGCTGCCTTGATATTTTTTCTCAACCGGTTACAATTCAATTTTCATTGATTTTACTCGCTACGCGCATGCGTAGTGTACCGTACAATATAAACCGTACAATATGGGAGAATACAGAACGCTCGCGTGATGCGGAAATATTCAAGTAAAAATATCAAAGCTGCAATAAATATATATATATTATCTTATGTATACATATTATATATACACAGCATAAAGTGCATATTTGCAGCTATATTATCCCCCCCCAATAACCCTGCCAACCCTGCAGCCAACCCCTTAATAAATAAATAAATAATTATAATAATAATGATGATGATGATGATGATTGTGATAAAGATGATGGTGATGATGTTGATGATGATGATGATGATGATGATGATGATGATGATGATGATGATGATCAATGATGATGATGGTGATAAAGATGATAATGGTGATGATGATGATGATGATGATGATGATGATGATGATGATACAATTAAGCCATTTCTCAGTACTGATTTTTGCTGTGCTGTCATCTGTGTGGCACTTTCTACAACTACCTCTCCCCCATAATTTTGGGGCACAATCTAATGAGGTGATTTCTCACAAATTTTAAACCACAAAAAAAACATGCCCTTGGAACACCCCTTTACCAAAACATCTTCCTACATTACTGTAAGCATCCTGATGCCCAAACATGTTTGTCAAGCCTTCTAGCTAATTTTTTCACCTCAATATAATTTTCCAACAGCTTCATCCATGTATGCTATTTGCTAGGGGCTAAGTGGGAGGAAGGAGGAGTGTGTAAGTAGTTTTAGAAGTAGCCATTAGTACATAACAAATTGGTAGCCTTTGCCACTTGTGAGCAACTCTTGGACGGCTGTTTGTAACTTAATTATAGCTACACTAAAATATTTGGCAATAATCCATTGCTGCCATTTTCAGAAGTACTAATTGATCACATAACATGTAATAATTCACCAGCTGGTAGCTACTGTGAACTTAAAATTTGTTTAAATTAAAGTACTCTACTTGTTTTAATACTTCAAGCCATTATACGTGTTACGTGCTTAAATGAGTATTTCTACCTCAGAAAAATATGTCATCATTTGTGAAATTTTTTCGTCTGTGATGGACAAATTTTAAGTGATGTAGTAATATCAATCATTATTTTAAAATGACGTAATTACAATCCTTTTTGTACAGAAATATTGAAGTTTGTTAGTCCCATGCATTTAATCTAAAATATTGGGCTAGCTAATATTTTTCTCCTGTGACACTTTAATTTGTGCTTTTAATAAACTAGTAATGAAAATATATGAAGCCAACAGAAAAAACACTCTGTCATGCTTTCATTATCAGCATAATGGCATTTACTTGTATAATCTGTGTGAAATTAAGTGAAGTTAATGTTGAGCAAAAATAATTAGCTTTATGCTATAAACTTGTGACCAAGGCTCGAGTGTTACTGGACTGCCACCACCAAAATGAAATATAAAATAATATAAGTCACAATTTTGCTAGCTTTCAATTATCCCTATAAAATTAAATATCATTATAAATTCCCCCGTCAGCCCTCTGCCCCCCCTAAAAAAAACTCACTTAAACCAATAAGGTGAAGGTATTATCACTGCTAAAAATATTCTGGCTGATAAAAGTTTGCCAACAATTTACTCATAGCTGGTACACTTTGTGATATCAGCTTAGAGTTGACAATAGGTTCACTCAGCCACTGCAGTTTTTACTACTAGTATATGACAAACAATAAGTTAAAAGTATTTGTGGCAAGTATACAGACCCACACACTAAAAGCTGAAAACTAATTTGATCAATATTTTTCCTTTGAACTGTGACTTGTTATTGTTGGCCATTTAGCCGCAGGCTAGGTGGGGTTAATCCAAGGTGGAAGTTCCGGTGTGTTGGGTCAAGATTGCACGGAGCGTGCACGCGTGCCGGGCGGGTAAACAGCGGGAGCACGAGGTCAGTGTACCATTCAGTCATTTGAGAAACAACTCTAGACTGAGTTTCAAGGTTCTGCGTTTCTTGAGAGACTGAAACTTGCGAGTAGGAGTGAGCATGGCCGAGGAAGGTACCTCTACCGATGGAGCTACCGCGGGACCGACTCCAGAGATGGTCGCCTGTATACAGAAGGTGGTTGAGGAGACGGTCAAACGTCTCGTGGCTCGGCCTAGCGAGGGCTCAGGAGAGGGTTCCTCTACGGACGGCGCCGCTGGAAGTACTCCAGCGTCGGCTGCTTGTGAGCCAACTCGGTTTGGGTTGGGAGGGTAGTAGCTACGTGATCCCTCACCCGGGGATGCTCCCGAGGGCTGGAGGCTGTTATGTACGTGGGATGGTGGTAATGGGACCGGTTGGCTTAGCCCCCAATACGGAATAGGTTCCATAGGCATTAGTATTGTGGTGGGCCTGGTGTGTACAGGTTCCACACTTAGTAGGTAGGTAACCAGTGGTGTGACCCTGGTTTAGGAAATACAATAATTTTATTTATTTATTTATATTATTATGTATTTATTTATTTATTATTTATTTATTATTTATTATTTATTATTTATATTTATTATTTATTATTTATTATTTATTATTTATTATTATTTATTATCCCCCCCCCCCCCCCTCCCTTTTTTGTTTCACTGCATTGTTGAGTGTACGTCCTGTGGTGCGACCCAGGTCATGGTGCCAGTGGTGTGACCCCGGTGTCGCTGTACGTATGCGAGCGAGGGATGTTTCCTGTGGTGCGACCCAGGGTCTTGTGTGCCTGCTGTGTGACCCTGGCATGGTGTGTTCCTCTGGTGTGAGATGCTCCCTGTGGTGTGACCCAGGGTCGTGTGGGCAGAGTGGGGCCAGTCTCTGCTTTGCTGCTATGGCGAAGGCGGATTAGTTGGCAGCCAGTGGTGTGACCCTGGCCGTGTGCTTTCTCAGGTATCACACTACTTGTGGTGTGACCCTGGGTGTGCACTGATTATGGGGTGCCTTATTTACACGTGTCACTGAAACCGTGTTGGTGTTCATGTAGGGCTAGGCACAGTTGACGCTGGCCGAGTGCGCGATCTCGGTCTTCCAGTGATCAACGACGATGTGCCTCCATCAGTGGCCCCTGTGGTTGGACCCAAGAGTGCCGGAGCAGGTCTGGAGCCAGCCAGCACCAAGAAGGGTGATCTGGCTGTGCAGAAGTATCAGTTGGGCCCCACTTTGCTGGTGGTACCGGCACGCATCGTGCGACGTGTGTTGAGGGGTGATTACATGGACATGGCCGAGTTGACAGAGGACAACCTAGAGTTGGAGCTCCGTCGGTCCACTGAGGGCGAGGAGGGGAAACCAACCCCCCTGAGCAAGTTGAAGCCGGTGGCAGATCCGTTGACCTGGGCGAGGTCCTTCTGCCTATATGCCGGGATTGTTGTGAGTGCCCATCCGGACAAGGCCTGGGATCTGTTGGCCTATCTGGCTACCCTAGCTGGCGGGGGCCGAGAGAGGCGATTGGTGGAGAGCCTATGACAGTCGGTTTCGGCAGCAAATTCCTGCACTCGAGTCGGCAGAGTTTGGGAAACTGGACCAAGCACTCTACACTCGTTCCATCTTTGCCACTGGTGTGGCTGGCAGTGGCCAGCGTGGAGGCCCTTCCATTCAGGCAGAGGGCAAGAGCACACCACCAGCAAAGAGGTGCAAGGTGGCACCATGTTATGCCTGGAACAATGGGAGGCCTTGCGCTGCTACTCCTTGTCATTTCTCACACGTGTGCTCCAAGTGTGGGGGTGATCACCGCAAGTCCGTGTGCCCTCCTCTGGTGGAGAGCTCTTCTGCTCCTGTCAGCATTGCCTGACCCGAGATTGCTTGAGACTGTGGAGCCCTTGTGTGCTCATGACTTTTGTGTGTGTTTCATTTGTTATCCGAACATTGTCGATTTCAATGTGTTGATTGTTGTTGTTGTGGTTACAACTATTTGATGGTAATTCCTGGTGTTGAGTGAAAACTTGTACTTGGGTACACTGTTGTGTCTGTGTGAGTAGGAGTGTTTGTGGGGGAGTACTCGCATGTGGCTGACCTGCTCATTTTGGCTGGGTGGAGGCCGTTAGACGACACTCATTCCCGTCTGCTTCCGAGAGAGTGGAGCTCTATCAGGACTCCAATGTGTGCAGACGTGTGGACGAGCCTCCTGCTGGATCACCCCGACAGAGCATATTGTGGGTTCCGGTCTTCATGCTGGATTTCGGATTGTGTTCCAGTATGGTGGGGCTGTGTGCAAAAGAGTGGCTTCAAACATGCCTACTGCTCGTGATCACCCTGAAGTGGTGAGGGGGTTCATAGAGACTGAGTTGAGAATGGGCAGAGTGTTTGGCCCGATTGACAGTGAGTGTCTGCCGTTGGTGCAGATCAACAGACTAGGGCTGGTGCTTAAGAATCATCAGCCAGGTCGTTGGAGGGTCATAGTTGATTTGTCCTCCCCTGAAGGTTCCAGTGTGAATGACGGCATAGAGCGTGAAGTGTGCTCTGTGAGCTATACGTCAGTGGACGCGGCTTGCAAGAGAGTCGTGGCAGCTGGTCGTGGTTGCCTGCTGGCCAAGTTTGATGTGAAGGGTGCCTTTAGAACGGTGCCAGTTCACCCTGATGACAGGTGGTTGTTGGGCATGAAGTGGGAAGACGAAGTCTATGTCGACAAAGTGTTGCCCTTCGGTTTGAGGTCTGCTCCTAAGATTTACAATGCAGTGGCGGATGCCCTGCTGTGGATTCTCGCCCGCCATGATGGAATCAATGGCTTGCACTACCTGGATGACTTCTTGCTCTTTGGCGAGCCAGATTCGCCACAATGCGAGTTGTCTCTGCAGCGGGCTCTGGCTCGGTGCAGGGTGTTGGGGGTGCCAGTGGCCCCAAACAAGACCGAGGGCCCGACTACCAGGTTGGTTTTCCTGGGCATAGAGATTGACAGTGTGTCTATGACACTGCGGTTGCCCGCAGGCAAGTTGGAGAGACTTCAGAGGGAGATCTCGAAGTGGTGTACAGTTCGTCCAGCTTAAAGAGTAGAAAGTACAGATCTCAAAACTTAGACTAGTTGCAATCACAATAAGCTTAGCCATACCTTTTTGTGTTGTTAGATCCCAATCCACTCGAAACTAAGTCATATAAAACAGCATAAGTATAAGAACTACGCTATCTCCATAGACATTCCATACATTAAGCGCCATTTTTTTTGACGTCACAAATTCGTCCGTCCTACGTCACAACTCGTAGTTAAACTGGAGCCGCGCCCTCACACGGCAGCTCCTATTCGGGAACTTCCCTTCGCAAATTGACTGTTTTTGCTATGTCTTTATATTTCTTTTTCTGTGTACTGTGGGCTTACTTTGTTGTTACAGGTGGAATGAGCACCAATAGAGGACTCCATCAAGCCAAATTTGAAGAATGAAGACCCGCCTGGGACGGAGATACAGCTCTGCACACTGGCTACTATTCAGAGTTATTTCGAAGCGGCCGAAAGAGCTACTGCGCTCATTTTTTTCCAGAGGTAGCCTGAGGGCTTCTTCGCAACATTACAGAGCCATATTTCTAATATATATATATTATTCATTTGATACAGGAGAATATCACGAGTCTGTTGGCTTAGTATTTACGCGAGTGCCGCAGGCACGAGCTTAAATACCGCCAATCAGACGAGTGATATTCTCGGGTATCCAATGGATGATAAATTTATTAGGTACTGCTCATGCGTGAATACCTTGGTAACAAGAAATTTACCTAGGGGGACGTAATAACCCAACGTAATAACTATGAACACAGGTGATATGGAAAAATATTGCCCTAAGCCACATCCTGTTTACTTTAATGCATTTTCTATGTGGCAACAGTTATCAGGCTCTGTTCAGTACCTATATTTATTAGGTACTGAACAGAGCCTGATAACTGTTGCCACATAGAAAATGCATTAAACTAAACAGGATGTGGTTTAGGGCAATATTTTTCCATATCACCTGTGTTCATAGTTATTACGTTGGGTTATTACGTCCCCCTAGGTAAATTTCTTGTTACCAAGGTATTGCCATGAGCAGTACCTAATAAATTTATTATCCATTGGATACCCGAGAATATCACTCGTCTGATTGGCGGTATTTAAGCTCGTGCCTGCGGCACTCGCGTAAATACTAAGCCAACAGACTCGTGATATTCTCCTGTATCAAATGAATAATATATATATATATATTTTTTGTTAACAGTAAAATTTCATGCCGTTTTACTCGTGCGTTATTCTAAAAAAAACTCTCTGTAACTATATTCTAAGGGGGTATTTTACTTGTGCGCAAAATTTGGATTCAATTCAGTGATCCAGTTCCACGAAATATCAATTTTTATTTTCAAGTTGACAACTGATTCGCAATTTCACCCCGCCCCCCATAACGTTGAGCTCCGCGAACGCGCAATTTATTTGGTAAGATAATCAATTAACTTGTGACAGCTCTAAAAAGAACCCATTTGTAAACAATAATAAGAAATACAAATGAGCCGTGAGATGGCCGTTGAAACTTTGGAAATAGTTAGTCCCTCGAACAAAAGTGATGGCGTATTCCCGATGTTGCTTGGAGTTGGTTGCTCATTAGTGGGAGGGGTAGTTCAGCACAAGATTTAGACTTGTAGGCGATAGGGCTGAAGAGTATAGCGGTAGCAATCCCGATGGAAAGAACTGAAGTGATGATGATGGAGTCTATACGCAGCGGAGTCTCAATACAAGGTTGGTGGAATTGTCGGAGCTGGTACCAGTCAGGGTGGAGTTGGTCATGGTTGAGACAGAGTTTTAAGCTGCTCCAATGGCTTCCCCTGCAAGTATAATAGAAGGATGTTATTCTAAATGACTGTCTCAGACTAGGACACTACATACAAGTTATAGCTCAGAGACCGTTTGTGTCCACCTGCTTCGCGGTTTTTGGCGCCAAAGTTAATTGATTGTTTGCGTGGCTCGGTTACGGGCCATCTCCCGCGTTTTACCAGCGTGTCCAACATCCCCTGGTTTAGTTCACAAATGTGCAAGCGCAACACTCTGACATCACAAATACGTCGTCATTGAGATAAGAGCTTCCGCAAACGTCACAACTTACACCGAAAATACTAACACTCTCACAAAAGCATTTTTATTTCCCTTAATTTTCAAGATAGGGGTTTCAAATTCATATGGATTAAAATACAACTATTTAGGTATTTTATATTAAATTCCCAAGACACTTACTTCAAAATTGCAAAATTACCAGCTTAAAGCATTTGGGGAGTTCAGTTTTTTATAAAAAATGAAATTAAAAATAAGTAAAATAGTATTAAAATATAAAAATTTGGTACAAATCAAATTAATGAGCCATAGATTCAGTCTGCAAAATCTTTAGACACTCGAATTCAATTTACTCTTTTTCTGGCTTAAAAACATCACAAATATCCTCCATTTATAGGGTTACTTCTTCTATCTATTACCACAGTTGTGACCACAAACCACAATTTTTTTAAACATAATCAATTTCAATATATATTAATTTGTGTGTGTGTGAAGTTTCAGCTTCCTGACATCAATCTGACTGCACATGTATACATTTAAAGAACAATTAACAAAAAACAGAACTTTCTACTCTTTAAGCTGGACGAACTGTACACTGAAGTTTAGCACTAAGAGGGAGCTGTTGTCTCTGATCGGGCAGTTGCAGCATGCTTGCTATGTGGTCAAGCCTGGCCGCTCTTTCTTGAGGAGAATGATCGAGCTGTCAAGGTCCGTCCGGAAGCTGCATCACAGAGTCCGTTTGAATGCAGGCTTTTGTTCAGATTTGAAGTGGTGGGCTTGTTTCTTGCCTGTTTGGAATGGTAGTTGTCCAGTGTCTAGTATTCCGTTGAGCAAGCCACGTGTGGAGATGACTTCGGATGCTTCTGGCTCCTGGGGTTGTGGTGCCTACACTTCGCAGGGTCACTGGTTCCAGCTTCCATTTCCCGAAAGCTGGTCTGACATCAACATCACCATCAAGGAGTTACTGCCTATCGTTCTGGGTGTGGCAGTGTGGGGTGAGTTGTGGCAGGGTACGCATGTCTCTTGTAGATGCGACAATGCCGCAGTGGTGGCAATAGTGAATTCCGGAAGGTGCAAGGTGGACAAGGCCATGCACCTGGTGAGGTACCTGTCCTTCTTCTTGGCCAGGTGGGAAGTGTCCTTGAGGTGCAGGCATTTGCCCGGCGCTCAGAACGGGGCGGCTGATGCATTATCAAGAAATGCTTTGCCTTCTTTTCAGCGTTTGGTTCCAGAGGCAAACGAGACGGCCACAGTTCTTCCAGACAGGCTGTTGGAGTGTCTGGTGCTCGGAACGCCAGATTGGACCATGGTGGACTGGATCAGCATGTTCAGACGTTCTTTATGAAAGGACTGGCAGATAACACCCACAGAGTTTTACCGCACTGGTCAGAAGAGGTACCTGGATTTTTGCAGCTGGGCTCCGAGGAGTCCCAGCTTCCAAGGGTGTCGTGTGCAAGTTTGTGGCTCAACTTGCTACCGAAGGCCTTAAGCATCGCACTATTAAGTCATACATGGCTGGAGTAAGGCACTTGCACATCAGTGAAGGACTTGGTGATCCATTTCTTTCTTCGTGGTCTAAGCTTCACTATGTGTTGAGGGGAGTGAAGAGATCACAAGGCGACTGTGACAAGAGAGTGAGACTCCCTATTACCCCTCCATTGTTGCGTAAGATAAAGGAGGTTTGGAATGGTCATGCAGAGGATAGTGACATTGTTATGTTGTGGGCCGCCTGCTGCCTGGCGTTCTTTGGCTTCCTGCATGCTGGGGAGCTTACAATCCCTGATGACTCCTCGTTCGATCCTGCGGTGCGCCTCTGCTGGGGTGAGTTGGCGGTGGACAATCCGGTAGACCCAGCTATCCTGGGTGTTACTCTGAAGGCTTCAAAGACGGATCCCTTCAGGAAAGGGATCACTTTATACATTGGACGCGTGGCTTCTGACTTGTGTCCTGTGTCGGCAGTGTTGGCCTACCTGACAGTCAGAGGCAAGAGGCCTGGTCCACTTTTCGTGTTCAAGGACGGCAAGCCCTTGACCAGACAGAGGCTGGTGTCAGCAGTTCGTGAGGCCCTGGAGCGTGCCGGGGTGGAGGCGGACAAGTATGCCGGTCACAGTTTCCGAATTGGGGCGGCCACTACTGCTGCCTCGAGAGGTTTGGAGGATTCGACCATTCAGACGTTGGGTAGATGGCGCAGTCTGGCCTACTTGGAGTATATCCGGATTCCAAGACGTCAGTTGGCAAGTTATTCTGCTAGATTGTGCTGACTGTTTGCTGTTTGAACAGCCGGGTCTTATATATGTCATACAATTGTGCCAGTCAGACTTGTATTGTTATGTTGCACCTATGTTGTATTGCTATGATTCGTTGTGTTTCCGATGTAATTAACCCTCAGCGCGCATGCGCCCAGAGGGTTACAGTAGTCCTAGTGTCATTCATTCATTCATTCATTCATTTTGTCACTCTGTCTGTCAACACGCACTTCTGGAAGGTAGGAACCAGCCAGGCTTTGAAAGCGGCATCAAACAGCAGTATTTCACGAAGTAAGTTCCTTTAATATGCCAGAATTTTGATTTTGGACTTAATTTTCCAGAAAAAAGCGAGTCTTTCCAGAGCCGTGCGATCGTAGGCTTACAGCGGGAACCGCCCCTTAAAAAACGTGCTTGTCACGTGAGCCAGCTTGCAGGTTGCAAATCACTTTTAAATAGCTAACAATTACATGCGTTCAGCGTGAGGTGTTGCGTTGGGTAGTCGTTGAGTGAGCAAGTACCTGACCCTATAGTCTCTGGTTCGAATCCTCGTCGACGGTATTTTTTTTTCATCCTTTTTTTTTTTCATCCTTTTTTTTCTTCTTTATCCTTTTGTCTTCTTGCCTTATTTTCCTCTTCCTACTGTTTTTATTTCTTTCCTACCTTTTCCTTTCATTTCCTCTTTTTCCTGTACTGTTTTTTTTTCTTTCTTCTTCCTTTTTCTTTTCTTCCTACCTATTTTCATTCATTCCTCTTCTTCATCATATATACTAGCTAACTAGCGCTGAGGGTTTGCACTTCAGTGCTCTAGTTGTGTCAGTGGGTGCATGAGTGGGCATAAGTTGTGGGTTTGGCCCTCCTTCCTTCAGCTTTGCTGGGGATGGGTGGTTGCCGCCTTGGGGCAATGGTCGTGCCTTCCCTTGGAGGAATTAAAGGGGTTTATCCTCACCCCGTTAATATGCCCCAATTCGGCAACTGCTGATTGGGGGCGGGGCTTCCAGCCAACGCCCCTGCCAAACCACTCAGCTATTGAAGCTGCGGAATCAGGGAGGACCACTGATGACGAGTATAAGGATGATGGTGAGTTAACGGAACGAGAGATGTAGGGTTAAGCAGGGACTATAAGCTATCAATGAATAATATTGAACATCCATAAAGGTGACTTATCAGTTTCTTTTTGCTCTTTTTAGTAGAAATCAAAGATCCAGGACATCTTACTAACATCAAATTGCACTGAAGGTTCACCTATTGTACTTGTAGCAGCTGGATTGCTCTATATTTATACATTCCACTTCTTAAAGATTGCATGCTTTATCAACCGCTGGTGTTCCAATCTGCATTGTGGTTTTTAATTGTTCTTAGGATGTTCATCAAAGTTTCAAGACAATCACACACACAAATATTTGGCATTAAACCTAAAATCCTAAGATTGTGTTTACAATGGATAGCTATCTGATATGAAATAAACTTATATAAAAAATAGACTTTCTAAGCATCTCTTCCTTTTTTTGTATACTAGTTCATACTGATGGAAAGAATAGGATGTGTAGTGAGAAGGAGCAGAATGATTACTTACATTTCTGGTGCCCTAATAATATCTTATTTTTGCAATAGTGAACCACCGAGGAAATAATGGCTTATTTTTCCAGTCCATACTAAAATATTATAATAATAATTAGCTAATCATGTCCTATAAGAGAAGCTGAGTACTTACAAAAATACTCTATAGTACTATGCGTACTGACATGAAAGTATATAATGCATGTACTCAGGTACTATTAGTGATGTGCTTTAGCACAAATAGTGAGTGAGCCATTGTCCACAAGTATTTCACACAAGGTAGAATCTGATAAAAGTTGATTACAAAAAGTAGCAATAAGGCTACATTCATTTAGATTGTCTTACATCATGTTCACCTAGTTTTAGAAGGCACCATTCAGTCTATTTAGTTCTAAAAGTAATTACAAGTAGCTATGTAGCCATTGACTATAGTAGTGATAGCTTCATCTAAATGACCTGTGTTCGACAAAAGGCACTCTAGCTACTTAAAAACGGCAGAGTTTTTAAATGACGTATGGTAAGGGGGTTCAATGCCATAATAAACACTTATGTCAAGAAGATGATACAGAAATTTCCCTTTAGTGGTATAAGTCTTTTTAAGATTTAGAAATTTTGTAGCCTTCTAAGTTAACAACAGCAGCCATAAATATTGCTATCAAGTTTGCTAAGCGTTTTCCACAACTGGGAATATCAGATGCAATGGTAGACTGGCTCAAATTAGAGCTCTGATTGGTATAGATTTTTCATAACATACAAAATCCTTGCTCGGCATCAGCATTGGAAGATGGAACCGTCACGAGTCCAATCATTACCTTATACAGCAAAGGAAATCTAGGCTGATCACGTAATGGCAACATTGACTAACCTTTCTCCAATATCGTCTTTCCCATAGCCTTTCAATATCATCAGCTGATGTAAACATTTCTGGTGTAGAGAGATCTGCCGCTGAAAGAGTATACAGTCTAGACATTCTTAAAGATTATCCAGAGCAGTGTACCGCTTTGATGTCTATAAAATTGAACTGTACTAGACAATCTATTACAAGATGGCAAGAAAGCCACATGAAAAGTAGTATTAAACAACAAACAGTAGACCTTAGACAGTTGGACCTGCTATTGTTTGTTTAGTCATGTGATTACTTTCTTATATAAACGTAGGTATTAAAATGCTTTGTGTTAACTTTTGATAACTTAACTCAAGGATAATTTAATGATTCAACAAGAAGTTCCTCTCACAATAAGAATGAAGAGAACAATGAAGAAGAGGTAACGGAAAGGGGATTCATTGCTCTGGCATGTATAGTTTAAAACTCACATGATACCAGTATAACCACTAAATAGAGAAAGCTAAGTTAATTTCTTTAAAGGTGACCTATGAGTAGTATATACTAAAGTCTGTGATGAAGATGATGGAAAATTACAAATTATATGACGTAAGCACTAAACATAATATCATGATGCCTAAAATATAAAATAAAATGTCAGCTTCAGTCCTCCTCACCCTCAATTTTATTGACTGTTGTGCTCATCTATGTTTTTTATGAGTCATCGATTGGTCAACCACCTGGAGAGAGGACCAGGTGGCAGCACTTATACTACCTAAAAGAATAACAGGATTCTGGGTAAGCAAGGCTCATATACCTGCCTTGTTAGGTTCATAGGCCTTAGAAATCTTTGTCCCACCAGGAACAAAATAACAAACACTATAAAAATAACTGCTATAAATATTTTATTTTCCTGCCTCGCTACATGGGAATAAGATACTGTCTCTCATGTACACTTGGAAATGGTAAATTATATTGAGAAGTTACAATGGAAGCACAAAAATAGTATTAATTAATGGGTTGTATAAAAAATGTGTCCTTTCTACATCCCATCAATGAGCCTATTTTTTGGCTTTACTTTAAAACTTTATTAAATTGAACCATCTTCCACCTATGCAATGTTTCACAGGCCAGACCACTTTGCCAGTGTTAGCTGATTTGATTCCCCAAGTAGCTAGTTGTTCCAAGCTGACCAGATCTGCTTTATGCCATAAGCTAGAATGCCTGATGCAAATTAATTGTTAATGCCTTTGTTCTCAAACATTTATGGCTCTTTCTCATTTGCCAGACTGCATATGGCTCTTACTTTTTATAAGATATATGGTCGCTTCTTATGCTATCTCTTGAAGCTCTGTAGTCTCTGGCAATCAGTCTCTGTCTCTACAGTCTTATATGCTCTTGTAATCACATAGTTTCCTGTTGTATCTTCTCTGTAATGGTGTTTTCCTTTTTAAGTGTTAGGATTATTGGGAGTATGATAGTAGAGTTAGTTACAGCTCTCACTAGTATACTACTATGCAATACTAGAAATAGCTTTATCATTCAAATTACAAAAAATCAAGTTGATCACATGATACAAGAAAAATTGTGATAACGTAAAATTATACTGATAACTCGGCAAGTTATGATATGACAATTGCAATAGAGCCTTTCTCCATCACTCCTTCCTACATACAGCATTGCACGTTGATGGAGTTTGTTCATACAGAGTTATTTGGTGAGTACATCAGCGATCATATCATTAGTATGACAGTATACAATTTCTTACATTTCCTTTCTTAACTTGCTCATACACAAAATGATGTTTAATTCCAATATGCTGCGGATTCTTCGTCATACAAATAGCAGATTTATTGTATTCATAAATCCAAGTTGGGATACCAGGATTCAACATTAAATTAGACAGTAGCTGTCTAATCCAGACTGCTTCTGGAGTGGCTGCAATCAATGACATGTATTCTGCTTCTATGTTGACAAGGTCACATACAATTGCTGTTTACTCATCCAAGTGATGACAGTTCCACCCCATTCACACACTCAAATACTTACACACATTATGCTCACAATATTCTCCCACATACACATAACACATACTCTACCTATACACATGTATTATATAGCATGCTGCACTACTGTAGACACGAAATAAATACAAGTTGTTATATTGGTGAAATCAATAGGGTAATTTAAATTTTTATCACGTCACATGTAGATGTGACGATCCTTTACCTAACTATACACATGACCATAGCAGAACACTGTCATGAATACAACAATAATCACAGTGATTCAGTCATTCTTGGCTGAAAGAATTATAATAATAGCAATTTTTTTCTCATTCTAACAGCCAATGTTGTTAATTAAAACTTAACTTGACATTTCGACTTCTTGCCGAGTCCTCTTCAGGGGTCAACTAAGGTCAAACTCTCAGTGGAGATATAATCATGGAGAATTTGATCTCAGTTAACCCCTGAAGAGGACTTCAGCAAGAAGTTGAAATGTCGGGTTAAGTTTTAATTAACAATATTAGCTGTTAGAACGAAAAAAAACACAATTTCTCATGCCTCTAACTCCACAATCTCATCAAACTCCACCACCCGGGGATATCTATGACTGTCAGTACACTTCTGGTTATTTGTTCCAGATTTTTAAAAACCTTGTTTTAGCGGTGTATCTTGTAGTGGCATTGTGTTAACTTGGGTAAAAGATCATCATAACTGTAAGCAGGTAGTCATATGTCAGAGGCTTGTGTGGTACATGTGTATGAGCATATATAGTGGTGTGCGTGGGTAATGTGGGAATAATGTGCCAATGAAGTTAATAATACATATCACGTGACATTGCATTAGGTAAAGTATCATCAAACAAGGAGTCTGGATGGGCACATATACGAGCGAGCCTGCCTAGTTAGGTAAGATAAAACTACTGCATTGTTACTACATAATTTATATTTTAGCTTAGTTCATGCAAAACATTATCACAGAAGTTGACCATTAATTTTAGCAATACAAAATTATTCTCTTATTTGAGTAATGGTACTTCTGTAGTATCAAACTTAGCCATTCTGACTACCCCAATAACCAGTAACTCTTGAACTAGCTCTCAGCTACAAAAAAAAAAAAAGCCCAGAAGTAATTTTTGTAATTTTAGTCAACAAGTAATATGGAATTACTACTTACCTCAGCCCCCCCCCCCCTCCCCCCCAGTAGTGGTAGGTTCTTTAGAAGCCATTCTCATTACCAGTGGCTCTTGTAGTCTGGCGAAGCCAACCCACATAGCGCGCAAAGCGCACGGAGGGTTTGGGGTCATAACCATACACAATTCTGGAGGAATGTGGAAGTGGCTCGGGAAGTGGTGAGTGACCCACCTCCTTTATACCTGAATTTCTAATGCAAATTAGCCATGATTGCTAAACCTAGCATTGAAAGGGTGGTTGACATGCACAGGAATTTCTTGTTTGTGGTTGAGGAGGGCTATTTCTAGTAATTTGCTAATGGTAATTGACCGTCGCAATATATATGCGGCAGAACAAATTTGGTATGGCCATGTCCCCAGACCCATTCCTGGCATAGCGGTTCGGTAAAGGGTCTGGCTATGCCAGACTATGGCTCTTGACAACCAACAAGCGGCACTGAGCAGCCCACCAAAAAAAAATGGCGAAGTTTTGAAAGTATGTATGGTAAAGGGTTTTCAATGCTACAGTAACGTTTTGTGACTTGAATAATATGCTCCGCTGGAATTACCTCAGAATTTGGAGCCTAACTGTGAAATAAGACTTTCCTAATGCTGTAATATCAGAAGTAACAGGGGTCAAGCCTAAAAAGCTGTGTTTTTAGGCGAAAAAAGAGCCAGCGCATTCGTTTAAGGGGAATAGCTATGTACAATCTATAATACATATATATATGTAATAGTTATGCCATGGCCAACGAGGGGTTATATCCACCTATATGGGACCAGCCCTACCACATATAACTCTCCTGCCGCTCTCATACCACAGGAATTTACCACAGCTAGCTGCTTTACTGCTTACTGCTGAGCAGCCCAGGTAGAGTTAGATCTGGAGGTAACAGCTGGCAGCTACAATGCTAAAGTAAACTTGCTAAAGTAAACTTGCTAAAGTAAACTTTCTGGCGTGCTTCAATTGAATTTTAATTGAATTTTAATTTTGGGCCGGAAACGGAAGAATTCGCTTGACACCGCACCGGGAAAATATCATAGCCCCAGGAAAAATCACCGGGAAAATATCACTTTTAATCCATGGGTGTTACCGCAGCAACCATGGTATAAATATATTTATTCCATCCTAGATATCTTCACAATGGTATATTTAGGTACGTGACCGTGAAATAACTCAGGATATTTCAAGGTTGTTATTTCATATTTCAAGGTTATTATTCACACTGTATTGTGCAAGCTCATTACCCTAATAGTTATAGCAATTGGCCAAGGTCACCACTATTGCAGATTATTATGGCCACCATCCTCTGGTGTAGCCTACTCAACCTGGGTTAGAGCAGTGGCTAAAATAACAGCTGGAGGTTTGGGGAACCACTACAGCCAATTTCACACCTGTGAGTTATGTCCTAGTATAAATTACAGTAGTGAAGATATCTAGGGCAGAATAAACATTCTGGCAGAGTAATATGGCAAGATATTTCACTCTCAGGCTTTATTTTCACTCGGCCTCTGGCTTGTGATAATAAATTAGCCTGCTCATGAAATATTTCACCACATCACACTCTGACTCATGTAATAAGTATTATATATTACATTGAATATTATACCAGATTTTCAATTATCCACCTGTAACAGTATCTCGCTTGCTTCGCTTGCTTCGCTTGCTTGATAACAAACAAACATCCCCGATTCTCAATTTGTTACCTCTGTAAGTGTTTTGCTCACTATGCTCACTTGCCAATTATTTCAACAATTTTTACACTTCAAATACAGGTCATTAATGGAGCATCCACTCTAGCGTGACCTGCAAACAATGAACAATAACGTGTCTTAGATGAAAGTCAGCCCCAAACCCTCAATAAAATGTAATACTTTGAAGATGATTAGCACATAGCTATAGCTATGGCCAAGTACATTCTTAATTCACACTTTAAAAGCAGGAGATGTGTAGATTATATGTCACATACCAATATACTTTTTTCTTGCTCTTTTCCAGTATCTGATAGTATGACAAGCCCAAGTACACACCTTCTCTATAATTAGCCATATACAGGACACTTTTGTTAATGACATCTCCAAGAAGCAACCAACCTCTCTATAGAGACCAAATTTTGGCAAACCCACAACATCAACTGGACATGTCGTAACAGAACACAACATCTTAGCTAATGATACACACTAATAATGTATTTTGTCACAAACACTTAACATCTCATTCAGAAAACATTCCATTCTCACAACCTCAGCCTGTTTACTGTATCATTCTTTAGTTGAGCATGCTCGGGCTGGTTTTCTATATATATGGCCAGCTCATAGGCTTGTGCTTCAGTTACTGTCATGCTGCTTTACCCTTTATCTGGCTTAACCTAAGAACTGAATTAAGACATCAGGGATTGGGTTGGGAAGAAGCTTCAAACAGCTTGGAAATATAGCAGTAGTAGCTCTGGTGGCAGCCTACTTGGTCTGTCTTCCCCTACACCTGCTGGTGACAGCTCTCTGTGACTACACCACACAAATCATCCACCCTGATTGCTAACACATAGTATACTGCATTTAGAACCTCCGAAAAGCAACCACCTCTTATTTCTAACCAGTGACCAATTTCTCGGCCCCATCTTGCTAAAAAAATACATTCACCCCTCTATCAGTGACCAAAGACCACACCTACTGAAAATTTGAGAGATTGTGGTCATGCATAAGCTAATTGTAAATAAATATAGCATACTACACTACTTCTACAGTAACCAATTTTGTCTGGAACAAAAGGTCTTCGCTAAAAGTTTGATGCTTCTATTTTAATCTAAATCTGAACAAAAAGTGCAAGATTCAATATATTGACAAGACAGCAAGTAGTACTATAGTATGTCCAAGTTGAGTTGGCACGGAAAAAACCGTTAATAACTTTTGAACGGAAGTAGCTACGCTTCCGGGGTTTGTACCCATTCGAAAGCTCGTGCCGAAGTGGTCCAGAAAATTCCCTTCTGAACGGGCGGGAAAGTGCAGTTCTCAATAGAAAAGTCTATGGGAATAAATAAAACCACACATTTCCCGCACTACACGCGGCGGGATTTAGTCACACGCTTAAACCGGGCCAACCACGTGCGCAGTACCACTAACAAGAGCAAGCTACAATGTGAGGTATGTTTGTAACATGGGTTGCTTGTCACTCAGATTTTCATACCTGTTTAAATAGGGCCTATTTATTTAGAAACTCAGCCAATTCACTGTTTGCTGACCAAGATAGTAAGATATACAATTCATCATAGACTCTATATGCCACTATTTATGCTTTAGCTGTCCATTACTCCTCATGTCTATATAGGTACAGTTCTCTATGGTTATGGGGATGCTATTTACCACCTTCCAAATTCAACTGCTGCTTGTATCTACCACAATTTCATGTCATAAAATTATATAATATTATATTGTATGTCATTATAAAATTATATTAATTATGTAAATTTTTTTTAATCCTGCGGCTCCCATCCTGCCCAATGACCCCCCCAGCCCCTCCTTCGTGTGGCCTTGCACCTGGGGTGGGTGGCACCATTACTCCCTAATTACTCCCTAATTACCCTTTCTTACTCACTCACCTTTGGTCTTCCTAGATATTCCTTCCTAGTCCGCAGCACATGTGCTGAGTAATTTGGCATGGGTGGCCGGAAGAAACCCCGCCTCCAACCAGCATGTGCTAATTGGGGATAATTAACGGGGCGGGGAAAGCCCCTTTAATCCCACCGGCACACCTTATCATGGCAAAGCAGCGGAGCTGCCTACCGGAAATTGAGTTTAAACCAATCCCCCCCTTATTTAACCCCAGGTAAAGGTGTGGGAGGGTGGGGAAATAGACTGTCAGGCTCTAGGGCGTCAAGTGCTCCATGTGAACTAACTGATTGCTATTCTCCCGCTTTTACTCCCACGTGATGCCTGGGCCCACAAGCCCACAGACCCAGTATCCCTTTACCAATGTGCAGGAATTCCCGCCTGGGATTAAACCCACCTAACCTGCGGCTAAATGGCCATTAATCCTGCGGCTCCCATCTTGCCCAACGACCCGACCCCCTGGCCCACCTGCCCCTCCTTCGTGTGGCCTTGCACCTGGGGTGGGTGGCACCGTTACTCCCTAATTACCTCCTAATTACTCTTTCCTACCCACTCACCTTTGGTTTTCCTAGATATTCCTTCCTAGTCCGCAGCAACATGTGCTGAGTAGTTTGGCATGAGTGACCAGAAGAAACCCCGCCCCAGCATGTGCTAATTGGGGCTAATTAACGGGACGGGGCAAGCCCCTTTAATCCTGCCAAGGGAGGCACGGCCGCTGCCCCAAACCAGCACATCAATGACGGAATGGCCTAACACCCACCCAGAACCAGCTGACCAGCCACCACTAAAGATTAAATAGCAATTAGGAATATTAACACAATACAACATGACTTAACACGATGAACAGGACAACCACATGGAGTTGACACACACCAACAGTGAATATATCGCACGCACACATACACATGCTAACACAACATGACGGAGTAGTTAGCCAGCTGCTGTCTTGGGATTTTGACGTACTCCAGGTATGCCAGGCTCTTCCACCGACCGAGCGTCTTGATGATGGAGTCCTCCAACCCCCTAGCAGCGGCGGTTGTAGCAGCTCCAATGCGAAAGCTGTGGCTGGCGTAGCGATCGGCTTGGACGCCAGCTTTAATTAATGCCCCACACACGGCCTGCACAAATCTTTGCCAAGTTAGGCATTTACCATCCTGGAATCTAAACAGGGGCCCGGATTGCTTGCCATGCACCAGCAAATACGCCAGCATGGCGGATACTGGGCACAGCTCCGACGGCACTTTGCCAATAAACAGGGTGACCCCCTTCCTGAAAGAGTCAGTCTTGGAAGCTAACAGGGTCATCTACTGCTAGGTCACCCCAGGACAGATGGGTGGAGTAATCATACCCAGTGTCCCCCGGAACGGTGAATTCCCCAGCCCGAAGGAAGCCGAAAAAGGCCAGGCAGCATGCCGCCCACAACATGACGGTGTCAGGATCACTCGCCTGACACTCCCAGATTGCCTTAATACGGTGCAGTAGCGGTGGGGTGATTGGAAGGCGCTCTCGACTGTCTCCCCCCTCTTCACCCTGTGACCTATTCACACCTCTCAACACATAGTGAAGACGTGGTAGGGATGGCAGAAAAGGGTCCTCGAGTCCCTCCGATGTGGAGGTGTCTGATCCCAGCCATGTAGGACTTAATAGTCCTGTGTCTAAGTCCCTCACTGGCCATCTTGGCAACGAACTTGCATAGGACATCTTTGCTGGCCATCACAGCAAGCAAACCAGCTGAGCCACAAAAGCCAAAGAATCATTTCTGACCACTGGAATAAATCCTGTGAGTTGACTGGGCGAGACCCTTCACAAAGAACGCCCGAACAAGGCTATCCAGTCCACCCTCGTCCAGTCCGGGCCGAACACCAGACACTGCAGCAGGTTGTCTTGTAGAGATGGGCCTTCCTTGTCCGCCCATGGTACAAGTCTCTGAAAAGAAGGGAGGTAATCACGTGATAACGCGTCTGATGCCCCATTCTGGGACCCTGGAATGTGCCTGCACACTAATGACACACTCCACCTAGCTAGGAAGAAGGACAAGCACTTCATCAAGTGCATGGCCCTGTCCATCTTGCTCCTGCCGGGTTCACGATGGCCACCACCGCAGCGTTATAGCAGAAACAGGACACTGTGAGGCCCTTCCACTCATTGCCCCATATCGTGACACCAAGTACTATGGGCAACAGCTCCTTCACTGTGATGTGCAAGTCACTCCCAACACTCGGTGAACCGCAGCTGGAACCACTTCCCCCCGGAAGTGAAGGCACCACAGCCCCAAGAGCCAGAGGCATCAGAGGTCAATGCCACCTGGGGTGGCCCTCGGCATAGGGTTGCCATCGGGCACGAGCCGTTCCAGATCGGCAAAAAGCAGCCCCACCATCTGAGGTCTGAACGAAAACCTGCATTGAGCCGTACCCGATGGTGGAGCTCTCTGATACACTTGGATAGCTCGATAATACGGCGCAAAAATGACCTCCCAGGTGCGATAGCACAGCATGCGTGCTGCAGCTGGCCCTCTTAGAGCAGGATTTCATGCCTTCCCACCGCCGGATCTCACGATGCAGTCGCTCCAGTTTGGTAGGAGGCAGCCGCACGGTCATGGACAGTGTGTCCAACTCGAGCCCCAGAAAGGTGAGGGTTGTACTAGGTTGTAGGGCCCTCTCACCCTGTCTTGACTCTGGTTCACCAAAGAGAAGAAAATCGTCCAAGTAGTGGAGGCCATCCACCTCATCATAGTTCACCAGGATCCACAGTAGTGCATCTGCCACGGCATTGTACAGCTTTGGACCTGATCTGAGGCCAAAGGGGAGGACCTTGTCTACGTACACTTGTCCTTCCCAGCTCATGCCAAGCAATCGCCTGTCGCCCGGGTGGATGGGGACAGTTCGAAAGGCACCCTCCACATCAAACTTTGCCAGCATGGTGCCTCGACCCCTCGCTATCACCCTTTTGCAGGCTTCATCCACAGATGTATAATGCAGACTGCACAACTCGGGCTCAATACCGTCATTCACGCTGTGGCCCTTCGGGAACGACAGATCTACAATGAGACGCCACTTGCCCGGTTTGTGCCCTTTGGGGACCAGACCAAACTGGTTCACTTGCACACACCTAGCAGTGTCGGAGTCTTCAGGACTCAGCACTCGACCTGCAGACAATTCTGACGCCAGAAAATCTTTAATTATCTCTGGGTGTACATCAGCCGATTGCATGTTGCTGGCTGCACTATGGTATGATACTGAGCCATGGCGAAATCCTATACGGAAACCCTCACGGAGGCCTTGCACCAGAAAATCGACATAGGCCCTGTCTGGATGGATCGCCAAGCACTCCTCCCACAGTTCTGGCACCATGGGGCACTGAATATGGCTCCAACCATCCACTGCTGGGAGGGGACTAGATGTCGTTCTGCTAGCCAGCATCAACAGATCCGCTGTGTAGGAGTACGAACACGATGGTACCCCTAAACGGCAAAAGACACAATGACAGGGCGTGGGGGAAAGACCACACAGTCTTTGCATACCCTACTAAAGAGGAGGCCCAGCCATCCATTGTCAACAGTGAGTAATGCCCTGGAACGCCCTCAGGACAAACATATCCTCGCATACTGACACGGCCAGCATGCGAGGACCTTCACACCCTACCCATTATCCTACTACAAAATACTAGCACTAACCCCCCACCGCCCCCCAAATACCCAGCTAAGCTACACATCCCCTACCTCCACCAGCCGACTAGTTATGCCCTCCATAAACCGCCCCGCCTGTCCAAACCTTACCCCGCTAGCATTAACCCTTTCGTTCCCAATCCCGCTTAGAAGCGGGTGAAGACCGGTTGGCTTCTCCGAATTTTTAAAAATAGTTACTTTATAGCTAGAACCTTCAGATTGCATACACAGGTGCCCAATGCATTGGAGAAGCATCTAAAATAGCTTTCAGCCAAGGCTGCTTTGACAGTACCTCACAGCAGTTGCGTTTATTTCTTCCTCGGCAAAAAAAAAAACATCGGTTCTCCGTCGAATTTTAAAAAAAGTTACCTTCTTCACAGCAGCTTCATTTATGGATCCAGTCATCTCCAGAGCTTTGTAGAAGCAGCGAAAAATTGCTTGAGCCCAGTAGCCTTCCATAACACATTGAAACAACCGCTTCTTTGCCGACCAAGACTTTGCGGTCTGACATACTGTCTTCTTTTTTTTTTATAAAATCGCCAGTTCAACTGGGGGCCTCCCCATTACGTACAGTCTTAAGCTTATTACATCATAGGAAAAAAGTGAGCGTGTCGTGTGATCCAGGTAACTGCAAAAAAAACTTTTTTTCGAAGCCAGTTTGGAAAGATGGCGTTTACCAGTTACAGTGCTGTGGAAGTTTTAGAATTGCTTGATACTGACTCTAGCGACTCAGGATCAAGCGGAGAGGAGGGAGACGACATCTAAGGCTATAGGAGGCCCTGTATCAGGGTTAGTGGACCAGACCCCGTCAACTCTGATACTCACAATGGAAGTCAAGAAGATGATCGACATAAGCTTGTCTTTCTCTTGTTTTTCTCTTGAAAACTAGCAAGCTTCTGTTGTGGAAAGGACTTATTTATAGCTATATTGAGATAGAGAAAGCTGTTTAGCTATAATATATATATATTTCATTGAGTTTTGAGATTTGAAAGTGGGTTGTGGTTTGTTGAACAATTTCAAATTTTCAAAAAAAATTAATTTTTTTTACCAGAATGTACTACTAGGACCAGATGTGTATGCAGTCACCGACCCGATTGTAAAGAGGGATTGTGAAGAGGAAGCAGATGAGGCAACAGGAGCAGAGTCTTCCAGTGATGAAGGAGAAGATGCCGGACCTGGCGAAGTACACTTGGAGCCCCACCCCCCCCTCCCAAACAAAAATCCTGTATGAAACCGCATACAATACATCATAAAGTTGCAATTATATAGGATCATGAATAATTTGTTGTTTGTATTACAAATATCTTTGTTGTTTGTGTTTTTGTGAATATGAAATTGTTTTGTAGTGGAGCTCGACGTTCGATGGCATATGTTCCTTGTGGACACTCATAGATTTCTCCTACATGATCACAATCAGCACCAAACACAACAAACAACATATTTTATTGTTGAACTAATATGATATTGGTATACAATACATCAAACAATATTATTTCTAATATTTTTATTGATGGGAAAAGTGGAATTTTTTGGGGAAAAAATTTTTTTTTAAAAGTATTAGTAGAGAGCCTAAATATTATTCAATTTTCTCAATCAAAAAATGAGGGGAATCCGGTCTATTTAGTCATATATGGTTGCTATGGGGTTTTCCCAGCCAGCATCAAGTTAAAAAAATATAACGGTAATGCTCTATTTTGCGGTAGAAGATTAGATTTTCCCGCGCACGTCCAAACAATTCGGGAACGAAAGGGTTAACAAAGGTCAAAACATTTGTGAATCATCAAAGCATAGAATGCTGAGCCTGAAACAAAAAAAAAAGAATAAATTGTAGTAAACTCACTTTTAGCATTTTCCAGAACTATCATCCCTTACCTGATTTTGTTTTCATCATCATCCCTTACCTTCTGTAGAGTCAGAATCATGTGAATAATCATAATATTTGATTGGCTAAGTAGTTGTAGTACCAAACTAGTTATATATTGGACATAAAACTATAGCTACACTTCCAATAAAATGAATAACGGCACAACAATACAATCAAAACACAAACAACAGTCACAGCTGCGACAGTTCAACCGAAGAGGCCCCAGACGCTGGACAGTTTATGTGTTAGATGTCTTTCCCTTCCCTTCTTCCATGGGAGGGCATGCCACTTTCCTGTGCTCACCACCACAACGGGAGCAGATGTGCTGGAAGCGGCACGGGATAACGGCACATGGTCTGCCGTCATTCCAGGCGAAGCACGCTACCACACGCCTTCTCTTCGGCCGAGTTGTGGGTCCGCTGTCAGAAGGCCCCTGGATAGACTTAAGAGCTTCCCCGGGCCCAGAAGACAAGAGGCATCTTGTGTACAGCGCCTGGTCTAGTCGCCCGAACTCGGCCTTCTCCAGGGATGGAACCTGTTGGCAGAAGCGCGAATCGTACGCCCGCCACCAGTTACCCTTGTCGCCTCCCGACAGGACTATGGCCCGGTATGCCCACAGATCCACGGCCTTACTGGTGGGCACGGACAACAATTCCGGCGAAATGGCAGAAGGCCCTCGCCCATTCCAGCAGGTCTGCCACCGGGCGAAGTTTGTGCGTCGGCAGTGGTTTGGTGTCCTCGCCGTCCAGAGAGCGCCGAAGTTCCACCTCCAGGTTCTCCTCCGACAACTCAGCCATGTCGACGAAGTCCCCCTTTAGGATACGGCGGACTATCCTAGCTGGGACCACAGGCAGTGTCTCGCCCAGCTGAAACTTCCCTGCGGGAGACTCGGAAGGTGCCGTAATGGCTTTCCCCGGTTCTGAACCTGCTCCTCCTAGTGATCCCAGGTTCTCTGCCAATGTGGGCAGGCTGAGTTCCCTCACACGACCCGCATCAAACTCCCTGAGCCTTGGTCCTAAAGATGCGGTACACACCACATATTCAATTAGAAGCACTAACTGCTGCCAATCGACAGCTAAAGTGACACCACTACCTCACGCCCCCTGCACGAGATAAGGGATATGGCAATGAGATAGCCGAGTACACGCGGCAGACAAGGGTCACACCACTTGCTCGCCTATACTGGATTTTAGTGTAACCCCGACAACATCACTTCACCCCTGGCACAAGTGATACAATACGCATACCACGCTGCACTTTACCAACCACTGCTAGGTACAGCAAATCTGGTAGGAGTCTCGCTACCCACCCAACTGCCACCTGCATATTTGGTAGGAGTCACACAACCTGCCAGCCACCCAACCTACCAGCCACATCCAAGTGTGACATCAAGACATGTCTGGTAAGAGGTCACACTACTCACCAGCTGCTGCTAGGCACTAGATCTCACACGTACCAGGCAAGAATCACTCTACTTGCCAGGCAGCCCCTGCTAGAAGGCTACACACTACCATTACTTTAAGAAGAGGGGTTGCATACTTAGCCCTACCCCATCACTCTCTTTGTGCTCCCTTGCCCAAGCAGAAGAGATTGATCTACTAATCAACCCCTCTATCTCCCGGCACTAACATTCTTATCATTGCCACCTAGGGTATGCTACCTAGGGTTAATACTATTGCAGCTAAAGTACCACACTCACTCACCACTTGAGGGTCCAGCCGCCCTAGCTGGAGTGGGGTCTCTCCTGAACTGGCAGCTACACTGCTCTGCTGCTGCTGCTGCAGCTGATCCCACAGCTCCTTCACCACAGTCCTGATGACACCAACCACCTCCTCTGGGACCACTCTGCTGTGTTGCTGGTCCTCGCCAGTATTACTGCCGCTCTTGGCACTATTGCAATTAGCATTTGACGCTATTACCGAAAGATGGCTAGCTAGCAATCGAATAGACTCGAAATAGACTGTCAGACTCTATGGCGTCAAGTGTTCCACGTGAACTAACTGGTCGCTATTCTCCTGCTTTTACTCCCACGTGATGCCTGGGCCCACAGACTCAGTATCCCTTTACCAATGTGCAGGAATTCCCGCCTGAGATTAACCCCACCTAACCTGCGGCTAAATGGCCATGTATAATTTAAAAAGTTGAAATTTAACAAGTAGATAGAAAATATGGTAAAATTATGAATGATTCAGTGTGATGGACAAAGTAATACTGGAATGTGTGTGGCAATAGCTAAAGGTGTAGGTGATGTACTGGATTCTTCACATTACTGTTGAGTACTTCAGAAATTCCTCACACCAAGAAAGTAAGATTAGAGTTTAAATACACGCTTATAAGCACACAACAATCAGACTTACTTGAGGAGGAGTTCAGCCGCGGTCTTGTGCTTCTTTTCCTCTAAGCTTTGTGCTACATTAGTAGCTCCAGATAACCCTCCCCAACCTTCAACCAGTTTTAGCGCACAACTAGAAGCTCGTACAAACTATAAACTACGGGTGATTAGTTATAACTGGGCATATATTGAATACAGCCGGGGAAGAAACTGTCATAGCTTCTTCTTCATTTCAACAAGTAAATTTACGGTAATCGCACCTTGGACCCGCCCCGTTTTTACTGTGTGGGCATCGACGTTTTTGCGCGTTTGAGCTACTACTGTCATGTAACTTAAGTAGGTTTCCTGTTTTGCCAAGCGCATTCCTCTTTTGCCACATTTGTGGTCGCGCCAACTCAACGTGGACATACTATAGGAGAATTCACCTGGCTAGCTAACAAAAATAAAGACGGTTCATTGCAAATACCACCTCAAACAATTCCCTTAGCTATTCTGGAAAGTTTTTTATTCAGAAATTTGCATCTCCAGTGGCAGCATATTCTTATCAAAGTAGATAAATGTGGTGCAGAAATAGCTAAGTTAGCTATGCTACTAATCATGTCAACGTTAGATACTTGGCAGGGTACCTAGCACTAGAAGTGGGTGGGTTTATCTAAAGCAAAATCATAGTAAGCCTCAGACCGTAACACGGTTGGCCAAAGCTTGCAATCTGTTTAATGTACATGCTCAGATAAGTGTATGGCAAGCACAATGAATGGCCTTTTGTTTTGCTTAGTATATCTACACATTAATTTCATATGATGACTTTTGTATTATACATCACTATAGAAGTTCTTTGTTGTTTTTTTTTTAATCTCTAAAGTGTGAGACACTTCCTTGTTTACTAGTATTTGTATGTTATAAATAAATTAGACACTCTGCCTGTCATGATGTTGTTGTTTTTTATAAAAGAGTAACTAGCTAAAACGAATTTTCTTTGGTCAGATATTCAATAGGGGTATATTTTAGCTGGCTACCTGCCAGATCTTACAACAGGAATTTCTAGCTATCATAATCATCTTAATTACTATAGATACCTTCACGTGGTCTAGTAGATTTTGAAATGGCTAGTCTCTGCAATACAATCTCATAATATCAAACTATAGCTGTAATTTTATATGTGTTTGTGTTACCATGGGGCAGTCAGCAAAATTGATTTTTAATATAAGCTAATCGTAAATGTAAGATCGTCACTTTTATAAAATACTAGTTCATGCTAATTGTATTCATTAGTCATGCCTTATCCTTATAAATATTATACCATGTGGCCCATCTACCCAATAGCTATCCAGTTTAATAATTATATAATTAGCTTAATTTAACTGTAAATGTGGGATACTTACTTAACAAGGCCTGTCTTTGGAACTCATAGCAGACATCCTTTATCAGAGAGTGTTGTTGCCATAATAATATAATGATCATAATAATGATAATAATAATAATATTGTTGTAGTCATGACATTGTTGTTGTAGGTAGTGTATATTGAATTAATGTCCGTTAGACTGGAAGTAAAATTCAATTTAAAGTATTGAAGTATTTGTATAAATTATGCAATACTTAGCAAAGAGATCATAAGCAAATGGCTCTAGCCAAATAACTGTGATTATGGGAAAGCCAAATGCCAAGAATTTGTATCCTACACTCTTTGAAAGTTGCTTTAAAGTGATGGCAATCTCCCAGTTTATTATGTAATGGGAGTGCTATCCAGGCTAATGACCCCATCTCCATCACATGTCATGCTATTACAAGATATTTCGTATTAGCTGTTTAGTATTTCTTCTATACAGTTGCTTTATACTACATAAATTGTTTTCCTGCCATTTTCACCACAATTTCTTTATATAACTACTATAATTATCATGACGGCACAAAGTAAAATAACATTTTTGAGATGAGCTTGGTCTTCAAAAATTTATGTAGCTAAAGCTTTTGAATTGACAAGTAACCTTATGTGAAATGTGATTTGCAGGCCTCATAAACACTTCTCATTTCATGAAGTCTGTTCAGCTTATCCCTCTCGTTCCCGAATTGTTTGGACGGGCGGAAAAATCTAATCTTCTACCGGGGAATAGTGCATTACAGTTTTATTTTTTTAACTCGATGCTGGCTGGGAAAACCCCATAGCAACCATATATCACTAAATAGACCAAGAGTTTGGGATTCCCCTCATTTTTTAATTGAGAAAATTGAATATTTAGGCCCTCTACTATTACTTTAAAAAAAAAAATTTTTTCCCCCCAAAAATTCCACTTTTCCCATCAATAAAAAAAAAAAAAAAATAGAAATAATATTGTTTGATGTACTTTATACAGTTCAACAATAAAATATGTTATTTGCTGTGTTTGGTGCTGATTGTGATCATGTAGGAGACATCTATGAGTGTCCACAAGGAACGTATGCCATCGGACGTCGAGCTCCACTACAAAACAATTTCATATACACAAAAACACAAACAACAAAGATATTTGTAATACGAACAACAAATTATTCATGATCCTATATAATTGCAACTTTATGATGTATTGTATGCGGTTTCATACAGGATTTTTGTTTGGGAGGGAGGGGGGTGGGACTCCGAGTGTACTTCGCCAGGTCCGGCATCTTCTCCTTCATCAATGGATGACTCTGCTCCTGTTGCCTCATCTGCGTCCTCTTCACAATTCCTCTTCACAATCCAGTCGGTGACTGTATACATATCTGGTCCTAGTAGTACATTCTGGTAAAAAAAATTAAATTTTTTTGAAAATTTGAAATTGTTCAACAAACCACAACCCACTTTCAAATCTCAAAACTCAATGAAATATATATATATTATAGCTAAACAGCTTTCTCCATCTCAATATAGCTATAAATAAGTCCTTTCCACAACAGAAGCTTGCTAGTTTTCAAGAGAAAGACAAGAGAAAGACAAGCTTACATCGATCATCTTCTTGACTTCCATTGTCAGTGTCAGAGTTGACGGGGTCTGGTCCCCAACCCTGATACAGGGCCTCCTATAGCCCTAGATGTCGTCTCCCTCTTCTCCGCTTGATCCTGAGTCGCTAGAGTTAGTATCAAGCAAGTCTAAAACTTCCACAGCACTGTAACTGGTAGACGCCATCTTTCCAAATTGACTTTGAAAAAAATTTTTTTTTGCATAGTTACCTGGATCACACGACACGCTCACTTTTTTCCTATGATGTAATAAGCATTACCTAAGACTGTACGTAATGGGGAGGCCCCCAGTTGAACTGGCGATTTTATAAAAAAAAAAGAAGACAGTAAGTCAAACCGCAAAGTCTTGGTCGGCAAAGAAGCGGTTGTTTCAATGTGTTACGGAAGGCTACTGGGCTCAAGCAATTTTTCGCTGCTTCTACAAAGCTCTGGAGATGACTGGATCCATAAATGAAGCTGCTGTGAAGAAGGTAACTTTTTTTTAAATTCGACGGAGAACCGATGTTTTTTTTTTTTGCCGAGGAAGAAATAAACGCAACTGCTGTGAGGTACTGTCGAAGCAGCCCTGGCTGAAAGCTATTTTAGATGCTTCTCCAACGCATTGGGCACCTGTGTATGCAATCTGAAGGTTCTAGCTATAAAGTAACTATTTTTAAAAATTCGGAGAAGCCAACCGGTCTTCACCCGGGATTGGGAACGAAAGGGTAAACCCTAGCTACATTCCTTATCCAGATACCTGGCAGTAAAATTGTCATGGGCAAGGTATTTACTTACGCTCTCATTAATGTTTGATGACAAACTTAGGGCATACCGTTTTAAAGAAGGCGTGGTTTTAAGTAAATCTGGGCGAGGCAATCGTCACGGCAGGTCTAGCGCAGCGTACCGAGGTTACCGGCGGTTAAAGGGTGGTCGAAAGGAGGAGGGGCTGGGCGGCACCCGGCCAGGGGTAAAGGGACGCCGACCGCATGCAGTGGGCTTCAATTGATGCACAGCAACAACAGGAAGGAGATGGAAAAGGAAAATAAGGATAAGACGACCAGAGGGCCCGGCAAGGCCACGGCCGGGACGCGGGCCCGCGAAGAAGGGCCCGTCTCCAAGAGGAGAAAGACGGGAGTGGCCTCCGCCGACGAGGAGGAGGGCGAGTTCTCGGACAGCCGGTTTTATACCGAGAGACCAGGGCCCGGGCAGGAGGGCGTCCAGCAGAACGCAGAGGCCATCCGCTGGCTGGCAGACAAGATGGAGGACCTGAAAAAGACCATCGAGGATGGGGTCCGTCACGAGAAGGGTACGTAGTAACTGTGCAAGAGAAGGGTTAGCAGACTATAGGGTCAGGAGTGAAGGGGTGAGTGTAGTGTATGTGCAGGGACGTGGGGGGGGGACTGGTAGTCTGTGGCAAACGTCCCTGACGCTCACCTCCGTGCTCCTAGTAGTGCGTGACTATCCGAGCTCAGTGGGTTTGTGGAGACGTTCGGTGGGCGAGTGTTAGGTGGTAGTTAGGTGGCTGATGACTGCAGGGTCGACGGGTCGTAGTCGACAGACGCGGGAGTGCGTGTCTGGGCACTCCCAGGGCAGTCTCGGTGGCCAGGGATGGCGACCAGGCGCTGTAGCCACGGAGGGGAGCCATCAGGTTTAGGTGGGTAGCTTACTGGGTAGTTAGGGAATACATCCGTGGTGCGGCAGGCGACCGCAAGGCGGAGGACAATGGGCCATAGGGGCTGTGGTTCGTGTTTGTGTCTGTTTGGACAGTAACAGGGCACAGTGCGGGGATACCGAGGGTCCAAGGTGGTGGCTGTGTAGCTGGTGGGCTCGGTGTAGGGCACTTCGTGCTGGAGTAGGGGTGTCCAGGAGTGGGGCAGTGGATGTGTACTGCCAGGGGTCGCCAGGGCTCGGTGGGAGCCAGGGGCTCAGTGGGTACCAGGGGCTCAGTGGTAGCCAGGGGCTCGGTGGGAGCCAGGGGCTCGGTGGGAGCCAGGGGCTCGGCGAGAGCCAGGGGATCGGTGAGAGCCAGGGGCTCGGTGGAAGCCCGGGCCCTGGGAGGAGGGCACTAGGATCATGCAGGCGGGAGGTCGGGCGGGTGGAGTAAGTAGAGGGCGGGATGAGGTAGTTTTAGGGTAGGTATTCTTAGGTCTACGCAGCTCAGGGGTCCACTCAGGGGACAGGTGCGTCATGTTAGTGTCTGTGTGGTGTGTTCACAGATGAGGTGGCGGAGTTGGCCAAGGCCGCCAGGAACAAAGGGGCGGCGGAGGCGCCAGCAGGAGAAAAGTGTGGGGAGGATCCATTAGTCCAGAAGCTGCTGGACGGCCTAAAAGGGGCCAGGACGGAGGATGGCGAAGGGAAGAAGCCCGGCAGGGTGGTCCACCTGGTAAAGAACTTGCCGCCGTTGCCGGCCAAGGTGGTGGAGCGGATCCGCGATGGGCAGTTCGTGGAGTTGGCCCACTTCCCTGTGTTCGAGGACGGCCCGTCGGAGGCGGGAGAGTGGAGAGCAGACCTGTACGAGGAGACGGAGGGTAGAGCCGGGGGGAGCAGCAGGAAGAAGGCGCCCAAGGAGGTCCCGGATCTGGCCGGGTGGGGAACTGCGTTCACTCTCCTGCAGGTGGCGTGGGCCTCGCACGACCCCAAGATGTGGGTGCCACTGATGGCATACCGAGAGTCCATCGTGAAGATCGCCAGAAGGTACCCTTGGCAGCAGGTCGCTCGATACGACAGAAGGTTCCGCCAGGAGGCGGCAGGAAAGGCAGACGTCAGATGGGAGGACGAAAACGTTTCACTTCTGCTGGACGTGGTACACACCGGGCAGACTGCCAGGGGGGAGCACAGGCAGGGTGCAGGCCGGTCCGATCCAGGCCCCAGGAGAGCAGCCGCCAGACGTAGGGGCGTCTGCTACCAGTATAGCAAGGGGGAGGACCGGTGCACATACGGGTCGAGCTGTAAGTTTGATCACCTGTGCTCCGTCTGCGGAGGGGATCACTCGGCGGCGGCGTGCCGAAGGGCCGGCGATCGGAAGTGATGGACATAGAACCGCACACAGCATCTCATCATGTACTGTATTTTCATGTCAGGACTGCTTGACTGTATTATGTCTCGATTGTAGGATGTCGCGATTGTATCATGTGAAGTTTTGCCAACGGGGAAGCAGTGGGTGTGGGTAGTTGGTAGATAGGGCTGGGTGTGAGAGTATCGGGCGTAGGTATTCCCGAGGGTAGCGGGATAGGGTAGGTAGTAGACGGGTAGGGTTACTCAGGGGCACCGTGGACGCACGCACGTAGTTAAGGACCTGGGATGCACGCACGTAGTTAAGGACCTGGGATGCACGCACATAGTTTAGGACCTGGGATGCACACACGTAGTTGAGGATCGGGGTGGATCTGGGTGTGCAAAGTGACGCTGGGTCTCGCTTTTGCAGGCTACTGTTTCACCAGGCAACTGAAGGAGCTTGAGCGGAGGTCCGAGTGCCCCAGGAGCAGGGCTCTGCCTGGGGCAGAGCAGGTGGTGACTCCGCTGATGTGGGAGAGGTGGCAGGAGGCCCTGGGCGACCACCCGGACGGAGAGTGGGTCGAGTTCCTGGTGACTGGGATCAAGGAAGGTTTCCGCCTGGGCCACGATCAGAGTCGAGTCGTGTTGCAGGAGAGGCGCGGAACCATGTACGAGGCCTCGCAACACGTGGAGGTGATCCGTGCGTACCTGGACAAGGAGTTGGAGGCCAATCGGATCTGGAAGGTGGACGAGGAGGGCGTCCAGTGTTCGCCGTTTGGCGTAATTCCCAAGAAAGGCAAGCCAGGCAAGTGGAGGTTGATAGTGGACTTGTCTGCGCCGGAGGCCCACAGCGTCAACGACGGGATTGACAGGAGGCTGGCCAGTGTGGCCTACATGTCTGTGGACGACGTGGTCAGGAGAGTGCTGGAGCTGGGTCCTGGAGCGAAAGTGGCAAAGGCAGACGTAAGGGCTGCTTACAGGAACGTCCCGGTGCATCCCAGGGACAGGTGGCTGCTTGGCATGAGGTGGGACGGAGAGACGTTCGTGGACGGAGCGCTGCCATTTGGACTCAGGTCGGCCCCGTTGCTGTTCACGGCACTGGGGGACGCCGTGGAATGGGTGGCGCAGAGGAAGGGCGCCCAGTGGATCAAACATTACATTGACGATTTCGTGATGGTTGGTCGAAGCGGAACGGATCAGTGCGAGAGGGCTCTCGCGGTGTTCAAGGAGACATGTGAATGGCTGGGGATGCCGCTGGACGAAGGCAAGGAGGAGGGCCCCAGCGAGGTGCTTACTTTCCTGGGGCTGGAGATTGATACGGTGGCAATGGAGGTGCGCTTGCCGCAGGACAAGCTCAAGGAGTTCAAGGCCCTGGTGAAGAGGTGGAGAGGAATGAAATCGTGCAGGAGGAGGGATCTGGAATCGCTGGTGGGTTCGCTCAACCACGCTTGCAAGGCGGTGAGGCCGGGCAGAGCATTTAAGAGGAGGCTGCAGGACCTCTTGGCCTCCGTGAACAGGAACGGACGCAGGGTGAGGCTGAACGTCGAGGCGAGGGCAGACGTGGAATGGTGGTTCCAGTTCGGTTCACGATGGAACGGCACCTCGCTCATGAGATCGGTGGTGGCGATGGACGAGCCGAGGGAGGAGATGGTCTCTGACGCGTCTGGACGGTGGGGCTGCGGAGCGGCCTGGAGCGGCGAATGGTTCCAGATCCAGTGGGAATCCATACCGGGCACAGAGGAGTGGGGCATCATGCCAAAGGAGCTGCTGCCCATAGTGGTAGCAACGGCGGTGTGGGGCAGACGTTGGAGTGGGGGATCCGTCCTGGCCAGGTGCGACAACATGTCCGTGGTGGCGGCAGTGAGTGCGGGATGCTGCAAGGAGAGGAGGTCCATGCACCTGCTCAGGTGCCTGGCGTTCATTGAGGCGACTCTGGCGGTGACGGTGAAGGTCGTACACATTCGTGGGGTAGACAACGGGGTGGCGGATCACCTGTCGAGGGGACGCTTACAGAGTGCTTTGTCGTCCATGCAGGTGGCGGAGGTGGACCCAGTACCGATTCCGAAGGTGCTGATGGAGCTGCTGACCGCGGAGGCTCACTCGTGGTCAGAGCCGGAGTGGGGGAGGCTGTCGAGGCTGCTATCGACATGTCCATAGCAGCGCGGACAAGGCAGAGGTACGCCTCGGCGCGGAGGAGGTACGAGGCATGGTGTGGGGGGCTGGACGAAGAACCTCTACCTGTGACGGAGGAGAAGGCGGTAGCATACGTGGCGGTGCTGGCCAGGGACGGTTTGAAGGACACCACCATCAAGCACCACCTGGCGGCCTTGAGGATGGCCCATATCAAGGCGGGACTGCCGGCGCCGGACTGGGGTGCGATGTGCAGGCTGGCGCAGCTGAGGAAGGGGCTGGTGCGGATGGAGGTTGTTGGTGGGAAGGACGCCTTGGTGAGGGAGCCGGTAGAGTGGAGACACCTGGTGGCGATGAGGGACGCGTGGAGGAACAAGGGACTGAAAGGGAAGATGCTCTGGGCCGCGGCCTGCATGTGTTTCTTTGGCTGCCTGCGGGCGGGGGAAGCACTGGCACCAGAGTCAGGAGAATTTGACGAGAAGGCCCACCTGTCGTGGGAGGATGTGATGCTGGAAGGAGTGGAGAGTCCGAGATGGATCAAGGTCCGCATCAAGGAGTCCAAGACGGACAGGCTGAGAGTGGGAGCCTCGGTGACCCTGCACAGGACGGGCATGGAGGTATGCCCGGTACGAGCGGTGCTGGAATACATGGCTTGCAGGAGGACGGGAGCAGGCCCCTTCTTCGTGAGCCAGAAAGGGGAAGGACTCACCAGACGCCAGTTCGTGGCAGAGGTGCGAGCGGCCTTGGAGGAGAGCAGCATACCAGCGACGGGCATTTCTGGGCACAGTTTCAGGATTGGTGCGGCCACGTCGGCGTCCAGGGGAGGTGCCACGGACGAGGAGGTGAAGGCGCTGGGTAGATGGGCCAGCAGGGAGTACCGTGGATACATCCGACTGGAGGGGGGCGCCCAGGCTGCGGCCGCCAAGAAATGGACCGAGACTGTGTCACAGGGTGGGGGCGGTTCAACATAGTCACTGTTCTTGTCATCACGTATGCCTATGTTCATTGTTCTGACTGTAATCCTAGTGATGAGTATGGCGGTGCGGGTAGGGAGTCTTGGTGAGTGTGTGTGTGCGTCGGAGCAGTCGGGGCTCTCCGAGGGGCGGTTGTTGGGGGTGTCAGTGGGGAAAGGTGCAGCTGACTCGAGGAGAAACGAGAGGCAGCTGACCAGGGCGAGTCTCAGGCAAGACCTGAGACGCGCAGACCCCAACAAGGCCTCGGCAGAGGCGCAGCCGGACCGCAGTGCCGGCACGCGCGCGACTGCAAATCTCCGGCACACACACGGTAAAGACAGGTGAAGGCCAACGGACTACACATATCTTTGTGGACAGGCACTTACGACCAATCCCTCAGCAGGTAACGGCAGGTCTAGCGCAGCGTACCGAGGTTACCGGCGGTTAAAGGGTGGTCGAAAGGAGGAGGGGCTGGGCGGCGCCCGGCCAGGGGTAAAGGGACGCCGACCGCATGCAGTGGGCTTCAATTGATGCACAGCAACAACAGGAGGGAGATGGAAAAGGAAAATAAGGATAAGACGACCAGAGGGCCCCGGCAAGGCCACGGCCGGGACGCGGGCCCGCGAAGAACCCACCCACCACGCCCTACACCTGGAAGAGAAGATTGCTTGGCTAGGGAGGGTGGCTACTCGCATCTCCGGGTACCCTAGGCTGGCGTAGGGTAGCCCGTGACTGGTTTGTAGTCTTGCGCGTGAGGGGAAAGGTGCAGCTGACTCGAGGAGAAACGAGAGGCAGCTGACCAGGGCGAGTCTCAGGCAAGACCTGAGACGCGCAGACCCCAACAAGGCCTCGGCAGAGGCGCAGCCGGACCGCAGTGCCGGCACGCGCGCGACTGCAAATCTCCGGCACACACACGGTAAAGACAGGTGAAGGCCAACGGACTACACATATCTTTGTGGACAGGCACTTACGACCAATCCCTCAGCAGGTAACCTTGTCTCCTCACCGTTTATCTAAGCCAAAATGACCATCTTGCAGCCGTTTTTTTTGTGTGTCGTGCGTAGTGCGTAAGTAAGTAAGTGCGCATTTAGAGATTACGTCATTGATTAAATGTGAGCTGGAAAAAACAACAACTGGTCCAGCAAAAAACAAAAAACAAACAAACAAAAAAAAAAACTGGTTCGGCCATGGCTGGACTGGTCGGACCCATAGGTAGGCCAAAAAATTGGATACTAATTTTACCGTACTCAAACTTCGAGTGTTTTGACCTACAGATTTTTTCGCCATTTTTTGCGGAAGTTTCAACAGCTTCCGTAAACAATATGCTCCCGGAAACAATTTGCTCCCGGGTCAAGAAACTCTCCGGATGCGGAATGCTGCTGGGCTGTGATACTATTTAGATCCTACTAATTAGGAAAGATAAGGAACAGTAATTCATATGCCTGCAGGCAGTGTTGTATAAATTATCCAATACTTAGCAAAGGGATCATAAATGAGAAACAGCAAATGGCTCTAGCCAAATAACTATGTGATTATGGGAAAGCCAAATGCCAAGAATTTGTTAATAATTTTTATACTACACTCTTTGAAAGTTGCTTTAAAGTGATGGCAATCTCCCAGTTTGTTATGTAATGAGAGTAAAATGGATGGCAAGCTCCTAGTTTATTATGTAATGGAAATGCTATCCACACTATTGAGCCATCTCCATCGCAATGCTATTACAAAATATTTTGTATTAGCTGTTTAGTATTTCTTCTATACAGTTGCTTTATACTATATAAATTGTTTTCCTGCCTTTTTCACAACTATTTCTTTATTATAACTACTTATCATGACTGCACAAAGTAAAATAACATTTTTGTAATGAGTTTGGTTTTCAAAAATTTATGTAGCTAAAGCTTTTGAATTTAACCTTATGTGAAATGTGATTTGCCTATGCATCAGGCCTCATAAACACTCCTCATTTCATGAAGTCTCAGCTTATACCCTAGCTACATTCCTTATCCGGAGACCTAGAGTAAAATTGTTATGGGCAAGATATAAATAGATTTAACTTACGCTCTCATTAATGTTTGATGACAAATTGGAAATTGAGGGCACACCGCTTCAAAGAAGGTGTGGTTTTAAGTAAATATTGTCATCTGCCTCACCGCGTGCTAGGCTATTTTATCTAAGCCAAAATGACCATCTCGCGCCGGAAACAATTTGCTCCAGGGTCACACACTCTTTTTTGCTGTGGATGCTCACAAGTAAGCCAAATATTTGTAAGCATTTCAGTAGTTAGCATGGATAATTTTAGCTGCCTCAATGCCAGTTCTGACCTCTTGACTAAGAAGTACTGGACAATACCAGATGAGGTAGATATTGTGGATGGATATATAACTGCTAGTTTGCTACTGGTGTTTATTGTGATGGGATTGCCTTGGAATGGACTTGTACTAGTAACTATAATCAAGGAAAAGCTCTACCAGCAACCATCCATCATTTTCCTATTAAATCTCGTAGTAACTGACATTGCATTCTTAGTCCTCTTATTGCCATTTCTAATAGTCACAGGATTTGCTGGAGAATTTGTATTTGGCAACTCAGACCTTACTCGATGCCAGATTTGCCCAGTGGGCTTTCTATCTCTATCTTTGCTGTATAACTCTCTATTTACTATTGGTATGATGTCATTGGACAGATTCTTTTACATCTACAAGCCTATGCAATATGATCGGATCATATCAAAACGGTGGATAATATTACCAATTCTGGTGGCATGGATTTGCAGTATAGCAATAGGGGTCACTTCACGATTACTTGAATACAGAGATGCCTCATTCTTACCAGTACTTCTGGCCTGTGTGATAAATGTTGATCCAAGCTATGCAGTGGCCATAGTACTAATAGGATGTGCAGTACTAGTAGTTATATTGATAACAAACATTTTGATAATCCGCATTGTTTTAAAGAATGTGAGACTCATCTATGCGAAGAGAAGGTCCACAATAGGCTCGACACAAGAGGATATCGAGTGGCAAGAGATCAGAGCACGTATCAATAAAACTCGCCATGCCAAGCAATTACATTTGTTTAGAGTGTTTGCAGCATTGATGCTGTCTTATGCTTTAACATGGCTGCCATATATATTCGTTCTGGTAGCTTTACTGGTTGTTCAAAATTTTGATACTGTTCCCCACAGTGTGACGTCTCTGAGCTTCATACTATTTTATAGCCAAGGAGTTGTTCATCCTGTGTTGCAAACCATCTTTATAGCAGATGTACGACGACCACTGATGAAGTATATATGCTTGAAGAAACTTGGTACTGAGGTAGAAGTTGACCATGAAAAGTTCTGCTGTAAAAATTGTTTCCTTTGGACGGCAATCAATGATTCAGTGCTGCCTCAACAAGAATCAAACAGATGATTTATGTAAAGAAGAAATTTTACATTGTGGTGTGTGTGTGTGGAGAATGTAGATTTTCTTTTAGTTCGTTAGCAACTGGTTGATTGCTATTTATCATTAATTTATAAACTATACTAATGCTAGAATCATTATTGTTGTAGAATTCTATTATTTTTTCCTAGTCTATTATAAGTATTTGTTCTCGAGTTGTTTATTTACAAAACTGTAATTATCATGCAAATTTGATAGCCATGCATTTTTCTTAATTTATTTTTTAATGATGTTTTCATTGTCGAATCATTAGCCACCAGGTGTGCACATAAAAGGGCGAAAGATTAAAATACAAGAATTAAACTAATGGCTGTTATTTAAGTACATTCACTTTTATAAAATATTCTAAACTTTTCTCTCCCTACAAGCATGTGGCATAATAGAACTAGTATTAAGTTTCATGTTGTTTTGTAACATGTCTAGCACAGTTCCTAATTATGTAATGTTTTGTTGCTAGTGTTCTCTATGTTCTCTATGTTCTAGTCCTATAATAGTCACAGTCGCAGTTACCGTTGATGTTGTTTGTCACAGCAATAGTACGGAAGTGTTATATAGGGTGTATCGCAATCATATTTTTAACTTTGATGGCCATAATGTCATCCACAACTCAATTTTCAATTTTTATTTATTATGTAGCTGTTTTTATTTGGTTGTACCGATAAAAAGACACCTCAGAATTAATACATTTTCTTGTACTTCTCAAATGAGATCTCAGCCTCCAGTGTGTGTATCAAACTTCTCTCATTCTAATCTTTTGTTACGATAGCCACTCAATGAGTTCCTTTGAAATAAGCATATCCAGTAGTATGTATTCATCATAATATAGTGTGGAACAATGGCCTCTCATGCCAAGAAGCCAAGGCAACACTGACATCTCTCAAGCTTTTAAGATGTTGGCTCTTAACAAATCATAATATTCTAGCGATACTGCATTAATGTATAATATTCTTTATGTTGGTTACACAAATTATATTCATAAACATGTATCACATGTGGTATTACCCTAAGGGAATTGCTACTTTACCTTATCTCAGCATTCCATCTCTTACCTTTTGTGGGACAAACATGCCTGGAGTGGGTAGCACTAACATATTGTTGTGTCTTGCTTATTTAGTACATGCACGCACTTATGGTTGTAATACAATAGAAGAACGTCAATATGGTAGAACCTCAGGTTAAGTACCCTTGGGAAATGAGGTGTACGTAACTCTGAAATGTATGTAACTCTGAATATAACATAATTTTACTTTGTACTAAAATATTTAAATGACTAAAATACTATGCACACACCATTTCAGCCATTTAATGGTGTATCCTGGAGGTTTTTTCCCCCTGAGTAAACCAGAATACAATGCACTATAAAATCTTTATCATTATCTCTCCTGACAAGCACCTCTTCTTCAGGCCACTATTGTCACCTGATTCTGCTGAAACCTTTTCTATATTCTTCCTGTTTCTCTATAAGTCTGAAATTGTGGACTTTCCTAAGCCAAACTCCTGAGCATCTCCAGCTAAAATATTCCTTGGCCAATTATTTTTCCAAATATTAAGCCTCTTCTGTTTGTAACTCTTTTTCCATTTTACTGCAATTCCACCAAAAAAAATCCTGCTGACCCTTCGCCGTTCGGTTAATTCGATTGTCTTAAGTTTGGATCTCATTGGTTCTATAGTGATACACTAAAGTACAGAAGGGTGTTCAGATTAGTGAAAAGTTTGGTTTATCGAGTATCCACTTTTAAGGCAATCTTATTGAAATATTAAATGAATCCTAATAACTATGTGACTCCGAAATACACAGGTTCAAAAAATAGTCATTTCAATAAGGTATAAAGTAGTATGCATGAGCTAGAGCAACATTCCTTATGGTGCACTAAGTAACTTTGTAGGAGTAGCACAGAGGCAGCTGTAAAAGGGCAAGTAGCTAAACTGCATATCCACTCAAGGTGGGAGGAATTGTGGTTCTAATAGGTGGGGTTCAGTATCAGGTATTTTGAAATAGTGAATTCTGAACTAATCAATACAATCTGGAAAAAAAATCATGTACTTTTTGTATTATCTAAATATAAACTGCTTGTGCAATAAATATTTTAAACTTGAAAGGAGTAGAAAATTTAATAAATATACGTTACTGACTTTGTCACATACAACATTTCAAATGCAACTCTCATGTTTTTTCCCCACTTTGTTTGTAGCCAGCATTTTATATAGTACATATATATCTATGTGAATTATGCATTATATATATATTATATTATGTATACATATTATATATACACAGCATAAAGTGCATATTTACAGCTATATTATCCCCCCAATAACCCTGCCAACCCTGCAGCCAACCCCTTAATAAATAAATAAATAATTATAATAATAATGATGATGATGATGATGGTGATAAAGATGATGGTGATGATGGTGATGATAATGATGATGATGATGATGATGATGATGATGATGGTGATAAAGATGATGGTGATGATAGTGATGATGATGATGATGATGATGATGATGATGATGATGATGATGATGATGATGATGATGATGATGACCCATTTCTCAGTGCTGTTTTTTGCTGTGCTGTCATCTGAGGGGCACTTTCTACAACTATTACCTCTCCCCCATAATTTTGGGGCACAATCTAATGAGGTGATTTCTCACAAATTTTAAACCACAAAAAAAACATGCCCTTGGAATATCCCTTTACCGAAACATCTTCCTACACTACTGTAAGCATCCTGATGCCCAAGCATGTTTGTCAAGCCTTCTAGCTAATTTTTTCACCTCAATACAATTTTCCAACAGCTACATCCATGTTATGCTATTTGCTAGGGGTGACTAAGTGGGAGGAAGGAGCAGTGTGTAAGTAGCTTTAGAAGTAGCCATTAGTACATAACAAATTGGTAGCCTGTGCCACTTGTGAGCAACTCTTGGACGGCTGTTTGTAACTTAATTATAGCTACACTAAAATATTTGGCAATAATCCTTTGCTGCCATTTTCAGAAGTACTAATTGATCACATAACATGTAATAATTCACCAGCTGGTAGCTACTGTGAACTTAAATTTTTTTAAATTAAAGTACTCTACTTGTTTTAATACTTCAAGCCATTATACGTGTGTTACGTGCTTAAATGAGTATTTCTACCTCAGAAAAATTTGTTATCATTTGTGAAATTTTTTCGTCTGTGATGGACAAATTTTAAGTGATGTAGTAATATCAATCATTATTTTAAAATGACGTAATTATAATCCTTTTTGTACAGAAATATTGAAGTGTGTTAGTCCCATGCATTTAATCTAAAATATTGGGCTAGCTAATATTTTTCTCCTGTGACACTTTAATTTGTGCTTTTAATAAACTAGTAATGAAAATATATGAAGCCAGCAGAAAAAAACACTCTGTCATGCTTTCATTATCAGCATAATGGCATTTACTTGTATTATCTGTGTGAAGTTAAGTGAAGTTAATGTTGAGCAAAAAAAATTAGCTTTATGCTATAAACTTGTGACCAAGGCTCGAGTGTTACTGGACTGCCCCCACCAAAATGAAATATGCATACACAATAATATAAGTCACAATTTTGCTAGCTTTCAATTATCCCTATAAAATTAAATATCACTATAAATTCCCCCTTCAGCCCTCTACCCCCCCTAGAAAACTCACTTAAACTAATAAGGTGAAGGTATTATCATTGCTAAAAATATTCTGGCTGATAAAAGTTTGCCAACAATTTACTCATAGCTGGTACACTTTGTGATATCAGCTTAGAGTTGACAATAGGTTCACTTTGAACTGTGACTTGTTCTTGTGCAGGGACTAAGCTATTAATGAATAATATTGAACATCCATAAAGGTGATGTTGGGCTATGGCTACAAGGTCGATGGATGTCACGTACGTATACTATTTCCCACACGTAGTAGTCGCTGCCACCAGTTCTTCCTCTTAGATTCTCTTACCTACCGCTAAGTCCTCTCCCCAAAGGAATTGTTCAGGATTTAAATATAATTTAAAAGAATCTCAACATTCAGAAAGAAGACAGGAAGAACACAACTCAGCTTTATATAGCCAGCCCTTCACAAAGAGCCAGAAGATGAATAGAACTTGAAAATTACAAAAAACAATAAACCTAATTTACAACTATAAGTTTCCCATACACATACATGCATACAAACATAATGATAATGTTCAGTTGTCATTAGGGTACAAGTCCCATACACGTACATGCACTCAAACATAATGATAATGTTCAGTTGTCATGTAGGCTACAAGTTTCCCATACATACATGCACACAAACATAATAATAATGTTCAGTTGTCATGTAGGCTTGTGCCTACAGGTGACTTATCAGTTTCTTTTTGGTCTTTTTTGTAGAAATCAAAGATCCAGGACATCTTACAAACACCAAATTGCACTGAAGCTTCACCTATTGTACTTGTAGCAGCTGGATTGCTCTATATTTATACATTCCACTTCTTAAAGATTGCATGCTTTATCAACCGTTGGTGTTCCAATCTGCATTGTGGTTTTTAATTGTTCTTAGGATGTTCATCAAAGTTTGAAGACAATCACACACACAATTATTTGGCATTAAACCTAAAATCCTAAGATTGTGTTTACAATGGATAGCTATCTGATATGAAATAAACTTATATAAAAAATAGACTTTCTAAGCATCTCTTCCTTTTTTTTGTATACTAGTTCATACTGATAGAAAGAATAGGATGTGTAGTGAGAAGGAGCAGAATGATTACTTACATTTCTGGTGCCCTAAAAATCTCTATTTTTGCAATAGTTAACCACCGAGAAAATAATGGCTTATTTTTCCAGTCCATACTATAATATTATAATAATAATTAGCTAATCATGTCCTATAAGAGAAGCTGAGTACTTACAAAAAATACTCTATAGTACTCTATGCGTACTGACATGAAAGTATATAATGGAGGATGTACTCAGCACTATTAGTGATGTGCTTTAGCACAAATAGCGAGTGAGCCATTGTCCACAAGTATTTCACACAAGGTAGAATCTGATAAAAGTTGATTACAAAAAGTAGCAATAAGGCTACATTCATTTAGATTGTCTTACATCATGTTCACCTAGTTTTAGAAGGCACCATTCAGTCTATTTAGTTCTAAAAGTAATTACAAGTAGCTATGTAGCCATTGACTATAGTAGTGATAGCTTCATCTAAATGACCTGTGTTTGACAAAAGGCACTCTAGCTACTTAAAAAACGGCAGAGTTTTTAAATGACGTATGGTAAGGGGGTTCAATGCCATAATAAACACTTGCAGTAACTATTTGACTTGAGAGAACAAAATTTTTAATAAAACATGAATTTCTAGATATCACTTCACAGTTTATAGTCGTACCCAAAATGGTAGCTTGCTTACTACAGCAGTAGCCCGAAAAAACTGTGTAAAGGCAGCTATGATATGCTTATTTGGTAGTTGTGCTATTCTTTAGCAAGCAGTAGCTGTAGCACTCTACACACTTTCACACACATTGGTTCACTGGATATATCAACACAAGACTTTGAGCTTTGACTATTGGACAATAGATTTTCAAGTAAGAACAATACTGTTGTGCAGGGCGAAAACTATGATAACTTACCACCGTTGATAATTCGAATAAAAATGAACTCCTAAGTTTGTAAGACATACCTGCAAGGATTCCGTTTAGTGGAGGGGTCGACCACCAAGCAAACACAAAGACATCGTACCTCCAAACATATGTGCTTGAGCACAAATATTGAGCGAGCCTGCCTAGTTAGGTAAGATAAAACTCACTGCAGTTGACCATTAATTTAAGCAATACAGAATTACTCTCATACCTGAGTATTGGTACTTCTGTAGTGTCAAACTTAGCCATTCTGACTACCCCAACAACCAGTAACTTTTGAACAAGCTCTCAGCTACAAAAAAAATACGCTAGAAGTTATTTTTGAACTTTTAGCCAACAAATATGGAATTACTACTTTTAGAAGCCATTCTCACTACCAGTGGCTCTTGACAACTAACAAGTGGCACTAGCAGCCCACCAAAAACGGCGAGGTTTTGAAAGTACGTCCGGTAAACGGTCTTCAATGCCATAGTAACAACTTTTTGTGTCTTGAAAAACAAGTGTTTAGCTGGAGTTACCTCAGAATTTGGAGCCTAACTGTGAAGGAAGACTTTCCTAATGCTGTAGGTAGAATAAACCAACGCTTATAACACTTTGGCAACGTAATAATAAGGCAAGATATTTCACTCTCATGCTTTATTTTCACTGGCCTCTGACTCCCTGCTCATGAAATATTTCACCACATCACACTCTGAGTCATGTAATAAGTATTATATATTGAACATTGCCCTATTTTCAATTGTCCACACCTAACAGTATCTCGCTCACTTCTCACTTGCTCAATGACAAAGAAAACAAACATCCTCGGTTCCCAATTTGTTACCCCTGTAAGTGTCTCACTTGCTATGCTCTCTTGCCAATTATTTCAACAATTTTACACTTAAAATACAGGTCATAATGAAACATCCAATCTAGCGTGACCTGCAAACAATAAACAATAGTGTGTCCTTGACGAAAGTCAGCCCAAACCCTCTATAAAATTTAATACTTCGAAGATGATTAGCACATAGATATAGCTATGACCAAGTACATTCTTAATTCATGCTTTAAAAGCAGGAGATGTGAAGATCATAAGATTCATACCGATATAATTTTTTCTTGCCATTTCCAGTATCTGGTTTGTATGACAAGCCCAAGTACACAACTTCTCTATAATTAGCCATATACAGTAAAACTTCTGTTGACCTCTCCGAGAAGCGACCGACCTCTCTGGAGAGACCAAATCATGCACTCCTGATTGCATATACAATAAATATAGTGCATTTAGAACCTCCGAGAAGCAACCACATCTTATTCCCACCAGCGACCAATTTCTTGGCCTCATCTTGCTAAAAAAACCCTCTATCAGCGACCAAAGGCCACACCAAGAGAGATTACGGTCACGCGTAAGCTAATTGCAAATAAATAAAAATAGCATAACACTACTTCTACAGTAACCAATTTCGTCTGGAACATAAGGTCTTCGCTACATAAAGTTTGATGTTTCTATTTTAATCTTAATCTGAAAAAAAGTGCAAGAAACAATATCGACAGGACAGGAAGTGGTACTAGGAAAAATCACCCGGTTAGCTACCAAAAATAAAGACGGTTGGTTGCAAATACCACCTCAAACAATTCCCTCAGCTATTCTAGTAATGTTTTTTATACAGAAATTTGCATCGCCAGTGGCAACACATCCTTATCAAAGTAGATAAATGTGTTGCAGAAATAGCTAAGTTATATTAAAAATCAATTTTGCTGACTGCCCCTACTTCAAACACACATGGTAACAAAAACACATATAATATTACAGCTACAGTTTGATATTATGAGATTGTATAGCAGAGACGATAGCCATTTCAAAATCATAGACCCCATGAAGGTATCTAGTAATTAAAATAATTGATAGCTAGAAATTCCTGTTGTAAGATCTGGCAGGTAGCCAGCTAAAATGTACCGCTATTGAAAATCTGACAAAGATAATTCATTTAGCTAGTTACTCTTTTATAAAAAACAACAACACATCTTGACAGGCAGAGTGTCTAATTTACTAATAAGAATACTAGTAAACGAGAAAGTGTCTCCACTCTAGAGGTTAAAAAATAAAGAAAGAACTTCTACAGTGATGTATAATATAAAGTCATCATATGAAATTAATGTGTAGATATATAAGTAAAACCATCCATTGTGCTCCATACACTTATCTGAGCATGCACATAAAACCAATTGCAAGCCTTGACCAGCCTGTGGCTTTCTATGATTTTGCTTTAGATAAACCCACCCACTTCTAGTGCTATGTACCCTGATATCAGTCCAAGTATCTAATGTTGACATCATTAGTAGCTTAGTTAAACTCACAAGCTAATCGTAAATGTAAGATCGTCACTTTTATAAAATACTAGCTCATGCTAATTGTATTCATTAGTCATGCCTTATTCTTATAAATATTATACCATGTGGCCCATCTATACCCCATAGCTATCCAGTCTAATAATTATATAATTAGCTATAGTCCCTGTGTACTTGTAGATTTTTTGTTTATTTCACCAACAAGCCTACTTTAGGTACATTATTTTCTTTAATTTAACTGGGCAGCTATTATTGATCAACAAAATGTGGAATATACTATTCACTAGTTAGCAAGGCCTGTCTTTGGAACTCATAGCAGACATCCTTTATCAGAGAGTGTGTCACCATAATAATAATAAAAATATAATGATAATAATAATAATAATGATAATAATAATAACAATAACAACAACAGCAATAACAACAACAACAACAACAACAGCAATAATAACAACAACAACAACAATAATATTGTTGTAGTCATGTCATTGTTGCTATTATTGGTAGTGTATATTGAATTGATGTTTGTTAGACTAGAAGTAAAAATCAATTCAAGGGTGGTGGCACATAGCAACGCCTGGGCGCCTTTAGTAGCGCACTCCAGCTGAATAGTCGCGCATTATCTACCACAAAGTCACGCCCCGCTTTGCAACAAATTAGTGCCCGTGAAATGCAACTGTGCTTCACTCACCACTACGCGCGTACAGATAGGGCAGGGCGGAGTCAACTTACAATTAAAAAAATCTTCGCGTTCTACTGCTCAGGAATGGACGAACGTCTATGGTTCAAACTTTGCCAGGGTTTAAGGCCACAAGGGGTCGACCCTACAACATTGAGATATTTTTAACATACGGAATTTAATCGACAATAGTTCGCGGGTAAGGTGAGTAAATAGAAAAGTAAAATAGAATTCAACAAAAACTCAATGTTATGGCATATACACAAGGGTAAGAAAATGATATACAAAATATCGGCTTCTAAACTACGGCGGTAGCCGTGCGGTACTACCGTGAAGTCCAAAATGGTGACGGGGATATTTCTTGAGATGCGATTGACTTCCAGTCTTCATTCCCGGTAGGTGCTTTCTCCTAGTAGTACTTGCTTGTCTGTATAAATAAAATAACTCGGGGAAAAGCAGAAGTAAGTTTAACGCGCCCTAGCAACCATGGCCTATTTGGCGGCACAGGGCTCTAGCCAAATGACTATGTGATTATGGGTAAGCCAAATGCCAAGAATTTGTCCTACATACTCTTTGTAAGTTGCTTTAAAGTGATGGCAAGCTCCCAATTTGTTATATAATGAGAGTAAATGGATGGCAAGCTCCCAGTTTATTATGTAATGGGAGTGCTATCCAGACTAATGACTCCATCTCCATCGCATGTCATGCTATTACAAGATATTTCGTATTAGCTGTTTAGCATTTGTTGCTGTATACTACATAAATTGTCTTCCTGCCATTTCACAATTTCTTTATGAACTACTATATATTATTTATCATGAAGAATGCACAAAGTAAAATAACATTTTTGAGATGAGTTAGGTTTTCAAAAATTTATGCAGCTAAAGCTTCTGAATTATTGTTGATTATCAGCATGTAACCTTGTGTGAAATGTGACTTGCCTAGGCATCAGGCCTCATAATCACTAGTCATTTTCCAGGGCCAGATTTAGGGGGGTCTGGAGTGGTGTCGTACGAGCCCCACTTTTTTCAGAAAAAGCCCTCATTTTTGTAGCTAGTCTATTTCTTACCGATGAAAGTATAATACCCTCAACTTTTGTCCGCTGTTGTTTTCCACCTCCAATAATCGCGATCGTATAACGAGCGCACACCTACTTATGGATATGTTAAGTCAGGATTTTTGCTATTCGTCGTCCTTTTATAATATAGCAAACCAAGCTCTTAGTATACCAAAGCTGAGTAAGCATAACATTAATTCCTGACAGAATTTAGTAGTTATCCAATTTTTTCCCTGGTTTATTTATAGCTATGTATGTCACCCCTTCTTGAAAAGAGTCCCCCAATAAAAAAATCCTAGATCTGCCTCTGATTTCATGAGGTCTGTTCAGCTTATACCTAAGCTGCAATCCTTACCCTAGCAGTAGGAGAAGGGAAGGCAGAACTTACGCTCTCATTAATGTTTGATGACAAAATTGGAAACCGAGAGCACACCGTTTAATAGTGGGTGTGGCTTTTTGTAAATCTGGGTGAGGCAATCGCTATCTGCCTCATCGTGCTAGGCCTATGTTATCTAAGTCTCGCGTGGCCGACCCCTTTCCCTTTTATTATCCGCTCGCGCGGGGACGGGAAAGAGGGTCTGGAAGAAACTTGTACATACATCGTTTCGTATCATTCCCCTGGATTCATGGGGAACCGTGTGACCTAGAATTAAATAAACTGTGTTATCATGGAGATGGATTATACAGCTTTAGTGCGTGGGGTTGCGTTCATGGATACATACAAACAGGAAGAAGCAATTCTTGCATTTTACAGAATCATGATGTCGTTATTTCTTTACCTACTGGCTATGGCAAGTCACTGTGCTACTCACTGCTTCCTCCCATATATTATGATAAGTTGAGGAATGTGATATAGTCGGCCACGCGAGACTATGTTATCTCCTTAGCTAAACTTGATTGCTACATAATTTTGAAGCTCAGGACAGTGAAGGTCAACGCAAGTTTAATACCTTCAGATAGGTAGGCCAAAGTTAGACACTCACTTTACGGTGCTCAAACTTCAGATTTTGCGCCATTTTTGCTGAAGTTTCAACAACATCCGGAAATAATTTGCTTCTGGAAACAATTTGCTCCGGGTCACTAAACTCCGGGATGCAGAAAGAGGCTGGGCTGACTTTTGACCCTACTAATTAGGAGTGATAAGGAACTGGGCGGGTCATTGGGGGAGTGGGAGGTGATCACTGCCAATTAGTGCAACATTTTGAATAGGGTGCTCCAAACTGAATAGGAGTGCTGCAGACTGAATAGGAGTGCTATGAATATCATTAAGTGTTGCACATCAGAATAGGAGTGCTATGAATATCATTAAGTTGCTGCACAGAATAGGAGTGCTATGCATGAATATCATCAAGAACTCTGAAACAAAATAGAGCCATACTTTGTAAATAGGAGTGCTATGAATATTCTTAGGAGCCACACTTCTATGAATATAATTTGAAATATGAATATATTATTTGTACTGTACTTGAACTTCAACTTGAACTCCATGAGATTTAATAGGAAAATGATGGATGGTTGCTGGTAGAGCTTTTCCTTGATTATAGTTACTAGTACAAGTCCATTCCAGGGCACTCCAATCACTATAAGCACCAGTAGAAACCTAGCAGTTAGATATCCGCATTCAAATTCTGAAAACGCTAGATATTGCCCAAGATGTCATCACAATAATAGTAACTGACATTGCATTCTTAGTCCTCTTATTGCCATTTCTAATAGTCACAGGATTTGCTGGAGAATTTGTATTTGGCAACTCAGACCTTACTCGATGCCAGATATGCCCAGTGGGCTTTTTATCTCTATCTTTGCTGTATAACTCTCTATTTACTATTGGTATGATGTCATTGGACAGATTCTTTTACATCTACAAGCCTATGCAATATGATCAGATCATATCAAAATGGTGGATAATATTGCCGATTTTTGTGGCATGGATTTTCAGTATAGCAATAGGGGTCACTTCACAATTACTTGAATACAGAGATGCCTCTTTCTTGCCAGTGTTTCTGGCCTGTGTGACAAATGGCGATTCAAGCTATGCAGTGGTCATAGTACTAATAGGAAGTGTAATGCTGGCGGTTATTTTGATCACAAACATTTTGATAATCTGCATTGTTTTAAAGAATGTGAAACTCCTCTATGGGAAGAGAAGGTTCACTATAGGCTCAACACAAGATAATATTGAGCAGCGAGAGACCAGAGCACGTATCAATAAAACTCACCATGCCAAACAATTACATTTGTTTAGAGTGTTTGCAGCATTGATGCTGTCCTATGCTTTAACATGGCTGCCATATATATTGGTTCTGGTAGCTTTACTGGTTGTTCGAAATTACGACACTGTTCCCCACAGTGTGACATCTCTGAGCTTCATACTATTTTATAGCCAAGGTGTAGTTCATCCTGTGTTGCAAACCATCTTTATAGCAGATGTACTACGACCACTGATGAAGTATATATGCTTGAAGAAACTTGGTCCGGAGGTAGAAGTTGACCATGAAAAGTTCTGCTGTAAAAATTGTTTCCTTTGGACGGCCATCAATGATGTAGTGCTGCCTCACCAAGAATCAAACAGATGATTTATGTAATGAAGAAATTTTACATTGTGGTGGGTGTGTGGAGAACCTGGATTTTATTTCTGTTCATTAGCAACTGTTCATTGATATTTATCATTAATTAAAAATTTATACTAATGCTAGAAATCATTGTTGTTGTATTATACTATTATTTTTTTCGAGTCTACTGTAAGATATTTGACATAATCCATTGCTGCCATTTTCAGACTTACTAATTGAATGACCTCTAATAATAATAATAATAATAATAAATAATAATAATAATAATAATAATAATAATAATAATAGTAATAATAACAATACACTGAGAACATACTTCCATTCTACTCTTTACACTGTTCATTTCCACTTCTTGTACTCTACTTAACCTCTTTCCTGACAAGCAAGGTTTGTCTGTGTCAACATTGTGTTCCTCAGCAGAGACTACTAGTCTGTATACCATCACAGTATATTTCTTGAACTCCTTACTGTTGTTTAAATGCACCACTCTTCCTTTGCCTGGTCTACCTAGTATGTTTAACTTCACATTGACCCCATTAGTCATGCTCAACTAACAAGTCAAGTGTGGATCTAGCATTCTTACCCAATACAATCTCATATGGGGTGAAATCTGTGCTCCAGTTAGGTGCACTTCTGATAGCATAGCAGTACTTTATTTGGCTTGTCCAGTCTATTCCTCTACCCAAGGGTTTTCTTAGCATAGGGATCAAGGTTCCATGAAATATTTCTGTGGGAGTCCCAGGAGCTTCTTGACCTTCTGGCTAAGGAGGCTAGAATAAGTTCCCCAGAATAGAGTTTAATCAGTTCTAGGTAGGTCACCACTACCACCAGGAGTTAAATTTCCGTGAGCCCAAGAGAGGTTAATTTCTTGGTTCAGTTAGTGTCATAGGTTAATATGAGATACAGCAAAACTCCCAGAATGATACTTAGCCAGCCAATATAATTATAGAAAACCAGCTAGCACAAATAATTAGGGTGCATGAGAAAAGGAAACATAAATAACTAGTTAATTACTTAAATAATTACATAATTAATAAATGGAAAGTAAATAATGATTATATTGATAAATAGAAAAGTAGATAATTAAATAATTACTGAAGAAGAACATAAGAAGTACATCAGAGTTTTGAGCAGTCAATTAATGTTTGTGTCCACCACACCATAATTTCCACTGTTCCATTTGATTGTGGATGGTATATGGGAGGACTACAACTTATGATTTAGAACATAATGTTTGAACAATGCACACTTAAATTGTTTACCCTGATCTGACAGCAACTGCAGTGGAAATGCATCAGGATACCTGCTTGCTAAGCATATCATGGTTAATAAGTATTTATAGCCTGACTTAGACCTGGAATAGGGTCCTACCATAGCTGGTATTTTTGCTCCTAATTCTTGCTGTATGCTATGTAATGTCTTCAAAATTAAACAAAAGAAAAAAAATTCTCTCACAGTCTAAGCTACTATGTGATGGTGTTTAGACTGTTTAATGTAATTTTTCCCTAGATATATTTAGAGCCACTGTTATGAAAACTTTGTCATTCAAGAGACTACAGATTACATAATACACAAATACACCCCAAGCATGATTCAACTGATATTTAATGCCAAGGAATTGCGACTGATTGGGGACAAGGCAGACAAAGTTGTCTATAGTAGTGACCATTGATATTTGCAGTATAAGTTTACATGGATTCTTTCGTTGACAATCAACTTTCTTTCAATGTTGCAATGGTGCAGTAAGATAGCTAAAAGTCCATTATTGTACGTATAATATTTGTTTTGTTTCTCAGAGACTATTGGAAGTATGAATAAAGTTGATTTGAGGTAAGATTAAGAGATTGCTAGTCTGTGTTTATTTTGACATGAGCTAGTTATTTCCGTTCCCGCCCACTCGAAGGTGCCTCGTCCACTAGGCCAAGGATTCCTAAAAGTTGCCAATCAAGATATACGAATCTAGGCATTTTAGAACGCAGCAGCCGGTAAAATATAAAGAAACAAATGAAAAATATTAGCGGTAAAGCCTAGAGAATAGCACTGAGCGTAATGCGCAGAGGATGAATTCTTTGAATTGATTCCTGTAACCGATCACAGACCAAATTTGGAGCTCATGTTGACCACGTAGGTCCGCCCCCTTTTTCAGCCTCGAGTAGGTGGGTGTGTAGCTTAAAAAAATTAGGGAATCTAAACTATGGCTTGTGAGGGCCCATTGCCCAGTGCCCCACCACTGTACAGTGATGTATTTCCAGGTAAGAAGTGGATATTAAATAATATAGCTGAATGTAGCTGGTAAAGGGATAATTTTTTGGTTGATGTTTTCTTTTTTCTTTTTTATTAACAGAAAATTCAAACCAAGAACTTCCAGCAATTATAGCAGAGCAACAGACTGAGCCCTTGATGCCTCATGCTCATCCTCTACCACCACAGAGGGAGAATAACTTCACTATGATTAGATTCATATTTTTTTGGACTGGGTTGACCAGTGAATGTTCTGCAGTGACATGTAAGTGGACACAGGTATCTATCCCAAATTTAAGACATCAAAAGATCTTAATTTTTAACATCTCTTTGCTTTCAGTGTGAGCATCGAAATGTGAATATGATTGTAGAGTGCTTTATATATAGAAGATGATAAAACTATCGTCGTGCGACCTGTGCAAGCGAGTTTAAAAGTTTTGAACAATTGGCAGCCTACACTAGCACTTCCCTGATTTTTAACCCTCAGCGTGCATGCGCGAGAGGGTTACAGTAGTCACTTTGTCTGTGTGTCACTGTGTGTGTGTGTGTGTGTGTGTGTGTGTGTGTGTGTGTGTGTGTGTGTCATTCAATGACGGATCTCGAAGACGACGACCTTCCGGGCTCTGAAACGATGTAGAGATAGAGAAATTTGCAAAGTAAGTCCCTATAATGTGCTAGAATTTTTTGTTTCTACTTAGTTTTCAAGAAAAAGCTAGTCGATTTTAGCCGTACGTACGATCGTTGTTCTATTGTGCTACCGGTAACGCCCCTTTATCGCATGTTATAATCACGTGAGCTGAAAATTGCAGCTTCACGTGTTTAAAGGAGGCTAGAGTCGAGTTATATACCGCAGAGCTGATCTGTTTTAACCTAGAGGCGTTTTCTTCATTCTGTTGTTTGATTCTTTCTTTGTATCGTCGTAAGTAGCAACTGTCTGTGTAAATGCTAAAGGTTTGAAATGATTTTGAACTGGCGTTCATTTCTTCTTTTCCCCTCCCAAATCAATTTTTTTTCTTCTTCAGTGGCACTTTTAATCTCTTTGACTTAATTATTTCTTTCACCATTTCAAATACTTGACATTATTCAACTTAAATCTTTTTTTGGACCTTCAAGTTATTACTTCTTTTTTTTTTTTGGCATATATCAAGTTCAATATTTTTCACATTCAGAGAATCATTTTCATTTATCTAACTCATTTCTTGCACGTAATTTCTATTTTTCAAAATGTTCACATCCAAATAAATTCAAAATGTTCAATAGCTATGGTTCAATTCTACTTGTAGTACATAACTTGGAATTGATTAAATACAATAATCAACTACCAGTAGGTCGACATGTTTCACCATGTAGCCCTATTGCATTACTTCCTAGCCAGCTACATTGCACTATCATGTGGTTTAATCCTACCCTGTGGCATCTATTTAATTGATTGAGGTTATCTGGTAGACATACGCTGAGGGTTCGCACCTCCTGGTGCTTCATTATTTTAGTTTTAATTGTTCGTTGCTACTACTCGAAGGTATAGCTGTACAGCTATGAACATGACACAGTGGGATGGGCAATGGAAGCAGTTCATGTATGGCAATTACACAGCATGATATTAGTGTGTACATATAATTTAACATATTATTTCTCTCTCGGTTTCATCAGGTTTTGGAAAAATCTCCTTTTTCAGCTCAAAACTTACTCATTACCACTAGTACTGAAATATCCAAAGTGGAATAACTTGCTTACAAATTTACTATTAGTACAGAAGATGATAATTAATAAGCTGATTGTGCACTTGTATAAGGTTTGATAAGGTATCGCTAGGTTGTGAGAAGGTTTGTTGTAAATAGTCTTGGCTAATGCCAGTATCTGTGGCTGAGAGCAGCCAGGATTTAGAGAAGGTTGACTTTGTTATTTCAAAGGTTAGTATAGTCAGTATTCCACTGGCCACTTTCATGTGTTCACCAAAAAATATCTAACTGAATGTAAAAGTATTTACAACAATATCAACAACAATAATAGAAAAAATACAAAGACTGCCACTGACCATTGTAAGATGCTCCAACTAAACAAATCAAGCCAATAATTAAGAATAGTTCTCACCTGTAATTTTTGTGTGAGAATGAGCAGGCTAGTAGCACTTCAGTAAATAAAAAAAACTAGCAAGTACCCTGCCACACAGTGGCACTTGACCTATTGCTAAGTAAGAATGCAGTAGCATAAGTTATCTTACTCAGTTATCATACCCTACCATGGGTTAATGTTACATAAGTTTCCCTCTCCTGCTCTCTTTTTTCTGAACAATGTCAGCTTTTCTTATCCCTCACCTTTCCATTCTTCAGCCCTTTCTATCTCTCTTGCTTCTGAATATCTCTGTCCTATTACCATGATAGTGGATTTAAGCTTTGTGAAATTGTTGACTTTTTTATTGTACATTCACCTTCCTTTTTTAAACCAAAGCAGCTTTACTGTTGATTCCACCCGCATTTAAACCTACGCTGCCTTACCTCGCCAATTCCAACAGCTTTTTATAGTTAATCGCCTATTGCCTTCTCTTTTGTACTTTTGCCTTTTCTTACCTTTGCTTTCCCTTTTAAAACTTACACCACCTTCCCTCGTCTACTAGTACACCTGCTTTTTAATTACAATTAATCACTTTATTCTGAATGTGATGACGCTTTACCAATTCATGTAAGGACAATGCTTAACCAAACTGTTTGAGCAAATGAATTATTCATGATTACACACTGTTGGTCGTCGGTTGTTATCGTCATGGTTGTTACTGACACACAAGCCTATTATAGATAAACTGCTCTGAGGAATTACACCATGGGACATAGGAGCAGCTCTTTGTCTTGGTCATGATGAGTATTCATGATTACATGCCTATTAACTTTGATGTAGGTTATCATTTCACTATCAATACTGCAGCATAATGTTGAACTTCATTTCTTTGTATACACTTTGATAGCACTTTTCAATTTCTTCTCAGTCTGCTTTTTCTCAATGTATCAATTCTCAGACTTTTTTTATTTTTTAAACAATACATAACAGAGTGTTTGAGCATTAAGCAAATGGAATTCGATTCCCAGTACCATGTATCATAAAGGCTAATCACTTCTCACTGTATAGCTAAGAGCATAAAATAGAATACTTGACCATGTTAAAACTTAGCTATTGTCATCGCATGTTTGTATGTAGACCACCTCAAGCATGAAATTTAAAAAAATTTGCATTGTAATTTTAATAGGCATGTGAATGTCTGAGTGGCTTAATTGTGTAGAAAAAAATGAAACCCCTTTTCACAATCTGTAGATCCGTTTTCAGCAGTGCATCAATTGGACACTCATTTTCTTCTCTCACTCACCAAAATTATGCTTTGTTAAATTTTGACATTATAGTTTTAGCACTGTTTCTGTGTTAAACAAGTAACACTATCCTTATTTCTTATAGGCCGGCTGTGCAGCTTGTGGTATGTCTTACTTGGTGTTTATGGAGTTACCAATGTCATCCTTCCATATTGTCTACTGTGGAGAGGTAAGAGATCTCATTCAATACACATTGTCCATTCAAAATGGCGTATAATTATGTACTGCTTATGTCAAAATAATAATTTTTACGTGTATTTTTTAGTGTTACCAGATTGGCCCAACTCATTCTTAATTCTGTACATGCTGGCTGGAGTCTCCTGTGTACTACTGTCTATCATGTGGTTCTGTAGTATAAAATTCTTCTACAAGCACCATCCTCGCAAACAACTTTACGATAGTCACAATTATCGGCTGCCACAGGGAACCAACTCTGGCTACCTTGTCTGCTGGTTTGTGTTCTCCTGTGCATTATTTGGAGCTGTATCTTTGGTCCTTATCCACGACATCGTAGCTGTGTGTGCCTTGTTTGACCCTCCAGTACGATGTGTATTACCTTATTATGTCATGTCTATAACTGCTAGTATGTGCATCATCACCTTTGTATTTATATGCTTTAATAGTGTTTGCTACTTTCACTTTATAAAACGTAATGCAGGTAGTCTTTGTTGATTTTTATACCAAATTTATGACCAAACTTAGTAGCTATGTCATATTAATATATAATTAAGACATTTTATATTATAACTATTAGGATTTCACTCTGTAATGAGCTGTGGCCACAGCACCAGATTATAATAGGTTCCAATTTATTTGCTTGACAATAATATCACATTCTAAAGCCAATTTAAAGTTCTTAACTTACTGTCAATAATTCAGACCATTAATGAGGAGAATATTTCCACAAAAGTACTTTCCACTTTAGATCACACCAATGGCGGTAAAATGCCGATTGTGTTGTCACTAAATCTTCAGTGAGCATTATGGAAGAAGACTAAAACTAAGATTTGAGATCTTTATTTTTTTGCATGAACTACAAACTAAGCATGTCTTAATCTATGAACCAAACTAGTAATTTTGTAATTAGTCTACAGAAATTCTGTAATCTTTCATTCTTCACATAGTTAATTAACTCTGTTACACTGCACAGAAGAGCATCAGGATCAGATTGTTCTTCACATTATGTAAAAGAAGTGTTTTTGTTGTGTAGAGAAGAATATTTTCTACCATTATCTGTGGCTGTAGCTACAGAATCAGATACAAAAAAAAACTTGCTTACACTTGTATTAAGTTAATTTAGGTAAGTCATATTAGCAGTGCGTTCCTGACTGTGAAAGTCTACCATTAATATAATCCATGTAATGCTTGCAAAATTAATAATTTTGCAGCAAAAAAGTAAAAAGATTCTTGGTATTGTGTTAATAATAAAGGAGCAGTTATCCTAAATAGAAAGCACTCTGATGGACTAAATTTGACCAAATATAATAGATAATGAGGTTAGCTACTACTTCAAGCCACATTAAGAATTTTTTACGCTATAGCCTAGTACTCTAAATAACCTCAGCTTATAGTAAAACCAATTGTCAGTGTAAAGCATAATTATTTTACATACACTGGATGCCCCAAAATACAAAGTATTTAAAATTGTTTGTTGCTATATATTTTGTGAATGAGTAGAAAATTGTTCCCATTGAAGTCAGCAGAGTGAGCTAAGGGGCTAGGAGAAAAGAAAGGCTATAACTATATAATACTGTACGCCGGTGGCAGAACTAGACCGAAGACCAGACAATTGCCTGACCAAATATTTAGTTATAAATTTTTGCTGCCATAGCTAAACACCATTAGTTTAAGGAGAGTGCAACTCTCATGAAGGAGAGAACCCAAATAAACTAGTAATAAAAATATTATGAAGCCAGCAGAAAAAAATGCTCTGTCATGCTTTAATTGTCAGCATATGGCATTTACTTAGATAATCTGTGTGAAATTGATGTGTTTGTGACCAAGGCTTGAGTGTACTCAACTACCACCACATACTCAAAGGTCTTATAAACAATAGAAGTCACAATTTTGCTAACTTTCAATTATGCCAGTCACAAGTTAAACATCATTACAACCCCTCCCCCACAAAAAAAATTCTCGCTGAGAAAAAATTGTGTGGTTCAAACATTAATAGTCCTTTAAATAGTAGCTAGCAAACTTGGAAGCTAAAATTGATAAATTCTCTGGCATCATATTATAATGAACTATTGTCTGAAATTTTTTTCTCCCTTGCTCATCCTTCAAACTTTTCCAGACACGGCCATCATAAATATCCAATAGACTATCATCAGATAGATTTCGTTCTCTGCATTTCTTGTCAAACTCATCAATTAATTTCTTTTCACTATTTCTCATTTTCATATATCTAGTTAACTCATTGGGCAACACTGAGACAAGGAACACATGCAAAGCAAGCTTCTCCCTGAACTAAATATAACATTACAACCACCACTATCAAAATGTTAATTTTATTTATTTTTTATGCAATGTAGACATCAGTGCATGAAATGCCAGTGAAGTGTACTGTTATCATGCAACTTAAAAGATAAGATTTTTAGGAAAGCCATAAAATCAAAATTTTCAAACAGCTAACAATTCTTTTTTCTCCTAATAAATTAAACAGCAGTTTCATTTTAAAAATGTCACTCTGTTATCATAGAATTCAAGTCTGAAAAGCAATAAAGTAAAATATACATTGCATTAAGTGTTCAATTCACACACAAAATAATATTAATAATGATAATAATAGTAAAATACTACTACTACTACTAATAATAACAATAATAATCAAATGGCACGTGGACTCCCTTTTTAGTAAGCCATTTTTTTGAATTGCTAAATATTGTATCATTTTCTAATCAAATTGTATAATTACAGTATGAAACTGGTGAGATTTATATTTTGGAAGTCTATAAAATTTTCACAAAAGCAACAAGCAATTCTAATTACCCAAAGTGTATAACCAGGCAAATGGAAGAAATGTTAAAAATTGCATCAATTCTAAGTAGAATATTACCTAAAGGCACTGGAAACACCTAAGATACACAAAAAATGATAATGAAAGGCAAATAGTTGCGTAAAGAGTTCTACACACCTTGTATCTGGAAATAGTGTGAAGATTTCCAAATTTAGGTATCAAAAAAACAAAGTAGTTCTCAGTAGTATTTGTCTCACTATCTACTCTATAAGGTAGCTATATATAGTTGGTCAGATTTGGTCAATCAGAGTGCTCTCTATCTAGGATGACCACTCACTTATCATAAACACAACTTTCTCTGCCAAATACATATTCATTGTGTAAGCATATTAGCTAATGGTAAACTTTCACAGTCACTTTCATAGTCGGGAAGTCCACATACACACAGTTCATTGTAACTCTTATGAAGGAGAACCTGACAGAGACTTGAGAATTAATGTGTATCATATATGATACAATCATTTTTTATTGCTAACTCTGCACCATTACATCGAGACTCTCTCTTCCTTTCATAGCTCTTAGCTAGATTATAAAGTCCACTAAACAAAACTTCATTGATAATAAATTATGCATCTGGTTACCTTTAGAGAACCACACATAGCTAAAATTAAACAATAATAATAAATAAGATTTCAGATATAGTGCAAAAAAAAAAAAAGATATTGATCAAATGGCAATGATGATCAAATAGCAAAAGTGACTTCTTCATAACATAATAGGGACATTTTGTATATTCCTATACATTATGTCTATTCGCACCCTCGTCACCACAATTCCTTTGAATATCAGTGGTAGATTTTGGAGAGGGGTGTTCCTGGCAAGTATTCTACACTATACACCAGCATAACTAGAATCTTTCTTGCATGTTTAAAAAAATCACAGTCATCAATGATTCTTTTTGAAAATTGTATTCACTTGCATACACTGTGATTATACAAGAGTCAGGAAAACTGGTCTAGCATAGGATACTAAGTTGTAAACTTACCGTTCACATTCTCGTTTATAGCTAGTACAGCGGAATGGGATCATTCAGAAGGATAACTGAGAAAAGAAGCAATAGTTTATCTAGTGGACACAGTATGTCACAGAGGTGCATTGTAGTATTAGCTTATAGTATAATATGCAAAAGGGAGACTCCAAGAACTGTTAGAACCAGGGCTAGACCCACCACTCATAATTATCGTGTTCTTATGATATGCCCTGTTCATTTATAAAATTAGTAAATGAAGCATAAAAATGTTTAAATGTATATTAAGTCTATACTTATTAATGGTGTGCTTAAGCACAAGTGGCACGTGAGGTGGCCTCGCTGAAGCAAGAACTTTCATTTTAATTTGAATGCTAACACCTCATATTATTTGTTAGTCAAATGTTTGCTTTTAGATTTTTTGTACTATTCTTTAGGAACACACAACTTTTACACACACTAGCTAGTTTACTGGATATGGCTACTATCACAAGACTTATATATTCTCTTCATGACTTGACAATAGTGATTTCTTTAGAAGTGAATGCATTCCAAAGTCTTGAACTTTAGTACCAGGGGCAGATCATGCACTAATGACAGGGAGGGGCCTAATTAAATTTTTTGACATTTATTATAATATATAAATTTTGAGCATAATCAGAATACAGTTGTCTATAGTATATATTCATCATATGTTAATTTCAGTGAAACTCACTAAATTAGTCAATTAAGTAGTAATACGTGTATCATGTTGGTTAAACTATGACTTGGCAGAACAATAGTGCTTTTCTTTACCTCTTCTTAACCTCACTTCATTCTTATTTTTTAAAATGCCTTCTTAGACAGAATCAATTTGCCGAATTCTTTCATGTAGTGAAGATTAAATGAACTTAAACCCAAATTTTTTTAAATATATTTTCCCATATTATGTGAAAAAATGTCACCAGAATTCTAGACCTGGCATGGACTTAAAATTTAGGTACAAACTAGCTATGTTGAGTCATATGTAAGTCATCATATACACTGAGAGAATGAAGTCTAAGTTCAAAGCAATCCCAAATATGTAGCATAATAATGGTTGGTACATGTGTGCAAGTAGAATGCCTATCCAAGTTCTGTACGCTGAGTGTCCAATTTTGTTTGCTGTGTGAGTACGTCACAGCACAGAAAGCTTCTGGTTCTCCCTAATCAAATTTAATATACTAGAAATTATTTTAAGTTAAGCTTTAAATACATTGTGATACTATAGTCTCCTTGTAATTGGAATATTTATATTATTAAAAAAATAGCCACACATATATTAACATATTTTTAACATTGTTCAACAAATACTACCTGCAATAGATTTTACACAAAAAAAGTAGCAAAAACAATTGAAACATAAAAATACAAAAGTTATGACACCCATTACAGAGGTAACTGATATGATGTAACCAGCAATTGGTATAAAACATGGATATGGTGCAGATGAAAAAATGACGACATCATTAATAAAAACTACCGATATAGCTCCAAAAAATGAACTAGAAATGGCAAATAAACAGATAATGTAACCTGGATTTGTTCCATGTGGTAACCTGTAATTGTAGTCATCATTAAAACGTTTGCGAGGATGAGACTTGTAGAAAAAGCATACAGTACACACGTACATGATGGACAGCAACACACACGAAACTCCTCCCATAACACATATGGTCAATAACGTATTTTGCGAACCGCCATTATTGGAATCTGAAAAGCAATATCATTCTATAAAACATGGTCAAATGAAACTAAAGTACAAACTCATAACTTACACAAAAAATTAATTTCCTCAGTTCTAACAGCCAATAATATGTTTAATTAAAACTTAACCAGATAATTCTACTTCTTGCCGAGTGCTATTATTATTATTTTAGCTAGTGATGACTAGATCACAATTTATTAATTTATTAATCACTAATAAATTAATAATAATAGTAATCTAGCATCAAACGACAGAGTGACTTCTTCAAAGCATAATAGGTATAGTATTTTTCTTAGAATATCACTTGCTGGAAGGTATACAAGGGTTTGCAAATCTCATACTGACTGGTGACTAAGGTTAACTTCTTGTAAAATTTTCTACAGCATCTACATTTAACAAGCACTTTTTCCTGCTAGGGTCTAATGTTTAAAATTACACTTAACAATCTATTTAAAAATCATACTCACCTATGCACTATGCAGTGGTAAATAGATCAGCAATGCAGAACTAGCATTGGCCAATAGGTATTGTAAACTATGATTTCACGAGAAAAAATAAGAATACTTTGCCTATTCGGATACAATAGCTATATCCCAGTTTAAAATAAAGGTGGGCTATAGTACTAGTAATATATTTTTTATCATTATGATAATATTATATTCACAATTCATTTCGTAAATTTCATTTGTTAGCTTGTAACAAACAATTATTTTACCTGGAGTATATAGCCAGGCATATGGAAGGATAATGTTAACAATTCCATAAACCCCAAGCAGAATGTACCAAAAGGCACTTAAAACACCTAAGACACATAAATAAACATACCAAATATTATTAATTATTCTGATTAGTTGGATGGTTAAATACCCACAAGAGCCAATAGCAGTTGAGATATGCAGTATTATACTATAACAATAGTTACTAACATGTGCTTTCATGAGAATGTGCTTTAGCTCATTAAAAAAGCATGCATCTGTATGCTATAATGAAATAAATCAAAATGAAGGTATTTATTATTATAGAAATGCATTCCCAATAGATTCTTTACTTACACATGCATTCAGAACAAGTAAGTCCAGTCCAGCAGAATATGAATCTTATCATTGAGAAATGATTATCCGTTGGCGTATTTACTAGACGATACTCAGGACGAGACTGTGCAGCCAGAGATGCCGCACTAGGTCCTGCAACCACACCCTCGTAATGCACATCATCTGAAGTCAACATGGGTGATTCTAAATATGATTTCTGTTCCCTCATTCTTTCTCAATTAATTTCTATAGTAGTCTTCTAATTGAATTTATTTATCCACTATTATGTTATGTTAACTTGTCCTATAAGTGACCTTACTGGTCTCACTAGGAGAGTTTAGTAATAAAGTAGCAATTAAGTACATTGTGTATAGAAACTGATTAAATGAAAGCATCTTTATAGGGGTTTAGCTGGATACATTGACCCACAATTCCATGCTTATATTATATTATATAAAATACTTTTAACTCTAGACATCTGTGTAGTATACCACTTAACAATTGCAGTCCTTTACAGCTGTGTACAATTGATGTTCTGGTCTATTATTCTTACGAAGGGACTGGTACAGTACGTGTGTCAAGCTAGGAATTTGGTGTTGATTTTCAGTGCCTACTGGATGCTGGATTGTTTACTGGATGCTGGAGTGTTTCCTGATGCATTGTGGTCAGCTGATTAATCGGATTCATGGCTGAGGCCAATGAAATAGCGCTTTAGCAAAGTTCCTGTGGACCTACACGCCACCTCTCGCTTCTGCTTCTTCTTTAGATCAATACCAAAAAAAAAAAATGAAACGGATTGATTTGACAAAATTTGCTTGCTTTGGCATACTACAACTAACTTAGTTAGTGAAATTCCTGCCTCATCATACCAATAAGGAATAAGGGGCGTGTCTTCATTAGAACATTTTTTAGTTACTGAAGGAGGACAAGGACCCCCCCCCCCACCCCAATCCTCCACTGCCACTGTATTCCTAGTCTAGCTAGCCAGACTACTGTATTCTGATGTTGTAGGCTACATTATCTAATTTTTAGCTACTTACTTCTTGCCCTTGGATTGACTACATCGCAGTAGCTCGGTGGAGGGGCACGATTGTCCATTGTGAACGACATTGCTGGCGAAGCTAACAAAAATACACTGCGTGGTTTGCAGTGTGCAATTCCCTACCCCAAGTTCGACTAAACCACGTCGTTAGACCCAGAAGGCCTTCTCTGTTATATTCTTGGGTGTGGTAGTCTCGCGTGGCGCGAACCATACCAAACCGCCTCCCGGGGGAGAGAGTAAGTGCGGTCAAATGCAATGTAGTGTGGCCTGTTCAAATGGGGGAAACCCCACTAGGATTTATAGTAGAGTACACTAAGAAAAAAAACATGAAATTGTTACACAGCAGACAAAAGAATTTTGTATGGTGGTCCTTTGAGATATGGGGAGTGAGAAAAACACCTGCTGCAAGCACAAAAATTTGTGTGTCACAAATTATCCCATATATTATTTAAATTTTTGCCAGCAAAAATTGTTATTTCAATAGTCTGTCATAAAAATTTGAAGACATTGCCTTGAATTTTAGAGGTACTATGAGCAAAATATGATGAAAACAACAACAACAAAAACAAACTCTATTTTGCAAATTGTAGTTGTATAAGTCAGTACAAATGTAGGTCAGCTGTTACACACTTGCATCTTGTACAGCCATGAGGGGACTCGCACTGGCATTGGATATGCTCGCTGCAAGCTCTGACAACTTCCGGAAGTGTCGTCCAAACTAGACTGGTGGATTCATTAGACCATCCCAACCATCAGGAGATGGTATATTTTGAATAGATTATTGTCAGCTTGCCCAAATGCCAGTCTGTAGCAGTGGAGTAGGAAGATGAAAAATATTGGGGGGGGGCAAAATGGTAGGTCTGCTGTGCGATATGAAAAAACAATAATTGAAGCTTTATTAGTTATTTTATTGGTCTATTAGCCACAATAAATTATTCTAAATTCTAAAATTTTAAACTTTTTGGCACACTATACAATGCTTTAATCAGTAGAAATGATTAAAAAAAAGGTATAATCGAAGCACTAAACAGCTTTTGATAACAGAATTTTATAAATTCATGCCAGAATTATATTTACTGTTAGTATTACAAATTAGTGCCAGAATTATTGGGGGGGTAAAACCCTCATTTACCCCCCCACTAAAAATATTGGGGGGTCCTGTGCCCCCCCTACCCCCCCTGTTCCTACTCCCCTGTGTAGTATCATAAGCTTGACATGTTGCAGCAAAACATCCTACATATTCACATACATAATTATATTCCATGCCTGTCAAACATCTTGTAACTTACAGCTGTTGGTGGGAGATTCCAATGACTTATTTTTCTAAACAAATCTTTACGTGCTTCATTAACTGATAATAGTATGCTCGATTTATCGTAGAGTACAACTGTAAATCTCTCAAGAATTTTGAAATGTTCAGCTTCCAGAGTCACTGTATTAAAGGAGTTCTCACAATGTGGGGGAAGGCTTTAATCACATCTGGATAGTAGTCTCAGGTATCCCTTGCTGACTTTTTTGTTATACCAAAAAAAAAAGAAAAAAAAGGAAGAAGTGCTGTCACATTCTGTGAAAGCATGAAGCGGAGGCAAGGAACAGGACTTACCTTTTCCAAGCATTTCACACAAGGTATTTATAAAATGATGGAAATGTTTCCCAGTTCCAAACGCTACCCAAATATTGACTTCTGGATAACCTCTTGAAATTTGTAGAATTTCCCAATTCAAATGACTACAACATCATCAGTATCCACTGTTCGAATAAAAATACTATTTAAACCATTCTCAAGTGAATTCTTCAAATGGACAACCATTCGGGTGTCAGCCTCCTCATGATTGTAATCCCCATGCTCACATGAGGCTCCTGCCGAACCATCATCACAGATGTACCAGAAATAAAAGTATACGCAAGTAAAGATGGGAAGGAGCAGAGATGTTGCACAAAATTTGTTAACATGCCTGTAGTAGCATAAAAAATTTTTTTCCGGCAGGCTCCATATTAGTTATTTTTTTGGTGAGGAATGAGAATAGTTCCTATTTGTTCTGAGAAACCCGCAGGAAGTCACTCCATTTCTTAGGCATCTTGATTTGTGCTGACACTTTGGTTCGGTACCGTGACCTCTTGTTCTCTTGCAGCTTGCTTTATATTATTATCAAGGTACCTATGAAGAGATAAGTGAAGAAGAGGTAAGGGAAAGGGAGTTGATTTCTGAGGCATGATTAACTCACATGATACAAGTATCGCTACTAAACAAAAAAAAAAACTGGCCATTTTCTTTACCCAGTCTTCTCCAGATGGTTGACCACTCAATGACTCATAAAAGGCCACAAGTTAACAAAAGTGTGGGTGAGGGGTAGCAAAGCTGAACTTTTATTTATATTTTAAACATCATGATAATTATGTTTAGTGATTACATCATCAGCTAATTCGTATATTTTCCATCTTCTTTCTCACCAGGCTCCAGTAAACTCAACATGGCTATGTCACCTTTGTGGCAGCACTTACACTACCTAAAAAATAGCACACTTATGGATTTGCAAGGCTCATACATACTTGCATTGCTAGGTTCAGACCTTAGCAATCTTTGTACCAATATGAACAAAGTGAGCAACACCATAAAAATAACAATTATAAATCTTTCATTTTTCTGCTTACATTGAAATATGTAAACTACTATCTTTCATGCGCACTTGAAAATAAAAATCGTATTGATAAATTACAATAGAAGCACCAAAAATAGAAGTAAATGATGGGATGTACAACTACAAGCCAAGATGCCTCTTTTGTTCACAGGTGCCTATTAGCTTTACTTTAGAACTTTCATTTGAACCATTCCACGCCTATGCAATGGTTCACAGACCAGACCACTTCACTGGTGAGGAAATTTGGTTCTCCAAGTAGTTGTTCCAGGGTGACTATATCTGCTTTAGCTCATAAACTAGAATGCCTGATGTGAATGCCTTTGTTCTCAAACATTTATTATGGCTCATTCTCATTTTGGGATCTGTTTTATATATGCTTAGCTAATAATAAATAAACAGGGACATACCTTTTAAATTTAAATTGTAGCAATAATTGTTGTAGTCTCGTTATAGTCATTTAGTTGAAACCTTTTGGCACAGATGTTATGTATATCAGTGGTATAAGAGAATGGTCTAGGCTATCAATGAACATATATTGTGAGAGAGGTAGCTATAATTTGTGGAGCTTCTCTGTTATTGTAATAATAAAATTTAAACTAACTATCTTGATTGAACTCATTTTATGTACTTATTCAAAATTTTTACATCGCTGATAGTCTGAAAATTAATTTTCAGATGTGACATTTGACACAAAAATTATATTGTTAGGTGATAGCTAATATGAAGTCTCTGTAATTCAATTGTGTTTTGAATTGGGTGAACATGTGATATGCAGCTTTTAATAAACCATCAGTCACTTATTCTATCCATTTTCCTCATCAGCTAGATTTTACTTCATGCTCTGCTTGTATTATTGCAGCACATCCCTTGATTTGTTAATGTATCTTGGGATAGTCGTAATATTGTGCATTAATAACTGCTCATTTTTTAAACAAATATGAAGATTCACACGTTGCACTGGTGTAGTTACTGCTTCAGCTTCCTTCGGATCCTCACCACTGCGTCCTGAGAGGCAAAGGTTTGGAGTTACATTGGCCCTTTGCCTGGCCAATTACTTCTCATTTTTGCACTAGCTGCTGGTGCCAAAATAAAAGCCTCCAGCACAAATCCCAAGCTGATACCTGTCACACTAAAGTGAAAACCCTTAGCCCGTTCCACCCTAGTGGAGAGGTCCCCCCCTCCCCTTCTACACCCTGTGCAAATCCCTAAAGAAATGGATTGTGGTGGGTGAGAGATGTGATTTTACTGTCTCTGCTGCTGCTGCTGGTCAAGCTGGCTTGCTGGTCTGATTCTGTGCACCTGTAATTCAGCTAGCATGAGGTCTCTTGACCTCCAGCCACAACCTATATACTCCTGCCACCTTACCCACCATTCTTCCGTTGCCGGTCTACCCCTTTCCTTACTGCTCTGTTGCTCCCAGTGCCGCTGTTAACCCTGGTTAATCGGGTGTTAACCTCCATTATACATGTAATGAATAAATCAGTATAGAAGCAAACAAACAAAACCTAGCTAAGTAAACAATCCAAAAATAAAGTGCTGACAAGCAAAATATCATACAATTACAATAAAAAATGATATAGCTAATAATAGTAATAATAATAGAACACAACTTAGCCCTTTAATTGCGAGGACATATTATAAGCCATTTAGTTGTCCTATTTTGTGTTTCTCCAGGTCATTCTCTATTTAGATGTCCAATGCGTTTAGCTAGCTGGGATCAAGCCAAGAAGTAAAAAAGCAGTCAAAGAGCACAACCACTGTTAACTGCCTTAGTCACTTGCATTCTTATCGAGACTGTACCTTTATATACAGCTGCTATTACTACAGAAACAGCCACCACATGTTCCTTCACAAAGACAAGCATTCATCCAGTTCTTCTGAGTAATCACTTCTTTAGCCCATTCCCATACTGTAACTCCTTCTGCAGCTGACACTTTTTAGCTTAATTCAACACTATAACTCCTTGTGACTCTAAAGATTTAGACAATAATACTGTTTTATACCTCAACTAACCTCCAATCGTTCTTATATCAACAGCGACTGCTAATATAAAGCATATATGCTATGAGCATTGTGCTAAGCTCTCTTAGATTTGAAGTTTCATTTTCCCTGATCACTGAAAAGTTGGCATCAGAATTGAAACTTCCTTGACATGCCTATAGATGGAATATCTCTGGTACCGTGGGCCAAGCGAAAAGCACAAATACTTCGTAAATGTTGAGATATGTTCTATTAATCTGAATCTATCATAGTGAAATGCCATGCTTATCCAAATTACAACTATTGCACCACCCCAATGACCTGAAGATCTCTTTCAGTTGCCTTCTCCTCTCGCAGACCTGAAGCTTGAAAGTTCGAACGTAACTAAGGTGAACGAAAAAGTTTGTGAACTATGAAGGTTCATTTTGACAACTCAAGACATCAACGAAGACATCAACGAAGGCATCAATGAAGACATCAACAGAGACATCAACGAAGACATCAACGAAGACATCAACAAAGACAAAGACACCAACAAAGACATCAACACAGACATCAACAAAGACATCAACGATACCCATTCATGCAGGCGTCGTCCAGTCTGACCTAGACAGTAGCATTTTAAACAAGGAGACTGAAGTCCACAAGTTCAAAACAGTTTCAGTGACAGCTAGTTATGGGGGCTGAAGTATGATACAGATTGATCGATTGCCACTTAAATTCATGGTGCAAATTTCTATCTTTGACAACTCCTTTCCTACAGGCAGATCACTGATCATTTGATGTCAAAATGCTTCCACTAATAGTCTAAGTAGTTATAATGACTCAGGATTTAATATCTAGCTATGATTGCTGATTTTACTGGTGTTGTTGTTATTATTGTATAAATATTACAGCCAAGAAGCTATGTGGCATGTGGGTATCTGTAGAATGCCTATCTACTTCTATGTTTGCTTGGTTATTATGTCACAGCTCTCAAAGATGTAAATAATGTCCTTCGTAATGTTAGTGGGCAGCCCTGTTCGTCTTCCCAGTGAGTGTTCACAAAGCTCATGAAGCCAGTACTGGCATAGTTGAGAGAGAAGTGCACTCATGTCGTCAGCTACATTGACGACATGCTGCTGTTTGTGTACATGAAAGAGGCAGTAGCAAGGCAAGTGTTAGCAATGATCTTGTTGCTGGAGGCACTGTGATTCATCGTGCACCCAGTGAAGTCTGTGACAACGCCAAGCCAGAAAATGGGAGTTCCTGGGCATAGTGGTGGATACGACCGCCATGGAAGTTTGCCTACGAGAGCAGAAACTGCAGAAGATTTGTGCAGAGGACAGATCTATGGCGCGCTCGACGACAGTGTCGGCGAGAGCAGTGGCCAGACTCATTGGAAAGATGAGTGCAGCAAGTCATGCGGAGCCTCTGGCGCCATTGTTCTACAGACACCTACAAATGCTGGTCTCGAGCACGGTGAACAGCAGCCCACAAGGCTAAGAAGGAGACAGTGAGACTGACCCAGGACTGTCTGGGGTAGCTGGGTTGGTGGAACCACCAGCTGTCATGGTGAAATGGCAAGAGTGTTCTGACTTGTGATGTGGACTCGATAATAGAAGCAGATGCCTCGCTCCTCGGCTGGGGAGCCAGTTGCGGAGAGCAGCACAGTTGGCCCATGGTCTCAGCAGGAGGCGACCATGCACATCAATGGGCTGGAGTTGCTGGCGGCAACACAGGCAGTGAAGGCCTTTGTGAAGGACATGAGCAATGTCTTTGTTTTGCTGAAGCTGGACAGCATGACGGCTGTCTGTTACATCAACCACAAGGGTGGGACAGTGTGCCCCAACCTGATGTCGCTGACGAAGAACCTCTGGCCCTGGTGCATGGAGAGAAACATCATGCTGCAGGCTCAGCACTTGCCAGGCAGACTCAATGTGGTGGCAGACGAGGAGTCCAGGACACTGACAGACAGGTCAGACTGGAGCCTGGATTGTGCAGTGTTCGGGAAACTGGATGCACTGTGGGGGCAACTGAGGGTGGACTTGTTCGCTTCCAGGCTGACAAAGCAATCAGTGTTTTTCAGCTGGAGACCAGACCCGCTGGCAGCGGCCACGGATGCCTTTCTGCAGCAATGGAGAAGTCTGGCAGCATTAGCGAATCCTCCTTGGAACTTGGTGGGGAAGACACTGACGACCTTGATTCATCAGGTAGCGAAAATTGTGCTGGTGACTCCTGTGTGGACGGTGCAGCGTTGGTTCCCAACACTGCTGGAGATGGCGATAGAGGAGCCGAGAATGCTGCCACCACATCGATAGGCAGCGAGTCACTCATCCATGGAGACACCTTCTCTAGCCGCATGGCTCATATCAGGAGAGCCTGCACTGTCCAAAAACTTTCGGAGGAAGCTTCGACACTGGTTGAATGCTCATGGAGGAAACGCCAGAGCATACGATGCACTCTTCGGTGTGTGGGAGAGCTGGTGTGGTGGAAGGAACATCAATCCAGTTTCTTGCCCTGTGTAGGCACAAGCCTACATGACAACTGAAAATTATCATTATGTTTGTGTGCATATATGTGTATGGGAAACTTGTAGTTGTAAATTAGGTTTATTGTTTTTGTAATTTGCAAGTTCTATTCATCTTTTGGCTCTTTGTGAAGGGGCTGGCTATGCCACTGAGTTGTGTTCTTCTTGTCTTCTTTTCTGAAAGTTGAGATTATTTTAAATTATATTTAAATCCTGAACAATTCCTTTGGGGAGAGGACTTAGCGGTAGCTAAAAGAACCTAAGAGGAAGAACTGGTGGCAGCGACTACTACGTGTGGGAAGCAGTATACGTACGTGACCTTCACAAATCCATCGACCTTGTAGCCATAGCCCAACACCCTGTAGAAAAAGTTGTGAATTTTCTCTCCTCCTTGGTAAAGAAAGGCTGCAGCTACAGGACAGTGAATGCTTACAGGTCATCCATCTCCTCTGTGCACTGCGAGCTATCCCTTGGTGAGCAAAGTGATGAAAGGGGCCTTCCACACCAGACCTCCACTCCCCAAATACACAAAGACGTGGGACGTGCAGGTCGCTCGGTGACAACGATGCCTTGTCCTTCAAACAATTGACATTGAAGACTGTGACACTCATGGTGCTGTTGCGCCCATTGAGGTCAGCAGACTTGGCAGCTCTGGAAGTGGATGCTGTGCAGAAGCTGGCAGATGGAGTGAACTTTGTGCCGAGGTACCTCAGCAAGCAGTCCAGACAAGGCAAGGTGATAGCTGGATTCTTTTCCCCTGCATTTGATGAAGAACCGGTGCTTTGCCCGGCCAAAACCATACTAGAATATGTAAGAGTCTCAGCTGAGAGAAGAGAAGACATGGAACAGACTGTACAATGACCAGACCTCACAAACAAGTGGCTCTGTGCACATTGGCACGCTGACTGAAACAAACGTTGGCAGAGAATGGTATTGACGTTGAGACCCATTCCTTCCATGGTGTGGCCTCAACACAGGCTGCAGTGTCGGGTGCGACGTTACAAACATCCTGAAGATGGCTGACTGGTCTTCCGAGGGTGTGTTCCACAAGTTCTACTACCACCCTTCCAGTGAGGGAGAGTTTGGATGCCTGGTCTTGAGGGACGGGAGCGATGACACTCAGCTACAAAAAGCACGTTGATATGATAGACGGAGTCTTCTGAAGTGTAATTTAAGAATGGCTCAGGCCACGTAGTGGCTGCCAGAGACTGTATAGAGAAGTGTGCAAGACCAAGAGTTAGTGAGTGTAAAAAAGTTGTGTGAAATGTTTGTTTACGCATGCGAGCTACAAAAACTTTAGCTGTGGAGTGTGAGAAATTGACCATACACGTTGATATGTTTGACTTTGCCTTCCTCGTATAATCCATGGCTGGCTGGCAGCCACTACGTGGCCTGAGCTATTCTCGAATTACTTTTACGGTACCTACAGTTTACAGGACGCACTGACCGGAACACAACCACAGAAAATTTAGAATGTAGGAGGAGACTGAAGTCTAAGTGCAAAGCAATACTTAAAAGCTTGATACAGATTTCTATACACTTTTGACAATTCCTTTCCTATCACTGATCTTGTGGTTACGAAATGCTTAATTTAGTAGTTAGTTTAATAATCTAGCCATCATTTCTGATTTTGTTGTTGTTTTTGTTGTTGTTGTATTAAAATCTAATCATACATTCAATGTGGTATGTGTGTGCCAATAGATGACTGACTATACACTTGTGTTTGCTTGGTTGCTAGCTATGTCACAGCACTCAACTGTGTAGAGTAGCTGTCAGACCTGCTCTGGCAGTTGCTACAAGAGGACAGGACCCTTACAAGCTGGAGCCACCAGCTTTTAGTGGGAGGCCTAGGGACTTTCATGCTTTCAGTGAGAGATTCACCAACGCATTTGAAATTTACAAAGACTCCTATTCTGATGGAGATTTATGCAATATCCTAGTGAAGGCCATGGAAGAAAGAGAGGCCAAGAAACTTATTGAGAGATATTCTCAAGCAGGCTATGATGAAGCAATGAATCAATTAAAATGCAGATATGGAAGGCCATCCTCTGTTTATCCACAATTGGTGGAGGAGTTTACAGCCAGGTGCAGGTATGGCTACAGTTAGGAGGTCATGCATCAGATCCTGGAGAGAACTGAGCTGGTATTGTCACGAATGGAGAAAGTGAAAGGAAGAAGCATCAACAAATTGGCTGTGGCACTCATCACCAGAGATTTTGACAGCGAACTGGAGAAAGAATGGGCGAGACACATTGGAGATGCAGAGGAGCTGCCAGAGCTGGAGAATCTATTGAAATTTGTGAGGCCTCTGTCTTACAGTTTGGCCAGGAAGAAAAAGTCACTATCAGCAGCAGCACCTACCTTCAAGCTTGTCAGCAAGCCTCAGACTGGAAGTGGAGAGTAACCACAGGAACAAGCTAAGAATCAGAATTATGGCAGAGTGTTCCAGCAGCACAACAGCAGCAGCAATATCAGCAGCAATGCCAGTCACAGCAGGTTGTGTTGCACCCTGTGCAAGGGAAATAATCATCCGCTATTCAAGTGCCAGACATTCAAGGACCAAACTGTGCAACAAAACTGAGAAACAATCAGGAAACACAAATATTGTGCAAACTGTTAGCACCAGAGTCACACAGTGGCCAATTGTGCTTCAACACATACTTGCCATGTTTGCAAAGCAAGGCACAATAGTCTGTTGTATAAAGAGGAGGAGGACAAGAAAACGACTGGAACTGTGATGATCACTAAAGCCAAAGAGGACAAGGAGAACAAACAGCAAAAGGTGAAGAGTGGCTTCATAAACACTGCTGTATTGTCAGTGCAGCATGGCAGCAGAAGGTTGATAGTCAGAGCAGCACTTGACAACTGCTCGTCTTGTTGTGTAACTTGTAGCGAGCAGCTAGCACCCACAACTAACTAAGCTACACCAACTAGAACTGACTTTCTTATCAGAAAATGTAATAATTCTACAGCACAAATATCGAGCGAGCCTGATAGTTAGGTAACATAAAACTACAGTATTGTTACTATGTTTTAGCTTAGTTCATGCAGACACTATAATAGCAGTTATTATGACCTTTTATTTCAGCAAACAAATACAAAATCACTCTCTTACCTGATTAATGGTAACTTTTGTAGTATCAAACATCTGCCATTCTGATAATTTCGATTACCAGTAACTCTTGAACAAGCTCTCAGCTAGGATTAAAAAAAGTGTTATTATTTGTAATTTTAGCCAACAAATATGGAAATAACTTATCTCAATTTCCTGAGTATTGATAACTTCTGTAGTATCAAATTTAAGTTACTTTGACTATCTGAATTACCGTGAATTCTTGACAACACAAAAACAAAAGACAATCAATTTTAGCACACAAATACAAAATTACTTTCTTACCTCATTTTCTTGAGCAATGGTAACTTTTGTAGTACCAAATTTGAGCCATTCTGACTATTTGAATATACCAGTCACTGTTGACAACAAGCTCTTAGCTACATAAAAGAAAGTCCAGAGCTATTTTTGCATATTTAGCTAACAAATATGGAATTAGTACTTATCTCAGCTTCCCTCGAGTAGTAGTAGCTTCCTTAGCATTAATACTACGGCATTCTGACTACCAATGGCTCTTGACAATCAACAATCGGCACTCCGTATCCCCCTACAACGACGAAGTTTTGAAATTAAGTCTGGAAAAGGGTCTTCAATGCCATAGTAACCGGTCGAAGTAACTTTTTGTGTCTTGAAAAACAAGCATTTTCGCAGGAATTTTCTCACACTTCGGAGCTTAAGTATAAAGTAAGGCTTGCTTGATGCTGTAGTTTCAGAATAAACTGGTGTCAAGCCTAAAAAGCCGTGTTTTTTGGAGAAAAAAGCCCCCCCCCCCCCCCCCCCCCCCGCGCGCGCGTTTGAGAGTTATACATACCATCCATACATATACATATACCCGATTTTGCGTTACCCACCGCCCCCTAATACTGTCTCGCTATCTCGGCTCGCTCACCAATAACATATACCCACATATAACATATACCCGATTTTGCATTATCCACCAGTAATACTGTCTCGCTGGCTACGCTCGTTCCCCAATAAAGAAGCTATTTGAAATCTCTATACAATAAAAAAATCATCATCCTATTCTGCTTGAACTTTTTAATCATAAGTTAACAAAAATGCGACATATCATTTTGAAAAATTAAAACTATACAATGGCTACTCCTTATACTACTTGTGTTAAAAGTAATCTTCTTCGCAGAATGAAAGTGAAGAATGAAGTACAGTAGAAAACTCCAGTTATTCAACTTCAATTATCTAAACACTTATTAACTGAACACCAAAAATCAAATAGTAGGTTTTGCAAACACGAACAATAGTTCAACCACACCCCTTTCATTAGTGCTTTCTAATACATTTTCTATGTTCAGTTACAGAATACTATCAGTTACTTACCACCTCTTGGTCCCAACATGTTCACATATATCGAGTCAGCTGACAGTCAAACATGATTAGAGCGTCTATACAATATTTAGCACTAACAGATAAAATTTTCTTATCCTGAAAATATAACTTGCAATGACCTTACTGCAATTTTGTGATTTCTGAAGTTACACAAAATACAATACATATACCTGAGTATGACTCATATTACATGTTTAAAATTTCAAATTTATAGAGTTGAGATTTTTTTCTTTTTTTTTTTCTTTTTTTTTTTGCCTTCCTTAGTTGTCGATTCTTTGAGGCAGCAAAGCTTCACTAATGGCCATACAAAAGAAACAACTTTTACAGCAGTGAGTGTCATGGCTATCTTCTAAATCTGAGCTATTATGTGATGTTTTCAAGCAAAATATAGAATTCTTGATTAACTTCTTCAAAGGTCGTCGCACATCTGCAATAAAGACGGTCTGCAACACCGGATGAATGACAGCTTGACTATAAAATAGTATGAAGCACAAGGTGATGTAGGTATGAGGAACAGTTTCAATAATTTTAACAATAAGTGCCACTAGCACAGATATGTATGGCAGCCAAGTAAAGATGTATGACAGCATTAATGTTCCAAATACTCTAAACAAATGCAACTGCTTTGCATGGCGAGTTTTGTTGATTCGTGTTCTAATTTCTCTTCGTGTTAAATCCTCTGCTGTTGTGCCAATAGCTGACCTTCTCTTCAAGTAAATAAGCTTCAGATTCTTTAAAACTATGCGAATAATCAAGACATTTGTGATAAAAATAACCACCAGGATTGCAAATCCAATTACTATAATAACCACAACTAAAGTAAAATTTATGTCGGAAACACAGGATAGAAATACTGCTTGGAACTTGTTATTCTCGGTACCAGGGATAAACAGAAAAGTAGCCCCGATTGTTAAACTAAAGACCCATACCAATAATATTGAGACTATCATCCACTTTTTTGATACAATTCGATCATACTGCAATGGCTTGTAGATGTAGAAGAATCTGTCCAATGACATGAGACCAATAGTAAAGAGAGAGTTGTAAAGCAGCGTAAGCATCATGAAGCTAAAACGGCAAGTCCAACACCGCGTCTTGTCCGAATTGCCTAGTATAAATTCTCCTGCAAATCCAGTAACTATTAGTAAAGGCACCACCAGAACTAAGAAAGCTATGTCAGTGACAATGAGGTTTAAGAGGAGGTTCACAGAAAGTTGCTGGTAGAGTTTTTCTTTGATTATAGTCACCAAAACAAGAGCATTCCAGGGCAACCCGATTAATACTAAGACCAGTAGCACAGAAGCAGTTATAGATCCATCCACAATGTCCACTCTATCTTGTATTGTCCAGCATTCTGTAGTCACAAAGTCAGAACTCGCACTACTACAGTTACAATTATCCATTAAAGCGATAGATTAAGGTGCTGTTTCACATGCAATATGCACCAGCTTCTCTACACCACACCCACAGTAGGGAAGGTATATACTATACAATAAGCAAAAGGTGGCAGTCTTTCTGCTGTGTCTTCTCAGAGAGGATAGAATTAAAGAACACTACTTGAGCGCTGTAAATTTTATCGGACACCACTAAATTAGGTGTGTCTGAACCGGAAATACTGTTGGTTCCGGTGCTAATTAAAAGTTGCCAGACTGTGACTTAGAAGGAAGTGCATACTTGCAGAACGCCTACGGCCATGAAGTTCATTCTTTATAAAGAGGAGGACTTGCAAGATGACGTCACGCATATCCAGGTCACGCCCACTTTTATTATTATTATTATTATTATTAAATTTGCTTTTCAGTGACCTTTGACAGAATGGGGTGGTAAACATGGTGGACGATAGCTACTAAATTAGAGTCTGAAACCAATAAAGAAACCTCTTTAAAGAAAATTAAAGAAAACTATTAAAAAAATCAATAATTGATGCATTTAGATCATGGACATAGGTAGTGATAAGTACATAAATTATCAGGCTCAAAATAACATTAAAATGTTCTTATAAGTGTTTTCTCGATTGCAATTTATTTGTGGGGACAGTTAACTCCAGTTAATTATGCCACTTATTATGGCAGACCGTTTGTAACAAAAACCCTTACCTTATATAGCTAGGCCAAGTTATTTCGGCCCAATGTTATTACTTATTTAGGCCCTATGTAACCGTAGGCTTACAGGGGACCTTTTTCACTTACAGGGGTCCTTTCTAACTTACAGGGGTCCTTCCTAACTTACACGGGTCCTTTCCAAATTATGCTCTAGCTTCGCAAGCCAGACACTTTACCATACCTGTTCGCTTGGAAATGGTCCGGGGACAGGGTTCTATACAGGAATGTATGTAAAGCCAATCAGATTGCACCAATCGCACAACCTCAAACTATTTCATTTATTGCTAATTGAAATAAAAGAGGACTTTTGAAAACCTGAATGCCTTGGGGGAATTATCTCACTCACTCCTAATCTATTTGTTTCAAGGGAAGAACAATACTAGACTACAATCCATACAATTTCCCTTGTTTAGAAGCGAGAGTCACCAGTGATAGGCAGAGAGCGCAGTTAGAGTTCATCTATGCAAATGTGCCCTTCAAGCTCAATCTGATCCACAAAACTCTTCCCAAGCAGTAAGTTCACGCTTTTACAATAAGCTCTTCTAAAGCGGACATAGATATTCGATCAAGCTACCACAGGTGGTGGTTTTAAATTAATTTTGAGGGTATGATCACGCCGACAGGTCACGCCGACAGGTCACGCGGATTCTTCACTGAGTGCTTTCCACCAGAGCCTGGAAGTACTACGAGAGTCCCCAGACCCTCTTTTGTTCCCGAGCGGTACTAGGGGCGTGAGATAAGGAGGAAGAAGCAGTCAGGAGAAAGGATGAAGAGGCTTATCGCGGCGGAGTACCGAGGAAGAGCGGAGAAGGGTTAGACGAGAGGAGATACAGCCCGGTGTACAGAATTCTTACGGGGTCCAGTGAAACTGGTCATTGCGCTGAAACGAGTGTACGAGCGTCGGAGGACTTTTCAGATGTACCTCGACTAGCTTTGTCAACAAAATATTTTCACCAAAATATTTTCACCCACATGCCACATAGCTTCTTATTGGCTGTAAGATTTGATATTTATACAACAATAACAACAACACCAGCAAAATCAGCAATGGTAGCTAGATATTAAATCCTGAGTTATAACTACTTAATTAGACTATAAGCATTTTGATATCAAAAGATCAGTGATCTGCCTGTAGGAAGAGAAGTTGTCAAAAGATAGAAATTTGTATCATGATCTATATCTTACTTCAGCCCCCATAATTAGCTGTCACTTGAAACTGTTTTGAACTTGTTGGACGGTGCCAGCATGAACAGGTATCATTGATGTCTTTGTTGATGTCTTTGTTGATGTCTTTGCTGATGTCTTCAGGCAACTATTTTTTCATTCAATGCAGCCAGTGGTAACTACCAATACGGCCTGCCAGATTATGCTCAAACGTTATAAAATTATTCTATTTTTTTATTCTAAAAAAGTTCATTATTCCAAAAGAATCATGTACAATACTCTATTATTCTGATTATAAGTGGAATATAATGTATAATATTGGAGTTACAAGTTGATAAGGTGTCTTAAGATAAGACCTTTGTGTCTCAAAAAAATGAGAAAAAAAACATGTCCCCAGCAGCTAAAATTGGGTAAATTATTAATTGCAAATTTTTTATCAATGTGATAGGTCTGTTTCATGCCCTTTACTAATTGGTCCTGGGTGGGAGAAATATCTCCAGCTGCAGCTAAATACTTGGTAGTTCAACTTTCAATTGTTTGATATTGTAAGAATTTAGTAAACAAAAAATAAGGAGGTTATTATTAAGGTCAAACACTTTTGGCTGCAGTTCCATTACACTTTAGCCAGACTAAAGTGGCTACCGTGCAAACTTAAAAAGCTGAAATTGGCATGATTAGTAAGGGATGTCACACCTCTCACATGTCAAATAGCAACTTTTGCCTCATTCTCTTAAATGCCTATAGTATTCTAGAAGTATTCCACTATGCCGATTCATGCCTATTTCGTGGAAAAAAATGCTAGCATAATCTCATCTGTTTCCAGGAACCTGATCAGTAGATGTCTAACTAATTCAATACAAAACTTCCTCTAATATGTTAGTCATTGAAATTACTAGTCCTCAACTTCCTTATCTTTCACAATGGAACTACGTTGTACACAGAAATTGGTGAATTAATTATTTCATTTTTGTTTTTAGTTTATATTTTGATACTAAATTTTTAGAGTTCCTCTTCGTTTGTTTGTTTCTTGGCTGATGTGCTGTAGTGTCACAAGCCAGACCCTTTACCTAACTTCTAGGTGGGAAAGAGTGTCTGGACAACTGCCTTTACTCAATTCGTTCCAGTGGAATATAATCATGACATTATAACGCAAAACTATTACATAATCATCTAATTCGTAGTGTGCACTAAATTCGAAAGTTTGTAAACTCGATCAGTGCTTTTAAAGCAACCAATGGTTTGAAGGAAGCCAACTATGTGTAGCATGGCCAGCCATCTAGATGCAATCATTGTTAGAGCTATTCTAGGTCACTTGGATATACCCTTGGATATTAAGCGAAATTGCAGCACAAAAATTGGACCACGCCCTCCTTGTACATAAACCACACCCACCCTCATAAGTTATACAAGTAAAAAGTGTTCCTCCAGAATCTGGAGGAATGAAACGAATCCAGTAAAGGCAGTTGTCCAGACCATCTTTCCCCGCATAGCAGTTAGGTAAAGGGTCTGGCTCACAAGACTAGCAGTGCTACTGGAGTTATGAATCCTAAGTGTAGCTAGCTACCTTTACTAAATCAATAATTTTTTTTAATTTTTAAGTTTTAGAATAGTCGCCATTTTTTATAGTAACCTGGATGATTGCTAGGTCATGGAAGAAATCAAGATTAGCTATCTGCTCAACCCTCTTTACTACAGCCTGCAAGATTATGCTCAAAATTTTCAGAATTATTCGTCTTTATTCTAAAAACATGTTTTATCAGTCCACAAGAACAATATATTATTCAATAAATATTTTATTAGCTATTTTCTCATCATTGCAATTAACAATAAGTGAAATAGGAAATAAGAATAAAAGAATAATAAGAAAATAAATATTATATGGAATAATATTTATTCCGTGGTGGCTGCATTGAATGAAAAAAAATGTCTGCCTGGAGAAAAATTGTGCCAAAAAGATTTATCACATTAATACGAGTGGTAACTCATCTACATTGAGTTACTAAACCACCTTAGCAAAAAAGAAACTGGACACTGAGGAATAAATGTACTAAAGTATATTGTTATTTAAACCCAGGTGCTTTTCATGCTGAGCAGTATATAATATTGAGCTTAAAGGAAACATAGTTAGCTATATAATAAAGTTTTAAAATGTCTTCAATCTTCTATCATTATCATGTTATAGTCATTCTGTCTTAAATATTAGAATCTGTTTTTTTCTCTCTTTTAGCCTGGTTAAAGTTTTTATTAAAATATATTGGCTGTTAAAATAGAGTCTATTGTAATAATTCTAAACCATCACGAAAGGCACAAAAGAGACTTAGCTAATTTAAAAGTGCAAATTTTAGAATGCAGAATAGTCGTTCAGTTAAAAACAGGAGGCAAAAATTTTAATCTCTACAAAAAAAGAAGCTCTACCCATATAAGACAGAATTTTTTCAACAGATTAGGTGGAGCTATCGTTTGAAAGCAAAGTTTCAGAGGAAGGTAATGCTGAAATACATAGAGATAGTGAGTGAACGATGAAGTGTAGCTACACTGCAAATGAGTTGTAGTGGGGATTATGTGTATCACACACAGTTGACTCAGTTTCGGTATGGCTACATGCAAAATCAGATGCATTAGCAGAATCTGGGAAGATTTCTGTGAGCAGAGGGGACAAATGACTCATTGCCTGAAATGACATTGTGCATGGCAATAAACTTGCACATCATTATTTCGGCTGACAAAACATTCCTAGAATGAGCCAGTTGACCAACACTTAGCATATTTGACAAATTAGATTTATCCTGAGTATCCTTGAAGCGTGTTGATGGCCAGCTCTGTTGAAATGATGGCTAATGTCATTAAATCCACCATGAGAAATAAGAAAATGCTTCAAACACAGCTTGCAGTATAGGCACATTTACTCCCATGGTGCTTAAAGTAATGCCAGGTGGTAGTTTCCAGCTGGCCTTGAAGTGTTCACCAGTTCCATGGTGTCTCTTTGAGGAAGATCCACTAATAGCTTCAGATTCGGCACCAGAGTCCAGATTTAACACTACCACCACCATGAGCAGCCATAGACAAGAAGGCAAGCTAGGTACTAGCCTACTTAAACAGGAATAGACAGTTAGCTACAACATTAACACTCACACTAGCTACTCCTCAACACAACAACAACAACAACAAAAAGATCAACAAAAAATGTGCATGTGGATTTATTGCGTAATTGAAAGGGGAATTCCATATTGCATATTGTATAATGACTATTCAAATTTCGTGTTATTACGGGAAAATCCGTGAAGTTGGAGTCTCTGCCAATTTTCTTTTTTTTTTTCTACCAAAACTTATCCAATCGTGCAAGTCCCATTTTCTGTACAACCTCTATTTGGAGTATAACACTTCCTACTGCATTGTTCTCCAACATGGACAGAATATGGTGTCCCAAACTCCACCCATACATTGTAGCCCAAATTCAGACTGCACACAAGTTTATCACAAATATATGCAAGCCTCATATGTGCCCATCCAGACTCCTTGTTTGATGATACTTTACCTAATGCAATGTCACATGATTTAACTTCATTGGCACATTATTCCCACATTACCCACGCACACCACTATATATGCTCATACACATGTACCACACAAGCCTCTGACATATGACTACCTGCACACAGTTATGATGATCTTTTACCCAAGTTAACACAATGCCACTACAAGATACACCGCTAAAACAAGGTTTTTAAAAATCTGGAACAGATAACCAGAAGTGTACTGACAGTCATAGATATCCCCGGGTGGTGGAGTTTGATAAGATTGTGGAGTTAGAGGCATGAGAAATTGTGTTTTTTCTCGTTCTAACAGCTAATATTGTTAATTAAAACTTAACCCGACATTTCAACTTCTTGCTGAAGTCCTCTTCAGGGGTCAACTGAGATCAAATTCTCCATGATTATATCTCCACTGAGAGTTTGACTTTAGTTGACCCCTGAAGAGGACTCGGCAAGAAGTCGAAATGTCGAGTTAAGTTTTAATTAACAACATTGGCAGTTAGAATGAGAAAAAAAATTGCTATTATATTATAATTCTTTCAGCCAAGAATGACTGAATCACTGTGATTATTGTTGTATTCATGACAGTGTTATGCTATGGTCATGTGTACAGTTAGGTAAAGGATCATCACATCTGCATGTGCCGTGATAAACAATTAAAATACCCTATTGATTTCACCAATATAACAACTTGTATTATTTTCGTGTCTACGGTAGTGCAGCATGCTATATAATACATGTGTATAGGTAGAGTATGTGTTATGTGTATGTGGGAGAATATTGTGAGCATATGTGTGTAAGTATTTGAGTGTGTGAATGGGGTGGAACTGTCATCACTTGGATGAGTAAACAGCGATTGTATGTGACCTTGTCAACATAGAAGCAGAATACATGTCATTGATTGCAGCCACTCCAGAAGCAGTCTGGATTAGACAGCTACTGTCTGATTTAATGTTGAATCCTGGTATCCCAACTTGGATTTATGAAGACAATAAATCTGCTATTTGTATGACGAAGAATCCGCAGCATATTGGAATTAAACATCATTTTGTGTATGAGCAAGTTAAGAAAGGAAATGTAAGAAATTGTATACTGTCATACTAATGATAATATGATCGCTGATGTACTCACCAAAAGACTCTGTATGAACAAACTTTTGAGATTCAGGCATATGTTGGGGATGAGACCATCAACGTGCAATGCTGCATGTAGGAAGGAGTGATGGAGAAAGGCTCTAGTGGCAATTGTCATATCATAACTTGCTGAGTTATCAATATAATTTTACGTTATCACAATTTTTCTTGTATCATGTGATCAACTTGATTTGAATGATAAAGCTATTTCTAGTATTGCATAGTAGTATACTAGTGAGAACTGTAACTAACTCTACTATCATACTCCCAATAATCCTAACACTTAAAAAAGGAAAACACCATTTCAGAGAAGATACAACAGGAAACTATGTGATTACAAGAGCATATAAGACTGTAGAGACAGAGACTGATTGCCAGAGACTACAGAGCTTCAAGAGATAGCATAAGAAGCGACCATATATCTTATAAAAAGTAAGAGCCATATGCAGTCTGGCAAATGAGAAAGAGCCCTAAATGTTTGAGAACAAAGGCATTCACAATTAATTTGCATCAGGCATTCTAGCTTATGGCATAAAGCAGATCTGGTCAGCTTGGAACAACTAGCTACTTGGGGAATCAAATCAGCTAACACTGGCAAAGTGGTCTGGCCTGTGAAACATTGCATAGGTGGAAGATGGTTCAATTTAATAAAGTTCTAAAGTAAAGCCAAAAAATAGGCTCATTGATGGGATGTAGAAAGGACACATTTTTTATACAACCCATTAATTACTACTATTTTTTGTGCTTCCATTGTAACTTCTCAATATAATTTCTCATTTCCAAGTGTACATGAGAGACAGTAGCTTATTCCCATGTAGCGAGGCAGGAAAATAAAATATTTATAGCAGTTATTTTTATAGTGTTTGTTATTTTGTTCCTGGTGGGACAAAGATTTCTAAGGCCTATGAACCTAACAAGGCAGGTATATGAGCCTTGCTTACCCAGAATCCTGTTATTCTTTTAGGTAGTATAAGTGCTGCCACCTGGTCCTCTCTCCAGGTGGTTGACCAATCGATGACTCATATAAGGCACAGATGAGCACAGCAAGTCAATAAAATTGAGCGTGAGGAGGACTGAAGCTGACATTTTATTTTATATTTTAGGCATCATGATATTATGTTTAGTGCTTACGTCATATAATTTGTAATTTTCCATCATCTTCATCACAGCCTTTAGTATATACTACTCATAGGTCACCTTTAAAGAAATTAACTTAGCTTTCTCTATTCAGTGGTTATACTGGTATCATGTGAGTTTTAAGCTATACATGCCAGAGCAATGAATCCCCTTTCCCTTACCTCTTCTTCACCGTTCTCTTCATTCTTATTGTGAGAGGAACTTCTTGTTGAATCATTAAATTATCCTTGAGTTAAGTTATCAAAAGTTAACACAAAGCATTTTAATATCTACATTTATATAAGAAAGTAATGACATGACTAAAAAAACAATAGCAGGTCCAACTGTCTAAGGTCTACTGTTTGTTGTTTAATACTACTTTTCATGTGGCTTTCTTGCCATCTTGTAATAGATTGTCTAGTACAGTTCAATTTTATAGACATCAAAGCGGTACACTGCTCTGGATAATCTTTGAGAAGAATGTCTAGACTGTATACTCTTTCAGCGGCAGATCTCTCTACACCAGAAATGTTTACATCAGCTGATGATATTGAAAGGCTATGGGAAAGACGATATTGGAGAAAGGTTAGTCAATGTTGCCATTACGTGATCAGCCTAGATTTCCTTTGCTAGCTATATAAGGTAATGATTGGACTCGTGACGGTTCCATCTTCCAATGCTGATGCCGAGCAAGGATTTGTATGTTATGAAAAATCCATACCAATCAGAGCTCTAAATTGAGCCAGTCTACCATAGCATCTGATATTCCCAGTTGTGGAAAACGCTGATAGCAATATGTATGGCTGCTGTTGTTAACTTAGAAGGCTACAAAATTTCTAAATCCTAAAAAGACTTATACCACTAAAGGGAAATTTCTGTATCATCTTCTTAACATATGTGACATATAATTTAATATTGCATTTAAAAAATGGCCAAATACTGCCCATGTTTCTGTACCAATGCCCAAATGTTCTCTTTCTAACTGGCTATCAAATTTCAGATTGTTCATTTCAACAAAAGCTGGCAGGCAGTATTTTGATATGATTTTTGGATACATCCAACTTCATGCAAGGATTCTTATCTTTATTGAAGTTTTTTTTACACCAGACCTTGCTCCTTTCATCACATTTATTGTGTCCAACATGTATGAAACAGCTGTACTAAAGTATGTCTGTTTTGAGGGGGCAAAGCGGACATTAGTTTTCACTGCTAATTTATTTATATAGCATTTTGGGTAGATGTGGTGCATTTAGAGTAATAGCTGTAAGAAAAAGGGACAGTTAAGTAAAAACATAATCATTAAATCAAAATTCATACCGTCAAAGCTCTCCTAATGTATTACTCTTACTTTCTATTCCAATACAGTGGCTTGGATAAAAAAACTAGGATCTATGAAAAATTAAATATACCCTTTTTGCTAGGTTTAATAAAACCATGCTAATTATTAACAGGCAACTGTTATTGGTTATATATATATATATATATAATATGAATTATTATTATGTAGTTTATTGCCGAGCGAGCGAAGAAAGAGAGACACTCTCAGGGGTAATTCAATTGAAAATCGGGGATATTTGTTTGTTTATATATTATGTGTGGACGTACGAATGTCATTTTGTACTTTGACCCTCACGTTTTTGTGTTTGCTTCGTGGTCTACCCTTTCCCATACCTCCACCAAACTGAATCTTTCAGTTAAGCAATCCCGTATCATTCAAGGGAATTTAATGTTTTACTCCTTTGTATTAAATTGTTTCTAAATGCCACAAGACGTCTTAAAAACTTATTGTTTGACTCAACACTATGCAGTAATTCTTTAGAACTTTTTGTTTTTTCAAGTTACAAAATGTTAATGGTGAAAGGTTACTATGGTATTAAGACCCTTTACAGGATGTAATTAAAATAAAGTCTGCCATTTATAGTAGCTGTGAGTGCTTATTGTCAAAAGCTACCGTAACTCAAATAGTCAAAATGCGATATTAGAGACTACAGATAATACCCATTCTTGGGAAATTGAGGTAAGAAAGGTTACAACGGCTACGTACTAATACTAGAAATGACCTGATAAGTTCTTCTGAAGTGTTTCATTTGTGCACAGGCTCGCTCACCATTTGTGCTCAAGCACATTATTAGTTATAAAAGTTTGCCTGTGTATACACCACTTACATTAAACATTGGTCCCCCCCAGGAGTTTTTTTTTTTAGCTACAGCCCTGACTAAAGATGACACCGTACTAATATGCAATGATTCCTTCAAAGAACTAAAATATTATCAGCTCTACCAATATTTAGCTACAACTAGCATATCTAAAAATCTAATGTGAGTGTCACCAACTTCAGAATCAAACACTCTGACTTGGATTGTACAAGATTTATCTGTCTTCATAGACTTGTCAATCACTACAAAAAAGGATTAAAAATATTTTTTATTATTTTTGTTGTTGTATAATCAGGAGCCAGAGCATCAGTAGCAATTGGTGCACGTTTTGTCAGAGCACAAGAGATAACAACTTCGCAATTACATATAGTCCTTGAAGATGTTAGAAAAAAAAACTGGATTGGTGGCCAATAGTAAAAAATGCAAGATTTTACTAACGAATTCCACTTCAATAGCACTCTGACTGACACAAGGCTTAAAATAACTGGCAATGGACTTAGATGAAGAAGCTGTTTTCACCATTTCCAGGTGTGGCTTAAAAGTTACATGCTTGGTGATGTCATGTCTTTCTCCTCCATGGGACACCAGTAAGTCAGACCCACAAAAAGGAACATCATTTTGCATAAGTTATTCCTACAATTACAATATACTATCATATCTATCTAAATACATCCTAGGCTTTATTTACCTACTTTTAGAGCTGGCTCTCCTGTAGTTCCATCAAATTCTGCTACACGCTTGCGTCACAAAGCCCCTACAGTGTCTCCAACCTTACGGATCCATCCGTAATTCTTACTGAAGCCATCCAGATGTAGAAAAGACTGGCAAGGTAAAATCGATTTATGATCATCTTAGAGGTTCCTTCTTTAAGCCTTGGATGTTGTTCCTAGCCAATACCCTGGTTATTTTTGATAAATTTAATATATATTTCCCGACAAGTAAAGCAGCAACAATTCATTAACTTCATACAGAAAGTGAACGCTTGCTTAAAACTGTGCTATCTTTCTTTGTTAAATCTTCTGTTATAAGACTAAATTCCTCTAATTTAATTGATATAGAATACTCCAACCCTAGTAATCAAGTTTCGGATGAAGAACTAATTATTGGTGATGAAACAACAGCATTTCTTCTTGATCTTGCTGATAATGAGGGAATTCCATCAACTAATTTTTATGGGCATGTGAGATCATTTTATGTAGTTCATTTAAACTCATCATTTCAATGTTGTGAACAATCTGATTATGATTCATCTTTCCTTGATACTGCAAAATCATGTGCCCATGCAATGAACCGTAGTTACAAAGATCATTGATTTTTTTAAAATAATTACAAATAATGTCGTTGAACGTTAACAATGGTTTGAGCATATGGCTTGGGTATAGCTCAAATTACTGAAATGACCCATGAAATTACTGAAATGTTTGATCTGAAATACTGAAATAGCTATGCTCAGGTTGGAGACACTGCCCTAGGAAGTTCAGCCATCTATCAGGAAAAAAATTACTCTCATTTAAATCCCCACGGGGGGGGGGGGGGGGGGGGGGGGGGAGCTTGATTACGTTTAAACCACGAAATGTTTGCTTACTGGGCATTTATTTAAAAAGCTTTAGCTGAACAAGAATGCTACAAAATCATTTTGAAAAATTAAAACTATACAATGGCTACTCCTTATACTACTATTGAACTTGAATTGTAGCTAGTGTGTTAAAAGTAATCTTCTTCACAGAATGAAAGTGAAGAATGAAGTACAGTAGAACTCCAGTTATCTGAGCTTCAATTACACTTTATTAACCAAACACCCAAAATCAAATAGTAGGTTTTGCATACACGAACAATTGTTAAACCACACCCCTTCACTAGTGCTTTCTAATACATTTTCTATCTTCAGTTTGTAGAGTTCTTTCCTGTCAATAGTTTGTAGGTAGAGAGGAACGTCTCCAGGATACCAAAATCCAAGTCTATAATTGCTTAACTTATCCCTGACATACTCAAAGTAACTAGCTAGCTAAGTACTCTACTCAAAACAAAGAGTCAAATGAAGACAAACTATTATTGATCATTCAAACTACATAGCAAGAGAAAAAGAGTGACTGACAACTAGAATAGTAACTGGTTTGACCTGTTCATGTGGACCAAAAAACCATTGTGTGAGATGAGGTTAGATAATAGTGTAATCATGGTAAACAGTTGAATCATGAACACAGTTACAGAACACTTCAGTTACTTAGACCTCTTGGTCCCAACCTGTTCACATAGCCATGAGTCCTACCGTAGCTAGCTGACAGTCCAACATGATTAGAGCGTCTATACAATATTTAGCACTAACAGATCAAATTTACTTATTCTGAAAAATAACTTGCAATGACCTTACTGTAATTTTGTGATTTCTGAAGTTACACGAAATACAATACATATACATGAGTATGACTCATATTACATGTTTAAAATTTCAAATTTAGAGTTGAGATTTCTGTTTTTTTTGTTGTTTTTTTGCCTTCCTTAGTTTTCACTTCTTTGAGGCAGCACAGCTTCACTAATGGCCATACAAAAGAAACAACTTCTACAGCAGTGAGTGTCATGGCTATCTTCTAAATCTGAGCCATTATGTGATGTCTTCAAGCAATAAATAGAATTCTTGATTAACTTCTTCAAAGGTCGTCGCACATCTGCAATAAAGACGGTCTGCAACACCGGATGGATGACAGCTTGACTATAAAATAGTATGAAGCACAAGGTGATGTAGGTATGAGGAACAGTTTCAATAATTTTAACAATAAGTGCCACTAGCACAGATATGTATGGCAGCCAAGTGAAGATGTATGACAGAATTAATGTTCCAAATACTCTAAACAAATGCAACTGCTTTGCATGGCGAGTTTTGTTGATTCGTGTTCTAATTTCTCTTCGTGTTAAATCCTCTGCTGTTGTGCCAATAGTTGATCTTCTCTTCAAGTAGATAAGCTTCAGATTCTTTAAAACTATGCGAATAATCAAGACATTTGTGATAAAAATAACCACCAGAACTGCAAATCCAATTATTATAATAACCACAGCGAAAGTAAAATTTATGTCGGAAACACAGGATAAAAATACCGCTTGGAACTTGTTATTCTCGATGCCAGGGATAAACAGCAAAGTAGCCCCGATTGTTAAACTAAAAATCCATGCCAATAATATTGAGACTATCATCCACTTTTTTGATACAATTCGATCATACTGCAATGGCTTGTAGATGTAGAAGAATCTGTCTAATGAAATGAGACCAATAGTAAAGAGAGAGTTGTAAAGCAGCGTAAACGTCATGAAGTCAAAACGGCAAGTCTGACACCTCGCCTTGTCTGAATTGCCTAGTATAAATTCTCCTGCAAATCCAGTAACTATTGGTAAAGGCACCACCAGAACTAAGAAAGCTATGTCAGTGACAATGAGGTTTAAGAGGAGGTTCACAGAAGGTTGCTGGTAGAGTTTTTCTTTGATTATAGTCACCAAAACAAGAGCATTCCAGGGCAACCCGATTAATATTAAGACCAGTAGCACAGAAGCAGTTATAGATCCATCCACAATGTCCACTCTATCTTGTATTGTCCAGCATTCTGCAGTCACAAAGTCAGAACTCGCACTACTACAGTTACAATTATCCATTAAAGCGATAGATTAAGGTGCTGTTTCACATGCAATATGCACCAGCTTCTCTACACCACACCCACAGTAGGGAATACAATAAGCAAAAGGTGGCAGTCTTTCTGCTGTGTCTTCTCAGAGAGGATAGAATTAAAGAACACTACTTGAGCGCTGTAACTTTTATCGACACCACTAAATTAGGTGTGTCTGAACCGGAAATACTGTAGTTGGGCGGAGCCCGACCTCTGCTGAAAAAGGGAGAGGTCGGGTAACAAGCCTATACCCGGGTTTGTTCCCTGTGCTGCAACGTACGTTGCAGTCCAATCAGATTGCAGTGTAGTTAAATGCTAAGGGAATGGGCGGGTAGGCCGACAGGAATACGCCTACGCAGAAATATACGTACACACAAGGGGGAGCAAAAGGAGCAAGAAATATGCGTGGGTGAAAAGAATGGCCACAAATCGTAAATCCCACACAATCGGTTCATGACGTCATGATTAGCTGACTCAGCAGCAGGAACAAACCCAGGTTATAGGCTTGTTACCCGACCTCTCCCTTCAGCAGAGGTCGGGCTCCGCCCAACTAGAAATACTGTTGATTCCGGTGCTAATTAAAAGTTGCCAGACTGTGACTTGACTTAGAGGGAAGTGCATACTTGCAGAACGCCTACGGCCATGAAGTTCATTCTTTATAAAGAGGAGTTGCAAGATGACGTCACGCATATCCAGGTCACGCCCACTTTTATTATTATAAATTTGCTTTTCAGTGACCGTTGACAGAATGGGGTGGTAAACATGGTGGACGATAGCGACTAAATTAGAGTCTGAAACCAATAAAGAAACAAGAAAATTAAAGAAAACTATTAAAAAAATCAATAATTGATGCATTTAGATCATGGACATAGGTAGTGATAAGTACATAAATTATCAGGCTCAAAATAACATTAAAATGTTCTTATAAGTGTTTTCTCGATTGCAATTTATTTGTGGGGACAGTTAACTCCAGTTAATTATGCCACTTATTATGGCAGACCGTTTGTAACAAAAACCCTTACCTTATATAGCTAGGCCAAGTTATTTCGGCCCAATGTTATTACTTATTTAGGCCCTATGTAACCGTAGGCTTACAGGGGACCTTTTTCACTTACAGGGGTCCTTTCTAACTTACAGGGGTCCTTCCTAACTTACACGGGTCCTTTCCAAATTATGCTCTAGCTTCGCAAGCCAGACACTTTACCATACCTGTTCGCTTGGAAATGGTCCGGGGACAGGGTTCTATACAGGAATGTATGTAAAGCCAATCAGATTGCACCAATCGCACAACCTCAAACTGTTTCATTTATTGCTAATTGAAATAAAAGAGGACTATTGAAAACCTGAATGCCTTGGGGGAATTATCTCACTCACTCCTAATCTTTTTGTTTCAAGGGAAGAACAATGCTAGACTACAATCCATACAATTTCCCTTGTTTAGAAGCGAGAGTCACCAGTGATAGGCAGAGAGCGCAGTTACAGTTCATCTACGCAAATGTGCCCTTCAAGCTCAATCTGATCCACAAAACTCTTCCCAAGCAGTAAGTTCACGCTTTTACAATCAGTTTTAGAAGCTCTTCTAAAGCGGACAACCGACATAGATATTCGATCAAGCTACCACAGGTGGTGGTTTGGATTAAGTTAATTTTGAGGGTATGATCACGCCGACAGGTCACGGGATTTTTCACTGAGTGCTTTCCACCACTAGTATTAAGCTCTATTACAGCCCGGTGTACAGAATTCTTGCGGGGTCCAGTGAAACTGGTCATTGCATTGAAACGAGTGTACGAGCCTCGGTGGACTTTTCAGATGTACCTCGACTAGCTTTGTCAACAAAATATTTTCACCAAAATATTTTCACCCACATGCCACATAGCTTCTTATTGGCTGTAAGATTTGATATTTATACAACAATAACAACAACACCAGCAAAATCAGCAATGATAGCTAGATATTAAATCCTGAGTTATAACTACTTAATTAGACTATAAGCATTTTGATATCAAAAGATCAGTGACCTGCCTGTAGGAAGAGAAGTTGTCCAAAGATAGAAATTTGTATTTGTGTCTTTGTTGATGTCTTTGCTGATGTCTTCAGGCAACTATTTTTTCATTCAATGCAGCCAGTGGTAACTACCAATAGGGCCTGCCAGATTATGCTCAAACGTTATAAAATTCTTTTTTTTATTCTAAAGAAGTTCGTTATTCCAAAAGAATCATGTACAATACTCTATTATTCTGATTATAAGTGGAATATAATGTATAATTGGAGTTACAAATTGATAAGGTGTCTTAAGATAAGACCTTTGTGTCTCAAAAAATGGAGGAAAAAAATGTCCCCAGCAGCTAAAATTGGGTAAATTATTAATTGCAAATTTTTTTATCAATGTGATAGGTCTGTTTCATGCCCTTTACTAATTGGTCCTGGGTGGGAGAAATATCTCCAGCTGCAGCTAAATACTTGGTAGTTCAACTTTCAATTGTTTGATATTGTAAGAATTTAGTAAACAAAAAATAATGAGGTTATTATTAAGGTCAAACACTTTTGGCTGCAGTTCCATTACACTTTAGCCAGACTAAAGCGGCTACCGTGTAAACTTAAAAAGCTGAAATTGGCATGATTAGTAAGGGAAGTCACACCTCTCACATGTCAATTAGCAACTTTTGCCTCATTCTCTTAAATGCCTATAGTATTCTAGAAGTATTCCACTATGCTGATTCATGCCTATTTCGAGGGAAAAAATGCTAGCATAATCTCATCTGTTTCCAGGAACCTGTTCAGTAGATGTCTAACTAATTCAATACAAAACTTCCTCTAATGTGTTAGTCATTGAAATTACTAGTCCTCAACTTCCTTATCTTACACAATGGAACTACGTTGTACACAAAAATTGGTGAATTAATTATTTCATTTTTGTTTTTAGTTTATATTTTGATACTAAATTTTTAGAGTTCCTCTTCGTTTGTTTGTTTCTTGGCTGATGTGCTGTAGTGTCACAAGCCAGACCCTTTACCTAACTTCTAGGTGGGAAAGAGGGTCTGGACACTTGCCTTTACTCAATTCGTTCCAGTGGAATATAATCATGACATTATATAATAACGCAAAACTATTACATAATCATCTAATTCGTAGTGTGCACTAAATTCGAAAGTTTGTAAACTTGATCAGTGCTTTTAAAGCAACCAATAGTTTGAAGGAAGCCAACTATGTGTAGCATGGCCAGCCATCTAGATGCAATCATTGTTAGAGCTATTCTAGGTCACTTGGATATACCCTTGGATATTAAGTGAAATTGCAGCACAAAAATTGGACCACGCCCTCCTTGTACATAAACCACACCCACCCTCATAAGTTATACAAGTAAAAAATGTTCCTCCAGAATCTGGAGGAATGAAACGAATCCAGTAAAGGCAGTTGTCCAGACCATCTTTCCCCGCATAGCGGTTAGGTAAAGGGTCTGGCTCACAAGACTAGCAGTGCTACTGGAGTTATGAATCCTAAGTGTAGCTAGCTACCTTTACTAAATCAATAATTTTTTCAATTTTTAAGTTTTAGAATAGTCGCCATTTTTTATAGTAACTTGGATGATTGCTAGGTCATGAAAGAAATCAAGATTAGCTATCTGCTCAACCCTCTTTACTACAGCCTGCAAGATTATGCTCGAAATTTTCAGAATTATTCGTTTGTTTTATCAGTCCACAAGAACAATATATTATTCAATAAATATATTATTAGCTATTTTCTCATCATTGCAATTAACAATAAGTGAAATAGGAAATAAGAATAAAAGAATAATAAGAAAATAAATATTATATGGAATAATATTTATTCCGTGGTGGCTGCATTGAATGAAAAAAAATGTCTGCCTGGAGAAAAATTGTGCCAAAAAGATTTATCACATTAATACGAGTGGTAACTCCTCTACATTGAGTTACTAAACCACCTTAGCAAAAAAGAAACTGGACACTGAGGAATAAATGTACTAAAGTATATTGTTATTTAAACCCAGGTGCTTTTCATGCTGATCAGTATATAATATTGAGCTTAAAGGAAACATAGTTAGCTATATAATAAAGTTTTAAAATGTCTTCAATCTTCTATCATTATCATGTTATAGTCATTCTGTCGTAAATATTAGAATCTGTTTTTTTCTCTCTTTTAGCCTGGTTAAAGTTTTTATTAAAATATATTGGCTGTTAAAATAGAGTCTATTGTAATAATTCTAAACCATCACGAAAGGCACAAAAGAGACTTAGCTAATTTAAAAGTGCAAATTTTAGAATGCAGAATAGTCGTTCAGTTAAAAACAGGAGGCAAAAATTTTAATCTCTACAAAAAAAGAAGCTCTACCCATATAAGACAGAATTTTTTCAACAGATTAGGTGGAGCTATCATTTGAAAGCAAAGTTTCAGAGGAAAGTAATGCTGAAACACATAGAGATAGTGAGTGAAGATGAAGTGTAGCTACACTGTAAATGAGTTGTAGTGGGGATTAAGTGTATCACACACAGTTCACTCAGTTTCGGTATGGCTACATGCAAAATCAGATGCATTAGCAGAATCTGGAAAGATTTCTGTGAGCAGAGGGGACAAATGACTCATTGCCTGACATGATATTGTGCATGGCAATAAACTTGCACATCATTATTTCGGCTGACAAAACATTCCTAGAATGAGCCAGTTGACCAACACTTAGCATATTTGACAAATTAGATTTATCCTGAGTATCTTTGAAGCGTGTTGATGGCCAGTTCTGTTGAAATGATGGCTAATGTCATTAGCTACCAAAACTTATCCAATGGTGCAAGTCCCATTTTCTGTACAACCTCTATTTGGAGTATAACACTTCCTACTGCATTGTTCTCCAACATGGACAGAATATGGTGTCCCAAACTCCACCCATACATTGTAGCCCAAATTCAAACTGCACACAAGTTTATCACAAATATATGCAAGCCTCATATGTTGTTCAGGTACCTGAACAAGGACTTATAAGGACTCAATCACAATCTATTATACTCTGTAGTAAACATTGCCATATATGAACTTAATCATCATTCATGCTTGTATTAATCATATTCACAACACGTAATCCCAAACCCACTGCAGGTTTGGACTACGTGTCCCACACTTAATGCTCTGTATATTCTCTTATATGTTGTTGATAAGTTTAAAGCCCAAACCTCTTACATTTAGGGGAGTCAGCCACTTTAGGGGTTATATAGCAAGGCTGCAATTGCCATAGGTGACAGCGGCTGCGCCTGTAACATTCCCAAGGCCATTGGGATCTTATCGCCTGGTCCTTCGAACCTCTAACATTCACCGCGAGCTCGGGACTTTACGCACCCCGAACATTGGTCCTTCGAGCCGGATACCAACTCTGTGGAAAAGAACCAGTGCATAGCTCTGCTGGGCCATCGAAAGACACTACGGCCATCCGTCGATATCTTCTCGTTTACTCGTTGTCGATGCTAGTCGGGTATAACTCTCTTAGTTATCCGCTGCCTTCAACCTTCACCATCCTCATCTCTCAAACAAGAGCACCTTGCTCTACCACCACTCATTGGTACCTCTCAAGCTCGGGTCATAGAAGCAGCGCCTAAAGCTCGTCCTCTCAGCCCAGCAATCGACTCTCATAGTCAACTTACCTTTCTCAACCTTACTCAGACTGTTGAAACATAGCTTCACAAGCTTTCAGCAGTCAGGTTGCCGTACTACTCATTCTGCATCGACTCGTTCGTATCGAATCTACTCGTACTACATTCCCTCATGGAAGAATTACAAACAATCCAAGCCATTGCCTCGATGGAGACAGTAAAGCTCAGACGCTCCGCACGCAAAGGACGTCTGACAAGGATCACCAACAAGTTAGCTGACCTAGAAGCAGCCGATTGGACTGAGCTCCGAGCTGCCACTCTGGAACAGCTCAAGGAAGACCTGGCAAAGGAGTCCAAGCTCTTCAATGCTAGACTGGAGCAGCTCTTGGAAGCCAAAGAAGACACTACTGAAGAAGTCTTAGCCAGAGAAATTAATCAAGGCATCGAGGTCAGCGAAGTCAACACTGAGCTGATGCTCAGAGTGAAACTACTCAGAAAGACACTCACACTCTGCTCGGAGGCCACTGCCCTCCAGGACGAAGTCAACATCCTCAAGGAGAACTACGACCCCTCCGAAGGAGAGTTTGAGAAAGACGCCTCCAAACTACGACACCGGATAAACAGCTTTCTCCACGACAGTTCATCGTCATCATCGCCCGTCGTCGAGGACTTCAGAAGGAACTGCAAAGGCCATCTGACTGATCTCGCTGCATGTCTCAGCCAAGGTCGCGCCAAGAGACGCGAGAGAAAAGAGCGCGCAGAGCTCGAAACCTCCCTCACAGAAAAGTCTGCTCCATACAGGGGAACCAAGCTACGATTGGACCTACCCACCTTCTCTGGTCACCCCCTGGACTGGCACCACTTCTGTGAGCTGTTTACTGCCGCACTCGACAGGGCTGGAGACGACTACTCGGAACGTGAGAAGGTTTGCTTTCTCCTCAAAGCTATGCAGGGGAGCGAAGCAGAGCAAATTGTCAAGTCCCATGCTACCTCGGAAAAGGGCTACTCCAATGCACTTCGAGCCCTGAGGAGCCGCTACGGCTCGGCGAAGAAAGCCGTTCCCCATCTAGTGAGGAAAATGGTGACTCAAGACAAGATCCATTTCAATCAGGATGGTTTTGCCAAGCTACGGCCAAACTATACGCTCCCACTCCAGGCCATGAAGGAGCTGGGGTGCACCGACGCCTCTCAAATAGCTGCAGCCTTGGCCCTCTCGCAGTTTGATGACAACTTGAGGGAGGAGTAGACAAAGTTCTTCAAGACATCTAGTGCAGTGCCTACCCTGGAAGACATCGAAGCATTCGTGGAACCTCTGGAGAGCAACCTACAAGCCTTGACACCAGTAACCCGCACCGAGCCTGCAGTCATGCCACCAAAGAAGACTGCTCCTCGTCACTTCAAGGGCAACTCGATGGAGTGTCCTCTGTGCAAGGAACAACACAGATTGTACAAATGCCCTGTCTTTCTCGGTTATGATGTAGACAGGCGCTTTAAATCTATAAAGGACAAGCGTGGCTGTACCAACTGCCTGTCCACCAGTCACTCTACCCAAGACTGCACCTCCTCCTACACCTGCAGAGAGTGTGACGCCAAACATCACACTCTCCTGCACCGACCATCCAAGCAAGCTTCAACCAAGACATCCGCCCCGGTCGCTCCCTCGTCTAGCAAGTCTGCCAACGATCTCATGGCCGTCGGAGAAGCTGATTCCACTTCTACCACAACATCGCAAGAACCTCCTAAGATCTCATTCCTCCACACGGCCATAGCCAAGGCAGTGCAGGAGGACAGAGAGATCGACATTAGGATAGCTCTCGACACAGGAGCTTCAACCTCCCTCGTCACCGAAACTGTGGCTACTCAGCTCAAGCTCAAGAGACACCCCAGACGCTTGAACATCAAAGGTGCCTGCGGAGGAGGAGTCAGCCGTCACTTCGTCGAGATCACACTGAAGTCCATACTTCATCCTGACAAATTCATCACGACCAAACTTCAGGTGGTCAAGAACTTGCCCGAGGTCCCTTCTCCCAAGAACATTGACCAAATCAAGGCTGAGCCTCACCTGCAAGGCCTGCCCTTGGCTGACCCTCACTTTGGGGGAAAGCTGGACATTCTTCTGGGAGGAGTAGATTACACCAAGTGTATTGTAGGATCCCTCACCACGGGCTTGGAGTCAGAAGTCGCCGCTCAGCCTACCCTCTTCGGCTGGACGGTTACAGGACCTCTGGAATATCAACCTAAGAACTCCTCCGTGTTCCAAATCCAAACGTCCGAAGACACCCTCAAGGACGACTTATCTCGACTCTGGGAACTGGATCGGACCCCAGAGTCTGCTCATCTCACTCTCGAGGACGAAGAAGTCACCCAGTACTTTCTCGACACTCATCGACGTGATGAAGACGGGAGGTACGTCGTGTGCCTTCCCCGAATCACACCAACTCCATCCATGGGCGCCTCTCGAAACTTAGCTGTTCGACGCTCCAATCAGAACGAGAAGTCTCTCAAGTAGAAGGGAAAGCTACCAGAGTTTCAAGCTGCACTGGAAGAATGCCACCACCTAGACCACGCAGAAGAAGTACCTGACTCTGATAGAGACGCTCCTCACTACTACATGCCTGTCCATGGCGTGTTTAAGGCCTCCTCAACGACCACCAAGGTCAGACCAGTGTTCGACGCCTCTGCTCCCACCAGTAATGGAGTATCGCTCAACGACACCTTGAGGCAAGGCCCCAACCTCTACCCTCAACTCACAGACATACTGCTAAAGTTCCGCACTCATACTATTGGCTTCTCCGCGGACATCAGTAAGATGTTCCGAGAAGTCAAGTTACACCAGGACGAACGTGATGCCCACCGATTCCTTCTAAGGGACGAGCACGGCCAGCTCAAGGACCTGAGGATGAAGAGGCTCACCTTTGGTGTAAGATCATCACCCTATTTGGCTACTCAAGTCATTCGTCACCTTGCCGAACAACACTCCTCCTCACATCCCCAAGCCAGCAAAGCAATTCTGCATCACTTCTATGTGGACGACTACCTGGCTGGAGCAGAGACTGTCGAGGAAGCTGCCCACCTTCGTGAACAGCTCTGTGATCTGCTCAAGCTTGCAGGCATGACTCTCAGGAAGTGGCGTTCGAGCAGTGACGACTTCAGATCCTCCATACCTCCAGAAATCATGGAGACTGCAGATCTTCTCATTTCCTCAGCAGAGAAACCCCTCAAGGCCCTGGGACTACACTGGAACGTCTCAGAAGACAGCCTATCTGTTTCCACGCCCGCAGTCCAATCAGATGTCGAGTTTACCAAGCGTAGTATCGCCTCCAACTTAGGCAAAGTCTACGATCTCCTAGGACTCTACTCTCCATACACTGTCACTGGAAAGATCCTACTCAGGAGACTCTGGGAGCTCAAAGTCGGTTGGGATGAACCTGCGCCGCCCTCAATCCAAGAGTCATGGCAAGCCTGGATCTCTCAGCTCAACATCATCTCGCGACACTCAGTACCTCGTCGATATTCGACATCCTCAGCAACAGCCATATCTCACCACCTCCATGGATTCGCAGACGCCTCCCAAGAAGCCAACGGAGCTGTGGTCTACTTACAGCAGACCTTCTCCGACAACTCCTCGACGACTTCCATAGTTTTGTCGAAAGCCCGAGTACTACCGCTCAAGGAGCTTACAATCCCAAGACCAGAACTCACTGCTGCACTCATCCTGGCAAAGTTGCTCAACTACTGCTCTGAACTGCTGGACATCGACGCCATGGCAGCGTGGACCGATTCTTCTATTGTTCTCTGCTGGCTTCGGAAGTCACCCTCATCTCTGAACACCTTTGTGGGGAATCGCGTCAAGCAGATCCAGAAACTCATACCCAACGCTCGATGGAGCCACATCTCTTCTGCCTCCAACCCTGCTGATATGCTAAGCAGAGGCATACCCGCAAACGCTCTCCTAGACGCCAACCTCTGGTGGAATGGACCTCCATGGCTCAATATTCCCCAATCGGAATGGCCTCCGCCTCAATTCAACTTGCCCGACGTCATACCTGAAGTCAAGACAGTGACACTCTCTGCAGTACCAGAACTCCAGGAAAGACCATGGCAGAACTTTTCTAACTTCGACCACATGGTCAGGATTCTCTCTTGGTGCAGGAGATATCTGCATAACTCGAGAAGTCCACCAGAACAAAAGATCAAGACCTCTACACTCTCGACTTCTGAGTGCCAAGCGACCATAGATCACCTCATCGCTATGAACCAGCAGGAATCGTATCCTCAAGCGGTCCAGGCAGTCAAGAAGAGCAAGCAACTTCCTAAAGGCCACGTCCTCAAGAGATACAACCTCTCTCTCAGCGACAGTGGTGTTCTCCTCATCTCGACTAGAGTGAGAGACCCACACAATCCGTCACGGGATAAAAGGATCATCCCACTTTCCATCCAATCCAACTTCACCAGACTACTTCTCTCATCTCTGCATCAGAGATACCTCCACCCTGGCACCAACACCTTGCTCGCCATAGTGAAGGACACCTACCACATCCCTGGGATCAGGAACTACCTCAAGGGACTTAGCAGACGTTGCCCTAAATGCCAACGAGCGTATCAGCAAGGCACAACTCAGCCCATGGGACTTCTACCCCAAGTCAGGACTACTCCATTCGCTCCCTTCCTTCACACTGGTGTAGACTTCGCTGGACCTTTCATCACCAAGCAAGGATACACCAGAAAGCCTATTAGAGTGAAGAGCTACGCCTGCATCTTCATATGCATGGCTACCAAGGCCATCCACATTGAGCTTTGCCTCAGCCTCTCCACGGACGAATTCCTTGCCGCACTAAGGAGATTCTGCTCCAGGCGTGGATGCCCTGCCTCGATGTACTCCGATAATGGCTCAAACTTCATTGGAGCTCACGCAGAACTTCTGCAAATCCAAGAACTGCTCAAACGCTCGAAGACATCTCTCTCTCACTTCACCACTCAGAATGGCATAACATGGCACTTCTCTCCTCCCAGAACTCCTCACGCAGGTGGTTTATGGGAAGCTGCAGTCAAGCAAATGAAACTTCTTCTCAGGAAGCTCGTCCAGCCTCATCAACTCAGGACTGAAGAGCTCTCCTCGATACTCATTGAAATAGAAGGCATTCTGAACTCCAGACCTCTCGTCCAGATTGACTCCACTGATCCAGACAATCTAGCACTCACTCCTGGGCACTTCTTGGTGGGCCGGACTATCAAGGCTCCACCTACTGACGTCTCATCCAAAGTCAAACTCTCCTCATTCCGCAGATGGCAGCTCACCCAGAGGCTCTCCAACGACCTTTGGGCAGCCTGGAAGGAGCACTATCTTCACACTCTCCAGACCAGGCAGAAATGGACCTCCACTCAGCATGTCTTCAAGAAGGATGACGTCGTACTCCTCAAGGAAGATTCTCTAGGTTATAGACACTGGCCATTGGCGAGAATCACGAATACCTTCCCAGGTGACGACGGAGTCGTTCGTGTAGTGGAGCTCCTCTGTGGAGGGAAGACCTGCAAGAGATCAACTCATCTTGTCATTCCGCTGCTCAGCGAGGAGTCCTCGGATATAGAAGGATGAACAGACCAACCTGCGACGTGTCGACTTCTTCTTCCCCCCCCCCCCAGTATGTTCAGGTACCTGAACAAGGACTTATAAAGACTCAATCACAATCTATTATACTCTGTAGTAAACATTGCCATATATGAACTTAATCATCATTCATGCTTGTATTAATCATATTCACAACACGTAATCCCAAACCCACTGCAGGTTTGGACTACGTGTCCCACACTTAATGCTCTGTATATTCTCTTATATGTTGTTGATAAGTTTAAAGCCCAAACCTCTTACATTTAGGGGAGTCAGCCACTTTAGGGGTTATATAGCAAGGCTGCAATTGCCATAGGTGACAGCGGCTGCGCCTGTAACATTCCCAAGGCCATTGGGATCTTATCGCCTGGTCCTTCGAACCTCTAACATTCACCGCGAGCTCGGGACTTTACGCACCCCGAACATATGTGCCCATCCAGACTCCTTGTTTGATGATACTTTACCTAATGCAATGTCACGTGATATGTATTATTAACTTCATTGGCACATTATTCCCACATTACCCACGCACACCACTATATATGCTCATACACATGTACCACACAAGCCTCTGACATATGACTACCTGCTCACAGTTATGATGATCTTTTACCCAAGTTAACACAATGCCACTACAAGATACACTGCTAAAACAAGGTTTTTAAAAATCTGGAACAGATAACCAGAAGTGTACTGACAGTCATAGATATCCCCGGGTGGTGGAGTTTGATGAGATTGTGGAGTTAAAGGCATGAGAAATTGTGTTTTTTCTCGTTCTAACAGCTAATATTGTTAATTAAAACTTAACCCGACATTTCCAAACTTCTTGCTGAAGTCCTCTTCAGGGGTCAACTGAGATCAAATTCTCCATGATTATATCTCCACTGAGAGTCTGACCTTAGTTGACCCCTGAAGAGGACTCGGCAAGAAGTCGAAATGTCGAGTTAAGTTTTAATTAACAACATTGGCTGTTAGAATGAGAAAAAAAATTGCTATTATATTATAATTCTTAATTGTTTATCACGGCACATGCAGATGTGACGATCCTTTACCTAACTGTACACATGACCATAGCATAACACTGTCATGAATACAACAATAATCACAGTGATTCAGTCATTCTTGGCTGAAAGAATACCCTATTGATTTCACCAATATAACAACTTGTATTATTTTCGTGTCTACGGTAGTGCAGCATGCTATATAATACATGTGTATAGGTAGAGTATGTGTTATGTGTATGTGGGAGAATATTGTGAGCATATGTGTGTAAGTATTTGAGTGTGTGAATGGGGTGGAACTGTCATCACTTGGATGAGTAAACAGCGATTGTATGTGACCTTGTCAACATAGAAGCAGAATACATGTCATTGATTGCAGCCACTCCAGAAGCAGTCTGGATTAGACAGCTACTGTCTGATTTAATGTTGAATCCTGGTATCCCAACTTGGATTTATGAAGACAATAAATCTGCTATTTGTATGACGAAGAATCCGCAGCATATTGGAATTAAACATCATTTTGTGTATGAGCAAGTTAAGAAAGGAAATGTAAGAAATTGTATACTGTCATACTAATGATATGATCGCTGATGTACTCACCAAAAGACTCTGTATGAACAAACTTTTGAGATTCAGGCATATGTTGGAGATGAGACCATCAACGTGCAATGCTGCATGTAGGAAGGAGTGATGGAGAAAGGCTCTATTGGCAATTGTCATATCACATAACTTGCTGAGTTATCAATATAATTTTACGTTATCACAATTTTTCTTGTATCGTGTGATCAACTTGATTTGAATGATAAAGCTATTTCTAGTATTGCATAGTAGTATACTAGTGAGAACTGTAACTAACTCTACTATCATACTCCCAATAATCCTAACACTTAAAAAAAGAAAACACCATTTCAGAGAAGATACAACAGGAAACTATGTGATTACAAGAGCATATAAGACTGTAGAGACAGAGACTGATTGCCAGAGACTACAGAGCTTCAAAAGAAAACATAAAAAGCAACCATATATCTTATAAAAAGTAAGAGCCATATGCAGTCTGGCAAATGAGAAAGAGCCGTAAATGTTTGAGAACAACGGCATTAACAATTAATTTGCATCAGGCATTCTAGCTTATGGCATAAAGCAGATCTGGTCAGCTTGGAACAACTAGCTACTTGGGGAATCAAATCAGCTAGCACTGGCAAAGTGGTCTGGCCTGTGAAACATTGCATACGTGGAAGATGGTTCAATTTAATAAAGTTCTAAAGTAAAGCCAAAAAATAGGCTCATTGATGGGATGTAGAAAGGACACATTTTTTATACAACCCATTAATTACTACTATTTTTTGTGCTTCCATTGTAACTTCTCAATATAATTTCTCATTTCCAAGTGTACATGAGAGACAGTAGCTTATTCCCATGTAGCGAGGCAGGAAAATAAAATATTTATAGCAGTTATTTTTATAGTGTTTGTTATTTTGTTCCTGGTGAGACAAAGATTTCTAAGGCCTATGAACTTAACAAGGCAGGTATATGAGCCTTGCTTACCCAGAATCCTGTTATTCTTTTAGGTAGTATAAGTGCTGCCACCTGGTCCTCTCTCCAGGTGGTTGACCAATCGATGACTCATAAAAATCATAGATGAGCACAGCAAGTCAATAAAATTGAGGGTGAGGAGGACTGAAGCTGACATTTTATTTTATAATTTAGGCATCATGATATTATGTTTAGTGCTTACGTCATATAATTTGTAATTTTCCATCATCTTCATCACAGCTTTTAGTATATACTACTCATAGGTCACCTTTAAAGAAATTAACTTAGCTTTCTCTATTCAGTGGTTATACTGGTATCATGTGAGTTTTAAGCTATACATGCCAGAGCAATGAATCCCCTTTCCCTTACCTCTTCTTCACCGTTCTCTTCATTCTTATTGTGAGAGGAACTTCTTGTTGAATCATTAAATTATCCTTGAGTTAAGTTATCAAAAGTTAACACAAAGCATTTTAATACCTACATTTATATAAGAAAGTAATGACATGACTAAAAAAACAATAGCAGGTCCAACTGTCTAAGGTCTACTGTTTGTTGTTTAATACTACTTTTCATGTGGCTTTCTTGCCATCTTGTAATAGATTGTCTAGTACAGTTCAATTTTATAGACATCAGAGCTGTACACTGCTCTGGATAATCTTTGAGAAGAATATCTAGACTGTATACTCTTTCAGCGGCAGATCTCTCTACACCAGAAATGTTTACATCAGCTGATGATATTGAAAAGCTATGGGAAAGACGATATTGGAGAAAGGTTAGTCAATGTTGCCATTACGTGATCAGCCTAGATTTCCTTTGCTGTATAAGATAATGATTGGACTCGTGACGGTTCCATCTTCCAATGCTGATGCCGAGCAAGGATTTTGTATGTTATGAAAAATCCATACCAATCAGAGCTCTAATTTGAGCCAGTCTACCATTGCATCTGATATTCCCAGTTGTGGAAAACGCTTAGCTAACTTGATAGCAATATTTATGGCTGCTGTTGTTAACTTAGAAGGCTACAAAAATTCTAAATCCTAAAAAGACTACCACTAAAGGGAAATTTCTGTATCATCTTCTTAACATATGTGACATATAATTTAATATTGCATTTTAAAAATGGCCAAATACTGCCCATGTTTCTGTACCAATGCCCAAATGTTCTCTTTCTAACTGGCTATCAAATTTCAGATTGTTCATTTCAACAAAAGCTGGCAGGCAGTATTTCGATATGATTTTTGGATACATCCAACTTCATGCAAGGATTCTTATCTTTATTGAAGTTTTTTTTACACCAGACCTTGCTCCTTTCATCACATTTATTGTGTCCAACATGTATGAAACAGCTGTACTAAAGTATGTCTGTTTTGAGGGGGCAAAGTGGACATTAGTTTTCACTGCTAATTTATTTATATAGCATTTTGGGTAGGTGTGGTGCATTTAGAGTAATAGCTGTAAGAAAAAGGGACAGTTAAGTAAAAACATAATCATTAAATCAAAATTCATACCACCGCCAAAGCTCTCCTAATGTATTACTCTTACTTTCTATTCCAATACAGTGGCTTGGATAAAAAAAAACTAGGATCTATGAAAAATTAAATATACCCTTTTTGCTAGGTTTAATAAAACCATGCTAATTATTAACAGGCAACTGTTATTGGTTATATATATATATATATATAATATGAATTATTATTATGTAGTTTATTGCCGAGCGAGCGAAGAAAGAGAGACACTCTCAGGGGTAATTCAATTGAAAATCGGGGATATTTGTTCGTTTATATATTATGTGTGGACGTACGAATGTCATTTTGTACTTTGACCCTCACGTTTTTGTGTTTGCTTCGTGGTCTACCCTTTCCCATACCTCCACCAAACTGAATCTTTCAGTTAAGCAATCCCGTATCATTCAAGGGAATTTAATGTTTTACTCCTTTGTATTAAATTGTTTCTAAATGCCACAAGAGGTCTTAAAAACTTATTGTTTGACTCAACACTATGCAGTAATTCTTTATGTTTTTCAAGTTACAAAATGTTAATGGTAAAAGGTTACTATGGTATTAAGACCCTTTACAGGATGTAATTAAAATAAAGTCTGCCATTTATAGTAGCTGTGAGTGCTTATTGTCAAAAGCTACCGTAACTCAAATAGTCAAAATGCGATATTAGAGACTACAGATAATACCCATATACTTGGGAAATTGAGGTAAGAATGGTTACAATGGCTACGTACCAATACTAGAAATGACCTGATAAGTTCTTCTGAAGTGTTTCATTTGTGCACAGGCTCGCTCACCATTTGGGTTGCTTTACGTTTAAACCACGAAATGTTTGCTTACTGGGCATTTATTTAAAAAGCTTTAGTAGGGACAAATGCATTGGGCTTGTACCACTTGGCTAAGTCAGGCGTAGCCAGTCCCTTTACCGAACCACTACGCGGAGGGCACAATCATGCACCAGGGCTATTTAGGAATGTGGTAGTGTTTATCTAATGTTTATCTAATTACTTTACTTTATCTAATTACTTTACTTTTACGGCGCCTACGGTTTACAGGACGCGCAGACCAGAACACAAACACAGGAAATTTAGTATGTAGGAGGAGACTGAAGTCGAAAAGTGCAAAGCAAAACTTAAAAGCTTGATACAGTTGCTCCTTTCCTATCACTGATCTTGTGGTTACAAAATGCTTGATTTAGTAGTTAGTTTCAGGATTTAATTATCTAGCTATCATCGCTGATTTTGTTGTCCTATCATTAAAATCTAATCATACATTCAATAAGAAGCTATGTGGCATGTGTGTGCCAATAGATGATGACTGACTATCACTTCTGTTTGCTTGGTTGCTAGCTATGTCACAGCACTCAACTGAGTAGACAATATTTTTTTGTTAGCAGGCAGCCCTGTTCAACAACCCAAGTTAGGAGTTTTAGCAAGGGTTCTGATGGCACTTCTATGTGGCTTCATTGTCAATAGTAAGATTTCAGTTAATTACTTAGCAAACGAAATACTTGAGTAGTAATATTAAAGAAGCCCAAGCTTGTTTGGGATGTTCTAATGACTAATAAGCACATGCAAATGAGCTCACTGGCCTTTTATAGAGTTATTACTGCTGCTTAAAAATTACTGATTTTTCTAATACTAAACTGAAAAGAAGATAACCAGAATTTGTTAATGTCAAGAAGGATATGATGTAATAACACTGATAAGATGCATTACAGCAATGGAAGTTTGAGTAAATGATGATTTAATATATTTATCTCCTAGTTCAGATATCACTTTGCGAGTCAACTGAAACTACACTTCTTGCTGCTAACAGCAGGTAATGGATAGAAGTAAAGTTCAAAGCTTAATTTCCCTTATGCAAGTCTTAGCAAGTTCCTAAATATATAACTAACTCGTAATCAATAGCTACATACCTAATGACATGTCATTATTTACTATTTATTATAGAATTATGTGATGTGATTTGATAAAATTAAGTAAATGAGTGTATAGTTTACAGTTATAAAGAAGCTATTTGAAATCTCTATACAATAAAAAAAAATCATCATCCTATTCTGCTTGAACTTTTTAATTATAAATGAACAAGGAATGCTACAAAATCATTTTGAAAATTTTAAACTATACAATGGTACCTCCTTATACTACTATTGAACTTGAATTGTAGCTAGTGTGTTAACAGTAATCTTCACAGAATGAAAGTAAAGAATGAAGTACAGTAGAACTCCAGTTATCTGAACTTCAATTATCTAAACACTTTATTAACCAAACACCCAAAATCAAATAGTAGGTTTTGCATACACGAACAATTGTTCAATCACGCCCCTTCATTAGTGCTTTCTAATACATTTTCTATCTTCAGTTTGTAGAGTTCTTTCCTGTCAATAGTTTGTAGGTAGAGAGGAACGTCGCCAGGATACCAAAATCCAAGTCTATAATTGCTTAACTTATCCCTGACATACTCAAAGTAACTAGCTAGATAAGTACTTTACTGAAAACAAAGAGTCAAATGAAGACAAACTATTATTGATCATTCAATCAACATAGCAAGAGAAAAAGAGTGACTGACAACTAGAATAGTAACTGGTTTGACCTGTTCATGTGGACCAAAAAACCATTGTGTGAGATGAGGTTAGACAAATAGTGTAATCATGGTAAACAGTTGAATCATGAACACAGATACAGAACATTTCAGTTACTTACCACCTCTTGGTCCCAACTTGTTCACATAACGAACGAGTCCTACCTTAGCTAGCTGACAGTCCAACATGATTAGAGCGTCTTTACAATATTTAGCACTAACAGATCAAATTTACTTATTCTGAAAATATAACTTGTACAATGACCTTACTGTAATTTTGTGATTTCTAAAGTTACACGAAATACAATACATATACCTGAGTATGACTCATATTACATGTTTAAAATTTCAAATTTATAGAGTTGTGATTTCTGTTTTGTTTTGTTTTGCCTTCCTTAGTTTTCACTTCTTTGAGGCAGCACAGCTTCACTAATGGCCATACAAAAGAAACAACTTTTACAGCAGTGAGTGTCATGGCTATCTTCTAAATCTGAGCTATTATGTGATGTCTTCAAGCAAAAAATAGAATTCTTGATTAACTTCTTCAAAGGTCGTCGCACATCTGCAATAAAGATGGTCTGCAACATGGGATGAATGACAGCTTGACTATAAAATAGTATGAAGCTCACAGTGATGTAGGTATGAGGAACAGTTTCGAAATTTTTAACAATAAGTGCCACTAGCACAGATATGTATGGCAGCCAAGTAAAGATGTATGACAGCATTAATGCTCCAAATACTCTAAACAAATGCAACTGCTTTGCATGGCGAGTTTTGTTGATTCGTGTTCTAATTTCTCTTCGTGTTAAATCCTCTGCTGTTGTGCCTATCGTTGACTTTCTCTTCAAGTAGATAAGCTTCAGATTCTTTAAAACTATGCGAATAATCAAGACATTTGTGATAAAAATAACCACCAGGACTGCAAATCCAATTACTATAATAACCACAACGAAAATATAATTTATGTCCGAAACACAGGATAGAAATACTGCTTGGAACTTGTTATTCTCAGTGCCAGGGATAAACAGAAAAGTAGCCCCGATTGTTAAACTAAAAATCCATGCCAATAATATTGGCACTATCATCCACTTTTTTGATACAATTCGATCATACTGCAATGGCTTGTAGATGTAGAAGAATCTGTCCAATGACATGAGACCAATAGTAAAGAGAGAGTTGTAAAGCAGTGTAAACGTCATGAAGTCCAATCGGCAAGTCTGACACCTCGTCTTGTCTGAATCGCCTAGTATAAATTCTCCTGCAAAGCCAGTAACTATTAGTAAAGGCACCACCAGAACTAAGAAAGCTATGTCAGTGACAATGAGGTTTAAGAGGAGGTTCACAGAAGGTTGCTGGTAGAGTTTTTCTTTGATTATAGTCACCAAAACAAGAGCATTCCAGGGCAACCCGACCAATATTAAGACAAGTAGCACAGAAGCAGTTATAGATCCATCCACAATGTCCACTCTACCTTGTATTGTCCAGCATTCTGTAGTCACAAAGTCAGAACTCGCACTACTACAGTTACAATTATCCATTCAAGCGATCAATTAAGGTGATCTTTCACAATATGCACCAGCTTCTCTACACCACGCCTACAGTTAGGGAAGGTATATACTATGGCTAACAATAAGCGAAAGGTGGCAGTCTTTCTGCTGTGTCTTCTCAGAGAGGATAGAATTAAAGAACAACTACTTGAGCGCTATAACTTTTATCGGACACCACTAAATTAGGTATGTCTGAACCGGAAATACTGTGGGTTCAGTTGCTGTTAATTATTAAAAGTTGTCAGACGGTGACGTGGAGGGAAGTGCGTACTTGTTGAACGCCTACGGCCATGAAGTTTTATTCTTTATAAAGAGGAGGACTTGCATGATGACATCACGTATATCCAGGTCACGCCCACTTATTATTATTATTATTATTATTATTAAATTTGCTTTTCAGTGACCTTTGACAGAATGGGGTGGTAAACATGGTGGACGATAGTGACTAAATTAGGCTACTGAGAGTATGAAACCAATAAAGAAACCTCTTTAAAGAAAATTAAAGAAAACAATTAAAATTAGCTAGATCATGGACATAGGTAGTGATAAGTACATAAATTATCAGGCCCTCAAAATAACATTAAAATGTTCTTATAAGTGTTTTCTCGATTGCAATTTATTTGTGGGGACAGTTAACTCCAGTTAATTATGCCACTTATTATGGCACACCGTTTGTAACAAAAAACCTTAACTTATGTAGGCCCTAGCTATATAAGTTATTTCGGCCCAATTTTATTACTTATTTAGGCCCTTTTCAGATGTACCTCGACTAGCTTTGTCAACAAAATATTTTCACCAAAATATTTTCACCCACATGCCACATAGCTTCTTATTGGCTGTAAGATTTGATATTTATACAACAATAACAACAACACCAGCAAAATCAGCAATGATAGCTAGATATTAAATCCTGAGTTATAACTACTTAATTAGACTCTAAGCATTTTGATATCAAAAGATCAGTGATCTGCCTGTAGGAAAGGAAGTTGTCAAAATATAGAAATTTGTATCATGAATTTAAGTGGCATTTGATCAATCTATATCATACTTCAGCCCCCATAATTAGCTAGTGAATAAAAGAAAGGCATGAAAGGAGGTGCAAACCCTCAGCACTACTTAAACTAGCTAGCAATTACTGGACCCTGCCAGATTATGCTAGCATTTTTTTCCTCGAAATAGGCATGAATCAGCATAGTGGAATACTTCTAGAATACTATAGGCATTTAAGACAATGGGACAAAAGTTGCTAATTAACATGTGAGAGGTGTGGCATCCCTTACTAATCATGCCAAGGCAAGTTGAAGATATAAGGTAGCAGTTTTAGCTTTTTAAGTTTACACGGTAGCCACTTTAGTCTGGCTAAAGTGTAATGGAACTGCAGCCAAAAGTGTTTTACCTTAATAATAACCTCCTTATTTTTTGTTTACTAAATTCTTACAATATCAAACAATTGAAAGTTGAACTACCAAGTATTTAGCTGCAGCTGGAGACATTTCTCCCACCCAGGACCAATTATAGGAAAGGGCATGAAACAGACCTATCACATTGATAAAAAATTTGCAATTAATTTACCCAATTTTAGCTGCTGGGGATATGTTTTTTTCTCTCCATTTTTTGAGACACGAAGGTCTTATCTTAAGACACCTTATCAACTTGTAACTCCAATCATACATTATATTCCACTTATAATCAGAATAATAGAGTATTGTACTTGATTCTTTTGGGATAATGAACTTTTTTAGAATAAAAAAAATAGAATAATTTTAAAATGTTTGAGCATAATCTGGCAGGCCGTATTGGTAGTTACCACTGGCTGCATTGAATGAAAAAATAGTTGCCTGCTTGGGGAAATTGTGCCAAAAGGATTGAAGACATCAACAAAGACATCAACAAAGACATCAATGATACCTGTTCATGCAGGCGTCGTCCAGTCTGATCTAGACAATAGGATTTTAAACAAGGAGACTGAAGTCCACAAGTTCAAAACAGTTTCAAGTGACATGAAAAACTAAAAATGTCTGAAATTTCTAAACCTATACAATCCTGTGGGTCTAGAATGAATTTTGTAGTTAATACTTGCACTATCTAATTATCGCTAGCTAATGATGTCAGGTAGCACTGACATCTATTTCCAGGAATCTGATCAGTAGATGTCTAACTAATTCAATACAAAACTTCCTCTAATATGTTAGTCATTGAAATTACTAGTCCTCAACTTCCTTATCTTTCACAATGGAACTACGTTGTACACAGAAACTGATGTTCATTATTTCATTTTTGTTTTATCAATTGTAATCTCTACAAAAAAAAAAAAGAAGCTCTACCCATATAAGACAGATTTTTTTTCAACTGATTAGGTGGAGCTATCATTTGAAAGCAAAGTTCCAGAGGAAGGTAATGCTGAAATACATAGAGATAGTGAGTGAACGATGAAGTGTAGCTACATTGGAAATGAGTTGTAGTGGGGATTAGGTGCATCAAACACAGTTGACTTAGTTTCGGTATGGCTACATGCAAAATCAAATGCATTAACAGAATCTAGGAAGACTTCTGTGAGCAGAGGGGACAAATGACTCATTGCCTGAAATGACATTGTGCATGGCAACAAACTTGCACATCATTATCTCGGCTGACAAAACATTCCTAGAATGAGCCAGTTGACCAACACTTAGCATATTTGACAAATTAGATTTACCCTTTGTATCCTTGAAGCGTGTTGATGGCCAGCTCTGTTGATATGATGGTTGATGTCATTAAATCCACCATGAGAAATAAGAAAATGCTTCAAACACAGCTTGCAGTAGGCACACTTACTCCCATGGTGCTTAAAGTAATGCCAGGTGGTAGTTTCCAGCTGGCCTTGAAGTGTTCACCAGTTCCATGGTGTCTCTTTGAGGAAGATCCACTAATAGCTTCAGATTCGGCATCAGAGTCCAGATTTAACACTATCACCACCACCAGCAGCCATAGACAAGAAGGCAAGCTAGGTGCTAGCCTAATTAAACAGGAATAGACAGTTAGCTATAACCTGAGTAAACATTAACACTCACACTAGCTACTCCTCAACACAACAACAAAAAAAAGATCAACAAAAAATGTGCATGTGGATTTATTGCGTAATTGAAAGGGGAATTCCATATTGTAAGACTTCAAATTTTGTGTTATTACGGGAAAATCCATGAAGTTGGAGTCTTTGCCAACTTTCTTTATTATTTTTCTTAACCAAAACTTATCCAATGGTGCAAGTCCCATTGTCTGTACAACCTCTATTTGGAGTATAACACTTTCTACTGCATTGTTCTCCAACATGGACAGAATATAGTGTCCCAAACTCCACCCATGCATTGTAGCCAAATTCAAACTGCACACATTCACTTGTACCACAAATATATGCAAGCCTCATATGTGCCCATCCAGACTCCTTGTTTGACGATACTTTACCGAATGCAATGTCACGTGATATGTATCATTAACTTCATTGGCACATTATTCCCACATTACCCACGCACACCACTATTAATATGCTCATACACATGTACCACACAAGCCTCTGACATATGACTACCTGCTCACAGTTATGATGATCTTTTACCCAAGTTAACACAATGCCACTACAAGATACACCGCTAAAACAAGGTTTTTAAAAATCTGGAACAGATAACCAGAAGTGTACTGACAGTCATAGATATCCCCGGGTGGTGGGTTTGATGAGATTGTGGAGTTGGAGGCATGAGAACTAGTGTTTTTTCTTGTTCTAACAGCTAATTATTGTTAATTAAAACTTAACCCGACATTTCAACTTCTTGCTGAAGTCCTCTTCAGGGGTTAACTGAGATCATTCTCCGTGATTATATCTCCACTGAGAGTTCGACCTTAGTTGACTACTGAAGAGGACTCGGCAAGAAGTCGAAATGTTGAGTTAAGTTTTAATTAACAACATTGACTGTTAGAATGAGGAAAAAAATTGCTATTATATTATAATTATTTCAGCCGAAAATGACTGAATCACTGTGATTATTGTTGTACATAGTCATGATAGTGTTATGCTATGGTCATGTGTACAGTTAGGTAAAGGATCATCACATCTGCATGTGACGTGATAAACAATTAAATTGATTTCACAAATATAACAACTTGTATTATTTTCGGTGTCTACGGCAGTGCAGCATGCTATATATAATACATGTGTATAGGTAGAGTATGTGTTATGTGTATGTGGGAGAATATTGTGAGCATATGTGTGAAAGTATTTGAGTGTGTGAATGGGGTGGAACTGCCATCACTTGGATGAGTAAACAGCAATTGTGTGTGACCTTGTCAACACAGAAGCGGAATACATGTCCTTGACTGCAGCCACTCCAGAAGCAGTCTGGATTAGACAGCTACTGTCTGATTTAATGTTGAATCTCAGTATCCCAACTTGGATTTATGAATACAATAAATCTGCTATTTGTATGACGAAGAATCCGCAGCATATTGGAATTAAACATCATTTTGTGTATGAGCAAGTTAAGAAGGAAATGTAAGAAATTGTATATACTGTCCTACTAATGATATGATTGCTGATGTACTCACCAGAAGACTCTGTATGAAGAAACTTTTGAGATTCAGGCATATGTTGGGGATGAGACCATCAACGTGCAATGCTGCATGTAGGAAGGAGTGATGGAGAAAGGCTCTATTGCAATTGTCATATCATAACTTGCCGAGTTATCAATATAATTTTACGTTATCACAATTTTTCTTGTATCATGTGATCAACTTGATTTTTTGTGATTTGAATGATAAAGCTATTTCTAGTATTGCATAGTAGTATACTAGTGAGAGCTGTAACTAACTCTACTATCATACTCCCAATAATCCTAACACTTAAAAAGGAAAACACCATTACAGAGAAGATACAACAGGAAACTATGTGATTACAAGAGCATATATAAGACTGTAGAGATGGAGACTGATTGCCAGAGACTATAGAGCTTCAAGAGACAGCATAAGAAGCATATCTTATAAGAAAAGTACGAGCCATATGCAGTCTGGCAAATGAGAAAGAGCCCTAAATGTTTGAGAACAAAGGCATTAACAATTAATTTGCATAAGGCATTCTAGCTTATGGCATTAAGCAGATCTGGTCAGCTTGGAACAACTAGCTACTTGGGGAATCAAATCAGCTGTAACACTGGCAAAGTGGTCTGGCCTGTGAACCATTGCATAGGTGGAAGATGGTTCAATTCAATTAAAGTTCTAAAGTAAAGCCAAAAAATAGGCTCATTGAGTGGATGTAGAAACGACACATTATTTATACAACCCATCAATTACTACTATTTTTTATGCTTCCATTGTAACTTCTCAATATAATTTCTCATTTCCAAGTGTACATGAGAGACTGTAGTTTATTCCCATGTAGCGAGGCAGGAAAATAAAAGATTTATAGCTGTTGTTTTTATAGTGTTTGTTATTTTGTTCCTGGTGAGACAAAGATTTGTAGTAAGATTTAAATGTGCTTCCTGTTTGTATGTATCCATGTTCCAAAAATTTCGAATCCAAGTGTTGGGATTTACGACCCCAACAACACCCCTTCATTGGTGCTTTCTAATACATTTTCTATGTTCAGTTACTTCAGTTACTTACCACCTCTTGGTCCCAACATGTTCACATAAGATCGAGTCCTACCTTATACTAGCTGACAGTCAAACATGATTAGAGCGTCTATACAATATTTAGCACTAACAGATCAAATTTATTTATCCTGAAAATATAACTTGCAATGATCTTACTGTAATTTTTTGATTTCTGAAGTTACACGAAATACAATACATATACAATGAGTATGACTCATGTTACATGTTAAAAATTTCAAATTTATAGAGTTGAGATTTCTGTCTTTTTTTTTTTTGCCTTCCTTAGTTGTCGCTTCTTTGAGGCAGCAAAGCTTCACTAATGGCCATACAAAAGAAACAACTTTTACAGCAGTGAGTGTCATGGCTATCTTTTAAATCTGAGCTATTATGTGATGTTTTCAAGCAAAAAATAGAATTCTTGATTAACTTCTTCAAAGGTCGTCGCACATCTGCAATAAAGACGGTCTGCAACACGGGATGAATGACAGCTTGACTATAAAATAGTATGAAGCTCACAGTGATGTAGGTATGAGGAACATTTTCGAAATTTTTAACAATAAGTGCCACTATCACAGATATGTATGGCAGCCAAGTAAAGATGTATGACAGCATTAATGTTCCAAATACTCTAAACAAATGCAACTGCTTTGCATGGCGAGTTTTGTTGATTCGTGTTCTAATTTCTCTTCGTGTTAAATCCTCTGCTGTTGTGCCTATAGTTGACCTTCTCTTCAAGTAGATAAGCTTCAGATTCTTTAAAACTATGCGAATAATCAAGACATTTGTGATAAAAATAACCACCAGGACTGCAAATCCAATTATTATAATAACCACAGCGAAAGTAAAATTTATGACGGAAACACAGGATAGAAATACCGCTTGGAACTTGTTATTCTCGATGCCAGGGATAAACAGCAAAGTAGCCCCGATTGTTAAACTAAAAACCCATGCCAATAATATTGAGACTATCATCCACTTTTTTGATACAATTCGATCATACTGCAATGGCTTGTAGATGTAGAAGAATCTGTCTAATGACATGAGACCAATAGTAAAGAGAGAGTTGTAAAGCAGCGTAAACGTCATGAAGTCAAAACGGCAAGTCCAACACCTCGTCTTGTCCGAATTGCCTAGTATAAATTCTCCTGCAAATCCAGTAACTATCAGTAAAGGTACCACCAGAACTAAGAAACCTATGTCAGTGACAATGAGGTTTAAGAGGAGGTTCACAGAAGGTTGCTGGTAGAGTTTTTCTTTGATTATAGTCACCAAAACAAGAGCATTCCAGGGCAACCCAATTAATATTAAGACCAGTAGCACAGAAGCAGTTATAGATCCATCCACAATGTCCACTCTATGTTGTATTGTCCAACATTCTGTAGTCACAAAGTCAGAACTCGCACTACTACAGTTACAATTATCCATTAAAGCGATCAATTAAGGTGCTGTTTCACAATATGCACCAGCTTCTCTACAACATACCCACAGTAGGGAAGGTATACACTATAGCTACAATAAGCAAAAGGTGGCAGTCTTTTTGCTGTGTCTTTTCAGAGAGGATAGAATTAAAGAACAACTGCTAGAGCGCTATAACTTTTATCGGACACCACTAAATTAGGTATGTCTGAACCGGAAACACTGTGGGTTCCGGTGTCACGGAAATATGGGGACCCCCCCAAAAACGGGGACCCCCGTCCCCATATTTACGGGAAATATCCTTCCTTCTTTTCTCTGTGGCTAAATTTTAAAATGGCTCAAGAAGGAAGATTTTTGTATAAAGACATATACAACTACATTGAGGAAGGTATATATCCAGAGAATTATCAAAAACAAGACAAGCTTGCTCTACGAAAGAGAGCAAAGTATTTCCAAATTGTTGAAGGGTCTTTGCATTATGTTGGTGGTAAAGGTTAGAATGATGTACTTTATGCTAAGCTATAAATCATTAAAATTTGATTTTTAAGGTGGCTCTCTTAGACTAGTTGTTGATGATGTGGATAAGCGCAAGAGAATTCTAGCTTCAGTTCATGACAGCAGTCATCTGGGGGTTCATAGAACTAATCATATGGTGTCGGCTAAATATTATTGGCCAGGTTTGTTTCAAGATGTTGCTGAATATGTAAGTTTAAGAGCAAGTTATTTTCTTATTCACACCTAACTTTCATTAACAGGTTCAATCATGTATAAAATGCCAACAACACAACAAGAAGTTGGTGAAACAAACAGGTTGCCTGCACCCAATTCCAGTGAAGTCAAAATTGTGGTGTCAAGTAGGAATGGATTTAATAGGGCCATTGCCCATAACTTCTCGAGGCAACAAATATATAGCAACATTAACTGATTATTTTTCAAAGTGGCCAGAAGCAGCTGCTCTACCTAATAAATCTGCAGAACAGGTTGCTTACTTTGTATACAGTGTGAGTCACAATATTAATTTTTTCACTATATAATTTATGAAGTATAATGAAGCGAGTGGGGAATCGGAGGCCGAAAATGACCCACTCGCTGGGCACCTTTCCTAAGACTTGCTCTTTAAGTTACTCTTTAAGTTAAATTTTTATGTGATTATAAGTTATCCCTCTTCAATATACCTATCCCTATTTCAGGTTGTTCCTCCCTGATATTAATTATTGTACTTGTTTTTTATTTACCTCTTTGTTCCTTACCTTTTTAATAGAATCATAACGGGGCAATTCCTTCAACTATACACAGTCTATCAACACCTTATTCTGCTCATAGAACAGGTGGTTCCCTCAACTATACACAGTCTATCAACACCTATCAATTTTAATTTTCACACTTTGGACTCTTTCATCTATATTTCCTGTACTGTAATGTGTGTATATATTCACTACCTCCTCTACTGTCATTCACATCACTTGCATACGAAGGCCCACAAGGCCAAGAATTTATGCTATTGAAATTGATATATCTCTGATAAAGTCTATACACATGCAGGTCTTCTGCCTTGCATAGCTTGGCAATCTTTAAACAAGAAAATTTCAACAGACTTTGATAAGTTGTTTTTGTGTTTTATATTGGACATGCAGCTTGCATGAGAGACACCGCCCGAGATAACATGCTATATATCTAATTGCATCAAGAGTGAGTGTGAAACGTTTATTAAGCATTGTGTAGTCAAGGCAAATTGTAAATTCTATTATTTATGATCTTAACTAATTATTTTGGTACATAATAGTGCATTTGTAGATTTGGCTGTCCTGAAGTCGTAATCACTGATCAGGGAAGGGAATTTGTTAATGAGCTCTCATCTGCTCTCTATAGTATGACAAATACTAATCATCGTGTTACAAGTGCATACCACCCACAAGTAATTTATAATAGTTTATGAAAATTACATTAGTGTGCTTGAATGTTGTAGACCAATGGACTCACTGAAAGATTCAACCAAACACTTACAAGATCTTTGGCTAAACTCATTAATGAAGACCAAAATGATTGGGATCTGAAAATAAACACAGTTCTTATGGGATATCGAGCATCTTTTCAAAGTTCTACTGGATATTCACCGTATTATTTATTATTTAAAAAAGAAATGAGGCTTCCAATTGATTCTGAGATTTCCCCTCCCATTCATACATCAGGAAAAATTGTGATGAATTGGTCAATGAGTTACTAGTATATCGTGAATCTGTTTTGAAAAAGCAACAGAAAAAATCAAAGATTCCCAAATTCAACAGAAGGAGACATATGACAGGAATCATGTTACTGAAGAGCTTTCAGTAGGTACTAGTGTTTTACTTGAAAATTTGGCCCAAAAGGGAAGAAAAGGTGGAAAATTACAAGAATTATTTCGTGGCAACTATACTATATCAGAAAATTTAGGAAAAGGATTATACAGATTAAAAAATGATTATGGAAAAATTCTTAAAAATAAGATCAATATTAAGAGACTGAAAGTCTGCCGAAAGCGTGGGGAAATCTATTGTTCTAGAAATGAAACAGACACAAAGAAAGCTAAGGTAATTGTACAACTATACCTCGAAAATTGTAATTTTTACAACCTTGTTTACTGCATTTGCGCTGATGTGTAGTGCTAATACATTTTTTTATTTACATACTATAGTTCGATAATATCCAACAACTCTCTCAGCATGAACAGGATGATGTAGAAAATGATGCTTGTCAGGATGGAAGTTCAATAAATTCTATACAGGACACAGAGCTAACTAAGTAGAGTCAGTTAGAAAGAAAAATGTCATGGCAAATTCAGTTTTCCTCATAGTATTTAAAATGTAATAGGTGAATGGCTGCATAAGCTTGATGGAGTTTTCTAAACTTGGATGTGGTAAAAGAAGTGAGTGAGAACCATTTAATTTAAAAGTAATTAATTGAACTTTCTGATATAATAATATAGAGAAGATGCAGAATCTGACGAATAATATCAGTTGTATATCTAGTGCACAATTTAGTGACATCTTAGAATTTTTGTACTCTAAATACATTCATAAGGATCATACACTTGAGGTATGCATAATATTATTATGATGAAAATTTTACAATCGTTTACATATTGAATAATTTAATTTCAGCTTGTCTCCTATGTTCTGGATGTTATGCTACCTAACGTTTTGCTTCTTGTTATCTGTAGCTCATTTGATCTCACTCAAGAACAGGTAACTACAAGATAACATACGACATGAACTAAAGAAAATAGAGTGATACCTGTAGCCAGACCATTTGAAATGAGGTGCATGGCCAAGTGTCCAACTTAGCTTTGTAAATTATAAATAGTTTTTTTTTTATGTCCTTGGATATTGATTATGAGTAATAATGCAGCCATTCATCTCTGATTGGGGTGAGATGTTGGATGGTCATAAAAATTGGTAAAAATAGATGAGTATTGTTTTAAAGCATGTGACCTTAGTCAATACATTAGTAAACTTATTCAGCAAATAAACCTAGTTGACAAAATAGCTTGAACAATTCAAGCTTTATAATCCACTTGTTTGTTGTAACAAATATTTTTAAGTGCAATGTTAAGCTTTGGTTATAATATTATTCCACCTAATCATCATTTATATTTGTATTTCATGTTTATTGTTTGTATGCTATTCTTTGTATTGACAGGCCCAGACTGTCATGTTTATGCCACCAATAAAAGAAACTGAACAAAATGATACTTCTACTAGAAAAGGTAATGCATATATTATTTCTATACACATTACATATACATATATCTATATGAATATACTATGCAAATATTTACGTATGCATGTATATATATGTGTATATGTAAATACATATGCTTGCATACATGCAAATGTTTACGTATGTATGTATGTATGTATGTATGTATGTATTTATGTATGTATGTATGTATGTATATATATGTGTATATGTAAATACATATGCATGCATACATGCATGATATATATTATACCTATTATTGGGAATAAAAAAAAATCTCACATCATCTGATCTAAACATTAAAACTCATGCCCGCAGCACTGATGCCAATATTTCTGACTGAATTTTGATAATTTATAATATTTTAAAGTGTACTATATATATATGGATGATGTGTGTATAGACGTATACATGAATATTTCTCTTGCAATATCTATGATTCATAACTATATGATAAATAGATTCTTTGAATTGGATTATGTATGAAAATCTCAAGAAAAAGCATCAAACTGGTACGGTAATTTCATAATAAAAAATTTAAAATAACATTCCCTTATTTGCTGCAGCCCTAACCATTAACTTAACATCTACTTCTCCAGAAAAGTATGGCGAACAACAACTATATTGGAGAAAAGAATATGGCTTATTCACGTCTGATCTCCAAGCTCTACTGAGAGGTGATTGGTTGTCGGATGCTTTAATCAATTGTGCTCAAGTGTTGCTCCAGCAATCCTACCCAACAGTTTGTGGATTACAAATGACAACTCTTGGACACACAGATTCTTTTAAGTCGGAAAGGGGGAAATTTGTGCAAATCTTGCACACTATGCAAAGCCATTGGATTGCTATCTCCAAATATTGGATGCCAAGAGAACCATGTCAATGTTTTTGACAGTATGCCTTACTCTGCAACGGACACCAAAACTGTAAATGAAATATGTGCAATTCTGTGTTCACCTGCAAGACAGATTATTCTCAACTTTCCCAATATTCAGAAGCAGAAAGGTGGCAATGACTGTGGCTTATTTTCGATTGCTTATGCAACTACTTTGTGCACAGGTTTATCTCCATCAAAAGTGAACTATGACCAGTCAAAGCTACGCAAGCACCTTTACGACTGCATCCAGAACAATAACCTATCACTTTTTCCCAGCTCTCGTTCACAACGAAAAGCAAAGCAGACTTCACCAGAAATTATTCCTATATAATATGTACGTGCAGAAAACCAGAAAGTGGGAAGATGGCTCAGTGCGACAATTGCCTGGAATGGTATCACGACAGTTGTATTAAAATTCCCGATCGCGTTGAAGAAATTAACTGGATCTGTTCTTTCTGTTCATAAACATACAAATACTACGACAGCAACAACGAATAATGCATCATATCACTGCCGGTGCCGTTTTCTATAATTACGTTGACTTGTCAGTTTGTGCTGAATAAAGTAAAACACATTACTATCTATTAATACCTTTTTCACATTATGCAGATACAATATAACTTTGTTCTTAATTTATACATAGGAGGTCGCTGAATGTGGAGTCTCAGAGAGCCCTAGTCCCCCTTACCAAACAGGCTGTGTGGGCACAGCACCAAAATTTTGGACTTATATAGCTAATCCTTTGAGTGTTTAAATCAAATAACATTTTGTCATCTAATAGTTTGTTACAAATGATAGACCCCCTTCTAACTTTACTTCCGCAAACGTCACAACTTACACCGAAAATACTAACACTCTCACAAAAGCATTTTTATTTCCCTTAATTTTCAAGATAGGGGTTTCAAATTCATATGGATTAAAATACAACTATTTAGGTATTTTATATTAAATTCCCAAGACACTTACTTCAAAATTGCAAAATTACCAGCTTAAAGCATTTGGGGAGTTCAGTTTTTTATAAAAAATGAAATTAAAAATAAGTAAAATAGTATTAAAATATAAAAATTTGGTACAAATCAAATTAATGAGCCATAGATTCAGTCTGCAAAATCTTTAGACACTCAAATTCAATTTACTCTTTTTCTGGCTTAAAAACATCAAAAATATCCTCCATTTATAGGGTCACTTCTTCTATCTATTACCACAGTTTTGACCACAAACCACATTTTTTTTAAACATAATCAATTTCAATATATATTAATTTGTGTGTGTGTGAAGTTTCAGCTTCCTGACCTCAATCTGACTGCACCTGTATACAATTAAAGAACAATTAACAAAAAACAGAACTTTCTACTCTTTAAGCTGGACTAACTGTATACATACATATAATAATATATCTGAAATCTCAATTGAACACGACTGATAGTCAGCTTCGCTCGCTTCGCTCGCTGAATTATTAAATTTGCTTTTCAGTGACCTTTGACAGAATGGGGTGGTAAACATGGTGGATGATAGTGACTAAATTAGGCTACTGGGAGTCTGAAACCAATAAAGAAACCTCTTTAAAGAAAATTAAAGAAAACAATTAAAAAAATCGATAATTGATGCATTTAGCTAGATCATGGACATAGGTAGTGACCAGCTCCTTCATCGTCAGAACTGGATTGATGTAGAGAAGACAAGGAACCTTCTGAGTAGCATTCGTACAGTAGACCTACTGCCCTCAAGGAGTTTTTTACTGTATTGTCTCAAGTGGACTATTGTAGACAAGTGATAAGTACATTAATTATCCGGCTCATTCTTTTTTCTCGGTTGCAATTTATTTGTGGGGACAGTTAACTCCAGTTAATTATGCCACTTATTATGGCAGACCCGTTTGTATCAGCAATGATAGCTAGATATTAAATCCTGAGTTATAACTACTTTAGACTATGTATAAGCATTTTGATATCAAAAGATCAGTGATCTGCCTGTAGGAAGGGAAGTTGTCAAAAGATATAGAAATTTGTATCATGAATTTAAGTGGCATTTGATCAATCTCTATCGTACTTCAGCCCCCATAATTAGCTGTCACTTGAAACTGTTTTGAACTTGTGGACTTCAGTCTCCTTGTTTAAAATCCTATTGTCTAGGTCAGACTGGACGGCGCCTGCATGAACAGGTCTAATTGATGTCTTTGTTTATGTCTTTGTTGATGTCTTTGCTGATGTCTTCAATCCTTTTGGCACCCAAGCAGGCAACTATTTTTTCATTCAGTGCAGCCAGTGGTAACTACCAATACGGCCTGCCAGATTATGCTCAAACGTTTTATAATTATTCTATTTTTTTATCCTAAAAAAGTTCGTTATTCCAAAAGAATCATGTGTGGGGATACACCCACATGTAGAAGAGAGAAGTCAAGAGAATGAGAAGTAGATAAAGATAAAGACAGAATAGAAGATAGAACAGAACATTATGCAAGAACAGTTAATAGTATTCATAGTCATTTAGTTATTCTCCACACATGCGTATTTAGTTAGAACTCGCGATGTATCATCATGTCATTGGTTGTTTGTGTCGCATTTTGATTGGTCGTTGTCATTCCTTTGGGAGGGGTCAGCACTCAGTATATATTCTAGACCGCGTGCTGATCTCTTCAGATTACAATTACACTTAACTTTAGTCTATCTGAGGTTGTGTACCAGTTCGCTGGCTAAGGGTTCGGCTTCGGCTAGTATAACTCTTAGTTTGTTCTCTCTGGTGGCAGCGTACCGTGCTGTTATCAGGTGCGAGGAGGCAACGCATTCCTTGGATTGCCGAGCCGCCCCACATTTTGGTGGCAGCGGTGGGATCCTTTCTTGACTGCGGACTTGAGGGACCACCTGACTCGGGGAGGGAGACGTCCTTTCCTAGAGATTCAGATCGAACAATTAGAACCATCTACCCGTCGTCTTGGGACGATTGACCACGACCTTGCTTCGGCATTGGAAGTATCGTGCGACCTTACTTCGGTAGAGGAAGCTATTATCACAGGGACTTGCTACGGCAGAGAACCTAGATCACAGTTACCTTGCTTCGGCAGTGGAGCTAACGAGGTTGCCGTGCTACGGCAGTGGTGGACATTACGGTGGACCAAGTTGCGACGCGGGCTACCTTGGAGTTTTGTGCGAAGTGCTTGCACGGGAAGGAGTATTGGCAGAAGGGACCTGGAGAGTGCTGGGCCGCCTGTCTGCTAGCATTTGTGGATAAGTTGTGTTGTGTTGTAAAATTTTCTGAAGTGTTAATTGCCTTATCATCCCCTTTATTTCTAATAAGTGTTGTACCGTAGTTGGTGTTCGTGCTGATTGGACTTGAGTGTCTGTGGACTGAGATTGTGTCTTGCGATTTTAATTACCTGTATATCTGCTATTATTCATCCTATTTTTTCTAATTCATAGGTGTCTACCAGAAGCTGGTTTCGACTTGCCTTCTATGACGGAGCCTGTGACTGGTGAGGGTAGGACGAAGGGGACCAAGAGGATTATAGGGGTAGCTGGAGAGGAGCCATATCGACCCCATAAGAGGACTGAGGTTGAGAGACGTTCACCGTACCCTTTTAGGTCTGGTGTGAAGTGCCCTGAGGAGGGTGACGACGAAGTTGAATCAGAAGTGAGAGGAGAGGCAGAAGCGGGTATGGCACAAGGAGGAGAGGCACTAGGAGCAGCAGCTTTGCTTGAGTATTTACGGGAGAAGGATGCCCAGGATAGGCAGGAGAGGATGCAGGCTTTCGAGCTACAGAAGAAGGCTTTGGAGCAAGAACGAGAACGACACCGGCTGGCGGAAGAAAGATTCTTAGATAGAAGAGAGGAAGAGGAACAGAAGAGAAGAGAAGAGGAAGAGACCCGAAGACAATTGGACGACGTGAGGCGACGCGATGATAGACGTGAGGAGACAAGGGTTAGGGAGAAAAGAGAATTGTTAAATGAACGACTTAAGGGTTTAGGCATGTACAAGGATGGGAGTGAGCTTAGTACGTACCTTAGTAAATTTGAAAGAATAATGAGAATGGGTGATGTTAGTAAAGAAGTTTGGGGTGAGAGATTATACCCCAAGTTAAGTGAGGGTTTATGTAAGAGAATGGATAAGGACTTAGACAGTGGAAGTGGATATGAAATTATTAAGAAGGGGTTATTGAAAGCAGTGGGGGAGACGGCAATTACCTATGGTAATGTATTGCTTAGTGCGAACAGTGACATGTTCAAGAGTATGACAGCGGGAGGGATAGCTGATTGGCTCGTGAGAGTTACAGGAGGTATGTTTAGGGAGTGCAAGTCTGTGGATGACTGTGCTGTAGCTGCGGCCTTAGCAGTCTTAAGGAGAGTTTTACCCGAGAGTGGTAAGGTGTTTATAGACGCCAAGAAGGTGTCTCAGTGGGGGGAGTTGAGAGATAGCATGGAGGACTGGATGTCGGGTAGGATGCCTGGCAATTACTTTAGGAGCTTGGGCAGTGAGCCTGCCAGCTCAGGTGGCAGAGGCTACAAGGGAGGTGTGAGTACGTTAGGGTCGAGTGTTAAGGCCCAGGGCAATGTTGTAGGGGGGAATAGTGGAGGTGTGCGTAGTAGTTTTGGGGGTGGATACACTGTTAAGTGTTATAATTGTGGAGAATTAGGCCATAGAGCCTTTGAGTGTAGAAAGGAGAAGGCTGGGAGTACCAGTACGGCAAGGGTGCCTGTGTGTTATACCTGTGGGAAGAGTGGACACAAGAGTCCAGAGTGCAAGAGTAAGGGGACAGTAGCTAGGGTTAAGACGGAACCTCCGACTAAGCTATCTGTGCTTAGGCATAGTAAGCTAGGAGTCTCAGGAAACGTGGCTGTTGGGGAAGTGAATGGTGTCAGGACTGAGGTACTGATCGATTCCGGGGCTGAGCTAGCTGCAGTTCCCAGGGCATTAGTCCCTGAAGGGATTAAGTGGGAGTCAGATGTGTTCGTAAGAGGATATGGAGGAGTGGAGAAGTTATGTAAGAGTTTCATAGGAGACTTTGTGATTGGGGGTTATAGGAAGTGTGTTAGGACAGTGGTGGATGAAAGTGAAGTAGAGGGTGTGGCCTGTTTGATACCATTTTCCCTAGATAATGAGGTAGAGGCTACGGCCTACAGGGAGGCTATCAGGGCTTACAAGGAGAGTCAGAAGGTGAAGGTGAATGTCTTAACTAGAAGCATGGCACGACAGGAGGTTGAGTCAGATAGGTGTGATGTAGAGGGGGTTGAGAGTGCCATAGAGTGGGATGTGGTGGTGCCCGAGGGCGAGTGTAGTGTGAGTGTGCATGAGCCCGAGGATCTTGCAAGTAACCACCTTGAACCCTTAAATATGCCCGAAGATGTGAGTAGGGTGGGGGATAGGCATGGGGCGGATGAAGTGGAAGGTGCGCCTGAAACGGACAAGCCCCAGGTGAACGCAAGGGAGGAGAGTGTTAGGGGGTGTGCAGTGCCTCTTGACAAGTTAGCAGCAGGAGAAACTGTTGAAGGAGAGTTTAATAAGTTGGTAGAGGAGATAGGTCCTATTAGAGAGGGCAAGGATACAGAGCATTTGATTAAGGAAGTCAAGGAAGATAAGAGTTTGAGTGTTTGGCGTGAACTAGCCGACAGGAAGGAGAGGGGGTTTAAATGGAGTAGAGGAGTTTTAGTTCGTGAGATGTATGTGACTTGGGAGGAGTTCCGAGAAGTAGTTGTACTGCCTAAGAGTCTTAGGGGGAAGGTGCTCAAGTTAGGGCATGATATGAACGGACACTTGGGGGGGGAGAAGGTGTCTAGGCTCGTGAGCAGGTACTTTGTATGGCCGAACATGGCCAAGGAGATCATGGAATATTGTGCTAGTTGCGAATTGTGTCAGAGGAAGAGTAAGAGTAAGCCTAGGAGGGCTCCGGCAGTAGACAGGCCGGTGATGAGTGAACCTTTTGAGACCGTGGCAATCGACCTTGTAGGGCCGTTGCCCAAGGGTAAGGGTGGCTGTAGATTCATCCTGACCTACGTGTGTTTGGCCACCAGATGGCCAGAGGCCGTTCCGTTGAAAAGTATCACGGCAAAGTCTGTAGTTGAAGGTTTATGGAGCATTTTTTCCAGAACATCTGTGCCTGAGGTTGTTCTTAGTGATCAGGGGTCCCAGTTTTGTGGGAAGGTTATGGGTCAGCTTTGTTCTTGGCTAGGGGTGGAGAAGGTTAAAACCTCTCCCTATCACCCCGAAACCAACGGGTGTGTCGAGCGTATGCATGGTACCTTGAAGTCTGTGTTAGGGAAATGCATTGCAGATGGAATAGATTGGGTGGACCAGATTAACTTCGTTCTGTTTGTATTACGTGAGATGCCTCACAAGGACTCTGGTTACAGTCCTTTTGACCTTGTGTATGGGTTTCGTGTTAGGACACCCTTAGACGCACTTTACCACGGATTGTACGAGTGCGAGACAAGCGAGTTGAGTGTATGTGATTGGGTTCTGCGAATGTCAGAAAGGTTAGAAGCTATGCGTGATTGTGCAGCCTTAGGGTTAGCAAAGGGAAAGGAGTCTAGGATGCAGTATCTCAATAGGGGTACTAGATTGCGAGAATTTAAGGAGGGGGAGAAGGTATTATATCGTGTTCCAGGGATGAGCTGTAAGATGGCAGATTCATGGCAAGGGCCATATGTTGTAGTAAAGAAAGTGGGCGCTGTAAATTATAGAATTGGAAGTATAGGGAAGGTCAAGCATAACAAGGTTGTGCATGTGAACTGTTTAAAGTTGTTTAAGGAGAGAGTGAATATTAGTAGATTGGACGTAGTTATTGAGGATGAGAGTGATAGTGGGAGTATACTTAAGGGGGAGTGTGAAGGTTTTGTTCAGAGAGAGTTAGATGAAGTTTTGAGTGAATATACAGACATATTTTCTGACAGACCGGGAAGTACTGAGAAGGTCGTGATGGGTATAGAGTTGAAGGAGGAGGAGCCGATTCGTCAGGTTCCATATTCCGTGCCTTTGGGTATTCGAGAATTAGTGAGGAAAGAGTTGATGAGTTTGGAGAGTCAGGGCATCATTGAACGGTGCCAGAGTAAGTGGGCTTCGCCCTTGGTTCCAGTTAGGAAGCCTGATGGTACAGTACGGTTGTGTGTAGATTACCGTAAGCTTAATGAGAAGACCATAAGGGAGCCATACTACATTCCCTCATTCGAAGAAATGGTGGAGAAAGTTGGGAGTGGTCGTGTACTATCCAAGATTGACCTTGCAAAGGGTTTCCACCAGGTTACAGTGAAAGAATCAGATAGAGACAAGACCGGTTTCGTTTGTCCCTTTGGAAAGTTTAGATTTGTACGGATGCCGTTTGGCCTTACTAACGCGCCTTCGGTTTTCCAAAGACTTATGGAGGAAGTGTTGGTTGATTGTACTGGGTTTGCTAGAGTGTATATAGACGACATTCTTGTCGTGTCATCGAGTTGGAAGGAGCATGTTGCTCATTTGAGGAAGATATTATGTGTGTTGAGTGAAGCAGGTCTTACCTGTAAGCGTTCCAAATGCCAGTTTGGCAAGAGGTCATTGGAATTTCTGGGTCACCAGTTGGGTGATGGGAAAGTGACAGTCCCTGCAGCTAGAGTCGCTGCCATAAAGGATCATCCGGTCCCTCAGACCAGAAGGCAACTACGTGCTTTCTTGGGGTTGATAGGGTTCTATCGAAGGTTCATTCCGAATTTCCATCGATGTTCCTCAGTCCTCACGCCTCACACGTCTACGGCGATGTCTACGAGGGTGAGTTGGACTGGTGATATGTTAGATGCCTTTCGTGGCTTGTGTGATTCATTGTCAGTGTCTGTGTGTCTTCATGTTCCTTGTGCAAGTGATGTATTTGTCTTAGACACAGATGCTAGTGGTACGGGAGTGGGGGCGGTGTTGTCTGTGGTCCGTGAGGAGGAGAAACTTCCCGTTGCGTTCTTCTCCAAACAGCTCCAGGGAGCTCAGAAGAACTACAGTGCGCAGGAGTTGGAAGGTCTAGGAGTGTATGAAAGTGTCAACCATTTTGCTTATTTTCTTTACGGGAAGAGATTTACTGTCATTACCGACCATAAGGGTTTGGTAGGGATGATGACTAGAAAGCAAGAGAATAGAAGGATATTGAAATGGAGTCTAAAGTTGTCCATGTTTGACTTTGATGTTGTCTATAGAGCAGGTGTTGAGAATCTCGTTGCAGATGATTTGAGCAGATGTGGAGAATCAGTGGATGTCGCAGAGAGAGATGCGAATGGAGTCAGTGCGGGGAGCACCCGTCTTCTGGAGGAGGGGGGAGATGTGGGGATACACCCACATGTAGAAGAGAGAAGTCAAGAGAATGAGAAGTAGATAAAGATAAAGACAGAATAGAAGATAGAACAGAACATTATGCAAGAACAGTTAATAGTATTCATAGTCATTTAGTTATTCTCCACACATGCGTATTTAGTTAGAACTCGCGATGTATCATGTCATTGGTTGTTTGTGTCGCATTTTGATTGGTCGTTGTCATTCCTTTGGGAGGGGTCAGCACTCAGTATATATTCTAGACCGCGTGCTGATCTCTTCAGATTACAATTACACTTAACTTTTGTCTATCTGAGGTTGTGTACCAGTTCGCTGGCTAAGGGTTCGGCTTCGGCTAGTATAACTCTTAGTTTGTTCTCTCTGGTGGCAGCGTACCGTGCTGTTATCAGGTGCGAGGAGGCAACGCATTCCTTGGATTGCCGAGCCGCCCCACAATCCCCACTGGCTGCCCCTCTCGAGTGCATTTCCCATTAACTGCCCCACTCATCCACTGACTTCCCCTTTTGGGTGCACTCACCAACTGGCTTCCCCACTTGGGCGCCCACACACACTGGCTCCCTCAAATGCACAATTACACAAATACACATCTCAAAAGTTAGTACTGCTGTTGCCTTGGACAAAGTATGTGGTTATTCACGAAACAGTTGGAGTGACGGTGTGGGTGCTATTGGTGAGCAAGCAAAGCTAGTAAGGCACTCTCAAGTGTACCTTAATTTATATTTTGATGTATATGTATGTATGGTACGTGCAACCTCTTTATGCATGTGCTCCTAAATGTATAAATTAATCAGTAAACATCTTTACAAATAAAAAATAACAGAGTTTAATATTTCAGTACATTGGAGCCAGATTAAAAAAGAAATTGGTATAATTTCTTATTATATGAATTATAAATTATGCTGAAGCACACTACTTGTTATTATTTATTCAGTCAATGATAAGGTATTTCGAGATAGATTAGCAGTATATGTAATAGTTATGCCATGGCCAACGAGGGGTTATGGAATATAACCGTCCCGATCCTGAGGGCGAAGCCCGAGGGATAAGGGCGGTGATATTCCATAACCCCGATGTTGCCATGGCATAACTGTTTTATACCATAGTTGCTGCTACTACTACTCTCTCATATCCACCTATATGGGACCAGCCCTACCACATATAACTCTCCTGCCGCTCTCATACCACAGGAATTTACCACAGCTAGCTGCTTTACTGCTTACTGCTGAGCAGCCCAGGTAGAGTTAGATCTGGAGATAACAGCTGGCAGCTACAATGCTAAAGTAAACTTGCTAAAGTAAACTTGCTAAAGTAAACTTGCTAAAGTAAACTTTCAGGCGTGCTTCAATTGAATTTTAATTGAATTTTAATTTTGGGCCGGAAACACGGAAGAATTCGCTTGACACCGCACCGGGAAAATATCATAGCCCCAGGAAAAATCACCGGGAAAATATCA